>Ga0180219_1000013_pt1 | contig 409197 bp, 355 predicted proteins | sample eDN3rd30CBELigMG_FD_151338 | JGI IMG/M metagenome (GOLD analysis project Ga0180219, IMG submission 151338) | Enriched Miracle-Growth compost microbial communities from Emeryville, California, USA - eDNA 3rd pass 30_C BE-Lig MG (version 2)... ... | reverse complement strand
GTTGAAGGTGGTCGCGGTGTCGAGACCGACCGAGGCGCGCCCGAACTCCTCCATGCAGGTCTCGATCATCGTATGCGCGTGCATCGTCGCGACCTGCGCGTCGCGGAACAGGCGCTGGAAGGGGCTGGTCTCCTGAATTTGCGACGCCCCGCCGGCGCGCAGCGTGACCGTGGTGATCTCGGAGGCCAGCTTCATGACATAGGCATTGTCGAGCTGGGTCCGCTTGAAGTCGAGTTCGTTCGATCCCACGCCGTCGCGCGCCCGCGCTTGCGCGCGCTCGACATTGTTGCGGCCGATCAGTTCCATCGCATTGAGCTTGCAGTGCAATTCGCCGAGCTGGAGATGGGTGACGGGCGCATCGCTCTGCTTCGCATAGGGCAGATGGGTGATCTTGCGGCCATGGATATGCTCCCGGAACAGTTCCACCGCCGCGCGGGCAAGGCCCAGCGAGATCGCACCCTGCAAGGAGGCCGTCAGGCTCACAATGTCGAGCTGGAACAACAGTCCCTCGGGCGCAGGCTCGATCCGGCGGTTGGAGAACAGGTCATCGACCGTGCGGATACGATGATCGGGGACGAATATCTCTTCCCGCGCCACGCTGCTGTTGCTGCTGCTGCCCTTCATCCCCATGACCTTCCAGTCGTCGAGCAGTTCCAGATCGCCGCGCGGCACCTGCACGAGCAGCGGCTCGGGATTGTCGTCCTCCGGAATGATCGCGCCGACATGGATGAAGGCGGTATGATGGGAACCGCTGCAAAAAGGCCAGCGCCCTTTCAACATGATACCGCCGGGCACCCGACGCCCAACGCAGGGATTGCCCGCGCCGCAGGTCAGCGGACCAACCCAGTCGAGGCTGTAAACCTCATCCTGAAATTTGCGGTCGTAAAGGCATACCCATTGCGTCGCGGTGAGCGTCACCCACACCACCCAACCAGTCGAGCCGCAGCCGCGCGCGACCTCTGCGATCACGTCGAACTGCTGCAACGGCGTCGAAGCATAGCCGCCCCGCTCGACCGGAATGCACATCCTGAACACACCCATCGCGTCGAGATCGCGGATCGTCTCTTCGGGCACCCGCCGCAAGCGTTCGGTCTCACCCGCGCGTTCGCGCAGCGTCGGGACATAGGCAGCCACGTCGGCCAGGATCCGTGCGGCGATCTGCGGATCGCCCGCCCGGATATTCCCGGCGTCCGGCGTCCGGCGCATAATCGCTTCACTCATTTCGCTCTCCTCGTCTCTCATCATCTTGTCTCTTTCGCCTGTCTCGCATGCGGTGGCTCAGGATGTCGCACCTTGCGGCACCGCAGCCACGGGCGGTTCCTTCCGGATGTCCTCACGCAACGGGGACCGACGGGCGGGCGGCAGCATCAGCGCGATGATCGCGGCGAGCAGGCACAGCCCGGCGAACAGCATCAAACCGGGGAAATACCCGCCCAGCCGATCATAGCTCAGCCCCATCAGGAAGGGTCCGGTTCCCCCGCCAGCCGTAAAGGCGAGGAACACCAGCCCGAACATCCGGCCGAACAGCGCGCCCGAGAAATAGCGCCGGGTCAGGAAGCCGACGAAATCCGCCTCCGCGCCGGCCGAAACCCCCAGCAGGATCGCCGCGACATAGGCAAGGCCATGACCGGGATTGCAGCCCAGGATCAGGAACGCCGTCACCGCCATCAGGCAGATGACGGCCAGCACCGGCGGAGCGGCGACGCGATCGAGCACATGGCCGATCAGTCCCCGGGCGCACAACGCCGACAGGCCCACCACGCCCGCCAGCCCGGCTGCGGCGGACGGATCAAGACCATGATCGATCATCATCGGCACCAAATGGGTCAACGTGCCGGTGGTCGCTGCCCCCATCAGCAGGAAGATGAGGAAAATCAGCACGAAGACGCGGCTTTTCACCGCGGGCAGCAACGGCTCGATCATTCCGCCGGACTTGCGCGGGATCGGCCCGCGCACATGGCGCGTTTCGACCAATATCGCGGGAAGGCCGATCATCAACGTCAGCCCGCCCAGCACCACATAGGCCGTGCGCCAGCCAAAAGCGGTGATGAGCATCTGCGCAAGGGACGGCAGCACGGCGGACCCCAGCCCCACGCCTACCAGCATCAACCCCATGGCAAGGCCCAGCCGCTTGTCGAAGAGCCGGGCGATCACCGAAGAATTCAATACCGGCGAGGGCGCCAGCACGGGAATGAGGAAGAACATCAGATAGAAATGCCAGATATTGGGCGTCAGCAGCGACAGCGAGGCAAACAGCACCGCCATGAGGATCAGCGTCGGCAGCATGATGGCGCGCGGACCGAAGCGATCCGTCATCATCCCCCAAAATGGGGTCGTTATGCCCAGCGAATATTGCGCGATCGTCACCGCGAACGCGAGCTGGGTGCGCGACCAGCCGAATTCCTGCTGCAATGGATGAACGAACACGCCGAAGATATAAATCGTCAGCGTGCCGATCGAGAGAAAGTTGAAGACCATGGCCGCGACCAGCGCAGGCCAGTCCCGGTCCCGCGCGATCGTGACCCCTCCGTCGATATATGTCGCTTCGCTGTCTTTGCCGTTCACGATCCTGTCTCCTCATCCGGCTCTTCGCGGCCTTGATCTGGTTTGCGGCGTGGCCGCCGTCCCGCCCAGCGGGCGGCAGACGGCGGCGGGCCGGTTCAATTCATGCCTTCTTGCCGCCGACGATGCCTTGCAGCGCGTTGAGGTTGAAGGTGGTCGCGGTGTCGAGACCGACCGAGGCGCGCCCGAACTCCTCCATGCAGGTCTCGATCATCGTATGCGCGTGCATCGTCGCGACCTGCGCGTCGCGGAACAGACGCTGGAAGGGGCTGGTCTCCTGAATTTGCGATGCTCCGCTGGCGCGCAGCACCGTCCGCGTGATCTCCGACGCCAGCGTCTTGCAATAGGCGGTGTCGAGCACGATGCGCTTGAAATCCAGCTCGGTCGCCTGCCGCCCTTCCCGCGCGCGCGCTTCCTCGCGTGCGACATTGTTGCGGGCGATCAGCTCCATCGCGTTGAGCTTGCAATGCAATTCGCCGAGCTGGAGATGGGTGACGGGCGCATCGCTCTGCTTCGCATAGGGCAGATGGGTGATCTTGCGGGTGTGGATATGCTCCCGGAACAGTTCCACCGCCGCGCGGGCAAGACCCAGCGAGATCGCACCCTTGACCGATCCGGTCAGGCTCACAATGTCGAGCTGGAACAACAGCCCCTCGGGCGCAGGCTCGATCCGGCGGTTGGAGAACAGGTCGTCGACCGTGCGGATGCGATAATCGGGAACGAATACTTCCTCCTCGATCGCCACGGAATTGCTGCTGCTGCCCTTCATCCCCATGACCTTCCAGTCGTCAAGGATGATGCTGTCGGTATGCGGGATCTGGGCCAGCATCGGCTCGGGGTTTTCATCCTCCGGGATGATCACGCCGACATGATGAAAGGCGGTATGCTGCGATCCGCTGCTGAACGGCCAGCGTCCTTTCAGCATGATACCGCCGGGCACCCGGCGCCCGACGCAGGGATTGCCCGCGCCGCAGGTCAGCGGACCAACCCAGTCGAGGCTGTAAACCTCATCCTGAAATTTGCGGTCGTAAAGGCATACCCATTGCGTCGCGGTGAGCGTCACCCACACCACCCAACCAGTCGAGCCGCAGCCGCGCGCGACCTCTGCGATCACGTCGAACTGCTGCAACGGGGTCGAGGCATAGCCGCCCCGCTCGACCGGAATGCACATCCTGAACACGCCCATCGCGTCGAGATCGCGGATCGTCTCTTCGGGCACTCGCCCCAGCCGCTCGGTCTCACCCGCGCGTTCGCGCAGCGTCGGAACATAGGCGGCCACGTCGGCCAGAATCCGCGCGGCGATCTGCGGATCGCCCGCCTCGACATCAGCCTCATCCCTCGCCTTGCGCAAAATCGCTTCACTCATTTCGCTCTCCTGTATTTCTGGTCCAAAGCCGCCGCGCGGCCGGAATGGTTGAACAATATCCTGTGCTGTGCCGCCGACGCGTTTGCGGAAAATCCGCCATGTGCAGGCTTTCAGGGCTGAGCCGGGGACGACCGCAGACCCTCATCGATCCGCCCTAGCCGTTGCCGACCTGATCCAGTTCCTCCACCACAGGCTTCGCGGCGACCGCGCCTTCCCGTTCCTGCGAGATCAGCCGTTCGAGGATGCGACGCACGCGCACCGCACCAGCATCGGTCGGCAACAGCGCGGGCCTTAGATCCCAGAAATCCTGTCCTTCCATCCGTTCCGACTGGCCGACGATCATCGGCCGGTCCTCGGTCGAGAACACCCGATGGCGGGTTTCGGCGAACTGGCGGTTGAACTCCTCGTCATCGACCGCGAACTTGCGCGCCGACGCGAAGAAATAATGCGTGCTATGCGCGCTTTCCGGGGTCAGCACATGAATGGCGCGTGCGCTGTCCTCCGGCGGCCGCGCCACGCCGGTCGGCACGACGCCGGTGACGATCTGGATCAGCGAGGGCGCTTCCCAATATACTTCGGTCCAGGAATCGACCCTCTGGTCATCGTCATCGGCCAGCCCCAGCAAGCCGCGATGGACCGGGGAAGGCGTTTCGTTCCTGGGGTGCCATTTGATCGCGACGGCATTGCCTTCCTGCTCAAAGACCGGCTTGGTGCGCGTTATGCTGCCGCCGCCCAGCGTCGTGGGATGCAGGAAATCGACATGGGTGAGGTCCAGCAGATTATCGGCATAGAGCTGATAATTGCCCTGGCCATGCAGATATCCGGTGCTGAAGGCGGTCGCGGGCGCCTCGTTGACGAATTCAAGATCAGGCAGCAGGCTGTCGTCCGCCAGAGCGGGATCACCCATCCATATCCACAGCCCGTAAAAGCGCTCGCGCACCGGAAAAGCGGTGACGTTGAGCGCCGACACGACCGGCCCATGCGGATTATGGATGCATTTGCCATTGCCGGCAAAGGCAAGGCCATGATAGCCGCAGACGATGGCGCCATCCTCCACCTTGCCCATGCTCAGCGGGGCGAAACGGTGCGGACAGCGATCGAGCACCGCCTTCGCCTCCCCCGCCTTGTCGCGGAACAGCAGCACCGGCGTGTCGAGCAACCGGCGCGCAAGCATCCCGCCGGGGGGCAGTTCAGCCGACCAGCCCGCCAAATTCCAGCAGTTGCGCAGATAATCCATGTCTTGCCTCACCTGTTAGATGCATATGAAAACCAGGATAGGGGGCCGCCGAATGTCCACGCGCGGTCGGCAGGACAGGCCCCCTCCTCCGGCTGGCGAAGAACCCTTCACCCTGCGCTGGGAGGACCGGCCATTCCCTTCGCCGATACGCGGGCAGAGCTTTCCTCGCCCGCTTATGGCGGGACCCCACCGTCGCCAGCGCGCAAGGCATCCCTCCGCCCCTTTTCCCCTCACGGGGCACAAGGGGGCTGCGGCCGTCGGAACCCGACACCTTCATCGCCCTGACCAGCGTTGCTGCTTGCAATAACCATCGCCTGGCGGCCCTTGCCGCCATCGACGCCCTCATCCTCTCGAGTCTATTTAGTAAATATATTTGACTAGTTTTTTTCTTCTAGTTTGATTCTGCATATGTGGCAACAAATTTATCCACAGCAGAATGAATTTATCCGTCCCTTCCCCTGCGCTCGCACAGACGGAATATCTCCCCCGGCAATGGGTCCGATAGCCACAAGTTATTTCCGCCGGGCCGGAGGCGCCTTTAGCGTCAGAGGACAGATGGCGTCCGATCGACGACCCGGAACAAGGCATGGGACTGGCGGCGATCGGCTCGGGCCAGCACAGGAAGAGGACCGACAATGGCTATTATCGGAATAGAGCGGCTGATCTATTGCGTCGACGACGTGGAAAGAAGCGTGCAGTTTTTCGAGGATTTCGGCTTGCGCCTGCAAGACCGCACCGGGGAACAGGCACGGTTCCAGCTGCCCGACAATTCCCGCGTCTATTTCCGCTCGCTCGCCGATCATCCCATACCGGGATCGCGCGTGGTTGGGCAGGGCGTGCATGAGCTGGTCTGGGGCGTCGACAGCGCGGACAATCTCGAAAAGCTGGTCGCCAATATCGCCACCGACCGCGAAGTCCGCCGCGACGAGGATGGCATCGCCCATTTCATCACCGACGATGGCATCGCGATGGGGCTGCGCCACTGGCCCGAAAAGCGTCAGGTGTTCGCGCCAACCGAGCCGGTCAATTCCCCCGGCAACATCCGCCGCATGAATGTCCATCGCCGCTGGATCGCCCGCGCCTTCCCTAAAGGAATCGCGCATATCGGCATCCTCTCCCCCGATCTGGAAGGGTTGGTGAACTTCCTGATCACCCGGCTTAATTTCAAGCTGAGCGACCGCCAGCGCAATTTCGGCGTCTATTGCCGCGCCGATGGCGTGACCGACCATCATAATCTCGCGCTGATCAACGCCAATGCGGGCCTGCCCGGCATGGACGGGCAATTGCGCTTTCACCACACCAATTTCGTGGTGACCGACCTCGACGAGATGATGGCGGGGAAGAATTACATGGACCGGCGCGGCTGGCCGAAGTCGGACCTCGGCATCGGCCGTCATCGCATCGCATCCGCGCTGTTCTGCTATTTCCCCTGCCCGGCAGGCGGCGAGGCGGAATATGGCGCGGATTCCGATGCGCTCGACGATGGCTGGGTACCGCGCGATTTCGATCCGATGTTCGGCCTCGCCCACTGGATGCACAATCTGCCCGAATGGTGGGACGGCGCGAACTGGGACGTCCTCTTCGCCGAAGGTTGCGCACCCGCCAAGGGCAGCGTGCCCCGCCGCCCCGAACTGGCCGATCCCGGCGCAACCGAAGACTGATCCCCTTCGACTGGAAACCGGAACAAGAAATGGATGCCATGGCCACGCCCCTCACCCCCCTTGCCCCGCTCAATCCGCCGGGCGCCGAGCCCGGCCCCGTGCCCAGCTGCGTGCTCAGCCGCGTGCCCAGCCGCGTGCAATGCGTCGAACTCGCCCATGATCTCGCCCGCGCCATCGCCCCCTATGTCGGGGAAGCCGAGCAGGACAGGCGCGCGCCGCGCGCCGCCGTCGATGCGCTGGTCGCCTCCGGACTGATGCCGCTGGTGCGCCCCGCGCGCTATGGCGGCTATGAACAGGGCTGGATGACCTTCACCGATGTGCTTGTGCCGCTGGCCGCGCAATCCGGCTCGCTCGCCTGGGTATTGGGCTTCATCCTGCACCATCAATGGGCGCTCGCCTTCTTCCCGAGACAGGCGCAGGATGAAGTATATAGCCACTCGGCCGATCCTCGCATCGCCTCGATGTTCGCCCCCACCGGGCGGGCGGTGGCGGCGCCGGGGGGCCTGCGCCTTTCAGGCGAATGGTCCTTTTCCTCCGGCATCGACAATTGCGACTGGGTGATCCTTTCCGCACTGGTCGACACGGGCGAAGGCGGCCCGCCCGCCAATTACTGGTTCCTGATGAAACCGGGCCAGTTTGAGGTGAAGGACGTCTGGCACAGCGTCGGCCTTGCCGGCAGCGGGTCGAACACTGTCGTGGTGCAGGACGCGCTGGTCGAGCCAGCCTTCTGCTTCGACACCGCCGCTTATGGCAGCGGCGATGTCGGCACGGCGGTGAGCGGCCTCACCCACCCACTCCACAGCAGCCCGCCCGCAGGCCAGTTCCAATATGGGCTGATCGGGCCGATGTATGCCATCACCCGCGCATTGCAGGAGGCCGTCACCGGTTTCAACCGCAAGCGCGAGGGGCTGCTGGTGCCGGGGCGCATCGCGGACGACCCCTATCTGCAATCGGGCGTCGGTGAATCGGAAACCGAGATCGCCGCCGTCTATGCGCTGATGGAGAGCTTCGACGAGATGATCCTGCGCGGCGAGATGAAAACGCCCGAGACGATCCTGCGCTATCGCGGCGCGATGGGCTTTGCCGCCAAGACGCTGACCCGCGCGGGCGAGCGGCTCTTCTATCAGGCGGGCGGGCGCGGCCTTGACACCCGCAACGCGATCAGCCGCCATTGGCGTGACCTCCACGCCGTCACCAACCATGGCGCGCTCAAGCATGACAGCATGTTCCAGGGGCTGGGCCAGTTCCTCCTCGCCTGAAGGAGAATGCCCGGAGGGTCGCACAAAAAGCCCGGCCGCTGCCTGTAGGACAGTCGGCCGGGCTTTTTTCCGGAAGGAACGGAAACCGATAATTCCGGGCTGCACGTCCAGAAGCAGGACCTCAAAATATCCGGGGCGAACAGCTTTCTTGTAACAGGACAGGCGAACAACCGCCCCCTCTCACCCGTTCACCTGCACCAGCACGGTCGCCAGTTCCTCCCGGCTCGCGGTGCGGAAGTGTTCCGACATGGCGTAGCCGACTTCCAGCTCTCCGGTGGCGAGACGATCGAGCACCGCCGCCACGAATTGACCCACCGGCACGCCATCATCATGCAGCCCCGCACCGCCCAGCCCGGTATTGACCATCGGCGGGATGATCTCCGCCACGCTTACCCCGGTGCCGCGCAGATCGTCGCGCAGCGCACGGGTGAAGCTGTGCAGCGCGGCCTTGGTCGCGGCATAGACCGGCGCGAAGGTCACCGGCAGGAAGGCGAGGCCGGAGCTGACATTGACGATCGCCGCCCGCTCCCGCTTCAGCAGATGCGGCAGGAACAGCGCCGCCAGATGCACCGGAGCCTCGAAATTGATCGCGATCTCCTGCGCGCGCTCCGCCCAGTCGGCGCTATCGGCATGAAATCGCGCGCGGCGCTGGATGCCCGCATTATTGACCAGCATGTCGAGGTCCGGCGCGAGCGCCAGCGCCTCGGCGAGCAGCTTTTCCCGGCCCGCCGCCGTCGCGACATCGGCGCGCAGCGGCACCAGCCCCGGCATATCCCCGGCCGCCGCCGTCAGCCGCGCCTCATCACGCCCACAGATGACGACGCGATTGCCCCGCTCCAGCAGGGCGCGGGCGAGCGCCAGCCCGATGCCCGCGCCGCCGCCGGTGACAAGGATGCTCCTTCCCGAAAGCTCCATCACCAATGCACCATGGGCAGGCCCGCCACCGGCGACCGGAAAGCAGGCAGCCGGGTGCCACGCAGGCTGCCGAGATAGACGGTCGAGAGGTCCGGCCCGCCGAAGGTGACGCTCGCCATCCACGGGGCCAGCGTGCCGCCGCAGCGCATCATCGTGTCGAAACTGACGATCTGGCCGGTGGCGAATTCGGCCTCGAACGCGGCGATCGCCTCTGCATTGCCATCGTCGAGCAGCGTCAGCACCTCGCCTTCCGGTGTAATCGCGATCAGCCGGTCGGCCATGATCATCGTCGCCCAGAGATTGCCATAGGCGTCGAAGCAGATGCCGTCGATCACGCCTGTACCCAGAGAGTCCGGCCCGAAAATCTCACGGTCGGTCAGAGACCCGTCCGGCTGCACCCGCAGGCGCGACACCCGCTTGCCGGTGGTTTCCGCGACGTAGAGCCATTCCTCCTTCGCATCGAGCCGGATCTCGTTGGTGAAGGCGAAGCCATCGGCGACGATGCGGAAGCCCTTGTCATCGAGCAGCGCGATATAGCCGTCGGCCAGCCCCAGCCGGGTGGCGTCGCTCCACGGATTGACCATAGTGGAAATAGTCACCCAGAGGCGATCCTTGCTGTCGCGCAGTACGAAATTGACCTTGCCGAGCGGCTTGCCGTCGATGCTGTCGGCCAGCACGCGGGTTTCGCCGGTGCGGGTCATCACCTCCAGCCGGTCGGTGCCGAAATTGGAAATCACTATGTCGCCATTGCGCGCAAAGGCGAGGCCGTTGGGCAGCGTGCCGAAGAGCAGGCTCTGCGCCGCGTCGCCGGACAGGTCGAAATGCCCGTCCACCTCCTGCGTGATAAGCTGCTGCGTGCCATCGGGCGCGATGCGCATCACCCCGCCGCGCGCATCCGCCGACCAGAGCGTACCGTCACGCTCGGCCAGCACGCATTCGGGGCGTTGCAAATCCTCGCCGACGAAGAAGATATCCGCCGGATCGACGGTGAAGCCCTTGAGCGGATTGGGGCCGCGCCCCTCGCGAATTATTGCCATGACGTCGCCCCCACATCGGTCGACCCCTTGAGCTGGAGCAGCGCGCGCGCATCCTCCGGCGTCGCGATCTCCAGCGAAAGCGCCTCCAGCACGGTCCGAATCTTCGTCACCTGCTCGGCATTGCTCTTCGCCAGCTGGCGCGGTTCGCCCCAGAGCGAATCCTCCAGCCCCACGCGGACATTGCCGCCCAGCGCCGCCGAAATGGTGGACAGCGGCATCTGGTTGCGCCCCGCCCCCAGCACCGACCAGATATAGTCGTCCGGCCCGAACAGCCGGTCGGCGGTGCGCTTCATCATCGCCACATCCTCATAATGCGCGCCGATGCCGCCGCGAATGCCGAACACGGTCTGGAGGAAGATCGGGCCGGTCAGCAGGCCCCGGTCGCGGAAATGGGCGGCGGTGTAGAGATGACTGACATCATAGCATTCGATCTCGAACCGCGTGCCCTGATCGCCGCAACTGCGCAGGATATGTTCGATATCGCGATAGGTGTTGCGGAAGATATTCTGGTCCGAATTGCGCAGGAACGGTTCTTCCCAGGCATGCTGGAACTCCGTGTGCCGGCCCAGCATCTCATAGAGCACGAAGTTCATCGACCCCATGTTGAGTGAGGCGATCTCTGGCTTGAAGGTCAGCGCCGGGCGCAACCGTTCCTCGATCGTCATCGTCGCCGCGCCGCCGGTGGTGATGTTGATCACCGCATCGCATTCCTGCGCAATACGCGGCAGGAAGCGGGCAAAATAGGCCGGGTCCTGGCTCGGCTCGCCGGTTTCGGGGTTGCGGGCGTGGAGATGGACGATCGCCGCCCCCGCCTGCGCCGCGCCGATCGCCGCATCGGCGATTTCATCCGGCGTCTTGGGCAGATAAGGCGACATGGTGGGGGTATGGACCGACCCCGTCACGGCGCAGGTTATGATGACTTTCCGCACAAATACTCCCCTCAACTATCCAGATGGCCGCCCCTTGCCGGGGCGATCTTCAAGGAGAGTGTAGGGAGGGGGGAGGCCACCGGAAAAATCGAGAGATGTTATGGGTCCTATCGCCCCTGCCTATGCCCGGCCCGCCGGGCCGGAAAGCGGGAGATATGGCTGACGGTTATGCATCCAATCATGACTGGCGATTTTCCTCTCCCCCTTCTTCGGCCTAGCAAGCATAGTCACGAGAACAGCAAACAGCAGGAGGATGGAAAAATGGTCTGCATCAGGATCAGCCATGGGAAGCGCATTTTTCGGAGCAGGGCGGCATGAGCCTCGCCCGGTTGTTCGATTTGAGCGGGCGCGTGGCGATCGTCACCGGGGCGTCGCGCGGGCTGGGGCTTCAGATTGCCGAGGCGCTGGGCGAATATGGCGCGAAAATCGCGCTGGTGGCGCGCAAGCCGGGCGATCTTGAAGAGGCCGCCGCGCATCTTTCCGCGCTGGGCGTCGATGCCCGCGCCTTTCCCGCCGATCTCGGCGCGCCCGGTGCGGCAGAGACGCTGGTGAGCGCGGTCCACGAGGCCTTTGGCCGCGTCGATATTCTCGTCAACAATGCGGGCGCGACCTGGGGCGCCCCGGCGGAGGACTATCCCGAAAAAGGCTGGGACAAGGTGATGCACCTCAACGTCACCGCCCTTTTTCGGCTGGCGCAGGCGGTGGGGCGCGATTGCTTCCTGCCGCAGGGCAAGGGTGCGATCCTCAACATCGCCTCGATAGAGGGGCTCGTGGGCCATCACTGGTCGCGGCCCGGAACGATCGCCTATAATGCGTCCAAGGGCGCGGTGGTGAACATGACCCGCGCGCTGGCCGCCGAATGGGGGCCGCGCGGCGTGCGCGTCAACGCGATCGCGCCGGGCTATTTCCCCTCGAAGATGACCCATGCGATCCTCGACGCCCATGGCCGCGACCTTGTCGACCAGACCCCGCTCGGCAAGCTCGGCGGCGAGGAGGATTTGAAGGGCGCAGCGTTGCTCCTCGCTTCCGACGCGGGCGGGCATATCACCGGCCAGATCCTCGCCATCGATGGCGGCTTCACCATCATCTGAACCCTGAAACAACAGCCTGCGCCCGCTGACATGGCGCGCGGCATGGAGAACCAAGCATGTCCCTGTCCCTTTCCCCCCTTACCGCCATCGTCACCGGCGCGGGCGGCGGCCTTGGCCGCTCCCACGCGCTGGCGCTCGCCCGCCATGGCGCGCGCGTGGTGGTGAACGACCTTTCCGAGGAAGCCGCCGCGCGCGTCGCGCAGGAGATCATCGCCACAGGCGGCGAGGCCCTGCCCTTCGCCGCCAGCGTCACCGATGAGGCCGCCGTCGCGGCGATGGTCGCGGCCACCATCGACAAATGGGGGTCGGTCGATATCCTCGTCAACAATGCGGGCATCCTGCGCGACAAGAGCTTCGCCAAGATGGACCTGGCCGATTTCCGGCTGGTGCTCGACGTCCATCTGATGGGGTCGGTGATCTGCGCCAAGGCGGTATGGGACCAGATGCGCGCGCAGGGTTTTGGGCGCATCCTCTTCACCACCTCCTCCTCCGGCCTCTACGGCAATTTCGGCCAGTCCAACTATGGCGCGGCGAAGATGGCGCTGGTGGGCCTGATGCAAACGCTGGCGCTGGAAGGAGAGCGGTACGGCATCCATGTCAACTGCCTCGCGCCGAGCGCGGCGACCGGCATGACGGAAAATATCTTCGCGCAGGAGGATTTCGACCGGCTCGGCCCCGATCTGGTCAGCCCGGCGGTGGTGGCGCTGTGCAGCCGCGATGCGCCCACCCGCCGCATCCTGCTCGCCGGCGCGGGCAGCTTCGAGCAGGCGAACATCACGATGACGCGGGGCATCCATCTGGGCGGCGGGGAAGATGTCGCGACAGCCCTCGCAGCGCGACTGGACGAAGTGGCCGACCGGGACGGGGAAACCGTTCCCGCGACCGGCTTCGTGCAATTCCAGTGGGAAATCGAGAAAATGGGGGTGACGGCATGAACGGCGTCTATGTCCTGTCCGCCGTCCGCACCGCGATCGGCACCTTTGGCGGCAGCCTCTCCGGCTTTCGTCCGGCTGACCTTGGCGGCATCGTCGCCAAGGAGGCGATCGCGCGCAGCGGTCTGGCGGCCGACGCGATCGGCCATAGCGTTTTCGGGCAGGTGATCCCGACCGAACCCGCCGACGCCTATGTCGCGCGGGTGGCGGCGATACAGGCGGGCCTTCCCGAAAGCGCGCCCGCGCTCACCGTCAACCGGCTGTGCGGCTCCGGCCTTCAGGCGATCGTCTCAGCCGCGCAGGGCCTGATGCTGGGCGATTATGACGCCGCGCTGGCGGGCGGCACGGAGGTGATGAGCCGCGCGCCCTTCTTCGCCCCGGCCGTGCGCTGGGGGCAGAAAATGGGCAACGCGGTGCTGGTCGATGGCCTCAACGAGGCGCTGACCGACCCGTTCGACAAGGTGCTGATGGGCATCACGGCGGAAAATGTCGCCGACCGCTACGGCATCTCGCGCGGGGAGCAGGATGCGCTTGCCCTCACCAGCCAGCAGCGCGCCGCCGCCGCCATCGCCGAGGGGCGCTTCCGCGACCAGATCCTGCCCATAGAGGTGATGGTGAAGCGCAAGCCGGTGCTGTTCGACACCGACGAACATGTTCGCCAGGATGCCAGCGCAGAGAGCCTCGCCGGGCTGAAACCCATTTTCCGCAGGGAAAATGGCAGCGTCACCGCAGGTAATGCGTCGGGCATCAATGACGGCGCCTGCGCGCTCATCCTCGCCAGCGAAGCGATGGTCGAAAGGCAGGGGCTGAAGCCGCTGGCCCGCCTCGTCGCCTATGGCCATGCCGGGGTCGCGCCCTCGCTGATGGGCATCGGCCCGGTACCCGCCAGCCGCATCGCCCTCGAAAAGGCGGGGCTGACGGTCGGCGACCTCGACGTGATCGAATCCAATGAAGCCTTCGCCGCGCAGGCCTGCGCGGTGGCGAAGGAACTGGGCTTCGATCCCGCGAAGGTCAATCCCAATGGCAGCGGCATCTCGCTCGGTCATCCGGTCGGCGCGACCGGCGCGATCATCGCCACCAAGCTGATCCATGAACTGCATCGCACCGGCGGGCGCTACGGCCTCGCGACGATGTGCATCGGCGGCGGACAGGGCATCGCCGCGATTTTCGAGAGGGTCTGAAAGACCCCCGCCAACGGAGAGGAAGAAAAATATGTTCGGATGTCTGCGCTGCGCGCTGTCACGGCGCGCGATGATGGGCGGGTTCGCCGCAGCGGCGGCCGGGGCGGCGCTTGGCCCAAAGGTCAGGGCGGCCACGGGCGGCAAGGAGGATGGGACGGGCAAGGCGATCGACTTCCACACCCATATGTTCGACCCGGCGTTGCCCAACCTCATCACCGGGGCGATGACCAGCACCCATGTCGATAGCTGGCTGAAGGCGATGCGATCGCCCGACGAGCATATCCTCCACATGGATCGCTATGGCATCGGCAGCCATGTCGTCGGCTATTCCAACGCGACCCATGGCATCAGCTGGGGCGATGCCGCGCAGGACCTGAAGCTCTACCGCGCCACCAATGACCGGATCGCGGGTGAGTGGGTGGCCGCGCATCCCGGCCGCTTCCATGGCGCGTTCAGCCTGCCGATGCAGGATGTGAGCCTTGCGATGGGCGAACTCGACCGCTGCGTGACGCAGCTCGGCATGAAGGTGTTGCAGCTTTCCTCCTGCACGCCCGACGGCATTTATTTCGGCGACCGCCGCTTCGACCCGATGTGGGAGGCCGTGCAGCATCATGGCCTCACCGTCTTCATCCACCCGCACGGGCAGGACAACCGCCCACCCTTCGACCAGTTCGCGCTCAGCAATTCGGCGGGACAGGGCGTCGAGGAGATCAAGGTGATGACCTCGATCATCTATAATGGCGTGTTCGACCGCTTCCCCGGCGTGAAGATCGTTATCGCCCATGGTGGTGGCTTCCTGCCGCATTATTATGGCAGGCTGGATCGCAATGCGATCGAACGGCCGCAAACCATGGCCAATATCCACCGCCTGCCGAGCAGCTATCTCAAGGATTTCCATTATGACAGCTGCGTCTATGGCCCGGAAATCCTCGCCGCGCTGATCCGCATCGTCGGGGTGGACCGCATCGTGCTGGGATCCGATTATCCGGTGGGCGAAGAGGACGGCCTTGGCGAGCTGCGCAAGACGCCCGGCCTCACCCCCGCGATGGTCCGCCAGATCGCCTGGGAAACCCCGGCGAAGCTGCTGGGCGTGCAGGACTTACCACGCGGCTGATTAGCTGTTAGGCTGGCGGGAGCCGCGACAGATGGCATAAGTATAAGCAGGAGAGTTGCGTTGCACCTTCAGGGGCTTGATCTCAATTTGCTGATCGCGCTCGACGCGCTGCTCAGTGAGCATAATGTCACGCGCGCGGCAGAGCGGGTACATATCTCGCAGCCCGGCATGAGCGCGGCGCTGCAAAAACTGCGCTGGCATTTCAAGGACGAGCTGCTCGAACGCATCGGCCGCAAGCTGGAACTAACGCCCCGCGCCCGCACGCTGGTCGACCCGGTGCGCGATATCCTCCATCGCGTACGCACGCTGACCGCGGGCGAGGAAGGCTTCGATCCCAGCACCGCCGAGCGGCTGTTCCGTATCGGCGGGTCATCCCTGTGCAGCGAACTGCTCGCGCTGCCGCTGGCACGCAAGCTGATGGAGGAAGCGCCCGGCATCCGCTTCCAGTTCGACGACCTCCTTTCCGACACGCTGACGCGGCTGTTCGAAGGCGGCCTCGACTGCACGATCACCGTCACCCAGATGCTGACGCTGGACCCGGTGTGCATCGACAAATCGCTGAGCGAGCGGCCGCTCTTCACCGATCGGCTGGTAGTGGCGGTGGCGAAGGACAATCCCCATGTCGGCGAGACGCTGGGCTATGAGCAATTCTGCACGCTTCCCTATGTCGAGACACGCTTCGGCAGCACCTCGACCTCCATCGCCGAACAGATATTGCGGCGCCAGACCCGGCGCCCCGTCACCCATTTCTGGTTCCCGAGCTTTCACCAGACATTGAATGCGGTCGCGCAGACGGACATGGTCGCCATTGCGCCCTCCCTGCTCGTCAAACGCTATGCAGAGACGCTGCCGCTGCGCATCGTGGAACCGCCGCTGGAACTGCCGCCGCTGCCCGAACGGCTGTTCTGGCACCCGCGCAATGATTTCGACCCCGGCCATCGCTGGTTCCGCGACCTCGTTTCGCGGGTGACGGCCGAGGTCGTGCAGGGCAATGATCTAGCGCTGGGCGGGGCGGGCGATCTCCCGCCGGGCATAGTCGAGGAAACGGCCGGGTTCACGGCCTAATAGCCAGCGCAGCACATTGGCGTTGCCGTTGAGGCCGAAGCGGTCATAATAAAGGAACAGCCGCTCGATCGCGCTCGCCGTCCAGTCGACCGACACCCCATCGGACGCCAGCATCGGCGCGAGCATTTCCACCAGCCGGTCGAGCGGGATGCGCACCGGCAGGATTTCCCGCCCGGCGAGACGGCCAAGCGCCATGCTCATCTCGATGCCGGTCAGATGCTCCATCCCGCACAGGTCATAGGTGGCGTAGTGATGCCCCTCCTCCGTCGCCACCCGCGCGGCAACCTCGCCCACATCGGCCATGTCGACGAAACCGAGCGGCCGCTCCACCGAATAGGTGAACTGCATCCGCCCCGTCTCGATCGCCGCGGCAATATCGACATTCTGGAAATAATGCATCGGCCGCAGGATCGTGAAGGGCAGGCCCGACCCGATCAGATAATCCTCGACCGCGAGCTTGGCGCGATGGTTCATCAGATAGTCGATCTGGGGATGGATCACCGAGATATAGATGAAATGGCCAACCCCGGCGCGGCGCGCGGCGTCGATGGCGAACTGGCCCATCGCCACCTCCTTGTCCTGCAAGGCGGGGGCGACATGGATCACGGTCGCGGCCTGCTGCATACCCTCTTCCAGCGCCTCGATATCGAGCATTCCGCCCTCATACACCTCCGCCGCGCCGCGCTCCGCCATCGCGCGAGGGTCCAGCGATCGCCCATAAGCGCGAACATCCGCGCCGCGCGCCTTCAGCGCCTGCATCACCGCGCCCTGCGTCCGGCTGCCCGCGCAATTGAGGAAAATAGGCCCGCCCGTCATCATGCTCTCCTCGCCCCGGGGCTGGTCGATCCGCCCCTTTCCTCCATGCTCTAGGCGCGGCTCCCGCCTGATGGAAAACGCAAAATCGGATAGGACCTATAGGGCCAGTTGATGGATCAGCCATCGCGCGCGGCAATGGCTACCATCCCATCTGATGATTGGCGCCCTTTTCCCGACCGGCCTAGCCACAAGAAAAACAGGGAGGAAGCCCCAGCATGACGAGCAAAGAATTTCCGGCCATCGGCATCGGCCGTTTCGCAAAGGACGGCGACGCGCCTTTCGCCGCGCTGGTGGTCGACGGTGCGGCCTATCCGATCGAGAGCGGCAACAGGGCCGATACCGTCCCCCTGTTCGAGCGCTGGGACGAAGCCTGGCCCGACCTCGAACAGCGCATCGCCGCGATACGCAGCGGCGACGGCGGGCAGGGTATCGCCCTCGCCGGGCTGCGCGTGCTGCCGCCCATCGAGCCGCGCCAGATCCTCTGCGCGGGTGCCAATTACCGGCGCCATGTGATCGACATCATGACCGATCATGAGGCAGGCAGCGAACCCGGCCTCGACGCGGCGGAGCGGCGCAAGCGGGCGACGTTGCTGATGGATCATCGCGCGCAGGCGGGGTCACCCTTCGCTTTTGTGAAGCCTGTTTCAGCGCTCGCCGGGGCCTTCGATCCGCTTACCATTCCCGCCGACAGCCTCCAGACCGACTGGGAACTGGAACTGGCCGTGGTGATCGGCCGCCCGGCGCGGCGCGTGTCGCGCGACCGGGCGATGGAGCATGTCGCGGGCTATACGATCGGCAATGACATCAGCGCGCGCGATCATATCATGCGCCCGGATATTCCGGGCATGGGGCTGGATTTCATCACCGGCAAATCCTGCCCCGGCTTCCTGCCGCTGGGGCCGCTGATCGTGCCCGCCGCCTTGATCCCCGATCCGCACGACCTCCAGATCACGCTGCGGCTGGGTGAGCAAGTGATGCAGGATGAATCGAGCGCGGACATGATCTTCCGCATCCCCCGGCTGATCGAGTTCCTCTCCACCCATATCCAGTTGCTGCCCGGCGACGTGATCTGCACCGGCTCGCCAGCGGGCAACGGCACCCATTATAACCGCTTCCTGCGCGATGGGGACGTGATGACCGCAAGCATCGCCGGACTGGGCGAACAGGTGGTTCCCTGCCATGCGGAAAAGCTGGCGCAGGACGCCGTGCTGCACCGGCCGTTCGCACCGCTGGGCAAGCCGGGGGCGTGATCCATCGCGCGGCCGGGCCTGCGGACAGGCCCGGCCAGCCCTTCCATTATAGCGCCAGCAGTTGCCGCGCATTGTCTCCCAATATCCGGCGTTGCTCTTCCTCGGAAAGGTCAGCCAGCAGGTCCGCCGGATAATAATCCCCCATGTCGAACGGATAGTCGCTGCCCAGCACGATCCGGTCGATGCCCACAGTCTCGATCAGGCGGCGCAACTGGCGCGGATCATAGACCAGACTGTCGACCCATATCCGCCGCAGCATTTGCGTCGGGCGGCAGGAGCAGCCCTTTGCCTCCGGCCGCACCGCATGGGCATGGTCCGATCGCCCGGCATAGGCGGGCAGATAGCCGCCGCCATGCGCGGCAACGATCTTGACGCCCGGATGGCGATCGAGTGTGCCGCCAAAGATCAGCTTCGACAGGCAGACGGTGGTTTCGAAGGGCTGGCCGATGGTGTTCATCAGATAATGATCGGCCAGCCGCGTCCCCAGCGTCGTGCCCCAGGGATGGATGAACACCACCGCGCCCAGTTCATCCGCCTTCTGCCAGAAGGGATCGAAATAGCGGTCGGCGATATCGCGCCCTGCGGCGAGCGAGGAAATCTCCACGCCTTTGAAACCATGGTCGCGCATCGCGCTTTCCAGCTGCGCGGCAGCAAGCGCGGGATGCTGGAGCGCGACGGTGCCCAGCCCGACGAAGCGATCGGGATGGCTGGCGCAGAGCGCGGCGATGCCGTCATTGATCTGGCCGACGATGGTGCGGGCAAGATCTTCCCCGGCCCAATAATGATATTGCGTCGGCGACGGGCTGACCGCCTGAATATCCACCCCCATCGCGTCCATGTCGGCAAGGCGGGTGGCGGTATCGGTGAGGCGCGGCATCAGGTCCGCCATCATCGCGGCATTGACGGCGAGCGAGGCCGCGCCGATCGCCTCGGCCTCTGCGGCGCCCTGCGCGATCCGGCCGGGATCGCTGGCGACGAGCGCCTCCACCGCCGGGACCGCGAGATGGCAATGCAGGTCGATGGTCGGCCAGGGCAGGCGCGCGACCGGCGTGCCGACGCGGGCCGGATAGCCTTCCGCGCCGCAGCGGTGCAGCATGGCCTCGCTCATGCCGCGACCTCCGGCAAGGTGGTGGACTGGAACGCCTCCTGCATCCAGCGCCCGTCGCGCCACGCCCAAAGCTGCAACACCTGCGAGCGCGAGAGGATCGGCTCGGTCCGCCCCCTGGGCAGCACCAGATTGCTCATCTCCCCGCTCATCACCGCAATGTCGCCGAACAGGCGCACCGAAAGCGGCCCGCGCGTCACCTCCAGAAAGGCCAGATCCTCCTCGATGAAGCGGAAATAGCTTTCGAAATCATCGGTCACGCCGCGCGTATGCGTATGGGTGACATCGCGTGAAATCATCGCGCGCAGGCTGGCGAAATCCCGGTCCACCAGCGCCTTGCCGCGCCGCCGTTCCGCGTCGATCACGCCCTCGATACTATATTGCTCCACTGCATTTTCTCCCAAAGCCATAAGGCGAAGGCCGGGACATGCCCGGCCTTGCTTTTCATCATGCGGGAACGGTCAGAACTTATAGCCGACACGCACGCCATAGGTCCGCGGCGGCTTGAAGGAACCGTTGACCGCGTAGCCGGTCAGCGCGGCGGCCACGAACTTGTTGCTGACCACCTTCTTGTCGGTGAGGTTGCGCACGAACAGGCTCGCCTGCCAGTGCTGGTCGCCGCTTTCATACAGCAGCGAGGCATCGACGATCGCCGCAGGCCCCTGCGACAGCGCCTTCTCGTTGAACTCGGTGAAATAGATGCGTCCGCTATAGGCGACATCGCCGCGCAGCGAGAGGCGGCCGGGCAGCCCCACCGGCAATTCAGCCTCCGCCCCGCCGTTGAGCGCCAGCCTGGGCGCATTGACCAGCCTGTTGCCCTTCAGGTTGACGTCGCCAGCCTCCGGGCGGGCCGGGTTCTGGGTGATGAAGGAAACGAACTCCGTATCCAGATAGGTCAGCGCTGCATTGAGGTTGACACCGTTCACCGGCTGCGCGCGCAGTTCCAACTCAAGACCCTTGACCCGCGCGGCGGCGGCATTCTGGGTGATGATCGAATTGCCGACGATCTTGTTCACCTGAAGGTCGGTATAGTCATAATAGAAGGCACTGCCGTTGAATTGCAGACGGCGATCGAGCAACGTGGTCTTGAAGCCCGCCTCATAGGACCAGACGAATTCCGGGTTGACCGGCGGGTTGGGATTGCCCGCCAGCAGCACGCCGCTCTTGAAGCCGCGCGTCGCCGATGCATAGAGCATCACATTGTCATTGGGCTTGAAATCGATGCCGAATTTGGGCGTCAGCGCGTTCCAGCTCTTCTTCATGTTCACCGGGATGACGAGGTTGGCGCCATCTGGCGGCGGCATGAAGTTGAACACGGTCAGCGTGCCATCGGAATCGCGCTTGTCCTTGCTGTAGCGCAGGCCCGCCGTCAGCCGCAGCCCGTCGATCACCTCATAGGTCCATTCGCTGAACGCGGCATAGGATTTGATGCCGAGATCGCCATTTTCATGATAGGCGGGTGTGGAAAAGCCCATCAGCCGCCCCATATAGGGCCAGGTCAGGTCCATTTCGGCATGCAGCGGCTCATCATAATAGAACAGGCCGACCACGCCCTTCAGGCGATCGCTGCTATAGTTGAGTTGCAGTTCCTGCGAAAACTGCTTCGCCTTCTCCAGCGTGATGACCGGGGAGAACGCATCGAAGGAAGTCGTTTCCGGGTCGTTGCTGTTACGGCGGTCGGAATGGCGATAGCCGGTGATCGATTGCAGCGTGATCTGATCGCTCAGGTCGACGACGATCTTGCCGGACAGGCCCCAGAATTCACGCCGGTTGCGGGTGGGCACCTCGCTGGTGATATCGCGGCTGTTGACGAGGATCGTGCCGCCATTGGCAAGGCCGGGCATCGCCACGTCGGACCTGTAGGGACCAAAGGCATGGAAGGCGTAATTATGGTCGCGTTCGCGCGCATAATCGCCGCTCAGCGTGATATGCACCCGGTCGGAAAGATCGGCCTCTATGATACCGCGCACCGCCGTGCTGTTCTGATTGTCGATCTGCTCGTCAAGCGTCACATTGCGGCCATAGCCGTCATGCTCGACATGCTGGAACGCCAGTCGCGCGCGAATGTCTCCGCCCTTGTCGAGCGGACCGCTGATCGCCCCTTCCACCGTCAGTGCGTTGTAATTGCCGTAGGAAAGATCGAGATAGCCGCTGAGGTCGCGCGTCGGCTTGCGGGTGATGAGGTTGACGCTGCCGCCGGTCGCGTTGCGGCCGTACAGCGTGCCCTGCGGCCCGCGCAGCACCTCCAGCCGCTCGATATCGAAGAAGGAGGCGAGCTGCGCCGAGGGACGGCCGATCACCACGCCATCGACCTGGAAGGCGACGCTCGGGTCCTGCCCGTTGGAGATGGAGGTGAGGCCAATGCCACGGATGAAGAGCCGGTTATAGCCCGCATGCTGCGCGACCGAGACGCCGGGCGCGAGCGCGGCAAGATCGGCCACCGATGTCACCCCGCGCCGGTCCAGTTCGGCAGCGCCGATCGCCGAGACCGCCAGCGGCACGTCCTGCAATTTTCCTTCGCGCTTCTGCGCGGTCACCACGATATCGACGATACCGCCGGTCGCCTGTGGCGAAGCGGCGTCCTCCGGCGCATCCGCTGCCCATGCAGCTGTGGAAAAACCGGCGGCCATCATGCAGGCCGAGCTGAGCAACAAGCCTAAACGCATCACAAATTCTCTCCCATCTGGCGCCTTATCCCGCCATGGCCGGCGCTTGTTCTTGCGCCATGGCATTGTTCTCTCGCTCGATGATGGCAGGTCGCCCCGCCCGTCATCCTGAGCCATTGTGCCCATATGGAATGACAGCCAAGCACGGCAGCCACCAATATATTGTGCCTATAGCTCGCATTCGCCCAGGCGATGCCAGCCGCGCCCGCGGCGGAAAATTGCCCCTCTTATGCATGAAAAACAGTCAGTTGATGGCCAATCCCCGATAAATTGCCAGACCGGATACCTCGCATTCCAAGCGTCTATTTCAGCCCGTTGCACAAACCTCCTAGGTTCGCGGCGACAAGCGAATATTGGGAAGAGGAGATTTCGGGTGAGCAACGTCAAAAGGATATTGGTGGTGGGTGGGGGCATTGGCGGCCTCTCCACCGCGATCGCGCTGCGCAGGCATGGCATCGAGGTGGACGTCGCCGAAAAATACCAGACCGACGCGGTGCTGGGCATCGGCATCATCCTTCAGGGCAATGCGCTGCGCGCGCTCGATGCGCTCGGCCTGTTCGAGGCCGTCAGCAAAAAGGGCTATGCCTATGACGGCTTCGCCTTCTTCGATTCGCAGGGGGAAAATCGCACCTTTCTGAAGGGCGACCTCATTGCAGGGCCTGACTATCCCTCGATGATGGGCATCACCCGCCCCGATTATGGCCGCATCCTCACCGAAGCGGCGCTGGAAGCCGGCGCGACGATCTGGAACAATCTTTCCATCACCACCCTCGATCAGGACGAGGATGGCGTCGACGTCACCTTCACCGATGGCCGCACGGGTCGCTATGACGTGGTGATCGGCGCGGACGGCATCCATTCGACGACCCGCAAGCTGCTCTTCGGCCCGATCGCGGAGCCTTATTATAGCGGCCAGGCGGCGTGGCGCGTCAATTATCCGCGCGAGGTCGACGAGCTGCAAAGCTATACCAGCGAGGATGGCGACCGCGCGGGCGTGGTGCCGCTCAGTGACACCATCATGTATATGTATGTGACCGACAAGACCGAAACGCCGGTACAGCCCGAAGGCGATCTGCGCGAGGTGCTGCGGGCGAAACTCGCCGGTTATGGCGGATTGATCGGCAAATTGCGCGATACCCTGCCCCCGGCGGAGGAGATCGTCTGGAAGCCCTTCCTGCTCGTCGATCTGCCCGACCCCTGGTATAAGGGCCGGGTCGTCATCATCGGTGACGCCGCCCATGCGTCCAGCGCCCATCTGGGGCAAGGCGGGGCGATGGCGATCGAGGATGCGGTGGTGCTGGGCGAGGAACTGGGCCGGGATGTCGATATCGCCACCGCGTTCGACAATTTCATGCAACGCCGTCTGCCCCGCGCCAGCAAGGTCAAATATTGGTCGGAACTGCTCTGCCGCTGGGAAATCGAACGCTCGCCGGAGGCCGACCATATCGGCGTCACCCGCGAGGCGTTCGAACTGATGCGCCAGCCGATCTGATCCTGCCGCCCCGCTTCTGCACGGCGGGGCGCGCCTTTTCTTCCCCTTCCCTCCGACAGGAGCCTTCATCATGTTCGAGCCGTTCCCCGGCAATTATGTTTGGAATCTATCCGTCAATATCTGCCTCGCCATGGGCGGCGCGATCGGCGAGATCGACGAAGCCAATGCCCCGGTGCGAGAAGCCGCGACATTGGGCGAGGATGCCGGAACCGAGGCTTTCTTCACCAGCTGGATGGCGCTCGCCGACCGGCTCGCCGCGCTGGGCGCCGAAGCGGAGGCGGCGGGCCATCTGCTCACCGCCAGCGGCAAATATGCCCGCGCCCTTGCTTATGCGATGACCGCTGAGCGAATGCAGGCGCGCGACTACGCCCCCCGGCGCGAAGCCTATGCCCGGATGCTCGACGCGCGCGACGCGATGTTCCGCACCGGCGGCATCCCGTGCGAGGCAGTGGATATTCCCTATGAGGGCAGCAGCCTGCCCGCGCTGTTCCTGCCCGGCGAGGGGCCGGGGCCATGGCCGTGCATGATTTTCTGCAACGGCCTCGATAGCGTCAAGGAGATGATCTACCTCGTCAATCGCGACGCCTTTGCCCGGCGCGGCATCGCGCTGCTGATGATCGACCAGCCCGGCGTCGGCGGCGCGCTGCGCCTCAACGGGCTGACCGCCGTGCATGACAGCGAGCGCTGGGCCGGGGCCGCCATCGATTATCTCGAAACGCGGGCGGATGTGGACGCCGACCGGATCGGCATCGTCGGCTGGTCGCTTGGCGGCTATTATGCGCCGCGCGCCGCCTGCTATGAAAAGCGGCTGAAACTGTGCGCGGCCTGGGGCGCCAATCATGACTGGGGGGCATTGCAACATCGCCGCGCCGCGCGGGAGGGCGATCGCCCGGTGCCGCATTATTGGGAGCATGTCTGCTGGGTCTGGGGCGAGCCATCGGCGCAGGCGCTGCTCGACCATTGCGATCGCATCACGCTGCGCGGCCATTTGCAGCACATGACCATTCCCTTCCTCGTCACCCATGGCGAGAATGACCGGCAGATACCGGTCGCCTATGCCCATGAAAGCTATGAGGAGGCGGTGAACAGTCCCGACCGCGCGCTGAAGATCTTCACCGCCCGCGAAGGCGGGGTCGAACATACCGGCGCGGACAATATCGAGCCGATCCGCAGCTTCATCGCCGACTGGTGCGCGGATCGTCTGGTTCCGGGGGTTCCGGACAGGACGGCCTGAAGGGAACAGGGGGTGAGGGGTAGCGCACCCCCCACCCCGTTTCCGGTCAGCGCGTCCCGGCGAGAACCGGGCTGCCGGAAAATTCGAAATCCTCCAGCACCGGCTTGGCCATCGCCTCGGCAAAGGCCTCATAGCTCCACGGCCAGCTTGCCGGCACGCCGGTCGCATCCAGATACCAGCTCTGGCAACCCGACCCGAAGATCGTCGTCCTGGCCGCCGCGATCCGGCGTTCCTCATAGGCGGCATGGGCCTGCGCGGTGGGTTCGACCGTCTGCGCCTCGCCGGACCGCACCGGTGCGAGCAGCTGGTCGATATAATCCCATTGCCGCTCCGCAATGTCGATCAGCGAGAAATTGCCGACCGGGCCGGTCGGGCCATTGAGCATGAAGAAATTGGGGAAGGACGGGATGCCCACCGCATAATAGGCCGTGGGACGCGGCGACCAGACATCATCGAGCGACACGCCATCGCGTCCCGTCACCGTCGTCGGGCGGATGAAGCGATCCGCCTGGAAACCGGTGGCGAAGATGATCGTGTCGAGTTCGATCAGGCGACCATCCTTGAGGCGGATGCCCTCCGGCTCGATCCGGGCGATGCCTTCGCGCTCGACCGAGACATTGGGATGCTGCACGGCATCATAATAGCACCAGGAATAGATGAGCCGCTTGCACGCCGCGCGATAATCGGGGCGCAGCTTCTCACGCAGCTCCGGATCGCGCACGCTGTTTTCCAGATTGTCGAGGCAATATTTCTCGATGATCGCAATTTCCGGCCCGTCCACATCGGTGATGGCGCGGGTGAAGCGATGGATATTGTCCCAATAGTCCTTGTCATAGCGGATCGCGTCGATCAGCGAGCTGTCCTTGCGGAAGGCCTCGCGCTCTTCCTCGCTATACTGGAAATAGGGCACCGGCATGATCCACTGCGGCGATCGCTGGAAATGCACGAGATGCGAGGCCCGTTCGTTGAGCGCGGTGATGATCTGCACGCCGGTCGAGCCGTTGCCGACCACGCCGACCCGCGCACCGTCGATCGGCGCGTCGTCCTGCCAGCGGGCGCTGTGGAACGCCTTGCCCGCGAAGCTTTCCCGCCCCTCGATATCAGGGAGGCGCGGATGATGGAGCACACCCGAAGCGGCGATGACGATCTCCGCCTCCACCGTCTCGCCGGTCGACAGGCCGAGGCGCCAGAGCGATTTTTCCGCATCCCACACCGTCGAGACGACCTCGCAGCCGAAGCGGATATGCCCGCGCACATCATATTTGTCGGCAACATGCTCGAAATAGGCCTTCACCTCGCCGCCGGTCGCATAATAGGCCTGCCATTCGGCATAAGGCTCAAAACTATAGGTATAGGCATGGGCGGGCACATCGCAGGTCAGGCCCGGATAGCGGTTGTCGCGCCAGGTGCCGCCCAGCTGGTCGGCCTTTTCGAAGATGGTGAACTCCTCGCCTTGCTGCTTCAGGCGCACACCGGCGAGAATGCCGGCCATGCCCGCGCCGATGACGGCATAGCGCAAATGAGGGCGATGATGCTCCATGATGAAATCTCTCCTGTCCTTCTGAACTCTCTCCCTTCCTAGATGCAGGGCGACTGACGCCGCTGCATCCTTCAAATGGACTAGAGGTGCAATCATCCGAAAAAGGATCAGAAAAAATCGGCAATATGGTCATTATATTGCCTTTTGATCATCATATGCGCATTGATAATATAATTATTATGCGAATGATGAAGATCACGGAAAAAGCCAGAAGAGAGGGCACACATGAGCGAGGAAGCAACAGGCCGCCGCATGGCGGGCAAGGTGGCGATCGTGGCCGGGGCCGCGACCGGAATCGGCCGGGAAAGCGCACTGCGGCTGGCGCGGGAAGGCGCGGCGGTCATTGTCGGGTCTCCGGCGGGGGAAACGCCGCTGATCGACAGCCTCGTCGCGGAAATCGGCGCGACGGGCGGGCAGGCGACCGGCTGCGCCTTCGATGCCGCCGATGATGCCTCGATCGCGGCGATGGTCGACCTTGCGATCAGCACCCATGGCGGCCTCGATGCGGTCCACGCCAATTTCGCCGATCTCCAGATCATCTTTCAGGACAGCGACGCAATCACCGTCAGCGACGAGGTGATCGACCGCACGCTCGACGTGAACCTCAAAGGCATGCTGCGGATCACCCGCCATGCAGTGCCCCATCTGCAACGGCGCGGCGGCGGCGCGATGGTCTACACCTCCTCGACCGCCGCCATTGCGGGCGAGGACACGCGGCCCTGCTATGCGATGGCGAAGAGCGGCCTCAACGCGCTGGTTCGCCATGTCGCCTCGCGCTATGGCAAGGAAGGCATTCGCGCCAATGCGATCATGCCCGGCCTCGTCATCACCCCGGAAAAGCGCGAGTCCATGCCCGCCGACTTTCAGGCGCTCTGCCTCTCCGTCACCCGCTCGCCCCGGCTGGGCGAACCGCGCGACATCGCTGCGATGGTGGCTTTGCTCGCCTCGCGCGATGGCGAATGGATCAATGGCCAGTGCATCGCCGTCGATGGCGGATCGACGCTGAACTGAAAGCCTTTGCAAAGCGGCTGTTCACGGCCGACGGCCTAGACCCAAGTCGACGACCTAGACCCAAAGAGCGAAGATCAGGAGCGCGCGGGAATATCCTTTCCGCGCGCTCCCGCATTCAGGCGGTGGCCGCCTTGCGCCCGGCGCGTCGGCCGAAGAAGGTGCAATCGGCAAGGCTCATTCCGGAACTATAGCCATGGCCCCATGCCGGAAGGCCGGAGGTGGAGCGCCCCGCTGCGAACAGGCCCGCTATCGCCGCGCCGCCACGATCCAGCACCTCGCCATCGACCGAGGTGCGCAGGCCGCCCAACGTGAAGAAGCTGAAATAGCTGTTCTGGAAATGCATCTCCAGCGCGATGAACGGCCCCTGATCGAGCGGCATCAGGATCGGCGGGCGCTTGCCAAACAGCGGGTCCTCCCCTTCGCGCGCATGGCTGTTGTAAAAGGCCATGGTCGCGCTCAGCGTGGCGGGTGCCATCTCCAGTTCGGCCTCGACTTCTTCCCATGTATCGCCCGTTCCGGCGATGCTCATGCCCGCCAGTTCCAGCGGCTGCGAGAAATGGGCATTGTCGAGCAGCAGGAACACCCGCCCGCCCAGTTGATCGACGGCAAAGCGGCTCACCCGGCCATGATAGCAATCCTCGTTGATGAAACGCTGCCCCGCCGCGTTGACCAGCACGCCATTGGCCTGCGGTTCCGGCATGGTCCAGGGACAGGTGGTGAAGAACTGTTCCATATGGATCGCATCGCCGCCCGCACCGACGCCCAGTTCGATGCCGGAGCCATCATCCTGATCGCCGATCGGGCTGTTGATGCGGAAGGTTTCCGGGCAATAGCGGCGGCGCATCGCCTCATTCATCACGAAACCGCCGGTGCACAGGATCACGCCCTTCGCCGCCTTCACGAAGCGGTTCTGATTGTCGATGCGCACGACAAGGCCGACGATACGCTCGCCTTCCTGCACCAGCGCCACCGCGCGCGCATCGGTGACGACCTCGACGCCGAGCGCGCGGGCGCGCGCTTCCAGCAGGTCCACCAGTGGCCGCCCACCACCCCAGCCCATATGCTGGATCACATGGCCGCGCGGCGCGGGCGTGGCGATCTCGCAAAATGGCGCGGCCGCCTCGCTGCCCGACCAGATCAGCGTCGAATCGTCGGTCGGCTCGATATGCTTGCCGGGCAGATAATTGCCGCGATAGGGCACTCCCTGCGCCTTCAGCCATTCATAATGGTTGAGCGATTCCCGGGCATAAAGGTCGCATTTCGCTTCATCCGCGCAGGGGCCTCCGGCGGCCTTCAGATAAGCGGCGAGCGCTTCCGTGCTGTCCTCAAAGCCCGCCGCGCGCTGGGCATCGGTGCCCCCGCCGCCGCCAATATAGATTTCCCCGCCCGAAAGCGCCGAGGCGCCACCGCTGCCCGATCCGCGCTCGAACAGCATCACCTGCGCGCCCGCATCGGCCGCCTCTATCGCGGCACATGCCCCCGCCGCGCCGAAGCCGACGACCGCGACCCCGGTTTCGAAATCCCAGCCGGGCACTTCCCCTGCCGGAACGGGCTTATGCAGCGAAATATCAGTCACGCATGATCCTCTTCCTCATTGGCGAGCAAGAACCGCGCCTTGCCCATCCTTTCTGAAATCGGTCATACCGCGCGCGAAGGCGATTGCCAATAATACGCTTATATATGGCTATATTTTTTCGCAAACACATATATTTTATGATATATACCATCGCATCGCGTATCGTTCAGTCGAACCACGCGCCGCCATTGACCGTCACGATGCTGCCCGTAGCGAAGCTGCCATCGTCGCCCGCCAGAAAAGCCACCGCGCCCGCGATCTCATCGGGATGGGCGAGCCGCTTCATCAGGCTGTCGGCCGCGATCGAAGCCTTGAGGTCCGCTGGCAAGGGCGCATAGATCGGCGTCTCAGTCGCGCCGGGGTTGACCGCGTTTACGCGAATGCCGCGATCGGCAAGTTCCCGCGCCATCGCCCGTGTCATGCCGAGCACCGCCGCCTTGGCCGTGCAATAGGGGATCGGGCCGTCGCCCTTCACCCCTGCCGTCGAGCCGATATTGACGATCGCGCCGCCGCTGCCCTGCTGCGCCATTATCCGGACCACCGCGCGGCTGCATTTGAACACGCCGTCGAGCGTTACCGCCATCACGCCCGCCCAGCCCGCATCCTCGCAATGGATGGTCTGATCGACAAAGACACCCGGATCATCGACGCGGGCCGCCTGCGCGGCATAATATCGGTCCATCCCATCGCCCGGCGCACTGCCCCGCCCGGCATTGTTGACCAGCACATCGACGCCGCCCAGCACCGCCTGCACCTGCGCAAAGGCGCGATCGACAGAGGCCGTATCCGCCACATCGCAGGCAAGACCGATATGCGGCGCGGGCAGCACCGCAGCGGCGGCCTCTGCATCCAGATCGAGCACCGCGACGACCGCGCCCTCCGCCGCCAGCCGCCGCGCGATGGACGCGCCGATCCCCTGCGCGCCGCCGGTGACGACGACGCGCTTGTCTTTCAATCTCTGCATGGTCTCAATCCTCGACTTCGGGCCGCCAGGCGACGCCGTTGATATGCCCGCCGCCATCGACGAAAAAGCTGTTGCCGGTGGTGTAGCCGCCGCCCTCACTGGCGAGGAACACCGCGACCGGGCCGACATCGCGCGCCGCGTCGCCGAAGCGACCGACCGGCACCTGTTGCAGGATCGTCTGCATCATCTCCGGATTGGCGGCGAAATAGTCCTTCGCCTGCGGGCTGGCCGCCGAAGGACAGATGATGTTGCAGGTGATGCCATGCGGGCCCCATTCGACCGCCGCCGTCCGGGTGAGCGCACGCACCGCCTCCTTGCTCGCATTATAGGCGACAGTGAACATATGCGCGTTAACGCCGTTGAGCGACCCCAGGTTGATGACGCGGCCATAGCCCTGCGCCTTCATCACCGGGAAGGCCGCCCGCATCGCCCGGAACGCCGACCAGTAATTGAGGTCGAAGGACGCGGCCATCTCCTCATCGCTGTGATTTTCGAACCGCTTGGGGAAACTGCCCCCGGCATTGTTGACGAGGATATCGAGCCGCCCGCCCAGTTGCTCCACGGCGGTGGCGACCATGCGATCAACCTCTTCGGCCTGCGTCACATCGACGGCCTGCGCAAAGGCGCGCACACCATAAGTCTCGCGCAGCCATTCAGCCTCGCGCTCTGCCTCCTCGCCCCGGCGCTGGGCGATCACCACATCGGCGCCCGCGGCAGCGAGCGCGCGGGCGATACCCTGCCCCACGCCCTGCCCACCCCCGGTGATGAGCGCGGTGCGCCCTTGCAGCAGCTTCTCCATCTGGCTTTCCCTTATCATTGCGCGGTGATGGCGGGGTAATCCGTATAACCCCGGCGATCATCGCCCTGTCCGGTGTAAAAGGTCGCCCGGTCGGCCTTGGCGAGCGGCACCCCGTCGCGGAAACGATCGACCAGATCGGGATTGGCGATATAGGCATAACCGAAGGACACCGCGTCAGCCTTCCCCTCGGCCAGCACCGCCCGCGCCTTATCGAGCGTCAACGCGCAATTCTCGATCACCGGGCCGGACCAGTTGGCGCGGACCAGATCGAGCGCGTCGAAACCCTCATTGGGGATATGGATGAGGTGCACATAGGCCAGCCCCATGCCATCGACCGCGCGCAGCAATGCGGCATAGGTTTCCGCCGGATCAGCGTCAGCCATGCCGTTGAAGGTGACGCCGGGGCAGATGCGGAAGCCCACCCGGTCGGCCCCGATCGCACCCGCGAGCGTCTCCAGCGTCTCGACCACGAAACGGATGCGATTCTCGACCGGCCCGCCATAGCGATCCGTGCGCTGGTTGCTGTTGGAGGACAGAAACTGCATCGGCAGATAGCCGCTCGCGCAGTGCAACTCCACGCCATCGATCCCGGCGGCGCGGGCATTGCGCGCGGCGGCGGCATAGTCCGCGATGACGCCCGCAATCTCGTCCGTTTCGAGCGCGCGCGGCATTTCGGTGGCTTGCAGCGCCCCGTCCGGCCCGGCGATGGGATCGGGACAGGGGATAGCGGACGGCGCGATCGTCTCGGCATCGGCCGCCTTGTTGGCGCGCACGCTGGCGCGACCGACATGCATCAACTGCATCACGATCCGTCCGCCTTGCCCATGGACCGCATCGGCGACCTTGCGCCAACCCGCGATCTGTACCTCGCTATGGATGCCGGGCGTACGCCAATAGCCCTTGCCTGCCGGGCAAGGCTGCGTGCCCTCGGTGACGATCAGCCCCGCGCTGGCGCGCTGGCGGTAATAATCGACCATGATGTCAGTCGGCTCGTCCAGCGGCCCGGCGCGATCGCGCGTCATCGGCGCCATCACGATGCGATTGGCAAGCTCCAGCGCGCCGAGACGCACCGGCGAGAAAATATCGGTCATGGCCTTAGTCTCCTGAGCTGCGGCGCTAGCTGCGCACGCGCGGGCGCGGCAGCGGTGCGCCCCGGCGCATCGTCTCGATGAACTTTTCCAGCGGTGCGGGCGGATCGACCGGGCCGTCATGCGCCTGTCCCTGCCGCTCCCAATAGCTTTTCCAGCTCGGGAACAGATCGTGGAAGCTGCCATGATAGGGCGGCACGCCGGGCCAGCGCATCTTGCGCTCTCCGATCGGCGGCTTGTTAAGGTCGCTCGCATACCAGTAGAGCGGCAGACGGCGGCGGAAATACCAGCGCCCTTCGATGCGCTCATACTGGTCGAAATACATCATCTGCATGATCACCCATTCCGGGCCGCTCTCATGCTCATTCTTGGAATAGACGACGCCCTGCGCATGGTCGGGATCGTCGAAATCGATGATATGCCCGCCGATATGATGCGAGGTGCCGTCGAACTGCATCGAATGGGTTTCATCGAACCAGTCGCGCAGCGCCTTGCGGCCCTGCTTGCCGCCACCCACGCGCACATCCTCCGGAAAGAGGTTCACCCATGCATCGGAATCGCGCATGTCCAGCGCCAGCGCATATTTGGCGGGCAACTGGCGGATCGCATCGAGCGATTCCAGCCGGTCAATCCGCGCGAGCAGGCTCTCCGTATCGCCCATCCTATCCCTCGACTCTTTATTTTGTGATGTCCCTGTTTTCCCCATTGGCAGCCCCGGCGAAATGTCGGAATGGATCAAAAGTCATGACAAACAAGGTCAACGCTAACAAACAGCTCTCCCGCCCGGTCCCCGGCCGCGCCTCCGCGACGGTGGCGCGGGACCTGCTGCGGCTGGTGGGGGCCTATGGCGGCAACCAGCCCGCGCTGCTGCGCCAGGCAGGGCTTGCCCATCTTTCCGCGCGCCTGCTTTCGCCCCAAGGCCCCGTCCCGTCCCTTTCCCATGAGGAGTTCGCCCGCCTCTATGCCCATTGCACCTGGGCGCTCGACGAATGCGCGGCCCGGCAGGAGGGGCGCGAGCCGCTGACCAAGGCGGGCATCGACATGCTGTGCCATTGCGTCATCACCTGCCGCACATTGCGCGATGCGATAGAGCGGACGGACCGCTTTTCCGCGCTCGTCGGCGTGCGGGCGGGGCGGCTGATCCTCTCGGTCGAGGGCGACATCGCCCAGCTCGAAATGATCACCGAGCGCACGGTGCGCAACCCTTGCGCCTATCTCTCCGACCTCACCGGCCTTTCCACCTATCATCGATTGTTCGGCTGGCTGATCGGCGAGGACATGCCGCTGATCGCCGCGACGATGCGCTATCCCGCGCTGCTGCCGGAACGGACCACCTTCTACCTGATGCCGCACCCTGTCACCCATGGCGCGGCGGGAAACAGCCTCTTCTTTCCCGCCGATTATCTCGACCGCCCGGTCATCCGCAGCCCGCAGGAACTGGAACCGATGCTGCGCGACTTCCCATTCAACCTTTCGCTGCCCCAGTCGAAGGATGCCCCGCTGTCCGAGCGCATATCCCGCCTGTTCGCCGCGATGCTGGCGAGCGGCGAGGCCCCGGCGACGGGAGCATGGCTGGCGCGCTCCTTCGGCATCAGCGAGGCCACGCTGAAACGCCGCCTCGCCGCCGAAGGCACTTCGCTGGTCGGATTGCGGACGCAGGCGCGGCAGGATATCGCCCTGCGCCTGCTCGCCGACCCGCGCCTGTCGATCACCGAAATCGCGCGCACCACCCATTTCAGCGACGCCACCGCCTTTCGCCGCGCCTTTCGCCAATGGACCGGCCAGTCCCCGGCGGCATGGCGCGCCACCCACCCCGGCAGGGGGGAGGCGGCCCGGTATCAGGCCGGACTTTCGACCAGCTCGACAATCTCGAACGCATAGGATGTCCAGCCCCGCATGCGCGCGGCCTCCTGCGTCGCGCCGCGCTTTTTCTTCGCCTCCGCCAGACTCCGGCTATGCCCCCAGAACACCTCCGTCTTGCCATTTTCCAGCTGCGCGACGATGCGCCAATAATGGGTGAAGCCGTCGGTAGTGGGGCCGATGGTCTTGACATAGCCATCGGCCATGGTGGCCGTCAGATAGCGCCGCTTCTTCTTCATCAGGCAATCCGGTTCCATGTTCCGCGCCGCCAGAACTTTGCTTCCGGCTGGAAAACGCCCTAAATAGCGCGGATGACCCCTGCGACAAACAGCAAAGCGCGCCTCTTTCCTGCCTTTTCCCTGCTGCTCGCCCTGTCCGCCTGTGGTAGCGGGGTGCATTATCGGCCGGTCAGCGACACGCCCATACGGATCGGCAAGCCCTATAAGGTCGGCGGCAAGACCTTCGTGCCGGCCGCCGACCCGGCTTATGATTATCTCGGCTATGCCAGCTGGTACGGCCATGAATCGGGCAACCAGACCGCCAATGGCGAACGTTTCCGCGTCAACGCCGTCACCGCCGCCCATGCGACGCTGCCGCTGCCTTCCTATCTGGAGGTGACGAACCTCGTCAGCGGGCGGACGATATTGGTGCGCGTCAATGATCGCGGTCCCTTTGCGGGCAAGAACCGGATCATCGACCTGTCGAAGGGCGCGGCGAAACAGCTTGGCATTCGGGAAGCGGGCACCGCGCCGGTGCGCGTGCGCGTCGTCGATCCGCCGGAGCGCGACCGCAAGCTGCTGCGCGACGGCAAGGAAGCGCCGTTGCGGGCCACCGTTCCCGAAACCGTGCTCGCGCCCCTGCGCAGCCGGCTGCTGACCGCGCCCGCCCCCGCGCCCTGATAATCACGCGATCGCGCAATCGCGCGATCAGCCGACGATCGGTTCCAGCAGCCGCAGGGCGCCCGCCCCGGCATCCAGTTCCACCCCCGCGCCCGAGGGCAGGCAAAGCTGATTGCCGACATGGCCGATATTGGCGCCCCGCACCGCCGGAATGCCCAACGGGGCCAGATAGTGGTCGAGCAATTGCGGCACGGTGAAGCCCAGATAGCCCGGCACCCCGATCGCGCAACGCGTGCACTGGCCGAATATCACCCCGGCGACCTTGCCCAATATGCCCGACAGCGCGAGCTGGTTCAGCATCCGGTCGACGCGATATTCGGCCTCGTTCACCTCTTCGAGGAACAAGATCGCGCCCTCGAAATCGGGCAGCCAGGGCGTGCCCATCAGGGTCGAGAACACCGAGAGATTACCGCCGATGAGCCGCCCGCGCGCCTTGCCGGGCCGGATCGTGACAAGGCCCCTGCCGCCCCCATCCTCTCCTTCGCTGTCTCCCTCCTCCGGAGCGGACAAGGGCAAGACAGGCGGCGCGAGGGAAAGCTCCGGCGCTTCCCCGGAAAAGGCCAGCCGCCACAGGCTGTTCCAGCTGATCGCCTGCCAGCTGTTCGCGGCATTGGGGCCATGCAGCGTCGGGAAACCCGCCCGCGCGGCAAAGGCGAGGTGCAGCGCGGTGATGTCGCTGAGGCCGATCAGCAGCTTGGGGTTGGCGCGGATCACATCCCAATCGAGCAGCGGCAACAACCGCGCGCTGCCCCAGCCGCCGCGTATCGCGAAGATCGCGCGCACCTCTTCATCGCGGTACATCGCATTGATATCGGCAGCGCGCTGCACGTCCGTGCCCGCCAGATAGCCATAGCGCGCGGCGACATGCGCGCCGACGCGCGGCACCAGCCCCATGGCGGCGATCGCGGCCCTGACCGCCTCGACCTGTTCGGGGCCATCGCTGAAACCGGCGGGCTCTATCAGGCCCACCACATCGCCCCGCCGCAGACGGGGCGGGCGGCGGGGCGCCTCTGCCGCCCGGGACAGAATCGGGGCGGGCAAGGCGGAGGCCGCCATGACGGCTCCAAGGCCTCCAAGGATCGAACGCCTGCTGGACATAGCTCTTTCCTACCAGCGCATGCCCCCATTGCAACCGTCATGGCGGGCGTCCAACAGGCCCCTTGCGCCAATGCCGCAATGCAGCTATCCGGGCGGCCGTCCGAAAGGACAATGATCGCGCCGGTGCCCCGCAAGGGGCTTAAAATGGGAAGGCGGTGCGGATGACGGCGACAACGCCCCATCCAATTCCGCAGCTGTCCCTGCAACTGTAAGCGGTGAGCGCGATGCACAAGGCCACCCTTTCCCAGTCGGGAAGGATGGCAGTCACTGGCCGGAGGGATCATGCCCCGGCTGGGAAGGCAGTGCATCAAGCGATGACCCGCGAGCCAGGAGACCTGCCAGCGCCGATGTCGCTCTTGCCGGGGTCCAGGGGGTGGCCAAGGCACGGTGCTCTTCCGTCTGAGCGACGACAAGCATGCGGCCGGGGCCGCATCGGTGCGCGAGGATGGGCTGCGCCTGTTCGTCATCGCGCGCCAGCCGTCGTTCGCCGTGCCCGCAAAGGCATGTCCAGCCGCCGGTACGCCCCTGCCCACCCAAGGTTGCTCGGCGCAGGGACAGAAATAATGATCAAAAAGGGACTTTCACTGCTGGCCATCGCCATGGCCAGCCCGGTTGCCGCCCAGATGGCCATCGCGCAGACCGCCGCGCCGGATGCGGCAGACATTCTCGACGGCCATGACAGCATCATCGTCACCGCCAGCCGCGTGACCAGCGAAGCGCGGGAGATCGGTTCCGCCGTCACAGTCGTCACCGACGCGGAAATCCGGCGTAACCAGATCATCTTCGTCAAGGATATATTGCAGGACATTCCCGGCGTGCTGGTTTCCACCGATCGCCCCGGCAATCTTACCAGCGTCTTCATCCGCGGCTCTACCAATGACGAGGCGCTGTGGCTGATCGACGGCATCGAGCTGGGCGATCCCAGCGCCATCAGCACCCAGTTCCAGTCCGAACATCTGACCACCGGCGACATTGCCCGCATCGAAGTGCTGCGCGGCAACCAAAGCTCGCTCTATGGTTCCGACGCGATCGGCGGCGTCGTCAACATCATCACCCAGCGCGCGACAGAGGATGGCCTCAAGGTCAATGCCGAGGTCGAGGGTGGTTCCCATGACATGGTGAGCGGCGGCGCATCGGTGCTCGGCAAGAGCGGCCCGCTCGATTTCCGCCTGACCGCGACCGGCTATCGCCATGGCGGCCCTTCGCTGGCCGACCCGCGCACCGCGACCGGCCCGGCGAGCGAGGATGACAAATATGAGCGCTACGGTCTCAGCGGCCGCATCGGCTATCAGGCGACCGATACCCTGTCCTTTCAGGCGCTCGGTTTCTGGCAGAAGTCGACGACCGACATGGACGACACCACGGGGGACAGCGACGACAGCGTGAAGAAGCGCGAATATGCGATCGCCGGGCAGGCCAATTACAAGAGCAGCGACGGCCTGCTGAAGGTCGACCTGACCGCCAGCCGCTATGTCGCGCGGCGGCTCTATTTCGGCATCTACAACCGCGCCGAGGGCGATCTCTATCGCGGCGCCAAGAATGAACTGAGCCTCAACATCGCCTATGGCGGCGAAGGCCCGGTCAGCGTCGCAGTCGGCGGCAATTATGAGCGCGAGAAGAGCCGGCAGGAAACCACTTACACCACCATTCTAGCGAAGGTTAATACGAAGTCGGCCTATGGCGAAATCGCCCTGCGCCCGTTCGAGGGCATGACGCTGACCGGCGCGGCGCGTATCGACGACAATAGCCGCTTCGGCAGCTTCGACACCTATCGCGGCACCTTCGCCTATATGCTGGGCGCGCTGAAGCTGCGGGCGAGCTATGGCACGGGCGCGAAGGCCCCCGGCCTATACCAGCTGTTCGACCCCAATTATGGCAACCCCGACCTCAAGGCGGAAACCAGCCGGGGCGGCGATGTCGGCTTCGACCTCAATATCGCCGAGGGTCTTTCCACCCAGATCAGCTATTTCTTCAACAAGAAGAAGAATGAGATCAACTGGGATTCCACCACCTTCCGCTATGGCCAATATGGCCGCACCCGCGCCCATGGCGTGGAAGTGGGCGTGAAGGCGCAGCCGCTGTCCTGGCTCGCGCTCAGCCAGACCTACACCTATACCGATCATGAGGTCGACAACGACATGAACGGCGGCGGGATCTTCACCAACAGCGGCCGCCCGAAATATTCGGGCACCACCTCGATCACCCTGCTGCCGGTAGAGCGCGCCTCTTTCACCGCGCGCGTGCGCTATCGCGATGGCGACGAATCCGGCTGGGGCGGCTCGACCCAGCCCTATACCATCGTCGACCTGCTCGGTTCCTACGGCATCACCGACCGGATCGAGATCTATGGCCGCGTCGTCAACCTGTTCGATAAATGGTATCAGACCAGCTACGGCACGCAGTCGCTGGGCCTGAGCGCCTATGGCGGCGTTCGCGTCAACTTCTGATGCCGCGAAGGCGGGGCGGGGGAAGCTCCCTCCCCCGCCCCGCTCTTCGATCCGCGCGCATCAGCTGCGCGGGTCGAACCGCACGTTAAGCTGATAGACGCCGCGGAACACCCAGATCGGCATCCAGTCGAGCTTCTCGTCGAGCAGCGTCACCCCCTTCGCCTTTTCCACCAGCACCGACATGAACTCGCTCAGCTGCATCTTGGCGAGCAGATGGCCGAGGCAGAAATGCACGCCCGGCGCGAACATCATCGCATTGCGGTTGTCGCGTTCGAAATCCAGCCTGTCCGCGTCGGGGAACACCGCCGGATCGCGATTGGCGGAAAGGATGAGGTTGAGCAGCATCTGCCCCTTGCGGATCGTCTTGCCGTGCAGCTCGAAATCATCGGTGACGAGCCGCGCCTGCCCGCCCGACATGCCGACATAGCGCTGCAATTCGGCAACGATCTGCGGCATCTTGTCGGGGTTGGCGTGGATATACTCCCACGCCCAGGGATTTTCGGCGAGCGCGGCGACGGCAAGCGTCAGCGTGTTCATCGTCGTGTCGTGCCCGGCGACGATCGCCACATGCATCTGCGCGCAGATTTCATCGACGGTCAGCGGCTCCAGATCATCCTCGCTCGCCTTGTAGAGCGCGGTCAGCAGATCGGGCTTGGGATCGGTCTTGCGCTTTTCCAGCTCGACGATCACCGCCTTGTTCATCTCCGCCAGCGCCCAGTCGGCGCGTTCGAGCTGCTCGGGCGAGGGAAAGACATTGCCCGCCGCCTCCATCAGCCCGGTCGCCCAGTCGCGCAATTGCGGGATGATCTCATCGGGCATGCCGAGCAGCTTGAACAGCACATCGCCGGTCATCGGCCGGGAAACCGTCTCGTTGAACTCGACCGGATCGCCCTTCGTCACCGGGTCGAGCAGAAATTCGGCGCGCGCGCGGGCATAGGGCCGCATGCTCTCGACGATCTGGCGGTTGAGCGCCTTCATGAACAGCCGCCGGATGCGCTGATGCTGCGGCCCCTCGCTGCTCGTCACCCAGAGCTGGGAATATTTGGTGAAATTGGGGATGCGCGTTTCCCACTGATCCTGCGGGATGGAACGGAACACCGCCCACATCCGGTCGGCATTGGTGACGGGCAGCTTGCGCATGAAGGAATCGGCGACATCGGCATGGGTGGTGAGGAACCAGCACTGGTTCTTCTCGCTCCAGAATACCGGCTCGCGCTCCCGGATGCGGTCGAGATCCTCCAGCAGACCGTCGCCCTTGGTCATCAGCGTTTCGATGAGGTTGATGTCGAGGGCCTCGCCCCCGCCTGCTTCTGCCATTGCTTCCGCCATCACACATGCACTCCTGTTTCACTTTGTCTGAAAGGGACTGCCGCGCGAAACTGGCGGCAGTCTAAATCTCTGGCTTCCGGCGCAAACCGGCGAACAACAGCGCGGTGGTGGCATGCATCTGCCCCCAGATCGCCTCGCGGTCGCCGATCTTGGTCGTTCCCTGTGTGGTGCGGCGCAGGAAGCCGAAATGCAGGTCCATCACCATCTGCGCGAGCAGCGTCACATCGACCGGCACCAGGTCGCCGCGTTCCACCGCATCGTCCAGGAATGCGCGGATCACCTCCTGCGCGCGGTCGGTTCCCATGCGGTTGGCGATCTCTGCGATCTGCGGAAAGCGGTAGGATTCCGCCGTCGCCAGCCGCTCCAGCTTGATCGTCTCCGGGTGGACTATCATGTCGAGGATATGATCGGACAGGCGGTTGACCCGTTCCTCGAACGGCAGCGCCATGCTTTCCGCATCCAGCCGGTGCGGGGAACGGCGCACCGCGAAATCGGCGATGCAGGCCTCCAGCAGCGCCTCCTTCGACTTGAAGCGGGAATAGAAGGTCGCCTTGGAAATGGAGGCCCTGGCGGCGATCGCGTCGATCGTCGTATTGGCGAACCCCTTGTCGAGAAACATCTTCATGCCCACCCGCATCACCTGCTCGGTAATGCGCGGCGCGTCGCCCAGCGCGGGGCGGCCAAGGGTGCCCTTGCGGCGGGGCGGGCGCGGCGATCCTGTCCTGTTCACGTCTTTCCATCCTCGATAATGGCGGATCAAAACGCATCGAGCGTCTCCAGATCATCCATCGCTGTACCGATCCTTTCAAGAAAGCACAGGGTGGAATCGCGCGGCTGCAACTCTTCGGGCATGCTGGGCGCGGGGTTGAGCGTGATCGTCCACCAGGCGAGCACCGTCATCATCTGCGCGCGATAATCGTCGAACGCCTCCGCGAAGCCGACGCGCGGGCCGCCATGGGCGGCGAGGCGATCGAGATAGAGCGCCAGCAATTCCCGCTCCCACGCCCGGCGATCCTCAATATCGAGGCCGACGGAGAGGCAATAGGCGAGGTCGCGGCTCCAATGGCCCCGGCTGGAACATTGCCAGTCGGCAAGGCCCATACGGTCGTCCCGCGTCACATACCAGTTGCGCAGATGCACATCGCAATGGACATAGCTGTCATCGCCCCGCCGATGACGGTCGAGCGACGCGATCGTTTTGGGCCATATCTCGCCTTCCCGCGCGAAGAGGCGGGCGGGCAGCACCGGCTCGGCCATGCGGAACCCTTCCCGGCAGGCCTGCTCCAGACCGAAGCTCAGCGTGCGGTCGAAATAATCGGGCCAGGTGGAAAAGGCAGCCAGATGGCGGCGCACCTCCGGATTCGCATAACCCGCGCCATGCACGCGCGCCAGCGTCTCCACCTGATCCTCGGCGCGCTTGCGGGTGATCTTCGTGGTATGATGGCCGAATTCCGCGACGCGATCGCGGATATCCTCCAATATGACCATCGACACCAGACTGTCGGGATCGACCTTGCCGTAAAAGCCAAGCGGCGCCTCGATATCGAGATGCGGGCGGATATGGCGATAGAAATTGCTCTCCGCCCAGGCCGCCCCGGTGATGCCGATGCCGACGCGGCTCGGCAATCCCATCGACGCCTTGCAGAAGAAGCGCGTGCGCAGGCCGAGCGCCCTGCCCGTCCCGTCATAGTCGACCTCCAGAGTGCGCCGTTCCGACGATCCGTTATCGGCCGGGCCGAAGCTGTGGCCAATGATGCGCGCGCCCGACCCCTTCGGGCACAGCGCGTCGGTCAGCCAGGCGTCGGTTATCATCTCATAGGAAAGCGGCAACTCGCTCGCATCGGTGACGGGCACAGGCCCGGTCCGCATGTCCTCCTCATAGCGCCGTTCCAGCCGTTCAAGAATATCGCTCATCCGCCGCTTCTCCTGTCCTGTCCGTTTCGGCGGGGCGGGCTGCCCGCCCCTGCCGTGCCTCAGATCGGCGGCGCTAGAATTTATAGCCCAGCGACACGCCATAGGTGCGGCCCGCGGCGGCCACGACCGTTTCCCCCGCAGGCGCATTGAAGCGGCTTGCGAAATACTGCTTGTCGAAGATGTTGCGGCCCCACAGCGTCACCACCAGCCCCGCATCGGACGTATATTTGAGCTGCGTGTTGACGAGATCATAAGAGGGCTGCGGCGACCGGTTGTCGGCGGTGAAGTAGAATTTATCGACGTAGAGGTAAGAGATATTGGCCGCCAGCTCGCCATCGCCCACCGGCACGCTGTAATCGGCGGCAAGGTTGATCTGCCATGGCGGGGTGTAGACGGTGCGATTGCCGCCCGCATCGCCGGAGGTGACGATGCTGCCGAAACCCGGCCCCGGCGCCTGTTCGAAGAAGGGCGCGTTGGGAAAGCTCTTGTAGCGGCCATGGGTATAGGCGACGCCGCCGCGCAGCGAGAAGGCATCGGTGATCGCCGCCTCGAACGAGGCCTCCCCGCCATAGATTTCCGCGACCGCCGCATTGAGCAGCACCTGCGAGCTGCCGACCAGCTGGCTCAGCTGGATGTTCGAATAATCATAATAGAAGGCCGCGCCGTTGAGCCGCAGGCGGCGGTCGAGCAGCGTCGATTTGAACCCGACTTCATAGGCGTCCAGCACCTCGGGCTTGACCGCCGGATTGCCGAAGCTCGTCGTGTTGAAAATGCCCGACTTGAAGCCGCGATTATAGCTGGCATAGGCGAGCAGGTCGGGCGTGATCTTCTGGTCGATCGCCAGACGCCAGGTCAGCTTGCTGAAGCTGTCCTGTTGCGCGAAGAAACCCGATGTGTCGCCGCCCGGCGCGACTGCGCCCAGCGCGACGGGAACCGGGATCAGCAGGTCGCGATCGGTCGAATAGCCGACATAGGCGTCCGGGTTGATGCTGCGCTTGTCATGGGTGTAGCGCAGCCCGGCGGTGATGTCCGTGGCCTCGCCCACGGACCAGGTGATCTGGCCGAACGCCGCATAGGAAGTCGTCTTTTGCAGGTTGTTCTCGATCAGCAGCCGGTCGGGAGAGGTCGGCGCGCCGCCAAAGGCCGCGCGAATGGCCGAACCGAAGGCATCGAACGGCGCATAGCCCGCCTTGCTGTGCAGGAAGAAGCCGCCCACCAGCCAGTTGAACGGCCCGCTATCCCCTTGCAGGCGCAATTCCTGCGTGAACTGCTTGTTCTTCTCCGTAAGATAGGCGCTCGTCACCTGCTGGGAAGTGCCGTCGGAATCGGTCTGGGTGAAGATGTCGAGGCTGCGCCAGGCGGTGATGCTGGTCAGCGACACGTCGCCGAAATGATGCTCCAGCGTGCCGGAAAAGCCATAGCCCTCGATATGGATATAGGGGTCCAGCTCGGTATAGGCATCATAGAAACCACCGGGAAAGGGCGTGACGCCCGGCAGGTCGGAAAGGCCGACCGTATCGATCAGCACGGCGCCGGGCGCGACCCGTTGCGGCACGCCGAAGGAACCTTTGGATGAATTATAATCGCCCCCCAGCGTGAATTTCGTATCCTCGCCCAGCTCGAACAATATCTTGCTGCGCACGGCGAAATCCTCGCCCTTGGAAATTTCGGTGCCGGTGTAGAGATTGCGGCCGAAGCCCTTCATCTGGTTGTTATAGTAAAGCGAGACATCGGCGGCGATCGCCTTGGTGATCCCGCTCGACACATAGGCACGCGCCTGCACGGTCTGGAGATTGCCATAGCCGAACTCGATGAGGCCGGTCGGCTCGAAAGACGGGGTAAGGGTGATGATATTGACCGCGCCGCCGGTCGCGTTGCGGCCATAGAGCGTGCCCTGCGGTCCCTTCAACACCTCTACCCGCTCGATATTGGCGAGCGAGCCGGTGACCGAGGACGGTGAGGGCTGGTAGACGCCATCGATGAAGGTCGCGATCGCGCCTTCCTGCGCCGCCTGCCCGCCCGCCGTGCCGATGCCGCGAATGAAGATCAGCGACGCGCCGGTCTGGCGCTGGATGTTGATGCCGGTGGTGGCGATCTGAAGGTCGTCGGTCGTGCGCACGCCAGAGGAACTGAGGGTGTCCGCGTTCACCGCCTCGATCGCGATCGGCACGTCCTGAAGATTCTGCGCGCGGAACTGAGCGGTGACGACGATATCGGCGACGCTCGGGCCGCTGTCCTTCGGCTGGTCGCCGCCCGCCGCAGCGCCTGCGGCGGCCTGCTGGGCGATCGCCGCCGGGGCCAGGGGCCAGATGATGGACATGATGATGGCTATGGCGCTGGTGCGCATATTCCCTCTCCTCTCTTGCCGCGCCCCTTTTTTGTCGAGGGGTCGCGATGGTTATGGCTTAATTAAATGATACGAATTAGTCTATATAAAAATGATACGCATGAGGACTATTTTTAGCGATCACGCCCTTCATGGGAAACTCATTGGAAAACCTTCTCTTCTCAGTCCGGAATCCGCCCCATATCCGCGCCCATCGCGGCGAAAGGACGCCCCTCCCTCATGGCACGGCGACCGCTTTTGCAGCCTCCAGATCGCTGACGGCGGCGGCGGTGCGACCCATGATGTCGTTGCACACATAATCGCGCTGCATGTCCGGCATGAACCCGCCCGCGCCCTGCCGCGTGAACGCCCAGGCGAAGAAGGGATAGAGCGTATGCTGGCGATAGCTCAGCCAGGCCGCATCAAAGGAGAGGCGCGGCCCGCCCGCCTCGGCCAGCGCCTCGATATAACCGGCGAGCAGTTCCCGTTCCCAACAGCGGCGATCCTCGATCGTCAGCGCGGACGTGAGCGCATAGGCGAAATCGGCCGCCCAGCTACCGCGCTGCACCAGTTGCCAATCGGAATAGCCCATGCGTCCCGCGCCGGTGATATAGGCCTGCCCGATATGCGCATCGCCATGCAGCAGGGTCGGCGGCTCGCGCAGGTCGATCGCATAGGAGGCGACCGTCGCCGCATAGAGCGCCGGCCCCTGCCCGTGCAGGTCGTCGGGCAGCAGATGGGGATAGCGCTCCATCGCCATGATCGCCCGGTCGCGGAAACTGATGAAGCGGTTCATGTCGGCGAGGAAACAGGAGGTGGTGCGCGCCCAGCCGAAATCCCGCGCGAGACCCGGCCGGTCCCAGAAGCGGCCATGCAACTTCGCAAGCGTCGCGAGCAGATCGGCCATCATCGGCTGGTCGATATAAGTCTCGGTCGAGATGAAGCGCGCGCCGCGCGTGACGGAGATGTCCTCCATCAGCGTCAGCGTGCGCCATGACCCCGGCTCGATCGCGGCGAAATAGCCGCGCGGCGCTTCCAGATCGACGAGCGGACGCACGCTGCCGTAGAAATGCGCCTCACCCGACGCCGCCTTGCTGAGGCCAAGGAACATGCGCTGCACGAAATTGGGCGCGCTCTTGCTAAAGAGGCGCGCGGGAATATCAGCGGCAAGGGCGGCATCGTTGAGGCGCAGGTCGAGCGCCTGCCGGGTGGAGCTGCCCGCATCGCCACCGGCCAGTTCCACCCCCAGCACCCGCGCGCCGGGATGCCCCGCGCACAGCGCCGCCGTCAGCCATTCCGGCGTGATGAGATCGACCGCGCCGGGAACGGCGGGCGCGCGAGACGGCCTGCGCCGGGCGAAACGATCGACGGCAACCCCTGCCCCCACCCGCGCGATCCGGGGGGCAAGGCCCGCCGCGAGGGCAAGGGTGGAAAGCGCGCCCGCCATGGCTCAGCGGAAATAGAGCCAGAGCAGGGCAACGCCGAGCGCCACCAGCCAGCCGCGCACCACCCAGAGAGCGGCTGGCGGCGCCTCGCGCAATTCCATGAACTCCGCCATCACCAGATAGACCTTCACCAGCGAGACGCAGACTATGCCGATACAGGCCCCCGCCGCGCTGCCGGTGCCGACGCCATGGCCGATCGCCCAGGAAAACAGCGTCGCGAACAGCAGCACCGCCCAGACCAGCGCGGCGCGCGACCAGAAAAGCGTTCGCATCGGGATCACCTTATCAGATAGAGGAGCGCGAAGAGGATGATCCACAACAGATCAACCACATGCCAGAAGAGGCTGCCGCATTCGATCGTGCGCAGGGCGGCGGGCGTGAACCGGCCATCGCCTGTTCCCCGGCAATAGTTGGCGAGGAAGAGCAGCACCCCGATGCCCATCATCACATGCAGCATATGGGTGCCGGTAAGAATGAAATAGAACATGAACATGTCGTTCGTGGTGAGCGTGATGCCATGGCTGATCTTCGCCCCATATTCGAAGATCTTGATCACGCCGAAACCGACGCCGCACAGCGCGGCGAGCCAGTAGAGGCGGCTCGGCCACCCCGCCATTCCGCGCCGCGCGGCATGGACCGCCAGCGCGACGAACAATGAGCTGGTAAGCATGAGCGCGGTGTTGAGCATCCCCAACCCCTGGTCGAGATGCTGCTGCGCGGCGCTGTAGAGCGCGGGCTGCTGCGCCCGATAGTAGAAATAGGTCAGGAAGAGCTGCGAGAAGATGGAAAGATCCCCCGCGATGAAGAGCCAGATGCCGCCCTCGCCGGGCAGGGCACGGGCCTTTGTGCGATGCGCTACGCCTTCTTCTTCCACGCCCGGCGCAAAGGGCACTGTTGCGGCCATGGTCATGCCACCTCCCATGTCTTGATCGCGCGAACGGAAAACCACCACATCAGGATGATCCAGCCGAAGAAGCAGTTCGCCTCCAGCCAGAAACCGATCTCGCCATTCCAGGAAAAAGGCCCGCCATGGTAGAAGGCGAGCAACCCGCCCGCGAGCGACACCACCGCGTACCAGATGTTGAGATAGCCGAGCCAACGCGGATAGACGTCGCCGCGCTCTCCGGTAAGGATGCACAGTCCCAGCGCCAGCGTGCCGATGAAGGTGGACGGATAGGCGCCGATGTTCATCAGCCAGGCGATATCGGTGAAGGATTGCACCGTGGATGCGGGCATGTCCGGCCGATAGGCGGCGGTCAGGCAGAAATAGCCCGCCAGCATGATGACGATGACATTGCCGACCGAGGAGGTGAGCTGGATGCAGGTGAGGATCGGGAAATCCCCGCCTTCGATCCGCCGCATCTGCATCGCAATCGCCGCCGAAAACACCCACCACAGGCCGGAGCCGAGGACGGTCAGCGTCATGCCGAACTGGATCGCCAGCCGGTTGGCTTCATACATCGCGCCGGTTTCGGCCGCGCTCATGCCCGGCGAAATCGGAGGGAACCAGCCGGGAATGAAGAAAAACCCCAGACCCAGTAAAATACAAAAGGGTATTGCGCTGTGAATACAGATAAGATGATTCAATCTGTTCATCTATCCTCTCCGGATTTATTTATTCATTATCGTTGTTCTTATTTTTTATTTATCATCTTGAATTTTATAAATTTATCGCGCCCACGCAGCCCGATGAAGCGGCTGCGGCATAATCTGTTAATCCGACTCTATATATGCAACAGTATTATACTGCAACGTACTATTTTAAAAATCGGCAAGGCGCGATAGAGGCAGGAAATGTCCGGGTTTTCTGCGGGGAACCAGTGACGATGACCGATAGCGGAGAGGAAATCGGGACCATCGCCAAGGGAAATGACGGGCGGGTATCCTTCGTTCCGAAGCCGGCCGTGCACATTATCGCCCTGCCATCATCGAGGGACGGCCGCCAAAACGCGCCATCCGCCCGCCGCTCGCGATACGGCCGGATGCAACATCCTTTCCCCTCGGCGCAAAATCGCTTTAAGACCAGAGGCTCAGGCCGCGCCGGTCGCCTATCATGGGATTGAGGAATGTCCTTTCTGCTGTTCATCGCCTTGCTGATCATGGCCGCCGTGCTGCACGATACGCGCCGCCGCCTCGGCCGGATGGAAGGGCTGGTGCGCGATCTGGAACTGCTGTTCGAAGGATGGGCGAAAGAAAGGGCCTATGGCCGCCCTGACGCCACGCATGATGAGGAGGACGAAAGGCAACAGGCCCCCGCGCCGGTAGCCACGCCTGCCCCGGCCCGGCCGGCCTCCATTTCCGTACCGCGCACTTCTTCGGCGGCAATGGACGAGGAAGCCGATACCAATCCCGCCCCGCCTGCCCCTGCCCCGGCGCGGCGCTCCCCATCGGCTCCCTCTCCTTTTTCACCCGCCCCGGCAGGGCTATCGCGGCGGATCGCGGAGATCAGGGCGCGGGTCCTGCCGCCCCGGCCCGCCGTCCTCCCGGCCGCCACGCAGGAAGAGGACCAGACGGCCCCCCGCCCTGATCCCTTAGAGGCTCCGACCGCGCCCTCGGGCAGGGGCTTTGAGGAACTGTTCGGCCGCCGCCTGCCGATCTGGGCGGGCGGGGTCACGCTCGCGGTGGCGGGCATATTGCTGGTCAAATATTCGATCGATGCCAATCTGCTGCCGCCATCGGTCCGCGTCATCCTCGGCCTGCTATTCGGTTCGGCGCTGATCGGCGGCGCGGAGGCGGCCATGCGCCAGCGCGAGCGGGTGCGCGACGACCGCGTGCATCAGGCGCTGTCCGGCGCGGGCATCGCCAGCCTCTATGCATCGATCCTTGCCGCCGCCAATCTTTATGGGCTGATCGGCCCCGGCCTCGCTTTTGCGGGGCTGGTGGCAGTGACCGGCATCGCGCTCGGCCTGTCGCTGCGCTTCGGCGCGCCGAGCGCCATCCTCGGCCTTGCGGGCGGCCTCGCCGCCCCGGCGCTGGTACAGGCGAACGCGCCCAATGTGCCGCTGCTCTGCACCTATCTGGCGCTGGCGCTGGGCGGCCTTGGCGCGATATCGCGGCGGCAGCGCTGGATGTGGCTGGGCGTCGGCGCGCTCATCGGCGGCGCTGGCTGGGGCATGCTGCTGATCCTCAAGGGCGGGCTGGATTTCTTCTCCACCCTTTCGGTCGGCGCCCTCGTGCTGCTTGCCGGGGTGGCGCTGCCCGCGCTGGTCTTTCCGCGCAGCACGAAGGCGCTTTTGCGCGGCGGAGGCGCGCTGGTCGCCGCCGCGCAGATCGCGCTGCTGATCGCGACCGGCGGCTTCGCCCCGCTGCACTGGGGGCTGTATGGCCTGCTGTCCGCCGCCATCCTCTGGCTTTCCCATCGCGATGCCGACCTGCGCCTGCTGCCCCCCGCCGGACTGGCGACGGGCCTGCTCCTCGCGGCCATCTGGCCGACACCACCGCTCCCTCTCTTCGCCGCCATGATGCTGGGCATGGCCGCGCTCTATGGCCTTTATGCGCTTTATCGCCTGTGGCGCACCGATGGTGCCATGCTGGAGGCCGGACAGGTCATCGGCGTGGCGTTGGGCGGATTTGCCGCCAGCTGGCTCCATTTCCATCATGGGGCCGGGCAGGACCTCGCTTTCGTCCTGCTGGCGCTGGCAAGCGCGGCGCTGCCCGCCGCCGGGGCGATGATCGGCTGGCCCCGGCCGGAACGCAAGACAGCGGGCGATCGCCGCTTCGCCTCCCTCGTGACGACGGTGGGCCTGCTGGTGGCGCTGGCGGGCCTGATCGGCCTGCCCGCATGGACCGCGCCGATCCTGCTCGCGGCCATCGCCGCCGCTCTGCTGGCGCTGGCGTCGAAGGCGGAGGATCATGGCATCGAGCCGCCCGCGCAAGCCTTCCTGCTCGCCGCCGTCGCCGCACTGGTGGCGACCGACAGCGCGCCGGGGCAGATCGACCGGCTGTTCGGCGAAAGCGCCCTGCCCCTGCTGGCGGAGGCGCTGCCGCGCTGGGGGGCACTGGCGCTGGCCGCCGCCTTCTTCGCATGGCGCGGGCGCGGCGCACGGCAACGGGCCGCATTTCAGGTCGCGGCGAGCTTCTTCGCTTATGGCACGATCGCGCAGGTCCTGCCCGCGCCATGGCTCGCCATCGCGGCGGCAGCCGGGCTGGCGGGGCTGGCCGAGCTGCACCGGCGGCACTTCGCGACCGGGCAGGGCCTGCTCCCCGCAATGGCGGGCAGCGCGATCCTCGCCGCGCTCTGGGCGATCGAGCCGCTGACCCGCTGGGTCGGGGCCGCGCTGCTTTCAACCAGCGGCGTGCCGCTTTTCGTGTCGGACCTGCCCGGCCCGCTCTCCGCCGTGCAGCATCTGCTGGTTCCCGCGCTGCTCGCGCTTGTCGCGCTGTGGCGCACCCCTGCCCTGCTCGCCGGACGGGAGGGCAAGGCCGCCGCCGCGCTGACCGCAGGCATCGGCCTTGCCGGTCTCCACATCTGTTACAAGCAGATATTCGCGATAAGCGACGCCACGGCGTTCCTCCACTCCGGCCTTGCCGAACGCACGCTCTGGGAGGGACTGCTGCTCGCGGCGGGCTATGCCCTCTGGCGCTGGAAGGGACAGCCCCTGCCCGCGCTGATCCCGATCGGCGCGGCGCTGGCGCATAACCTTGCCTATACGATGGCGCTCCACAATCCCTTGTGGAGCCAGCAGGCGGTGGGGCCTTTCCCGCTCGCCAATCTGCTGTTGCCCGCCTTCGGCCTGCCCTTCCTCGCGCTCTGGCTGGCGGAGCGGATCGCGCCGGAGGAAAGCGCCCGCCGCTATGCCCGGCTGTTCGACGGCGTGCGGATGGTCGCGATCCTCTTCTTCGCCTATGCCAGCCTGCGCCAGTTGTTCGCGGGCAGCCTGTTCCATGGCCAGCCGATCGGATCGGTCGAGAATATCGGCTGGTCGGTGCTGGCGCTGCTGCTCGCGATCGGCTTCCTGCTCTGGGGCATACGCGCCCGCGCGCGCGACTGGCGCATCGCCTCGCTGGTCCTGATGCTGAGCGCGGTGGCGAAGGTGTTCCTGCTCGACGCCTCGGGTCTGGAAGGACTGCTGCGCATCGCCTCGTTCCTCGCGCTGGGTTTCAGCCTGATCGGCGTTGGCTGGCTCTATAGCCGCACCTGGAAGGAAGGGGAGGCATGATCCACCGCTGGGCGGGAACTTACCTCCCCTCCCGACCATCACGAATCGCGTGTCTGTCGGGCGAGGCCGATTCGCGATCGAGGCCCCGGACCGGTCGAGAATCGCGCAATGGGCGGTATCGCGAGAAGCAGGATGGCATTTTCTCGCTGCGCGGTTTTTCCCGTGCGGGATGAGATGGGGCGCTTTTAGGGAAAGCAAGGTGACGTCATCGTCCCGGAACGCTGGCGGATTCCTGCCCTTTGATGACATTTTCAAGCGGTGACGATGGGGTCTGCGTCCTTATGTCTGTTCCGTCGCGCAGGTGAACCTTATTATAGTATGGCGGCTGGACTGAACGACTTTTTCGAGTTATTTGTTCGTTAAAGTTCAACTTTGCGGACTATTCCAGAAATGCATTCAGAAGTCGAGCGGATCGCGGAGATGGCGCAAACCGGCGAGCGCATGATCGAGCGCCTGCGCCGTCAGGCCTTCCTGCCCGAAGCCCGCAAGGGCCTGCATATGCGTTTCGGCATCGCCGAGGCCGCGAGCCTGCTGGGCTGTTCCACCAATCGCATCCGCATGGCCGAGGAGGATGGCCGCCTGCCCCCTCCCCCAACCACCGAAAATGGCCGCCGCCCCGGATACAGCATTGAGGACCTGCTCAACATGCGCAGCGTGCTCGGCGCCTCGCCCGCTCGCGCGCCGCTCGACAATCCGGCGATCATCGCGGTGCAGAATTTCAAGGGCGGCGTCGGCAAATCCACCGTCACCACCCATCTCGCCCATTATTTCGCGGTGCAGGGCTATCGCGTGCTGGTGGTCGATTGCGACAGTCAGGCGACGACGACGACACTGTTCGGGTTCAACCCGCATTTCAACATCACCCGCGAACAGACGCTCTATCCCTATCTCTCGATCGACCCGACCCAGACCGACCTCCTCTATGCGGTGCAGAAAACGCCCTGGCCCAATGTCGATCTCATCCCGTCCAATCTCGAACTGTTCGACGTGGAATATGAATTGGCGGCGTCGGGCGCCGATGGCGGCAGCGTGCTCGCCTCCCGCTTTCGCAAGCTGAAACAGGGGTTGCAGGATCTCGCCCGCGATTATGACGTGGTGATCCTCGACCCGCCGCCCGCGCTCGGCACCATCAGCCTCGCCGTGATGCAGGCCGCCAATGCGCTGATCGTGCCGCTCGCCGCGACGACGCCGGATTTCTGCTCGACCGTGCAGTTTCTCTCGATGATGGATCAGGTCACGCGCCAGCTGGGGCAGGCGGGTATTTCGGTCGATTATGATTTCGTTCGCCTGATCTGTTCCAAATTCGACGCCAATGACCCGAGCCATGCGATGGTGCGGCAGATCATGGAGCAGACTTTCGGCGCATCGCTGTTGCCGGTTCCGATCCTGGAAAGCGCCGAAATCAGCCATGCGGCGCTGCGCATGATGACCGTCTACGAACTGGAAAAGCCGATCGGCACGCCCCGCACCCATAAGCGCTGCCGCACCAATCTCGACGAGGCCATGGCCCAGATCGAGGCGATGGTGCGGCGCGGCTGGGGTGTCGCGGCCCCGGCAAGCGAACAGGAGGTCATCAATGCCGCCTGAAGCCTCTTTCCTGCCATTATCGTTCTCTTTATGTTCTTCGTTCTTTCGGGAACAGGGGGAGGGTAACTGATGGCCAGAAAGCAAAGCGATTATCTGGCGAGCCTGCTCGCGGAGGAAGCAGAAACGGCAGAGGCCCTGCCCGCAGAGCCGGTCGAGGCGGAAACGCCCCCCTCCTCGCCTGCCCCCGCCGTGCAGGAACGGGCGATCGCGCGCGCCGGGCTTTCCCTGCTCGGCCGCGAAAATGCGCTTGCCCGCGTGGCCAGCGGCGAGGTGCGACAGGTCACGCAATTGCTGATCGATCCCGCCCGGGTGCGCATCTGGGAAGGCAATGCCCGCATTCAGGCGCAACTCTCCGAGGAGAATTGCCGCGATCTTATCGACTCGATCCGCGCCGAAGGGGGCCAGAAGGTTCCGGCAGTGGTGCGTCACCTCAGCGGTGATCCCGATCATGATTATGAACTGATCGCAGGCACCCGGCGGCATTTCGCGATCTCCTGGCTGCGCAGTCACAGCTATCCCGACATGCGCCTGCTCGCACAGGTCGCGGACCTTGATGACGAGGCGGCCTTTCGCCTCGCCGATATCGAGAACCGCGCCCGCAAGGACATCAGCGATATCGAGCGGGCGCGCAATTATGCCGGCGCGCTCGACCGCCATTATGGCGGCAAGGCGGTGCGCATGGCCGAACGGCTCAACGTCTCCAAGGGGTGGCTGTCCAAGATGCTGCGCGCGGCGAGCCTGCCCGATGCGGTGCTCGACGCCTTCGCCTCGCCGCATGACCTGCCGCTCAACCCGGCCTATAAGCTGGCGCAGGCGATGGAGGACAAGGACCGCGCCAAGGCGATCCGGCGGGAAGCCGGCCAGATCGTCGGGGAACAGGCGCACAGGCTGGAACGCGGCCTTGGCCCCCTGCCCGGCCCGACCGTGCTCGCCCGGCTGATGGGCGCGCAGGCCGTATCGGGGCCGCCGCCCAAGGACTGGCATATGGAAGTGCCCGGCCAGCATGGCCGCACCATCCTTGCGGTGAAATCGGTCAACCGGCAGGGCATCACCTTGCACCTGCCGATGGCGACCGGGGCGAGCGACGACCAGATCGCCAATGCGGTGCGTCAGGTGCTCGATACCTTGCGACTGAACGGGGTGACTGTCCGGTGAACGGCCCGCCCCTTTCTCTCTCCTCCGGCGGAAAGTTTCCTCCAGGAAACTTTTCATGAGCCGGGTCATAAGCCGAGGCCGCTCCCCGGAAGGCGACGAGCAGTTCGATCTTTTCCTGCCCTATGTCGCGGACCTCAGTTTCCGCGACCAGCGGGAAATGATGGAGCGGCCCTTCTTTTCCCTCGCCAAGACACGGCGGGTCAAGCCGATCGACTATACCTCCCCCGATCGCAAGCTCTGGGTGCATGTCTCGGCCAATCCCGATTATGGCATGGCGACGATCTGGGATGCCGATATCCTGATCTACTGCGCCAGCGTGCTCGCCGATATGGCGCGGCGCGGGCAGAATGATATCCCGCGCAAGCTGCACATCATGCCTTATGACCTGCTGCGCGCCATCGGCCGACCGACCACGGGGCGCGCCTATGAGTTGTTGGCGCAAGCGCTCGACCGCCTCGTCTCGACCACGATCAAGACCAATATTCGCGCCGAAAACCGGCGGGAGGCAACCTTCAGCTGGCTCGACGGCTGGACCCAGCTCGTTGATGAGCGCACCGAACGATCCCGCGGCATGACGCTGGAGCTCTCCAACTGGTTCTATGAAGGCGTGCTGATGCAGGGCGGCGTGCTGTCGATCGACCGCGCCTATTTCGACATCAGCGGCGGGCGGGAACGCTGGCTCTACAAGGTCGCGCGCAAGCATGCGGGCGGGGCGGGCGAGAGCGGTTTCGCGATCTCCCTGCCCGTGCTGTTCGAGAAATCCGGTGCGGAAGGCGAATATCGGCGCTTCAAATTCGAGTTGCTGCGGCTGGCGGACAAGAATGCGCTGCCCGGCTATGACCTCGACGTCGAGCAGACCAGCGAGAATGGGGAACCGTTGCTGCGCATGCGCCGCAACGATCGCAAGAAGGAGGCCGGATCGCCCGCCGAGGCGCCTGTGGAAAAAGTTTCCTCCAGGAAACCTCGTTCCCCGGCTTCAACATCGCCAGTGCCTGCTGCCCCGATCGCCGGTGCCCCCTCCCCCTCCCATCGAAACGAGGGTGCGACCATCGACGCCGGCTCCCTCATCCGGGGCGCTATTGCAGGCCTTTCCGATGCGGCCAATCGCGGCTTTCTCGCCGAGGACACCCTCGCCTTGTTGCGGACCGAGTGCCCCGGCTGGGATTTTTACGCACTGCATAATGATTTCGAACGCTGGGTCGCCTCCTCCCCCGATCGCACCCCCGCCAATTGGCAAAAGGCCTTTATCGGCTGGGCACGGCGGCACCATGAAAAGCACAAGCACGAATTGCGAGGCTGATCCGGCCGGGCAGGACTTCCAGAGGACGCGCCCTCCCGGCCTCTCCTTTTTCCCTCACCGGCACCGGGGAATGGGGTCTGCCCCTTCCCCCTTTTTCCTTCCCAAAGGCTTGGCCAGCAGAACGCCCTCCGTCAAAGACGGCATGCCTTACTCCTCTATCCCTCGGCTTTCCTCCCTCTCCACCCTGAACATGCCGTCCGCGCTCCTTTTCCTCCCGACCCGAAGGCAGGCCGTGAAAGAGTGAGGGGCGAGCGGACACATCTCTCCTGCAACGCCATGGAATATGGCAACCGCGGGCCGCAGCCATGACCTCTCTCCCAAGCGCATGCTCGAACAGCCTGCCGCATGGGTTTATCGGCATCGTCCCATCTTCCCGGTTCTATCGACCTATATCGGACACGAAACGCCCCATTACTGTCGGGCGCCATATCCTTCGCCCTCGTCCCATCCATCCCGCTGGGCGCCGCCGCCAATCTTCCCACCTCATCTTCCATCCTTCGATCGACCGAAAATCGAATGGGCAGGGGCGTTCCCGAAGTGTCGTATCTGGAAGGGGAGGGCGAGCGAGGAGGTTCATCCCGCCCGGCGTTTGAACGACTTCCCCCGGCACCTGCTGGAAACTGATTCAACTCCCACGCGAAATTCGGAGGATTTCCTCCGCTTTCGACATATCAGGAACGGCAGGTCGGGGTTGGTCGATCCTTCAGGAACGATCAGCCGACATATCAGGAACAGCTGTCTAGACATATCAGGAACGAAGCCCCGTTCTTTCGGGAACGGCGCCTGTCGACCGACTCGTGCAAATAGACCGGTTTCCGGCAGATCCGATCCGCTTAACTTTCTAACCTATTCTTTAAACCCTCTAACCTTTCCTCTGAAATATTCTTTTCTGAATAGGGAAGGAGGAGGGCTTACAATCGGAGAGGTCCTGCTCAACGGTCAACCATTCTCCAGTCTCTTTCTCATTCTATTTTTGCGTAAAACTGGGATAGCCCTGAAAATCGCCTTGAAGGCCTGCTGGAGAGGCAGCCCGATAGGAAGGTAGAAAGATACCAAAACACCCCTTTTTCGCTCTCACAGAGGCTCTGAGGGAAGAAATTTTTCCGGGGAGATCGATCGAAACGGCTGAAGAAGACCTCTCCTGACCCCGTAGGAGAGCGTTGCGTCGATGAAACGAAGCGCACCCCATTCGTCGGGAGAAAGGGGGCTACAGGGCTTCCATCCAATCTAGTCGGATTCGGGTTCCGACAAATCCGAAGAGGCCGAGCGCGCCAGCAGGCGATCGATCTCCGCCATAGCCGCATCGAATTGGGCAAAGGGCCCGCTCAATGCAGACGCGGATTTTCCACTCACCTCCTCGGTGTGCTCGCCACCGGGAGGAAAGGGCAATGGCTGGATGATTGCCTGACCTCGATGGCTGGTCATCTCAACCAGCCCGGCCTTGGCCAGAGTGCCGACCAACTCGCGCACCCCGTTCTTCGAGATGCGCAATATCTTCTCTATCTGGATCGGGCGCAACGGACCAAATCCGGCGAGTATCCTATAAAGGCTCGGCGCGCGCGAAGTGGAGCGCAAGTTGCCGAGTATCGCGGGCAGGGGCCGAACGGCCATATAGGCCGCTTCGATTAGGTCCGTCAGATTTGCTATCGCCCGGAAGGCCGCGTCTGCGACCAGAATGGCGCGCTCGCGCGGCCATAGCTCCGGCTTGAGGGCTTCGGACCGGACCGCGCCGGGGAGGGGGAGGGGAGCAATCCCCGCATGACCTCGCGCGAGGACCGATCCCGCCATAAGGTCCAGCGCCCACAGGGCCGCGCCCGATGAGGTATGCTCCAGCGCAATCGGACCTGTCGGCAAAGAGAGAAGGTGCCGCTCACGTTCGATGGGCGCGAAATGGCGCGACCCCGCCGCTGCATGGTGGAGGCGGTCGAGCGCGGCAAGCGGCCAGTCATCCTCTCCCTCTTCCGGGAGCTGGTCGGCTAGGGTCCGCGCCTGCTCGACCGCGAGGGAAGGAGGAATTTCGGGCGTCGCCGATCCGGTGTCCCGATCCGGACGGGCGGTGCGACGAAGCTGTCCGGCCGCCTCGGCAAGCGGTTCCCAGCCGGAGAGGGAAAGTTCGACAAACAGCGTATCGGCGACCGTCCAGGCGGGCGCTAGGATATGCGTCGTCAGGACAGACGGAGATTCAAGGCCGCAGAACCAGACGGAAAACCATGATTTTGCGTCGGAAAAGCCGGATTGGACAAGGGCATCGACAAGCGCGGACCGGATAAGGCCGCAGGCAAAATGATGGGCGATGTCGGGCGGCAAATGGGCCATCCGCCCCTGAAATTGCCCCCAGGCATGGGCGGCATCAATTCGTGCTTCCATCAAGGCCTGAATGGAGGCATCTTCATCCGACCGGAGCGGATGAAACCCCGTCAGCGCTGTTTCGAGGTCTGGCATGACTTCCCAAGTCTAGCTAAATCGATTTAGCTGCACCAGTGCTTGTATACAGGTTTTTAGGGTATCGATCAGGGGAACTCATCCCCTCCTCACAGAGGGGGAAAGGCCTGGACCCACGACCTGAGGGACGTCGCCTGCTTGACCTGCGGCGGCGATGAACCTGAGCGGCCGGCCAAGCGCGTTGGCGGTCAGCGTCCCGAACAACTGAAATCCGTCCTCTTTCGTAACCGATGATTGCAACCCATTCATAGCGGACGAAAATTCGATCAATTTTTCATTCAGACAATAACCCCGGTGACGGAGAACATGATGATCATCATGCCCGGCATGACGACGAAAATGCGGTAGGGAATGCCCCATAGTTCGGCGCCGCCATCGCAGGGCTTGCGCCTGATCAGGGCCGGGCGCTGGTATGTCATCCATTTGCCTTATGCAGATCATCCTTCGGAATGATTAGACGATCGTCCTGCCATCCAACATTAAGGCACCACAGCAGTGATCGATGAGCCGGCGTGAAGCCGCATGAAGGATCACCAGGGGAGGAATGGATGAACATATTCTGGCGCACCGCGACCTGTGTCGCGGGCATTGCAATATCGTCTCTGGCGCAGGCACAGGATCAGCAACATGAGACTTCCGGTGCCGGTACGGGCGGTCTGGAAGATATCGTCGTGACCGCGCAGCGCCGGCAGGAAAATATGCAGGATGTGCCTATAGCGATAACTGCCGTCTCGTCGGCCCGGCTTGCCGCCGCCAACATCACCAGCGCGGCCGATATCGGCACGCTGACACCCAGCCTTTCGCTCTCTCAGGTCGCGGGCACGTTGCAGCCGCATATCCGGGGCGTTGGCACCAGCTCGTCCGGGCCGGGTATCGAAAATCCCGTCGCCATGTATCTTGACGGCGTCTATATTGCGAGCGGCACGTCATCGCTGCTGACGCTCAACAATATTGAGCGCGTCGAGGTGCTCAAGGGTCCGCAGGGTACGTTGTTCGGACGCAACGCGACGGGTGGTCTCATCCATGTGATCACCAAGGACCCCGCCCATGATCCGGCGATGACGCTCAACATGGGGTATGCCAATTATGAGACGGTTACCGCCAATGCCTATGTGACATCGGGCCTCAGCGATCAGATCGCCGCCGATATTTCCGTGCGCTATGAGCATCAGGGCGAAGGCTGGGGGCGCAATCTCTACAATGGGAAGGACGTCAACCGAACCGACCATGATTTCGCGATCCGCTCGAAACTGCTGTTCGAGCCTGGTGACGCCACCAAGATCCGCCTTGCCGTCGATTATTCCGATCGCGCGGCCTATGACGCGCAGCACTGGATTCCGGGCTATCCCATCACGTTCAATAACGCCTATTTCGGCGGCCCCTTTGATCAGGGCGGTCCTTTCGACATCAACAAGAATGTGGATGAGACGAGCAGGCTGCGCTCCGGCGGTGTGTCGTTGCAGATCAACCATGATGCCGGGTCGATAGCGATCCAGAGCATTACCGCCTGGCGCAAGGCGAAATATGATTTCGACCTCGATCTCGATCTGACCCCATTGTCGCTGATCCGTTGCTGCGGCACGGTCCGGGCCGAGCAGCTGAGCGAGGAAATCCAGCTTTCCTCGACGGGAGGCGGACCGTTGAAATGGGTCGCGGGCCTTTATCTCTTTTCGGCCAAGGATCAATATGATCCGCTTGATATCATCCTTGACGGGCCGGTGTCGCCGGTGCCGGGTGTTTCGTTCGACATCCATGATGTCAACGCGGTGAAAACTCGCTCTGCCGCCGCTTACGGCCAGGCAAGCTATGAAATCGCCGATGGCACCACGCTGACCCTGGGCGGGCGTTTCACCTATGAGGACAGGCGCCTGTCCGGCACCGAGACGATCCTGATCGGCGGCTCAGCCTCGGCGTCCTATCCGTTGCCGTCGCCAGGCTCCGGCATCCCGGCCAAGATTGACTTCAGGCGCTTCAACTACCGCATCGCCCTCGACCATAAGTTCGGTCGGGATATATTGGGCTATATAAGCTATAATACCGGCTTCAAGAGCGGCGGATATAATCTCTCCTCCTCCGCGAACCAGCCTTATAAGCCGGAAAGCATAAGGGCAGCCGAAGCAGGGCTGAAGACGCAGATGTTCGACCGACGCCTGCGATTCAACATCGCCGCGTTCCATTATAAATATTCCAACATTCAGGTTTCCAACTATACTGATGGTACGATCCTGATCGGCAATGGCGCGGCGGCGAAAATCTATGGCGTCGATTTCGATGCCGATCTGGCGCTAGGCAGCGGCTTCTCCCTCAACGGCGGGGTGGGTTATATCCATGACCGCTTCACTTCCTACCCGGATGCCCCTTTCTATTCGGGTTTCGGGGGGTGCGCGGCGGCGCCCGGCAGCTTCTGCAACCAGTCGGCCAAGGGCAACAAACTCGGCCAGACGCCGACCTGGTCCTATACTGTCGGCGCCAATTACAAGGCGGTGTTCGACGCTGGCTCGCTCGATTTCAACGTCCTCTATTCCTACAGCAGCCGCTGGTATGGATCGGCGGATAATTTCTCCTTTCAGCCCGGTTTCGGCCTGCTCAATGCCTCCATCCAGTACAGCCATGGCAATGGCGACTGGTCGATCAGGTTGTGGGGTAAGAACCTGACGAAAGAAATCTACGCGACCGGCATATTGGAAGCCAATCACGGCGTCCTGCGCCAGATAGGCGCGCCGCGCACCTATGGCGTCACGCTTGGGACGAAATTCTGAACAAGACGCCCTTGGGCGCAGCGATGATTGGGTGGAATGCATGACAAAATCCGCAATCAAGGTGTTGATCGTCGGCGGGGGGATTGCGGGGATGTCCTGTGCGATCGAACTGGCGAAGCTTGGGGCTGACATCACTCTTATCGATCTCGATCCGAACTGGCGTGTCTATGGCGCGGGTATCACCATCACCGGGCCGACCTTCCGGGCCTTTCGCCAGATCGGCATCATGGAAGAGGTGATCGCCCATGGCTTTGCTTGCAAGGGCGCGCGGACGCGGACGAGCCAGGGGGACCTTCTCGCCGAGGTTGTCGAAATCGGTCTGGAACCGGGCGTTCCTTATGGGGGCGGGATATTGCGCCCTCTGCTCCATCATATCCTTTCCGAACGGGTGAAGGCGGCGGGCGTGACGATCCGCCTTGGCCTCACCCTCGACAGCATCACGTCGTCTTCGGATGGGGTCGAGGTAGTGCTGAGCGATGGAACCGCCGGCGCTTTCGATCTCGTCGTGGGGGCGGACGGCATCAACTCGAAGACGCGCGCGCTCATTCGCCCGCATGGCCCCGCGCCCCGTTTCACCGGGCAGGGGGCATGGAGGGTGCTCGCTCCGCGCCCGCCTGATCTCGATATGATCGAAATGTATCTCGGCCCGGCGATCAAGACAGGGGTGACGCCGGTATCGCGTCAGGAACTCTATATGTTCGTGCTGACACCGGAAATACAGGGAGAGATTATCGATCCTGCGGAGCAATCCGCACGTCTTCGCCACGCGCTGGAGGGCTTTGGCGGGCTGATCGGGCAGATTCGCGATACGCTCGATGTGCATAGCCCGATTGTCTATCGTCCGCTCGAAGCGCTGCTGGTCCCGCTACCCTGGAATGAGGGCAGGGTCATCCTGATCGGCGACGCTGCCCATTCCACCACACCGCATCTCGCCTCCGGTGCGGGCTGCGCGGTCGAGGACAGCGTCGTGCTTGCCGAGGAACTGCGCGGCCGGGCGGACATTGACGAAGCGCTGGCGGCTTTTTCGGCACGCCGTTTTGAGCGGTGCCGGGATGTGGTCGAAACGTCGATCAGGCTTGGCGAAATGGAATTGTCGGGCGCACCCGGAGAAGATCAGGGCCGCGTCTATGCCGAGGCCAACCGGCGGCTGGCGGCGACCATCTGAACAATTCAACCGATGCAGAACAGGAAACGGCATCCATGGCGAAAATAATCATCAGCTGCGCGATCACCGGCAGCGCCCATGTCCCCAGCATGTCGGATGCCCTGCCGATCACGCCGGAGGATATTGCCGCGCAATCGATCGCGGCGGCGGAGGCGGGAGCGGCGATCCTGCACCTCCATGCGCGGATGCCGGAGGATGGGCGCCCCACCGGCGACCCGGATATCTATGGCCGCTTCCTGCCCGTCATCAAACAGGCGACCGACGCGGTGGTGAACATTACCACCGGTGGCGCGATCACTATGACGGTAGCGGAACGGCTCGCCGCGGCAGCGCGGTTCAAGCCGGAACTATGCTCGCTCAACATGGGCTCGATCAACTTCGCCTTCTTTCCGGCGGCCAATCGAATCAAGAACTGGAAGCATGATTGGGAGGAAGGCTATGTCAGGAATTCGGACGATTATATCTTCCGCAACACCTTTCGCGACATTGCCTATATTCTTGAAACCCTGTCGGACGCGGGCACGCGGTTCGAACATGAATGCTATGATGTCGGGCATCTCTACACTCTCGCTCATTTCCTCGACCGGGGGCTGATCAAGCCCGGTTTCTTCGTGCAGATGGTGTTCGGCATATTGGGTGGCATCGGGGCCGATCCCGAAAATCTGATGATCATGAAGGAAACCGCTGACCGCCTGTTCGGGCGCGGCAGCTATCAATGGTCGGTGCTCGCGGCCGGGCGGCACCAGATGCCGTTCCTGACGCAGGCGGCCCTGCTGGGCGGTCATGTCCGCGTGGGGCTGGAGGACAGCCTGTTCATCGAGCGCGGGGTGCTGGCGGCTTCCAATGCGCAGCAGGTCGGGAAGATCAGGCGCATCCTTGCCGAAATGGGCCACGACCCTGCAACCCCGGATGAGGCGCGGCAGATGCTCGGCCTCAAGGGTGGCGACAGGGTGGAGTTCTGACCATGGCCCGCCAGATCATCGATCTTTCCATCTATCTCGAAAATGACGTGATCTCCGATCCGCCTCCTTTCCGGCCGAAGATCGACTATATCGACCACAGGATGTCGGTGCCTGATCTGGCCGGTTTCTTCCCCGGGCTGAAGCCCGAAGACCTGCCCGATGGCGAGGCATGGGCGATAGAGAGGGTCGAGCTGATCACGCATAACGGTACCCATCTCGACGCGCCCTGGCATTTCGCCTCGACCATGAACAAGGGCGAGCGCGCCATCACCATAGACGAGGTGCCGCTCGACTGGTGCTTCCAGCCCGGTGTCAAGCTGGACTTCCGCCATTTCGATGATGGCTATGTGGTCACGGCCGCCGATGTCGAGGCGGAATTGAAGCGGATCGATCACAGTCTTGCGCCATTGGAGATCGTCGTCGTCAACACCGCCGCCGGCGAGCGCTATGGTCAGGACGACTATGTCACCGCCGGTTGCGGCATGGGTTATGAGGCGACCATGTATCTGCTGGAGCGCGGTGTGCGGCTGACCGGCACCGACGGCTGGAGCTGGGATGCGCCCTTTGTCTACACGAAGGAAAAATATCTGGAAACGGGCGATGCCGGACTGATCTGGGAAGGGCACAAGGCAGGCCGGGACATCGGCTATTGCCATCTGGAAAAGCTCCACAATCTGGAAAGCCTGCCCGCCACGGGTTTCACCATCGCTTGCTTCCCCATGAAGATCCGGGGCGCCTCGGCCGGATGGACCAGGGCGGTCGCGATCCTGGACAGATGACCGTCCCTCACGGGCACCCCGCATGAGAGGAGAATATTCAAAATGGCTATCATCGGTATAGAAACTATCCGTTATTGCGTCGATGACGTGGAGCGCTGCACCCGTTTCTTCGACGATTTCGGTCTGCCCTTGCACGGGGAGGCAGAAGGCGAGACACGGTTCCTGCTGCCCGACAATTCGAAGGTGGTGCTGCGTTCGCTGGCGAAGGCCCCGGTACCGGGATCGCGGGTGGTCGGACCGGGTGTGCATGAGGTGATCTGGGGTGTCGATACGCAGGCCTCGTTTGATCGTCTCGTCGCCGGACTGAGGACGGACCGGGATGTGCAGGTGGATGTGGATGGCGCCGCGCATTTTCTCTGTGACGATGGCGTCGCCATGGGCCTCAAGGTCTGGAACGACCGGCGCGAGGTCAGGACGGCGACGGACCCGCTCAATACGCCCGGCAATATCCAGCGCATGAATGTGAACCGCAAATGGATCGCACGCGCGAGGCCTAAATATATCCAGCATGTTGTGTTCATGACACCCGATGTCGAAGCGTCTTTCGCCTTCATGCGGGACCGGCTGAATTTCCGTATGTCCGATCATCAGCGAATGCTTGGCATCTTCGCGCGCGCCGATGGCACCACGGACCATCACAACATCTATTTTCTTAACGCCAATGCGCCCTTTCCGGGGGCGGATGGTCAGCTGCGCTTCCACCATGTCAACTATGCCGTCACCGATCTCGATGAGATCATGATCGGCAAGAATTATATGGAGCGGCGCGGATGGGCGCAATCGACCTGGGGGATCGGGCGGCATCGCATCGCTTCCTCGCTCTTTCTGTACCTCCCTTCGCCCACGGGCGGAGAGGCGGAATATGGCGCGGATTCCGATGCCATCGACGACAACTGGATTCCCAGGACATGGGAACCGCTCTTCGGGTTCGCCCACTGGATGCATGAAATGCCCGCTTTCTGGAGCCAGGGCGCCGACTGGGATGTGGGCTTCGTCGCCTCGCTCGTCCCTTCGCGTGGCAGCGTCTCGCCCCATGATCCCGCGCTGACGGTGCCAGTCCCGCAGGCAGCGTCTGAAACGCCGGAGCAGCGCCCACAGGAGAAAGTGCAATGATCCTTCTGACCGCCGCCAACAGCCGCACGCAGCGGCATGTCCTTCCGCATCTCATTCGCGGGGGAAAGACGGTGCGCGCCTATGGCCGTTCGCTCGATCGTGCCTGGTTCGCGGCGCAGGGCGTCACCGATCTTGTCGCGGGCGACATGCTCGATCGTGAGGCGCTGGATGCGGCGATGGCGGGCGTCGACATGGTGATTCACCTCGGTCCCGGTCTCAATGCCAATGAAGCGATCATGGGCCGCTTCGTCATTGATGCCGCGCGCCGGGCTGGCGTGGGTCGTTTCCTCTTCATCTCGGTCATCCACCCGCAGATTGACTATCTGCTCAACCATCAGGCCAAGCGGCAAGTAGAGGATTATCTCACCAATTCCCGGTTGACCTTTACCATCCTGCAACCGCAGCATTATTTCCAGAATATCGATGTGGCGCAGATACAGGCCAGCGGCGTGGTCGCCTTGCCCTATTCGATGGAACGGCCGCTCGGTTTTGTCGACATGGCGGATTTGGGTGAAGCCGTGGGCAAGGTCGCGTTGGAACCGGGGCATGATTTTGCGACCTACCAGATCGCGAGCGACGAGCATCTGAGCGGCAAGGATATCGCGGCCATCCTCTCCCGCCGCCTCGGCAGGGATATCGCCGCGCACCGGATTCCGCTGGAAGAGAGCGTCGCGGCGCTGGCGCCCCATTTCGGCAATGCAGACGGCAATATCGATGCCAGCGCCGATATCATCACCCGGCTGTTCACTTATTATGATCGCTATGGGATCAGGGGCAATGGCCGGGTGTTGGAATGGCTGCTCGGTCGCCCCGCCACCAGTTTCGACGCCTATATTACGCGCAGCCTGCGGGAAGGCGCGGCATGAGCGGGGCGGGGAAAGAGGCGCTCGTTCACCGCTGTGGACCATCGGCAGGCGTAGGGGCCATTCCGCAAGAGCCGGGTAAAAGGCTGCCCTGCCGGACCATTGATCTCCACTGCCACATCTTCGTACCCGAAGCGCAGGCGATCGTCGCGGGCAGCGTTGCGCAGCAGGTGGATGCGGCGGCCTCGCTCGCGACTTTCGGCGCGGAATCGCTGGCCGTCAACGCCGCACAGTTCGAGACGCTCGGCCCAAGGCTCACCAGCCTCGGCACGCGGCTGGCGGACATGGACGCGATGGGCGTCGACATGCAGCTGATCAGCGTTTCCCCCACCCAATATTTCTATGGGGCCGAGGATGTCGACATGGCAGAGGCGATCGTCTCCTCGATCAACGATCATATCGCCGACGCTTGCGCCAGCCATTCCGGCCGGCTGGCAGGGCTGGGCACGGTCGCGCTCCAGCATCCAGGCCTTGCCGCCCGGCAGCTGGACTATGCGATGCGGGTGCAGGGGCTGCGCGGGGTGGAAATCTCGTCTCATGTCAATGGCATCAATATATCCGACCGACGGTTCGATCCCTTCTGGGAAAAGGCTGACGAGCTGGGTGCCATTGTCTTTCTGCACCCTTGGGGCACGACCGTGGGCGAGCGCCTCAACCGGCATTATCTGGGAAATAGTGTCGGCCAGCCGATGGAAACCGCGATCGCGCTGTCAAATCTCATCTTCGAGGGCACTCTGGACCGTCATCCGGGAGTCAGGATCGTTGCCGCGCATGGCGGGGGGTATCTGCCGCTTTATATCAATCGGTCTGACCATGCGCATGCCGTCCGTCCGGAGGCCTGTGGCTGCGTCCATCCGCCGGCCGAATATCTCAAGCGGATATGGTTCGATTCCCTCGTTTACAAGCCGGATCATCTTCACCGCTTGATCGATGCGGTGGGTCTGTCGCAGATCGTGCTCGGCACCGATTATCCTTTCGACATGGGGCATTATGATCCGGCGGCGCTGCTTGCTGGCCTTGCCCCCGATCAGCAGGCGGCGATTGCGGGGGGCAATGCCGCAGCACTGCTGGGGTTGGCCCCCGCCACGAAAACGGAGCGCTCATGACTATTCCTTCCTTCTCGCTTGGTAGCTTCTCGATTGCCGGGTCCTTGCCCTTTGCCGGTATGGTGCGGGACGGAAAGGTCATCGCCCTGACGGGACTTGGCGGAGAAGCGCTGAAGGGCAGCATTCTCGACAGCCTCGATCGATGGGATCGAGCCTTGCCCGAATTGCAGGAGGCGGCCCGGCGCTGGGCCGCGGGCGACCCGGGCCTTGCCGCGCTTGCCGTGCCGCTGGAGGCGCTGCGGGTTCATGCACCGCTGCTGCCACGGCAGATTTTCGCAACGGGTGCTAATTATCGCAAGCATGTCATCGATCTGGTGATGGGCGATCCCGATATGCGCTTCGCGGAAATGGAGGAGGCGCGCACCGATGAAGAGCGCCGTCAGGCCGCCGAGCGTATGATGGATGAGCGGGCGGGCAATTCCCAACCCTATTGCTTCAACAAATTGCCGACCTCCCTTTCAGGACCGTTTGATCCGCTCAGTATCTCGGAGGGAACGGCGAAGATCGATTGGGAATGCGAGCTGGCGGTGGTGATCGGCAAGCCTGCCCGCCATGTCCGCGCCGCCGACGCCTCCCTCTATATAGCAGGCTATGCGATCGCCAATGACGTCACCGCGCGCGATCTGGTGTTCCGCCGCGACGTGAAATCGCTGGGTACCGACTGGCTATCGGCCAAGTCGCAACCCGGCTTCACCCCCTTTGGTCCCTTTCTCGTTCCCGCGCAGTTCGTCGATCCCGGCAATCTGCGCATATGTCTCTCGGTCAATGGCCGAACCATGCAGGACGAACAGACAGGCGACATGCTGATATCAATCGACCGCCAGATCGAATATCTCTCCGCGCGCGTGCAATTGCTGCCCGGCGACATCATCTGCACCGGCTCCCCCGCTGGCAATGGTTCTCATCACGGCATATTCCTGAAACCCGGCGATGAGATGGTCGCGACCATCACCGGGCTGGGAGAACAGCGCACAACCTGCATCGCCGCTGCCTGAACGCGGGTGCCTTCAGGCCGTTTCGCGCTGGGGCGCCTGCGCCGCCCCGGCTTTTATCGTCTGAAAACCGAGGCTCTGGGCGATCTTGTGGAGATAGCCACGAAACCAGACATGAGCCGGATCGGCATCATTGCGCTTGTGCCATATCAGGGTTTCTCGCAGTGCGGGTAGGTCCATTGGCGCCGGGCGGATCGCCAGACCGAAAGCGGGTGCTATCCGCCTGGCGAGTTGCCGGGGAATGATCGTGGCCATGTCTGTACCCGCGATAAGACCCGCCGCCTCGATGAAGCTCGGCATGACCGAGGCAGTGTGGAAACTAAGCTTCCTCTGGCGAATGGCCGCCTCCACCACGCTGAAAACCGCATGGGCGAAGCGCACCTCGACATAAGGAAGCGCTAGCAGCCGTTCTAGCGTCAAGGGGTGGCCCGCCGCCTTGCTCGTTGCGTCGAGGACGACGACGAATTCATCCTCGAACAGCAGATCGCCATTGAGCGATTCCGTGTTCGGGTTGTTCTCCAGCAATTCCCGCTGCTCGACCGTGATGCAAAAATCCGCAAGGCCATGATCGATCCGGGTCAGGCTGTCGGGCGTCAGATGCTCGACCAGGCAGCGCATACCCGGCGCGTCGGTCAATAGTGCGCGCGTGAGCGTGGGGACGAACACCGTTGCCGAATAATCGGACATCAGCAGGCGCATTTCTCGCTCGCCGGTCAGCGGGTCGAAGGTCGGCGCGGTCCGCAGCGTCGTGCGAATGCGGAAGATCAGATCGCGCACTTCGCCCACCAGTTCCTGCGCACGGGGCGTCAGTTCGAGGCTGGCGCCGACCTTCACCAGCAACTGATCGTCGAAATAGGTGCGCAGCCGCAGCAGGGCGGCGCTCATCGCCGGTTGCGACACATAGAGCTTTTCCGCCGCGCGCGTGACATGCTTTTCGGTTAGCAGCGCATCGAGCGCCACCAGAAGGTTAAGATCGAACTTGTCGAGATGCATGGATTCATCCTCTCATGCCTTTTCTGTCGAGGCTTTGGAGTGAGGCTATCGACCAGCGTTCCCAAAGGCAATCGGATGGCCATCGGACTTGCTTATGGTTCCGATCACCCGAATGAATTTGGGCGGTTTGGCAGGGGCTGGTAAAAAGGGCTGAAAATCATATCGCGAAACGCGACGATCGAGGAGAGCCTATGCCGTTTTTGCGCAACGCGTGGTACGCAGCGGGGTGGTCGGAAACATTGGATACGGCGCCCGTCCGCATCACTATATTGGGCGAGCAGCTGGCGATTTTCCGCGCTGAGGATGGCCAGGCGATCGCGCTGGGCGATATCTGCCCCCATCGGTTTGCTTCGTTGAGCCAGGGGAGGATCATTGCCGATATGATCCAGTGCCCCTATCACGGCCTGCGTTTCGATCGCACCGGCAGATGCGTCCATAACCCCCATGGCGACGGGACCATCCCCCCTGGCGCGCAGGTCAAATCCTATCCGCTGGTGGAGCGGCACCATGCGCTGTGGATATGGCCCGGCGATCCAGCCCTGGCCGACCCGGCAGCCATCCCCGATTTTTCGCTCTACGATCGCGCTGATATCGTGAGTTCGCGCGATTATCTGCATGTCGAAGCCCATTATGAGCTGATCAACGACAACCTGCTCGATCTGAGCCATGCTGCCTTCCTTCACCCCTTTCTGGCACCGGAAAGCTTCGCCGCGCGCTCTCGCAGCAAGGTGGAGCAGGAGGGGGGGACCGTCTATTCCTACCTCTGGAATGACGATGAACCGATCACGCCGCTGTTCCGGCTGGTCTGGGACAGGGAAGCCGACCATGGCGACATGCGTTCCCACATGCGCTGGACGGCGCCTTCCAACCTGCTGCTGGATGTCGGCGTTACCGATGTGGGTGGCGTGCCGGAAGAAGGGCCATGGTTGCCCAGCGCCCATTTGCTGACGCCGGAAACCGAGCATTCGACCCATTATTTCTGGATGGTCGGCCGAAATCGTCAGCCCGACAATGCCGGGCTGGGGCAGATCATCCATGATGGCATCAAGCAGGCCTTCGAAACGGAGGACGAACCGATGATCGCGCAGGTCGCCAGCAACATGGCGGGGCGGGATTTCTGGTCGATGCATCCGGCTATCCTCGTGGGCGATAGCGCAGCGGTTCGCGCCCGCAGAATGCTTGCCCGAATGATAAGAGAGGAGCGCCAGCCCGACATGCAAGCGGCCGAATGACCTTCGGCGCACTTGTCCTGCCCCTGTCCGACAGGGGAGCGACCCAACTCGGTCATCGGCCGCACGCTAACGACACTGACCTGCTACCCTGATTGTTGCCATTCAGGGGTTAGAGCGTATTTCGATCATCCCGGTTCATATCCGCATGACCTGAAGCAGTTGGTGCATTCGTGTGGCTGGAAGATATCGACGAGTTTGCCGATCAAGCTCCACAATCCGCTGACGGTACGCCCGCCAGCGGACTGCCGTTGATGGTACAACGCCAAACCGGGCCGCCGCAGCGCGGCAACCCGATCCGCGATCCACCGCTACCAAGAGGCGGGAGCGCAAATCCATTGAGAGAGCCATCCATGCCGGTTTCTGAATCACAAATCGCCGCCGAGGGGAATCCCCCGCCGATTCAGATCGGTCGAAGATCTCTTTAATATGAGTGGATATGAAATAATTATTATTTGATTTTAAAGGGGAAAATAATACCAATCACCGATTGGCGGCTTTTGAAAGCGCCATGTTTTTATTATCATCGGGAATTTTGCAAAATTTTACTATGGAACCAGAGTTCATTTTAATAATGAGATATCAGGTTATATTAATCATTATTATTATGATTTTCGAATGAAGATAAAATTCTGATGGTTTCGGGGCTTATTTTGCAAGATGCGATTTTGGACAAGGTGGTCGCCGCCACGTCTGCAATATACATGTCGAAGGATCGGGAAAGTCTCTTCAAGGAAATTGGTGAAAGCATTACCTCTTTGGGGTTCGATCATGTTCTTTTCTCCTGCCACAAGACGACGAGGCAGGAAATGATGATGGAGTCCACATTCACCACTCTTCCCCGTGATTTTCTGAACGACTATGAGCGGCTCGACTGGTTCGATTCCGATATGTATATCGGCCGGGTTTTCGAATCCGATCAGAACTTCTTCTGGGACAGTTCGGAAGATCAGGATGAAGATATCCAGAAGCAAAGCTTCATCGATTATCTTCAGGCCAGCAAGATGCTCACGGGGGTGAGGGCATCTCTGGGGCATCGGCCGGGCACATTCTCTCTTATCCGCACGACCCCCCGCAAAGGGAATTATGAGCAGGAGATGATCGACGCGGCTGCCGTGGTCGGCAATGCCGCGCTGGTGAAAGCGGAAATGATCGGCCTGTGCCCTGAAATCGGGAGCGATGAGGCGGCTGCCAGCCGGACGCTTTCTGGCGTTCAGTCGGAAGTGCTGAACTGGATCGCTGAAGGGAAGTCCAATCCCGACATTGCCACGATCATGAATCTCAACGAGCGGACCGTCCGCTATCATGTCTCGGAAATACTCCGAAAGCTTGGGGTCGCCAGTCGAATGCAGGCAGCGGCGATCCGCAGGTCGATCCTGTCTGATCCGAGATTATAGATCATGATAAGATGAAAATAATATATTATTTCAAATAGAGGTATCAATTGGTCGGGGAATATTTGGGGATATTGGCGGCTATATCTGAAAACATCTATAATGCACATGACAGATCGTCGCTTTATCAGGCCATGGCGGCCGGATGTGCGGTATTGGGGTTTGATCACTTCATCCTGTCATGCCATGTGCGGACAAAATACGATATTATAGCCAATGCCACATTGACCTCGCTATCGGACGATTTCCGGGAGGAATATGTCCGGCTGCGTTGGGCAGATGACGACATGTGCGCGGACCGGGCGCTTACCAGCGACGCCACTTTCTTTTGGAACAGCGAGGATGAGCGTTCCGCTGATCAGCGCGGGCAGGGCTATGTCGATTTTCTCAAGGCGCGCCGGATGAAAATGGGGGTGGTCAGCCCGCTGGAACGCGGGCCGGAGGACACCAGCCTGTTCGCCATGGTCAGCCTGACCGATATGCCGCCCCGGCGGGGTGTCGCGCAGGCGGCCACTATTCTCGGCGGTTTCGCGAAGGCGAAGGCGGATATGCTGGGGCTGAATTCAGCGATTGCCTCCGGCGAAACCATTGCGCTCCGATCCTTGTCGGCCTTGCAGCGGACCATTTTGGACTGGATCGCTGAAGGAAAGTCCAATGGGGACATTGCGACGATCCTCGACCTGCCGGAACGGAAGATACGCTATCATGTCAGCGCAATTCTTCGGAAACTCGGCGTTGTCACGCGCGCGCAGGCTGCGGAGATTGCGCGCGAGGGAAGGGAACGGTCATCGCAATAGCGCCCTTGCGCTTTCAGACCGGAGAAAGCCTCTTCCGCTGCCGCATCCCGCTCGCCCGGCCCCTGCGAACCTGCCCATCTTCATGACGGGCGGGTGGGGATCGGCCGGCAGCATGGGGCAGCGGCGAGCACGGCGCTGCCGAGGCAATGCCATGTCCTTGTGATGTCCTTCCCGCCCGATGGTTTCAGGCGGGAAGGGGACTCACTGACCTGTGGAGGAGGCGCCTACGAGCTGCTGGCCTACGAGTTGCTGGCACTGGCGGCGGCGCCAGACGGTTTCGCGCACAAGCTGCTGGTCGTCGAATACCACCTTATACTGACAGACGAGGAAATTGTCCGACTGCTCCATCCTGAGCTGGAAGTTATAATCCCATTCCCGGCCCTGTTGCCGGATCGGCGCGCCGAGCAGGGTCTGGACCCGCGCTTGTTCGAGGCCCGGCGTGATCGCGGCAAAGCGTTGCAGTTCGGAAACGACGCCATCGCGCACAAAGGGCGGATTCATGTCGGCCGGGGCGATACCGACATTGGCATAATCGAACTTGGCCGGGTTGCTCACCCGGTCGACAGGGTTGCGCTGGCCATAGGCGCTGCCGCTGCCGCCGATGGCGGCCAGCATGGCGGCGGCGGTGAAAAATGTCGTTTTGCCCATGATATCGTCCTTTCTGATGGTGTCAGCGCTCACGCATCGCTTCGCGTGCCTTGTTCAGGGGTTTGGTCAGATAATCCCACACGGTCTTGCGGCCGGTGCGGATGTCGGCGGTGGTCACCATGCCCGGCGTGATCGGCAGGCGGCGGCCCGCCTTGTCCGCCAGCGCATCCGAATTGGTGCGCACGAGCACGCGATAATAGACGATCTCGGGCTTTATCTCGTCGCGCAATGTGTCCGGCGCGATCGTCTCTACCTTGCCTTCAAGGCCGCCATAGATCGAATAGTCATAGGCGGTGACCTTCACCAGCGCGCGCTGGCCGGGGTGGATGAAGGCGATGTCGCGCGGCGAGATGCGCGTTTCGATGAGAAGCTGATCATCCATGGGCACCAGCGTCATGACCGATCCCCCCGGCGCGATGACCCCGCCGATCGTCGTCACATCGAGGCTCTTGACGATTCCCCGCACCGGTGCGGTCAGGGTTGTGCGGTCCAGTGCGTCTTCACGGCCGCGAACCACGGATTGCAGCGATTTGACATCGGCATCGGCCTTGGTCAGATCCTCGCGGCTCTTGACCATATAGGTCGAGCGGGCATCGCTCAGCTTCAATTCAAGATCGGCAACCTGACGTTGCAGGCGGATCATTTCGACGCTGCTCGCCGCGCCGCTGCTCATCAGCGACTGGGTGATGCCCAGTTCGCGCCTTGCGAGGGTCAGCGCCTGATTGAGGCCGCCCACCGTTTCATGGAGGCTTGCGCGGCGGGAGAGAAACAGGGAGGTTTCGGCGGCTTTGAGTTGCGGCCATTTGTCCAGTTCCGGCGGGAAATCGATGCCTGCCCGTCCTTCCACCTCGGCGTGAAGGCGGGCGCTGGAGGCCAGCGCCGCGCGATAGCGCGCAGCGGTTTCCTCCACGCTGGATTCGCCCCGTGTCGGGTCGAGCTGGGCCAATATGGCGCCCTTTTCGACCAGCTGGCCCTCGCGCACATTGAGCTTCGACAGGATGCCGCCTTCAAGGGACTGGATCACCTGATCGCGCGAGCTGGGAATAACCTTGCCCGTGCCGCTTGAAACCTCGTCGATCTCGAAGAACCAGGCCCAGGCGAAGAAGAAGGCGAGGAACAGGGCGACCAGCCAGATGACCTGCGCGGAACGGGTGGCGCGCATTTCATTATGATCGGTCAGGTCGGGCAGGCCAGCGCCGGTTCGCGCCTCGGCCGGGCCGCCGCGCAGGGCCGCCAGGAGCCCGGCCTGGATGCTGCGGCCGATCATGCCTGCTCTCCCTGATCCTGACGCGCACGGGGGCGGACGACGAGCCGCGTCTTCACGGCGGCCGACGCGGCCGATTGCGGCTGCGGCGCGTTGCCGCGTAGCGTGGCCAGAACCTCTTCCTTCGGGCCGTCCATGACGATGGCGCCGCCATCGACGACAAGGATGCGATCGACGGCTTCCAGCGCGCCCATGCGGTGGGTGGCCAGCACCAGAGTATGTCTGGACGGGAGCGCGCGCAGGCGGGCGATGACATCCTGCTCGCTTGCGTCGTCGAGCGCCGTCGTCGGCTCGTCGAGCAGCAGAACGCCGGGTTCCCGCAGCAACAGGCGCGCCAGCAATATTCCCTGTCGCTGGCCGCCGGACATGCCGAGGCCGCCTTCCTGCAAGGGATGGTCCAGCCCAAGCGGCAGGCGCTGCACATAGGATAACGCACCGGCTGCCTGCAAGGCCGCCAGAAGCTGCTCGTCGCTGGCCAGTGGCGCGCCCATCTTCAGATTCTCGCGCACCGTGCCATGAAACAGGCGGGCGTTCTGCGTCAGCAGACCCACATCGCGGCGTACGTCGGCGGGATCGATGTGGGAAAGCTCCACGCCATCGAGCAGCAGCGATCCGGTCATCGGTGGCATGAGGCCGGACAGGGCCTGAAGCAGGGTGGACTTGCCCGCCCCGTTCCGGCCCAGAATGGCGATGCGGTCGCCCGCCCGGATCGTGAGCGATCTGATCGCCAGCGCCGGGGTTTCGCCGTCATGGCTGAATGTCGCGCCGTCGAACCGAAAGTCCCCGCGCAGCGCCGGGCGGTGGACGCAGATCGCGTCGGGCGGATTGTCCACGGGAAGTTTCATCAACTGGTCGAGCGAGGCGGCGGCGATCCTGGCCTGCTGCCATCTGTTGAGCATGGTGGTGATCGACGACAGCGGCGCCAGCATCCGGCTCACCAATATGCTCGACGCCACAAGGACGCCGGTGCTGATCGCACCCGCCATCACATAGGGAACGCCGAAGAAGATCACCACGGCGAAGGCGGCCCCCTGCACCGTCTGCATCCAGTTGTTGAGGCGGTTGAGCAGGTCGCGCAACGCCAGACCGGAATCGGCGTTGACGGCGTTGTAGTGGTTCCACTGGTTCTGGAAGCGCTGTTCGGCCTGCAAGACCTTGATGTCCTCCATGCCCTGCACGGCTTCGACCAGCATGGTGTTGCGCAGCGAGGCCTCGCGCATTCCCAGCTGCGCCAGGTCGCGCAGCCTTGATTGGGCGAGCAGGCTCGGGATCAGCAGCAGGAAGAAGGCAGCGAGCGGTACTGCGACCAGCCAGCCCGAGATGAACCAGAATATGATGCAGAAGAGGAAGAAGAAGGGCAGGTCCGCCGCCGCGGCGATCGTCGTCGAAGTCAGCATGTCGCGTACGGGTTCGAGTTCACGGATCTGTGAGACGAAAGTTCCCGTCGAACGGGGCCGGGCGCTGTTGCGGACGCGCAATGCATGGCCGAACACGCGGTCGGAAATGCGCAGGTCGGCGCGTTTGCCCAGAAGGTCGGTAATGCGCATGCGCGCATCCCGCATCATCCACGCGAAGATCAGCGAGAGCAGGACGCCGCCGGAGAGCACGTAAAGCGTCGGCATCGATTGCGCGGGCACCACGCGGTCATAGACCTGCATCGAGAAGATCACGCCGCCGAGCGCCATCAGATTGGTGACGAGCGAGGCGACGAGGATATGCGCATAGGGGCGCCAGTCGACCAGGACCAGATCGCGAATCCAATTCTTTTCGACCGGTGCGATATAATCGTCCACCCGCACGTCGCGAGCCGATTGCAGCGGACGCAGCACGGCGAGTGTCTCGACATGAGGCTGCATGTCCTCTGGGCGATGCGTGAGCGTTGCGCCGCCATCGCCGCTCATCGCCAGTGTCAACCCGTCTGCGCTCATGGCGGTAATAACGGCGACCTGTCCGTCGCTGAGCTGTACGGCGACCGGCAGGCGCCACGGGTTCAGATCGGCGAGCCGTGGCGGCAGGAGTTGCAGCGACAACCCCGCCTGCCGGGCCATTTCGCGGACCTGATCCTCGATGGAGGCCTGTTCGTTCCACTGCGCGGCGAGCCGGATATGCTCGGCGGAGGCATTGAGTTGATAGTGCGCGGCCACGGCCAGCACGGCGTCGCGCCAGCCGGTTTGCAGGGACTGGGCCAATCCGCGCGGCGCGGCGTCCGGACGGAGGTCGCCGGGATTGGCTGCTTCAGCGGCGGGTGCCGTTTTTTCGGTCATGGGGGGCTTGGTGTTCCGGTTCATAGTCTGGGACCGTAAGGGATCGGGCCATTGTCGGCGGGCGGCGCCTTGTCCAGCCCGAAGGCGCCGCGCAGGCGATCGCTGAAATAGAGGCATTGGACGGCAAGACGATATTGCTGGTGCAGCCCCTGCGCCTGGTCGATGCGGGCGCTGTGATATTCCTGTTCGGCGTTCAGCAGATCGAGCAGCGAGCGCGTGCCCAGTTGCAGATATTGCTCGCGGTAGAGCGCGCGCGTGGCGTCGATGCTGTGGACGCGGGTTTGCAGCACCGGCGCGCGGCTTGCCCAGCCATCGACCTGCGATTTGGCGTCGGTAAAGCCCTGAAGCGCTTCCAGCCGGGCCTGCTGAACGGCATTGTCGAAGGATCGCAACTGATGAATGGCGCCGCGTTCGCGCGCCTGCGTCGCGCCGCCGGAATAGAGCGGCATGGAGAGGTTGAGGCCGACCTGCGCGGTGGTGCGATATTGACCGTAGAGGCGCGAGCCTGCGGTCAGGGCGTAGCCGGCGCTGCCGTCGAGCGACACGGTGGGCAGGCGGTCGGCTCTGGCGATGTCGAGATCCGCCTGCGCTCCCTCGCGGCGCGCATTGGCCAGCCGTACAGCGGATGTGTCCGCCTCCGCTCCGGTCTGGCAGGCGGAGCTTTCCAGGACCGGGGGAATATCGCCGGTGATCTCCACCGGCGCGGTGCGGCCCGTGAGGTGCATCAAGGTAAGGCTTGCGCGCAAGGCGTCCGCTTCGGCGCCCAGCAATTGCGAACGCACGGCCTCGACGCGGGAATTGGCCTGTTCGAGGTCCGATCGGGTCGTGGCGCCCTTGGCCGCGCGCTCGGCGACCAGAGCGGTGATGGACTGGACGGCGGCGAGCTGGTCGCGGGCGATCCGGACCAGAGTCTGCTGGAGATGGGCGTCCACCCATGCCTGAGCGGTGTTCATCGCGACTTCATCGGTCACCAGTTCCACCTGCGCTTCGCTGGCGCGTACGCCCGACTGCGCCTTGTGCTCCGCGCCGGAAACCTTGCCGAAGTCATAGAGCATCTGCGACCCCGACAGTCTCGCGGTATAGACGTTGCGGGAATCATAGCTGCTGTTCCGATAGCTGTTATACTGGTTGTCGACCCCGCCCGTGATCTGCGGGCGATAACCCGCACGGGCCGCATCCACGCCCTCGCCGGCTTGCAGCAGTTGTTCGTCTGCACCCTGAATGCTGGGATGCGTCCGGACAGCGGCGCGCACGGCATCGGCCATGTCGAGAGGGCCGGGGCCGGTCATTTGCGCGGCGGCCATATTTGCGCCCATCGCCAGCGACAGGGCTCCGGCGAGGCTTTGCGCAATCAGACGGGAGACGATGGGCCGTGTCGGACATTCTTTCGGGAAAGGGCTTCCCGAAGAGGATCGGCCCGAAGAGGATCGGCGTCGTCTGCCGCGCGGGTGTTTGTCAAACATCATGGATCTCAAGCTGAAGGCCGGTACAGGATTGCGGCATTGCCTTGCCTGCGCCGCCCCGCGACTATTCTCGTAAAGGCGGATGCGGCCTGCCCCGAAGGCAGGCCGCAAGCAGAGGGCCATCAGGCCGCGTAAGAGATGTGGTTGCTGGCGTAGATGTCCTCATCGATCAGCAATGTCGCGCCGGACGTGCTGATATAGGCGACATGGCCATCCGTGATGGTGCCGCTGGTGCTCCATTCGCTTGCGCTGGACAGCTCCACCTTGTCGTCGGCATCGCCATTGATGGTCAGCGTGCCGCTGCTCGATCCGGTGATCTTCACCACATCGTTGATCGACAGGCCGCCGGTGATGCTGTTTTCGCCGGGCGCCGACAGGTCGATGACCTCGACATTCTTCAGGAGAGTGGCGAGGCTTGTATGGCTCACATCCTCTCCGGCACGCAGCGCCACCGTATCGGTGCCCGCCTTGCCGTCGATCGCCTGCCCGCTCCAGAGGAAGCCGTCATTGCCCGTGGTTGCGAGAACCGGGGTCACGGCCACGGTCAGCGTGTCGCTTACATGCGCGGATTCGGCGCCATTGGCGCTTTCCACGGTCCATGCCGTCACCGCCACCTGTGTCCCGGCACTGCCCGCATCCTGATCGGTCAGCGCTGATGCCGCCTGAACAAAGCCGAGATCGTCCAGATCGTCCTGTGACAGGCCGGTGATGGTGTAGACGTCGTGCACCGCGTCATAGCTGACCGCGTTGATCAGCGTAGTGCCCACATAGAAGGCCGCATATTCGCCAAGGCCCGTGATTTGCAGCGTGGTGGTTTCGATGCTGCCATCCGCTACGGCCGCGGATGCCGCCGCATCGTCGATCATCGCCGCATTGAGATTGAGGTCGATGATGCGGCCTTCGGTGCCGAAGGATATGGTCGGGTCGATTGTCAGGCCGTTGGCGATGGCTGTCACCGTCACCGTTTCGAGCGGAACCGTGTCCACCCGGCTCGTGGAAAGGCTGGTCTCGCCCGATTCCACCACCAGGGACAGGCTGTCCAGCGTGCCGCTCCAGTTGGTCGAGGGCAATATCGCTACATAAGCGGGCAGATCGCCGCTTTCGGACAGGACCCAGGTGTTGGTGGTGCCGTCGCCGCCAGCGTTGGATGCCTGTGCGGCAAGCGTCGCATCCCCGGCGCTGGTGCCGACATAGAGCAGGAAGCCCACCGGCACGCCCGACAGCAGGATGGACTGGATCGTTTCCGAGCCGTCATCGTCAGTGAGCGCCACCGACAGGCCGGTCAGCTCTATGGCGTTGTTCTTGTCGGCTGAGGACGCTTCGTTACCGGTGACAGGCTGGGTGGTCGCCGTGATGCCGTTGTTGATGATCACGACATTCGCCGTGCCCGAAGCGGAGGCGGCGGCCGTGTTGGCGGCCCCGATCTCCTGCGTCTGCGCCCAGGCGGTGAAGGTCACATCGCCCGGTTCCAGCACGAAACCATCCGGCGCCGTGTAGGTGAGGTCCACCGAACCGCCCGAAACGCCGATGTCGATGACATAATAATTGCCGTCCGGCACGCCATCCACCCCGCTGACAGGGGTAAGCGAGAGGGTCTGGCCGTCGTCATCCGTCAGCGTGCCGCCATCATTGCCGTGGGTCGAGAGTTGCACATAGAGCTTCCCGTCGACGATCGTGCCATAAGCGCCGTCGACGATATCGGAGGCAGTGATCGTCGCATGGACGCTGGTCTCGCCTTCGCCGACATCGCCGGTCGCGATGGAGACGGCGGCCATGTCGGTCACCGGGGTGACGGGCATGTCGGCGGTGGTATCGGCCACCACGCTGGTGCCGCCGACGGCCGCAGCCGTCAGCTTGGCGTCGAAGCTGAAGTCGGCATTATTGTCATTGCTGTCCGCTGGCGGCGTGATGGTGATGCCGGAGAGCAAATTGTCCAGCGCCGCCTGGCTGTCGCCGCCCGGCGATACCGTCACAGTCGCGGTCCAGATGGGATTGCCGTTGACGGTAGTCAGGATCATGCCGGTGACGGTCGAGCCGGCCGGAAGGTCGCTGATCGTGACGGTATAGGTATAGGCCGACGAGGGATCGCTGGTGGAAACGCCCGCATCGATCACGCTCGACAGGGTGAAGGCGGTGTCTTCGGTGTCGCCCGCGCCGTTATAGCGCCATTCGTCGATGACCGGTGGCGCATAGGGTTCGCCATCGGTGAGGTCGAGGACAAGGTTCCAGTTGACGCGGTCGGTCTCGATCCCGGCCGGGGTCGTCGCCGATTGACCTTCGTCCTGCGCCTGCACCGTCATGGTGATGGCTGACGTGCCATTTCCGGCGCCCTTGCCGATGATGAACTCCACCGGCACGTCGATGCCGCCCGTGCCGATGGCCTGGGCATCGCCGCCGTCATAGACCAGCAGCCAGCTGCCGGTCCCGACATGGGCCGCGCCCGTCACGGTCACGCCGTCGGGGACATTTTCGATTACTATGCGGACGAGATGTTCGGAGCCATCGGTATCGGCCGAATCGACATGCAGATTGACCGTCACCGTGCCGCTCGCCGTGATCGTGGCTGTGTCCGGCGCAGCGTCGTCGCCTGCGATGTCATCCGCCGTCGTGCCGGTCGCGGTCGTCATGGTGATGGCGGTGATCGAGGCGTCCACCGCGTCCGTCACCGGCGTGATCGTCAGCGCCAGCGAGCCGGATTGGATCTCGGTTACCGATGCCAGCGTGCCATCGTTGGAAGGATCGACGACTTCATAGAGGAAAGACAGCGATCCGATAGGGCCGTCGAGATTGGCGGCGCCCTTCGCGCCCAGCTCGTCCACCTGGTCGGCCGGGACGACATAGTAGGTCGCGCCGCTGATGGTCGTGGTGGCGAGGCCGGCGGCGGTCAATTCCGTGGCGCCGAGGTAAAGCGTGTAGGCGCCGCTATCATAATCGACCGGCACATAGAGCTTGCCCAGCGCCTCATTGCCGTCGCCATTCTGCTGGACGATGGCGAGATGGAGCGGTGTGACCTCATCCTCGACCAGCGTCGCGCCGGTGGTGATCATGGCCTCGGGCGAGGGCGTGACGGTGAAGCTCACGTCGGTCAGGGCGGCGGTATGCGAATCCCCGTCATTTTCGGTGGTGACGCCCGCCACCTTGAAGCCGATGGTGCCGCTATAATTTTCGGGCACGACGATGGAGACATTGGCGAGGTTGGTCGCCGACGCCACCCATATGCGTTCCTCGCCGGTGCCCGATACGACCACCGTCGCGCCGGTGACGGTGAAGTCTTCCGCCAGCCCGGTGATCCGCAACGTGATGACTTCCGAACCATCCGCATCGGGAGAGGCGATGCCTGCCACCAGATTGGACAGCGCGACCTTGTGGTCGCCGGAATCCAGCGCGGCCTCGGTCGTGCTGAAGGCGGTCGCGGGCAGCGTCACCACGGCCGTATCGGCGACGCCGGTGACCGAGACGCTGATCGTGCGCGTCGCGGTGGGGGCGGATGTATCGGTCCCGTCCACAGATACCGCGCTGATCGTCAGCTGGAAGTCGTCATTGCTGTTGAGCGGCGGCGTGACCGTGATCGGCACGGCGTTGCTGAAGTCCGTGATCTCGAAGCTGGTGCTGCCCGCGCTCGCCGTGAAGGTCAGGGCAGAGCCGCCCGTGCCATAGGTGATCGTCGCCCCCACGGGGATGTCCGAGATGGTGACGTTGAACGTCTCCGACGTGTCGGAGCTGGTGGTCTTGATTGACAGCGGAATGGCCGTGTCTTCAAGGCCGGAGGCGCGCCCGTTCAGCGCCATCGTCACTGTATCGGCGACGGGATCGAACTTTATCAGCGTAAGGATGGCCGATCCGGAGACATCCACGTTCACGCCCGCGCCGCTGATATGCGGCGGGTCGAGCGGCAGCGTCGAGACTTCCGCGTCGTCGTCATAATCCACGGTTCCCGCCTGGACGCCGATCGTCAGCGTCCCGGACACGTCGGCAGGCAGCTTCACTTGCAGCGTGTCCAGATATTGGGCCGGTACCCAGACGGCTTCGCCCGCATAGGTCTGCGTCACCCATGTCGAACCGCCATCGGTCGAATAGCGGAACTGCGTGCCGATGACGGTATCGGCGGGGGTATCCGATTCCAGCGTCGGGGTGAGCACGGCATAGGTGAATTCGTCCGTGTCCGCATTGGACCAGGGGGACGCCAGCTGGGCATTGCCATAGCCGACATTGGTCGCGTCGGTATAGTTGGTGCCGAGCGCGAACCAGCTATCCTCCTTGCCGGAACCGGAATAGGCGTAGTCGGCGTTCATCGTGACATCATTGCCGCCGGTGCCGTCGCTGTCGGTGTCCGTGCGCTCGGCGTCCGGGGTGACGGTGATCTTCACGTCGCGGTCGACCGTCTGCGTGTCGCTGACGGTGCTGCCGCTGATCGAATTGCTGTCGGTGGTCGTGATCGACAGCGTGATCGTCTCGTCCACGCTGCTGTGTGCAGGGGGGCGGATCGTGAAGGCGTCGAGGATGGCTTCGCGCGCCGCCTCGTTCAGCGTGTCGTCGAAGCTGATCGTGGCGGTGGTGCCGGTAAGGTCATAGGACCACCCCGTAGAGGCCGTTGGAGCGGCCACGGTCCAGCCGGCGGGCACTTCGAACGATATCGAGTCGATGACCTCAGAGCCGGTCGCGCCGCTGCCCGTGTCCGTAACCGCGACGCCTGCGAGGAAGGCGACGGCGGTATCCTCTGCGGTGGCGACGCTGGATGCCGTGACATCGCCCGCCACCGGCGTGACATGCAGGTCCAGGGTCACGGAACTGGTGAGCATGGCCGGTGTGCCGGTCGAATCCGTGTCGGTGTCCCGCGTGCTCAGCGTGATGGTGACCATGTTCAGGTCGCCGCTGAAATCGGATGGCGGGGTGATGATGAGGCTCGGCGCGGCCGTGAAGCTGGATGTCTCGGTCGATGTCACCGATCCTGACGCGCCTGCGGTGTAGTCCATGCCGTTGATCGTGACGACCGTGCCGGTCGGCAGGCCGCTGACGGTGTAGGAATAGCGCTCGCTGCCATCCATATCGGTGCTGCCATTGCCTTCCGTGTCGGCGCGCGCCGCGGTCAGCAGGCCGGACAGGTCGACCGAGCTGTCCTCGGCGAAGCTAAGGCTGGTCTGGCTGGTCGTCAGGGTCGCGCCATCGGTGACCGCCTGCACATCGACGTCGATGGCCTGGGTGCTGGTGGCCCCGGCCACGCCGGGGAGGATCGCGCCGGTGCCATCCACTTCATAGCTGGTCACGCTGATGGTGACGGTGAAGTCGTTGCCGCTTTCGGCCGCCGGATGGGCAAGGATGGCCTCATATTGGGCGGTCGTCAGATAGTAGACGCCATTGGCGTTATCTTCCGCCGGCACGCTGGCGATATGATCCACATCGGTCAGGACGATGGTGACCTTGCCGCCGATGGGGGTCAGGGTCTGCGCGCCGGTGGACAGCGTGACGCCGGTTGCGCCCGCGCCGCCGATGGCCAGCGTGATCGCGCCGAGCCGTTCGGAATTGTCGTTGTTGACAGTGCCTGTTCCGGTATCGGTGATGACCGGCGCCTGCAGGCCGAGCGAGACGGCGGTATCCTCATTCGTGTTGACGGTCTTGCCAGCCTCCAGGGCCGGCGCATCGGCTGTCTTGGCGATCTCGAAAGTGACCGTCTGCGTCACCGAGGCGCCGCCGGGTTTGTCCTCGGCCATCACATAGGTCACGGTCGGCACGGTGCCGGCATAGTTGGTCGTCGGGGTGAAGTCGTAGTCGCCGCTCTCCTCGATGGTCAGCGTGCCCAATATGTTCCCGTCGGCATCCTTGATCGTGGCGGTATCGCCCGGCGCAAAGCTTTCGTCGACGCCATCGCCATTGGTGTCGACCGTGAAGCCCGTCAGAACGATGATATCATCGACGTCGGACACATAATCCTGAAGCGTGCCCGCCGCACTCCCGTCCTCCGTCAGCGGGATGGTTTCGGCCCCGGTTCCCGCCAGATTGTCGTTGGACCCATGGACGGTGATGGTGATGACCTGCTCGCTATAAGCGCCATGATCATCCGTGACGCGGGCGGTGAAGGTCTCGATGCGGGTCTCGCCGGTATTGAGCGCCTGAGTGGCCGGAAGGCCATTGTCCAGCGTATAGGTCCATTGCCCGGTCACGGGATCGATCGCAATCGAGCCGTAGGTGCCGGTCGTCGTCGCGATGCTCCATGCCTGCGTCGCATCGGCATCGACGTCGGATGCGGTCAGGGTGCCAGTCGTGCTGTTCGACTGGGTAGGGTTGGCGGTCCCCTGCTCGGTCACGTCGCCTGCCGCGGCGGCAGCGTTTGATGTGATGACGGGCTGATCGTTGGTGCCGGTGACGGTGATGGTCAGCGTGCTGGTGCTGGTCGCGCCGTTGGCGTCCACCACCGTATAGCTGAACTCCTCGGTGGCGCTTTGCCCCTGCTTCAGCGCCTGGGTGTCGGCATCGCTGTTGTCGAGCGTGTAGGTGAAAGTGCCGTTGCCGTTGAGCGTCAGCGAACCATAGGTGCCCGTCAGCGCCGAACCGAGCGTCCCTGTCGAACCACCAAAGCTGACGTCGCTGACGGCAAGCGTGGCCTTTTCGCCATCGTCGACGTCGGTGTCGTTGGTCAGGACATTGCCCGTGGCGGAGGGGGCGCCCGCCGTGGCGATGTTGCCGCCATCCTCTACGCCCGCTTCCGTGACCGCAGCGGTGTCGGCATTGGCGACCGGCGCGTCATTGGTGCCGGTGATCGTGATGGTGACGGTGCGCGTCGCCGTGCCGCCATTGCCGTCGGATACCTGCACATCATAGGTCAGGGCAATGCTGTCGCCTTCGTTCAGCGCCTGCGTGGCGGGCAACATATTGTCCAGCGTGTAGGTCCAGCCGCCCGTCGCCGGATCGATGTCGAATGTGCCGTAGGTCGCATCCGGCGTCCCCAGCACGGTCCAGGTCAGGCTGTCGCCATCCGCGTCGGTCGCGGTGAAGCTGCCCGAGGCGTCGGGGGTGCCGGCCACCACCGTGCCATCGTCGAGATTGCCTGCCTCGACGATCGCGCCGGATTGATTGCCGCCGCTGATCACCGGCGCGTCGGGAACAGGGGTGACGGTGATGGTGAGATTGGCGGTGTCGCTACCGCCCTCGCCATCGCTGATCGTATAGGTGATGGCCGGCACCGATCCGTTCCAGTTCGCGGCCGGGGTGAAGGTGTAGGCGCCGTCGCTGCCGAGCGTGAAGGTGCCGACGCCTGCGATCATGACCGTCTCGCCCGCGCTGTGCGGCGTGGCGTCGCCTGCGATGGTGAAGCCGGTCACGCTCAGGCTGTCGCCATCCGGATCGGTATCGGCGACATCTCCGGGGCCGCTGGCGGTGATCACGTTACCGCTGACCGGAGTGTCCTCGTTGGTGGTCGCGGCATCGTCATGGGCGAGGGGAGCGGGGTTGGTGACGGTCCAGCTGAAGGTCCGGTCGACCGAGAGGCCGCCGCCATCGGTGGCGGTCACGGTCACGCTGTAGATGCCGCCCATGCCCCCCTGGCTGGCCGAAGGGTCGATGGTACCGCTGATGACACCAGTGTTGGGGTCGATCGAGAGGCCCTCGGGCAGATTGCTGGCGCTATAGTGCAGCGTGTCGCCATCGACGTCCGAGAAGAAGCTGCTGACATCGAGGCTACCGACACCATCGGCATCCTCGCTGGTCTGATCGGCGATCGTGCCATGCGCGTCAGGCGTGTGATTGACCGGAACGACGGTGATGGTGAGATTGGCGGTGTCGCTACCGCCCTCGCCATCGCTGATCGTATAGGTGATGGCCGGAACGGTGCCTTCCCAGCCCGCATCCGGGGTGAAGGTGTAGGCGCCATCGCTGCCGAGCGTGAAGGTGCCGACGCCCGCGATCAGGACTGTCTCGCCCGCGCTGTGCGGCGTGGCGTCGCCTGCGATGGTGAATCCGGTCACGCTCAGGCTGTCGCCGTCCGGATCGGTGTCGGCGGCATCGCCGGTGCCGCTGGCGGCGATCACGTTACCGCTGACCGGGATATCCTCGTTGGTGGTTGCGGTATCGTCATGGGCGAGGGGAGCGGGGTTGGTGACGGTCCAGCTGAAGGTCCGGTCGGCCGAGAGGCCGCCGCCATCCGTGGCGGTCACGGTCACGCTGTAGATGCCGCCCATGCCTCCCTGGCTGGCCGAAGGGTCGATGGTACCGCTGATGACACCAGTGTTGGGATCGATCGAGAGGCCCTCGGGCAGATTGGTGGCGCTATAGTGCAGCGTGTCGCCATCGACATCCGAGAAGAAGCTGCTGACATCGAGGCCACTGACGCCAGTGGCATCTTCGTCGTTCTGGTCGGCGATCGTGCCATTGGCCACCGGAGCATCGTTGGTGGGGGTGACGGTGATGGTGAGATTGGCGGTGTCGCTGCCGCCCTCGCCATCGCTGATCGTGTAGGTGATGGCCGGCACCGATCCGTTCCAGTTCGCGGCCGGGGTAAAGGTGTAGGCCCCGTCGCTGCCGAGCGTGAAGGTGCCGACGCCCGCGATCATGACTGTCTCGCCCGCGCTGTGCGGCGTGGCGTCGCCTGCGATGGTGAAGCCGGTCACGCTCAGGCTGTCGCCGTCCGGATCGGTATCGGCGACATCTCCGGGGCCGCCGCCCGTCAGTACATTGCCGCTGACGGCGCTGTCCTCATTGGTGGTTGCGGTATCGTCATGGGCGAGGGGAGCGGGGTTGGTGACGGTCCAGCTGAAGGTCCGATCGACCGAGAGGCCGCTGCCATCGGTGGCGGTCACGGTCACGCTGTAGATGCCGCCCATGCCCCCCTGGCTGGCCGAGGGATCGATGGTGCCGCTGATGACGCCAGTGTTGGGATCGATCGAGAGGCCCTCGGGCAGATTGGTGGCGCTATAGTGCAGCGTGTCGCCATCGACGTCCGAGAAGAAGCTGCTGACATCGAGGCCACCGACGCCAGTGGCATCTTCGTCGTTCTGGTCGGCGATCGCACCATTTGCTGCCGGTGCGTCGTTGACCGGATTGATGGTGATATTCACCGTTTGGATCAGGCTTTCGCCCGAGGCAGGATCAGTGACTGTATAGGTGAAGCTGTCGGTGCCGTTGTAATTTTTGTCTGGCGTATAGGTATAGGTGCCGTCCGTGTTGATGATGACTGTGCCATGGCCGGGATCGCTTTCCTTGGCGAAGGTGAGCGTCCCGCCGCTGGTGGTGCCGTCATTGGTCGCCACGGTGCCGCTGACCGGGGTGTCCTCATTGGTGGTCGCGCTGTCGTCTGCCGCCGTCAGGTCGGTGACGGGATTGATGGTGATATTCACCGTCTGGGTCTGGCTTTCGCCCGAGGCAGGGTCGGTGACTGTATAGGTGAAGCTGTCGATGCCGCTGTAGTTCTTATCGGGCGTATAGGTATAGGTGCCGTCCGCGTTGACGACGACCGTGCCATGACCGGGATCGCTTTCCTTGGCGAAGGTGAGCGTCCCGCCGCTGGTGGTGCCGTCATTGGTCGCCACGGTGCCGCTGACCGGTGTGTCCTCATTGGTGGTCGCGCTGTCGTCTGCCGCCGTCAGGTCGGTGACGGGATTGATGGTGATATTCACCGTCTGGGTCTGGCTTTCGCCCGAGGCAGGGTCGGTGACCGTATAGGTGAAGCTGTCGATGCCGCTGTAGTTCTTATCGGGCGTATAGGTATAGGTGCCGTCCGTGTTGATGATGACTGTGCCATGACCCGGATCGCTTTCCTTGGTGAAGGTGAGCGTCCCGCCGCTGGTGGTGTCGTCATTGGCCGCCACGGTGCCGCTGACCGGGGTGTCTTCGTTGGTGGTCGCGTTGTCGTCTGCCGCCGTCAGGTCGGTCGCCGGATCGATAACGATGCGCAAATCGGCCGTATCGGTGCCGCCCTTGCCGTCGCTGACCGTATAGGTCACGACCGGCACCGACCCGCTCCAGTTCGGCTCCGGCGTGAAGGTGTAACTGCCGTCGCTGCCGATTGTGATCGTGCCGATGCCCTCGATGGTCGCCATGTCTCCGGCGGCGTAGGTCTTGCCGTCAACCGTGAACTGGGTGACGTTCAGCCTATCGCCGTCCGGGTCGCTGTCGTTGGCCAGCAGCTTGCCAGTGACGGGCCCGCTATCCTCGCCCATGCGGGCTTCGTCGTCGGTGGCGACGGGCGGAAGGTTGGCGGGGGCATGACCGCCGCTACCGCCCGATCCGGCAGCCAGCGCGCCGACGCCTACGGCGCCGAGTGCGCCGAGCAGCCATGGCCACCAGATGATACCGGCCTCATGCCCTTCGATTTCGGTGAAATGGAATTCGGTCCATTGCTCGGGATATTGGCCCCACCAGATGACGCCATTATCGTCTTCGAGCACGAGATCGCTGCGTGCATGCCTTTCCTCCGCAGGCGTGCCATCGGTGGCCGCATGGGCGGCGTCCGCAGGTGCCTGTTCGGCCGCGTCCGCATCCGGATATTTGACGAAGAAGCCCTGGATGGCGATTTCCTGACCATCCTTGAGCACCAGCACCAGATCATCGCCCCGCCGTTCATAGCGGGCCACCTTTTCCGGGGCCAGCTTGAGAAAGACGACCGAGGGGCGGTCGAGCGTAATGGGATGAGCGTCATCGATGTTGCGACGCGCGCCGCTCTTCTTGTCAAGAATCTGGGGTTTCATGGCTTCTTTCAATTACAGGAGACTGACGGAAAAGCGGTGCGCCCACCCATCGGCCCGCAGGCGGGGGCAGGGAGCACAGTGCTGGCGGAGAGGATCGGGGCGCGCAGAAATGCTGGCTTGCGCGCAAAGCGGCAGCACTTCCGTTCAGATCGTAAATTCAACATTCGCCGCCCCGTTCGGCGCGACCTTTGCGGAAAGACCGGCATTCAGGCGCGCACAGAAATAGATTGAAGCGGGCAGACCTCCTCGGCATCGCAGGACCGGGATTTGCTGGGCAGAAGCCATATCCCGGAGCGATCGCCTTGACGGCCGGACCCGTCCCCCATTGCGATTGCTTTCTGCGAAACATCGCGGACGGCAATATGGCGACCCCGCCACTTGACGGGATAGATGGTAATGATTTCTAGCGTCTATGCGGCTTTTGAGCCTATGCAGGAGCGTCCGATCCGGCATGGCGCATGTAAATATTTGTCGCCGGATCCTATGCCATCAACCGAATGCCATCCTCCCGGTTCGATCCGGGGGTAAATTGCGCGGCCAGGACCATGCTTGAGGTCGCCGTCATCCTCACGGGCGCGACCGTCAGTTTCGCCGCCATCGCTGGCGCCGGCATTCCGCTTCTCATCGCCATTGTCCTGACCGTAGCGGCCGCGATCGCCTTTGGTTTCTTGATCGGCCGCCTTCTTCGCCTGCCCGCCAAAATGGCGCTGCTGGTCGCATGCGGGAATGCGATCTGCGGCAATTCCGCGATTGCGGCGGTGGCACCCGTCATCGATGCCGACTGCGACGATGTTGCGACCTTGATCGCCTTCACGGCCGTATTGGGGATCGTCGTGGTGATCGGACTGCCGATCCTTGCCTTTTTTCCTGCACCTCAGCCCGATGGGAGCCATCGCCGTGCAACTGGGCACCCTCGTCAAGCTGGTTTGCGTGCTGATGTTGGAACCGGTGGTGACGGGATTGTCGGTCCTGATGAGCCGTCAATCGCCGGATGGCCCGCACAAGGCCCCGAAAATCCGCTATTCTCGCCTTGTTCCGCTGTTCATTCTGGCCTTTCTGGCGCTCGCGGCGATAAATTCGCTGGGCCTTGTACCGGACGCCCTTGATCGGCCGGTCCATATGGCGAGCGGTTTCTTCACGGTGCTTGCAATGGCCGGGCTGGGGCTGGGCGTCGACCTGCGCAGTGTCGCTGCGGCGGGACCCAGGGTGGTGGCGGTGGTTCTCGGTTCCCTGTTCGTCCTCGGCCTGTTCTCCCTTGGGGTGCTGCGGGTGCTCCACATGGTCTGATCTGGTCCCATGGTCCGGCCGCCGGATTCTCTGGGCGGCGTGGAAGCCCATATTGACAAAAGGCCACCGCTGCTGGGAGGATGGCGCGCCGATAAAAGGAGAGCCGGAAATGTATTCCAATATTCTCTTGAGCACCGATGGGTCCGATGTGTCGAAAAAGGGTGTGGAGCAAGGCCTTGCGCTGGCCAAGGCCCTGAATGCCAGGGTGACGGTCCTTACCGTGACGGAACCGATGGCGATCGATTATGGGAGCGGCTTCGCCGCCGGCTGGATGCCGTCGCAGGAAGAGGTGGATCGCTACACCGCGGCTTCCCGGGAATTTGCGAAAAAGCTGCTCGATGAGGCGCAGGCGCAGGCGGACCGGATCGGGATAGCGGTGGACGTGCTGCATATGCCCAATGCCTATCCGGCCAATGCGATTGTCGACACCGCCAAATCCAGAGGATGCGATCTGATCGTCATGGCCTCGCATGGCCGCCGCGGTTTCAGGAAGCTCTTCCTGGGAAGCCAGACATCGGAAGTCCTGGCGGAAGGAAATATTCCCGTGCTGGTGGTGCGTTAGGACAGGGGGAGCCATTTCGTTCCACGGAGGACGGGCGCGCCATCAGGGTGATTTTGAAGCGAGTGCGATTGCTCGCTTGCGTGGAGCCGGGCCGTCAGGCCGGGACACCGCACGCGCAATTTCGCCGTTTCCATCGCGGTCGGCACATAATGCGCGCGCGGGCGCCAGATCCTCACCGGTCCCGCATCAGTCTGCGGGCATATCCTTCGCGGCGGGCATATATTCGCGGCAGGCTTTCATGAAGGCGCGGATCGCGGGGCGGGGATTCCAGCGCAGGCGGGTCGCACAACAAAGCGGCGCCGCGCCGAACAGATTTGGAACATTCACCGCTTCGAAATCGCGCTTGAAGATGCTCGTCCGGGTATAATGGGTTGAAGTGATGCCGAGCACGTCGCTGCTGCGGACCATCCGGGTTATAAGGGGGAAGCAGTCGATCACATGAATCCTCTCATGCACTTCGACGTCCGATTCCTCATAGATGGAACGCCACACCGCATTATAAGGCGACGAACCTGAAGGCGAAATCAGGTCATATTTCGCCATCTCCGCCAAGGTCACATTCTCGCATTCGAGGATCGGATGTCCCTTGCGGACAAAGAGCGTCGATTGGATGGCGGGCACGGGATGCCGCTTGAAATCCGGCTGCTCGCTGAAGGCGGCGTCATAGCCGAAGGCGACGTCGATCAAACCCGTGCGCAGCTGCTGCACGATCCGGTCGTAATTGCCGCCGACGATATGCAGGCGCATCTTGGGATGCCGGGTCACGAGCGCCATCAGCGGATCGATCAGCAAGAGTTCGAGAGAGGGAGGGCATATGCCGATCCGGAGCGCCCCGGCATAGGGGTCCGCGCCCGAGGCGGCGCCGCGAAGCAGTTCCCGCCCTTCCTCGATCAGGCGCGTCGCCCGTTCGACGAAATTCGAGCCTTCCTCCGTTACGATGACCCCGCGCGTGGTCCGGTTGAAAATCTGATAGCCCAGCTGCTGTTCGAGATCCGCGACGCCCTTGGTGATCGCCGACTGGGTAACCCCCACACGCTCTGCCGCAGCCGTGAAGGAGCCGTAGCGCGCGGTCGAAACAACATATTGCAAACGTCTGTCGATCATGAGGTCTTTCCTATTATGATCACGGGCCTTTGGCCAGCATTCCCCGGGTACCCCCGGTCAATTCCGTCGCCCGGCTGCCGCGGCCGGATGGACGGTTCCACTATGCCTCGCAGGCATCTGGTTCGAACCGTTGGAATTTCGAAGACGATCGCGCTGCGACTAGGGTCTTGTGAAATGTCGATAGCTCGGGAGAGACCGGAATATGGGTGGCTATACCGCAATTGAAGTTGTCCGCGAAGGTGCGGTCCATTGGCTTACGCTCAACAGGCCGCAGCGCCTCAACGCCATTGACGGGACGATGGTGCGGGAATTGTGGGATTATTTCGTCTCGCTCCAGTCGGATTATTCGTGTCGTGTCGTGGTGATGCGTGGCGCGGGGAAGGGATTTTGCTCGGGCCTCGATCTTGCCTGGTTCAATGAATCGGGCGAGCGAATGCCGCGCGGCGCGACCGCCGAGGGACCGGGACCTTCGCTTGCCGAGGTCATCCTCAAGATGCGGTCCTGCCCGCAGGCGATCGTCAGCCTCGTTCATGGCCCGGCCTGTGGGGGAGGGTTCAACTTCGCGCTCGCGTCGGACATCCGGATCGCCGGACGCAGCGCCAGGATGAATGTGGCCTTCGTCAAGATCGGCCTGTCGGGATGCGAACTGGGAACCAGTTACTTCCTGCCCCGGCTCGTTGGCATGTCGGTGGCTGCGGAACTGATGATGACGGGAGAGTTCATCCACGCCGACCGCGCGCTCGCCACCGGGCTGGTGTCGAAGGTGGTCGAGGATGACGAACTGGAAACGGCGGCGCGCGAACTGGTCGGCAGCCTTCTCGCCGCATCGCCGATGGGGCTCCGCAAAACCAAGGAGGTTCTGACCAAGGCGTCGGAAATCGAAGATCTGGCGGCGGTGATCGCACTGGAGGAACGGACGCAGATGGTCTGCATGGAGGCCGGTTCCTTCGCGCCCAAAATGGGGGGGCAGAAGGGGGGCAAGACGGCTGCCTGAAAAGGCGGCGCACGGCAAATCGGTCGTGCGGGGGCACGGCCAGCCGTGCCCCCGTGGCACCATGATGCGGCATTCGGGCCGGTGCGCCAACGCGCCGGCCCGATGTCGTTCCCAAAGGAGCTGGTGGCCTAGAATGTCTGCTTGGCCCGTTCGGCGCCGCATTCCTTCAGAACCTCCCGATTATGCTCCCCCAGCCGGGGCGGCATGGCCACGGGAGGACGCTGGCCGTCGAAGAGGATCGGGACGCCCGGTATGCGGATGGTGCCGAGCGCCGGATCATGCAGCGTCGAGAAAAAGCCGACCGCTTCAAGATGCGGGTCATCGATCAGATCGTCCAGCGACAGCACCGGCGAGGCCGGAACGCCGATGCGTTCGCAGGCGTCGAGCCAATAGGCGCTTTCCTTTTGTTCCACCAGTTCGGCGGCGAGCGCGTATAGCGCGTCGATATGGGCGGTGCGCTCGGCCATGGAGGCGAAGCGGGGATCGGCGGCGGCCTCCTGCGCGCCGGCTTCCTGAAAGAAGGCCCGCCACTGGGCATCTGTGTAGGGCATCATGCAGATATAGCCATCGCGCGTCCGATAGGGGCGGCGATGCCGGGACAGCACGCGAGGATAGCCGATATCCCCCCGCGGCGGGGCGAAATGCCGTCCATAAAGATGCTCGACCAGATTATAACCGGCCATGCATTCGAACATCGGAACCTCGACCACCGACCCCCGGCCGGTGCTGGTGCGGCCCGTCAGTGCGGCAAGGATCGCCATCGCCGCAATCAGTCCCGTCGTCTTGTCGGCGGTGATCGTCGGGAAATAAAGTGGCTCGCCGGTTTGCCGCCGCATGAGATCGGCGCAGCCTGACAGGCCCTGGATGATATCGTCATAAGCGGGCAGCCCCCCATAGGGACCTGCCTCGCCGAACCCATGCAGGCCCGCATAGATCAGGCGCGGATTGCGCTTCATCAGCGTCTCCGGCTCTATGCCGAGTCTGGCCAGCTTCTGCGGCCGGATATTGTGCATGAAGACATCCGCGCCCTCGATCAGGCAGGCGAGCGCCTCGCGATCTTCGGGGGATTTGAGATCGAGCACGACGCTGCGCTTGTTGCGATTGGCGCTGAGGAACATCGCCGCCATGCCCGGCTCGGCCGCCGGACCGGTGCTGCGCGTGGAATCGCCTTCGGGCGCCTCGATCTTGATGACGTCGGCACCGAAATCGCCGAGCCACTGGCTGGCGAGCGGACCCATGGCAACCGTGGTGAGGTCGATGATCCTTATACCGTTCAAGGGAAGCATGGCATTCATTCTCCCGCTTCCGGACGACCGGCGATCATCCGCCTGGAGGTATAGCGCTGAACCGGCTCGTCGCGCTGGTTGAAAATCGTGATCGCTGAATCGACGATGGCGCGATTGCCCCTGGAGGTGGGGCGAACATCGGTGAATTCGACAACCGCATATATGGTATCGCCCACATGTACCGGGGCGATCGCCTCAAGCGAGTAATTCAGCATCGCGATGCCGGTGCCGCGGATCAGGGACTGGATCAGAAATCCCTCTATCATCGAAAGCGTCAGCGCGCCGGGGACGGGGCGTCCTCCCATCGAACCGACCAGCGTCGCATCGAGAAAACCGCTATCGGTCATGCCGGTGAGCGTTACGAAGGTCACGAGGTCGGTTTCGGTCACCGTGCGCGTATAGGTGCGGAAGGTGGCGCCGATATGCATGTCCTGCCAATAGAGGCCGCGCCCGAGCTGGGTCGCATTCGGCCTGGCGGCCGTGTCGAGTTGCATGTCATTCTCCATCGGATAGGCCGGATCCGGCCTTCAGCGGGTGTTGCCGAATCTAGGATCAAGGGCAGAAGTGATCCAATATTGATTGGGCAGAGAATGATTTACGGTGTGTATCGCAACCATTGCTTGGGAGGTGGGCGGACTGTGATTTACAAACTATATCGATAGGCCAATAATTAATATTGGATTTGCCTGACGGCCTGCTCCTAGCTTTCCATAACGATGAAGCTGCAAGAGTGCAGCCAGCGGATGGAATAATCCGCCATGATTAGGAGGGATGTCCGGGATGGCTACATCCACAGAGCAGGAATTTGCCGTGGCTGGCGCGCGGGAAGGCTTTTATCCCGTGCAAGGCTTCGCGCACGATCGTTTTGCCGAAGTACGGCGAATATTCGAGCGTCGCATAGCAGACGGGACAGAGGTGGGGGCGTCCGTGGCCGTGTCTGTCGCGGGCGAGATGGTTGTCGATCTGTGGGGCGGCGCGGCGGATGCGGCGCGCACCTGTCCCTGGGGTGAGGACGCGCTGGTGAACGTCTATTCCGTTTCCAAGACGATGACGGCCATCACCACGCTGCTGCTGGTCGATAGAGGGGTGCTCGATCTCGACGCAACCGTCGCTTCCTATTGGCCCGAATTTGCTGCGGGCGGCAAGGAGGATGTGAAACTCCGTCACCTCATGGCGCATTCCGCCGGTCTGTCGGGCTGGCAGGAGTCGATGGCGCCGACGGACCTCTTCGACTGGGAAAAGGCGACGACGCTCCTCGCGCGACAGGAACCCTATTGGCAGCCGGGAAGCGCGCCGGGCTATCATGGCATTACGCAGGGTTATCTTGTCGGAGAGGTCGTCCGGCGGGCTACCGGGGAGATGCTGGGCGATATCTTCCGCCGCGAGATCGCGGAGCCGCTGGACGCGGATTTCCACCTCGGTCTTGATATCCGGCATCTCGATCGCGTAGCGCCGATGATCGCGGAGCGTATCGGGGGTGGGCCGACGCGCACCGCGCCCACCCGGTTGATGATCAACGCTGCGACCAATCCACCGCTCTATCCGTTCATGACCGACGCCACCGGGACGGCAGAATGGACCGCCGCGCATATCTATGCCGCGAATGGCCAGGGCAATGCGCGGTCGATCGCCAAGGTCCATGCGCTCTTTGCGAATGGCGGCGAAGGGAACGGCCGGAGGCTGATGTCGGAGGCCGGATGCCGTCGCGCGCTCGATCTCGGAATCGAAGGCCTTGACGTGGTGCTGGGGATTCCGGCCCGGTTCGGCATGGGGTTCGGCCTCCCGGGCGAATGGTTCGAGACGCCGCATCCCGATTGCATCTTCTGGCCCGGTTCGGGGGGCGCGATGAGTTTCATCGACCTGCGGACGCGCATGAGTTTCGGTTACGCAATGAACCAGAGAGGCGGGAGCGGCATGCTCGTCGATCCCCGCGCATCGGACCTGCTCCGGGCCGTCTGGGCTGCCCTGTCGAATTGAGAGAGGAGATACCATAATGGCCTATCCGCGAGATGTGCAGGACTTTGGATTTGATCCCGAAGAAGTGCGTGCGCGATATGTCCATGAGCGCGACCGCCGGATGCGTGACGATGGGCCGTCCCAGTTCGTGGCGGCAACCGCCGGGCTGGCCGGTTTCGCCGAGCATGATCCTTTTGCCGAGGGTGAAGATGATCGCGAGGCGATGGACGATGATGTCGACGTGCTGATCATCGGCGGAGGGTTTGCGGGCCTGATGGCCGCCGCCAAGCTGCGTCAGGGCGGCGTCGAGGACGTCCGTATCGTCGAGGCCGCCTCCGACTTTGGCGGAACATGGTATTGGAACCGCTATCCGGGCGCCCAGTGCGACGTCGAATCCTATATCTATCTGCCGTTGCTGGAGGAAACGGGCTATATCCCGAAGGAAAAATATTCCTATCAGCCCGAACTTTACGCCCATGTGCATCGCATGGCCGAGCATTTCGGCCTTCGCGACCGGGCGATTTTCCGGACCCGCGTCGTCGAGATGCTGTGGGATGAGAAGATTTCCCGCTGGCGGGTGTCGACCAATCGCGGCGACGCGTTCAGGGCGCGCTTCGTTATCGGCGCGACCGGCCCCGCGGTCGGGGCGAGGCTGCCGCGCTTGCCCGGCATCGAGAGCTTCGCGGGAAAGATGTTCCACACCTCGCGCTGGGATTATGACTATACGGGCGGGGATACGACAGGCGGGCTGCACAAGCTGGCCGACAAGCGCGTCGCTATCATCGGCACGGGCGCCACGGCGATTCAGGTCGTGCCGCATGTCGGCAAGGCGGCGCAGCATCTCTACGTCTTTCAGCGCACGCCTTCTTCGGTCGATGCCCGCAACAATCGCCCGACCGACAAGGACTGGGTGCAATCCCTGAAACCGGGGTGGCAGCGCGAGCGGCAGGAGAATTTCAACGCCATCATGGCGGGGGAGGCTGTCGACGTCGATCTGGTCGATGATATGTGGACCGATCTCGTCAAATATCGGCGCACTCGCGATGCCGCGAAGCAGGATGCGGAGGCCGCGCTGGAATCCGAACTCGTCGATATGCGGAAGATGCACGAAATCCGCTGCCGCGTCGATGCTCTGGTCGAGGACCCGGCCACGGCCGAAGCGCTCAAGGCCTGGTATCCGCGCTATTGCAAGCGCCCCACATTTCATGACGACTATCTGCCGACCTTCAACCGCCCCAATGTCACGCTGGTCGATACGAGCGATGCAAAGGGGGTCGAGCGCATCACCGCGAGGGGCGTCGTGGTCGACGGCGTGGAATATGAGGTCGATTGCATCATCTGGGCGACGGGCTTCGAAGTCGCGCGCGGTCTCGAACGCCGGTTGATGTTCAATGTCGTCGGAGAGAATGGCGTGTCGATCGCCGATCATTGGGCAAGGGACATCAGCACCCTGCATGGCCATTCGACCCATGGTTTCCCGAACTGGTTCTTCATGGCCGGTGGCCAAAGCGGGCTTTCGGCCAATTATACCTCGGTGCTCGACGGGCAATCCACGCATATCGCCTATATCGTGAAGGAAGCGATCACCCGGGGCGCGGCGACCGTCCAGCCGACGCGCGAGGCCGTGGAGGACTGGGTTCGGACAATCCGCACCTCGGCCGCCGAGGTGGTGGCCATCTATCTGGCCTGCACCCCCGGCTATTATAATAATGAAGGGCAGATCGCCGAAGGCAAGGGACGCGGACATGGAGAGCTGTATGTTCCGGGCCTCAATGCTTTCAACCGGTTGCTGCAAGCATGGCGGGAAGAAGGCGGTTTGCAGGGAATGGCATTTGAAGGGACGGTCGCCGATCGGGAAGCAGCGACCGCCTGATCGCTCCGCCGGTCATTCAGCAGCCATTGGTGATGCCGCCCGGACGAACATGAAACAGGTCGCCATTCCGTTGGCGAACAACCGCCGGATTGACCAACGGGGTCATTCGGGCCGGACAGGAGGATATTTGACGTGAACTTCGATTATTCCGACGACCAGAATTATCTCAAGGAAGAGGTGCGCCGCTTCCTTTCCGCGCGATGTCCCATCGCCGTGACGCGGCGCGTGCTGGACGATACTGATCTGGCGTATGACGAGGCGCTGTGGAAATCCGTCGCCGAAATGGGGTGGACCGGCGTGGCGATTCCCGAAAAATGGGGCGGCGCGGGCATGGGGCATATCGAACTGTGCGCCATTGCGGAGGAACTGGGCCGGGTGATCGCGCCCATTCCCTTTGCCTCGACGGTCTATATCTTTGCGGAGGCGGTGCTTGCCTTCGGCAGCGACGCGCAGCGCGAGGCGCTGCTCCCCGCTATCGCGCGCGGAGAGATCATCGGCTGTCTCGCCGATAGCGAGGGGCCGGGCGCGCGTGCGGCGCAGAGGATCGAAGCGCGCGTCGCGGGCGGAAAGCTCTCCGGGATCAAGATCCCCGTCACCGACGGGGATATCGCGACGCACGCCATCGTCACCGCTTTGGAGGATGGCCAGCCGGGCCTGTTCATCGTCGACATGTCGGATGCCTCGATTTCGCGTCAGGTCGTTCCGACGCTCGATCCCACACGCAGCGCGGCGCGCCTGACCTTTGTCGACGCCCCTTGCGAAAGGCTGGGGCAGATCGGTGAGGGGGAGAGGCTGATCTCCACCATTCTCGACCGGGCGGCCATACTCTTCGCCTTCGAGCAGGTGGGCGGGGCCGACCGCTGTCTGGAGACGGCGAAAAGCTATGCGCTGGAACGGCATGCCTTCGGGCGGGTGATCGGCGGCTATCAGGCCATCAAGCACAAGCTTGCCGACATGTTCGTCAAGAACGAGCTGGCCCGGTCGAGCGCCTATTATGGCGCCTGGGCGCTCAATAGCGGCGCCCAAGAGCTTCCCGCAGCTGCGGCCGCGGCGCGGATCGCGGGCACGCAGGCTTATGATTTCGCGGCGAAGGAAAGCCTCCAGACCCATGGCGGCATCGGCTTCACCTGGGAAATGGATTGCCATCTGCACCTTCGTCGCGCCCGCCAGCTTGCGCTTGCATTGGGCGGTCTCCCTTTCTGGCGCGAACGTCTGATTTCGACGCTCGAATGTCGCAACACGAACTGACTGGAGCTTTGGCAATGGATTTCAACGACAGCCCCGAAGAGGCCGCCTTTCGCGCTCAGGTTCGCGTCTGGCTCACGGAAAACGCGCCTTCCACCAGGGCCGCGATCGCGCACGGCCGCGAAAGTGAAGAGAGCATAGCGGCCGACAAGGAATGGCAGGCCCGCAAGGCGGACGCTGGCTATGCCTGCATCACCTGGCCAACGGAATGGGGCGGCGTGGGGGGGACGCCTACGCAGGACATCATCTTCCGCGAAGAAGAGGAAAAACTCGGACTCGGCTCCTCTATTTTCGGCCTTGGGCTGGGCATGTGCATCCCGACGATCATGACCGTCGGGAGCGATGCGGACAAGCAGCGCTTCGTCCGGCCGGCCCTGCGCGGCGAGGAGATCTGGTGCCAGCTTTTCTCCGAGCCGTCCGCCGGTTCGGATGTTGCCGCTTCGCGGACCCGGGCGGTGCGCGCGGACGATGGATCGGGCGACTGGATCGTCGATGGGCAGAAGGTCTGGACATCGGGCGCGCATTTTTCCGATTTTGGGCTGTTGCTCGTGCGAACCGATCCCGATGTCCCCAAGCATAAGGGGCTGACCATGTTCTGGATCGACATGAAGACGCCGGGCATCGACATTCGGCCGATCCATCAGGCGGATGGCGGCAGCGGCTTCAATGAGGTCTATTTCGAGGGCGTGCGGCTGAAGGACAGCCAGCGGGTCGGGGACGTGGGCCGGGGCTGGAATGTCGCATTGGTCACCTTGATGAACGAGCGGCTTTCCGTCGGCGCGGTGAGGGGCGCGGCCTGGCGAACGCTCATGGACCTGGCGGCGGATGTGCCTGGCGTCGAGGGCAGGGGGTCTGCCTTGCAGGACGGCGGCTTCCGGCAGCAGCTCGCCGATTATTATGTCGCTGCCGAGGGGTTGAAGCTGACCCGCCTTCGCAGCCTGACGGCATTGAGCCGGGGCGCGACGCCGGGACCCGAAGCCGCCATCGGCAAGCTTGTCGCGGCCCGGCAGATGCAGGACCTGGCATATGAAGCGTTCGATCGGCTGGATAGCTACGGCATCATCGTGGATGAAGACAGCGCCAGCGCCATCAGCGGCTTTCAGCGCAATTTCTTCTGGGGAGCAGCCATGCGGATTGCCGGAGGGACCGATGAGATATTGAAGAATATCATCGCCGAGCGGGTCCTCGAAATGCCGCTCGATATCCGGGTCGACCGCGATATCCCCTTCAAGGACTTGCCCAAGGGCGTCTGAATGATCCGTGGTGCAGGAGGCCGGCGGTCCCGTGAGGCGGACAGCTTCACTTGTGGTCGACGGCCTCGGCAACCGACATGGTGGGGTCGTCCTTCATCATCAGTTTTACCGCTTCGCGCAGCGCCGCCTTGAAGGCCTCCTGCGCGGGGCGGCTATCTCCGCCGCGTGTCGCAAGGGCCAGGCCGATCAGGATCGGGGCGCCCCCCACCGTCAGCCGCGTGTAGCAAATGCGGTTGGCGCCGGGGATGCGTGAAACCGCAGGCACCAGGGCGAGGCCGAGACCGCTTTCCACAAGAGCGATCAGGGTCTGCGCATGGGTTGCCTCCTCGACGATCCGGGGCTGAAACCCCGCTGCATCGCAGGCGCTGAGCATCAGGGCGTGATAGCTTGGCACCCGGGTCCGGTCATAGCCGATGAAGGCCTCCCCGCGCAGTTCTTCAAGCCGTACCGTTTCGCGCGTTCGCAAGGGATGATCCTTGGGAACCATCAGGATTATTTCTTCCCGGCATAGCGGTTCCAGATTCAGCTCGCCCACATCGAATACCGGCGTCCGAAGGACGCCGATGTCGAGGTCCCCCGTTTCCAGGCTCTTGAGGATTTCGAGCGTCGAATCTTCGCGGATGCGCAATTCCACGCCGGGCCGTTCGGCCCGAAACAGCGGCACGACCTTGGGGAGCAGGCCATAGACCGCGGAACCAACAAAGCCGACGCCGAGGCGCCCGCCCATCCCGTTGACCGTAGCGCTCGCCGCGTCGCGCATGGCCTCGACGTCGCCCAAAATCTTCCGGGCGTGGGGAAGGGCGGCCAGCCCCGCTTCCGTCAGCGCAAGGCCCCGCGCCAGACGTTCGAACAGCTTCACCCCCATTTCCTGCTCCAGCTTCTGCATCGAAATGGAGAGGGGCGGCTGGCTCATGTTCAAAAGCTCGGCCGCGCGGTGGAAGTTCAACGTTTCGCTGAGGGCCACGAACTGCCTGATCTGCCGGAGTTCCATGATTTAATCCATATATCGCTTGAAGGGCATTTAATATTGGATTGTGCATCCACATGCCAATAAATTCCATATCTGTTGATCCCCGGGGAAAACGGGGGCGCCGACAAGGGTGTTGGGGGCCGCGAAGGTCGCTCCAGACATGACAAGGGAGGGGATGTGGCGAAGTCCATATCCTGCATTCGACGCGGATTCCCGCGTTTACAGGGGTGTGCCCGTCGACCGGAGAAATTCCGCTGCGACGCAGGCGATGGGTGAGAGAGGATTTCGGGAATGGTGAAAATTCTGAAATGGGCGCCATCGGTTCTGGCCGTCATGTGCGCGACGGCGCATGCGCAGCAGGCGGAGGTGATGGCCGTCAGCGGTGCCGATGGGGAAGCGAGTGCGGCCCTGCCCACCGCCAGCGATATCGTGGTGACGGCGCAGCGCCGTTCCGAACGCCTTGTGGATGTGCCCATCTCGATCATGACGGCATCGGCCGCCGATCTCGAACGCGCGGGTGGAGCATCGATCGACAATCTGACCAAGCTGACGCCCGGCGTCTATTTGCAGCGCGCGGCTTATGGTCTTTCCCCGACGATCCGCGGCATCGGATCGACGCTTGTCACGTCGAGCGGCGAGCAGAATGTCGCGCTTTACGTCGACAATATCTATTATCCCGTGCCGACGGGCAATGTCTTCGACCTTGCGAGCGTCGCGGGGGTCGAGGTCCTGAAAGGGCCGCAGGGCACGTTGTTCGGCCGTAACGCGACCGGCGGCGCCATCCTCGTGCGTACCCGCGATCCGGGTTTCAATGTCGAAGGCCGCGTCAATCTTTCCTATGAGCGGTTCGACCAGGTGCGGACGAGCGCTTATGTCAATCTTCCGATCAGCGACAAGGTGGCGGTCAATGGATCGGTCGCCTATCGTTATTCGGGTGGTTATATCCGCGATATCCGGACCAATTCGATCGTCAATGAGGGGTATAATTTCACCGCGCGCGGCAAAATCCTGCTGGAACCGGTCGATACTCTCTCGATCATCCTGACGGCGGCCCATGCCGAGATGGACGATCCCACCGGCACGATGACGCAGTCATTGCGTCCCGCGCCCCTTCTCCTGCTCGGCAATTATGGGCCGATTGCGACGGATCGCTTTCACACGTCCAAATATCAGACGGAATCCACGCGGACGTCCACGGATGAATATAGCGCGCGAGTGAAGCTGGATGCCGGGGGCGGCACGATCTCTTCCTACACCGCCTATATGGAAAACAGCCTCTGGACTGTGAATGACCTTGCTGCCGCCTATTTCCCGAGCCAGGTCAAAACCTCCGTCTTCACCAAAACCTTCTCGCAGGAGGTGAATTTCGCGTCTGCGCCCGACAAGCCGCTGACCTATGTCGTCGGGGGTCTATTATTTCCGCAACAAGACCGAGGCGCCCGGCACGACGACGAATGGCACGCCTATTTCGAGTTCTTCCGGAAAGGTCGAATCGGTCGCCGGATATTTTGACGGAGCCTATCGCTTCGGCGATCTGACGGTGATCGCGGGCATCCGGTACAGCTATGAACATCGTGAAGTCGCAAGCGCGCCCGGCGCCATCCAGCCCGCGCCCTATACGCGCTTCCAGGAGGCCAATGAGAAGCAGTGGACGCCCCGCTTCGGCCTGAAATATGCGCTGGGCGCGCGCTCGAATGTCTATGCGACCTATAGCAAGGGCTTCAAGAGCGGCATTTTCGATTCGCAGACGGCGGGCGGCGTGGGCGTGCGGCCCGAAAAGGTCGACGCCTTCGAAGCGGGCTTCAAGACCGCCTCGCCGGGCGTCACCTTCAATGCCGCCGCCTTCTATTATGATTATAAGGATACGCAGGTGACTGCGGTGATCTCGGGCGATAACGGGACGGTCTTCAGCGCCCTGTTCAACGTTCCCAAGGCGCGCATCTATGGAGCGGAAGCGGACGCCACCATTCGGCTGGGCGACAATTTCGATCTTCGGCTTGCGGCCGCCTACACCAATTCGCGCTATGTCGAATTCAAGAACGCGCCCGGCTGGATATTGCGTCCCGGCGCCCTGACCTTCGCGAATGTCATCGTGGATGCGAGCGGCAAGAACATGGTCCGGTCCCCGAAATATACGGTCAGCTCGACGCTGAACTATCATAGCGCGATCGGGGACAACAAGAAGCTGGAATTGGCGATCTCGCCCTATTTCAGCAGCCGGGTCTATCATACGTTCGACAATGCGTTGAGCCAGAAGGCCTATCTGACGCTGGATGCGACAGCGACGCTGACGATCGATGACAAGCTCACTCTCTCGATATTCGGACGCAATCTGACCGATAGCGATTATGCGACCCGCATGGCCCAGAATTCGCTGACGTTGAACGCGGTGGTCTATGCGCCGCCCCGCAGCTACGGTGTGTCGCTCGGCTATTCCTTCTGATGCAAGCCGCGATCGCGGCGCATGGCGGACGCGCTGCAACTATGCTCCAACCGGGGAAAGGATGAGGCCATGACGACGACAAGGCAGGAAATCGCGCTCACATCTGCCGTCGAAACTGGCGGCAGGCCGGCTTCCGCCAATGCACCGGTCTATGTCCTCACCCTTTTGACGGCCGTCAGTTTCTTCAACTATCTCGACCGCTGGGTGATCGCGATCCTGCTCGAACCGATCAAGCGGGAACTCAGCCTGTCGGATTCGCAAATGGGGCTGGTCGCGGGTTTCGCTTTCGCCCTGCTATATGCGACTGTCGGTTTGCCGCTGGCGCGTATCGCGGATCGCCGCTCGCGTGTCACGCTGCTGTCGATCTGCCTCGGTTTGTGGAGCGCGATGACGGCGCTGACCGGGCTGGTACGCAACTTTGCCGAGCTGTTCATGGTGCGCATGGCGGTCGGTATCGGAGAGGCTGGGTGCGGGCCGGCGGCCCATTCGGTCATCGGCGACATTTTCCCTCGTGAACGCAGGCCGCTCGCGATCAGCATTTTCCAGGCCGGAGGGGTGCTCGGGCAAAGCGCGGGGCTGGCCGTGGCTGGAATCGTGGCGCAAATCTGGGGATGGCGCGTAGCACTCATGACATTGGGGGTGCTGGGCATCCCGCTCGCCCTGTTGATCTATTACACGGTGCGCGAACCGGCGCGCAGCACCGGCCATGCGCAGGCATCGTCGGAATCCATGCTTGCGACGCTGCGGATATTATTCGCGCGACCGCCGCTGCGCCATCTCGTCATCGGCGTTTCGATCGCGGCCTTTGGCAGCTATGGGATGATCCAGTGGGTGCCGTCCTTCTTCATCCGGCTTCATGGTCTGAGCCTAGCCGAAGTCGGCGGCTATCTGGGCGCGGCGAAAGGGGCGGCGGGGGTGTTCGGGACAGTCCTCGGAGGTTTCGCGCTGACACGCCTTGGGCCGAAGGATGTTCGCTGGGAATTATGGTGGCCGATGGCGATGTTCGGCATCGGGCCGTTATTCTATCTGCTGTCCTTCACCATCGCCGACTGGAAAGTCGCGCTCGGGCTCCAGATGATCGGCGCCTTCATCAGCGCGATGGCGGGCGGCGTGGCGCTGGCGGCGGTGCAATCCTATGCCGAGCCGTTCCGGCGCGCCACCGCTCTTGCGATATTGGGGCTGTCCTCTTCGCTGCTGGGACTGGGGCTGGGACCGGTGGCCGTTGGTGTGCTGAGCGACTTGCTGGCTCCGGCTTTCGGGGTTGAAAGCTTGCGCTATGCGCTGATCCTGATCGGCTGCATGCCGCTTTGGGGGGCCTTCCACCTCTGGCTGGCGTCGCGATCGGCGCAGCAGTGGAGCATTGCCTGAAGAGGGAATGGGCGGTCGTAGAACGACCCCGCGATATGTAGCATATATCACGGCCACTGCATTCAATATTGGAGTTGATGGGCCTAAGCCGGATACTCTGCTTCATGTGCGCAGGCGCGTCGGGGCGAGGTTTCCGGTGACGCCATCCGCAAGAGAGGTGCGACATGAGGGGGCAGATGGCCAGGCGATTACCATGTGGTGGATTTGGGCAGCTGCGCGGCGCGCGACGGGCAATATCGATCGGGGAGGCCGCGGCAGCGGCGAGCGCGCATGGCATATGACTATATTGTGATAGGCGGGGGATCGGGCGGCTGCGTCGTTGCGGCGCGCCTGTCGGAGCGCGCGGAGAACAAGGTTCTCCTGCTGGAATCCGGCGGTCGCGACACGCATTTGCTGCTCAAAATGCCGCTGGCCTTTCCGCTGCTGCGGAACACTCCATTTGATTGGGGATATGACAGCGAGCCTGAACCCTTCGCCGCCAACCGGAACGTGCCGACCGCGCGCGGCAAGGTTCTTGGCGGCTCTTCCTCGGTCAACGGCATGATGTATTCGCGCGGGCATCCCCGCGACTATGACCAGTGGCGGCAAATGGGGGCCGAGGGCTGGTCGCATGAAGATGTCCTCCCCTATTTCAGGAAGTCGGAAAGCAACTGGCGCGGCGAAGGGCCGATGCACGGTGGAAGCGGGCCGCTGAAAGTGACGCCCTATGTCAGCGACGAGCCGATCTCGCGCGCCATCAAGGACACCGCGCGCGCCACTGGCCACCGGGTTCTCGATGATTTCGAGGCGGGCGATCCGGAAGGGTTCGCGCTGCCCGACAGCACTATCTATCGCGGACGGCGGGCCAGCGCATCCAAAGCCTTTCTGGACCCCGCGCGGAAGCGGCCCAATCTCGAAATCATCAGCGGCGCCCATGTCCTGCGCATCCTGATCGAGAAAGGGCGGGCGATCGGCGTGGAATATCTGAAATCCGGCGAAACCCATCGGGTTCATGCCGGGCGGGAGATCGTGCTTGCCGGCGGGGCTTATGGGTCGCCGCAAATCCTCATGCTCTCCGGCATCGGTCCCGCCGATCATCTGCAAAGTCATGGCATTCCGGTCCACCTCGACCTGCCCGGCGTCGGCGCGGGGCTTCAGGAACATCCGCTGGTGCCGATGGGCTTTCGCCTGAAGAAGCCGCTTCGCTTCACGCAGCGGCTGCGCGCCGACAGGCTGGCGCTTTCCGGTCTGAACTGGCTGCTGACCGGGCGGGGCCTCCCGTCCGTCCCGCTGAGTTGCATCGCCTATCACAAGTCGCGGCCCGATGTGGAACGGCCCGACCTGGAAACGATTTTCATGTCGACCAACATGCTGGCGCAGCCCTGGTTCCCGGGATGGCGAAAACCGCAGCCCGATGCCCTGACCACGATGAGCGTCGTGTTGCGGCCCGGCAGTCGCGGCTCGGTTCGCCTGCGGTCGGCGGACCCGCTGGCAAGCCCGCGCATCCAGCTCAATTTCTTGCAAGACCCCGAGGATCTTCGCCTGCTCCGCCATGCGACGCGCTGGACCCGTGACTTCGTGCGCAATGCGCCATTGTCGGATTATGTCGGCGAGGAGCTTTTCCCCGGGAGTGGCCTTGAGCAGGACGCGGAACTCGATGCGTTCATCCGCCAGACGGTCACCGTGGGCCAGCATCCCACCAGCACCTGCCGGATGGGGAGCGATGATCAGGCGGTGGTCGACCCTGAACTCCGGCTTCGCGGCGTCGAGGGGCTTCGCATAGCCGACGCCTCGGTCATGCCGACCCTCATCGGCGGCCATACGAACGCGCCTTCGATGATGATCGGCGAAAAGGCGGCCGACATGATGATGGCGCAGTAGAACAGCTTCCCATCCGATTGCCTCGGATCGGCTGTTCCAGCCCTTTGTTTCCCTGCGTTTTTCCGGTCGGCAGATGTTTTGGCCTGCCTGGGAAATGCTCCAGATGCGAGATTGAGCGATGTATCCGACCCTTACCGAACAGACGCAGCAATCCCTTGGCCGTCCCTTCCAGTTGCTGATCGACGGCGCCTGGTCGCCCGCCGCGAGCGGAGAGACGCTGGATGTCGTCAATCCCGCCGATGAGACGGTCATCGCCCGGATTCCCGCAGGCGGCAGCGAAGATATCGACCGCGCGGTCATGGCGGCCCGCCGCGCCTTCGAGGCCGGCCCCTGGACGAAGATGACGCCGGGGGAGCGATCCAGGCTGCTCTGGCGGATTGCCGACCTTCTGGAAGCGCGGCAGGGGGAGTTTGCGGAGCTGGAGACGCTCGACAACGGTAAGCCGGTCACCATGTCCAAATGGGTCGATGTTCCGGCCGCCATTGCGGCGCTGCGCTACTGGGCCGGATGGTGCACGAAAATCTCCGGTGAAACGCGGGCGGTGGACATGCCCGGCGACTATATCGCGATGACCCTTCGGGAACCGGTCGGCGTGGTCGGCCTGATCACCCCCTGGAATTTCCCCCTGATGTCGGCTGTCTCGAAGCTTGGCCCGGCGCTCGCGGCCGGTTGCACCGTGGTGCTGAAACCGGCCGAGCAAACCTCGCTCACCGCGCTCCGCCTCGGCGAACTGATAGTCGAGGCAGGGACGCCGGCGGGCGTCGTGAATATCGTCACCGGAACCGGGGCGGTCGTGGGGGCGGCGCTTGCCGAACATGACGGTGTGGACAAAATCTCCTTCACGGGGTCGACGGTGGTCGGGAAATCGCTGATCGGCGCGGCACGCGGCAACCTCAAACGCCTGACCCTGGAACTGGGCGGTAAGTCCCCGACGATCATCCTGCCCGATGCGGATCTGGAAAAGGCGATCGTCGGCGCGGGAACCTCGATCTTCCACAATAGCGGGCAGATTTGCGTGGCGGGCTCCCGCCTCTATGTCGCGCGCCAGCATTTCGACCGGGTTATCGAGGGGCTGGCAAGTTTCGCGGCGCAATTCCAGCTGGGCAACGGGCTGGACCCCGCAACGACCATGGGCCCCTTGGTTTCCGACAAGCAGCAGGCGCGGGTCAATGCCTATATCGACGGCGCCCGCGCGAGTGGCGCGAGCGTGATAGCCAGCCCGGCCGTGGTGGATGGCAAAGGCTATTTCGTGAAGCCGACGATCATTCACTCGGTCGATCAGCGCGCGCCGGTCATGCAGGAAGAGATATTCGGACCCGTGCTGGTGGCGACCGCGGTCGATGATCTTGATGAACTGGCGGCTCTCGCCAATGACTCCATCTATGGCCTGTCGGCGAGCATCTGGACGAAAGATATATCCGCTGCCTACAAGCTGGCCCGAAAGGTCCGCGCGGGCACCGTCACGATCAACAGCGGCTCGATCGCCGGGCCGAATATTCCCTTCGGCGGGTGCAAGCAATCCGGATGGGGACGGGAAAATGGGGCGGAGGGTATTGAAAGCTTTACCGAACTCAAGACCGTCATCACCGCATTGTAACGCTGGCCATCGATGATGAGCAACGAAGATAATCTCGTCCTTGAATCGGCGCGGCGGCTGTTCGGCGGCCTTGCCGACCCGGCGTGGCTGCATGGTTCTCTTGCCGAATGGCCTGCCGCGAAATGGCGGCAGCTTAGCGAACAGGGCCTGCCGCTCGGCCTCGTTCGGGAGGAGGATGGCGGCTTTGGGCTTTCGCAGGTGGAGATGCTGTCGGTCATCCGGCTTGCGGGTTACCATGCTTTGCCGCTTCCGCTCGGTGAGACGATGGTCGCCGCGCGCCTCGTCGCGGCGGCGGGCGGGGGGCTTCCCGAAGGGCCGCTCAGCTTCGCCAGCCCCGCCGCAACCGATGGCGTCATCAGCGGTGGCGATGGCGTATTGCGCACCTCGGGCATGGCGCGCGCCATTCCCTGGGCGCGCCATGCCGAACGCATCCTTGTGGCGCTTGCCCATGCCGGGGGGACCGCTATCGTCGCGCTCGCGAGGGGCGCCTTTGCGGTGACGCCGGGCGCGACGCTCGCTGGCGAGCCATGTGATACTATCCGGTGGGATGTCGAAATCGACGGCGTTCAGGCCCGGCTTATTGCAGGCGATATCGATCTCGAACTGGCGGGCGCCGCGATCCGGACGCTGGCGATTGCCGGGGCGGTGGAACGTCTGCTCGACATGACCACCCGCTATGCGCTGGATCGCCAGCAGTTCGGCCGGGCGCTGACCCAGTTTCAGGCGATCCAGCAGCATCTGGCGATCCTTGCGGGGCAGGCGGTCGTCTGCCGCACCGCCGCTGACTCCGTGGCGGAAGCCCTTTTCACCCCCACCGGCGGCAGGGCTATCGCGATGGCGAAGGCACGCGCATCGGAGGCGGCGGGGCTGGCGGCCTCGATCGCGCATCAGGTGCATGGTGCCATCGGTTTCAGTGATGAGCATGACCTGCATCTGTTCAGCAAGCGGCTATGGACGTGGCGCGAGGAATTCGGGTCGGAGCATTGGTGGAACCGGCTGATCGGTAGTGAGATCGCGGCCGAAGGCGCGCCCGACATCTGGTCGTGGCTGACGCAGAGGGAGACAGCATGATGACCGGACTGCCCGAGTTCGCCCCGCCGCCCGCCATCGCCGGGGAGACCGAATTGCGCGCCGAGGTCCGCGCCTTTCTCGACGAAGCGTTGGCGGATCGTCCGCTGCGCGAGCGCGCCCAGTCCTGGGCGGGCCATGATGTGGACTTTTCCCGCAGGCTCGGCCAGCGCGGCTGGATCGGCATGACCTGGCCCAAGCGCTATGGCGGTCATGAACGCAGCGCTCTCGAACGGTTCGTGGTGATCGAGGAACTGCTCGCGGCGGGCGCGCCGGTGTCCGCGCACTGGACCGCCGACCGGCAATTCGGTCCGCTGCTGCTGGCCGTCGGCACCGAGGAGCAGCGTCGCGAGGTGCTGCCCCGGATCGCCGCGGGCGAATGCCGCGTCGCCATCGGCCTCAGCGAGCCCAATGCGGGGTCCGACCTCGCCAGCGTGCGTACGCGCGCCGAGCCGGTCGACGGCGGTTTCGTCATCAACGGGACGAAGATCTGGACGTCGCTTGCCAACAGCGCGCATTATCTGATGCTGCTGTGCCGGACCGATGGCGGCCCCGATGACAGGCATCGCGGGCTCAGCCAGTTGATGATCGACCTGTCGACGCCCGGCATAGAGATCAACCCGATCTCCGACATGACAGGCGCGCGGCATTTCAATGAGGTCGTCTTTACCGATGTCTTCGTGCCCGGCACCGCGCTGGTTGGCGTGCGTGGCGCGGGCTGGACGCAGGCGATGGGCGAACTCGCCTATGAACGCAGCGGGCCGGAGCGCTTCCTTTCCTCCTTCGTGCTGTATCGCGCGCTGGTCGAACGCATTCGCGCGACCGGCGATGAGGAAGGGCTGCGCGTGATCGGCCGCTATGCGTCGCATTTCGCGCATCTGCGCCGCCTGTCGCTGTCGATTGCCGGGATGCTCGACCGTGGCGAGAATGCCTCGCTACAGGCGGCGTTCGTCAAGGATCTGGGCGCGACGCTGGAACAGGAGATCGTCGAGGCGGCCCGGCCATGGCTATCGGCCTTTCCTGCGCGCGACGGCGACGACGAGTTCGCGGCGATCCTTGCCACCACCCTCGTCCATGCCCCCAGTTTCAGCATCCGGGGCGGGACGCGCGAGATATTGCGCGGCATGATCGCAAAAGGACTGGGCGCGCGCTAGGATGCGCGGCTATTCAGCCCGAGTCGGGCTGCAAAAGGCGGCTTTCTGCGCGTCCGGTGCTCACGACCTATAAGGTCGCTGTGCGCCGGCTCTCGAAATCCACCATTTTCGCCTCGCCCTGAACTGCATCCCCACACATCCCAAAGCGTCCATTCTTGTGGTGGAGCGAGCTTTTGAAGCGTTTTGGAGGATAAGCTTCGGCGTTCGCTCGCGCGATGTTCAGTTTATAGAGGAGGCGCGATTGCGGATCGCGAGGCGGTGCGCATGATGATCGCGGCGAACTCTTCCCAGAGCGGTGCCGGAAGCTCATGCCCCATGCCGGGGTAGATGTGCATCTCCGCATCGTTCAGCAGGCGGGCGAGATCGAAGGCGGCCTGCACCCGCACGCGTGCGTCGGCCCGGCCGTGGATGATCGAGCACGGCATGCCCAGATTGCCCAGCGCCTCGGGCTGCGGCGTCCATCGCGTTATCGCATAGGCCTGGCGGATCAGGCCTTCGGGAGCATAGCAGCGGTCGTACATGATCGCGCCCAGTTCGCGCACCCATTGCTCGTCATAGGCAAAGCCCGGCGAAGCGGAATGACGCTCGCGCTCGACGAATTTTTCGATGGCGGTCGCACGCTCATGCCGGGCCGCCAGTTCCGCCGGGTCGGCGGCGGAGGTTTGCACGAAATAGTCGGGATCGAAAGTCGGCGTGGTATAGATGAGGTTGAGCGAACGGATACGCGAAGGCTCCGCCACGGCCATGCATTGGGCGATCATGCCCCCCATCGAGGCACCGACCAGATGGGCGCTTTCCAGCCCCAGATCGTCCAGGACCGCAAAGCCGTCTGTCGCCATGTCATGCAGGCTGTACCCTCCATCATAATCCTCCGGCCCGCCAAATTTCCGGGATAATCCGACATCACGATTATCGAACAGAATGACCCGCGCGCCGCGATCGACGAATTTTTGGCAGAAGCCCTCGCGCCAGCCCACAAGCTGCCAGGTAAAACCCTGTATGAAGAGAATGGGGATGCCGTCATCGGGACCCCGCGTTTCATAATAGATCCGGGCGTCGTCAGCGGTGATGGGCATTGAAATTCCTCAAAGGCTTACCCGCCACCACCTCCGGATAAGAGGCGGCAGCGGGCGGAGATAGGGTCCGGTCAGAAGGAATAGCCGAGCGACACACCATAGGTCAGGGGCGTGGCATATCGTCCTGCGCGAAGCGACAGGGCGTTCTGGCTCATGCTGATCATATGCTTGCTGTCGGTCAGGTTCCGGCCGAAAACCGAGACCTTCATCCGCTCGTCGAGCGTCAGCGTGGCTGCGGCGTCGAGCGTGAAATAGGGCTTCTGGCTGAGGCTGTTATCAAAGGTGAAGAAGACCCGGCTGCTATAATAGGGCGACAAGGATAGTTCGAACCGATCGCCATTGCCGAAGTCGGTATGATAGCTCAGCGTCGAGCTGGCCGTGAATTCGGGCGCGCGGACCATATGGTTGCCGCTCACGTCGAGACTGACATTGGTGAAGGTCAATCCGCCCAGATCCACATAGCCGGGTGCGAATTTGAAATCGACATAGCGCGAATGGGTATAGGCCGCCGCCGCCTTCAGATCGAAATTATCACCCAGTCGAACCGAGATATCGGCCTCCGCGCCATAGATGCGCGACTTGGGCACGTTGAACAACTGGTTGAATACCGCGCCGCCATCGCCCGAAACGGTCGCATTCACCTGGGTATTCTTATAGTCATAATAGAATGCGGCGGCATTGAACGATATGTCGCGCGAAGCCGACTTCAGGCCGAGTTCGAAGGCGTCCACCGTTTCCGGCTTTACGCCGGGACCCGTCGCGGTGGTCGCGTCGAACACGCCGCTCTTGAAGCCCTTGCTGTAGGTGCCGTAGATATTGGTTCGTTCGCCAAGCGCGTAGCGGAAGCCTATGCGCGGTGTCCATTCCTTGTCCGTCGCCCGCTGGAAACGCGTATAAGGCGGCGTTGCGACACCGATGGCGCTATCGGTCTTGCGCTTTTCGTAGCTGTAGCGAATGCCCGCGATGATCGAGAAATCGCCGAAGCTATAGGTTCCATCGGCATAGCCCGCGATGGCGTCGGACGCTCCGCGTGAAACGGAGAGAGGCGCAGCCGTCGGCGTGAGGAAAGCGGACCCCAGCAGCGGGACGTCGTTCCGGCTGCGGAAATAATAGAGGCCGACCACATAGCTCAGTGGCTTGTCGGTCGCCGAAGCGAAGTTGACTTCCTGCGAGAAGCTCTTCGTGTTGACCTTCAGCGTGACGAACGTGTTGATATAACTCAGGTCCAGTTCGTTCAGGGCATAGAGCTTATTGTGCAGGAATGAGGTGAACGACGACAAGGTGCCGGCGCTGGTATCCAGCTTGATGCGCCCGCTGAATTCGTCGGTCTGGGTGCGGATCACCTGATCGGTGTTCCATGACGCCTCGTACCGGCCCGTGGCGATGGGGCCGCCGAGCAGGCTGACGATCCGCGCAGGCTGGAAATTGCGGGTGTCGCTGCCGGAAGGGTCGTCGAAGTCGGCATGGGCCGCTGTCAGGACGATCGAAAGATCGTCGGTCGGTTGCAGCAACAGCTTGCCGCGCGCGGTGAAATTATCCCCCTGATTGACGATCCGCCCGCTTCTAAGGTCGTGCACATAGCCATTGGAATAGCGATAGGCGATCGAACCGTTCACCGCCACGGTGTCGCTGATCGGCACATTGAGATAAGCGCTTGAGCGCACCTGCCCGAAGCGTTCATAGGAAATATTGAAGCGTCCAGACAGGTCGAAGCCGGGATCGAGCGTGCGGACGAGAATGGCGCCGCCCGTGGCATTGCGACCGAAAAGCGTGCCCTGGGGACCTTTCAGCACTTCGACGCCCGCGACGCTCGCAAGGTCGAAGACATTCCCCGTTGGCGTGGGATAGTAAATCTCGTCGACATAAAGCGCGACATTCTGCTCGCCGCCGGAGGCAGCAAGGGTTGAACCGATGCCGCGGATGGTCGGCGACAGGCCGTAAACGGCGCGTTGAAGATAGACGCCGGGCGTTACCTTGGTCAGATTTTCAAGCGAACTGGCCCCCGCGCGCTCCAGTTCTTCCGGTGCGGCGGTGGCGACCGAGAGCGGAACGTCCACCAGACGCTCCGCACGACGCTGCGCTGTGACCACAATGTCCGCCACGCTTGTGGTGTCCGCCTCGGCCGGTGCGGTTTGCGCTATATTCTGGGCCTGCGCGGCGCTGGCCCAGGCAACCGCCAGGGCGGAAGCAAACATCATCCAAGTCTTGCCTGTCATTGGAACTCCCCTCACTTTTATTTATGCCTGTTGTCCCAGCAACGCTGATGCCCGACAAATGCCGAATCCCGCCAAATCATTACCGGAAGGAATGATCGGGCTGCGCGCTGCCCGGCCGGGGAGCGAAGGGGGGGAGGGGGACAGGTTCGGCGATGGCGCGAAAGCGGAAAAAGGATGGTGCGCGTCGCTGCGCCGGCAAGTGCTTTTACTTGCGGCAAAATCAGACGGTTAGTTTATTCTTCGCTTGGGAAGCTGTTCTTTTCCGCCGCCGCGACGATAAGGTCGGTGGTCAGCCTAATGTGCTTCGTCATCATGGCGACCAGCCCGTCGGCGTCGCGGGCCAGCGCCAGATCCACCAGTTGCTGATGCTCGTCCACCACGTCGCGGGTTGTTTCGATCAGCGCCGACATGATCCGGTAGCGTTCGGACTGCTCGTAGAGCTGGGCGTGCAGCGCCATCAATCGCCGGCTGCCGCAGGCGCTCACCAGCGCGGCGTGATAGTCGGCATGCTTGGCCAGCCAGTCTGACGTCTGATCCTCCATCGCATCGCCATCGCGCGGGCGCGGCTGGGGCAGTGCGCGCAGGCGATGGGCGGCGGAGATCAGACGTACCTCCCAGTCGATATCGCCTTTCTCCACCGACCGGCGCAACGCGATCGCCTCGATCTCGCAGCGCAGGTCGGTGAGGTCGATCAGATCGTCGATCGACAGCGGCGCGACGACAAAGCCGCGCTGGTCGCGGGAAATGACCAGCTGTTCGGGCACCAGCCGCGACAGCGCCTCCCGCACGGCGCTGGGCGCGACCTTCAGCTCATCGGCAAGTTCCTGAATCTTCAGTTTCTTGCCCGGCTGATGCCGTCCCGCGATGATGTCATGGCGAATGACCTCATAGGCAAGGCTGGTCTGGCTCCGGGGGGAGCCAGAAGCGGGTGTCATGATATCTGCCGTGCCCAACATCTGCATTGTCTTGTCCACCGATCGGATCGAATGATCCGAAAAATAGCTTTTTTAGAGAAACGTCGAGTTTTGCTCAAGCTACGCTTTTCGATGGCCTCATTCAGAACGCCACCTTGTCTCCGCCCTTGAGCGCGAGGATTTCGCGGGCTTCGTCGGGGGTGGCGATTTCGAGGCCCAGCCCTTCCAGGATCTGGCGCACCTGCCGGACCTGCGCCGCGTTGCTCTTCGCCAGTTGCCCGCGCCCCAGCCAGAGCGAATCCTCCAGCCCCACGCGGACATGCGCGCCCATCGCCGCCGCCATCGCCGCGACCTTCATCTGCGAGGAGCCTGCGCCCAGCACCGACCAGTTATAGGCGTCGCCGAACAGCCGGTCCGCGGTGCGTTTCATGTGTAGCACCTCATCGGGATGCGCGCCGATGCCGCCCATCAGGCCGAACACCGTCTGGATGAACAGCGGCGCCTTCACCAGCCCTTCGCGATAGAAATAATGCAGATTGTGGAGATGCGCGGTGTCATAGCATTCGAACTCATAGCGCGCGCCGCTCTCGTTGAGGGTTTCGAGGCAGTAGCGGATATCCTTGTAGGTGTTGCGGAAGATGAAGTCGTGGCTGGCCTCCAGCATCGCCGGTTCCCATTCATGCTTGAACTCCTTGAACCGCTTCAGCATCGGGAACAGCCCGAAATTCATCGACCCCATGTTCATGCTGGCCACTTCGGGCTTCCATATGGCGGCTGGCTTCACCCGTTCCTCGACCGTCATGCCGGGTGCGCCGCCGGTGGTGATGTTGAGGACGACATTGCTGCGCTGCTTGATGGTGCGCAGGAACGGCTCGAAGGCTTCGGGGCTCTGGTCGGGGCGACCATCTTCGGGGTTGCGCGCGTGAAGATGGACGATCGCGGCCCCGGCCTCGGCCGCCTCGACCGCGGAGTCGGCGATTTCCTGCGCCGTCACCGGCAGATAGGGGGACATGGAGGGGGTGTGTATCCCGCCGGTGATCGCGCAGGTGATGATGACTTTGCTCATGGGGGAACTCTCCTGTCTTTTCTCAGAAATTGTCGAGGTCGGCGGCCATGGTGACCGGACCCTTGTAAAGCGCGGTGATGCCGGCGCGGGCGGCCTCCAGACCGGTGTCGGCGATCGGATTATGGGTGATGACGACCGCCTTTACCTGCGCCCGAGTGGCGAGCTCGCCCACGGCGGCGGGGGTCAGATGTTCGGCCCGATAATGATCGTGGACGAGCTTCAGCGTCGCTTCCGGGATATCGGGACGGCTTTTGCGCAGGCGGGCGAGGGCGGCGTCGGGATCGATGATTTCGCTCACCAGCAGGTCCGCGCCCTGCGCCAGCGCCGTGACTTTCTCGCTCGGCCCGGTATCGCCGGTATAGAGGATCGAACGGCCCGGCATGTCGAAGCGGTAGGAAAGCGAGAGCGGCTGCGGGCCGGATTCTCCGGCGGCGAGCGCGACATAATGGCTGTTGGCGACGGCGCGGACCGTGATATCGCCCAGCGCCACGCTGTCGCCATCGCCGATCTCCACCACCTTCACCATGTCGGCGGGCGCGCGGCGCGCGCTGCCCTTGACGACGGCGCCGCCATTGGCGCCCGCCGTCACGGCCGCGACGATATCTTCCACGATGGCGCGGGTGCCGGGCGGGCCATAGATGGTCAGCAGGCCGGGCGCGACGACCTGATACCGCCGCCCGATCAGTGCGAACAGGCCGCCGATATGGTCGAAATGATGATGGCTGATAAAGAGTGTGTCGACGGTCTCGAACGGCACGCCCGCCTTGCCGAGCTGATCGACCGCGCCGTCGCCGACATCGACCAGAAGCAGTTGCTTGCCATGGCGCAGCAGATTGGCAGGCTCCGCACGGCCGGGATTGGGGATCGGCCCGCAATTGGTGCCGAGTGTCGTCCAGACCGTCCCGGCAGGCGGAGCGGCCATGGCGGGAGCGGCGATCAGCGCGGCTGCGAGGGCGAGCAGGGGCAGGCGCATCATATCGCGTTGCCCTGTTCCGCCGCGATCAGCGCGTCGAGGCGGCGGCGCACGGCGACGGCGCCTTCGTCGATGCGCAGCAGGGCCGGTTTCAGGTCCCAGAAATCCGCATCGCCGATGCGCTCCTGCTGGGCGGCGATCATCGGCTCGTCCTCGGTCGAGAAAATCTGCGCGCGGATGCGGCGGATCGTCTCGTTCAGCTCGGCGTCGTCCAGCGCATAATCGCGGGTCGAGGCGAAGAAATAATGGGTGGTCCTCATCGTTTCCGGCGTCATGATATGGACGTTGATCGAATTGCCGGCCCCCTCGCGCGGGCTGCCCGCGGGCACCGCACCGTTGACCAGCTTCATCACGCCCGGCGCGCTCCATTCGACATGGGTCCAGCTGTCGGCGCGCTCCACCCCGGCGGGCATCTTCTGGCGCACCAGCGGCGGCGGGATATCGTCATAGCTGTCCCACTTGATCGCGATCGCGCCATCCTCATGCTGCTCCACCTTGGCGCGGGTGCGGGTGATCGATCCGCCGCCCAGCGTGTCGGGATGCAGATAATCGGTGTGCGAAAGATCGAGGATATTGTCGACGAACAGCTGATAATTGCCGCCGCCCAGCACATAGCCCTTGTTGAAGGCGGTCTCGGGAGCATCGGCGAGGAAGGAAATGTCGCGGATCAGCGCCGGGTCCGCGCGTTCCGCATCGCCCATCCAGATCCAGATCGCGCGATGCGCTTCGGCCACCGGATAGCGGCGGGTCGAAAGCGCGCGGCTGATCGGTCCATGCGGATTATGGACGCAGCGGCCGGTGCCGTCGAAGGCGAGGCCATGATAGCGGCAGGTGACCACGCCGTCCGCCACCGTGCCGATGCTGAGCGGCGCGAAACGATGCGGGCAGCGGTCGAGCAGCGCCTGCGCCGTGCCCTCGCCGTCGCGGAACAGAAATACCGGCTCGTCGAGAAAGGTGCGGGCGATCCCCTTCTCGTCCACCTCGTCGGCCCAGGCCGCCATATACCAGCAATTGCGAAGATAGCTCATCTTCCAGACTCCTCTGTGCGTTGGGAGAGGGGCGCCGCTCTCAGGCGGCTACCCGCTCCTGCCGTCCGGCGGCGCGGGCGAGCGCCTTGTCTTCCCACCGGTCGCCGCGCCAGGCGACATGCTGGTCCGGGCGCACCAGCGCCATGGTCGCGCCATAGAGATCGGCGACGGGAACGCTCTGGGGTTTCACCAGCTTCATCGGCACGCCCAGCGTGGCGGCTTCCTGCGCGGCCCGGGAAACTTCCACCTCATCGGCGGTGTCGGCGAGCAACAGCGAAAAACCCTGGCCGAACAGGTCGTACAGCGATCGGCCATCGGGCAGCCAGGCATGGGGAGCGAGGTTGCCCGCGCGGGCGCTCGGCGTATAGACTTGGCTGTCATGCGGCGGGCGCTCGCCCGGTTCCTGGGCGATCAGCGGCGAGCCTTCATAGCCGAGGCCGAGCACGGTGCCCAAGGTGTTGAACTCCCGGCCCTTGCTGGCGAAGATCGCCTGCCCCAGACGCGCACGCGTTTCCTCGCCCGCCGGGCTGTCCTCCTCGATATCGGCGGGTGGCGCGGCGGTGTAGATCGCGAAATTGGCGATCGCCTCGTCGATGACCGCGCGGTGGACGGTGCGGCGCTCCGTCTCATAGCTGGCGAGCAGGTCCGGCCCGCCCCAGCCTTGCAGGGTCGCGGCGATCTTCCAGCCCAGATCGACGCCATCGCCCACGCCCATGTTCATGCCGTAGCCGCCTGCCGGGGGGTGGAGATGGCAGGCATCGCCCGCCAGCAGGATGCGGCCCTTGCTGTAGCGGTCGGCGAGCAATTCGCTCGCCACCCACTGGTCGGCGCTCAATATCTCTATCGGCACGTCGACATTGGCGCGCTCGCGGATCATTCGCGCGGCGTCCGCATCGGAGATTTTCTCGCCCTCTGGCACGCCTGCGGGCGCGAAGAACCAGGTGTCGTTGCGATCCATCGGGCCGATGGCGCTGAACCCGTCCTTGCTGATCTGCCAGTAGATGGCGGCGGGGCCATGGGGATGCGCCTGCGCGAGGCCGGGCGCGCGGAAGATGATGTTATAGGCGTGGGTGAGGCCATAGCGCCCCTCCATCTTCGCGCCGACAAGATCGCGGACGCGGCTGCGCGAGCCGTCCGCCCCTACCAGATAGCGCGCCTTGACCTCGACCGTCTCGCCCCCCTGCTCGATCGTCGCGGTGACGGTCTGCGCATCCTGATCGGCGGTAAGGAAGGTCGCATTATAGCGCAGGTCGACCGATGGCAGCGTGCGCAGCTTGGCGACCAGCACTTTTTCGAGCGTATATTGCGGTATCCACTGGCCATGCTCCGGGTAGAGCGGCGAGCGGTCCGGCGCGGCGTTGAACGCATTGGCGAAGCGCGTCAGTTCCGGCCCGTTCAGGCGGGTGACGAACACCATATTATTGGGATAATCGACGCCGAAGGGCGCTTCTGCGGCCAGCCGGTCGGCTATGCCCCAGCGGCGCAAATGGGTGCGGGTGCGCACATTGGTCGTCTTGGCGCGGGGGGCCGTGCCGCTGCGCTCATTGCGCTCGACGATGAGGACGCGCACGCCGCGCGTGCCCAGTTCGATCGCGGTCGCAAGGCCCGCAGGCCCTGCGCCGACGATCAGCACATCGGTTTCGATGGTCATGGATCAAAGCACCTTGTTTTCGATCGCGCCGATCTTGTCGACCTCGCAGCGTACGACATCGCCGGGCTGGAGGAAAACCGGCGGAGTGCGTCCGACGCCGACGCCTTCGGGCGTGCCGGTGGCGAGCAGATCGCCCGGTTCCAGCGTGAAGGCGGTCGAAAGATAGCTGATCTGCGCCCAGATATTGTGGATGAGCTGGCTGGTGTCGCTGTCCTGGCGCAGTTCGCCATTGACGAAGCAGCGCAGGCCGAGCGTGTGCGGGTCGCCGATCTCGTCCGCGGTCACGATCCACGGACCGACCGGGCCATGGGTGTCGAACGACTTGCCCACGGTGAAGGTCGGCGCATGCTGCTGCCAGTCGCGGGCGGACACGTCGTTCATCACCGTATAGCCGAACACATGGCCGGCCGCGTCGGCTTCGCTGACGCCCTTGGCGGGCTTGCCGATGACCGCGCCCAGTTCGACCTCATAATCGACCTTCTCGCTGACGCCGCGATCGATGGGATCGAACGGACCGGAAAGGCAACTGGTCTGCTTGTTGAACCAGAACTGCTTTTCCGGCACCGCGACACCGAGGCGGCGGGCTTCCTCGGCATGTTTCTGGTAGTTCATGCCGATGGCGAGGAACTTGGCCGGGCGCTCGACCGGCGCGAGCAGGCTGACGCTCGCCAGCGGGATACGGTCCGTCGTGGCGGCGACATGATCGCGGATCGCGGCCAGCGCCGCGTCGCCGCCCGTGATGACGGACATCATCGTGGGATATTCCTGCTGGAGGCCGGTCAGCGGGACGATCTGGTCCTCGATCACCACGCCCAGCTTCGCTGCGCCGCCATTTGTGCCATCCTTGTAGCGTGCCAGTTTCATTTAACCCCTCCTGTCGTGATTTCGAAATAAAATAGATATTTTTGAAAAATTAAAAGGAATTTGACCGGAAATCCCGGATAAAGTGGGTTTCGTATCGCGATCAGGGCGAATCCGCTTCGCCATTCCCGCTTATGTTCAATAGGTGCGACAGCGCCCGACAGGCGCGTCCAGGGCAGAAATCATGGAGGCGGACATTCGAAAAACCGCGTATTTTAGCGATATTTTTCATGACTTCCTTCCCGTTTCTTGTCGAATCGCCGGTTGGGCGTCGACAGGATGAGGCGCTCATCCATCGAATCAATAATGTCGTTATTAATACTGAAAAATGTTTTTGACGATAATAAAAATATTTTTTACACCAATCTCATCAGGTGATTCGATCCGGCATGGCCGTAGAAAAATCGATCGCCGCTTCTGGAGGGGAGTTTTATGTCTAGAAAGAACCTATTCCGGGCCTCGGCCGCCGTCATCGCGACGCTTTCGCTGCTGCCCGCCGCCGCCTGGGCGAGCGAGGATCAGGATACGGCCGACGCGGCGCCTGCCGCCGGCGCCCCGCAGGGCGGTGACGCCGGCGTCGCCGAAATCATCGTGACCGCGAACAAGCGCGCGCAGAATCTTCAGCAGGTGCCGATCGCCATCGCGGCTTTCACTGCCGAGACGCTGACGACGCAGGGCATCAAGAATGTCGTCGATCTGCCGCAGCTGACGCCGGGCCTCGGCTTCACCCGCACGCTGGTCGGCACCAACGCGTTTCTGCGTGGTGTGGGCACGACGTCGGCGGGATATAGCACCGAAGCGCCGATCGCGACCTATGTGGACGGGCTGTATCTCCCCAACTCCGCCGCCTCGTCTTTCTCGTTCAACAATATCGAGCGGATCGAGGTGCTGAAGGGGCCGCAGGGCACACTGTACGGACGCAACACCACCGGCGGCCTCATTCATGTGATCACCAAGGAACCGGGTGACGTGCCGGCGGTCGATGCCTCGGTCAGCTATGGCAATTTCGACACGGTGCAGGTCAATTTCTACGGCTCGACCCCGCTCAGCGACACGCTCGCGGTGAACTTCGCGACGCTCTACATCAATCAGGATGATGGCTGGGGCAAGAATCTCTTTACCGGCAAGGATGTCTATACGTTCAACGATTTCGGTTTTCAGGGCAAGCTGCGCTGGCAGCCGGGCGCGGACACCAAGATCACGCTGCGCGGCTTCTACGACAAGACCAACACCGATCAGGGCAATGCGGTCGCGGTCTATCCCGGCACGACCGGCACCGATGGTTCGGTCTATCCGGGCAAATATCTCATCAACACGCGCCTGACCCCGTTCGCGACCCAGCGCCAGTACAGTGTCTCCTTGAAGGCCGAGCAGGGGCTGGGCTTTGCGCGGTTGACCAGCATCACGGGCTATATCAACAATCTCTCCCATTCCCTCCAGACGCAGGGGCCGATCCTTGGCCAGCCGGTCGCCGGGCAGAGCGCGATCAACATGTCGGGCCTGCAATCGGCCAAGACCTTCAGCCAGGAATTGCAGCTGGCTTCCGATGATCCGGCCTCCGCGCTCCAGTGGATGATCGGCGCCTTCTATTATCATGACAAGACGCTGATCGACCTCAGCGTCAACGGCACCTGCGTTGATACCGTCTGCGCGCCCGCGCCGCCGCCGGTCCGCACGGCGGGGCGGCAGGAAACCAAGTCCTATTCGGTGTTCGCCGAAGGCACCTACAGCCTCACCGACACGACCCGCGTCACGCTGGGCCTGCGCTATACCGACGATCGCAAGATCATGTCGGGCGTGATGGAATATATACAGGACCTGCCCAATTCGCTGCCGCCCTTCTCGACCGGGCCGATCGGCATCGATACCGATGTCAGCTTCTCCAAGCTCACCTGGCGGGCGGTGCTGGCGCAGGACCTTTCCGACACGGTTCATGCCTATGCCAGCTATAATCGCGGCTTCAAATCGGGCGGCTTCAACCCCACCAGCTTCACCAACCCGGCCTCGCGGCCGGAGGTGCTCGACGCCTATGAACTGGGCGTGAAGTCCGAACTGTTCGACCGGATGCTGCGCCTCAACCTGTCGGGTTTCTATTATGAATATGACGATATCCAGCTGCGCTCGTCCGCGCCGCCGGCCCCTCCGGGCAGCACGATCCTCTACAATGCGGCATCCGCGCGCATCAAGGGCATCGATGTGGACTTCCAGTTCGCGCCCGTTTCCGGCCTGACGATCAGCGGCGGCCTCGAATATCTCGACGCCAAATATCACGACTTCCCCGGCGGCGTCTGCACCACGCCGCGCCCGATCGGCGGTGCGGTGCTCGGCGGTACGGTGACGACCAACTGCGATCTTTCGGGCGCGCGCCTGCCGCAGGCGCCCAAATTCTCCTATTCGCTGAGCGCCACCTATACGCTGCGCACCGATGCCGGTACGTTCGATTTCAACGCGAGCGACGGCTATAAGTCGACCTTCGCCTGGGAACCGGACAATCGCCTGAAGCAGAAGGGCTATCATCTGCTTAACGCCTCGATCACCTGGTCGCCCAAGGACTCGCCGTTCAGCGTGCAGGTCTATGGCCGCAATCTGGCGAATAAATATTATTTCACCAGCGGCTCCAACGGTGGCGGCAATGACGGCTATCTGCCCGGTGCGCCGCGCACCTATGGCGTGAAGGCAAGGGTCCAGTTCTGATGCCGCTCCTGACGGCCGTCCCTGTTCCGGAGATCGATCTCGACCTGTTCGGCGAGACGAGCCTCCGGGACCCTTTCGCCGATTACCGGCGGCTGCGGGACGCCGGACCGCTGGTGAAACTGCGCCAGCCCGATCTCTATGCGATCGGCCGCTTTGCGGAGGTGCAGGCGGCGCTGCGGGCGGCGGACAGCCTCGTCAGCGGGCAGGGCGTGGGGTTCAGCGACGCGTTCAACGCGCCCAAGGGCATGAACGTGCTGCAATCGGACGGCGACCTGCACCGCCGTCTGCGCGCGGCGGTGACGAAGCCGCTGACCCCCGCGCGTCTCTCTCAGGCGCGCGGCGATCTGAAGGCGCTGGTGGCGGAACGCATCCGCGCCCTCACCGGGCAGGGCTGGTTCGACGCGATGCAGCGGCTGGCGGCCTTCCTGCCGGTTGAGGCGGTGTCGCATCTGGTCGGTCTGCCCGAAGTCGGGCGCGAGCGGATGCTCGAATGGGCAGGCGCGGCCTTCAACGTGATCGGCCCACGGCAGGAACCGGGCGATCTCGCCAGCCTGCGCGACGCCTTCGCCTTTCTCTCGACGCTGGCGCCCGAGACCGTGCGGGACGGCAGCTGGGCGGCGGAGTTGTTCGGCGCGGCGCAAAGCGGCAAGCTCTCCATGACCGAGGCGATGGCGGCGATCAGCGCCTATGTCATCCCGAGCCTCGACACGACAATCCTCGCCAAGGGGTTGTTGCTCCATAATCTGGCGACACATGCCGACCAGTGGGCGCTGCTGAAGGAGCGTCCGGAGCTGATCCCGTCGGCGGTGCTGGAAGGGGTGCGCCATTCCTCGGTGCTGCGCTGGTTCTCCCGCGTGGCGGTGAGCGACTATGCGGTGGGCGATCATATCGTGCCCGAAGGCAGCCGGGTGATGCTGCTTTATGGCTGCGCCAACCGGGATGAACGCCGCTATGAGGAACCGGATCGCTTCGATATCCTGCGCGACGCGCGCGATCATCTCGCCTGGGGCACCGGCCCGCATATGTGCGCGGGCATGAACCTCGCCCGCATCGAGATGGAAGTGCTGCTCGAAGCGCTGGTCGAGCAGGATGTGGACCTCAGCTCCGGGGAAGCGGTGAAGGGGACGAACAGCGGCCTTTACGGCTTTGCCAGCCTGGCGTTCCGCCTCGATTGAGGGGTGGCGCCGAGGGAAAGGATATTGCGATGTTGCTTTCTGCCCTGACCGGCCCCGCGCCCTGCCCCTGCTGTGCCTATGCCCATGCGGCGTCGGTGATGCCGTTCGCGCCGTTCCGCTCGCTCACCCGCCTGCTGACGGGTGTGGCCGGAAAGCGCGAGGGGGAGGCGCAGGCCATGGAAGCGCCCGCGGGCGAGACATGGATCGAGGGCGTGACCATCGTCGATCCGCGCGATGGCGGCAAGCGGCGGGATATGTCCATCGCGATGAAGATGGGACGGATCACCGATATCTTCCCGACCGGTTCCAAAGAGGCGCCGGGCGATGTGCGACAGGTGGACGCGCGCGGCCGCTATGCCGTTCCCGGCTATAACGACATGCATTCCCATGTGCTGGAACTGGCCGATCCTTCTGGCTCGCTTGCGCTGATGCTGGCCGAGGGCGTGACCGGCTTCCGGCAGATGTCCGGCTCCCCCGCGCTGCTCGCCGCGCGGCGGGCGGGCAGGCTGCCCATCGGCGCGCAGGCGCCCGCGCTGCATGAGACGCCCGGCTCGCTCATCACCCCGTTCAACGCCGGAACGCCGGATGCCGCTGTCGCAGAGATAAGGCGGCAAAAGGCGCAAGGGGCCGATTTCATCAAGATCGGCATGGTCGCGCCCGATATATTCTTCGCCGCGATCGAGGAAGCGAAGGTGCAGGGAATAGCGATCCTCGGCCATTTGCAGGAAGGCACCGACGCGGTGCAGGCGACGGCGGCGGGTTTCCGATCGGTCGAGCATCTGGGGCCGGGCAGCACCATCTGGGTCTGTTGTTCCGACGAGGAAGCCGAACTGCGCGCCGACAGCTACAAGCGGGAGGTCATCAAGGCGCCGCCGTTCAAGATCCCGTTCCTCGAAACGCTGGTGATGAAGAAGCTGGGCAAGATGCTCATCAACCCGTCCGCCTTCGCCAGACCGCAGGACGTGGACCGGTTGGATCGCGCGATCAACAGCTATGATGCGGAAAAGGGCCACCGGGTCGCGGAGGCCTTCCGCGCGGACGGCAGCTGGCAGGTGCCGACGATGGTCCGGCTGCGCACGCAGGAATATGCCGACCTGCCCGAATATGAGCAGGACGAGATGCTCGCCTATATGCCGGAAAAGGCGGTGCGCAACTGGCGCGAGGTGACGGCGCGCTACAAGGCGTTGCCCGGGGATATGCGCCGCGCCTTCCATGCCGCCTATCCCCGGCAACTGGATCTGGCGAAGCTGTTCAGCGATGCGGGCGTGCGGATGATGGTGGGCACCGATGGCGGCTCCTATCTGGGGCCGGGGCTGACGCTGCGGCAGGAATTCCGCGAACTGGCCGATGCGGGGATATCGCCGCTGAAAATCCTGCAAATGGCGACGATCAACGCCGCCGATTATCTGCATCGGGCGGACAGCATGGGGCGGGTCGAGATCGGCTATGACGCCGATCTGGTGCTGCTCGACGCCGATCCGCTCGAACGGGTCGAGCATCTGCACCGCATCGCGGGCGTGGTGCGTGCGGGCGTGCATCATTCGGCGGGCGCGCTCGATGCGTTGAAGCGGCGGGTCGCGCAGGGGCGCGGCGTCCTGCCCTGAGCGTGGAGCGGAAACGGACCTGAGCGTGGAACGGAAACGGAATGGACAAAAAGGAGAGGGCGCGATGATCGCCAGGGCAATGGATGTGGAATCGGTGCGTTTCGCCGCGCCGGATATCGAGGTTATGCGCAGCTTCCTCACCGATTTCGGCCTGCGCGAAGCGGAGGATGCGGGGGACGGCGTGCTGCGGATGCGCGGCGTGGGCGACGCGCCCTTCGTCCATGAAACGGTGCAGGGCGATCCGGGCTTTGTCGGCCTGACCCTGCGCGTGCGGGATCTGGAAGATTTGCAGGCACTGGCGCAGGCGGAAGGCGTCGCGGTCGAGGCGGCCGAAGGGCCGGGCGGCGGACAGCGCGTGCTGCTGCGCGATCCCGATGGCTATCGGGTGGAGGCGATTGCGGGCAAGGCACGGGTCGCCCCGATCGATACCGTCTCGACCGGCGGCTGGAACATCGCCCGCCGTCAGGAACGCGCGGGCGAGGCGAAGCGGGTTCCCGTCGCCCCGGCCCATGTCGTGCGGCTCGGCCATGTGGTGATGGGCGTGTCGGACATGACGCGCAGCTGGGACTGGTGGCAGAGCCGCTTCGGCCTCCTCATCTCCGACGAGGTGCGCGCGCCCACGGGGGATGTCGCCGCGCTCTTCATCCGCTGCGACCGGGGTGATGAGGCGGTCGATCATCATACCCTCAACTTCGCGTCGATTCCCGGCGCGCCGCCCAAATTCCACCATGCCGCGTTCGAGGTGCTCGACCTTGACGACCTGATGGCGGGCAATCGCTATCTGATCGAGCAGGGCCGCCAGCATGACTGGGGCGTGGGCCGCCATATATTGGGCAGCCAGGTGTTCGATTACTGGAAGGACCCCTTTGGCCACCGCGTCGAGCACTGGACCGATGGCGACCTGTTCGATGCCAGCGTGCCGCCCAATGTCACCGATATTCCGACCATGCTCGGCCATCAATGGGGGCCGGCGGCTCCGGCCGATTTCACGGCCTGAACACTATGATGAGCACAGCGCAGCCAGCCATGTCCTTATCCGCCCATGGGGCACCTCTGCCCAAGGAAGAGGGGAGGGAGGAAGTGGCTTCAGCTGATGTCGCGGAGGTGCGCGCGCGGCTGGATGCCGCGCCGATGAGCTGGACGCAGGTGATCGCGATCGCCATCACCTTCCTGCTGTCGGCGGTCGATGGCTATGACGTGTTGTCGGTGACGTTCGCCGCGCCCGCGCTGCCGCTGGCGTGGGGCGTGGGCAAGGCGGCGCTGGGCGTGGTGCTGGCCGCCGGATTGGCGGGCATGGCGCTCGGCGCCTTCCTGCTCGCGCCGCTCGCCGACCTCTTCGGACGCAAGCCGATGATCCTCGCCGCGCTGGTGCTGATGGTGCTGGGCATGGGGTGCTGCGCGCTGGCCGGGTCGCTCCCCCAACTGGCCCTTTTCCGCGTGATCGCCGGATTGGGCATAGGCGGCTGCGTCGCGATCATCACGCCTGTCGCGGCGGAGTTCGCCAATGCGCGTTATCGCCCGTTCACGCTGGCGATCATGGCGATCGGCTATCCGGTGGGCGGGGTCATCGGCGGGTTGCTCGCGGCGCTGCTGCTCAGCCTGCACGATTGGCGGGCGGTATTCGTGGCCGGGGCGATCGCGGCGGCGCTGCTGGTGCCGGTGGTGATGCTGCTGCTGCCCGAATCCCTCGCCTATCTGCTGACCCGGCGCGGGCCGGGGACGCTGGAGCGGGTCAATGCCGTGCTCGCGCGGTGCGGCCAGCCGCCCATGGTCGCCCTGCCCGAAGGCAAAGCGCCCGGCAAGCGCGGTTATGCCGCGCTGTTCGCGGGCAGGCAGCGGGGCGCGACGCTCTGGATCACGGCGGTCAACCTGCTGCTGGTGTTCACCATCTATTTCTTCCTGAGCTGGATGCCGCAGATGATCGCGGACGCGGGCTTTCCCGCGGCCAGCGCCAGCCTTGCCTCGGCCGTCGCCAATTTTGCCGGGATAGCCGGGGGGCTGTTGCTCGGCTGGCTGGGGCGGCGGCGCAGCCTGCGCGCGCTGGTGGCGGGCCATATGCTGCTGCTGGGGGTCGCGACCATCGCTTTCGGCATGATGCCGCCGGTGTTTCCGCTGTTGCTGCTGGTGGGCGGGATCTGTGGCTTCTGCCTGTTCGCGGCGGCGAGCGGCATGTATGCGACGCTCGCCTCGACCTTCGGCGACGAGGCGCGGGCGTCGGGCACCGGTTTCGTTAGCGGAACAGGCCGCATATCGAGCGCGATCGCCCCGGCTGCGGCGGGCTGGCTGTTCCATGCGGGCCTCGGCCCGGCGTCGGTCTCGCTGATATTCGGCAGTTGCTCGCTGGCGGCGGCGCTGTTGCTGTTTGGCGGCTGGAATCGCTTCCGCCCATCCTGATCCCGATCCCGGCGCGGGGCCGCGCGGATCAGCTTGTCGGTGGCGGCGTGCCGATGGAAAGGGAGGCCGCCCGCTCGAAAAGGTTGAGGATGAGGGGGTCGCGCTCATTCTTCCTTATTGCCGCGTAAAAGGGGATCGGCGGACAGAAGCCATCGGGAAAGGCCGGCACGAGCAGGCCGGAGGCAAGTTCCTGTTCCAGCATGGACCGGGGCAGCAGGCCCAGCCCTCCGCCTTGCAGGATGATGTCGATCATCAGGCGGACGTTCGAGCAGACGCTGAGGCGGCGCGCGCGCATGGCCTGTCCCGCGAGATTGTCGATCATCGCCTGATGGATCGGCGATTCCTTGGGCAGGGACCAGATCGTGGTCGCTTCGAGGCGGGCAGGCTCGCGGATGGCCGAAACGACGGCCGGGCTGCCGACCCAGAGCAGGTCGGCGAGGCCAATCCCCGCGATCTCCAGCGCGGGATGGGTGACAGGCCCCGCCAGAAACACCATGTCCGTCCGCGCGGTCAGCACCCCGTTCAGCAGTTCGGCGCTCAGCGCCACGTCGATTTCCAGCGAGACATCGGGCATGTCCCGGTTGATCTGCGCGCAATAGGCAGGCAGGCAGTTCGCGGCCGCGATTTCCCCCGCGCCGATGCGGACCGTGCCCGCGAGGTTGCCGCCGCCCACCACATCATAGATCGATCGTTCCAGATCAGCGAACACCCTGTCGAGGGAGGTGACGATGCTCCGCCCTGCCGGGGTCAGCGTGGCCAGCCGACCCTGTTTTTCGAACAGCTTCATGCCCAGCCGCCGCTCCAGATCGCGGATGCGGTTGGATATGGCCGGCTGCGTGGTGTTGAGCCGGTCGGCCGCGGCGCTGAACGTACCCAGCTTCGCTATCCAGCGCAGCGTTTCGAGCTGTTGCAGGGAAAGATGTTTCATCATGATTTTGAATGAATAGCGGTAATATAATAAAATTGGAATGTATCGATCCGGATCGATACGGATAGCCGGGAGAGGAGTGTTTTCGTGCGAAAAATCTATTCAGATGCGGCATCTGCGCTGGACGGCCTGTTGTTCGACGGCATGCAGATATGTGCGGGCGGTTTCGGGTTGTGCGGTATTCCCGAACGGCTGATCGACGCTATTCGGGACAGCGGGGTGAAGGACCTCACCATCGCGTCGAACAATGCCGGGATCGACGGCGAGGGCCTCGGCAAGCTGCTGCGCACGCGGCAGGTGAAGAAGATGATCTCTTCCTATGTGGGCGAGAACAAGGAATTCGAACGCCAATATCTGGCCGGTGAGCTGGAGGTGGAATTCTGCCCGCAGGGCACGCTGGCCGAGCGCTGCCGCGCGGGCGGGGCAGGCATTCCCGGTTTCTACACCAAGACCGGCGTCGGCACGCAGGTGGCCGAGGGCAAGGAAGTGAAGACGTTCGACGGGCAGGATTATATCCTGGAACGCGGCATTTTCGCGGACCTCGCGATTATCAAGGGCTGGAAGGCGGACGAGGCGGGCAACCTCATCTTCCGCAAGACCGCCCGCAACTTCAACCAGCCGATGGCGACCGCCGCGAAGGTCTGCGTCGCCGAGGTCGAGGAAATCGTGCCGGTCGGCAGCCTCGATCCCGATAGCATCCACCTGCCGGGCATCTATGTGAAGCGCATGATCGTCGGCGCGCCCTATGAAAAGAAGATCGAGTTCCGTACCGTCCGTCAGAAGGAGACCGCATGATGAGCAGCGAGACGGCAGTGAAGGGCTGGACCCGTGACCAGATGGCGGCGCGCGCCGCGCGGGAGCTTCAGGACGGTTTCTATGTGAACCTCGGCATCGGCATTCCGACGCTGGTGGCGAACCATATTCCCGATGGCGTCGAGGTGACGCTGCAATCGGAAAACGGCATGCTGGGCATCGGGCCTTTCCCCTATGAGGGTGAGGAGGACCCGGACCTCATCAATGCGGGCAAGCAGACGATCAGCGAATTGCCGCAGAGCGTCTATTTCAGTTCGGCGGACAGCTTTGCGATGATCCGGGGCGGGCATATCGACCTCACCGTGCTCGGTGCGATGGAAGTGTCGGAAAGCGGCGACATCGCCAACTGGATGATCCCCGGCAAGATGATCAAGGGCATGGGCGGGGCGATGGATCTCGTCGCGGGCGTGAAGAAGATCATCGTCGTGATGGAGCATACGTCCAAGAATGGCGACCCCAAGTTCATCCCGGCCTGCACGCTGCCGCTCACTGGCAAGAATGTGGTCGACATGATCGTCACCGATCTCTGCGTGTTCCAGCGCCCCGACCATGACAGCCCGTTCCGGCTCGTCGAACTGGCCCCCGGCGTCACCGCTGAGGAGGTTGCGGCCAAGACCAGCGCCCATTATGTGACCGGCTGACGGCCGGTTGTTCCGGTCTCCCCGCTTCGGGGACGCAGGAAGATTGAGGGAAAATGCTGGATAGCTGGGCCGGATTGATCTGCGCCGTGGTGGCGGTGGTGATTTCCGGCCTGGGCAAGGGAGGCTTTGCCGGGCTGGGCGGTCTCGCCATGCCGATCATGGTGCTGGCCAATCCGCCGGTGGAAAGCGCCGCTGTGCTGCTGCCGATCCTGATCGTGCAGGATGTGGTGAGTGTATGGGCGTTCCGCCACAGTTGGGATGCCGGTGTGCTCAAGGTGATGCTGCCGGGTATGACGCTGGGGGTGAGCCTGGGCTATATTTTCTCGCGTCTGGTCAGCGAAAAGGCGGTGCTTTTCGCCGTGGGGCTGGTGTCGCTGGCCTTTGGCCTGCAACGGCTCTGGGCCGAGCGTGGCGGGCGCACTGTTCTGCCGTCCGGCTCGCCCGGCTGGGTGGGCGTGATCTTCGGCACCTTTTCCGGTTTCGTGAGCCATATCGCCCATGCCGGCGCGCCGCCATTCCAGATGTGGGTCTTGCCCCGGCGGCTGGAGCGTGACGTGCTGGTGGGCACCACCGCGATCGCCTTTGCCTATATGAACTGGATCAAGGTGCCCGCTTATGCGGCGCTGGGGCAGTTCACGCACGCCAATCTGCTGCATTCGGCATGGCTGGTTCCCGTCGCGCTCGCCAGCACCTGGGCGGGCGTGCGGGTGGTGAGGAAAATCGACGCGGCCCGCTTCTACCGGCTGATATACTGGCTGATGATGCTGGTGGGGGTAAAGCTCGTCGCCGACGGGATCGGCTGATCCTCATCATGCCCGTCCCGGCAAAGCAGGGGCGCTTTCTCCACGCCCCGACCTGACGCCACCGGACGATGGGGTATCAGCGGAAATCCTTCAGAAATTCGGCCATCAGCGCGGTGACTGCGGGGGATGCCTCCAATTGCATCATATGGCCCGCGCCGGGTACTATCTCGATGCGGCGGACATTCGCATGATGATCGGCGATGGCCGGTATCGGGTCGTCGCCATGCCATGACTCCAGATCGACATCCTTCTCGCTGCCGATGAAATAATAGGGCTGGCTGGTCCTGTGGCCGCGATAGGGCGCACGCTGGCGCCAGCGTATATCCATCGCCCGGTACCAGTTCAGCCCCCCGGTAAAGCCGCTGCGGCTATATTCGGAGATGAACCATTCCAGCTCCCATTCCTCCAGCCAGCGCCACGGTAGCGGCGGGGCCTCGGGCAGCGCGTCGATATAGCGGGTGCCGGGCGGATGCCGCCAGATGTCGATATAATGGAAATCGCCCGACAAGGCATAGAATAACCGATGCAGAAAGGTGCGTGGCTGGGCATCGAGATCGCGATCGGCCGGGCCGACCGGCACGAAATAATCGATATGGACGAAATGCCGCGCGGCCCATTCCGCCGCTTCGGCGAGCGGGGAAATATCCGGACGGTCGGGGAAATGCGGGTTCTGAAGCGCGATGATGCCGCGTACCCGATCCGGGTGGCGATGGGCGAGATCATAGATGGCGAACAGCCCGAAATCGAGACCCGCGAACACGGCCTGTTCCGCGCCCAGATGATCGAGCAGGCCGACAAGATCGCCGACCGTGTGATCGACGTCATAGGCGCTGGCGTCCGGTGGCACCTCGGTCTGGCCCATGCCGCGCATGTCGGGGGCGACGACCCGCCAGCCGGCCGCGGCCAGCGCCGGTATCTGCCGATGCCAGCTCAGCCAGAGGTGCGGGAAGCCGTGGCAGAGGATGAGCAGCGGTCCCTCGCCCTGCTCGACATAATGCATGGCGATGCCGTTGATGCGGGCATGGCGGTGCAGCCATTGGGCCATCAGATGCTCTCCCTCTATCCCTCGTCATTTCCTCCGGCGAGGCAGGCGCGCGCCTGCGCAGCGGCTTACAGGCCGAGCAGCGCGCGGGTCTGGTCGTTGAGTGCGGGCGTGGCCTGATCCTGGAACAGGGCGATGCGCCCGGCGAGCGCCTGTTCCGTCATCTCCGGCTGGCTCGATACCCAGAATTTGCGCGCCGCCATCTGCGCGACGAAGCGGCGGCAACCCTCGTCCAGATCCATGCCATAGGTCGCCATCATATGCGCCATGGTGGCGCGGTGGCTGCTGGCATTGGCCGGCTCGCCTTCGCCCGCCTGTGCGTCGAAGATGCTGGTCTTGAGCATGCCGGGGATGATCGAGCTGACGTTGATCGGCGCCTTGGCGACCTGCATTTCCAGATAGAGGCATTCGCTGAACGACTGGATCGCATGTTTGCTCATGATATAGGCGGTCTGGGTCGGCATGATGCCGAAGGAGCCGACCGAGGCGAGGTTGCCGATCCACGCCTCCTGCCCGACGCGCAGCATGTGCGGCACGAAGGCGCGCACGCCATGGACGATGCCGTGGATATTGACGTTGAGCGTGGTTTCCCAGCGCGATACCGGGATTTCCCAGGTCAGGCCGAGGGTCTCGATCCCCGCATTGTTGACGAGCAGCCGCACCGCGCCATGGCGGTCGAACACGTCCTGCGCCAGCGCGTCGAGCGCCTCGGGCTGCGACACGTCGATCCGGATCGCTTCTGCCTTGCCGCCCGCAGCGACGATCTCCGCCGCGACGGCATCGGCGCGGGCCTTGTCGACGTCGGTGACGATGACGGTCATGCCGATCTGGCCGCAGCGGCGGGCGATTCCCATGCCGATGCCCGCGCCCGCGCCGGTGATGACGGCGACGCCGCCGGAAAAGACCTTTTCTTCTTCCGTCATGAAAGGACTCCGCTCAGATCGAGGTCAGCGAGGCGGGCGCGCCCGGCAGATAATGATGATAATAGCCCGCCGCCCAGCCGCCATCGACGGAAAGCTCCGCGCCGCAGATATAGCTGGCCTCGTCCGAGCAGAGGAAGAGGCTCGCCGCCGCGATCTCCTCCGGCTCGCCGATGCGCTGAAGCGGCACGCGCTCATAGCCTGCATTCTTGGCCTCGCCTTCGAGCGCCTGCGGGTTGCCCATCAGGGTGTTGACGCCGCCGGGATGCACAGAGTTGACGCGCACGCCCTGATGGCCGAATTCCAGCGCGGCGGTCTTGGTGAGGCCGCGCACCGCCCATTTGGAGCTGCTGTAGAGCGACAGCGCATTGGCGCCGCGCAGCCCGTCGACCGAGGAGATGTTGACGATAGCCCCGCGTCCGGCCGCGCACATCGCCCCGCCGATATGCTTGAGGCCCAGCATCGTGCCCTTGACGTTGATGCCGAGCACCCGATCGATCATCTCGACGGTGAGTGCGGTGATCGGCGCGAAGGCGACCACGGCGGCATTGTTGACGAGGGCGTCGATGCGGCCATGCCGGGCCAGCACCGCCTCGGTAAGCGCCGTCCAGTCGGCTTCGCTCGACACGTCGAGCCGCTGGAACATCGCATCGCCGCCCAGTTCCGCTGCCAGTGCGCGGCCTTCCTCTTCCAGCACATCGGCGATGACGACCTTCGCGCCTTCGCGAGCAAACAGGCGGACGGTGGCCGCCCCCATGCCGCGTGCGCCGCCGGTGATGATGGCGATCCTGTCCTGCATTCTTCCTGTCATGATGGTCCTTCTTTCAGAGGCCGACGCGTTTTAGGCGATTTTGGGAATTCATGATGCGTATTAAATCGGAAAAATATCTACGCAGGTCAAGATGAATCGGTCTGGAATATTCATGCAGGAGGTGGTTATATCATAAATTCCCGGCGCATTGCCGGAAGCCACTCAAAGGTCGGGAGAGCCTTCGCGACGATCGAGCCTGTCGAGCAGCAGTGCGGCGATCAGCAGCAGCCCGGCGGGGCCGGCCATGGCGATCAGGATGAGCGCGGGGCTTGTCCCCCTTTCCAGAAACAGGCCTACCAGCAGCGGCCCGCTAATCGCGCCGATCCTCCCCAGTCCGAGCGCCCAGCCCAGCCCGGTCGCGCGCATCGGCGCGGGATAGAAGAGGGATGCCGCCGCGATGGCGCTTTTCTGTCCGCCCCCCATGCCCGTCCCGGCAAGAAAGCCGGCCGCCAGCAGCAGCAGCGGGGCGGAATGGATATAATGCCCCAGCCCAAGGAAACCCAGCAGGCCCAGCCCATAGATGATCGCCAGCGTCTGGAAGGGGCCGCAATACCGGCCGAGCAGGATGATCGGTACAGGAGCGAGCGATGCCCCGATGGAAATCATGCTTGCGAGGCTCACCGTCCTGGAGAGCGATCCCCCCGCTTCGCCGACCAGCGAGGGCAGCCAGTTCTGGAGGGCGTAGAACAGGCCCAGATTGACGGAGAAGATCGCCCACAGCAACAAGGTGGCGCCGCGCAATTCCCCAGTCCAGAGCGCTTTGGGAAGAACACCTGTTGTTCGCTCGACGGGTCGGGGCCACTGTGCGGGAACGCAGCGGAGCGCGAGCGCAAAGGCGATCAGGCAGACGAAAAGGGCGGGCATCCACGGCGCGGCCCATCCCCAGCGGGGGAAAAGGGCGCCGCAGGCCAGGCTCGCGGCCAGAAAACCGAGCGAAAACCCCGAATAGGACAATACCACCCGCGCGCCGCGCCATGTCAGGCGCTCCTGATGGCTGGTGATCGCCACCACGCACGGAATGGCCGCGCCGATCGCCATGCCGGAAATGAGGCGGGCGATGGCCAGCCAGACGATCGATCGCGTCATGATGCACAGGATGATGCTGGCGGTGAGGGCGGCCAGACTCGACAGCAGCACGATACGACCGCCATGCCGATCCGTAAGGGGGGCCAGCAGGATATAGCCGACCATTAACCCGACCATCGCCGCCGACAGCAAGGGACCGCGCCAGGGCGTCGGCAGCAGCCCGGCCTGCACCAGAGAGGGCAGGAGGAAACTGAACAGTTGCAGGACGTAACCGCTTGCGAGCAGCACCAGCGTGCAGCAGGCAAAAATGGTCCAGGGCCGGGCGATCTTGCCTTCGTCTCCGTCCTCCCCCTCAGCCGTCGTCATCATTCCCGTCCCTTTTCCCTGACCCGCTTTGCGCCGGAAACGAAAAGGACGGAAGAGGGAAACCGCGTCAGAAGCCGAGCTTCAGCGTCATGGAGACATAGCTATTGTCGCCATAACCCGCGCGGCGCAGCACGGTGCCGGCATCGACATAATTGACGACGCCCGCGACCGAGACATGGGGATTGATCGCCCAGTTCAACGTTGCGCGATAGATATGGGCGACCTGCTTGCCCGCAACCAGCTGGGTGCCGACATAGGGCTGGGCATTGCCACGATAGACCGCGTCCCCTTCCTTCTGCCGCCAGTAGAAACCGGCCTCGGTCGAGAGAGTGACGTTTTTCGCCAGCGGAACGGACAGGGTGGGCGCGATGTCCATCATGTTGATGGCGCCGATATAATTATCGTCGCTGAACATGATGGTGGCGTTGTAGAGGAAATTGAACGCATGCACGGTGCCGGTGCTGCTGTAGTTGCCGCCGCCCGAGGCAAGATCGGCATGGAAGCCCAGACGCGGCGCGGTGCGGCCGTTGCCCAGCGCGATGCTCTGACTGGTGCTGAACGCATGGGCCTTTACCGCCCGCCCGGAGAATTCGCCGTTCTGCCTGATCGCGGTCCAGTCGAAGCTGAGCGTGCCGACATGGCCCCAGAGGCGCGCGCCGTAATTCTCACGGCGATCCTCGCCGGAAATCAGGGCGATCCTGCGCGCCTTGTTTTCATAATGAAAATAGAAGGGGTCGAAATAGATCGCCGCCTTGCGCCCCGCAATCGGCTTGTCGGTGACGAGGAAACTGCTGTTCACGCCGCGCAGCATCTCGCCATTGCCGATCGCATCGTCGAGCCATCCATCGCCCTGTTGCGTCGGCGTGAAGTCGATGGCGGTGAAACGAAACCTCCGCCAGTCCATGGAGAGGCGCGCGCCGTTCATCGATACATGGATATTGGGATTGTCGCGGGGGCTAATGATGAAGCGCGGCCCGTCGAAATATTCCTGCCGCCCGACCGCAAGACGCGCCATGCCGCCCGCGACCGGCAGCCGGATTTCGCCGAAAAGCTGCTGGATGATCAGGTCGTTTTCCTGAATCGGCTGGTGCACATTCTCATTGCGCCCGAAAATCTGTGCGGATGCCAGTTCCCCATAGATCCGGAAGGCGGGCAGAATATGCAGATCTGCGGCAACCGTGGTGCGGATGAGAAATTCATGCCGATCCTTCCCGTCATTGAGACCGGGGCGCGAAGAGAAGGCGTAGCGGCTGCGCTGGTCGGCGTTCAGCGTCAGATAGGCATCGCCATCGGCGTCGAGCGGCATATATTTGAGCGACGAGAAGCGATCCCGCTTCGCCTTGGGGTCGGCAAGGAAGCTCCAGTCCTCTCCGGCGCGCAGCATATAGGTGTTGGAGCCCGTCCGGGGACCCAGCCCGGCGGCTTCGGCAGGATAGGGCGAACGCGGGGCCTCTGGCCGGGCAATCCGCAGGGGAGGAAGCGCGGCGGGTGAGGGCTGTGCATCCGGCTCCGTCTGCCCCGGCCGATCCGTGGCAGCGGGTGCGGAAGCGTCGGCCAGCTGGGCCTGCGCCGCAACGGGAAGGGCGCCGCCCGCGAGCAAAAGGCACGCGGCCAGAGCCTTCCGGGGTGGAAGGAAAGCGTTCAGCATCGAGTATCGGTTCCGGTCAGGGGGAACATCGTCACGCCGTCAGCGTGCGGGAAATATCCCGAAGCTCAGCGGAGCGGCACGTCCATAAGGTCGCTTCCGACGATGATCTCGCCCTTATAATGCCTGGCGACCTCATCGCGCCACATGGCGTCGGTGATCCAGTCCATGTCGCCGGGCACGAAATGGCTGAGCACCAGTTTTTTCACCCCGGCGCGGGCAGCGATCATCCCAACCTGCTCGGCGGTGGTGTGGCTCTCGATCAGGTGGTTGCGGAAAGCGGACGTGCCGTTGGCGCGTTTCACCAGCGCATCGACGCCGGGAACATACAGCACCTCATGCACCAGCACGTCTGCGCCACGGGCGAAATCGGCGAGCGCCGGATTATAGGCGGTGTCGCCGGAATAGACGACGCTGCCATAAGGGGTCTCGAAGCGGAAGGCCAGATTCTGGAGCGGGGGATGGGGTGTGGTGAAGGCGCTGACCTTCACCTTGTCGTCCTGCATCACCGCTCCGCTCCGGGCGGTGAAATCATGCGCCTGCAACAGGGTTGCGGGATCGGCGCGACCCTCATCGGCCATGCGGGTGGCGACATCCAGGCGATTGAGACGCCAGAAATCCGCGGCCATCTGTTCCAGGCCCGCCGGTCCATAAGCGGTGATCGGCTGGCGCAGGGCGCCCGCCGCCCAGATATTGTAGACCAGATTGCCGAATTCCAGCTGATGGTCGGAATGCATGTGTGAGATGAAGATCGAGCGGATGCTGGCGAGGTCGATCCCCGCTTTCACGATCTGTGCGGTGACCCCCATGCCGGTATCGATCACATAGGTCGAACCGTCGACGATCAGCGCATTGGCCGGGTTCGACCGCTTGCCGCCGACGCGCGGGCCGCCCTTGGTGCCGAGCAGGACGAGCCGGGCGCCCCTGGCGCTTTCCGGCGCGGGCGCTGCGGCACGCAGCGGCAGGGCAGGAACAAGCGCGGAAGCGGCGGCAATGGCGCCCATGCCCAGAAAGGCGCGGCGGGAACTCGGCACAGAAAAGGAAGCGTTCATGACACCCTCATCGGTTGATCTTCGGGCCTTCCCTGTTGGGCCAGGCAGAAGGGAGGGGTATCATCGCCGCCGCTCGGAAGTCAATACGAATAAGAACCTCATTCGTATTTTATCGCAATGGACAGGACCGGGGCGGCTCTTCTATCAGGGCCGCGCGGAAGGGAGAGAGGCTGTGACCGGCGCGGAATGGAATGACGATCTGATGCGGGCGGGCGTATTTCCGGCGGTGCAGGCGCGCAGCCGGGTGATGCGGGACCGGCTGATTGCCGAAGGGCTTGTCATTGCACGGAAAATCCCGTTCGATGATATCAGTATCATCGATATCTGCACGGCGGCGAATTGCTCCATCGGCGCCTTTTATGCGCGCTTCCCGGACAAGCTGACCTTGTTCAAGGGGATCATGGTGGCCGCTGCGGCGGAATCGGCGCCCTTGCTGGAAGGGGTGGTGCGGGACAATGCCTTTCCCGATATTCTGTCCCGCCTGACGCAGGCGCAGGTCGAACGGTTCCGGGAGCAGGAAATCTTCTTCCGGTCCGCCTTCAAGGTGAGTCTCGATGCATCGGAAGCATGGGAGCCTTTCCGCCGCAATTCCCACGCTCTTGCAGGCGCCTTCATCGCGCGGGCCTTGGCGGAATATTCGTCCGATGCCGCCGGCGTGGACGAGGCCCGCATCCGTTTCGGGTTCCAGATCATGTATGGCGTGCTCAACAATGCGGTCATGAACCGGCCCGGCCCCTATCTTCTGGAAAGCGAGGATTTCGCGCCCATGTTGGAACAGGCGATGCGCGCGGTCATGGCCCTTCCCAGCAAGGGGGAATGAATATCCGGATATTCCGGAAGAGGCGCGCGGGGACGAACCGGGGCCACAGGCGCGCCTTGCCCGTTTTGCTTATGGGCTTTTCAAAGTGCCAGCATTCGCTAGATTCCCGCGAATGAAGGATGGAGCTGTTTTGGCAGGCGCGTCATGCACGGACGACGCGTTTTCTCCGGTTGACCGGGAATTAATGGGTCACTTCCTGAAGAGGCCCGGATTTCTGCTCGCCCGGGTGGATCAGATCTGTACCGTGATTTTTGGCACTCTTTCGGAAGCTCCGACGCTCAGCCAGGCGGAATTTCTGCTGTTGCTCGACCGGGTGGGGCCGATGATCCAGATTGCCCTTGCCCGCGCGGCCGGCGTGGACAAGTCGACGACCGCCTATATTCTGGACAATCTTCAGGATCGCGGCTGGATCGAGCGCACCGTGCGGGAACATGACCGGCGCTCTTCCCTCATCTCCCTGACATCCGAAGGGCAGGCCATCCTCCCCCGTGTGAGGCGGAACTTCGCGGAGCTGCAACAGCGGCTGGAAGCGCCTTTTCGGAAAGGCGAACTCGCGGTCCTGACGGAGAAGCTTTATCATGTGGGGCAGAATGAGCAGGTTCCCGCGCCGCTGTGGCGCGTCGCGTGCGATCCTGTCTCGGGCGTGCTGGACGGCTCGCTCAGCTTCCTCAGCCGTCGCGCCTTGCAGATGCTCCATGCCCAGTTCCTGAAAACGGCGCAGGCAACGCGGCTTACCCTGCGGCAATTCTCGCTGCTGTTCATCCTGAGCCAGCGGCAGTCGATAACCCAGACGGAATTTGCGCAGATTTTCGGGGTCGATCCCGCGACCTGCGCCGTCATCATGCGGGCACCCGCCCGGCGGGGCCTGATCGACGGCATGCCCTGCGAAAAGGACAGGCGCGCGCGCAACTATACGCTGACCTCGGCCGGCTGGGCGCTGCTGAAACAGGTGCATCCGCTTGTCGACCAATCCGAAGCGATTGTCTTTCGTCGCGAATCGCCTGACGAGATCAGGGTGATCGTCGAATATCTGCACCGGATTGTCGCTGCCTATAGTCATCTTTTGCGCTTCCCCGGCGCCATCGCCTAGGGCGGGCGGCCCTTTTTCTTCCTGAACGCAGGATCACCAGACCCGCCTTATGGCGGCCTTTTTCTTGTCGGCAGACCGCGCCGGGCCTTCTGATTGCGCTCGCGCCGGGAAGGGGGTCTTGACACCGGTTCGTCACAATATACAACGACGTCGGACAATTAATTCCGGGCAAGCGATCCGGGGCAAATTTCTGGGAGAGAGAAATGGCTGACGTCGAAGCGCGTACGGTGCCGGTGCGGAATCCGCGCACCGGGAAGGTCGATTTCGAGATTCCTGTCGCATCGGCGGCGGAGGTCGCCGAAAAGTCCAGCCGCCTGCGCGCCAGCCAGCCGTTCTGGGCCGCGCTTTCCATCCAGCAAAGAATAGAGGTGATGCGGCGTTTTCTGGGCGAGGTCGCCCGGCGCAAGGATGCGATCGCCGAAGCCGATGCGGCGGACACCGGCGGCTGCCACACGTCCTATCTCCAGGGTTTCATCACCATGGGTAATATCGGCGGCTGGATCGAGGATGCCGAGGCCGCACTGGCGCAGGCGGGCTTTCATGGACCCTCGAAGTCGATGCCCGGCGTCGAAGTGCGCACGCAGCTGGTCCCCTATCCGCTGGTCGGGGTAATCGGCCCGTGGAACGCCCCGATGATGCTGGTGCTGCTCGATGCGATTCCGGCCTTGTTTGCGGGCTGCGCGGTGCTGGTGAAGGCCTCGGAGGTGACGCCCCGCTGGATTGCGCCCTTTTTCGATGCGGTGGCGCAGGTCCCGGAACTGGCCGCCATATTCGACTATGTGCATGGCGACGGGACGACCGGGCAGGCGATGGTCGAGGAAGCCGACCTGATCTGCTTTACCGGCAGCGTTCCCACCGGCCGCAAGATCGCGGTGCAATGCGCCCGGCGGCTGATCCCCTGCTATCTCGAACTGGGCGGCAAGGACCCCATGATCGTGACCGAAAGCGCCGACCTCGAACGGGCCGCCACTGCGGTGCTGCGCGGCGGCGTCCATGCCAACGGCATGGTCTGCTTTTCGGTCGAGCGCATCTATGTCGCGGAAAAAATTCACGATGCCTTCGTGAAGCTGCTGGTGGAGAAGGCGGAGAAGGTACGCCTGAACAGCGATGATCCGCGCGCCGGGCATCTGCACCCCTTCACCTTCGCACCGCAGGCCGGGATCGTCACCGGGCAGATCGAGGATGCGGTTGCAAAGGGGGCCAAGGTCCTGACCGGGGGCAAGGTCGAGGAAATTGGCGGCGGACTTTACATGCGTCCGACGATCCTCACCGGTGTCACTCATGACATGGCGATCATGCGGGACGAGACCTTCGGCCCCTGCCTGCCCGTCATGCCGTTCCGTACGATCGATGAGGCCGTTGCGCTCGCCAATGACACGATATTCGGCCTTACCGCCAATGTGATCGCGGGCAGCGAGGCGGAGGCGTTACGCATTGCGGAGCGGATCAACGCGGGCGCGGTCTTCATACAGGACAGCTTCCTCACCTTCGCCAAGAACCGCACGGTCGGCACCAACAGCTTCGGCGTTTCGGGCGTGGGCGGCGGCGCCCGCACCGGCCCGGAGGCCATTTTGCGCTATGTCCGGCGCAAGGCGCTGCTGACCCAGCATGGCGAACCGGCGGACATTCAGAACGACCATCATCTGGGCCAATCAGGACGCTGAAAACGGCGGCTGACCATCGCGATTTACCGAAGGAGAAGATAGTGGCTTGGCAATTGACGGCACTTGATCGCCTGGAGATTCAGGAACTTTATTCCCGCTATGCGTGGGGCATCGACCTTGCCGATGCGGAAATGGCGCTTTCCACCTTCACCCGCGATGCGTGGTTCGACCATCTGTGGCAGGGGCGCGTGCAGGGCCATGAAGCGATCCTGCAAAATCTCCAGTCCCTTTGGAATGATCGCCAACACTGGTGGTACGGGCGGCAGCATCTGATGAACCATTTCATCATGGAGCCGCGTGAGGAAGAGGGGGAGGCGGATGTCCGCTGCTTCTTCCAGATCGTCCAGTTCCAGACCGACTATGGCACCAATTTCGTGTTCGGCATCGGCACGCGGATCGATCATGTCACGAAGAAGGAAGGCCCATGGCGCTTCCAGTCGCTGGAGGTGAACGCCTGGACCGCGGCCGATCAGGTGCCGTGGAAGGGGGAGTTCCTGATGAAGGAGCGGCCAAGGCATGTTCCCAAGCCGGTCCGGGGGTGAGGGATGCGGATCACCGCTGCCATCAGCCGCCCCGGTACAGAGGCGCCCCGGCTCGAACAGGTCGAGCTGGAGGCGCCGCGTGCGGGCGAAATGCGCGTGCGTATCGTCGCCGTGGGCATTTGCCACACCGACCTGCATGCGCATGAAGGGCGTCTCGCGCCGCTTCCGATAGCACTGGGGCATGAAGGGGCGGGCATCGTCGAGGCGCTGGGGGAAGGGGTGGACGCGTTCCAGCCGGGCGATCATGTGCTGCTGAGCGGGACCTCCTGCGGTACATGCCCGAACTGCCTCGACAATCTGCCGAGCTATTGCGACCTCGCCATGCCGATGACGTTCGGCGGCAAGCGGCTGGATGGGTCGAGCGCGCTGTGCTGCGATGGGGAGCGCCTGCATTCCCACTTTTTCGGGCAGTCTTCCTTTGCCACCCATGCTCTCGTGCCCCAGCGCACCGCCGTGAAGGTGGACAAGGATTTGCCGCTGGAAAAGCTCGCGCCGCTCGGGTGTGGTGTGATTACCGGCGCGGGCGCCGTCATCGAGGCGCTCCGCGTCGGTTTCGGCCAGAGCATTGCGATATTCGGGGTCGGTGCGGTGGGGCTGTCCGCCGTCATGGCCGCGCGACTGGCCGGGGCGGCGCGGATCATCGCCGTGGACGTGAAGCCGGACCGGCTCGAACTGGCGCGGGAACTGGGCGCGACCGACCTGTTCCTGTCGGATCGGGAGGACTTGGCCGGCGGCATCCGGGCCGTCACCGGGCGGGGCGTGGATTTCACGCTCAACACGACGGTGGCGCCTGCCGTGCATATGCTGGCGCTGGAGTGTCTGGCGATGCGGGGCACCGCCGCCTTCGTCTCGGCGCCGCGAGGGGAGTGGGCGCCGCCGATGTTCGCGATGCTGGCGGGCGGACGCCAGCTGCGGGGCATATTGGGAGGGGACGCCGCGCCCGCGCTCTTCCTGCCAAAGCTGATCGATTATTGGCGGCAGGGACGGTTCCCGCTCGACCGGCTGATCCGGACCTATGCCTTTGACCAGATCGGGCAGGCCTTTGCCGATCTTCAACAGGGCCGCGTGATCAAGCCGGTGCTGTTGCTTCCACAGGGAGAAGCATCGTGAAGATAGAATTGCGCGACCGCATCGGGGCGCTTGGCCTCGACCTGACCCCGCCCATGATGGAGGCGACACAGGCGATTTTCGCCACGAGTTTCAGCGGCGTTGATCCACAGACGCGCATCGATCGCGATCTTGTCTATGGGCCGCATGATCGGCACCGGCTCGATATATTCCGGCAGGATGGAGCGAAGGCGGCTCCCGTACTCGTCTATGTCCATGGCGGCGGGTTCGTCATGGGCGACAAGCGGTCCGCCACCGGTCCCTTTTACGACAATGTGGGCGATTTCGCCGCCCGCAACGGAATGATCGGGGTGACGATCACCTATCGCCTTGCCCCCGCCGATCGCTGGCCTGCGGGACCGGAGGACCTGGCGTTGCTGATCGCCTGGCTCCAGCAGAATATCGCGCATCATGGGGGCGACCCTTCGCGCATCTTCCTGATGGGGCAATCGGCGGGCGCGGTCCATGTGGCGAGCTATGTCGCCCATCGCCGGTTCCACCCCGAAACAGGCCCCGGCCTTGCGGGGGCATTACTGATTTCCAGCATCTATGACGTCGCGACGGCTTATGCCAATGCGTTTCACAAGGCCTATTTTGGCGATGACGCAACGGCCTATTCCGCCTTTTCCAGCACAGAAGGGCTGATCGAAAGCGATGTGCCGCTGCTGGCCACCGTTTCGGAATTCGACATCGTGGATTTCCAGAAGCAGGCGGCGGCGTTCGTCGCCGCCTATGCCGCCCGCAAGGAACGATATCCGCGCATGGTGTGGCTGGCGGGCCATAACCACCTGTCTCCCGCGCTGGAGATCGGATCGCCGGGCAGCGCGCTGGAGCCGGTCATCAAGGATTTTATCGCGGCGCACATCGCCGGAGGAGAAGGATAATGGAACCCATCCGCTTTTCGGAAAACGCGTTGTTCACGGGCTGGGGAGCGCCCATGCGCACCGAAGCCACCATCGACGGGCTGGAAATCATCCAGGGGGCGCTTCCGGCGGGCCTTGAAGGAACGCTCTACCGCAATGGTGCGGACTGGCAATATCCGTCGGGCCGGGACGATGACATCTTCATCGATGGCGAGGGCATGTATCATATGTTCCGCTTCGAGGATGGGCAGGTGAGCTATCGGTCGCGCTGGGTCACGACCGAGCGATATGCGTTGCAGCAGCAGGCCCGGCGCGCGCTGTTCGGCCGCTATCGCAATCGCTACACCAATGCGCCGGAGGCACGCGATGCCAATATGGGCACCGCCAACACCACCGCGATGTTCCATGCCGGGCGTCTCTATGCGCTCAAGGAAGATGATCTTCCCTATGAACTGAATCCCGACACGCTGGAGACGATCGGCCGCACCGATATGGACGGCCAGATCACGTCCCATTGCTTCACCGCCCATCCCAAGGTCGATCCGATCACCAATGAATTGCTGGCGTTCGCCTATCAGGCGCGCGGCGACGGCACGAAGGATATCGTCTATTATCTGTTTGACAAGGACGGGCAGAAGATCAACGAAATATGGTTCGAGATGCCCTATGCGGCCTGCGTCCATGATTTCGCGGTCACGGACGAATGGATCATTTTCCCCTTTTTCCCGCTGATCACCGACATGGAGCAGGTGAAGGCGGGCGGCACCTATTTCCAGTGGAACCCCGATCGGGAAACCTGCATTGCGCTGGTGCCGCGCTATGGCGAGGCGAAGGATATCCGGTGGTTCAGCGGGCCTGCCACCAGCGCGGGGCATATGATGAATGCGGTCCGCGAGGGCAGCAAGGTTCATCTGGACCTGTGCCTTTACGAAGGAAATTGCTTTCCTTTCTTCAAGACCCCGCAGGGAGACACCACGCCGCCGGTCCCGCCGTTCCTTACCCGGATCACGATGGATCTCGAAAGCAACGAAGGGTCGTTCGAAAAGGCTCGCCTGCTGGATGTCAGTTGCGAGATGCCGCGCACCGATGATCGCTATCAGGGGCGGCCCTATAGCCATGGCTTCATGATCGTATATCGGTCCAAGGACGGGTCGAGTTCCACCGGGCGAATCGATTTCGCCACGGGCAAACTCGATATCTGGTCGCCGGGGCCGGGCGACAGCGTGCAGGAATGTCAGTTCGTGCCGCGCACGCCGGGCGCTGCCGAAGGGGATGGATGGCTGCTCGTGCCGGTGGCGCGGGTATCGCAGGGGCGCAGCGATCTGGTTGTGCTGGATGCGCAGGATCTCGCGGCCGGGCCGGTCGCCACGATCAAGCTGCCGGTACGCGTGCGATCGACCTTTCATGGCACCTGGGTTCCCGCCGAGACGCTTCGGACGGGCCAATATCCTTATCGACTGGCGGAGACCTGAAGTCTCCGCCGTCCGACGAACAGTGAATTCATAAAAATCATTGAAGGGGAGGTCAGGATGAAGCGGCATTTTTGGACGGCGAGCCTTGTCGGGCTTGCGATCGGCGGGCAGGTCCATGCACAGGCCTATGCACAGGATAGCGGAGTGGCGGCGGCCCAGAACGGACGGCAGATCGAGGATATTGTGGTCACGGCGCAGCGGCGTGAGGAATCCGTGCAGAATTCCTCGCTTTCCATCTCCGTGCTCGGCGGTGCGGCGCTGGAGGATGCCGGCGTCAAGCAGGCGACGGACCTTGGCGCCATCGTGCCGGGCCTTTCGGTCAGTGTCGGCGGCGGCACCGTGCAGACCTATTTGCGCGGGGTGGGCAGCTTTGCGACAGACGCCAATGCCGAAAGCGCGATCGCCTATAATATCGACGGCGTGTATATCTCGCGCCCCAATGGCATCGGTCCGATCTTCTTCGATCTGGAGCGGGTCGAAGTGCTCAAGGGGCCGCAGGGCACGCTTTATGGGCGCAATGCGACGGGCGGCGCCATCAACCTGATCACCCGCAAGCCTGAAGCGGGCTTTACCGGCGATTTCAGCGCGGAATATGGCAATTATGACGCGGTTCGCCTGTCCGCAGCTCTTGGCGGAGGGACGGAAACCATCGCGGTGCGTGGGGCGATGCAATATAGCAAGCATGATGGCTATCTGACCGATGGCTATAATGACGCGGACAGCTTCGCCGCGCGTCTTTCCGCCCGGTTGCGGCCGACCGAGGCCATCGACCTGACGGTGATGGGCGAATATTCCAAGGTGGACAGCCAGGGGGACGCAACGGTCAAGCGGTCCACGCTGACCGCCGAGCCGGACAACCCATGGGAAGGCCCCTCCGCCGGTATGGCGCAACAGCCGCCGACGGCCTTCATTCCCGGCGGCACCAGCATCCGCGACGATGGCTATAATGATATCGAGGTGAAGGCGATCAGCGCCGAACTGAACATCGATCTCGACGGTGCGATGGTGACTTTCATCCCGGCCTATCGCGACACAAAGGCGGCGTACCTCACCTATACGCCCGGTTTCTATTTCGACACGGCCGAAACGTCCCGGCAGCAAAGCTATGAACTGCGTATCGGCAATGACGGAGAGCGGCTGAAATGGGTTGCCGGCCTCTATTATTTCGATGAGAAGCAGACCCAGTTATATGAGCTTCAGGCCCTGCCTATCCAGCGTAGCATCGTAGACACGCAGCTGTCGACAAAGGCTTATGCGGCCTTTGGACAGGCGACCTTCAGCATCGCGCCGGAATTTCGGCTGATTGGCGGCCTGCGCTGGTCGCGCGACGAAAAGACCCAGGCTGGCATTACCACGGCGATTCTTCCGGCGCCCGGCGTCACCGACAATGCGGGCGCGCGGAATTTCGAGGACGTCAGCTGGCGAGCAGGGGTCGAATATGATGTGGGGACCGCTTCCATGCTCTATGCCACGGCGGCCACCGGCTACAAGGCGGGCGGATTTTTCCCAAGCGTGCCTTCGCCGAACAACAGCTTTGAGCCGGAAAGGCTGACGGCTTTCACCATCGGGTCGCGCAACCAGTTTCTCGACCGCAGTTTGCAGATCAATCTGGAGGGCTTCTACTGGAAATATGACGACAAGCAGGAGCGCTTTCTGGGCGCTACGCCGGGCGGGACCACCGGCCTCCTGACCACCAATGCCGGCAAGGCGACGCTCTACGGCGCCAATATCGACGTGCAGTTCAAGCCGACCCGCGACGATCTGTTCCGCTTTTCCGTGGAATATCTGCACAGCAAATATGACAGCTTCGTCTACAATGTCTATAATGCGTCGGCCACCGCGCCGGTGATCAACAGCTATCCGGTGCAGGCCACCGGTTGCTCTCTCGGTCCGGTCGTGCCCTATACGGCGAACGATTTCGTGCCCGCTTTGCGATATGACTCTACCCAGTCGGTCGATTGTTCCGGCATGCCGCTCGTGCGGGCACCCAAATGGACCGGTTCGATCAGCTATCAGCATAGCTTCGCGCTGGGCGGGGATAGCGCATTGGTCGTCGGAGCGGACGGCCAGTTCGCGACCAGCCAGTATCTTTCACCCGATTTCATAGAATCCGGCAAGGAAGATGGGTATTTCGCGCTGAACGCCGATGCGACGCTGCATCTGGAATCGGGGGTCTCGATCATGGTCTGGGGCCGCAATCTTACCAAGCAGGCGATCTACACCGGCGGCGGCCGCTACGCCTTTTCCCGGTCGGTGGCGGCAGGCGGTGATCCGACGCTGTTCTACGCCAATATCCGCCCGCCGCGCACCTATGGCGCCACCCTGAAATACGGCTTCTGAGCGGTTCCGATCCCGCAAGGGGAACAGGCCGGGGAGACTTATATTCTCTCCGGCCTGTTGCGCATGCATGCAGGCAGGCGATGGCGATAGGGGTTAAGCCGCCGCAGTTCCATCGGGATAGGCGAAGGCGACGCGTTCGAGCCGTTGGCGGATGTCGATCGGCAGGTCCACCCTGTCGCGATGATAATCGCGCTGGCCCGCGACATGCTGCTCGACGAGATCGTCATGCATCCGCCCCATAAGACCGTTGATGGCGCTCAGGAACCGCGACATCTTATAATAGTCGTCGTCGGGACGTAATGTTTTCCGCGCATCGTAGAAGGAAACCTGCCGACTGATGATCTTGCGCATGGAATGGAAGATGTGGCTCGTCAGCGCGTCAGAGGTAAGCCATTGGCGCAGGCGGCCAAATTCCGCGGCGCGAAAGGCGAGGAAGCCCGCCGCATTATCGATCTGCGTCCGGTTCACTTCCCATCGCACGGCCTGCCAGACCGGCCAGCAGAGCATGGCCCGAAGCATCAGCCCATGGGTCAGGATCGCGCGGCGCTGGCGATTGCGGAAAGCATCCTGCAACTGCCCCATGAGGGCGACGCTTATCCGGAACAGCAACGGGGGCTTGTGGCGCTTGCCATAAAGGGCCAGCGCAAAGCGTAGCTGCTTATAGAAGGCCCTGATCTGCTTGTACCGGAAGCGGTCGTCCTCGGTCAGATCGCCATGGATGATCAGGCGATGCGCCAGCGTCCGCAGGGTCCGGCGGTCCACGCCTTCGTCCCACAGCTGCAGGCAAAGGCTGAAGCATTGCGCCATTTCCTCCTGCGTGCAGGCGACCGGGATCGGTTCCGGCAGATGGACGACCGGATCGACCACATCATCCAGGTCGATGGCCAGCAGCAGGGTATCCAGTATCTCCGGCGCGAAGCGGTTCCTGCTGCTTTTGATCCAGTCCGTCATGTTTCCGCCGCCTGTTCCGTTGATGGCGCGAGCCGATGGCGCGTGCGATAGGAACTGACAGTAGGTATCAGCGTGAACAGCGCCTTCAGGCAGATGCCCGCCATATAGGCGATGCCTGCCCCCATGATGCCGTAAAAGGGAATGAGGGCGAAGAGCAGAAGGGCATAGCAGCTGACAGCCAGCCCCTCGGCGACCAGCGCCATGCGCTGGCGCGACACCATGTAGAGCAGGGATTCGAGGGGGAAGCTCGCCATCGTGACGATCAGGGAAAGGGCCATGAGCTGAAGCAGGTCGAAGGCGTCGATATAGCGCTGGCCGAAGACGAAGCCGATAACCGGCTTGCCGCCGACGACCACGAGCAGGAAAATGACGAAGCCGACGAGGCCGGAAAGGAACGCGGCGCGCAGGCCCAGCTTCCAGGGGTGGCGGCTGGAGGGATCAAGGCGCATGATTTCCGGGTAGAAGCTGCGGGCCATCAGGTCGGCGGGCTTGCTCGCCGAATCGAAGAAGGTCGCCGCGACCTTGAACAGGCCGGCCGCCACTGGCCCCAGCAGGCCGCCGACGATCAGATTGCTGATCGGTCCCCAGGCCGACCAGATCGAATGCGCGATGTTGGTCGTCCAGACGAAATCCCATGCGCCCGGCAGTCTGCGCGCGGGCGTGCGCAGGCCGAACCGCAAGGCGCCCGCCAGCGACTGGCGGCGCATTTCCCGGATGGCCATCCCCCACAGGCACAGATCCCCGGCCAGATCGGCCACATACCATGTCACGACAAAGCCGGGGAAACCGATATGCCCGAAATAGGCGATGAGGCCCCCGATCGCGCGCAGCAGGGGCGTGACGAGCTGCTGGATCGCGATCTGGTCGAACCGGTCGAGCACGCGCAATATGCCGGTCGGCGTGGCGGCGGTCATGGTCGGGATGAGGGTGCAATAGAGCAGCGCCAGCATCATGTCCTGCCGGTCGATGCCGAGCCATTGCGCGAGATGCGGCAGGAGGAGCATGGCCCCGGCCATGCCCAGAAGTCCGCTCACCAGATCGAGGCTGAACCCGAAGCCGATGATATCGCGCAGTTTCGCGATATCGCCCTGATGCCGCGCGGGCGCGCCATATCGGACGATGAATTGCCATGTCTGGAACTTCACCAGCGCGCCGACGCCATTGGCGTAACTGTGGATAAGCACCAGGGTGCCGAACAGCACGGGCGTCATGCCGCGCCCCGCGCAGGCGAGGGCGACAAGGCCCAGCAGGGCGCCGCCCAGCTTGCCGGAACCGAGATAGGAGGCGTTGCGCAGGATCGTCCGGAACACCCCGTCGGAAAACCAGTGCTTTATTCCAAGCGAGGGCGTCAGGCGCGCCATTGGGTGCCGTCTCCGCTCTTGCCGATGGCGGCCAGCCGTTCCTCGATCGCATTGCGGGCCTGCGCAAGCACCGTTTCGAGCGGCTGCTCGGCATCGATATCGACGATCGGCGCGCCTTCGAAGCTCAGGCGCGGGACGTCCGCGATCTTGCGCGCGAGGGAGGAATAGCGATGATCGGGCTTGCGGGCGACCGCGACCTCCAGCGGGATGTTGAGCCGGATGACCAGATCGGGCTTGTGCGCCACCATGGCCGTGTAATGATCGCGTTCCCGCTTCGCGAGCAGCCCGACAAGGCCCTTGCCGCCCGCATGGGCAAGGCCGAGACCGTCCATCGGGCCGGGTACCCCCAGCTGCGGGAAGCGGTCGGAAATGATCGCGTTTCCGGCGCGTCGAAGCCGCAGCATGCGCGCGAAGCGGCGCACCCGGCGCATCGAAAAGACATAGATGACCGATGCGGCGAGCAGGCCGGGCGTCTTTGCCGTCTGGGCTTTCTGCGCCTTGCTGTGGATGGACTTGTCCAGCCGCCCGCCGAGCAGCGGCAGACGCGCGATCCTGCGCCCGATGGCGCCGGACTGCTTGCCCAGATGGCAATAGCAGGTTGGCCCTTTTTCCGTCAGCCAGCGGTGCAGCGCCTCTGTAACGGTCGATTTCCCCGAGCCGTCGCAGCCGACGACCGCGATCAGGGGAGGAAGGGTATCATGGGACATGAGGGGACCTTGAGGTATGAAGCGAAAGACCGTCTCCCGGCGGGAGCGATGGTCTTCAGGCCTTCATACCATAGCGCCGGAGCACCTCAAGCACCGTCTCGAACACTTCGCCATAAGGACGAGTGGCATCGACGTCGACGATCGGCGCGCCGCGAAACTGGAGCGTGGGAACCACCGCCAGCTTCTTTTCCAGCATCTCGCGCTTGTGATCCGCCTTGCGCGCCAATGCCGTTTCCACATCGACGTTCAGCCGGATCACCACCGTCGGTTGATAGGCGGCCATTTCGCTATAGAGCGCATGTTCGCGGGCCGCGAGCCATTCGACGAGCGGCGTTCCCTTGCGTGTCCATGCCAGGCCGGGACCATCGAAGGACCCGGCGATTTCCGCCTGGGGATAGCGATCCGTGACCATCTGGATGCCTTGCCGCCTCAGCTTCAGGGCCTTGCGGAAGCGGCGGCGGCGGGCAAGCGAGAAGCCGACCATGACGAGGGCGGTCATGAGGCCGGGCAATGTCTTTGCCTTGCCTTCCCGCGCGCTGCCGTCAGAGGAGGCTTTGCCCTCATGCGCCTTCTTGGCCTTGCTGGTCAGATATTGTTCCGCGATCGGCCCGATGATCGGCAATTCCCCGATCTTTCGGCCGAGATCCCCGGTCCCCAGCCCGAGATAGACCGATTGCGTCGGATTGCGCTGGCCGAGAAAGGCAACGAGGTCGCGCGTCAGGGTGGACTTGCCGGACCCGTCGCAGCCGATCAGCGCCGCGCAGGGGGCAAGGCCCGCCGCGGCGGCGGATGCCGGAAAAGACGCCGCGGAAGGACGCGCGGCGGCTCCTTGCGGCATGATATCGGGGGAGGCATTGAAAGGGGGCATAATATTTATCGGCATTCAGGGGCACTGCCCCCTTCCGGGCCATGGAGAGCCTGAAAGGGACCGGCAGATGGGACAAGCGGTCCCCCTAGACCCCGAAACTGATGCGAAGCTGATGGCCGATGGAAATATTGCAGAAATATGAAGTTGGATTTGACGCTCCGGACTTGCTGACCTAGCCACGGGTCTGTTGGCCACCGTTTCTGGAGCTGTCGCTTGCCTCGCCTGCTGGTTGCCGAAGATGATGCCGATCTTGGCATGGCCATGAAGCGGTCGCTCGAACTGGACGGCTATGTCGCGGATCTTTTCGCGCGCGGCGACGATGTGCTGGCGGCGCTCAGCACCGGCAGTTATGATGTCCTGCTGCTCGACATCGGCCTGCCCCACATGACCGGGCTGGAGATATTGGGCCATCTGCGCGCGGAGGGGGACAGCACGCCGGTGATCATCATCACGGCGCTGGATCGGACGCAGCACCGCGTCGCCGGGCTGGATGCGGGGGCCGACGACTATCTGGTCAAGCCCGTGGAGCTGGAGGAACTGGCCGCGCGGGTTCGCGCCCAGCTCCGGCGCAAGGACCGCCGGCAGAAGGACATAATGAGCATCGACGATGTGACGATCGACTTTGCCGGGCATGTCGTCACCGTCCATGACGAACCCATTGCGCTGACGTCGAAGGAATTTCGCGTGCTGGCGCTCCTGATGCGGCGCAACCGGCGTTTCGTGTCCAAGGCCGATCTGGAAGGGGAGCTTTACGATCAGGACCAGTGGGTCGAATCCAATACGATAGAGGTCGCTATCTCATCATTGCGGCGCAAGCTCGGGCGCGATTTCATCCGCACCGCGCGAGGGCTTGGCTATATGGTCGGCGGGCGCGACGGATGAGGCGATCGTCCCTCTCGACAAGGCTCTACCGCCATATCCTGCTGCTGATGATGATGGCCGGGTTCTGCATGGGCCTCATGCTCTATATCGTCGCCAATCGGGAAATCCGCCGGGCGTCCGACGCCCAGCTCGTCAATGCCTCCCGCCTGCTCTACACGCTCATGCAGGATGAGCTGTCCGCCATGCGGCGGGGCAAGGGCTTTCCGGAAAATGGCGAGGCGCTGCTGTCCCTGGAGGAGCGCCAGGCTTTCCAGGCCTCCTATGACTGGTGCATGTTCGCCGTCCTCTGGGATGGGCGCGTCATCGCCCAGTCCGGATGGGGGGCGCCGACGGACCTCGTTCCCAAAAAGCCGGGTCTGCATGATTTTTCGGCGTCCGGCGACCAGTGGCGCAGCTATGGCCTTGAGGGATATGATCCCAGATTGCTGGTCATAGTGGCCGAGCGGGGCGCGATGCAGGAATTTTCCGTGGTGCCCGTCATGCGCAAGCTGGCGCTGCCCTTTTTCGGCCTGATCGGCGTGAGCGCGTTTCTGTTGTGGCTGACGCTGCGCGCGGGCCTTTCCGAGATCAAGCGGTTGAGCCGGACGCTTGAGGACCGGTCGCTGGCCGATCTGTCGCCGCTCGATCCCCAGCTATGGCCGAGCGACTTCAGGACCTTGATCATCGCGTTGAACAGGCTGTTCGGACGATTGGGGCAGGGCTATGAAAAGGAGCAATCCTTCACCGATGACGTCGCGCATGAGTTGCGAACGCCGATCGCGGCGCTCCGGGCGCAGGCACAGCTTCTGTCCCGTGCCGCCCCGGCGCAGCTCAGGGAGGATGCCGACCGGTTGACCGCGATCATCGACAGGACGAACGATCTGGTGGACGGCATGTTGGTGCTGGCGCGGCTGGAGGCCACCTCTGCCGACGCCTGCCCGGTCGATGTGCATGAACTGGTCGCCGATATCGTCGCCGAAGCGCTGCTGAGGCTGCCGCCCGACACCATCGAATTTCAGGTGACGCCGGAATATAGGGTGCCGTGGCGATGCGACCCCGCAATCCTGAAAATCGCCGTTTCGGCGGTGGTCGACAATGCCGTTCTTCATGCCGCCGAAGGGCGCGTGGTGGAGATCGACCTTCAGCGCCGGGAAGGGCGGCTGGAAATCCGCATCATGGATCGCGGCAAGGGAATAGAGGCAAAGGATCGCGACCGGGTGCTGAAGCGGTTCGAGCGGGGGAATGTCGCCGTTGCGGGCAGCGGCCTCGGCCTTTCCATCGCGGTCAGGGCGATGACCCTCATCGGGGGAGAGGTTCTGCTGGAGAATCGCGGCGACGGCCCCGGCCTGTGCGTCACGCTGGCCCTGCCGAGCACGGCATAGCATCGCCCGCTATTTCCGTCGCCCGAAGCAAGTGATGATAGCAAGGTTGCGGAAGCACAATATACCGACGAATATAATATGCTCTTGCAGCTTTTATAATTCTTCCCGCACCATGGAAGGCCATCCGCAATCCCATGCTCAACGGCGAGGTGATCCGCCTCGACGGCGCCATCCGCATGGCGCCGAGATAACCCGCCCTTCGCGGCGGGGCGATGGCGTTCAGCATCTATCCCCTGTCGGACATGGCGTTGCATTGGCCGCTGGCTCCCGGCACCGGGAGGCCAGCGGCATCCGCATCATGGTCAGAAGCGGCGGGACAGGCTTATCATGAAGGTGCGCGGTTCGCCCGGCGTGGTGCGTGTCAGCGAGGCTGTCGGGAAATAGCGCTCGTTGAAGATATTGCGGATATTGGCCTGCGCCGACCATTGGCCGATCTTGTAGTAAAGCGCCGCGTCCACCAGCACATAGCCATCGAGCATGAACGGAGCCGAACTGGCCGAAGCGGTGCTCGACGGGCGGTTGCTTTCATGATGCAGGCCCAGCCCCGCGCCGAGATTGGCGAGCGCGCCGCTCTGGATCGTATAACGCCCCCATAGGTTGACGATATGATGCGGCACGCTGCCCAGACGCGACCCCACCAGCAACCGGCTGTCGGCGGTCACCTTGGCGTCGAGATAGGTATAGGCCGCCGTCAGGTCGAGGCCGGGCAGGGGCCGCCATGCGCCTTCCAGCTCGATACCGCGCGTGCGTTGCTCCCCGGTCAGGACATAGGTGTTGGGCGGTGCGTCGGGGGAAAGATCCGCGGTGGCGACATTGGTGCGGGTGAGCTGGAAGAGGGTCGCCATGCCGGTCAGCGTTCCGTCCGCCCTCGCGACCTTGAGTCCGCCTTCATAGTTCACGCCGCGTTCTGGGGGCAACGAGGTGCCGTCCGCAGAGAGGTAGGAGCCTTGCGGATTGAACGACTTGGCGAAGTTGAAATAAAGCGAAACCGCATCGTTCAGGCCGAAGGTCAGGCCCGCGCGCGGGCTGAACGCGGTATCGCTGATCTTCGCGCCCGTGACGCCGTTGCTGGTCGTCTGGCTGCTCGCCTTGTCCCAGCGCCCGCCGACGGTGAGGGTCAGCCATTCGCCCAGCTTCACATGATCCTGAAGGTAGAAGCCCCGCTGCTTGTTGAGGCCTGCGGTGGTGGTGGAAGCGACGGCGGGGTTCGGTCCGCTGACCGTGCCATAGACCGGCTCATACAGGTCGAGATAATAAGGCCCGCCGTCGAACAGGTTGGACTGGTCATATTTCTTGCGGCCATAGTCGACGCCCGCCAGCACATAATGGCTGAGCGGCCCGGTGTCGAAACGCGCGCTCAGATTGCTGTCGGCGCGGAAATAGGTGCCGTCCTCGTTGAACGGGCCGTAATAGAAACGACCGACCTGGCGATAATCGGCGGAAATGCTGCTGACGAACAGCCAATGATCCCAACTGTTGTGGAAATCCTGATAGCGCACTGACTGGTGGAAGGAGATCGCATCGCTGAACTTGTGATCGAGCACATAGCCCAGCGTCCAGTAATTATTCTTCTGGATCGCCGGATATTCGGTGTCGTTGATCGACAGCTTTATCGAGATATCGCCATTGGGATTGGGCAGGGCGGTGCCATAGGCGGTCGTGGGCGACCAGGGATTCACCTTGTCGTTCACATAACGGCCGAGCAGCGTCAGGCTGGTGTCGGGCGAGGGCTTCCATGTCAGCGAGGGCGCGATGAAGATGCGGCGCTGGCCCGATCCATGGACGAAGAAATCCTGATCGCGGAAAACCGCGCTGACCCGCGCCAGCACGGTGCCGTCGGCGGTAAGCGGCGAATTGGCGTCGATCTGGCCCTCGAACAGATTATAGGAGCCGCCCGCGACCGAGACGTCGAGGAAGGCTTCCTCCTGCGGGCGCTTGCTGACGAGATTGACGATGCCGGAAAGCGGCCCCTGCCCGAAGAGGCCGGAAGCCGGTCCCTTCACGACCTCGACGCGTTCCAGCCCGGTCAGTTCGGTCGTGGCATAGGCAACGCCCGGATCGTCGAGCAACCCGTCGAGATAGGTCGCGCCGGCAGACGCGCTGAAGCCGCGAATGTTGAACCCATCGAAAAAGCCATAGGTATTGTTGCGTGAAACGCCCGCGACATTGAACAGCGCATCGGCAAGGCGGCGCACGCCCTGCTGATCGAGCGTCTCTTTCGAGACGATCGAGATCGCCTGGCTGTTTTCGAGAATCGGAATGTCGGCCTTGGCGGCCATCGCGGCATCTTTGGACAGCAGGCCGGTGACGACAATGCCATCACGCCGGGCCTCGGCATCCTTATTCTCTGCCTCATTGCTGGCAGCGGCTCCATTTTCCGCGGCGAAGGTGGTGGTCGAAGTGGAGAGCAGGGCGATGCCCATGACGAAAGATGCGGCTGAAGCGCGAAACATATCTATCCCCTTTTTTTGTCAGGGGGTCTCTATTTATAATGCAATCAATTCGCAATAGCTTTTTGTCGTGGTGGCGCATCAGGTGCTGCAAGGCGGGCCTGACGGCTGGTTGAGGTTTTTCCGGCATGGTTTCGGAGCATCGCCAGCGGCGGGACATATGGCGGTAAGCCTTGTTTGTGAAAATTCATCTTTCCCTGCCGGGCGGAGGCGCTAAAAATGGCGTCCCCTGTTCCAGGGGGAAAGGTGTAGGGACAAAGCATGAAGGCAGCCGAATCCACTTCCCGCAAGCGTGACGTGGTAACGGCGTCCGACGTGGCGGATTATATCAAGAGACGGGTGAGGCGGGGGTCGCTGGTGCCGGGTCAACGCGTCATCGAGGCGGAAGTGATCCGCGATACCGGGGCGAGCCGGGCGCGGGTGCGCGAAGCGCTGCAACGCCTGTCGACCGAGGGCATCATCGTCATCGAGGAGTTTCGCGGTGCGTCGGTCAAGCGGCTGACCCGCGCCGAGGTCGACCAGATCTATCGCACGCGGCAGGCCCTTGAAGGGCTGGCCGCGCTGCTCTTCGCCGAGCGCGCGACGCAGGAGGAGATGGATCGGCTCCTGCGCTTGCAGGAAGAGATGAACGAATGCGAGACCGAGCGGGATTCCGATCGTTTCGGGGTGCTCAATGAGGAATGGCACTGGCTCATCATCCATGGTTCCCGCAATGCATTGGGCACCACTTTTCTGGAACGGCTGCGCATCCCCATTTTTCGCATGCAGTTCAATATGTTCTATTCAAAGTCGGTGGTGTTCCAGGCCAATGCCGGGCATCGCGAAATCACCGCCGCGCTGCTGGCGCGCGACGGTGAGACGGCGGAAAGGCTCATGCGTCAGCATATATTGGAAGGCATGACGCGGATATCCGAGTCGGATGACGAATTTTTCGCCCGCGATTTCTGATCCCCGTCATTCGGGGATCAGGACGATTTTGCCGATATGGGCGGATTGCTCCATGCGGACATGCGCGCTTGCGGCATCGCGCAGCGGAAATTCGCTGTCGATGACCGCCCGGATTTTCCCGGCTTCGATCAGCGGCCAGATATGCGCCTGAAGATCGCGGGCGATCGCGGCCTTTTCCTCCGGGGTGCGGCCGCGCAGGGTTGACCCGGTGACGATGGCGCGTTTTGCCATGACCTGCGCGATGTCGAGTTGTGGCCTCCTGCCGCGCAGAAAGGCGATCATCACGATCCTGCCGCCCATCGCGAGGCTGTCGATATTGCGGGGCAGATAATCGCCGCCCACCATGTCGAGGATGATGTCGACGCCGCGCCCATCCGTCGCCTGCCGGATGACCTCGACGAAATCCTCGCTCCGGTAGTCGATGCCGCGCTCTGCCCCTAATGCCTCGCAGGAGCGCGCCTTTTCGGCGGACCCTGCGGTGGCGAAGGCGCGTCCCCCCAGCGCGCGCACCATCTGGATCGCCATGACCCCGATGCCGCTGGTCCCGCCATGGATCAGCACGCTGTCGCCCTTTTGGAAACGTCCCCCTTCCATGAGGTTGGTCCATATGGTGAAGGCGGTTTCCGGCAGGCTGGCGGCTTCCACCATCGACAGGCCCGTGGGAATAGGCAGGCACTGGCCCGCCGGGGCGACCGCATAGCGGGCATAGCCGCCGCCCGCGATGAGCGCGGTCACCTTGTCGCCCGCCGCGATGCCTTCGACCCCCGCGCCCATGTGCACGACCTCGCCCGCGACCTCCAGTCCGGGCAGGTCGGAGACGCCCGGTGGGGGCGGGTAATGGCCTTTGCGCTGGAGTACGTCCGGCCGGTTGACGCCCGCCGCCTCGACACGGATCAGCACTTCCCCCGCAGCGGGTACGGGTAGCGGACGCTGCGCGGATATAAGCTGATCGGGATCGCCGAAGGCGGCGATTTCGGTGACGGTCATTAGTTCTGGCATCAGTTCCGGCAGGACGGGTGCATTCATGGTCAGCCTCATGGAAAGCAATGGTTCGGCCCTTCCTTCAGGATTGACGGCAGGATTGTCAACAATTTCATTGACATAAAAAGGCCATCCGTTTAGCTGAACCGGCAAGCGGGCATCGACCCGGCCAGAGAGGAGCCAAAGGGTGGACGCCGCCGCATCAGCCTATCGCAAGATCTATCGCCATATCGTGGCGCCGCTGACCCTCCTTATCATCATGAGTTCGATCGATCGCGTGAACGTCAGTTTCGCGGCGGTGCAGATGAATGGCGATCTTGGCCTTGATCCGCGGGCCTATGGTCTGGGCGTGGGGTTGTTCTTCGTCGGCTATCTGCTGTTCCAGCTGCCCAGCGCCGCCGTGCTGAAGGCGATCGGCCCGCGCCTCTGGATCGCGGGCAGCGTCACCGGCTGGGGCCTTTTCGCGACGATGATGGCGTTCATTTCCGCCCCCTGGCATTTCTATGTGCTGCGCTTCCTTATCGGCATGATGGAAAGCGGCTTCGCGCCCGGTGTCGTCTGGTATGTCAGCCAATGGATGCCGCAGGCGCATCGCGGCCGCGCGGTCGGCATGACGCTGCTCGCCATTCCGGTGTCGGTGGTGATAGGCGGCCCGCTTTCCGGCGCGCTGCTGACGCTTGATCATGGTGATATTCCCGGCTGGCGCTGGATGTTCTTGCTGGAAGGCGTGGCCACGATATTCCTCGGCCTCATCGCCTTCTGGTGGTTCGTGGATCGCCCGGCAAAGGCGCGCTGGCTGACGGAGGGTGAAAAGCATCTGGTCGGCGAGGCGCTCGACGCCGAAGCTCGCGCTGCCGGTCCCCGCGCCACCGGGCGTCTCGCCGATGCGATGCGCCTGCCCGCCCTCTGGTGGAGCGCGGCGCTCTGGTTCGTGCTCATCACCGGGGCCAATGGCCTGATCTTCTGGCTGCCGACCGCGATCAAATCGCTGGGCACCCATGACGATTTTACCGTTGGCCTGCTGAGCGCGATGCCCTGGGCGGCGATCGGCGCGGGCATGATCCTTAACGCGCGCCATTCCGACCGGACGCAGGAGCGGCACCGCCATATCGGCTTTGCCGCGATCGCCGGGGGGCTTGGCCTCGCGGGCGCCGCGATGGCCGGAGGTGGCCCGCTCGCGCTGCTCTTCCTGATGGTCGGCGGTCTCGGCCTTGGAGGCGCGCAGTCGGTGTTCTGGACCGTGCCCACCCGCCTGCTGGGCGCGCGGAACCCGCAGGCGATCACGCTCATCAACCTGTTCGGCAATATGAGCGGCATAGTCGCGCCGGTCGCCATCGGCTGGATCGTCGCCACTACCGGCCGCATCGACATACCCGTCTATCTGCTGGCGCTGTTGCTGCTGCTCGGCGCTGTGTGCGTGCGCGCGCTGCGGCGGCTCGACCGCGCCGCTTCCCCCATATCGATGGAGCCTGTCCGATGACCCTGCGTTTCCCGGAAAGCCCGGCCTTTACCGATTATGACCTGCCGATGCGGCTGGAGGGCAGCATTCGCGATCTGGAGGTCGACGACGATATCCCCGCCGCGTTGCAGGGCGCCTGGTATCGGTGCGGGCCTGATCCGCAATATCCGCCGCATCGGGGCGACGATGTCTATGTGAATGGCGACGGCATGCTCTCGATGCTGCGGTTCGGGGACGGGCATGTCGATTTCCAGTCCCGCTATGTCCGAACCGAGCGTTATCTGGCCGAACGCGCCGCGCGGCGCTCGCTCTTCGGCGATTATCGCGTCGCCGCCACCGATGCGCCGGAGGTCCGGGGTATGGGCCGGGGGACCGCCAACACGACGGCCCTCTGGCATGGCGGCCGCCTCTTCGCGCTGAAGGAGGACAGCCTGCCCTATGAGGTCGACCCGCTGACGCTGGAGACGAAGGGCGAATATAGCTGGTCCCACGGCCTGCGCGCCAGGACCTTCTCCGCCCACCCGAAGATCGATCCGGAAACCGGTGAGCTGTGGAGCTTCGCCTATGAGGCGGAGGGCGATGGCTCCAGCGCGATGGCGCTGATCGTCGTCGATCGCGACGGCACGCTGATCCGCGAGGAATGGTTCGAGCCGCCCTATGTGGCGATGGTGCATGATTTCGCGATCACGCGCGATCATGTGCTCTTCCCGATCTTTCCCACGCTGATGGACCCTGCCCGGTTGCAGGCGGGCGGGCCGCACTGGATGAACGATGCCGCGCGGGACGCATGGCTGGGCGTGATGCCGCGGGGCGGCACGGTCGCGGACCTGCGCTGGTTCCGTCGGCCCGGCGGTCACAGCTATCATGTCATCAATGCCTTTTCCGAAGGCAGCCGGGTGCATCTCGATCTCGCGTTGTCGCAGATCAATTCCTTTCCCTTCATCCCCGATGTGTCGGGCGCGCCCTATGATCCCCGCCTGGGCGCGCCGATCCCGATGCGCTGGACCGTGGATATGGACGGCAATGGCGACGGGATAGAGGAGCGCCCGCTCGGCCGGATACCGGGCGACCTGCCGCGCATCGACGATCGCCGCATCGGCCAGCCCTATCGCTATGCCTATTTGGGGCTTGTCGATCCCTCGCGCGCCTTGCCCAAGGCTGGCCCGGTCGGTGCGGGGTTCAACCTGCTCGGCTGTCTCGACACGCAGACGGAGGAAACCGCCATTTATTATGGCGACGACGAAACCAGTTTCCAGGAGCCGCAATTCGTACCCGGCGGCCCGGATGAGCAGGATGGCTTCATCCTCACCGTCATGAACCGGCATGACCAGAACCGTGCGGATATCGGCATATTCGCGGCCAGCGACATCGCCGCCGGGCCTGTCGCCACCGTCCGCCTGCCGATCAGGCTGCGACTGGCCTTTCACGGTTGCTGGGTGCCCGAAGCGGAGTTGCCGAAATGAGTTTTTCCCTGTTGTCCCACGCCTATGCCGATCGGCTGGCGGCCGCCCGCGCGCTCCATGCGCAGGGTCATGCCGTCGTCGGCAGCTGGAGCCATGGCGTTCCTGTCGAGCTGTTGCTCGCGACCGGTTATATGCCCATCGCGATCGCGCCGACGACCGATCGCGACATGCGCTTTTCCCGGCCTTTCCTGCTCGACACCATGGCGCCGCAGATCGACGCCGCGCTCGACCAGCTTGTGTCGGGGGAACTGGACTTCCTGCGCCTCGCCATTTTCGCGAGCCGGGGCGAGGAGGACGCGTTGCTCTATAATGCCGCCAAGGAGGTGTTGCGGCGCGGGGAGGGCGGGCGCATGCCGCCGCTCTATCTCTATGTGCTGATGGCCGAGCGCCAGCCAGCCTCCATCGACTATGGCCTCGACCAGACCCGCCGCCTCGCGCGTCGTCTGGCGGCGGGGTCGGGTATCCGGGCGACCGCCGAGGGCATAGCCGATGCGGTGGCGCTGATGAACCGCGTGCGCGCCGCCGGACGTCGCCTGCTCGACCTGCGCGGGCAGGGGCGGGTGAGCGGTGTCGAGGCGATGCAGGCGATCGGCGCCGGGCGCTTCATGGCGCCCGCCGATTATGTCGAGGCGCTTGCCGGATGGACAGATAGCCTCGCCGATGCGCCGGTGCTGGACCGCCCGCGCCTGCTGGTGGTGGGCAGCGAGTCCCTTTCCGACCTCACGCTCCATTCCGCGATAGAGGCGGGCGGCGCGATCGTCGTCGCGGAGGATGACGGATGGGGCAGCCGCGCCTTCTCGCCCGATCTGGTGCTGGAGGGCGACCCCATCGACGCGCTGTTCCATCATTATCACCGCTATAATCCCTCGCGCGCGGTCTTCCCGCATGATGTGCGCAACGCCTGGATTTATGAGGCGGCGAAAGCGCCGGGGCTGGCCGGGGTGGTGTTCCACATGCCGCCGACCGATCGCGTGCTCGGCTGGGACTATCCGCGCCTGCGCGATTATTGCGCGGGGCTGGGCCTGCCCACTCTGGTGCTGCGTGATCCCGCCTCGACCGGGGAGGGGCGCGGCGCGATCACTCGCCACATATCCGACTTTACCGCATCGCTGGAGGCCCGCGCATGACCGACACCCCGCAACCGCCGCGCCGTTCCTCGCACGATCTGGCCTGCACGCCCGTCATCCGGGGCTATATGAAGCAATGGTTCGCGCGCCTGCATGAACGCGTTGCCGATGGCGAGCCTTATGTGATCGCGCCTGCGCGCACGCCGCATGAGATCATGGAAGCCTTCGACATTCCCTATGTGTCGAACGAATGGTGGTCCGGCATCGTCGCCGCGCAGCGCCGGTCGGGCGATTATTTCAACCTGCTGGAAGAGCGCGGCTATCATTCCGACCTTGCCCGCTATTCCGCGCTCTCCTTCGCCGATGCGTTGCAGCAGGATGATCCCGAACGCCCATGGGGCGGCCTGCCTAAACCGGCATTCATCCTCTATCCCGGTGCGGAGGCCGACATCGCCCGCGTCGAGGCGCAGGCCGAGGCATGGGATGTTCCCGCCATTTCCGGCGGGGTGGTGCCGCCGCCCGCGCGCATTCCCCATCGCTGGTGGGACGTGTCGCGCTGGATGTGGGAGGACCTCTACGACACCGCTCGCATCGACTGCATGGTCGACAGCTATCGCGATATCATCGCCGCCTGCGAGAAGCTGACCGGCAAGCGCTTTGATCCTGATCGCCTGCGGGAGATCATGGAGCGCGTCGCGCGGCAGGAAAGCTATTTCGAGGATGCGCGCACGGTGATGCGCAAGGCGCCCAAAGTGCCCGTCAGCCTTGCCGAGGAAATGGGCAATGTGATGACGATCCAGTGGCTGCGCGGCAGCGAATGGGCGCTGGAAGCGGCGAAAAGCTATCGCGACGAGGTGGTGGACCGTGCCGCAAAGGGCATCGCCATCTGCCCGGAGGAGCGGGTGCGCCTCAGTTGGAACAGCGTGGGCCTGTGGCAGAAGACGTCCTTCTACCGCGCGTTCGAAAAGAGCCATGGCGCGGTGTTCCTGCGGTCCATGTATATGTCGATCGCCTGCGACGGCTATCCCCGTTATGGCCTTGGCGATCCGCTGCGCGCGCTCGCCTCGCGCTATGCGGCGATCGTCAACGAGATCGCGGTGCCGCCTGCCAGCACCGAATGGGAAATCCATGAAGCGCGCGAGTTCCGCGTCAACGGCGTGGTGACGCTGCCCAATCGCGATCATCTGCGCTTCCCGGAAACGGCGCTGGAAGGCGCGGGCATCCCGACGCTGGTCATTCCGGTCGATGCCGTCGACGGGCGCAGCTGGGATGAGGAAAAGATCAACGCCATGGTCGGCGAATTTATCGAAACGAGGGCATTGCGCCATGTCTGATAGGGCGTCCGATGCTGCAACCGCCGCACTGCCGCTGGCAGGCGCCCTTGTGGTGGAATTCTGCCAGGCGATGGCCGGCCCCTTCTGCACCCAGATGCTGGCCGACATGGGCGCGCGCGTCATCAAGGTGGAAAAGCCCGGCGGCGACGACAGCCGGGGCATGCCGCCCTACACCATCGGGGATTCGAGCGCCTATTTCGCCGGGCCGAACCGCAACAAGGAAAGCATCGTCCTCGACCTCAAGAGCGATGAGGGGCGGGAGGTCGCGCTGCGCCTTATCGAACGCGCCGACATCGTGGTGGAAAATAACCGCCCCGGTGTGATGGCGCGCCTCGGCCTGGGGTTCGAGCAGGCGAAGGCGGTCAATCCCGATATCGTCTATGCCTCCATTTCCGGCTTCGGTCAGGACGGACCTTATCGCGACATGGCCGCCTATGATCCCATTGTGCAGGCGATGTCGGGCGTGATGAGCCTTACCGGCGAGGAAGGGCGCAAGCCCGTGCGCGTGGGTGTCGCGATCGGCGATCTCACCGCCGCGATGCTTGCCGCCTTCGGCGCGGTGAGCGCGCTGTGCGGCGCGCGCGCGGATGGTATTGCGCGCCATGTCGATGCATCGATGCTCGACGGCCAGATCGCGATGCTGCAATATCATCTCGTCTATTATCTCTTCTCCGGCATCATCCCGCAGCGTCAGGGCCAGCGCCACAGCGGCGTGCCCGAACAGGGCGAGTTCACCGCGAGCGACGGCGTGACCCTCTTTATCGCCCCGATGGCCGAGAAGATGTGGCAACCGCTCTGCCGGGCGCTGGGGCTGGACGATCTTGCCGCCGACCCGGAGCTTTCGACGCGGATGAAACGCATGGGGCATATCGACGCCGTGCGGGGACGCTTCGAGGCCGCCTTTGCGAGCCGGCCCGCCCAGCGTTGGGTGGATGTGGTGCGCGCGGCGGGCATTCCGATCACCATCATCAACACGCTGGACCGCGTGGCGGTCGATCCGCAGGTCCTGCATCGCGAGATGATCGCGGACACCGAATATGCGGGCGAGGCGGTCAAGCTGATCGGCAGCCCGCTGCGCATCAACGGCATCGCCAATCAGGTGCAGCCGCCGCCGCGCCTCGGCCAGCACAGCCGCGCGATATTGCAGGATCTGGGCTATGACGCCACCGCGGCCGAGGCGCTGCTCGCCACCGGCCATGTCGCGGCGCTCGCATGACGGAGCCGGTGCAGCAGGACAGCAAAGTTGCCGCCTATAGCTGGTATGCGCTGGGCGTGCTGTTTCTGGTCAACGTCTTTCATGTCGTCGACCGGCAGGTTTTTTCGATCCTCCAGGATTCGATCAAGGCCGATCTTCACCTGTCCGATACGATGCTTGGATTGCTCAGCGGGCTTGCCTTCGCGCTGTTCTACACGACGTTCGGTATTCCCATCGCGCGGCTGGCCGATCGCAGGACCCGCACGAAGATCGTCGCCGTCGCGCTGTTCGTCTGGAGCGGCATGACCGCGCTTTGCGGCATGGCGACCGGCGCTGCGACACTGGCGCTGGCCCGCATCGGTGTAGGAGTGGGGGAGGCGGGGTGCGCCCCCGCCACCCATTCCCTGCTTTCCGATTATTTCCCGCCGCATCGCCGTTCCACGGCCTTTGCCGTGCTGACGGCGGGAACCAGCATAGGGTTGGCTCTCGGCTTCTTTCTGGGCGGCTTCTTCGACCGGGTGATCGGCTGGCGGCACACGCTGATGATCCTCGCCGCACCGGGTATTGTCCTGTCGGTCTTCGTTTTCCTGTTCCTGCGCGAACCGGAGCGCGGCCGGTTCGATATGCAGGGCAAAGGGGCGCAGGCCGATGCGCAGATGCCGCTACCGCAAGTGCTGCGCTATCTCTGGAATATCCGCACCTTCCGCTATGTGCTCTTCGCTTATGGGTTGCATTTCCTCGCGGTACAGGGGGCGGGCGCATGGAAGGCGAGCTTCTTCCGCCGCACTTTCCAGCAGGTGGACGTGGCGACGCTGGGTGGTGCGCTCGGCGTCGCGGCGGCCTTTGGCGTGGTCGGCGTGCTGGGCGGGGGCATATTGGCCGACCGGCTGGTGAAGCGCGACCAGCGCTGGTTCACCTGGATGCCGATCCTCACCATCCTGCTGGCCATGCCTTTCTTCGTCGCGATGCTGTTCGTGCCGGACTGGCGCTGGGCGGTGGTGTTCTACACTTTCGATATCGGCCTCAACGCTGCCTTTACCGGCCCGACGCTGGCGCTGATGCAGCAACTGGTGCCTGGTCGCCTGCGCGCGGTCTCCTCTTCGCTGGTGCTGCTTGCCGTCAGCCTGATCGGTATGGGGCTGGGACCGCTTTCCATCGGGGCGATGAGCGATGCGCTGGCCCCCGGATTCGGGGCGCTGTCGCTGCGCTATGCGCTGCTCTCCGCCGTGGTGGTCAATATCGCCGCGATCGCTTTCTATCTGCGCGCAGCCCGCAGCGTGAGGAGCGATCTGGCCCCCGGTTGAAGGCATTCCGGGGGTGAAAATAATCCAGCCTGCATCTTGGTTCGCAAAATTGTTGACAATTTCGACGACAAATAGGAGAGAAGCTCCATCAGGCGGAGCTGATCCGCATGTCGTCGAATGAGGCCCTGAAGACCTCAAGGATAATAGGGAGGAATTTCATGTCGTTTACCGCATATCATCATCATCGCCCCACCCGGTCGGTGCGTTCGGCCCGGCTGCTCGCGGGCGGTTCCGCGCTTATCATCGCCCTGTCCGCGTGGACGGCTGGCGCGCAGGAAGCCGCCATTGCCGACGCGCCCGCGCAGGCGGCCGCCCCGCAGGAAGGGGTGATCGACATCATCGTGACGGCGCAGCGCCGTCAGGAACGCCTTCAGGATGCGCCGCTTTCCGTCACCGCCTTGTCCAGCGCCGCGCTGGAATCGCGGGGCGTCACCAATCTTAACGATGTCGGCAAGTTCGCCCCGAACCTTGAGCTTCACCAGACCAACCGCCCGGCTGGTGGCGGTTCGGCCTATGCGGCCTATATCCGTGGCGTCGGCACCGGCGACTTCCAGTTCCCGACCGACCCCGGCGTCGGCCTCTATGTCGATGACGTCTATATCGCCCGCGCGGTCGGCGGCCTCCTCAGCCTGGAGGATATTGCCCGCGTCGAAGTGCTGAAGGGGCCGCAGGGCACGCTTTACGGGCGCAATACCATTGGCGGCGCGATCAACGTCGTGACGACCGATCCCGCCACCAATGGCGACACCACCGGCCTCGTCAAGATGCGCCTTGGTTCCTATGGCCGCATGGATGCTGCGGCGGTCATCAACACGACGCTGGTCGAAGATGTGCTGGGCATGAAATTCTCGGCCGCCTATATCAGCAGCGACGGCTATGGAAAGCGCCTGCTCGACCAGCAGCGTTACGGCAGTGAAGGACGCCTGATCCTGCGCGGCGGCATCAAGTGGAATATCGGCGAGAACGCCGATCTGCGCATCAATGCCGACTATACCCGCCAGCGCCAGCTGCCGCCGAGCGGCTATCTGATCGGTTTCGTGCCCTCTGGCTCGACCGTCGCGAAGATTGACCGCTATAACCAATATGCCGCGCCCTATCTCAACGCTTCGCTGGGGCTGCCGGCCAGTTCCGTTTATGACGCGCGCTGGGAATCGGAAAGCCCCTATCGCATCTATTCGTTGCAGAACCAGCGCGACGATTCCGACATTGGCGGCGTTTCGGCGGTGCTGAACTGGCACCTGTCCGATACGGTGTCGGTCAAGTCGATCACCGCATGGCGCAAGCTCAAGGCGATTATCGAGGTCGATGGCGACCAGACGCCCTATCCGATCCAGCAGAGCCTGACCACGCAGAAGCAGAATCAGTTCAGCCAGGAACTGCAACTGGGCGGCACCGCGCTCGACGATCGCCTGAACTTCCTTGTCGGCGCCTATTTCTTCCGCGAAAAGGGCAGCTCCACCCTGCTCACCCGCTCCTATGAAGGCATTTACGAGGCGCTGATCGCGCAGGGGCTGACCCCGACCGCGGCGGATGCGGGCAACACCTTCACCACTTTCGGCATGACCGCGAAAAGCTATGCCGTGTTCACGCAGGAAACGCTGAAGCTCACCGATACGCTGTCGATCACGGCGGGCGCACGTTTCAACCATGACCGCAAATTCTATAGCACCTCGGTCATGCGGCCGCAGAACGGCGTGATCGTCGTGCCCTATTCGACCGCCGTGGCAAGCTGGGACAGCTTCACCCCGAAGCTCGGCATCGACTGGAAGCCGATGCGGGACGTGCTGCTTTATGCAAGCTATTCCAAGGGCTTCAAGAGCGGCGGCTTCGGCGCCTCGACCGTGGCGGCCGCGCCCACGCCGCGCTATGATCCGGAAAAGCTGACCAGCTATGAAGTCGGCGCAAAGACGAGCTGGTTCAACCGTAGGCTGGTGTTCAACCTTGCCGGTTTCTACAGCGAATATCGCAATATCCAGCTGACCGTGCAGAGCGTCGACCCGCTGACCAACGCCAATCTGCGCACCACGCGCAACGCTGGCGGTTCCGACATCAAGGGCTTCGAAGCCGAACTGACGGCGGTGCCGGTGCGGGGGCTGAGCTTCAACGTCGGTGCGGGCTATGTCGATGCGCGTTTCGACTCGCTGACCAGCGAGGCGCTCGCCTCCGGTTTCACGCTGAACAGCCGTGTGCCGCAGATTCCGGACTGGTCGGTCAATGCGGGCGCGCAATATGAGATCGAGACCGGCGTGGGCACCTGGACCGTGCGTGGCGACCTCAGCTACAAGGGCAGCCAGTATCTGACCGCCGCCGATCCGACCTCCTACCAGAAGGCCTATACTCTTTATGGCGCGCGCATTTCCTATGTGCCGTCATGGGCCGACAATATCGAGCTGTCGGTCGATGGGCAGAACCTGACCAATGCGAACTATGCCTTCTACAAGTCGACGCTCGCGCCGACCGGGGAATATGTCGCCATTCCCGGCGCGCCGCGTACGATCACCGGCACGTTGAAGTTCACCTTCTGACCGCCTGGCGGAACGGATCGTTCATGACGTTCCCCCTGATCAAATGGCCGGTGGCGGCGGCGGGCCTGCTCGTCGCCTCCCTCGCCCTCGCCGGGGGCGGTGGCAAGTCCGCGCCGAACCTCTGGTGGAAGCCGGGGGAAGGACGGACTTTCCCGGCGCTGCTGGAATATCCCAACGACCATGGCGTGTTGCGGATCGAGCTGGAAGGCGGAGCGATCGACACGCGCGATCATCCCTTCTTCCGGCCGCTGGGCTGGAACGGCCGCGCCTGCGTCACCTGCCACCAGCCCGCCGACGGGATGAGCCTGTCGCTCCCTTCGATCCGGCGCCAGTGGGAAAGCGTTGGCGTGCGCGATCCGCTGTTCGCCGCCTATGACGGCTCCAACTGCCCTAGCCTGCCGCAGGACAAGCGCTCTTCCCATAGCCTGTTGCTCGACCATGGCCTTATCCGGATCGCCCGGCCCTGGCCGCCGAAGGACTTCGCCGGAACGCCTGTGACGCCCGATTTCACCATAGAGGTGGTCCGCGATCCCAGCGGCTGCAATCTCGATGCCGGATGGGGGCTGACGTCCGCCGATCCGCATATCTCGGTTTTCCGTCGTCCGCGTCCCGTCGCCAATTTCAAATATATCGAGGCGATGGGTTTCGCTTATGATCCCAAGGAAGGCATGCCGTTGCGCGTCGACCCGGAGACGGGCAAGCCGGTCAGCGGCAATCTGATGGCCGATGGCCGCGCGCTCAGCCTGACCGGCCAGATGCGCGAGGCGGGCGACACCCATCTCCAGATGCTGCGGCGGCTGGATGCGGAAGAAATTCGCCGGATTCTGGATTTCGAAGCGCGCATCTATGTGGCGCAGCAACAGGATCGCACCGGCGGCCCGCTGGATGCGGCAGGCGCAGAGGGCGGCCCACACAAGCTCGCCATTTCGCCCGCCGGGCGTCTCGGCAGTCAGGGCGTGCCGGTCTGGAGCGAGTTCGAAGCCTGGGAAAAACTGGAAGCGGTCGTGCCGGGCGACGCCGCCCGTACCGCCTGGCGCCAGTCGGTCGCGCGTGGTGCGCGCATCTTTCGGGATCGCACCTTCCTCATCACCGACAGCGCGGGCATCAACTCGCAGATCGGCTTCGGCAATCCTGTCCGCAACGCCTGCGCCTTCTGCCATAATATGAGCCAGATGGGCATGGACGTGGCGCCCGGTCAGGTGGACCTCGGCACCACCAACCAGCCTTTCGCCGATCCCGCGCCGCATCTGCCGCTGTTCCGCATTACCTGCCTCGGCAAGCCCAACCGCCATTATGGCAGGACCATTCTCACCAGCGATCCGGGCTATGCGCTGACCACCGGCCGCTGCGCCGATGTGGGGCGCATCACCTTGCAGACGCTGCGCGGCCTCGCGGCGCGCGCGCCTTATTTCTCCAATGGCAGCGCGAAGGATTTGCGCGGGATCATCGACTATTATGACCGGCGGTACAATATCCACTATACCGAGCAGGAGAAGCAGGATCTGGTCAACCTGCTGAGTGCGCTGTGATGGGGGCGTCGGCCATGAGGGCTTTGGCCTTTCTCTGCATGATGGCGGCCTTTACCCAATCGTCCGCTGTCCTGGCGGCGGAACTGCGCTTCATCGGTTGCCCGGTGTATCGCGATACGGATTCCGGCAAGAAATCGGGGTGCTGGCTAGCGGATGATCCGATGACGGGCGCGCGCTACGACATCAGCCTTTCCCCGACCAAGCCTGACTGGAATTTCGCGATACTGGTCGAGGCGGCACCTGCCGGCGTGCGCGAGGATGGGACGGACATCGCCCCCTGCGGTGGCATCGTCCTGAACCCTGTGCGCGTCTCCGTGCTCGACCAGCCCTGTACCCGGGCGATGCTGCCGGCAGAAGGCTATCCGGGCCGCGCCTTCCTGTTGCCTCCGCGCAATGTGCGCCCGCTTTATGCGCCGCATGATCCGGTGCCGCAGCCTTATCAGGCGCGCCGCTTCGTCATCCCCTTCGATTTCGGACGTGATTTCATCATCTACCAACTGGCCGACTATTATATCGACAAGGCGGTGAATTATGCGCTCGATATCAAGGCGCGGGAGGTCGAAATCACCGGCTATGCCGCGACGGCGCCTGCGCTCGTTTCAGGGCAGAGCATCGTCGAAAGTGAGAATCTGGCCAGAATGCGGGCGGAAAGGGCGCGAAACTGGATGCTGATGCGCGGCGTGCCGGAGGACAGGATAATCCTGAAATGGCGCGGAACCGGGGAAACCCTGCCTGACGAGGCCATGGACGGCATCGCGTCGGCTTCCTTGCGGAGGGTGGAAATCCTCATAAAGCCCTGACGAAAGGGCCGTCGCTTTGATGTGTAGGGGGGCTGAAGCAGACGGAATCCCGCTGCCCTAATCGGTCAGCCATTCCCCGAGCAGGTCGCCCCATTTGCGGTCGATCTGCAAACCCTCCCAGCAGGCGGGCGCGGCTTGCGACAGGGCGCGATAGAGGCCGTCGTCGGTCAGCAGCCGCTCAGCGGCGCGGGCAAGGGAGGCGGGATTGCGTTCGGCGTGGAGCAGGGCGGTGCGCCCATCGACCAGATGGCCCGCGAACATCGGATGGTCCGAAGCCACGATCGGCGTGCGCGAACAGAGCGCTTCATAGATGGTGAGGGGGAGGCCTTCGGGATAGCTGTGGCGGCTCGGCACGGCGACAAGGGCGGCGCGGCGCATTTCCTCTGTGATGCGCGCATTGGGCAGCGTGCCGGGGAAATGGACATGGCTGGCGATGCCGCATTTGCGGGCCAGCGCCTCGAAAGGGGCGCGATCGCCGCCGCCGACGATCTTCGCCTCGATAGACAATCCGCGCCGGCGCAGCAGGGCGGTGGCGCGGATGAGATCGCCCACGCCCTTGGACGGAAGCAGCGCGCCGACATAGAGCAGGGTGAAAGGCGGGTCGCCCGGCCCGGTCTTGGCAGGCAGGTCATGGGGCTTTTTCTCATGCGGAAAATCCCAGACGCGGATTTTCACGCCGTCGACGCCGATCCGGCGCAGCGAGCGGCAGGCATTTTCGCCATGATTGGCGATCCATTCCACCTTCGGCCGGTTCAGCAGCGCTGGCAGCGCGCCATATTTCAGGCGTCGGCGCAGCCAGCTTATCTCGAACGAGTCGGCGAAAATGCAGGCGAGGCGATAGGGGCGCTGCAACGCCCAGGCCAGCAGGCGCGTCATCGGCCCGTGCAGCACCAGATGGGTGGGCGCGAACTCCTCTATCAGCGCGGCGATGGCGCGCCAGTCGCGGTCCGCGCTCGCCGCGCCGCCGATCACCGTGACGCCATTGGGCAGGGTCTCGCTATAGCGCTCCTGCATCTGGCAGCAGAGCAGTCCCGCCGCGCCATGGTCGCGCGCAAGGCGCGCCATGCTGTCCAGCACATAGCGGTGGGCATGGTAGCTTTCCGTCCCCGACGCCGTGATCTGCCGCCATGCCTGACGATAATCCCCGGCATATTGGACGACGAGCAGCCGCTTCATGGTCCTGCCCTATGCCGGAACGGTGCGGCGGCGGTGGAAGAAGCCGGAAAGGGGACGCTTCGACCGGCTTTCCCCCTTCAGGATGAAGGCGACGGTCAACAGCAGAAAAACGTTGATGATGGCATCGCGGTCGAAAATCGAGGATTCGGTGAAATTATGGCCGATGCAGAACACCATCACCGCCGTCAGCACCGCGGCGCGCTCCCCGCTGTTGGATTTGCCGAGCAGCACGCGGAAGAGCGGCCAGATCATGCAGGCGCCCACGACCAGCACCGCGCCGATGATGCCCGTCTGCACCAGCAGGTCGAGATAGCCGTTATGGCCGGTGCCGATCGTCGTCACCCAGCCCTTGGTGTAGGAATAGACCGGTGAATTGTCGCCGATGTTCCAGAAGGAACCGAAGCCCGATCCCAGCCAGGGATGATCTTCCCAATAACGGATCATCATATCCCAGATGAGCGTGCGTCCGGTGAACATGTCGGGATTCGACCAGTGCTGCTTCAGCGGATTGAAATAGACGAAGTTGAGCACTGCCACCGTACTGCCCGCGATGATCAGCAGGCAGACCAGCAGGGGGCGGTAGCGGAAACGATAATGCCGCATCAGGAAGCCGACGGCGAGGGCGGTAATGACCATGCCGCAAGAGGTCTTGGAGGTCGAATGCAGCAGGAAGAAAGCCGCGGCGGCAATTATGGCAAGGCGGGCGGTGAACCATATGGGGCGGGCGTGGAAGGTGAAGAACAGGATCGTCATCGCCATGAGCGCGCCGGCATAATTTTTATGCATCATCATGCCGCGCCAGTCGCCCGCCAGCTTCGATTCCACCATGTCGTTCGATTGATGGATGGCAAAGGCCGGATTGATCAGCAGCACCACATAATTGAGGATCACCAGCAGCACGAGCGCGATGCGGACCAGCAAGAGCAACTGCTCGAACTTCAGATGCGCCACGCACAGGAAGATGCTCCACAGCACGAGCGTGGTAAGGAAAAGGTGCCGGAAGGCCGCCCCCTTGTCGATCGCCCAGACAAAGCTGAGCCAGCACCAGCCCAGCGCGACCAATATCGGCCAGGGCACCGGTTGCAGGCGGGAAAGGTCCGAATCCGGTCGCGCGGCCACCGCTATCATGGCGAGGACGATGATGTAGGATATCTGCCGCACCGGGCTGCTTTCCCCCATGCCGGGCAGGTCGGACAGGATCATGAAGGGCGAAAGAAGAGAGAGCAGCACGAGGAAGAAGAAACCCGTCTGCATCAGCCCCTGATTGATCGGGGCCTTGATTTTCGGTTGGTCGCCTTCAGGGCCGCGCATGCGTCATCGGTTCCTTGTCGGGAAGGGGGGAAAGGGAAGGCAGGAGTTCATCGGGAGGAGGCGCGCCCGATCAAGGCCGCATAGCTGTTGCATAGCGCATCGAAGCCATGGTCGCGTCCGAGCTTGCGGGAAAGCTCGCTCCAGCGGTGATAATGGTCCGGATTGTCGATCAGCATGGCTATCCTTTCGGCAATTTCCGGGGGATTGTCCACTGCGGCGATCAGCCCGCACAACGTTTCATCGCGCGCGGTAATGCCTTCGACCTGCACAGGAACATCCGAGACGATGAGTGGAAGGGCGAGCTTGGCGGCCTCGATCAGCGCGAGGCTGTGCCCTTCCCAGCGGCTGATCTGGACGAAGATATCGGCGCGTGAGAGGCGGTCGAGCGTTTCCGCCCTCGGGCGCTGCCCCAGCAGGCGGACGCGATCGGTAACGCCCAGTTCGTCTATCAGGGCGGTGAGCGCCTCCTCATCCGGCCCCCCACCGATGATATCCAGCCTGACGCCGGGAAGCAGGGCGACCGCGCGGATCAGCGTCGGGAAATTCTTCTGCTCGCTCAACCGTCCGACAGCGCAGACCAGCGGCCCAGTCAGCACACGCGGCCCCGTGGGGGCGAGGGCGGCAAGCTGCGCTTCGACCTCTGGCGCCATCGCATTGGGGACGACGCGGCATTTCTCCCGGTCCAGCGCGGGGGACAGGTCCAGCGACCTTGCCACGGCCCGCGAAACGCACAGGATGGTGGAGACCTGCGCCGTCTTGCCGCTGTTGCGGGAAAGGCGGCGCAGTAGCGGATGATAGCTGTCGAGCGGCGTATGGTGGGTTTCGATGATCCGCGTCGCGGGGCTGAACAGCGGGACAAGCCGCGCCAGCAGGATATTGGCGAGCGGCATGGCGGAAAGGACGATGGCGGGCTTTGTGCGCCGCAACCAGCAGGCAAGGGCGGCCACCTGCCGGAGCGCACCCGCGATGCCGCCAGCGGGACGGGGAAGGATATAGGACCAGCGGCCGGGGGACGAGGCGGGCGGTGTGGCGGGCGTTTCGTCCAGTTCATGGCGATACAGCGCCCAGAGCTGCGTTGCGTGGCCCCGCGCGGCAAGGCCATCGGCCAGGCTTTCCCATAATTCCCGAATGCCGCCCGGCGCCGCATGGGTGGCGAACAGGATGATGGGGGCAGGCAGGATGACGGGGGCAGGGCGCGCCGGGGCGGTCGTCGTCCGGCTGCTGCCATGGTTCATGCGCTCTTCCCTGTCCTCACTCATGGCATTCGTCCCAAAGCTGCCTCGGTCCGGGATGGAAAGCTCCTACCCCGCCATCAGGGGGATTGCCAGCCATCTTGCCCTGTCATAGTGCAGAGCAATATCCGATTTAGCCAGTGCGGGGATTTGTGGCACCAGATCAGACTGATAGCCCATTGCCCCTGACGATCGCGATCAAGGCGCTGAATGAGCGGGACAGGATCGCCGAAACCCTCCGCCACGCTGTCGCGGCGGCGCATTTGTGCGGGGGAGAGGTGCTGCTTGCCGATAGCGGGTCGCAGGATGGGACGATCGAGATCGCCCGGCAATTCCCGATCCGCATCGTGCAGCTTGCCCGCCCGGAAGATCGATGCTGCGGTGCGGGGGCGCAACTGGCCTTTCAGGAAGCGCGCGGGCGCTATTTCTATTTGCTCGATGGTGATATGCTGCTCGATCCGGCCTTCCTGCCCGCCGCGATCGCCTTTCTGGAAAGCCACCCCGAAGTCGCCGGTGTGGGCGGCGAATTGCGGGAACAGGTGGTCGTCAATCAGGAGTTCGCCATTCGCGCGCAGGCCGCCAGCCGGTTGCGGCCGGAGGGGGAGACGGTCGGCAATCTCGATGGAGGCGGGCTGTACCGGCGCAGCGCGATCGAAAGCGTGGGCTATTTCGCCGATCGCAACCTGCGCGCGTTCGAGGAACTGGATCTGGGTTGGCGGTTGCGCTGCGCCGGTTGGACGCTGGCGCGCATTCCTGTCCATGCCGTCGATCATTTCGGCCATGCGATATCGGGCTATAGCCTGCTCTGGCGGCGGCTGCGCTCGGGCTATGCGGGCGGGGCAGGACAGGTCGTGCGCGCCGCGCTGGGCAAGCCGTGGCTGCCGGGATTGCTGCGCAGTTTCGGCCATATCCGCAACAGCCTGATCGTCCTCGGCTGGTGGTGCCTGCTGCTCGCTTTGCTGGTCGTGGGCGGGTTCTGGCCATGGGGCGTGATCCTGCTGGTCCTGCCGCTCGGCTTTCTGCTGGCGCGGCGACGATCCTTTTCGCTGGCGCTCTATACCTTCCTGTCGTGGAACGGCATCGCGCTGGCGACGATCGGCGGTTTCCTGCGGTCGCGCACCGCGCCGACCGTGCCGCTTGCGGTCAGGGAGCTGGCCGACGCGCCGCCCCTGCGGGCGGAGCAAGGCTGAGATGCGTTCGGTCCGGTCCTCTTTCGCCTGGATGGGCGGGGCGCAGCTGCTGACGGTGCTGTTCCAGTTCGTCGCGCAGGTGGTGCTGGCCCGGTGCCTGTCGGTCCATGACGCGGGCATCTACGCCTTTGCCCTGTCGGTCGTCGCGCTGCTGTCGCTGGTGCAGGCGGCGGGACTGAAGGCGCTCATCATCCGGGAGGAAGCGTTGAGCGAGGAAGTGGAGGCGACGGCCTTCACGATGAACGCGCTCATCACCATCGGGCTGTCGGTCGCCATCCTGCTCTTCGCGCTGCTGGGCGGCGCGTTCCTGCGGGAGGAAGGCGTGCGCCATGTGTTGCAGGCGATGGCGGTGACGCCGCTTTTCTCGATCTTCTTCTTCCTGCCCGCCGCGAAGATGGAACGGGAGGGGCAGTTTGCCCGCGTGGCGATCATCGGCATAGCGGGCGCGCTGGCGGGTGCGCTGGCGACGATCGCGCTGGCGCTGGGCGGCTGGACTTATATGAGCGTCCCCTATGGGCAATGGGTCACGGGGGCGGTGACGCTGATCCTCACCAATGCGCTGGGCCTGTCCTTCATCCGGCTGCGGATCAGTTTCCGGTCCTGGCGGCGGATCGGCCGCTTCGGCATGCAGATGCTCGCCGTGGCGGGGGTCAACACTGCCTCTTCGCGCCTTTCGGAAATCGCGCTGGCCCGCTTGCAGGGGCTGGAGATGATGGGCCTGTTCTTTCGCGCGAACAGCCTCAATACGGTGCTCTGGGTCAATCTCCACACCCTGATCGGACGGGTGATGCTGGTGGATTTCGCGCGGCTGCACCGGCAGGGCGCCTCCTTTCGGGAGCGTTATCTGCAAAGCCTCGACATCACCACCGCGCTGCTCTGGCCGATCTTCGGCGGCGGCGCGGTGCTGGCCGCCCCCGCGCTGAAGCTGATCTTCGGGGAAAAATGGGTGCCCGCCGCGCCCGCCTTGTCGATGATCCTCATCGCCTCGATGATCCAGATCTCGATTTCGATGACATGGGAGATTTTCGCCGCGAAGGATCGCCTCTCCATCCTGACCCGGATCGAATATATACGCTCCGCGATCACCTTCGTGCTGTTCGTCGCGGCCTGCTTCGTCAGCATGGAAATGGCGGCGGCGGTGCGCATCGTCGATGCGCTGCTAGCGGTGCTGCTGTATCGGCGGCATCTCCACCGGATGACCGACACGACCGGGCGGGATTTCCTGCGATGCTACGGGCGCAGCCTTCTGTTGACGCTGCTGGCCTGCCTGCCCGCCCTTATGCTGGTCTGCCTGTCAGATCGTCCCGCCCATCTGCCGCTGACCGGCCTGTGCGGGGCGGTCGGGTTGGGCGTCATGCTCTGGCTGGGCGGGCTGTTCCTGTTGCGCCATGGGCTGCTGACCCAGATGCTCGACCTGTTCAAGCGGCGCGGCTCCGTGCCTTCCTCCCCGCTGGCGGGGGATGTATGACGGCGGCTGCCGACACGGGCGACAAGCCGCAGCCGGTTTTGCGACGCCTGCCTCTGCGGGTCCGCAGGCCGGGCGGCATGGCGATGCGGATCGTCATGTTCCTCGTCCTCCTGGCGACGGTGCTGAAGGCGTCCGGGTTGGGGGAATTGATCGGCCCGCAGACGGATGTGATCGCGCTGTCCGTGCTGGTGGCGGCGGTGGCGATCTTCCTGCCGCTGTGCCTGAGCGGCGAGCGCTACCTTCCCGCATTTGTCGTGGCTGTGGGAGTGCTGGCGATGTTCGCGCTCGCCCATGTCAACTTCGTGCGCCTGTCGGGATCGGCGCTCAATTTCAACGCGATATTGGCCTATTTCCCCGCGTTGATCTTCTTGCCGCTGGCTCGTTCGCGGGTGTCGATCGATCGCAGCCTGCGCTATCTCGTCTGGATCAGCGCCGCCTATATTCTGTTCTACACGCTGGGTCATGGCGCTATCGAAACCCTTGCGCAGGCATCGGGCGCGCATATCCTGAAGGCAGGCGATTATGAGCGGGGCGCGCGGCTGTTGTTCGCCCCCGCCTTCGCGGCCTTCCTGTTTTTCTTCATGATGGAATGGCGCAGAGGCAATCTCCTTTTGCGCGTGATGATGATGGGTCTTTCCGTCGCGGCCCTGTGGCTCAGCAATTACCGGACCTTCCTCGTCATCTTCCTGCTGGTGGTGGTGATGCGCGCCGCGCGGCTGCTCAACCCGATGGCGCGCTGGCTGATTTTCGGTGTGGTGGTCGCGGCTTATGGGGCGTTGCTGGCCGGGCTGGTCCTTCCCGACTGGGAGCCTTTCGCCTATTTCGTCGATGACGCCTCGGGCTTCGCCCGGCTGCTCGCCTATCGCCATATCACGCCGTTCGTCCTCGACCATTGGCTGACGGGCGTGGGCGTCGCCGGCAGCAATCTGGCGCTGCAATCCTATCTGCGCGTGCCGACCTTCTATTCGGTCTACCCCACCGATCTGGGACCGATCGGGCCGCTGTTCGTCTTTGGCGTGGGCGGGCTGCTGCTTTATATAGTGCTGACCTGGGTGATGATCGTGCAGCGCCTGCCGATCCGCTTCGGCTCAACCCATCCCGAAAGAATGGCGCTTCATATGACGGCGATGGTCTGCGGCATTCAGGGTGTGATAAGCCCCTCCTTCATGATTGAAAATAATAGCCTTTTCCTCGCCTTCATGTTTGCCGGCTGGGTCCAGCTGCGGCGGATGAGGCCGGTTGTGGGCGGCGGCCCCAATCCCCTGGCTTTCAAGCCTCGGGTGATGGCACCGGGTACTGGGCAGCCTGCGGCGGGAGAGGCAATGGGAGGTGAACGTGCGGAATAGATATTCCCTTGGTCTTGTGGCGCTGGTGAGCGGCGCGCTGGTCGTCGCCGGATGCCATGCCGCCACGCCCGATCAGCCGGCGGCGGCCCCGGCCCGGCCCGATCTCTCCTTCCAAAATGTGAATGCCGCCTGGAGCGCCACGCCGATCGAAAATGGCTATCGCTTCGAGGTGCGGCAGGCCGACCAGATGCCCGGCGATCTGGCGGAAGGGGAACGCAAGGAGCGCTCCGAAGCCTATGACCGCATGAAGCTGGCGTTCGGGCAGGCCTATGATATCAGTTTCACCCTGGAGATCGAGCCGGGGGAACGAAACACCGCCAAATGGATGACGCTGGCGCAACTGCAATCGACTTTCGATCCCGGAGAGCAGGGACATAGCCCGCCCTTCGGCCTCTATATGGATGGCGAGAGGATGACTGTGGCGATCCGTCATTCCCCGCTGGAAATCACGCCGCCCGGCGGTTTCGACTATCTTCCCCTCTATAAGGACCGGGAAGATATTCTCCGCGGTCATCCCTACCGCATGAAGATCAGGGTGCGTTTCGATCAGGGCGGGACAGGGGCGCTGAAGCTGTGGCGCGATGGGCAATTGCTGGCCGAGCATGAAGGCCCCTTTGGTTTCAACGACCAGAAAGGCCCCTATTTCAAGATCGGCGTCTATCGTGCGAGCGCGCCGGAAAGCTATGCGATAACCGTGCGTGATCTGGCTGTGGAGCAAGTGGCGTCCGTTGATGGCTAGGGATGCGGGGGCGGCTCCGGTGCGGCTGTGCCTTTTTACCCGGGCATGGCGGGCATCGGGGGCGGGCCTTTATGCAAGCGAACTGGCGCGCGGAATGGCGGAGGCCGGGGCGGAGGTCACCTGCGTTGCGCCCCGATCCTCCGATCCCCGGCTGGAGCGGCCGATGGCGGGTCTGCGCCGCCTGCGCCAGCCGCATGAGCGGCCCGGCGCCGGTCGGTTCCGCAATGCGTTGCTTAGCATCAGCCGGATCGCGGCGGGCTTTGCGCTGCTGGCGCGGGCGAGGCTGACCAACCGGATTTTCATCGTCACGATCATGGACCCCTTGCCTTTTGCGCTCGCGATGTTGCTGCTTTTGCGGCTGAGCGGGGCGAGGATCATCTTCATCGTGCATGATCCCCTGCCCCATGCCTGGCATCTGCCGCCATCTCTGCGCGGCGTGGAGCGGGCGCTGTGGCATGGGGGGCATCGCCTGTCCCATGCGCTGGTGGTGCTGAGCGAACCCTCCCGCATGGCGCTGATGCGGGAATTGCCGGACTATCCCGGCCCGGTTACGGTCATCGATCATGGCATCTTCGGGGTTGACGAGGTGGCGCCGCTGCCGCGCGCGGGCGTGATGCTGCTGTTCGGGACGCTGCGATCCAACAAGGGGATAATGGAGGCGATCGAGGGTGTCCGCCGCGCGCGGGCGCTGATGGCGCATCCGCTGCGCCTGCTGATCCGGGGCGGTGGGCATCGGGACGAGGCGGAATATCTGGCGCAGGTCCGTCGGGCGGCGGCGGACGCCGGGGACGCGGTTGACCTGGACGTGGGCTATGTCAGCGAAGAGGCGTTGCCGGGCCTGATCGCCGGGTGTGATGCGCTGTTGATGCCCTATAAGGATTTCCATTCCCAAAGCGGGGTGGCGATGGTGGCGGCCGGCTATGGACGGCCGATCATCGCCTCGGCGGCGGGCGGCCTCGCCACGCTGATGGAGGAGGGCATGCCTTGCTCCCCCATCGCCCAGCCGGTGACCGGGGAAGGGGTCGCGCAGGCGGTCCTGTCCTTTTTCCGGCAGCCCTATGAGGAATGGGAGGATCGCGCGCTCCGCTATCGCGAACATATGCTGGATCGCTACGGGTGGAAGCGGATCGGCGCGCGCTTCGCCGAACTGGCCGGGCGGTTTTAGCCCGCCACGGCAACGGGGCGCAGGCGCAGGCCGCGCAGGGCTTTGCCGATCGGGCGCTCTATCCGCAGGTGGATGAAGATGGACGCGGCGAGGGTGATGGCCACCGTCAGCACCACGTCGAAGGCGGCTACCGGCTGCCCCAGCAGGCGCTGGCCGATGAGGACGACCGCGCCCACCACATACATATGCACCAGATACATCGCATAGGAAGCGTCACCGAGCAGCAATCCCGCAGGCGAGACGGGCAGCCTGTTTTCAAGGCGCAGGCCGAGGAGGAGCATCGCCGCCGCCGCCAGCGTGAACAGGCCGTCGGTTGCCGGATTGATGGCGCTCCGGGTGGGAATGAGGAACCCGGCGGCGATGAGACCGGCCGCCAGCGCCGCGATCAGGAGCGGCGGGGGCGGCGATCTTTCCATTCCTCCCCGCAGATGCCAGAGGCCGAGCAGCATTCCGACGCAGAAGGAGAGGATGACCGGCTGGGTGAAGAAATAGACGATCGGAATGTCGCTGGGCGCTGCGATACCATACAGCACCAGCAGCAGGAAAAAGGCGATGACAGCCATGACCCGCGCCTCGGCCCTCAGGCGGCTGGCGCAGGCGAAGATCAGGTAGAAGAAGATTTCATAATTGAGCGACCAGCCCAGTTTCATCAGCGGCACGATCTCGCCGTCGCCGCGCGCATAGGGGATGAAAAGGCAGGACAGGATCAGCTGGCCGATGGAAAATTCGGTATTCTTCAGCAGGAAAGGCGCGAAAAGGGCGAGGAAGGCGACCGCGAAGGTCACGAGCCAGTAAAGTGGCACGATCCGTTCCATGCGGCGGCGCAAAAACTTCCACGGATCGAAGCGGGTCCGGCCGGTGGTATAGACCATGATGAAGCCGCTGATGACGAAGAACAGCAGCACGCCGAACGATCCCAGCCGCCGCAGCGAAGGGGTTGGAAAGGGCAGGGGATGCAGCAGCGCATGGGCGATGACGACCATCAGCGCGGCGACCGCGCGCCAATATTGTACCGATCGGATCTTCACCGGCGATGGCTCCCATGACGCCTTGCCGTCCGGCTATGACAGCCGCATTTCCGGGCTGTCAAGCAAAGCGCGCGCCGTGTCCGCCCTTTTTTGGGGCAAGCGTGCCGGGCGGGAGACGGGCGCCTCTTGGCGAAGCGGAATGAGTGGTTTAGGGCCGGTGGAGAGCGCCGCCGCAAAGGAGCGCGTCAAGGGATTATGCGGTTGACCGGGAAACGGCCTTTCCATGACTGACAGCGCCTCGCCCCCCCGGCCCGAGGGCGGAGAGCAATCTTCGCTGTTGCACAAGATCATGTGGACGGCCGGAGCCTTCGGGGCATCCTTCGGGCTGAAGCTGGCCTCGACCATCGTGCTCGCCCGGCTGCTCGCGCCAGAGATTTTCGGGATCATGGTGGTGGTGAACAGCATCCGGCTCGGCATGGAGTTGCTGACCGATGTCGGCATCGAGCAGAATATCGTCAATCATCGCCATGGCCTGACGCCGCGCTTCTTCAATACCGCCTGGACGATGCAGATTTTGCGGGGGCTGCTGCTGTCGCTGCTGTTCGCGGCGCTGTCGCCGCTGCTGGCTTCCGCCTACCGGCTCGATACGTCGATCTTTCTGGCCGTCAGCCTGGCGCCGCTGCTCACGTCGCTGGCGTCGACCTCCATCTTCGTGCTGGTCAAGACGCTGGAGGTGCGGCGGCGCAACCTGTTCGAATTGCAGGCGGAGGTCGTGAATTTCCTGCTTTGCGTCGGTCTTGCGCTGGTGATGCCGACGGTATGGGCGCTGATCTGGGGCATGCTCCTGTCCATCGCCGCGCGCTCGGCGCTGAGCTATCGCCTGCCTCACCCCGCTCATCGGCTGATGCTGGATCGCGCGCATATGCGCGAGATACTGGATTTCGGCAAATGGATCATGGCGTCCTCGCTGCTCAACTATGCCTCGACCTATCTCGACCGGCTGTTCATCGGCCGGATGGCGACGATGCAGGCGCTGGGCTTTTACGGCATCGCCCGCAATATCTCCGACCTGCCCGGCAGCCTTGCGGGCCGTCTGGGCTATCGCGTCTTCTTCCCCCTCATCGCCCGGCTGAAAACGGGCCGGGACGAGGTCGCGATGCGGGAATTTACGCGCATCCGCCTGCTGATCGTGGTGACGGCCGCCTGCGGGATCGCGGCGGTGGCGGCGGTCGCGGACATCGCCGTCGACCTTCTTTATGACGATCGCTATCGCGCGGCGGGGCCGCTGCTGTTCCTGTTGCTCCTTTCCGCATGGTTCGCGGTGCTCGCGCAATTGAATGAGGTCGCGCTGCTCGGCGTCGGCAATGCCAGCGGCGTCAGCTATGCCAATGGCGTGCGCATCGCGCTGCTGTGCGCCGCCATGCCGCTCGGATTCCACTATCACGGCCTTGCCGGTGCGACATGCGGCCTCATCCTGAGCGAAGCGGGCCGCCTCCTGTATCTGTGCCTGCGCCAGCGCCGCCATGGCATCCTGTTCTGGCGGCAGGATATGGGCGCGACGCTGCTGTTTCTGACGGTGGGGGGGCTGTTGTTGCTTGCTCGCCTCCTGCTGGGGCTGGGAGAGCCGTGGAGCGGGCGATAAGGCGCGCTCCTGATCGCGATCAATGGAGCAGGCGGTCGATGACGGGCGGCAGGGCCTCGCGCCAGTGCGGCAGGGCGACGCCATGGACAGCGGCGAGCTTGCTGCTGTCGAGGCGGGAATTTGCGGGACGCCGCGCCGCCGTTGGGAACTCGGCGGTCGTGATCCTGCGTAGCGGAACCGAGGGACCGCCATGGGCCGCTGAGTGTGCGAAGACCGCCTCGGCAAGATCGGCCCAGCTCGCGTCGCCGCCGCCGGCCATGTGAAAGGTGCCGCGATATCGGGGGTTCGGGTCGCTGACAAGATTGGCGGCGATCTGCAACAGGCCATCGGCGATATCGAGCGAGGAGGTGGGATTGCCGTGCTGATCGTCGACCACGCCGACTTCCTTGCCAGCGGCGGCCAGCCGCAGCATCGTTTTGACGAAATTGGACCCGAAGGGGCCATAGACCCATGCGGTGCGGATGATGGCATGATTGGGCGTGGCGGCGGCGACCGCCAGTTCCCCCGCCAGCTTGGTGCGGCCGTAGACGCCCAGCGGGCCGGGCGCGTCCTCCTCCCGCCAGACGGTGTCGCCGCTGCCGTCGAATATATAGTCCGTCGAAAGATGGAGGATCGGAATCGACAGACGCCCCGCCAGCGCGGCGACGGCTCCCGCGCCGTCTGCGTTGACGAGGCGGGCGAGGCCGGGTTCGCTCTCCGCGCGGTCGACGGCGGTATAGGCGGCGACGGAGAGAATGATATCGGGGCGAAGCGGCTCGATCGCCTTCGCGATGCTGTCCGGGTTGGCAAGATCGAGTTCGGGGCGGCCGAGCGCGATGATCTCCACATCACTGCCGCGCGCCCGCTCGATCAGCGATTGCACGACCTGCCCCTGTCGCCCGGTGACGGCGATCCGCATCCTCATTGGGCAGCCTGTCCCGCCGGGTTGAGCGTGCCGAGCCGCTCGCCCGCATAGCGCTCGCTGAGCGGCCGCCACCACCATTCATTGTTGAGATACCAGCGCACTGTCTTTTCGATGCCCGTCTCGAAATTCTCCTGAGCCTTCCAGCCCAGTTCGGTTTCCAGCCGGGTTGCATCGATTGCGTAGCGGGCGTCATGGCCGGGCCGGTCGCTGACGAACCGGATCAGCTCGTGGCGCGGCCGGTTGGCGGGCACCAGCCGGTCGAGCACCGCGCAGATGCGATGCACCACATCAATATTGCGGCGTTCGTTGCGCCCGCCGACATTATAGGTTTCGCCCGGCCTTCCCTTCGCGATGATGAGATCGAGCGCACGTGCATGATCCTCCACATAAAGCCAGTCGCGGATATTCTCGCCGGTGCCGTAGACGGGCAGGGGCCGGCCATGCAACGCGTTCAGGAGGGTCAGCGGGATGAGCTTTTCGGGGAAATGATAGGGGCCATAATTATTGGAGCAATTCGACACCACCACCGGCAGCCCGTAGGTGCGTTGCCATGCCTTGGCGAGATGATCCGACGCGGCCTTGGAGGCGGAATAGGGCGAACTGGGATCATAAGGGGTGCTTTCCTCGAACAGCCCTTCCTTGCCGAGCGATCCATATACTTCGTCGGTCGAGACATGGAGGAAACGAAACTCTTCCTGTTCCTTCGCTGGAAGGGTGTTCCAGAAAGCACGCGCGGCCTCCAGCAGCGTGAAGGTACCGATCACGTTAGTCTGCACAAAGGCGTCCGCGCCGGTGATGGAGCGATCCACATGACTTTCCGCGGCGAGGTGCATGACGCGATGGGGGCGGAAGGCCGTGAAGGCATTCCGCATCGCCTGCGCATCGCAGATGTCCGCGCGCCGGAATTGATGGAGGGGGGAGTCCGCTACCGGTTTCAACGATTCCAGTGTGCCCGCATAGGTCAGCTTGTCGATGGTGAGGACTTCATATCCCCGCTCCAGCACCAGATGACGGACAAGGGCCGAGCCGATAAAACCGGCGCCGCCTGTCACCAGAACGCGCATGCTCATTGCCCGATTTCCTGAAAGTTCCGATGAGAGAGGATCCGATGGGAGAGGAGATGTCGCCGTCCAGAATTCCCAACGCCTATGGCAGCCACTGGCGGGTGGGAGGCGATTTCTGCCCCATTTGCGGAAAGGCGTTGGCCCGTTAACATCGGGTCCTTTCTGTACCAATCATTTCGCAGTTGCAAGATGGACCGCTTTCGCCCGGTTCCAACCCAAGGCCGAATAGATCATCGGAGAGAGAAGCTTGCGGGCACCAGCGGCGGCGGCTAGGAAATCGGCATGGGCAGTGATCGGCATTATGAGCAGCAATATCTCGACCTGATGCGGCATATCAGGGATGAGGGCGACGAACGCATCGACCGGACGGGCGTGGGCACGCGGTCGATCTTCGGGGCGCAGATGCGCTTTTCGCTGCGGGATGAGGAAGTGCCGCTGCTCACCACCAAGCGCGTCTACTGGAAGGCGGCCGCGCGGGAGATGCTGTGGTTCCTCACCGGGAACACCAATATCCGCCCGCTGGTGGAACAGGGCGTGCATATCTGGACCGACTGGCCGCTCGACAAATATCGCCGGGCCACCGGCGACGCGATCGACCGCGATGCCTTCGAGGCGCGAATCATCGCCGATGACGCCTTCGCCGCGCAATGGGGCGATCTGGGTCCGGTCTATGGCGCGCAATGGGTGAACTGGCCGCGCTATGAACCGGTGGGCGAAGGGCTGTATCGCCGCGCGGAGCAGGGCTATAACCAGATTGCCGATCTGGTCGCGGCCATTCGCGGCAATCCCGGCTCGCGGCGGTTGCTGTTCACCGGCTGGAATGTGGCGGAAATAGAGGGCATGGCGCTGCCGCCCTGCCATATGACCTATCAGTTCCATGTGTCGAACGGGCGGCTTTCCGGTCTGCTGTTCCAGCGCAGCGCCGATCTGGTGCTGGGGGTGCCGTTCAACATTTTCGGCCTGTCGCTGATCACGCGGATGCTGGCGCAGCAATGCGATCTGGAGCCGGGCGAGATCGTCTGGCAGGGCGGGGACGTCCATCTCTACCTCAATCATGCCGAGCTGGTGGAGCAGCAATTATCGCGCACGCCCTCGGGCGCGCCGAAGCTGCATATCCATCGTCGGCCCGACTCCATCTTCGATTATCGCATCGAGGATTTCGAGGTGACGGATTATGCGCCGCAGACGCATATCGCGGCGCCGGTCGCGGTTTGACCTGAAACGGTGATGGCTGAAATGCCGGTGCCTGGAACACCGGAGATGGCTGGCCTGCCCTGATCGGGGTGGGCTGGCGTGCTGTCGGCTTCGCGACGCGCGCGATCAAAGACGTGTAGGCAAATGGATGGATCGACCGAGAAGGGCGATCGCTAATAGCTGAACAGGAAAAGAGAGGAAGGCGGTGCGCCATTTTCCTTCGTTCCCGATAAGAAAAATGGCGCGAGTGACGGGGCTCGAACCCGCGACCTCCGGCGTGACAGGCCGGCGCTCTAACCAACTGAGCTACACCCGCGTTCTGGTGTGGAGGGCCATCTATGGGAGGGGGCGTGTCCTGTCAACACCCTCTTCGCATTTTCTTCCCTCCGGGCTGTTTTTCTTTTCCCCTCCCGGTCCGTATATGATGAAAAAGCCCGTATTTTCGCCGGTTTTCTATAGCATTCGATTAGCGCGGAAGCTGAAATAGAGATGCCTGCTCAGAATGATATGATCGATCAGCCTCTGCCTTTGCCGCCGCAGATGGGCGCAGAGCATGCGCGTCACCGCGACATCATGGGTGCTGGGATGGGGATCGCCGGAAGGGTGGGTGTGAATCATCATCAGCTGCCGGGCCTGCAATGCCGCGCTGTCCCGCAATATCTGCCAGACCGGTAGCTCCAGCATGTCGGTCGCACCCTCGATGATCCGCATGTCGATGATGCGGTATCGCCTGTCGACGAAGAATATCGCTGCTATCTCCGGGTCGCCCTCATGGCACCGGAAATGCTCTGCCAGATTGGCAGGCACGTTCCGAAAAGTCATGAGGATTTTCTTAGAGAAGGGGCGCGGGGTCGCTATTCCCGGCTTGGTCCGAACCGGGGGGCTTTCTCCCGCATATTGCTCCGTTATGGAGGAAGTTCGCCCTCAGACGCGCCAGCGCCCCGTTTCCATCCAGAGCAGCAGCGGTTTCAGGGGCGCGATCCAGATGATGCCGCTGACCAGATAGACCGGCACTTGCGCCCAGCCGGGCAGGCGGCCGATATAGGCGGAGAAACTGCCGATAAGGAATGCCCAGAAGGCGATCAGCCCCAGGATCATGAACATGCCCGCGGGTTTGCGCCAGCTCGGCTTGTACGGTTCCATCATGGCAGTGCCTCCGCCCCGGGAGAGGGTTCGATTATGCTCCGTTCCGTCATGACGCGGTGGAGCGGGACGTCCCAGGGATCGGCGGGCACCTGCGCGACCTGCTGGGCCGACCAGCCGAGGCCGATCCGCAGCGCCAGTTCATAGCGGGCGAAGGCGCGGTCATAATAGCCGCCGCCCTGCCCCAGCCGCATCAGCCGCGCGTCGAAGGCGACCAGCGGCGCGAAGATCGCGTCGGGATGGCGGACCGGCGCGGACCGGCTGGGGTGGACGGTGCCGAACTGGGCGTCTTCCAGCGGGTCGCCGGGCGTCCATTGCCGAAATTCCATCGTGCCCATCCGGTCGATCACATGCGGCAGGCAGAGCGTCTTTCCTTCGGCGAGGAGCGCGTCCGCGAGGCGGGTGGCGGGGGCCTCGTCGCCGACCGGGGCATAAAGGGCGATGACCTCGCTTTCGGCCAGCAGCAGGCGAATCGGGCTGGGGAGGGCGCGGAAGGCGAGGCGATGGGCCATCGGGTCGAGCGCTGCGACAAAGGCCTTGCGTGCTGATCGGGCTTCCCGGCGCACGGCATCCTTGTCGGCGCCATCGCCTGTCCTGTCGCCTGTCTCGCCGGCTGTGTCAGACATGGATGGCGCTTTCCTGATAAAGACAAAAACAAGAAGGCCATTTGGTACAGGGGGAACCGAGGGGCAGGTCTTTCGAGCATCGGAGCGCAGCGGACTATAATGTCCGTGAGCACCGAAGCGCAGAAAAGCCTGTTCCGCAGGCCCCCATGGACCGAATGGCGGGTGGCGGGACCGCCGTGGTCGTTTGCTGGAATATCCTCTGACGCCTCAACGTCAGGTGGGAACCATGTGCACCGGGCCAGGACCCGGACAGGGACAGCTCCCTTGGATGTGATTATCGCCTCAGGGATGTTCGCTAAAGCTCGTGCCGGGCAGTACCCGCCGCCCCCTATTTAGGAGGAAGGATCGATCCCCGCAAGCTTCTCTGCCAGCATTTCGATGCGAGAGGCGAGCGCGTTGATCCGCCCGGCCATCGCCTGCTCGGCGGCGCTGTCGTCTATCGGCGGCAGGTTGAGCGAGGACTGGCCCTTATTCCGTTCCAGCCGCAGGTCGTGCACCTCGTCGGCGAGCAGGATCGAGGCGAACAGCAATTGCCGGATTTCGGTGAGGCCGGGGGAGGATTTGCGCGCCATCACCATCTTGGCGTCGATCATCTCGGCGAGGCGAAGCAGGTGCTTTTCCTCGCCGTCGCGGCAGTTCACGTCATATTGGCGGCCGCCGATGGTCAGCGTTACCTCAGCCATGACGGTCCTCCCGCATGGCGGAGATGAGGTCGTCAATCTCCCTCATCGCCTCGGCAATGACGGTATCGCGCCGCTCGATGCCATGTCGAACCCGGCTCAGGGCCTGATCGAGGGCGGTCTCGGAGCGGTCGATGGCCTGATTGAGGCGGTCGATTGCTTGCAGCAGGGCGGGACTGGGCATGAACGGAAGCATAGCAAGGGAGCGCCCGTCCGCACAAGCCCGCCTGCGACTGGTCCCCCCGTAATCGGCCCACCCCTGACGGGCATGGCCCGGTGATCGCGCGCTTTGCATCGGAGAGTTGCAGATTCATGGCCGCCGCGGTTGACGATTCGGCCCCGCCGCGACAAAGGAACCCCAAGCCATCGACTCGCGCAATTTATGCATATCAGAGTCATTTCTGACCTTTAGAGAGTGAAAGCATTCCCGATGACCGTTCCCGAGCAGAAACTGGCCAACGCGATCCGGGCATTGGCTATGGATGCGGTGCAGGCCGCCAATAGCGGACACCCCGGCATGCCGATGGGCATGGCCGATGTCGCGACCGTGCTGTTCCGCGACTATCTGAAGTTCGATGCCAGCGCGCCGAAATGGGCCGATCGCGATCGCTTCGTGCTGTCGGCGGGCCATGGCTCGATGCTGATCTATGCGCTGCTGCACCTCACCGGCTATGAACAGCCGACGATCGGGGACATCCGCAACTTCCGCCAGTTGCACAGCCCCTGCGCCGGCCATCCGGAGAATTTCGAGCTGCCGGGCGTCGAATGCACCACCGGCCCGCTGGGGCAGGGCTTCGCGATGGCGGTCGGTTTCGCGATGGCGGAACGGCATCTGAACGCCGTCTATGGCGACGATCTGGTCGACCACCGCACCTGGGTGGTCGCCGGTGACGGCTGCCTGATGGAAGGCATCAACCATGAGGCGGTGGGCCTTGCCGCGACGCTGGGTCTTGGTCGCCTCAATGTGTTGTGGGACAATAACAACATCACCATCGACGGCGACGTGTCGCTGTCGTCGAGCGAGGATGTGCTCGGCCGCTATCGCGCGTCGGGCTGGCATGTCGTGGATTGCGATGGCCATGACTTCGCCGATATCCGCCGCGCGCTGGCCGAAGCGGCCGCCGATCCGCGCCCGTCGCTCGTTTCCTGCCGCACGATCATCGGCAAGGGCGCGCCCAACAAGCAGGGCGGCCATAATGTCCATGGCTCGCCGCTCGGCGCCGAGGAAATCGCCGCCGCCCGCGTCGAACTGGGCTGGGACTATGCACCGTTCGAAATCCCCGCCGATGTGAAGGCGGAATGGGAAAAGGCCGGTCAGCGCGGCGCTGCCGCCAAGGCCGAATGGGAAGCGCGTCTGGCCGCTTCGTCGCGCAAGGCGGAGTTCGAGGCGCAGATGGCGGGCAAGTTCGATGCCGCGACGCCGACCAGAGCCTTCATCGACGGCCTGATCGCCAATCCGCAGAAGGTCGCGACCCGCAAGGCGAGCGAAATGGCGCTCGGCCCGCTTACCGAGACGATCCCGGCGATGATCGGCGGTTCGGCGGACCTGACCGGCTCCAACAACACCAAGACCAAGGCGACCGCGCCTTTCACGAAGAACGATTATTCCGGTCGCTATGTCTATTACGGCATTCGCGAATTCGGCATGGCCGCCGCGATGAACGGCATGGCGCTGCATGGCGGCGTGGTGCCCTATGGCGGCACCTTCCTGGTGTTCAGCGACTATTGCCGCAACGCGATCCGCATGTCGGCGCTCCAGCGCCAGCGCGTCATCTATGTGCTGACCCATGACAGCATCGGCCTTGGCGAGGATGGCCCGACCCACCAGCCGATCGAGCATGTGATGTCGATGCGCATGATCCCCAATCTTGAAGTGTTCCGTCCCGCTGACGTGGTGGAGACCGCCGAATGCTGGCAGCTCGCGCTTGAAAATGCGGAAACGCCTTCCGTTCTGGCGCTGACCCGCCAGAATCTGCCGCAGCTGCGCACCGAAGCGTCGGAAAACCGCTCCGCACGGGGCGCCTATCGCTTGCGTGCGGCGAGCGCTGCCCGCAAGGTGGTGCTGGTCGCGACCGGGTCCGAGGTCGAGATCGCCGTTGCGGTGGCCGATAAGCTGGAAGCGGAAGGGATCGGCGCCGATGTCGTCTCCATGCCGAGCATGTCGCGCTTCACCGCGCAGGATGCGGGCTATCGCGCCGATATCCTGCCTGCCGATGTGCTGCGCGTGTCGATCGAGGCGGGCACGACCTTCGGCTGGGAAAGCATCACCGGCCATGACGGGCTGCGTTTCGGCATCGACCGCTTCGGCGCGTCGGCGCCGATCGATGCGCTTTATGACTATTTCGGCCTCACCGCCGAGAAGATCGCCCCGCAAGTCCTTGCGGCGCTGAAATAAATCTGGAACAGGAGGCTAGTGCAGTGGCTGTCAAAGTAGCAATTAACGGTTTCGGTCGTATCGGTCGTCTGGTCGCGCGCGCGATCCTTCAGCGCACCGACCATGATCTGGAACTGGTAGCGATCAACGATCTGGGCGATGCGCAGTCCAACGCGCTGCTGTTCAAGCGCGACAGCGTGCACGGCAATTTCCCCGGCGACGTCAGCGTCGATGGCGATTCGCTGGTCATCAATGGCAAGCGCATCCTCGTCACGGCAGAGCGCGACCCGGCCAACCTGCCGCATGCGAAGCTCGGCGTCGATATCGCGCTGGAATGCACCGGCATCTTCGCCGACAAGGCCAAGGCCAGCGCGCACCTGACCGCCGGCGCCAAGCGCGTCGTCATCTCCGCCCCGGCAACCGGCGTCGACAAGACCGTCGTGTTCGGCGTCAACCATGACCAGCTGACCGCCGACGATGTCGTCATCTCCAACGCGAGCTGCACCACCAACTGCCTCGCGCCGCTCGCCAAGGTTCTGAACGACGCCATCGGCATCGAAAAGGGCTTCATGACGACGATCCACAGCTACACCAACGACCAGAACACGCTGGACCAGCTGCACAAGGATATGCGCCGCGCCCGCGCCGCCGCGGTCTCGATGATCCCGACCACCACCGGCGCCGCCCGCGCGGTGGGTGAGGTGCTGCCGGAGCTGAAGGGCAAGCTCGACGGCTCGTCGGTGCGCGTGCCGACCCCGAATGTCTCGGTCGTGGACCTCAAGTTCATCGCCAAGCGCGCCACCACCAAGGATGAGGTCAACAGCCTCCTCAAGGCCGCGTCGGAAGCCGCCCCGCTTCAGGGCGTGCTCGGCTATTCGGATGAGCCGCTGGTCTCTATCGACTATAATACCGATCCGCGCAGCTCGACCGTCGACAGCCTCGAAACGGCGGTCATCGACGGCACGCTCGTCCGCGTGCTGAGCTGGTACGACAATGAATGGGGCTTCTCCAACCGGATGATCGACACCACCGGCGTGGTGGCGAAGTTCCTCTAAGCCGCTCTTGACCGCCCGCCAGTCACCCGACCGGCGGGCGGTTCCGCATGGCTCGACAGAAAAACCGCAACAGGGGATGATTGCGACGTGAAATCCTTCAAGACGCTTGACGATATGGGCGACATCCGCGGCAAGGCCGTGCTGGTGCGCGAGGACCTCAATGTGCCGATGCAGGATGGCGCTGTCTCCGACGATACCCGCCTGCGCTCGGCGATGCCCACGGTCAACGAATTGTCGGATCGCGGCGCGAAGGTCCTCATCCTCGCCCATTTCGGCCGTCCCAAGGGACAGGCCAATCCCGACATGTCGCTCGCGATGGTGGTAAAGCCGCTGTCCGATGTGCTGGGCCGCCCGGTCAGCTTCATCGCCGATTGCCAGGGCGCGGAGGCCAAGGCCGCCGTCGATGCGTTGCCCGAAGGCGCGATCGCGGTGCTGGAGAACACCCGCTTCCATGCCGGTGAGGAAAAGAATGATCCCGCGCTGGTCGATGCCATTGCCGCGCTGGGCGACCTTTATGTGAACGACGCCTTTTCTGCCGCGCATCGCGCCCATGCCTCGACCGAGGGGCTGGCGCACAAGCTGCCCGCCTATGCCGGGCGCTCGATGGAAAAGGAACTGGACGCGCTCGAAGCCGCGCTCGGCAAGCCGGTGAAGCCGGTCGCGGCCGTGGTCGGCGGCGCGAAGGTCTCGACCAAGCTCGACGTGCTCAACAATCTGGTGGCGAAGGTCGATCATCTGATCATCGGCGGCGGCATGGCCAATACCTTCCTCGCCGCGCGCGGGGTCGATGTCGGCAAGTCGTTGTGCGAGCATGACCTCGCCGACACTGCTGAGGCGATCATGGACAAGGCCGATGCCGCCGGATGCACGGTGCACCTGCCCTATGACGTGGTGGTCGCAAAGGAATTCGCCGCCAATCCGGCATCATTGCGCACCTGCAATGTCCATGAAGTCGCCGCCGACGAGATGATCCTCGATGTCGGCCCGGCCGCTGTCGAAGCATTGGGCGACGCGCTCAAGACCTGTCGCACGCTGGTGTGGAACGGCCCGCTTGGCGCATTCGAGATCGCGCCCTTCGACGCCGCGACGGTGGCGCTTGCCCGCACGGCGGCGGCGCTGACCAAGGAAGGCTCGCTCGTTTCGGTCGCCGGCGGCGGCGATACGGTGGCGGCGCTCAACCATGCCGGGGTGGCTGCCGATTTCAGCTTCATCTCGACCGCTGGCGGGGCCTTCCTCGAATGGATGGAAGGCAAGGAACTGCCCGGCGTGGCAGCGTTGATGGCCTGAACGGAGGCGCGCTGCCCAGACGGGCGGCGCCCCTATTTCGGCGGACCTTTCGGTCCCCGTGCAATTGCCCGGTCTTTGCCTCTTTTTGTCGCGTTGCAGCATTGAGCCGCGCGGACGTATCGGCTAGGCCGGGTTCAGTTTTGATCCTCATCCTTTGGTGCAGAAAAGGAAAATTTCATGAACTTCGCGGAAATGCGTGACAAGATTGCAGGCGGCAAGGGCTTTATCGCGGCGCTCGACCAGAGCGGCGGCTCGACCCCCAAGGCGCTCGCCGGCTATGGTGTCGAGGCCGATGCCTGGTCGAGCGAAGAGGAAATGTTCGGCCTCATCCACCAGATGCGCAGCCGCATCATCTCCTCGCCCGCCTTCACCGGCGACAAGGTGCTGGGCGCGATCCTGTTCGAGCGCACGATGGACGGTCAGGTCGAAGGCAAGCCGACCCCGCAGGCGCTGATCGCCAAGGGCGTGGTGCCCTTCATCAAGATCGACAAGGGCCTTGAGGACGAAGCCAATGGCGTCCAGCTGATGAAGCCGATGCCGGACCTCAACGTCCTGCTGACCCGCGCCAAGGGTCTGGGCGTGTTCGGCACCAAGGAGCGCTCGGTCATCAACCTTGCCAATCGCGAAGGCATCGCCGCTGTCGTCAAGCAGCAGTTTGAGGTCGGCCAGCAGGTGCTCGCCGCCGGTCTGGTGCCGATCATCGAGCCGGAAGTGAACATCAAGAGCGCCGAGCGCGCCGAGGCCGATCAGATCCTGCTGGAGGAAATCCTCAAGAATCTGGATGCGATGCCCGGTGACGACCGCGTGATGCTGAAGCTCTCGCTGCCCGCCAAACCGGGTCTGTTCGATCCGCTGGTCGCGCATCCCCGCGTGCTGCGCGTCGTCGCGCTTTCGGGCGGCTTCAAGCGCCCCGAGGCCTGCCTCCAGCTGGCGAAGAACAAGGGCATCATCGCCAGCTTCAGCCGCGCGCTGCTCGAAGACCTGCGCGCGCAGATGAGCGACGAGGAATTCAACGCCTCGCTCGGCGGCGCGATCGACGAAATCTACACGGCGTCGGTCGAAAAGACGGCCTGATGCCGGTCGGGGGCGGATGCCGCTCCTGATCGCAAAGTTCGAAGGGGCAGGAGCGGCGCGCTTCCTGCCCCTTTTTGCTGGCGATCATATCATGCTACGGAGTGGCGGGTTTTGGCCATAAGGGAACCCGGTAAACCCGTTCGCCCTGAGCCCGTCGACCCGAAGGGCGGGCGCAGCGCAAGCCGCATGATCGCCTTCAATCCCGTTCAGGGCGCGTCGGTCGTTCGCACGGCGCGGGTCGCGGCGGTCAGCACCGCGCCTGCCGAGGCTCCCATCACCGCAAGGATGGCGACCCAATGGAGCAGCGGCAGATGCTCCTGCAACACCAGCGCGCCGATGATCGCGGCGATGGCCGGCTCGAGGCTCATCAATATGCCAAAGGTCGCGGCGGGCAGCCGGGGAAGGGCGATCATTTCCAGCGTATAGGGCAGGGCGCTCGAAAACAGTGCAACCGCCAGCGCCAGGGGCAGCACGGGCAGCAGCACCGAAAGACTGCTTGCCGAGGCGACGCCGAAGGGCAGGGCGATGAAGGAGGAGATCACCATGCCCACGGCCGCGCTGCGCGGGCCGTGATCCTGCCCGGCGCGCTGCCCGGCAAGAATATAGACCGCCCAGCACAGCCCGGCCAGCAGCGCAAAGCCCATGCCGACCGGATCGAGATCATGGCTGTCCGGACCGATCGGCGTCAGCAGCGCCAGCCCGGCCAGTGCGAGCAATGCCCAGAGGAAATCTACCGTCCGCCGAGACGCGGCGATTGCTACGCCGAGGGGACCGACAAATTCGATTGCCACCGCGATGCCGAGCGGGATGCGCTCCAGCGCCTGATAGAAGCTCAAGTTCATCGTGCCGAGCGTCACGCCGTAGAGCAGCAGCGGCCGCCAATTATCCCTGTTCAGCCGGATTTTCCATGGCCGCAGAACCACTGCCATGAACAGGGTGGAAAAGAGGATGCGCAGCACCGCCACATTGGTCGCGCCCAGCACCGGGAACAGCGTCTTGGCGATCGAAGCGCCACCCTGCACGGACAGCATCGCCACCAGCAGCATCGCGATGGCGAGAAGGGGGGAGCCGGTGGCGAGGGCCTTGCGATCCTGCTGCGCGTCCATTGCTGTTGTCCTTGGGTCGGCGGGGAAAGGGAAAGTGGATGCTCCTTGCCTGCGCCCATGGCCCTTTGTCACTCTCTTTCTTGCGCCCTCTGGCCTATCGCCGCGCGGCGCGATATGGGAAGGCATGACCGACTTTACCGATGACGAACTGAAGCTCGACCCCGATTTCGCGTCTCATTTCGAGCGCGACGACAGGCGGCCGCCTTGTCAGCTTTATCTGATTTCGCCGCCCTCGCTGGAGCGCGATCTTGCCGATCTGCTGCGGCAGGCGCTGGAGGGCGGGCCGGTCGCCGCCTATCAGCTTCGGCTCAAGGATGTGGACGAGGATGCGATCGCGCGCGCCGCCGCGCCCTTGCAGCAGCTCTGCGCCGATCATGACATTGCCTTCCTCCTCAACGACAATATGCACCTCGCCAGGCGGTTGGGGGCCGATGGCGTGCATCTGGGGCAGGGGGATGGCGACCCGAGGGAAGCGCGCGCGCTGCTCGGCCCTGCCGCGCAAATCGGCGTCACCTGCCATGACAGCCGCCATCTGGCGATGGAGGCGGGGGAAGCAGGCGCGGATTATGTCGCCTTCGGGGCCTTTTATCCGACCACGACCAAGGAAACGCTGCACCGGCCCGATCCCTCTATCCTCGGCTGGTGGACGACGGTGTTCGAACTGCCCTGCGTGGCAATCGGCGGCATCACGGCGGACAATGCGCGGCCGCTGATCGACGCGGGCGCGGATTTCCTCGCGGTGAGCGGTGCGGTGTGGACTCATCCGCAAGGACCGAAAGCGGGCGTCGCGGCCTTTGCGGAGATACTCAAGGGATAAGGACGGGGGGCTTTATGCCCCTGCGTTATAATAGTCCTTGTACCAGGCGGCGAAACGATCCAGCCCCTCGGCCAGCATCACGCCGGGCTTATAGCCGCAAATGGCGTGGAGCTTCGACACATCGGCATAGGTGGCGGTGACGTCGCCCGGCTGCATCGGGCGCATGATCTTCTCGGCCCGCCTGCCGATCGCCTTTTCCAGCGTCTCGATCATGTCCATCAGGCCGACCGGGTGGCTGTCGCCGATATTGAGCACGCGATGCTCGCCCTTCGCCGGGGCATTGTCGAGCGCGCCCAATATGCCGTCGACGATATCGTCGATATAGGTGAAGTCGCGGGCCATCCTGCCCTCGCCATAGACCTCGATCGGCTCGCCCTTCATGATCTTGTTGGTGAAGCTGAAATAGGCCATGTCCGGCCTCCCCCACGGGCCATAGACGGTGAAGAAGCGCAGGCCCGTCTGCGGAAAGCCGTAGAGCTTCGCATAGCTCTGGCTCATCAGTTCGCAGCTGCGCTTGGTCGCGGCATAGAGCGAGACCGGGCTGGTCGCCGGTTCGTCCTCGGTAAAGCCCGCCCCGCCCATCGGCTTTTCACCATAGACGGAGGAGGAGGAAGCATAGACCAGATGCTCGAAATCCGGCGCGTGGCGGCAGGCTTCCATGATGGCGAGATGCCCGGCGAGATTGCTGTGCTCATAGGCAAAGGGATTGTCGATGCTGTACCGCACCCCGGCCTGCGCCGCGAGATGGATGACATGGCGCACGCCATTGTCGCGCACCAGCGCCGCCATTTTCGGCGCATCGGCCACGTCCGCCCGGTGGAAGCTGAACTCCCGCCTGCCGTTGAAGGTCGCGAGGCGCGCCTCCTTCAGGGACGGGTCGTAATAATCATTGACGATATCGACGCCGATGACAGTCTCGCCGCGTTCCAGCAGGCGATGGGCGGTGGCGTGACCGATGAAGCCGGCCACGCCCGTAACCAGGATGGGAGGGCGGATGATCATGCCTCAGCGGCCGATCGCCGTGTAGGAAAAGCCTGCTTTCTCCACCATTTCGCGCGGATAGATGTTGCGCAGGTCGACAAGGATCGGCGCGGACAGCAGCGACTTCACGCGATCGAGGTCGAGCGCGCGGAAGGCATCCCACTCGGTCACGATGACGAGCGCGTCCGCACCCTCCATCGCCTGATAGGAGCCGGTGCAATAGGTGACATTGTCCAGCACCTTCTTCGCCTGCTCGGTGCCTTCGGGATCATAGGCGCGGATGGTGGCGCCTGCATCCTGAAGCGTCTGGATCACCGCGATCGCGGGGCTGTCGCGCATGTCGTCGGTATTGGGCTTGAAGGTCAGCCCCAGCACCGCGATGGTCTTGCCGCGCACATCGTCGCCGCACGCATGGATGACCTTGCGGCCCATGGCGCGCTTGCGCTGGTCGTTGATCGACACCACGGTTTCGACGATGCGCTGGGGCGCTTCATAATCCTGGCTGGTCTTGAGCAGCGCCAGCGTATCCTTGGGGAAGCAGCTGCCGCCATAGCCGGGGCCTGCGTGCAGGAATTTGGAGCCGATGCGATTGTCGAGGCCAATGCCGCGCGCGACATCCTGCACGTCGGCGCCCACGCGTTCGCACAGGTCGGCGATTTCGTTGATGAAGGTGATCTTCACCGCCAGAAAGGCGTTGGCCGCATATTTGGTGAGTTCCGCGCCCCGGCGGCTCATCTCCACGATCGGCGACTTGTTGAGGTAGAGCGGGCGATAGACCTGCCGCATCACCTCCAGCGCGCGGGCATCGTCGCCGCCGATGACGATGCGGTCGGGCCGCTTGAAATCGTCGATGGCCGCGCCTTCGCGCAGAAATTCCGGGTTGGAGACGACGGCGAAATCGGCGTTGGGATTGGCGTTGCGGATGATGCGCTCCACCTCGTCACCGGTGCCGACGGGCACGGTGGACTTGTCGACGATCACGGTGAAGCCGCTGATCGCGTGGGCGATTTCCTCGGCGGCGGCGTAGACATAGGAGAGATCGGCATGGCCATCGCCCCGGCGGGAGGGGGTGCCCACGGCGATGAACACCGCGTCGGCATCCTTCACCCCTTCGGCAAGGTCGGTGGTGAAGCGGAGGCGGCCGGCCGCGACATTGCTCGCGACCAGATGATCGAGGCCCGGTTCGAAGATCGGGATGCGACCGGCAAGCAGGGCATCGATCTTGCTCTTGTCCTTGTCGACACACACCACATCATGGCCGAAGTCGGCGAAACAAGCGCCCGATACGAGGCCGACATATCCGGACCCGATCATCGTGATTTTCATTCAATCTAACTCCTTGCCCTGGTGGCTGGTCATGGATGGAAGCGGATTATGCATCCTGTAGGTGGAAGGCAGGCCTGCCCCGCGCGCCCGGCCGGTAAGGATCGGGCAGGTGCTGGCGGAAGCCGCTTAATAGGCGTTCTGATGCTTTATAACTTTGGCGGTTGCAAATAATATGACGATATCGAGCCACAGGCTCCAGCCGTTGACATATTCGAGGTCGGAACGCAGGCGCATTTCCAGATCCTCGCGCTTGAGGGTGGCGCCGCGATAGCCGCGCACCTGCGCAAGGCCGGTGATCCCCGGCTTCAGCGCGTGACGCACCCAATATTGTTCATCGACCTCCCAGAAGAGCTTGTCTCCGGCGAGCGAGCCGAGGGCATGGGGGCGGGGGGCCGACAAGGCTCATGTCGCCGCGCAACACGTTGATGAGCTGGGGCAGCTCATCCAGACTGGTGCTGCGGATGAATGCGCCCACGCGGGTGATGCGATCATCGTCGCGAGAGGCCGAGCGGTTGCCGGCGGCATCGCATAATTCGGTGCGCATGCTGCGGAATTTGAGGATGCTGAACACCGAATTGGAACGGCCGATGCGTCCCTGCTTGAAAAAGATCGGGCCGGGGCTTTCCAGCTTGATGGCGACCGCGATCGCCACCATCAGCGGGCTGAGCAGGATCAGCAGCGGGACGGTGATGGCGAGATCGAGTGCCCGCTTGCGCCCGCGCTCCCGCAGGCTGAGCGGCCCGTGGGAGACGACCAGCGTTTCGGCATTGCCGAGGCGGCCAAGGCCGATCGCGTCAACCCTGTCATCCCGCTGAAGCAGCAATTCCCCGCGAATATTCGACCCCTTGAGCAGCAGCGACCAGGCCTGCTGGCGTTCCGGCGGGCAGGCGACCACCACGCGGTCCGCGCCCTGAAGATAGGCGGCGAGGCGGTTGATCATCGCCGGGTCTTGCAGGTCGGGCTGGATTTGCGCCGTGCGGGCATCGATGATGCGGCGTCCGGCCTCATTGTGGAACGCGATATTGTCCACGATCACCAGTTCGTTGGTCAGCTCGCCGGCATAGCGCCGCACGACCGCGCGGCCGAAGACGAAGCGGCCGAGGATCAGGAAGAATCCGGTCGCGGCTATGCCCAGCACCACCGATTCACGGGACGCGATCGGCCGCGAATACATGAAGAAGCCCGCGAACAGAATGAAAGTGGTGGTGATCGCCAGCGCGATGAGGCTGCGGCGTGCGCTCTGTTCCAGCGAGGAGAGCGCGGAAAGGCTGTAGGCGTGCTGGTTGGCCGCGAGGAAGAAATAGGTCGGGATGACGAGGAAGGCGAGGTTGATGCCATTGGGGGCCGCCCAGGTCGAGCCGCCCATATAGCCGCCCACCAGGAACCCGGCATAAACCGCGAGCATATCCAGCAGGATGAGCTGGAGATAGAGAAAGAGTCTGATCGACTGCTTCGAGACGGCCCGCCGCGACCCCGTGGGGCGCAGTTCAAGGGAAACAGAGCTTTCCGTCACTGATCCTGTTCCATCCCTGTCGTTATCGTCGTCAACCGGCTTCCTTCCCTTCGGCAAGGTCCAGAGCCGGTCCCCGAACGAGAAGCGATGCCTGCTTCTGGACCAGATAGAGTCCGGTCCTGAGAAAGACACCGTAAGCGTCGGTTTTTGTTGTACTGCAATATCCTACCGCATTTAATTTATATTGCGAGTGCAAAGACTGCAAAGCGTTCGCGAGATGCGGTGAATATCTGCCCGGACCGCGGAAAGGCTGGCAACCGGGCAGGAGGCGGGTAGGGATTGAAGCGAAAGGAAGGCGTGATGCCTCCTTCCGACGCGCGATTCGAGGGGCGACTGCCTTCGACTGGCGCGCGCCGCCCGCGAACGATCAGAATATTGAAAAGGGAAGCCTTTTTAGAAAAGCAGGCTCAGCATGGCTATGGCGCCTGCAATGCCGAGAGCCAGCGCGATATATCCGCTTGCCCGCGAGAGCATCGTCACCATCGCCTCCAGCCTGCCTTCGGATACGCCGCCAGATACGCGGCCGTGGCGCGATGAATCGCCCGTATTCCACAAAATCTGCATGATGAAGCCCCCTCCCGGACTTGTCCTGCATGATCCCTGCCCACCTTCCGCCGGGGTCATGGCAAGATCTTTTCGACACCCTTTTAGCCGGCCTGTTTTCAGATCAGCCGACTAATGGCTCATAATAACGGAAAAGGGCTTGAAAGTAAATTTTTCATTAGGCTAAATGGCTGTTTGATATTGTGCAGCGCAATGTTTGGACTCTTCGCTGCCGCACCATGTCGGTCTTCACGCGATATTGCAGCAAAAGGGCGGTTCGGCGCGCGCGATGGTTTTGGCTGTTTGCGCAAGCGGCTGGCGCTGCTCCGGCGGGTCCGTTTAGAGGCTGTCCGGGCCGGATTGGACTGTGCAGGGTCCGGGCCTGTTCTGGCCCGTGGTTTCGGGCAGCAAGTGATTCCCCTCGCTTCGAAATCCCTCTAAGAGCCGATGCAGGCAGGAAGGCGCTCCACCGCCATGACCGGAGCGCCTGCCCAATGATGCGAAAGGCTATGTGTGGCTCTCCTACTTCTGGTTCTGGCCGTGATCTTCATGGCGCTGTTCCTGCATCCCTATATGGTCTATCCGCTGTCCCTGCGCCGGTTTCGCCCGGTTCCCCTGCATGTCGCCCCTTCCCATGCGCTGCCCGGCGCAAGCCTGCTTTTCTGCGCCTATAATGAGGAGCGCTCGCTTCCTGCGAAGCTGGCCAACCTGCGCGAGGTGAAGAGCCGCTATCCCTGGATCGAGATATTGGCCTATTCCGATTGCAGCAGCGACGCTACGCTGGCGCTGCTGCTGGCGGAGCCGGACCTGCTGCGCGTCGTGCCCTCGCACGAGCGCACCGGCAAGGCCACGGGCATGCGCAGGATGGCCGCCGAGGCGAAGGGCGAGATATTGATCTTCACCGACGCCAATGTACTGCTGGACCCTGCCTCGGTCGAACCGCTGCTGCGCTATTTTTCCGACCCGGCGGTTGGCGGGGTCGCGGGTAGCCTGCATTATGTGAACGAAGAGGCGAGCACGACCGCCAAGGTCGGCGGGGTCTACTGGCGGCTTGAGGAGGCGCTCAAGCAGCGGGAATCCCGCGTGGGGTCGATCATGGGGGCGGACGGCTCGATCTTCGCGACGCGCCGCGCGCTCTATCCCGAGGTGCCGCCGCATCTGCTCGACGACATGACCGTCTCGATGAGCGTCATTTTCGCCGGGCAAAGGCTGATCCACGCCACGGACGTGATCGCCTATGAGAAGAATGCGACGAGGAGCAGCGATGAATTTCGCCGCAAGCGGCGGATCGCCTGCCGCGCCTTCAACACGCATCGCTATCTCTGGCCGTCGATCCGTCGGCATTTCGGGGCGGCGGACCTGTATAAATATGTCTCGCACAAGCTGTTGCGGTGGCTTGGCCTGATCCCGCTGCTGCTCGCTGGCGGATGCGCCGTCGCGGGACTGGCGCTTGCGGGCTTGCCCTGGCTGGCGTTCGCGCTGGTGGCGGCGGCTGGCGCCGTTCTGGGGCTGGGCAGGGCGGGCGCCCCGCTTCTGGGAGGTCTCTATGAGATATTTCTGTCGATCGTGGCGACATTCATGGGGGTGATGGATTCGCTCGCCGGCAAGACGTACCAGACATGGAGCCCCGCCAAATCGCGCGATTGAGCAGGACGGCGCGGCTTAAAAGAAGAAGCGCGCCACCAGATAATAGCCTGCCACCAGTAGGATCGGACCCATCGCCCGCGAAAAGCCGCTGATCGCGCGCTCGGCGATGGTCGGTGCGGTGCGGGACTGCAACTGCCATGCCTGTTCCGGGGAAAGGCGCTGCGCCATCGCCTCATGCAGGGAGCCGACCGCACCGCCTGCCTCATAGTCATTGGGCGTCAGCGGGGGCGGGAAGGGTGCGCCAGCGGGGTCGGTGGCATGAGGCAGGGACATGGGCATTCTCCTGTAGGCGCAGGGATGAGCGCCTCTCCGGGGGTCCGCTATTTCTCTATGACTTTACCGTTAAGGAAGCTTGAGGCGGCATATTTAACGCCGCGTTAAGCGGCGCGCGCCTGCCCGTGCGCCCGGCGTTCCCGCAAGATTTCCGTCCGTGGCGCGGTCAGCGCGGCGCCACGGCCTCCTCATCGGCGGACTGCGGCGTCGTGGCGACGGTGCGCGGCGCTTGCGGCTGCGGACGATTGCCGAAATCGAAATCGAGCAATTTGCCGCGCACCCGTCGGTAATTTTCCGTGGGGTCATAAAGCGGCCCGCCGGTGTCGAGATTGAGATCCGCCGCCTGCGCATGCCCCATCGCCGCCAGCAGGGCGAAGCCCGCGACATAGGCGTCGCGCTGGGCGGTCACATGCTGGACCTGCGCATTGAGGAGGTCGCGTTGCGAATCCAATATGTCGAGGATGGTGCGGGTGCCGACGCTGTTTTCCGCGCGCACGCCTTCCAGCGACAATTCGCCGGAACTGATCGCCGTCCGCGTCGATTCGATCATGTGCAGCGAGGCCTGCCACGCCGCATAGGCGGATCGGGTTTGCGCGATCACGTCCCGCTCGGTCGCGATCTCATTTTCGATCGCCTGGGATTCGCGGGCGATATTCTGGCGGCTCTGCGCGCCGGGCTGGCCGCCCTGATAAAGCGGGATCGACATCTGCACCCCGGCGCTGGCCTGCCTGACCGAGCCATAGCCGAGCGGGATGGAGAGGTCCTTTTCCGAATTGAGATAATCGGTATAGCTGCCGCTGGCGACCGCCGACAGCCGCGGGCCGACGAGGCCACGGGCCGCATTCACGTCATAATGGGCGGCAGACCGGTTATGCTGGGCGGCGAGAATGTCGGGATTGTCCTTCAGCGCAACCTCGACCGCCTGTTCCGCCGTTTCCGGCATGCCGGGAAGGGAGGGGGGCGTTTCCAGCCCCGCCGGTTCGCTGCCCACCAGCGAGATATAATTCTCCTTGGAGGTGATAAGCTGCGCCTGCGCGGACAGGAGGCTTGCGCGCGCCAGCGCCAGGCGGGATTCGGACTGGGCGACATCGGTGCGGGTAAGGTCGCCTACCTCGAACCGGTCGCGGCTCGCCTGCCAATTGGTTTCGAGCGAGGTGACGTTCTGCCGGTTGTAGGAAACCACCGCCGTATCGCGCAGCACGTCCATATAGGCGGCGACCACGGCCGAAAAGACCGATGCCTCGGTCGCGCGCAGCGTTTGCTGGCCCGCCTGCACCGATGCGTCGGCGGATTTGATCCGGTTGCGCACGGTCCCGCCCTGATAGATGGGGACGCTAAGCTGGGCCTGCCCGGTCAGGCTGCGGGCGGGAGTGGCGGTATAGCCATAATAAGGCCGCTTGAGGATTTCCTCATAAGTGCCGGTCAGGCCGGCGCTGGGGCGCCCCTCGGCCTTGGCGAGGGGGACATTCTCATCGATCGCCCGCTGGCCCGCGCGCGCCGCCGTCAATGTCGGGTTGCTCTGATAGGCGCGGACGAGGGCCTGCTGGAGCGTTTCCGCCTGTGCGCGGCCGGAAGCAAAGGGCAGGGATGCAAGGGACACAGATGCAAGGGCCAGAGATGCGAGGGACGGGGCGGACATGCCGAGCGCGAGGGCCTGAAGGCGATGAGAATATGGCATTGATTTCGAAAATCCCTTTTCGCGACTAGCGGGGCGGTCGCGTCGTTTGTCTGTCCCTGCGCCGATAAATAGTTCCAGTTACGGACATTGCAAACGGCATCCCTGTCGTTATTGCTGCATTGCACATTTATTTCGATGTTTATGTATTGGGGAGCGCTGGGATGACGGACAAAGCTGCGGTGCTGGTGACGGGCGGCGGCGGCTATATCGGTAGCCACGCGGTTCTTGCGCTTCGGGATGCGGGCTGGCCGGTGGTCGTGATCGACAATCTGGTGACGGGTTTCCGGTTCGCGGTGCCCGCCGATGTGCCCTTTGTCGAAGGGGATATCGAAGACCAGCCGCTGGTCGAGGCGACACTGCGAGAGCATGGCATCGGGGCGATCATGCATTTCGCCGGTTCGGTCGTCGTGCCCGAATCGGTCGAAAACCCGCTCAAATATTATCATAACAACAGCGCCAAGACGCGCAGCCTGATCGAAAGCGCGGTGCGTTGCGGCGTGCCGCATTTCATCTTCTCTTCGACGGCCGCGACCTATGGCATTCCCGAAACCAGCCCGGTGCGGGAGGATTGCCCGCAACGGCCGATCAATCCCTATGGCATGTCCAAGCTGATGACCGAGATCATGCTGAAGGACGTGTCGGCCGCGCATCCGATGAACTTCTGCGCGCTGCGTTATTTCAACGTCGCGGGCGCCGATCCGCAGGGGCGCAGCGGCCAGTCGACGGCGGGCGCGACGCATCTCATCAAGGTCGCGGTCGAGGCGGCGCTGGGCAAGCGCAGCCATGTCTCGGTGTTCGGCACGGATTTCGACACGCCCGACGGCACCGGCGTGCGCGATTATATCCATGTCAGCGACCTTGCCGCTGCCCATGTGCTGGCGCTGGAGGCGCTGATCGCCGAGCCGCAGCGCAATCATCTGCTCAATTGCGGCTATGGCCGGGGCTTTTCCGTGCTGGAGGTGCTCGATGCCGTCGACCGCGTGACCAATATGCGGATCGAGCGGCGGCTCGAAGGGCGCCGCGCGGGCGATCCTCCGGCGCTCATTTCCGATAATGGCGCGATCATGCGGGCCTTCCCCTGGCAGCCGCGCCATGCCGATCTCGACCAGATCGTTACCGACGCGCTGGGCTGGGAACGGAAGCTGAGCGAAATCCGCGGCGATTGATGGCCCGCAGGTGGCGCGGTTCCGCCGCCCCTCTTGCCCAAGGGGCCGAGGGCGGCTAAAGGGCGCCACCAAAGCTCCTTGAAATTCAGATACAGGCAGAAACGCAATGGCGAAGATCAGCGGCGTCGAAATCCGTCCCGGCAATAATATCGAATATGAGGGCGGCCTCTGGCGCGCCGTGAAGATTCAGCACACCCAGCCCGGCAAGGGCGGCGCCTATATGCAGGTGGAGCTGAAGAACCTGATCGACGGGCGCAAGAACAACGTCCGCTTCCGTTCTGCCGAAACCGTTGAGCGCATCCGTCTCGACACCAAGGATTTCCAGTATCTCTATGCCGAGGGCGACATGCTGGTGTTCATGGACACCGAGACCTATGAGCAGATCAACCTGCCCAATGATCTCGTCGGCGACGCCGCCGCCTTCCTTCAGGACGGCATGATGGTGATGCTCGAAATGTATGAGGAGCGCCCGATTTCCGTGCAACTGCCCGAACAGGTCGAGGCGACCGTGGTCGAGGCCGACGCCGTGGTGAAGGGGCAGACCGCCTCCGCCAGCTACAAGCCCGCGATTCTCGACAATGGCGTGCGCGTGATGGTGCCGCCGCATATCGTCACCGGCACGCGCATCATCGTCGATGTGTATGAACGCGAATATGTGAAGCGCGCGGACTGATTTTTCGCGCTATAAGGTCCGGCCTTCCCGTCCGCCGTGGCGTCAGGGAGGGCCGGTTTTCTTTTTTGTTCAGGGCGCGCGCGGCCAGAAGGCCATTCCGGCGCGCAGGAGTTTAATGATGGTTTCTCATTCGGGCCTTCTCACCGTCATGGAACGTGCCGCGCGCAAGGCCGCGCCGCGCCTGCGCCGCGATTTCGGCGAGGTCGAGCATCTTCAGGTCAGCCGCAAGGGGCCGGCCGACTTCGTTTCCATGGCTGATCAGCGGTGCGAGCGCACGCTGGTAGAGGAATTGCAGAAGGCGCGGCCCGACTGGGGCTTCCTGCTGGAAGAGGGCGGCGAGATCGCGGGCGACCCGACCAAGCCGCGCTGGATCATCGATCCGCTCGACGGCACCACCAATTTCCTCCACGGCATTCCGCATTTCGCGATTTCCATCGCGGTCGAAGAGCCGATGCCCAATGGCAAGCGCGAGGTTTCGACCGGCCTCATCTACCAGCCGATCACCGATGAAAGCTATTGGGCGGAACGGTCTCGCGGGGCGTGGCGGCATGACCAGCGCCTGCGCGTGTCGGCCCGGCGCGACCTTGCCGACGCCCTGATCGCGACCGGCATTCCCTTCCTCGGCCATGGCGACTTCGCCCAGTGGACGCGCATTTTCGGCGCGGTGGCCCCCAGCGTCGCGGGTATCCGCCGGTTCGGCGCGGCCTCGCTCGACCTCGCCCATGTCGCCTCCGGCCGCTATGATGGCTTCTGGGAAAGCGGCCTCAAGCCATGGGATGTGGCGGCGGGCATCCTGCTCGTGCGGGAGGCCGGCGGCTTCGTCACCGATTTCCGTGGCGGCGACCAGCCGGTCGAGCGGCGCGAAGTGATCGCGGCCAATGACGCGATGCATTCCAGGCTGCATAAGCTGATCGCGGGCGCGCTGCGCTGATATCCGCGCTATCCGCGCCTTGCCGGGGTCAGTCCCGGTCGGGCGCGCCGAGCGGGAAATTGGAGCGATAGGGGCGACCTTCCTCCACCGCCCGCGCGAAGGACGGGCGCTCCAGCAGTCGCGCGCGATAGGCGCGCAGCCGGGTGAAGGCCGGGTCGATCGGATGCACCCAGTCGGCATAGAAAAGCGACGGCGCGGCCGCGCAATCGGCGAGCGAGAAGCTGTCCCCGCCGATCCAGCCGTCGCGCCCGGCCAGTTGCCTGTCCAGCCAGCCATAAGCGAGGTCAAGGGTGAAGCGCGCCTCTTTCAGCGCCTCGTCCCTTCTTTCCGGACCATGGAGCAGCGCCGCGAAAACCGGCTTTTGCGTGACATTCATCACATAATTGTCGAAAAAACGGTCGAGGAAGCGGATATCCAGCGCGCACAACGGATCGCGCGGCAGCAAGGGGCTTTCCCCCGGATGCAGCAGGTCGAGATATTCGATGATGATCGAGGATTCTGCCAGAGTCTTTCCTTCCTCGGTCACCAACAGAGGAAAGCGGGCGATCGGCCATAATTCCGCCAGTTCTTCGCTGGCGCCCGGTTCCTCCAGATGGCGATAGGTGAAATCGATCCCTTTTTCCCAAAAGGCGATGAGGACTTTCTGGCAATAGGAAGAAAAAGGGTGGGCGTAGAGCGTCAGGGGCATGATGGACCTCCGCCATGCTGCGTGATGGGCCTTGCGGCAGGCTGGCACGGGGCAGGGAGGTTGGCAATCCCGTTTGCGCTGGTGTGGAGGGGCCTGCGCTCCTGATCATGCTGGATCTGGACCCGGCGTTCGTCAGGCTCGGCGGGCCTCAGCGGGATAGCGAGAATGGTCCGGGCCGAAGACAGGGGCAGGGGTTCGGCAGGCTCAGCCCGAATGGATCGGGAGGCATGAACTGGCTGGGGGCGTGACCGGGGGAGTGCCCGGCCGCCATTCCGGAAAAACCTCCCTGACCATGGGAGGCCGGGGAGGTCTTTTCGGAGCATGGGATTCAGGCGGTAGCGGCCTCGCCTTTTCGCGCAGACCGCCCGCTTCCGTCGGACTCAGCCTTCTTCCTTGGCCGGTTCCGAATTGAGCTGGATGTAATTCTGGATGCCGATCCGCTCGATCAGTTCGAACTGGGTCTCGATCGTGTCGACATGCTCCTCTTCGCTGCTGAGGATGTCGTTCAGCAGGTCGCGGGTCACATAATCGCGGATGCTCTCGCAATAGGCGATGCCGTCGCGCAGCACGGGCAGGGCTTCCATTTCAAGTTCGAGGTCGGCCTTCAGGATTTCCTCGACCGTTTCACCGATCTTCAGGCGGCCGAGCAGCTGGAAATTGGGCACGCCGTCGAGGAACAGGATGCGCTGCGCGAGTTTGTCGGCATGCTTCATCTCGTCGATGGATTCGCCATATTCGAACTTGGCGAGCTTGTGGACGCCCCAATGCTCCAGCATTCGATAATGGAGGAAATATTGGTTGATCGCGGTAAGCTCGTTCTTGAGCGCCTCGTTCAGATATTCGAGGACTTTGATATCGCCTTTCATGGGTTCGGCTCCGAATGGGATTGCAAAACCCTAGTATAGCCCGCAACATGAAAATGTTAAGGGAGATATGGCGTATAATAACTCGCAACTATACTGCGATAGTATTTCGCAATAGCTTTGATAGTATTTCGCAATAAAAGCGCGGTCAGGCGCTCATTCGTTCGTCGGCAATGATCGTTTTTGCAAAAGAGACGCATTGACCGCATTTGGCGCGATGGCCGATGCGATTATAGGCGGAACAGGGGGTCGAAGCCCCTTCGCGCACGGCCGCCCGAAAATCCTTCTCACGTATCCCATTGCAAACGCAAACCAACATCTGATCTTCATCCTCTGCGGGAACACATCTTATCATCCTTGATAATCAATCGCAATAGCACTGTTTCTGGGCACGCGTAAAGCGATTCGATGCTCGGGTCGGAATTTTCTTCGACTCGGCCGCCGCCGTCCTGCCGACGGGCGATTCCGTTCGGTGGCGGCGTGATCCCCGGCATGCAGGGCGGTCGGGGAGAGGGGTTTGCCAGCGGGGCCGGGGCGGGCAATCCACGGCTGAACATTGACGGACGGGGGAGAGGCTGACATTTACCTCCTCCCCGGGTGATGGCTTTTCTCATCCGATTGTTCGTGAACCAAGGCTGTGCAGGCCGAAGTCGTTTCTCCTCTCTGGCCAGCAGGAAAGCCGCCATGCCCTCTTTACCCCGTCGCTGGACGATAGATGCCCGCCATGCCTTCCGGGAGGTTTCGGCCTGATGGATTTCCTGCATCCGCTTTCCGGGTTTCTAGTTGGCATGATGGTGGGGTTGACGGGAGTGGGCGGCGGTTCGCTGATGGCGCCGCTCATGATCCTCGTGCTCGGCGTCGCGCCTACGACGGCGGTGGGGACCGATCTCTGGTTCGCGGGCATCACCAAGCTGGTGGGCGGCACGGTGCATCACAGCCAGGGGCATGCCGACTGGCGGATCGTCCGCCGACTCTGCTGGGGGAGCCTGCCCGCGGCGCTGCTGACCTTATGGTATCTGTCCTCGGCCGAGATGCATCAGGTCAAGAGCGGACTGATCGTCCAGCTTCTCGGCGTGATATTGGTGGTGACGGCCTTCGTGACGCTGATGCAGCGGCGGCTGGGCGCGATGGCGGCCGCGCTGGAGAGTGGTCATATCGTTTTCCTGCGCCGCATCCTGCCGGGCATGACCGTGCTGGCGGGGGCGATTCTGGGTGTCGTCGTGACGCTGACCTCGGTGGGCGCGGGCGCGCTGGGGGCGACCATGTTGTTGATGCTCTATCCATGGCGGATGACGCCGGGGCGGCTGGTGGGGACCGATATCGTCCATGCGGTGCCGCTGACCCTGCTGGCGGGCCTGGGCCATTTCTGGATGGGCAATGTCGATTTCGCGCTGCTGGGCGCGCTTCTGCTTGGCTCAATTCCCGGTATCGTGATCGGATCGCGATTGACTCGTCTGGTCAATCCTGTCCTGCTGCGTTGCGCCCTTGCCGCGATGCTGCTTTTTTCCGGCATTCGCCTGCTCGGCTGACCGCCGTGCCGCCCGCTTTTGGGTGGCTGACCAATTGCGAATCATTCTCATGGCTCCACCCCCTTGCTTCGCAGGTGCGGCAGGCCTAAAGCGCCCCCGTAACCAACGAAACTCGTGTCGCAGGGGATGAACTTGGTCGACCTCGCCCAATATCTGCCGATCCTCATATTTCTGGCGATCGCGCTGCTACTGTCCAGTGCTTTCGTGTTCCTGCCGATGCTGGTCGGCCGCCTGACCGGAACGCATAAGCCGGATCCGGAAAAGCTCAGCGAATATGAATGCGGCTTTCCCGCCTTTGAGGACCCGCGCAATCAGTTCGACGTCCGGTTCTATCTGGTCGCGATTCTCTTCATCATCTTCGATCTGGAAGCCGCCTTCCTGTTCCCTTGGGCCGTCAGCCTGGAGCAGATCGGCTGGGCCGGCTGGGCGACGATGATGGTCTTTATTTTCGAGCTGGTCCTCGGGCTGGTCTATGCATGGAAGAAGGGAGCACTCGATTGGGAGTAGAGCTAGAACGGCCGGCGACCGGCCGGGTGCCCGCGCCCGGTACGCAGCCTGACCCCGATTTTTTCAAATCCCTTTCGGATGAGGTCGGCAACAAGGGTTTCCTTGTCACCTCGACCGAGGAGCTGTTCCAGTGGGCGCGCACCGGCTCGCTCTGGTGGATGACCTTCGGCCTTGCCTGCTGCGCGGTCGAGATGATCCATGTGAACATGCCGCGTTATGATATGGAGCGCTTCGGCGCCGCGCCGCGCGCTTCCCCGCGCCAGTCGGACGTGATGATCGTCGCGGGCACGCTCTGCAACAAGATGGCCCCGGCGCTGCGTCGCGTCTACGACCAGATGAGCGAGCCGAAATATGTGATCTCGATGGGCAGCTGCGCGAATGGCGGCGGCTATTATCACTATAGCTACAGCGTCGTGCGCGGCTGCGATCGCGTGGTGCCGGTCGACATCTATGTCCCGGGCTGCCCCCCGACCGCCGAGGCGCTGCTCTATGGCGTGATGCAGTTGCAGCGGAAGATCCGCCGCATCGGCACGGTCGAGCGGTAAGGAGTAGGGCGTCATGGCACATAATGCTCCCCATATCATCGCCCCCGAAGGCCTGGCCGACGAACTGCGCGCGCTGGTTGGCGCCGATCTGCTCGAGCTGATCGAGGCGCATGACGAGATGACCCTCGTCGTCGCGCGCGACTCGCTCGTGCGCGTGATGGTGAAGTTGCGCGACGGGGCGGCCTATCAGCAGCTGATGGAAATCGCGGGCGTCGACTATCTCGACCGCGCGGAGCGTTTCGAGGTGGTCTATCATCTCCTCTCGGTCACGCGGAACCATCGCCTGCGGGTGAAGGTCGGCACCGACGAGGCGAACCCGGTTCCTTCCGTCACCGCGCTCTGGCCGGTCGCCGGCTGGCTGGAGCGGGAAGTCTACGACATGTATGGCGTGATCTTCGCCGGGAATGAGGACCTGCGCCGCATCCTCACCGATTATGGCTTTTCCGGCTATCCGCAGCGCAAGGACTTCCCGCTCTCCGGCTATGTCGAGCTGCGCTATTCGGAAGAGGACAAGCGCGTCGTCTATGAGCCGGTCAAGCTGGCGCAGGACTTCCGCAATTTCGACTTCATGAGCCCGTGGGAGGGTGCGCATTATGTGCTGCCCGGCGATGAAAAGGCTCCGGAGAACGCCTCGGAGAAAAAGGCATGAGCGCTGAAATCCTTGAGCAGGCCGATCCGCTGGCCAGCGGCAAGCGCAAGATCACGGTCGGCAACGGCGCCGGTTCGGACATTGACGGCATCGAAAATTATACCGTCAACTTCGGCCCGCAGCACCCGGCCGCGCACGGTGTGCTCCGCCTCGTCATGGAGATGGACGGCGAGATCGTCGAGCGCTGCGACCCGCATATCGGCCTGCTGCATCGCGGCACCGAAAAGCTGATCGAGCACAAGACCTATTTGCAGGCGCTCCCTTATTTCGATCGCCTCGATTATTGCTCGCCGCTCGGCATGGAGCATAGCTATGTGCTGGCGATCGAGAAGCTGCTGGACCTCGAAGTGCCGCTGCGTGCGCAATATCTGCGCGTGTTCTTCGCGGAGCTGACGCGCATCTGCAATCACATGCTCAACCTCGGTTCGCATGTGATGGACGTCGGCGCGATGACGCCGAACCTGTGGCTCTTTGAAATCCGCGAGGATTGCCTCAACTTCTTCGAGCGCGCATCGGGCGCCCGCATGCACAGCGCCTATTTCCGTCCCGGCGGCGTCCATCAGGACGTGCCGCTCAAGCTGCTGACGGATATCGGCGACTGGCTCGACACGCGCCTGCCGCGCCTGTTCGAGGACGCGATGAGCCTCGTCATCGACAACCGCATCTTCAAGCAGCGCAATGTCGATATCGCCGTTGTGTCGAAGGAAGATGCGCTGCGCTGGGGCTTCTCCGGCCCGATGATCCGCGGTTCGGGTATCCCTTGGGATATCCGCAAGGCGCAGCCCTATGACGTCTATGACCGCATGGAGTTCGACGTTCCGGTCGGCACCAATTATGACTGCTATGACCGCTTCATGGTCCGCGTCGAAGAGGTCCGCCAGTCCGCCCGCATCATGAAGCAGTGCCTTCAGCAGATGCCGGAAGGGCCGATCGCCTCGCTCGACCGCAAGGTCGTCCCGCCCAAGCGCGGAGAGATGAAGAGCAGCATGGAAGCGCTCATCCATCACTTCAAGCTCTATACCGAGGGCTTCCACGTCCCGGCGGGCGAAGTCTATGTCGCGACCGAAAGCCCGAAGGGTGAGTTCGGCGTCTATCTGGTCAGCGATGGCAGCAACAAGCCCTATCGCTGCAAGATCCGCCCGACCGCCTTCTCGCACTTGCAGGCGATGGATTTCCTGATGAAGGGCCATATGCTGGCCGACGTCACCGCCGTGCTCGGCGCGATGGATATCGTGTTCGGGGAGTGCGACCGATGAGCGCTGCCGATCGTCTGGCAACGGCGGAGGCGATGATCGCCGCCTATAATGCGCAGGACGCCGACACCTATGTGACGTTCATGACCGACGATGCCTGCGAGGCGGGCTATCGCGGCGCTGTCGTGCGCGAGGGCAGGGAAGGCACGCGCGCCGGGCTGAAGGCGATGTTCGCCGATTTCCCGGAAAACCGGGTCGAGATCGTCGGCCGTACCGCCTTTGCCGATTATGTCGTGCTGCATGAGCGCGTGACGCGCGGCGTCAAGACGGGCGACACCGAGGTGACGCCGGGCTTCGACGTGATGGCGGTCTATAGTTTCGAGGGCGAGAAAGTGTCTCGCGTGGAGTTCATTCGCTAATGGCTGACGCACCCCAAATCCCCGATGAAGCCGAGGTCCGCGCCCGCTGGGGCGCGTTCGTGTGGTCACCGGAAAATGCCGAACAGGCGAAGAAGGTCATCGCCCGCTACCCCGAGGGACGGCAGGCAAGTGCGGTGATGCCGCTGCTCGATCTCGCCCAGCGGCAGGTCGGTGCGGAAACGCAGACGCAAGGGTGGCTGCCGGTTCCGGTGATGGAATATATCGCCGACCAGCTCGATATGCCTTATATGCGCGTCTACGAAGTCGCGACCTTCTATACCATGTACAATCTCGCGCCGGTCGGTCGCTATCATGTGCAGGTCTGCGGGACGACGCCCTGCATGCTGCGCGGCTCCGACGATGTGCTGGCCGCGTGCAAGAACAAGGGGCTGGTCAAGGGTCACACGACGCCCGACGGCCTCTTCACGCTGACCGAGGTGGAATGCCTGGGCGCCTGCACCAACGCGCCGATGGTCCAGATCAACGACGATAATTTCGAAGATCTGACCTATGACAGCATGGCCGCGCTGCTCGACGATCTTGCGTCGGGCAAGCAGCCGAAGATCGGTCCGCAGATCGATCGCCAGACGAGCTGTCCCGAAGGCGGGCCGACCACGCTTGTGGAAATGGTCACCGAAAATCACGATTACAGGGGGCAGTGGTAATGAGCGACGCACCCACGCCAGCACCGGCACCGGCCCCCTTCGTGGGCCCGCTGGACGACAAGGACCGCATCTTCACCAACCTCTACGGCTTCCAGGACTGGGGCATAGACGCGGCGATGAAGCGCGGCGACTGGGATAACACCAAGGCGCTGCTCGAAAAGGGGCAGGACGCGATCATCGACGAGATGAAGGCGTCGGGCCTGCGCGGCCGTGGCGGCGCGGGCTTCCCGACCGGCATGAAGTGGAGCTTCATGCCCAAGGAAAGCAAGGACGGCCGCCCGAGCTTCCTCGTCATCAACGCCGACGAGTCCGAACCCGGTTCCTGCAAAGACCGTGAGATCATCCGCCACGATCCGCACAAGCTGATCGAAGGCGCGCTGGTCGCCGGTTTCGCGATGCGCGCGCGCGCCGCCTATATCTATATTCGCGGCGAGTTCATCTATGAGGCGAAGGTGCTCTTCGCCGCCGTCGAGCAGGCCTATGCAAAGGGCTTCATCGGCAAGAATGCCTGTGGTTCGGGCTATGATTTCGACGTATTCGTCCATCGCGGGGCAGGGGCCTATATCTGCGGCGAGGAAACCGCGCAGATCGAGAGCATCGAGGGCAAGAAGGGCCAGCCGCGCCTGAAGCCGCCTTTCCCGGCCGGTGCGGGCCTCTATGGCTGCCCGACGACCGTGAACAATGTGGAATCGATCGCGGTCGCGCCGACCATTTTGCGGCGTGGCGCGTCGTGGTTCTCCAGCTTTGGCCGCGACAACAACAAGGGCACCAAGCTCTTCCAGATTTCCGGACATGTGAACAAGCCGGCGGTGGTCGAGGAATGCATGGGCATTTCCTTCCGCGAACTGATCGATCGCCATTGCGGCGGCATCCGTGGCGGCTGGGACAATCTGCTCGCGGTCATTCCGGGTGGTTCCTCGGTGCCGCTGGTTCCGGCCGAACAGATCATGGACGCGCCGATGGACTATGACGGCCTGCGCGCGCTCGGCTCCGGCCTCGGTACGGCGGCGGTCATCGTGATGGACAAGTCCACCGATATCGTGCGCGCGATCAGCCGGATCAGCTATTTCTACAAGCATGAAAGCTGCGGCCAGTGCACCCCCTGCCGCGAAGGCACGGGCTGGATGTGGCGCGTGATGGAGCGGCTGCGCACCGGCGAGGCCGACAAGAGCGAGATCGACATGCTCTTCCAGGTGACCAAGCAGGTCGAAGGCCACACCATCTGCGCGCTCGGCGACGCGGCGGCCTGGCCGATCCAGGGTCTGATCCGTCATTTCCGCCCCGAAATCGAGCGGCGGATCGATGAAAACAAGGGCGACGCACCGATCATGGAGGCGGCGGAGTGAGCGAATGGATCTTATCGTCGCAGTACTCGAAGTTTTCGGCCTGCTCGTTCCTCCAAAGGACGAACCTCATCGGAGGTGGCATCGTGTCGGTTGCTTCGTCACGCTCGCCTTCGCGCTTTTCTTCGCAATCATTGGCAGCATCATTTGGCTGCGGGGTAGTTTCTGATGCCTAAGGTCACAGTAGACGGCGTAGAAATCGAAGTCCCGGCGGGCGCGACTGTTCTTCAGGCGTGCGAGCTGGCGGGTAAGGAGATTCCGCGCTTCTGTTATCATGAACGTCTTTCCATTGCGGGCAATTGCCGCATGTGTCTGGTCGAGGTGAAACCCGGACCGCCCAAGCCGCAGGCAAGCTGCGCGCTGCCGGCCGCCGACGGGCAGGAAATCCGCACCGACAGCGAGATGGTGAAGAAGGCGCGCGAAGGCGTGATGGAGTTCCTTCTCATCAACCATCCGCTCGATTGCCCGATCTGCGATCAAGGCGGCGAGTGCGATCTTCAGGACCAGTCGGTCGCCTATGGCCGTGGCGGCAGCCGCTTCGAAGAGAATAAGCGGGCGGTCACCGAGAAATATATGGGGCCCATCGTCAAGACGGTGATGACCCGCTGCATCCAGTGCACCCGTTGCGTGCGCTTTGCCGAGGAAGTCGCGGGCGTACCGGAAATCGGCGCCATCTATCGCGGCGAGAATATGCAGATCACCACCTATCTGGAGCGCGCCGCGCAGAGCGAGCTGTCCGGCAATGTGGTCGATCTCTGCCCGGTCGGCGCGCTGACGTCTCGGCCCTATGCGTTCGAAGCGCGCCCGTGGGAGCTGAAGAAAACCTTCGCCATCGACGTGATGGATGCGCTCGGCACCAATATCCGCCTCGACAGCCGTGGCCGTCAGGTTCTGCGCGCGCTGCCTCGCGTCAATGACGACGTGAACGAGGAATGGGCGAGCGACAAGACCCGTCACCATGTCGACGCGCTGGTGCGCAAGCGGCTCGACAAGCCCTATGTCCGCAAGGACGGCAAGCTCATTCCGGTAAGCTGGGACGAGGCGTTCGGCACCATCGCCAATGTGGCGAGGGGCGCGGGCAATTCGGTCGCGGCGGTCGCGGGCGACATGCTCGATTGCGAGACCATGTATGCGGCGCGCGAATTGGTGCGCTCGCTGGGCGGTTCGCTGTTCGAGGGACGCCAGACCGGCCTTTCCTACGATGTGTCGAGCCTTTCGGCGGTCAATTTCAACAGCACCATCGCCGGCGTCGAGACGGCCGATGTGATCCTGCTGGTCGGCACCAACCTGCGCTGGGAAGCGCCGCTCATCAACACCCGCATCCGCAAGGCGATCAAGAAGGGCGCGAAGGTTTTCGCCATCGGCCCCGAAACCGACCTTACCTATAAGGTCGAGTGGCTGGGCAATGATGCGGGCCTGCTCGCGAAGCTGCCCGAAGCGGTAACGCAAGCGTTCCAGGGCGCTGCCCGTCCGCTGATGATCGTGGGCGGCGGCGTGCTCGCCAAGGAGGGCGCGCATGGCGACACGCTGGCGCTGGCCGAGACGCTGGGCCTCGTGAAGGACGGCTGGAACGGCTATAATGTGCTGCACTTCGCCGCTGCGCGCATGGGTGGGCTGATGCTCGGCTATGCGACCGATGGCGGCATCAGGGCGGTGGCTGCGGCCGCGCCGAAGCTGCTGTTCTCGCTGGGCGCGGATGAGGTCGATTATTCGGCCTTTGGTTCCAGCTTCAAGGTCTATGTCGGCCATCATGGCGACAAGGGCGCGGCCGCTGCGGACGTGATCCTGCCAGGTGCGACCTATGCCGAGAAGGCAGGCACCTATGTGAACCTTGAAGGCCGGGTGCAGCGCGGCGAAAAGGCCGTGTTCGCGCCGGGCGACGCCCGCGAGGACTGGTCGATCTTCCGGGCGCTGTCCCAGGTGCTGGGCAAGACGCTGCCATTCGACAGCTTCATCCAGCTTCGCGAGAAGATGGCGACCGATGTCCCGGCATTGGGTGAGGAAGGACTGCTCAGCTATGGCTGGTCGGTGCCGGGCCTGCCCACCGGCGCGTCGGGCGAGTTCGCCTATCCCATCAAGGATTTCTACCTCACCAACAGCATTTGCCGCGCCAGCCCGACCATGCAGCGCTGCTCGGCCGAACTTGTCCATGGTGAAGCGTTTGCGGAGGCCGCGGAATGACCGCTTTCTTCCAGTCTCTCGGCCTTCCGTTCGAAGGCGCATGGCTGCTCTCTACCATCATCGGCATATTGCTGATCGCGCTGCCGGTGATGCTCGCCGTCGCGATGATCATCTATGTCGATCGCAAGATCTGGGCGGCGATGGCGCTGCGCCGTGGCCCGAACGTGGTCGGCCCCTTCGGCCTGCTGCAAAGCTTCGCCGATGGCGCGAAGGTTTTCCTTCAGGAAACCATCATTCCCTCGGCCGCCAATAAGGGCCTGTTCCTGCTGGCGCCGATCATCACCTTCACCGTGGCGTTGCTGTCCTGGGCGGTGCTGCCGTTCCAGCCGGGCGTGGTGCTGGCCAACATCAATGTCGGCCTGCTCTATATCCTCGCGATCAGTTCGCTCGGCGTTTACGGCGTGGTGCTTTCGGGCTGGGCGTCGAACTCAAAATATCCGTTCTTCTCGGCGATGCGCGCCAGCGCGCAGATGATCTCCTATGAAGTTTCGATCGGGTTCATCCTGATCGGCGTCGTCCTCTGGGCGGGCAGCTTCAACCTGGGAGAGATCGTCGAGAGCCAGAAGGGCTATTATGGCTTCCTCAACGGCAATGGCTTCAACCCGCTGCTGTTCCCGCTGGCGATCATGTTCCTGATCTCCGCCATGGCGGAAACGGCGCGCGCGCCGTTCGACCTGACCGAGGCGGAATCCGAACTCGTCGCCGGGTACCAGACCGAATATTCGTCGATGGCCTTCGCGCTGTTCTGGCTGGGCGAATATGCGAACGTGATCCTGATGTGCGCATTGAACGCGATCCTGTTCTGGGGCGGTTATCTGCCGCCGTTTGACTGGGCGCCGCTCTATTGCGTGCCAGGCATCATCTGGCTGCTGCTCAAGATGGGCTTCTTCTTCTTCGTGTTCAGCTGGGTGAAGGCGACCGTGCCCCGGTATCGCTATGACCAGCTGATGCGGCTGGGCTGGAAGATTTTCCTTCCCGTGTCGCTGTTCTTCGTGTTCCTCGTGTCCGGCTTCCTGATGCTGACGCGCTATGGAGGCGCCGCATGATCGCCTATTATATCAAGTCCTTCACCCTCTGGGAGTTTGTGAAGGCGCACGCCCTGACGCTGAAATATTTCTTCAAGCCCAAGGCGACGATCAACTACCCCTATGAAAAGAACCCGATTTCTCCGCGGTTCCGGGGGGAGCATGCGCTGCGCCGCTATCCCAATGGCGAGGAACGCTGCATCGCGTGCAAGCTGTGCGAGGCGATCTGCCCCGCTCAGGCGATCACCATCGAGGCCCAGCCGCGTGAGGATGGCAGCCGCCGTACCACGCGCTACGACATCGACATGACCAAGTGCATCTATTGCGGCTTCTGCCAGGAAGCCTGCCCGGTGGACGCGGTGGTCGAGGGACCGAATTTCGAATTTGCGACCGAAACGCGCGAGGAGCTGATCTATGACAAGGCCAAGCTCCTTGAAAATGGCGACAAATGGGAGAGGGCGATCGCGGCAAATCTTGCCGCCGATGCGCCCTACCGTTAAGGCGCGCAAGGAAGGGATGAATATCCAGTGATCCAGCTCTTCGCCTTTTATCTTTTCGCCTGCATCATGATTGCATCGGCAGCGCTGACGATTTTCGCGCGCAACCCGGTGCATAGCGTGCTGTGGCTGATCCTCGCCTTTTTCAACGCCGCCGGTCTGATGATCCTCGTCGGCGCGGAATTCATCGCGATGCTGCTCGTCATCGTCTATGTCGGCGCGGTCGCGGTGCTGTTCCTGTTCGTCGTCATGATGCTGAACATCGACTTCGCCGAATTGCGCGCGGGTTTCGTCAGCTATCTGCCGTTCGGCATATTGGTCGCGATCATCCTTGCGGCCGAAATCCTGCTCGGTGTCGGCATCTGGTCGGCAGGCCCGATCGAGCTGGCGCATCGCGCCGCCCCGACGCCTGCTGACATGCCGAATATCCAGGCGATCGGCGCGTTGCTTTATACGCGCTACATCTTCCTCTTCGAAGCGGCGGGCATCGTGCTGCTGGTCGCGATGATCGGCGCGATCGTGCTGACCCATCGTGCGCGCACCGGGGTTCGCGGGCAGAATATCGCCCGCCAGAACCAGCGCCGTCCGGAAGAGGCCGTCATCAATGTCGCCCAGCCCGTGGGCAAGGGGGTAGAGCTGTGATCGGCCTGCAACATTATCTGGTGGTGAGCACGATCCTGTTCGTGATGGGCGTGCTCGGCATCTTCATCAACCGCAAGAACATCATCGTCATCCTGATGTCGATCGAACTGATCCTGCTGAGCGTGAACATCAATCTGGTGGCGTTCAGCGCCTTCCTCGGCGATCTGGTCGGGCAGGTGTTCAGCATGTTCGTGCTGACCGTGGCGGCCGGTGAAGCCGCGATCGGTCTGGCGATCCTCGTTATCTATTTCCGTACGCGCGGCACCATTGCCGTTGACGACGCCAACCAGATGAAGGGCTGAGCGCAGGCATGATCCAGATTATCGTTTTCCTGCCGTTGCTCGCTGCGATCATCGCGGGTCTGGGCAACAAGGCTCTGGGCAATGTGCCCGCGAAGGTCGTGACGACCGGCGCGCTGTTCATCTCCTGCGCGCTCAGCTGGCCGATCTTCATCGGCTTCCTGCTCGGCCATTATGATGAGGGCTTCGTCGCCCCGGTCATGACCTGGCTGCACAGCGAGAGCTTCAACGCGATGTGGGAATTGCGGGTCGATACGCTGACGGCGGTGATGCTCGTCGTCATCACCAGCGTGTCCGCGCTCGTCCACCTCTATAGCTGGGGCTATATGTCGGAGGAGCCGGACCAGCCGCGCTTCTTCGCCTATCTCTCGCTCTTCACCTTCGCGATGCTGATGCTCGTGACCGCGAACAATCTGCTCCAGATGTTCTTCGGCTGGGAAGGCGTGGGTCTGGCTTCCTATCTTCTCATCGGCTTCTGGTTCCGCAAGCCGAGCGCCAATGCGGCGGCGATCAAGGCGTTCGTCGTCAACCGCGTCGGCGACCTCGGCTTCATGATGGGCATTTTCGCGACCTATCTGGTGTTCGACACCATCTCGATCCCGGAAATCCTCGCGGCCGCGCCGAATATGGCCGGGTCCACCATCGGCTTCCTCGGCTATCGCTTCGAGACAATGACCGTGATCTGCCTGCTGCTGTTCATCGGCGCGATGGGCAAGTCGGCGCAGCTCGGTCTCCACACCTGGTTGCCGGACGCGATGGAAGGCCCGACTCCGGTGTCGGCGCTGATCCACGCGGCGACGATGGTCACCGCGGGCGTCTTCATGGTCTGCCGCCTCTCGCCAATGTTCGAGACGAGCGAGACGGCGCTGCACGTCGTTACCTATGTCGGCGCGGCGACCTGCTTCTTCGCGGCGACCGTCGGCACGACGCAGCAGGACATCAAGAAGGTCATCGCCTATTCGACCTGTTCGCAGCTGGGTTATATGTTCTTCGCGGCGGGCGTCGGCGCCTATGGCGCGGCGATGTTCCACCTGTTCACGCATGCTTTCTTCAAGGCGCTGCTGTTCCTGGGCGCCGGCTCGGTCATCCATGCGATGCACCATGAGCAGGACATGCGCTATTATGGCGCGCTGCGGAAGCATATCCCGATCACCTTCTGGGCGATGATGGCGGGTACGCTGGCGATCACCGGCGTCGGCATTCCCGGCACGCTGTTCGGCTTTGCGGGCTTCTTCTCCAAGGATTCGATCCTGGAATCGGCCTATGCCGCCGGTGGTCCCGGAACCTTCGGTTTCTTCATGGGCGTTACCGCCGCGCTGCTGACCAGCTTCTACAGCTGGCGCCTCGTGTTCCTCACTTTCTATGGCGAGGCGCGCTGGGCTGGGTCGGAACATATCCAGCATGCGGTGCATGACGCACATGGCCATGGTCACGATGAGCATGGTCACGATGATCACGGCCATGACGGTCACGCGCATGCTCATGACGATCACGGCCATGACGATCATGGGCATCATGCTCCGGTCACCGGCACGGCGGGCTATCATCCGCATGAAAGCCCCTGGGTGATGCTGCTGCCGCTGGTGGTGCTCTCCGTGGGTGCGATCCTCGCGGGCTTTGCCTTCCACGGCTTCTTCGTCGATCCGGAAGGCGGCGAGCATTTCTGGCACCCGAGCACGCTCTTCTTCAACGAACATCTGATGCACGAAAGCCATCTGGTGCCGCTGTGGGTGAAGTGGTCGCCGTTCGCCGTGATGGCGGCGGGCCTGCTGGTCGCATGGCTTGCCTATATCAAGAATACGGACTGGCCGGCGAAGTTCACCGCGCAGTTCCATGTGTTGTACCAGTTCCTGCTCAACAAATGGTATTTTGATGAGCTGTACAACATAGTCTTCGTCAAACCGGCGTTCGCCATCGGCCGCTTCTTCTGGAAGGCGGGTGATGAGGGCACCATCGATCGCTTCGGTCCGAACGGCATGGCCGCTCTGGTCGTCGCGGGCGGCAAGGTGACCCGCAAGCTGCAATCCGGATATGTCTACACCTACGCACTGGTGATGCTGCTCGGCCTCGCCGCAGCGATAACATGGGCGATCACACGATAATGAATCAGCTCGGCTTTCCCATTCTTTCGCTGATGATGGCGCTGCCGCTGGCAGGGGCACTGGCGTGCCTCTGGAGCAACGCCGCAACCGCGCGGATGATCGCTCTGGCGATTACTCTTGTCGATTTCGTCCTCGGCATCCTGCTGTGGGTGAACTTCGATCAGGGTGCGACCGCCGCCCAGTGGCAGTTCACCGAATATGCCCCGCTTTTCGGGCGTTTCGCCTGGGCGATGGGCATAGACGGCATCGCGCTGCTGCTGATCGTGCTGACTGTGTTCCTGATGCCCATCTGTATCCTTGCAGGCTGGGAATCGGTGCAGAAGCGGGTGCCGGAATATCTGGCCGCGTTCCTGCTGATGGAAACGCTGATGATCGGTGTGTTCGCCGCGCAGGATCTGTTCCTGTTCTACATCTTCTTCGAGGCGGGCCTCATTCCGATGTATCTCATCATCGGTATCTGGGGCGGCGTGAACCGCATCTACGCGAGCTATAAGTTCTTCCTCTACACGCTGCTCGGCTCCGTGCTGATGCTGATCGCGATGCTGTGGATGGTGCGTGAGGCGGGGACGACCGACATCCCGACGCTGATGACCTATAATTTCGATCCCAAGGTGCAGACCTGGCTATGGCTGGCCTTCTTCGCGAGCTTTGCCGTGAAGATGCCGATGTGGCCGGTCCATACCTGGCTTCCCGACGCGCACGTTCAGGCGCCGACGGCGGGGTCGGTCATTCTGGCGGGCGTGCTGCTGAAGATGGGTGGCTATGGCTTCATCCGCTTCTCGCTGCCGATGTTCCCGGATGCCTCCGCGCAGCTCGCCTGGCTGGTCTATGGCCTGTCGATGGTCGCGGTCGTCTATACCAGCCTTGTCGCGCTGGTGCAGAGCGACATGAAGAAGCTGATCGCCTATTCCTCGGTCGCGCATATGGCGATCGTGACGGTCGGCCTGTTCGCGTTCAACCAGTCGGGCCTCGAAGGCGCGATGATGGTGATGCTGGGCCACGGCCTTGTCGCGGGCGCGCTCTTCCTTTGCGTCGGCGTCATCTATGATCGCCTGCATACGCGTGAGATCGATCGCTATGGCGGCCTGTCGATCAACATGCCGAAATATTCGGTGCTGTTCCTGCTCTTCACCATGGCATCGGTCGGTCTGCCCGGCACGTCCAACTTCGTCGGCGAGTTCCTGTCGCTGATGGGCGTCTATCAGGCGTCGAGCTGGGTGGCGCTGGTGTCGACCACCGGCATCATCCTGGGCGCGGCCTATATGCTCTACCTCTATCGTCGCATCTGCTATGGCGACCTTACGAAGGAAGATGTGCGCGCGATGCCGGACCTCAACCTGCGAGAGATCGTCTCGCTCGGTTCGCTGGCGGCGGTGGTGCTGTGGATGGGCGTCTATCCCGAAAGCTTCCTCGCGCCGATGCGCAACGACATTCGCGCGATCGCCGCGCGCATGGAACCGGCCAAACACCCCGGCGATGCCCATCTGACCGCCGGCAAGCCCGCTGCACCCGCCGCCCATGGCGAGCATGGCGCGGCCTCGCATGAACCTGTTGAAACAAATGAACACGCCGGGGAGGCGCACTGATGTTGGATATGGCTTCCCTGTTGATGACGGCGCCGGAGCTGGTTCTGACCGGCGCGGGCCTCATTCTGATGCTGATCGCCGCCTTTGCGGGTGACGGCAGCGCGCGTCTGGTCGGCTGGCTCGCGGTGCTGGCCCTGCTGTCGGCGGGCCTGACGCTGTGCGGTATGGCGGGCCATGGCGGCAGCGCTTTTGACGGCCTCTATCGCGCCGATGCCTTCTCCTCCTTCGCCAAGGTCCTGATCTATGCGTCGGCGGCGCTGGCGATCATCGTCGCGCCCCGCTTCTTCGCGAGCGGCCGCGCGATCCGCGCCGAATATCCGGTGCTGATTCTGTTCGCCTGCGCGGGCATGGGCCTGATGGTCTCGGCCAGCGACATGCTGACGCTCTATATCGGCCTCGAACTCAACAGCCTTGCTTCCTATGTGCTGGCGAGCTTCATGCGCCAGAACAGCCGTTCGGCCGAAGCGGGCCTCAAATATTTCGTGCTGGGGTCGCTGGCGAGCGGCATCCTGCTCTACGGCATTTCGCTGCTCTACGGCTTCACCGGGTCGACCGGTTATGTCGGCATCGCCAACGCGATGGCCGATGGCCTGTCCAATGGCGAACTGTTCGGGCTGGTGTTCGTGCTCGCGGGCCTTGCGTTCAAGATCAGCGCTGTGCCGTTCCACATGTGGACGCCGGACGTCTATGAAGGCGCACCGACGCCGGTCACCGCCTTCTTTGCCAGCGCGCCCAAGGTCGCGGCGATCGCGCTCGTCATTCGCGTGACGATCGAGGCGATGGGCAGCGCGTTCACCGCCTGGCAGCAGATCATCATCTTCCTCGCGCTCACCTCGATCCTGTTCGGCGCGGTTGCGGCGATCGGCCAGACCAACATCAAGCGCCTGATGGCCTATTCGTCGATCAACAATGTCGGCTTCGCGCTGGTCGGTCTCGCCGCGGGCACGCCCGAAGGTGTCGCCGCGGTGCTGAGCTATCTCGCCATCTATGTGGTGATGACGATGGGCAGCTTCCTGTGCATTCTCCAGATGCGCGACGCGGAGGGCAATCCGGTCGAGGATATCGCCAGCCTCGCCGGCCTGTCGCAGAGCCGCAAGGGGCTGGCCGCCTGCTTTGCGATATTCATGTTCAGCCTTGCCGGTATTCCGCCGCTGCTCGGTTTCTGGGCGAAGTTCCTGGTGTTCGACGCGGCCGTGGGTGCGGGGCTGACCGGCCTTGCCGTCTTTGGTATCGCCTTCTCGGTGATCGGCGCCTTCTATTATCTGAAGATCATCAAGACGATCTATTTCGACGAACCGGCGCCGAGCTATGCCCCGGCGGGCAGCGTCATCGAAAATGCGGTGATGGCGGCGCTCGCGGCGGTTATCGTGCTGGGCTATCTGCTCAACCCGATGCTCGACAGGGTAAGCGCGGCTGCCGCAGCCGCCCTGCTCTGACCGGCAGGTGTCCCCGCTGTCCAGCCTTTCCGGTGGTCCGGCGCCAGAGTTTCGCTTCGTGCCCGAAACCGGGTCGACCAATGCGGATATGCTGGCGCTGGCAGCGGAAGGGGCCGCAGAAGGCCTCTGGCTGAGGGCCGGGCGGCAACTGGCCGGAAAGGGCCGGATGGGTCGGCAATGGGAAGGCGAGGAGGGCAATCTCTACGCCTCTACCCTGATCCGGATCCGTTCATCGGATCCTCCCGCGCCCTCGCTGGCGCTGGTCGCGGCGGTCGCGGTCCATCGCGCGCTAGAAGATTTCGTCAGCCGGGAAGCCATTGCCATCAAATGGCCCAATGACATCATGGTGGGCGCGGCCAAATGCTGCGGGATGCTGCTGGAGCGCTCCGGCGACGCCATCGTCATCGGCATCGGCGTCAATATCACCCGCGCGCCGCACCTGACCGATCGCCAGACGATCAGCCTGCATGATCTGGGCGCGACCGGTTGTGATGCCGAAACGGTGCTGGATGGCATAGCGCGCCATTTCGTCCAGTTGATCGGGCAATGGCGGCATTTCGGGGTGGAGGCGATCGCCCGCGCCTGGATGGAGCGGGCGCATCCCGCAGGAACGCCTCTCGCGGTGCTGTTGCCCGACGGGCAGCATTTGTCGGGCCGCTTCGACCGGCTGGATCGGGAAGGCGCGCTGATCCTCCGCTTGGCGGATGGCAGCAGCCGTGCCATTCATGCAGGGGATGTGTTTCTGGTCTGAAGCGCGCAATTATATATATGCCGTGATTTCCGACCTGGCGGGTGAACCGCCTGCCGTTCTGAATCACTCTGGGGAGAGGGTCGATGCTTCTGGCGATAGATGCCGGGAATACGAACATCGTTTTTGCGCTGGTGGAACCGGGCGTGGGGGATCAGCCCGCGACGATCCTGACGCGCTGGCGCATCGCGACCGATGCCCGCCGTACAGCCGACGAATATGCGGTGTGGCTGAACCAGTTGCTGATGCTGGAAGGCTATGCAATGGCCGATGTCGATGCGGTCATCATCGCCACGGTAGTGCCGCGCGCGCTGCATAATCTGAAGGTGCTCTCCTCGAAATATTTCAAGGTCGATGCGTTGATCGCGGGGGAAGGCGTCGCCTCGTGGGGCATCGCGCTCGACGTGGTGGAGCCGCAATCGGTGGGCGCGGATCGGGTCGTCAACGCGATCGCGGCCCATGCGCTGGCCGAGGGCGACCTGCTGGTGATCGATTTCGGCACCGCGACGACCTTCGACGTGGTGGACTATGCCGGGGCCTATAAAGGCGGTATCATTGCGCCGGGCCTCAATCTTTCGCTCGAAGCACTGGTGTCGGCCGCCGCCAAGCTGCCGCGCATCGCGATCGAGGCGCCGGAAAGCGATTCGGTCATCGGCCGCACGACCGAGGAACAGATGCGGATCGGCGTATTCTGGGGCTATGTCGCGATGATGGAGGGGCTGGCCGCGAAGCTGCGCGAGCAGATCGGCCGCCCGGTCAAGATCGTCGCCACGGGCGGCCTTGCGGTATTGTTCGACGAACATACCAGTTTATTCGACATCATCGCCCCTGATCTGACGATCGACGGGCTGGCGATGATCTATGCACGGAGTTTGCAGAACTGATGACGGCAGGTGACGAGCTTCTCTTTCTGGCCCTTGGCGGGTCGGGAGAGATTGGCATGAACGTGAATCTCTATGGCTGCCGCGGCAAATGGGTGATGGTCGACCTCGGCGTCACCTTTGCCGATCCGCAATATCCGGGCATCGAACTGGTGCTGCCGGACCTTGCCTTCATAGAGGAGCGGCGGGAGGATCTGCTCGGCATCGTGCTGACCCATGGGCATGAGGACCATATCGGGGCGCTGCCCTATCTCGCCGCCGATCTTGGCGTACCGCTCTATGCGACGCCGTTCACGGCGGGGCTGATCGCGGGCAAGCTGGAGGAAGAGGGCCTGCTCGATCAGGTCGAGCTGAAGGTGATCGACAATGGCGGCTCGTTCCAGCTTGGGGAGTTCGGGTTCCGCTATGTGCCGCTCGCCCATTCGATCGCGGAAGGCAATGCGGTGCTGATCGATACGCCGCACGGCCGCATTTTCCACACCGGCGACTGGAAGCTCGACGCCGATCCGCAGATCGGCAGGCCCGCGACCGGCGAGGAATTGACGGCGATCGGCGATGAGGGCGTGCTGGCGCTGGTGTGCGACAGCACCAATGTCTTCAATCAGAAGGCGAGCGGGTCCGAAGGCGATGTGCGCGAAGGCCTGATGGAGACGGTGAAGGCGGCAAAGGGCCGCGTCGTTGTCACTACCTTCGCTTCCAATGTCGCGCGCATTAAGACGCTGGGCGATGTCGCGCAGGCGACCGGGCGGCGACTGTGCCTTGCGGGGCGCTCGCTCGATCGCATGGCGCAGGTCGCCAAGGCCAATGGCTATCTGCTCGACCTGCCGCCGCTGATCGACTGGGATCTGGCGATGGATCTGCCGGGCCATGAGGTGCTGATCCTCGCGACCGGCGGGCAGGGGGAAAACCGCGCCGCGCTTGCCCGCATCGCCCATGACATGCACCCGATCAAGCTGGGTGAGGGCGATCTGGTCGTGTTCTCGTCCAAGGAAATTCCGGGTAATGAGATCGCCATCGGTCGCGTGCAGAACGCCTTCGCCGCCAAGGGCGTGCGCATGGTGACGGAACGGCAGGCGCATGTGCATGTGTCCGGCCATCCGGGACGGCCTGAGTTGCAGGCGATGTACGACTGGATCAGGCCGGAAATATTGCTGCCGGTGCATGGCGAACTGCGCCATATGAAAGAGCAGGCGCGCCTTGGCCTTGCCCATGGCATTGCGCGGGCGGTGGTGCAGAAAAACGGCGATGTCGTCCGTCTGGCGCCCGGCGCGCCGGAGATTGTTGGCCATGAGCAGACCGGGCGGCTGGTGCTGGATGGCGACGTGATCCTGCCGGCCGATGGCGCGACGATGAACGAGCGGCGCAAGCTGTCGATCAATGGCCAGATCAGTGTGGCCGTCGCGCGCAATGGGGCGGGGCGTCTTGTCGGCCAGCCCGCGTTGCGGCTTCAGGGCATACCGTTGGAGGAGGATCGCGAGGCCTTTGTGAGCGAGGCGCAGGAAGCCGCCGCCGAGGCGGTGGCGCTGGGCACGGGCGACGTGGAGCAGGTGCGGGAACGGGTGCGGTTGGCGGTGCGACGGACGGCGACGCGCTGGACCGGCAAGAAGCCGGTCGTCGACGTTCTCATCATTGACATCTGATCGGTGATTGCGGGAGAATGAGGCCATGCGACCCATTTCCATCCTTGCCATCTATATGCTCTTCTGGGTCGTCAGCGCCTTTCTGCTGCTGCCCATAGGCGTTCGTACGCCGGATGAGACGGGCGAGACGCTGGTGCCGGGGCAGGCGACCAGCGCGCCCAGCAATTTCCGCCCCGGCCGCCTCGCGCTGATGGCGACGGGGCTGTCGTTGATCCTCTTCGGCCTGTTCTACGCCAATTATGTCGAGGGTTGGATCAGCGTCGACGACATCAACCTGCTGAGCTGGCACAACCGGGCAGGCTGAGAAGGGGCTATGCGCATTGCGAAGCGCTAAGGGTTTGTGGTTAATTGCTGCCATAAGGAACCCGTTCGGGCTGTGGAGGCAGTCACTCGCCTCGCTTCAATGTCGAAGCCCGGTCCTATTTTGAATCCTCACTTTCGGAAAAAAGGACAGCCGTTGGGCTTCGCCCGCCCTGCGGGTCGGCAAGCTCAGGGCGAAACGAGTTGGGGTATGGAGAATCCGCCTTTCAACGCCGTCGTTCCAGCGCAGGTCGGCATCTCAGGAGACGAAGCGCGACATCAATCTGCGATCCAGCCTGCGCTGGGGTAACGCATGAGGGCGATGTCCGCTCACTACCTGAAACCGCCATTCGACGCTCTGATTTGCGGGGTACATAACCACCCCCCAGAAAAAAGCGCGCGGCATCCGGCAGGATGCGGCGCGCGCTCTTCATCTTACATGCGGGGTCAGTTGCGCAGCCGGTCGATCGCCTGCGCCAGCGCGACATAGAGCTTGCCGATATCCGAAGACAGCAGCGTCACGCCCAGCGAGCTGCCGTCGCGGGCGGAGAGCACATTGCGCAGCATCGCCTCGAAATCATGGATGTAGCGGTTCACATTGTCGCGGAACAGGCTGTCCTCGTCGTAAAGCTCGCCGATGGATTTCGCTTCGCCGTTGTTGAGCAGCGAAACGGCCCGGCGGGTGAATACGCCGCGATCGCCCTTCAGATAGGCCGCCCAGCTCGAATCGCCGACTTCCTGCGACAGCAGCTTTGAAACATCGATGGAGATGCTGTTGAGCGATTCGATGAGGAGCGCCGAGCGGTTGGAGAAATTGTCGCGGTCGCGCTTTTCGGCGGCCTCGTCGGCTTCGGTGATGCGCTGCTCGATGCTGGCCGTGGTGTCGGCGATGGTGAGCAACTGGCGCATGAGCCGGTCGGAGGCGACATGGGCAGCCTGCACCGCACGGTCGGCGACCGCGCTGATTTCCTCCATGCGGGCCTGAAACTGCTCGCCCAGCCGTTCGGACAGGGCCTGTTCGCTGGCGTCGCCCAGTTCGGCGGTGGCTTCCGCGATGGCGCGGGAAAGCGCCTGCCGCGCCCGGTCGCCCGCCTGATCCGCGGCTTCCTTGACGCGCAGCAGGCTCGCGACGAGTTGCGGGCCGGTGCTGTCGGTAAGGCGGCGGGCGTCGGTATCGGCGGCCTCCATCACGCGGCGCAGCGTTTCCACCTGCTCCTGATTGGAGAGAAGCGCCCGTTCCCCGCTTTCGAGCCAGGCGGTGAGCTTCTGTCCCTGACCGCTGAGCAATTCCTCCGAATCCCGCGCCTGGCCCAATATGGCGGCGGAGATGACCTCCAGTCGCTCGATTTCCGGCGCCACGGCCAGCAGCAAGCGGCGGCTCTGGTCGATACGGTCGTCCAAACGGGCGAGGGCGGAGGGGTGGCCTTCGTCCAACTCGCGCACGCTGGCGTCGAGCGCGACCAGCAGCGTTTCGGACCGGGCGATCATCGCTTCGGCCGTGCGATTGCCGGATTGCAGCGCCTCATCGAGCTGGGCGGTGCGCTGGGCCAGCTGGTCGAGCGTCTGCGCCAGATTCTCCGCGCCGGAAACGCCCTGCCGTTCAAAGAGCTGGAACCGCTCGCTGGCGCGGTCGATCCGGCCCGTCAATTCGTCGCTCATGCCCGAAAGCAGCGCATTTTGCGCACCGACCAGACGGTCCAGCTCGCCCAGGCGGGTCTCGATCCGGTCGATATTCTGGCCGAAGGTCGCCACCGCGCGCGCGCCTACCTCATCCAGCGTCTCGCGGGAGCGGTCGACGAGATGGGTAAGGTCCGCCATCTGCGTGTCGAGGGTGGCGCCGGTCTGGTCGAGCGCCTTGCGCGCCTGTTCCACTGCCGTGCCGATTCGCGTGGCGCTGAGATCGGCCATGCCGTTTACCTCGTCGCTCGCCGACCGGGATGCGTCCTGAATCTGCATGAGCTGGGCGACAAGGCTCTGCGTCGCGTTCATCGTACGGGAACGCGTCTCTTCCAGCAGGCGGGTCATGGAATCGAGCTTGGCTTCCAGTTTGTCCACCTTGTCCGTCACCGCCGCGCTGCCCTGATCCAGCGAGGAAGTGACACGGGTTGCGCGGTCCTCGATCACCGGCATCGCTTCGACCAGCTGGCCGAATTGCTGGGCGAGGGCGAGACCGGCGCGCTCGACCAGCTCGGCCTGCTTGGCGGAGTTGTGCGCATGCACGGTCATCGTCCGCGCGGCGGTTTCGAGGTTGAGACTGGCCGAGGCGCCATATTGTTCGAGCAGCGTCGCCTGATCGCGCATCGCTTCGCGCGCGCTGTCGAGCTGCTGGTTGACGATCGCGAGGCGCATGTCGAGTGCTTCGCTCTCCCGCCGCAAATGAGCGGTGATGCGGATGAAGCGATCCGCCTCGTTCACGCTGCTGCGCAGCAGGAGCTGATAGAGCACCGCTATGAGGATCAGCGGAATGGCGATGACGGTGATGACATAGGGAATCTGGTCGACCGCCGGCAGTTGAAAGCCGCGCCGGGCGAACAGCCAGATCGAAAATCCGGCCCATAGCAGCGCCCCGGCGGCAAGCGCGATCTTGCCCAGTTTGAGCAGCGGTTGGGAAGGAACGGCGGACATGTCGGCGGCGTCTATCTCGCGATAGCCCAGCATTTCCTCATTGTCCGTGAAGAGCGGCGCTTCCGACCCGGCATCGAGCAATAATTCATGGTCGTCCAGAGAGTTACGCTGAGCCATATTTTCCTCGCGTTTCAGGCTGACCACATTTTTTTCCCTGTTCATGCCCATTGTGTAGCAGCTTTTCCAGAACAGGAAATGTCATTTTGCAACATCCTCTTAACCTTCCTGTGGCTATAAACGGGGCATGTCCTATGAAGGTGGTAATCTCGATCAGGCGTTGAGCGCTGTCGTGGGCGACGACCCGTTGCTGATTCACGATCTGCGCCGGGCTTTTCTGGAAAGCGCCGATCGGCAGATCGACATGGCCGCGCGCGCGCGGGATGAGGCCGGCTGGAAACAGGCGCTCTGGCGATTGCGGGGATTGAGCGGCAGTTTCGGTATCGTGGCGATGATTGCGCTGGTCGATGAGGCGGAACGGGCAAAGCCGGGCGATGCCCGCGCACTGCGCCGCCTGCGCGCGGCGCTCGACAGCCTGATGGCGGGCTGAACCGCGACACGGTGCCGCCCGGCGAAGGGCGGCGCAAGCGTGCGACTTGCATATCGCGCGCCATGTTGCGAAGAGAAGGGCCTGTTCCATCAACATGGGTTCCTTCATGCCTCTGGCGGCGATTCTCTGTGCAACCGCTCCTTCCGTCGACCGGCCCGAGATTTTGCGCGGGCAGATCATCTTCGCGGCGCAAACGCTGATCGAATATCAGGCCCGGCAGGCGACGGGCGCGGGTGCGCGCGAATTATTCATCATGGTGGAAGCGGTGACGCCGCAACTTTCCCGGCTTGTCGACCGGCTGATCGCCGACGGCATACAGGTGCACCTCATCCGCGACATGCCCGCGCTGATGCGCCAGCTGCCGCGCAACAGCGATGTGCTGCTCTTCGCTGACGGCATGGTGGTCGACCAGAAGCATGTGAGCGATCTCGCCGCCCTAGAAGGTAATGGCCTGCTGCTGGTCGAGGACGGCGCTGCCACCAGCCATCTGGAGCGTGTGGACAGCCGGTATCGCTGGGCCGGTGTCGCGCGCCTGTCGCCGCAGACGCTCTTCAATACGCTCGACCTGATCGGCGACTGGGATCTGGTGCTGACGCTGTTGCGCGCGACGGTACAGGCCGAGCCCCAGCGCGTCATCATCCCGCAGGCCGAGGTTGCCGAAGGGCGGGTCGCGCTGGTCGACCGGCAGGAAACGGCCGATCTCGTCGCCCGCGCTCTTACGGCCCCGGCGGCTGCCAATGGCGTGGAGGCGGGGGCGGAGCGATATATATTGGCGCCGGTCGCGCGCCTGATCGCGCCACGCCTGTTGCGCCTGCAAATACCGCCGCGGCATCTTCTGCTGGTGGCTGCGGGTATCGCGCTGTTCGGGCTGGCGCTGCTCGTGCCGGGGTGGCCGGCGCTTGCATTGCTGGTTTTCCTCGCCGCGCTGACCACCAATCTGGTGGCCGATCATATCGCCGCCATGGGGCGGATTACGGGACGGGGGCAGTTGATGCGACTGCTGCCCGATGCGTTGGTCCTCCTCGGTATTTTCTGGATCGGCGCTTCCTATGACATGTATGCGGATGGTCTCCATCTGGCGTTGCTGTCCGCAACCACGGCCGTGGTGCTGCTGCGCGGAGACAGGCTGCTGCTTCCCGCCTGGGCCTATGTGACGCCGGGAAGCGTGGTGCTGCTGCTTCTGGCGGCGCTGCTGGTTGATTTCCTGCCGACGGCTCTTTCCCTGGCGGCGGTGCTCGCCATCGCGTCGCTGGCCGCCTTGCTGCTGCTTCGGGACAGGCCCGCCGCCCGCGCGGATTGAAGGGCCATGCGGGAAATTATTTTTTCGGTTTAGCTATAATTTACTCTGTTCGCTTAAGCCCGATGGCATGAGCGAGCTGCCTCCTCACCTGTACGGACGCCCGGATGACGGGCGCTGGCCGTTTTCTTCCGCATTGCTGGGCATGCGGGGAACGGTCGCGCCTGCGGATTCGCTGCTGCTGGAACGGTGCTTCGGTAGCGATGCCGCCCGCTGGAGCGACGCCATGGTAACGCGGATGCGGCGTCATCTGGGTGGTTGCGTGCTGGCGGCGGAGGCTGCCCTGCGGGATCGGCTGAGCCATGCGGGAGAGGAAGGCCGCGCGCTGGCCGCCGCCCTGCCCGATGGGTTGAGCTGGAGAGCGTTGCAGCGTCGGCCGGGGGTGCTCGGGCGCGGCCTTGTCGATCATTTCCGCGACCGGGCGGCGATCAGCCTGATGGCGCAGGAGGAATTGTCGGGCATAGGGCAGGAAGCGTCGCCCGCCGCCGATCTTTTCCCGATCGACATTGCGGCGGACATCGCTGTGCTTGCGCAGGGGGAACAGCGCTGGGCGGATGAGCGGCCCGACGACGCGCCGATGGCGCTCGATCTGCCGGCGGAGGAACTGGAACAGCTGGTCTGGACGGTGATGGCGCTTGTTGCGGATACCGTCGCGCCAACGCGTTCGCTGCCCGTGGTGGAAATGGCGGGCCTTGCCGATCAGGCCGGGCGGGCGATGCTGGCGGACTATGATGAAGGCGCCGCGCCGCTGGTGCTGGCCGCCCTGCTCGCGCATCGGCTGCGAGGCATGGGGGCGGGGGAAGAGCAATTGCTCTGGCTGGCCCGTCATCGCCATATCCTCGCCCTGATGGGGGTGCTCGCCGATCGCCTCGGGATCGACATAGCGCTATTGGTGAGCCGCATCGTCGAGGGGCCGGAATATTTATTGTTCCATATGTGCCGCGCCGCCGATTTCCCGCGTGAAGTCGCGGTCCGCCTCATGCTAGGGCGGAGGAGCATCGCGCGTGGGGTGGAAGATTCGGTGTTGGTCGAATATGCGGATGGATATGATCGCCTTTCGCGGGAACAGGCCGCCCGTGCCGTCGCGCCTCTGGGCTTTGCCCGGTCCTTTCGGGAAAAGCTGTCCGTTCTGCGGAACTGGCCCGCCGGAGCGGCCGCTGATGGCCGTTGAGTAGCCCATGTCCTCGATGGTGACGGCGCGGCTTGATGCGCGGGATCATATCCGATCCGCCGATGAACTGATTTTGCGCTTGCAGGCGGCGGCGGGCGGTGAGGCGCAAGGGCGCATTGCCGTGCCGCAGATTGCTTCGGTCGCCCGGCTGGCACGGCGGCTGGGATTGCTGATCGCCCGTCCGCTGCTGATCGGCGGGCAGGATTATGATATCCGCCTCTGGGTTCGCGCCCGTCCGGTCGCCGATGGCGTCGAAATGGAATTCAGCGAATGGCAGGAGGCCCCCCACGCCGATGCCGACGCCATGGCGGCGCAGCGGGCCGCCCAGATTTCCCTTGCTCCCGATGGCGCGGAATGGCGGACCGATGCACAGATGCGGTTTCTCTATCTCGGGGCGGAGGCGGATATCGCGGCGCCGGGCGACGAGTTTTTCGCGACCTTTTCCCCCGATAGCCCGGCGATGAGCCGCCTTGCGGCCGAGGTCGCCGCGCAGCGCGCCTTTTACGGGATGGTGCTGACGCCGGGACGTGGCGGCGCGCTGGTGAGCCTGTCGGGCCATCCGCTTTTCGATGCCGATGGTTCGTTCCTGGGCTATCGCGGCAAGCTGTCCGTTCAGGCCGAGGAAGGGCCGCCTCCTGCGGGAACGGCGGATATGGCGCCGCCCACGAGCGGACAGGGCGAAGGGCTTGGCCTGCCCGATTTCGGACGACGGCTCGATCTGGCGCTGCGCCAGCCGCTGGGCCGGATCATCGCCAATGCGGAAACGATCAGGAGCCAGATGGATGGCCCGCTGCGTTCCGATTATACCTCTTATGCCGCCGATATCGCGGATGCCGGGCGGCATCTGATGGAACTGGTGGATGACCTTGCCGATTTGCAGGCGATCGATCGCGCCGGTTTCCATGTCGCGCGCGAAGATATCGACCTGGCCGATCTGGCGCGCCGGGCGACGGGCCTGCTGGGGGTCAAGGCCGCCGACCGGGGTATTCGCATTGAAGCGCCCGGTCCGGGGGATAGCGCCCCCGCCATCGGGGAGTTTCGCCGCGCGCTTCAGATCATCGTCAACCTGCTCACCAACGCGATCCGTTATTCGCCGGAAGGATCGACGGTGCGGCTTTCCGCCCAAAGGGTGGAGGGTCGCGCGGTGCTCGGCATCACCGATCAGGGGGGCGGCATCGCGCCGGAGGACCGGGAACGGGTGTTTGAGAAGTTCGAGCGGCTGGGGCGCAGCGATGTCATAGGCAGCGGCCTCGGCCTCTATATCTCCCGCCGCCTTGCGCGCGCGATGCAGGGGGATATCGTTATCGAGAGCGGGGAAAACGGGCAGGGCGCGCGCTTCCTGCTGTCGCTGCCGGGTGTGCCGGACTGAACTGCCTTTCCCGTTTTCGGGGATTATGCGCGTTGCATGCCGATGGCGAGTTTGCGGCCAGGAGCGGATTTCCTCTATATCGTCTCCCGAACTGGTTTGGAGGCGCTGGCCTGCGGCTCAGGGCCATTCCGCCGGATCGGCCTGCGTCCGCCTCCCAACCGAAAGTCGTCATCCTGCGCCCCGCTTTGGAAAGCGCATAATCCCCAAAGAAAAAGGCGGGCCGCATGACCCGCCTTTTTCCTGTCCTGTCCTGCGGGGCATCGACCCCGCAGGTTTCGGAAAAGCTCAGCGCTTTTCGACCGATACATAGTCGCGCTGCGTCGGGCCGGTGTAGAGCTGACGCGGGCGGCCGATCTTCTGCGCGGGATCGGAGATCATTTCGTTCCACTGCGCGACCCAGCCCACGGTGCGGGCGAGCGCGAAGAGCACGGTGAACATCTCGGTCGGGAAGCCGATCGCCGACAGGATGATGCCCGAATAGAAATCGACGTTCGGATAGAGCTTCTTCTCGACGAAATAAGGATCGTTGAGGGCGATATGCTCCAGTTCCTTGGCGACGTCGAAAACCGGATCGGTGACGCCGAGCTTTTCGAGCACGTCCTTCGCGGTCTTCTGCATCACGGTCGCGCGCGGATCGTAATTCTTGTAGACGCGGTGGCCAAAGCCCATCAGGCGGAACGGATCGTCCTTGTTCTTCGCGCGGGCGATATATTCCGGAATCTTGTCCACGGTGCCGATTTCGCGCAGCATGTTGAGCGCGGCTTCGTTCGCGCCGCCATGTGCGGGACCCCAGAGGCAGGCGATGCCCGCCGCGATGCACGCGAACGGATTGGCGCCCGACGAACCGGCAAGGCGCACGGTCGAGGTCGATGCGTTCTGCTCATGATCGGCGTGGAGGATGAAGATCTTGTCCATCGCATCCACGATCACCGGATCGGGTTCATATTCCTCGGCCGGGACCGAGAAGGTCATGCGCAGGAAGTTGGCGGTGTAGCTGAGGTCGTTGCGCGGGTAGACGAAGGGTTGGCCGACGCTGTACTTATAGGCCATCGCGGCGATCGTCGGCATCTTGGCGATCAGGCGGTGGCTGGCGATGCGGCGCTGTTCCGGATCGGTGATGTCGGTCGAGTCGTGATAGAAGGCCGACAGGGCGCCGACCACGCCGACCATGATGGCCATCGGGTGCGCGTCGCGGCGGAAGCCACGGAAGAAGGCGGTGAGCTGTTCATGCACCATGGTGTGGCGCGTGATGGTGTTGGTGAAGTCGTCCAGTTCCTTCTTCGAAGGCAGCTCGCCATTCAGCAGCAGATAGCACACTTCCATGAAGCTGGATTCTTCGGCCAGCTGGCCGATCGGATAGCCGCGATGGAGGAGGACGCCCGCGTCGCCGTCGATATAGGTCAGGCCGGATTCGCAGCTTGCGGTCGAGGTGAAGCCGGGATCATAGGTGAACAAACCCGTGTCGGCATAGAGCTTGCGGATGTCGATGACCTGCGGTCCGACAGAGCCGTCCTTGACCGTGTAATCGTGGCTGGCGCCAGCGACTTCCAGTTTGGCGGAATTGTCTGCCATAATATTCTCCCTAAGTTGACCCGTTAGGCGTCGCCCGCTGTGCGCTAGGCGGCGTCTTTCAATCTTGCCAATGTCTCTTCCTGGCCCAACAGGAAGAGGACGTCGAAAATACCCGGCGAAGTCGTGCGGCCGGTCAGGGCAGCGCGCAGAGGCTGCGCCACTTTCCCCAGACCCAAACCAGCCTTTTCCGCAACTTCGCGGATGGGTTCCTCTATCGCCTCGGGCGTCCAGTGCGGGACGCCGGCCAGCGCATCGATGCAGGAGGCGAGCAAGGCCCGGCCATCCTCGGTAAGCAGGGCGCTCGCCTTCTCGTCCGGCGCGAGCGGGCGCTGCGCGAACAGGAAAAGCGCGCCATCGGCGATTTCGTCAAGCGTTTTCGCCCGCGGCTTCAGCGACGCCATCGCCTGGCATAGCACGGTCTTTTCGGCCTCTGACACATCACGCCCGACCAGCTTTTCGACGCGGGGGGCGACGAGATCGGCGAGGCGCGCATCATCCGCCTCGCGGATATAATGGCCGTTGAGATTTTCCAGCTTCTTGATGTCGAAGCGGGCAGGCGAGCGGCCAACCCCGGCGAGGTCGAACAGCTCAACCGCGCGGTCGCGGCTGATGATCTCTTCATCGCCATGGCCCCAGCCCAGACGCAGTAGATAATTGACCACCGCCTCGGGCAGCAGGCCCATTTCGTCGCGATAGGCATCGACGCCGAGCGCGCCATGACGCTTGGAGAGCTTCGCGCCGTCCGCGCCGTGGATCAGCGGGATATGCGCATAGACCGGTTCTTCCCAGCCCATGGACCGATAGATGCCAAGCTGCCGAAAGGCGTTGTTGAGATGGTCGTCGCCACGGATCACATGGGTGACGCCCATGTCATGATCGTCGACCACCACCGCGAGCATATAGGTCGGCGTGCCGTCGGAACGCAGCAGGATCATGTCGTCCAGTTCCGCGTTGCGGACGACGACGCGGCCCTGCACCTGATCCTCGATCACCGTCTCGCCCTCTCGCGGGGCCTTGAGGCGAATCACATAGGGCGCGCCTTCGGGCGCTTCAGACGGATCGCGATCGCGCCAGCGGCCATCATAGCGCATCGGCTGCTTGGCCGCGCGCTGCGTCTCGCGCAGTTCGGCCAGTTCCTCCGGCGTGGCGAAGCATTTATAGGCGTCGCCCGCCGCCAGCATCTGGTGCGCCACCTCGGCATGGCGCTGGGCGCGGGCGAACTGGAACACGGGTTCCTCCTCGCTGCCAAGGCCGAGCCAGTCGAGTCCGTCGAGAATCGCGTCGATCGCGGACTGAGTCGAACGCTGGCGATCGGTGTCCTCGATCCGCAGCAGATAGCGCCCGCCATGATGTTTTGCGAAAAGCCAGTTGAAAAGAGCGGTGCGAGCGCCGCCAATATGCAGGAAACCGGTGGGGGAAGGAGCAAAGCGCGTTACGACGGCACGTTTTTCAGCGGTTGCGTTCACCCAGAAATTCTCCGACATATTTCCATCGGTTCGCACCGGGCGAACCGGATCCAAGGTAGTTGCCGCACGCCCCTAGCATGGCTTTCCCCGTATCACAAATGTATGTTGCACCGCACCGGGCACAGCTGTTTGCAACCGTGCTTGACCGGCTGGAAAGCTGGCTTGAGGCAGAGCGGGAGCGCATCGGGCTTTGGGTTCCGGTGGCGCTGGGACTCGGGATAATCGCCTGGTATCACCTATCCGATCCCTTGCGCTGGGCAGGCTGGGTGGTGGCGTGCGCGCTGCTGGCGCTCGGGGCGCTGGCGTTGCCGCGCGGCGGCCGCCTCCGCCTGATGCTGGTAACGGGCGCGTTGCTGGCGGCGGCGGGCTGTCTTCTCATATGGAGCAAGGCGTTGACCGGAGGTGAAAAGCCGATCGCCCGCCCGGTATTTCTCCAGATGAGCGGTGTCGTCACCGCCGTGGAGTCGCAACCCGCACAGGACCGGGTGCGTGTAACCCTGGCGCCCGACCCCGCGCTGGGCCTGCCTGCCCGGATTCGCGTGAATATCGCCGCGAAGGACTGGCGGCCGGAAATGGGGAGGGAGGCGGTGCTCGCCTTTCGCGCGCGCCTTATGCCGCCCGCGCCGCCCGCCGTGCCGGGGGCCTATGATTTTGCCGAGCGCGCCTTTTTCCTCGGGATCGGCGCGACCGGCAGGGCGCTGGCGCCGATAGAGGTGCGGCGGCCCTCGCCTCATCGCGAGGGCGGGCTGCGCCAGCGGTTGGCCGAGCATATCCGTGGCAGGCTAGACGGAGGGGAAGGCGCGATCGCGGCCGCGCTCGCCACCGGCGACCGGGGCGGGATCAGTGAGGCCGATGCCGACGCGATGCGGAGCAGTGGCCTTGCCCATCTGCTGTCGATCAGCGGGCTGCATGTGTCGGCGCTGATCGGCGCGGTGGTGATGCTGGTCTATCGCCTGCTCGCGCTCAGCCCTCGACTCGCGCTGCGCTTGCCGCTGATGCTGATCGCGGCGTCGGCGGGGGCGGTGGCGGGAATCGGCTATACTTTGTTGACGGGCGCCGAGGTTCCCACCATCCGTTCCTGCATTGCGGCGCTGCTGGTGCTGGGCGGGCTTGCGCTGGGACGCGATCCGATCAGCCTGAGGCTGGTTGCGGCCGGGGCGCTGGTCGTCCTGCTGTTCTGGCCCGACGCGCTGATGGGGCCGAGTTTCCAGATGAGCTTTGCGGCGGTGACGGTGCTGATAGCGCTGGCCGAAGCCCCCTGGTTCCGGCGGTTGACGGCCGGACGGGAAGAGGATGGGCGTGTGAGGAAAGCGGGCCGCGCGCTGCTTGGCCTGTTCCTGACCGGCGTGGCGGTGGAATGCGCGTTGACGCCGATCGCGCTGCATCATTTCCATCAGGCGGGCATATTGGGGGCGATCGCCAATCTGATCGCGATCCCGCTCACCACCTTCGTCATCATGCCGGCCGAGGCGCTGGCGTTGCTGGCCGACGGGCTGGGACTGGGCGCGCCTTTCTGGTGGATTACCGGCAAGGCGATGGCGCTGCTGCTGCTCATCGCCCATCGCGTTGCCGCCCATCCACTGGCGACCTGGGCCTTGCCCGTGGCGTCGGCCATTCCTTTCGCCGGGATGATGCTGGGCGGACTGTGGTTGCTGATCTGGCAGACAAGGGTTCGCTATCTGGGGATGCTGCCGCTTGCCATAGGGGCCTGCGCCTTATTGACGATGCCCGCGCCCGATATTCTGGTGACCGGCGACGGGCGGCATGTCGCGGTGCGGTTCGCCGATGGCCGGATCGGCTTGTTGCGTGACGGTGCGGGCAGCTATGTCCGCGATATCATCGGGTCAGCGGCGGGGGAGGGGCTGGACGCGGCCAGAGAGGAGCGCCTGCTCTCGCTGGCGGCGCTGCCGGAAACCCGATGCAGCCGCGATCTGTGCGCGGTGCGCGTCGCCACCGATCGGCGCGACTGGGTGATATTGACGACGCTCAGCGATATGTCCGTCCCCTGGCAGGCGCTGGTCGATGCCTGCGCGCGGGCGGATGTCGTCATCAGCGACCGCCGCCTGCCCGCCGCCTGCTCCCCGCGCTGGCTGAAACTGGATCGGGCGCGATTGCGGCAGACCGGTGGGGTGGCGATCTATCTGCAACGGGAAAGCTGGCGCGGTGTCAGGCGCGCGGGCGATCGCCATCCCTGGATCGTGCGCTGATAATCGGCAGCGGAGAAGGGGGAGGAAGGCGATGATGCGTTTTGCGACCCCGCGCGGAATGGCGTTCTGGGTGGTAAGCGAACATCCCCCACCGGTCGCCCCGGCGCGTTTCAGTTATAGCGCCGCAACAGCCCCGCGAGCTTGCCCTGAATGCGAACCTGAGCAGGATCGTAGATTTGCGGCTCATAGGCGGCATTGGCCGGGTCGAGGCGGATGCGGCCGGAATCCTTGTGGAAATATTTGAGCGTCGCTTCCGCCTCGTCGATCAGGGCAACGACGATCTGGCCTTCGCGCGCCGTCTCCGTCCGTTGGATCAGTGCATAATCGCCATCCAATATGCCCGCCTCCATCATGGAATCGCCGGACACTTCCAGCGCATAATGATCGCCCGCGCCGAGCAGCGCGGCAGGCACGGAAAGCATCGCATGGCTCTCCATCGCCTCGATCGGCACGCCTGCCGCGATACGGCCATGAAGCGGGATTTCGATCACGTCATTGGCCGCCACCGGAATTTCCCGTGTTGGCGTGGCGCGCGGCGGGATGACCGGGGCCGGGGCGGATGCGGGAGCCGTCTTGGCGATCCCCTCCGGCATTTTCACGATTTCCAGCGCCCTTGCCCGGTTGGGCAGGCGACGGATGAAGCCGCGTTCCTCCAGCGCGCTGATCAGGCGGTGGATGCCCGATTTCGACTTGAGGTCGAGCGCATCCTTCATTTCGTCAAAAGAAGGGGACACGCCGCCTTCCTCCAGCCGTTTCTGAATGAAGAGCAGTAATTCCTGTTGCTTGGCCGTCAGCATCGCCCGTCTCGCTATTGGGAACGAATGAGGAACGTATAGGAAACGTTGCGGAACAAGTCAAGCGATGGGGGATGCCCGGCATCATAGCGGCAAAACAGGCACCCTGTCGCCTGCCGCCGCAGCGGGACTGCCCGCCGGGCGCAGGATCAGCGCGTTGGCGCTGGCGAGGCCGAAGGTGGCGGCGCTGTCCTGCTGCGAGAGGGGGGAGATGTGGCCATCGGGTTCCAGCACCGCGCGAACATAATCGTCGCGCCCACCCACGGCCGCCATGGCGGTGTCCAGCACGGCCTCGCCGGTCGTGGGCAGCGGCTGGGGACAGCCCGCCATATGGCGCACCAGGGGCAGCAGGAACAGATGCGCCGTGACGAAGGCCGATACCGGATTGCCGGGCAGGCCAAGGAACAGCGCTTCGCCTATGCGCCCGCAGATCAGGGGCTTGCCGGGGCGCATGCGGATCTTCCAGAAATCGATGGCGCCGCCCGCAGCCTCCAATGCCGGTTTCACCAGGTCATGATCCCCCACCGAGGCCCCACCGGTCGAGACGATGATATCCCGATCGCCAAGATCGCGAATGCAGCCGGTCAGGCGCGGCAGGTCATCGGGGATGATCCCGGCGTCCACCGTCTCGCAGGCCAGCGGAGCGAGCATCGCCTGGAGCATCGCGGCATTGGAGGCTGGAAGCTGGTCGGCGAGCACTGGGACGCCGGGGGGCACCAGTTCCGATCCCGTCGACAGCAGCGCGATACGGGGGCGGCGCGGCAGCGGCAGCGCGCCGTGCCCTGCCAGCGCCGCCAGCGCCACATGGCGCGGCGTGACGAGGTTGCCCGCGGGGAGAACGACCTTCCCCTGGCAAAAATCCGATCCGGCCTTGCGGACGTTCCGGCCGGGATGGGCAGGGCCTTCGCCGGTCTGGAGAAGGCGTTCCCCCTCGCGCCGAACTTCTTCCTGGATGATGACGGCATCGGCGCCTGTGGGCAGGCTCGCGCCGGTATAGATGCGCACGGCCTCGCCGGGGCCGACATCGCCCTTGAAGCCCGCGCCCGCCGCGCTTTCGCCGATCACCGTCCATGGCCCCGGCAGGTCGGCATGGCGGATCGCATAGCCATCCATCGCGGAAAGATCGCTCGCGGGCTGGGACCGCAGCGCGGCTATGTCTTGCGCCACCCAACGGCCCACGGCCTGCGCGAGCGGCGCGGTTTCGATGGGGAGGGGCGGCGCCATGGCGAGCAGCCGGGCCTGTGCTTCCGCTACCGGCAGAAGGCTCATAAATGCCTCATCCTTTCAGGATGCGCGCCAGTCGCCGGATTTGCCTCCGGTTTTTTCCAGCAGGCGGACATCGCTTATTACCATGCCCTTATCCATGGCTTTTGCCATGTCATACAGGGTGAGAAGCGTGACCGATACCGCCGTCATCGCCTCCATCTCGACGCCGGTGCGACCCTGCGTCACCACCGTGGCGGTGGCGGTCACGGCTTCCGCCTCGACCTCCAGATCCACGCTGACCCGGTTGATCGGCAGGGGGTGGCAGAGCGGAATAAGTTCCGCTGTTTTCTTCGCGGCCATGATCCCGGCGACGCGTGCGACGGCGAGCACATCGCCCTTCGCTGCGCTGCCTTCCGCAATGGCGCGCGCCGCCTGCGCCGTCATGGAAATGCGGCCGGTGGCAATGGCCTGGCGCACGGTTTCCGCCTTGCCCGACACATCGACCATATGGGCCGCGCCCTGATCGTCGATATGGGTGAGGCGATCGGACATCGGATTTTCCTTATCGGCCGGTCAGCAGGGAACGGGTCGCCGCTTCCACATCGTCCTGCCGCATCAGCGCCTCGCCGACGAGGAAGCAGCGCACGCCATGTTCCGCCATCGCCTGAAGATCGGCATGGGACGTGAGGCCGCTTTCGGCAACGAAGGTGCAGCCTTCCGGCGCATGGCCGATCAGTTCATAAGTGCGGGCGAAATCGACCGTGAAGTCGCGCAGGTCGCGATTGTTGACGCCGATGAGGCGGGAGGTAAGGCGGCTGGCGCGCTCCATTTCCGCTTCGTCATGCACCTCGACCAGCACATCCATGCCGAGGTCGAGCGCGGTTCGTTCGATCTCCTGCATCTGGCCATCCTCCAGCGCCGCAACGATGATGAGGATCGCGTCCGCACCGATCGAGCGGGCCTCCAGCACCTGCCAGGGGTCGACCATGAAATCCTTGCGTAGCACCGGCAACTGACAGGCGGCGCGGGCGGCGATCAGATAGTCCTCATGCCCCTGGAAATAGGGCGCGTCGGTCAGCACCGAGAGGCAGGCCGCGCCGCCCGCCTGATAGGCGGCGGCATGGGCGGGTGGATCGAAATCGGGACGAATCAAGCCCTTGGAGGGGCTGGCTTTCTTCACTTCCGCGATGAGGCCGAAGCCGCCTGCCTGCGCGGCCTTGTCGAGCGCGCGACGGAAGCCGCGCGGCGGTGTCTGCGCGGCCGCGCGTTCCTGCAAGGTGGCGATGCTGGTCGCGGCCTTGCGGGTCGCGACTTCGGCATATTTGCTGTTGCAGATTTCGATGAGCTTGTTGGTCATTGCTTAGCGCTCACTTCCAGGCGATCCAGCATTGGAGCAGGGCATGGGCCAGCCCCTTGTCGATGGCTTCCGCCGCCTCTTCCACGGCTTCGTCCCAGTTCGTTGCATGATCGGCGACGATCAGCGCCCCCGCCGCGTTGAACAGCACCGCGTCGCGATAGGCGCCCTGTTCGCCCAGCAGCAGGCGGCGCAGGGCATCGGCATTATAGGCCGCGTCGCCGCCCTTTATGGCTTCATGCGGGTGGCGGGGCAGGCCGACGTCCGGTGCGTCGATGGAAAAGGTGCGGACCGCGCCGCCCTTCAGTTCCGCCACGCGATTGGGCGTGCTGAGCGAGAGTTCGTCCATATTATCCTCGCCCGCGACCAGCATCGCATGGGTCATGCCCAGATGTTGCATCGCCTCGGCGCAGATGGTCACATAATCGGGCCGGGCGATGCCGACGATCTGCCTCTTTACCCGCGCCGGATTGGCGAGCGGGCCGGTGAGGTTGAAGATGGTGCGCCGCCCGATCGCCTTGCGAATAGGCGCGAGGCGGCCCAGCGCGGGATGGTGGCGCTGCGCGAAGAGGAAACAGATGCCGAGGTCGGCCAGCTGCCGCTCGGCTTCCTCATGGCCGATGTCGAGCCGGAGGCCGAGCGCCTCCAGCGTATCCGCGCCGCCCGCCTTGGAGGAAGCCGCGCGATTGCCATGCTTGGCGACCGGCACGCCGCAGGCCGCGACGACGATGGCGACGGCGGTGGAGACGTTGAGGGTATGCAAGCCGTCGCCGCCGGTGCCGCATACGTCGATCGCGCCATCGGGCGCGGTGATCGGGATCATCCTCTCCCGCATCGCCCCGGCGGCGGCGGCGATCTCGATCGCGGTTTCGCCGCGTTCGCTGAGCCGGGTCAGGAAGTCGCGAATCTGATCGTCGCTGGGGCCGCCATCCAGAATCGCGGCAAAGGCCTGCGCCGCCTCCGCTGCATTGAGCGGGGCGTCCGGATCGGGAAGCAGGCTCATGCCGGAAGCCGGGGCGTGATGGCCTTGGGCGTCATCCCCGCCAGCGTCATGAAATTGGCGAGCATCGCATGGCCATGTTCGGTCGCGATGCTTTCCGGGTGGAACTGCACACTGTGGATCGGCAGGCTTTCGTGGCGAAAGCCCATCACCGAGCCATCGTCGCTGGTCGCGTTGACGAGGAGGCAGCCCGGAATATTCTCGACGATCAGCGAATGATACCGCGTGGCGATGAAGGGGGAAGGCAGGCCCGCGAAGAGGCCGGTGCCGTCATGGGTGACGGGGGAGGTCTTGCCGTGCATCAGCCCGCCGCGCACCACCTTGCCGCCGAAATACTGGCCGATCGACTGATGGCCAAGGCACACGCCCAGCAGCGGCCTCCCCGCATCGGCGCAGGCGCCGACCAGATCGAGGCTGATGCCCGCCTCATTGGGGGTGCAGGGGCCGGGGGAGAGCAGGAACGCCTCCGCACCGGTTTCGATCGCCTGGGCGGCGGTGAGCGCATCGTTGCGCACGACCTCCACCTGCGCGCCCAGCTCCATCAGATAATGGACGAGGTTCCAGGTGAAGCTGTCATAATTGTCGATGACGAGGATCATATTATTGCCCGTAGCGCCCTTCGCGCGCGAGTTCCACCGCTTCCTTGGCGGCGGCCATCAGCGCGCCGGATTTCGCCTCGCATTCGCGCTGTTCATAGGCGGGGTCGCTGTCCGCGACGATGCCCGCGCCCGCCTGCGCATGCATCACGCCATCCTTCAGCACGGCGGTGCGCAGCACGATGCAACTGTCCATATTGCCGTCCGGCGCGAAATAGCCGACGCCGCCCGCATAGGCGCCGCGCGTTTCCGGCTCCAACTCGGCGATGATCTCGCAGGCGCGGACCTTGGGCGCGCCGGAGACGGTGCCAGCCGGAAAACCGGCGAACAGCGCGTCGAGCGCGTCCTTCTTCTCATCGAGGCGGCCGACGACATTGGAGACGATGTGCATCACATGGCTGTAATATTCGATCGTGTAGCTGTCGGTGACAGTGACCGTCCCCGCGCTCGCCACGCGGCCCACATCGTTGCGGCCGAGGTCGAGCAGCATCAGATGCTCTGCCCGTTCCTTGGGATCGGCGAGCAGGGAATCGCGGTTGGCGATATCCTCCGCCGCCGTCTTGCCGCGCGGGCGGGTGCCCGCGATCGGGCGGATCGTCACCTCCCCATCGCGCACGCGCACGAGGATTTCCGGGCTGGACCCGATCAGCGAGAAGCCCGGCATGTCGAGGCAATAGAGGAAGGGCGAGGGGTTGATCCGCCGCAGCGCGCGATAAAGCGCCAGCGGCGGCAACGGGAAGGGCGCGGTGAAGCGCTGCGCCAGCACCACCTGGAACACGTCGCCCGCATAGATATAATCCTTGGCCCGGTTGACCATCTCGGCATAGCGGCCGGCGGGGAGGACAGGCGTGAACTCGGCATTCTGGCTGACGTCGACCTCCGGGATCGCGGGCAGAGGCCCGGCAAGGCGCGCGGCGGCGGCATCGAGGCGATCCTGCGCCTGCGCGATCGCGCGGTCGATATCGGCGCTCTGGTCCTTCCACAGCGGCGCGACCAGAAAGAGCGTGTCCTCCAGCCGGTCGAAGATCAGGATCACCGTCGGGCGCACGAACAGCATGTCCGGCATCGCCAACGGGTTAGGCGCCGGGCGCGGAAGCTTCTCGACAAGGCCGATCGTCTCATAGCCGAAATGGCCGACGAGGCAGGCGAGCGCAGGTGGCAGCGCCGGGTCGGTATCGGCCTTGCACTCCTCCACCAGCGCGCGCAGGGCGGTGAGCGTGTCGCCCCGCGCCTCCTCGAAGGTGTCGCGGTCGGTCTGCCAGTGGCGGTTGATCTGCGCGCTGTTGCCCTCTGCGCGGAACACCAGATCGGGCGCGATGCCGAGCAGGCTGAAGCGCCCGCGCACCGAACCGCCTTCCACCGATTCCAGCAGGAAGTCGCCGCGCTCCGGCTGCATCAGCTTCAGCGCCGCCGAAATCGGCGTTTCGGTGTCGGCGATCTGCTTGCGCCACAGCAGCGCGGAGCGGCCCGCTTCAAGCGATGCGCGGAGGGCGGCGAGGTCTGATCCCTTGGCTTTGGTCATGGTCGCTTACTGGGCCGCGCCGTTCAGTTTGCGCAGTTCCTGCGTGACATGGGCGATGCTGGCGGCGTTGCGCTTCACGCCGAGCGAACGCTCGATCGCGCGCTCGAACTGGTCGCCATATTCATTGGCGACCACGCCGGTCAGATCGCCGCGCACCTGATCGACCAGACCCGGCACCTTGGCGGCGTCGCCCTGCTGGATCTTGTCGAGCATCACGAGGAAATAACCGCGATCGTCGGGGATCGGCAACAGCTTCACCGTGCCGCTCGCCATGGCGAACAGGATCGAGATTTCGGCCGGCGGGCGGCTATCGCCCCGCAGCAGGTCCGCGCGGCGTCCGGCGACCTTCTGCGCGGGCGGCAGGGCGACGCCAGCGCCTGCCAGTGCCTTGTCGAACGGCGTGCCTTTGTCGATTTCGCCCTTCAGCTTGTCGGCGAGCGCCTTCGCCTTCACCGCGCCCTGATGCAGCGCATAATGCTGGGCGACGGCGGCCTTCACCTTGTCGAGCGGCGGCGGCGCGGCGGCGACGATATCGGTCACGTCGACCAGCGCATAGCGCTGTTGCGGGATGATCGGCGCGAATTGCGCATCGTCGTCCGCGTCCATGTCGAAAGCAGGCTTGAGCAGCGGCTTCACATCATTGGTGACGGCATAGTCGGCCTTCTCGACGCTCTGCCCGGTGGAAAGCAGCAGCGGCGTGGTCTCGACGGTCAGGCCATTATCCTTGACGGCCTCGTCGAAGGTCGCGCCATTGGCGATGTCATCCTCGATCTTCGAGGTGAAATCGGCGAGCAGCGACTTGCTCTTTTCTGCCTTCAGCGTCGTGACGATCTCCGCCCGGACGGAGTCCAGCGGCTTTTCCGCGACTTTCTGGATGGCGGAAACCTGAAGCACCGCCCAGCCGAGCGAGACCTTCACCGGCCCGGCGATCTGGCCTTGCGGCGCGGCGAAGGCGGCATTGGCGGCTTCTGCCGAGGTCAGCCTGGCGAAGTCCGCCTTGCCGATCTGGCTGGAGGTGGAGACGGAAAGCCCGTCCTTCTTCGCGGCCGCCGCCAGCGATCCGGCGCCCATCGCCGCCTTGGCGGCGGCCTGCGTCGGCAGGATCAGCTGTTCGATGGTGCGGGTTTCGCGCGCGCCATATTTGTCCTTGTTGGCCGCATAATATTTGGAAATATCGCTGTCGGTCGGCGCTGCCGCCGCGGCGAAGCGCTCTGCATCGACCACCGCATAACGCAGGCGACGCTGTTCCGGCACGGTGTAGCGGTCCGCATTCTTCTTGTAGAAGTCGGCGAGCTGCGCGTCGGTCGGCTTGTCGGCGCCGAGGAAGGCTGCGGCCGGGATCGCGGCGATGCGTCCCTCGCGCGCTTCGAGCAGCAGCGAGGCATAGGGCAGCACGAGGCTGTCGGTCAGGCGGGTATTGAGGCCCGCCGGGGTGACGATCAGGCGTCCGGTCAGTTCCTGCTCGATATCGGCGCGCAGTTCCTTTTCGCTCAGGCGCTGCTGGGCAAGGAGCTGGCGGAACACATTCTGGTTGAACTTGCCGGTCGCGTCCTGAAAGGCGGGGATTTGCGCGATCTGCGCGTCCACCATGCGCTTGGAGACATGGATGCCCTGCCGATGGGCGAACTCGCTGAGCGTGATGCCGGCCACCAGCTGGTCATAGATTTGCGGCACCGCGCCCAATTCTATGAACTGGGCGATCTGCATCGCGGGGTTTTCACGGCGCTGCTGTTCGAAAATGCGCTGCACGCGGGCCTGCACTTCCGAATCGAGCAGTCGCTCGCTGCCGATCTTCGTCGATTTCCCGCCGCTGATCCCGGTCAGGGAATCGAAGCTGCCATGAGAGGTGATGTCACCGGCGGCAAAGGCGAAGGCGACCAGCGCCAGAAAGGTAATGCCGATGCCGGCCCCCCATTTGGAACCGATGATGCGACGAAATAAACTGATCATGAAACTGTCCTGAGCATCCGGGAAGGCGGCTGAAAATATGTGCTGCTTTAGGGGCAGTCGGCTTTCCCTTCAAGCGGGGACTGGACTTTGAGGGCGGGGACGCTATCGCCCACCGACATCGGATCACCCTTTTAGTGCAGGAGAAGGTGAATGGGCCGACGCAAACTTGTCGTAGGCAATTGGAAGATGAACGGGTTGCGCTCGCAACTCGATGAAGTGGAAGCGATCGGCCGGGTAGCGGGCGATCATCCGGCGGTGGAGGTGGGGCTTTGCGTGCCCGCCACGCTGATCGACCGGGCGAGTGGGAAAGCAGGCGGGGCCTTCATCGGCGCGCAGGATTGCCATGGCGCACGCACCGGCGCCCATACCGGCTGCCTCTCGGCGGAAATGGTGCGGGAAGCGGGCGCAAGCTGGGTCATTGTCGGCCATAGCGAGCGGCGCACCGACCAGCATGAAAGCAGCGCCGATGTCGCCGCCAAGGCGCTGGCGGCCCATGGCGCGGGGCTGAAGGTCATCCTTTGCCTCGGCGAAACGCTCGATACCCGCGATAGCGGCAAGGCGATCGATTTCGTGCTCGAACAGCTCGACCAGTCGCTGCCCGAAGGCGCGGCGGCGGACTGGCTGGCCATCGCCTATGAACCGATCTGGGCGATCGGCACCGGGCGTATTCCGACCATGGAGCAGATCGAGGACATGCATGAGGCGATTCGCGAGGCGCTGCGCGCGGCCCTTGGCGGGGCGCAGGGCGATGCGATGCGCGTGCTCTATGGGGGATCGGTGAATGCGGGCAATGCCGCCGAGATCTTCGCGCTGCCCGATGTCGATGGCGGCCTGGTCGGCGGCGCGAGCCTGAAGGCGGAAAGCTTCGGCCCGATCATCGCCGCGGCCGACTGACGCCCGACGCAGGGGTGGAGCCGGGCGGGAAAGGAAGCGGGGAGGCGGTTGACACTCGCCTCCCTCACTCCATAGCCTTGGGCCATGACAAAACCGGCCTTGCTCATTACCGCGCCGATGATGGACGGCGTTCTTCGGGCGCTGGATGCGGAATTCAGCGTCCATCGCCTCTGGGAGCAGGCGGACCGGGAGGAATTCCTCGCCCGCACTGGCCCTGATATTCGCGGGCTGGCGACCAATACGCTGTTCGGCAGGCTCGATGAGGCGTTGCTGGCGCAGCTTCCCAATCTGGAGATCATCGCGAATTTCGGCGTCGGATACGACAATGTGGATGCCGAAGCGGCGGCGGCGCGGCGCGTGGTCGTCACCAATACGCCCCATGTGCTCGACGAGGAGGTCGCGGACCTGACGATCGGGCTGGTGCTGGCGACCTTGCGGCAGATACCGCAGGCGGATCACTATCTGCGCGCAGGGCGGTGGGAACGGGGGCCTTTCCCCTTGTCCGGCACGCTGCGCGGACGCAGGGTCGGCATTCTCGGTCTCGGCAATATCGGCAAGGCGGTCGCGCGGCGGCTGGAGGGCTTCGGCGTGCCGATCGCCTATCATGGCCGCTCGCCCCAGCCGGATGTCGCCTATCCCTGGCATCCCACGCTCATCGGGCTGGCGTCATGGTGCGATGTGCTTATCATCGTCGTGCCGGGCGGGGCCGCCACGCGTCATCTGGTCGATGCCCCGGTGCTGGAGGCGCTTGGGAGGGAGGGCGTTCTCATCAACATTGCGCGCGGCAGCGTGGTCGATGAGGCCGCGCTGATCGCGGCCCTGCGCGAAGGCGTCATCCAGTCGGCGGGACTCGATGTCTATGAGGAGGAGCCGCATGTGCCGGCGGACCTCATCGCCATGCCGAATCTGGTGCTCTTGCCGCATGTCGGTTCCGGCTCGCTTCACACGCGGGAGGCGATGGGCAGGCTCGTCGTCGACAATCTGATCGGCTGGTTCCGCGATGGCGCCGCCCTGACGCCGGTGCGGGAAACCGCGCATCTGGGCCATAAATGCTGACCTTGCGACAGGCCGCGAGGGCAGGCTGGCGGAAAATCCCTGCCCAAGGTTGAACAAGCGGGGCTTCCCGGCTAAGGGCCTTGGCAACGGATTTTTCCAGTTTGCGGACAGCATAACCATGTTCACCTTTCTTCTTGTCGTGCAGGCGATCATTGCCGCCTGCCTTGTAACCGTCATTCTGATGCAGCGGTCCGAAGGCGGTGGGCTGGGCGTCGGCGGCAGCCCTTCGGGATTCATGTCCGCGCGCGGCGCGGCGGATTTCCTCACCCGCTCGACCACCATTCTCGCCAGCCTGTTCGTTGGCCTCAGCATCGTGATGGCGGTCATCGCCTCGGTGAAGCATGCGCCTTCCGATATCGATACCTCGCTGGTGAAGCAGGCCCCGGCGACGAGCGCGCCTGCCCCGGCCGCACCGGCATCGGGCGATGCGCTTTCAGGCGCGGCGCAGAAGGTCGGCGACGCCCCGCAGGGCGCATCGAACAGCGCGGTGCCGCTCGCCCAATAAGGGCATTGGTTCATCGTTGAAAAAAATTGCAGGCGCGCCGCAACGCGCGCTTGCCCTTCCTCATGAAATAAGGGTAAGCCTCCTCTCCCATGGCGCGGTATATTTTCATCACCGGCGGCGTGGTTTCCTCGCTTGGCAAAGGTCTTATGGCTGCGAGCCTTGCGGCTCTGCTGCAAGCGCGGGGATATCGTGTTCGCATTCGGAAATTCGATCCCTATCTGAACGTCGATCCCGGCACGATGTCGCCCTATCAGCATGGCGAGGTCTATGTGACCGACGACGGGGCCGAGACCGACCTCGACCTCGGCCATTATGAGCGCTTCACCGGCGTTTCGGCGCGCCAGTCGGACAATGTGACGCAGGGGCGCATCTACCAGACGATCATCACCAAGGAACGGCGCGGCGACTATCTCGGCGCGACGGTGCAGGTGATCCCGCACGTCACCGACGAGATCAAGGCCTTCGCCATGGCGGAGACCGAGGATCTGGATTTCGTGCTGTGCGAGATCGGCGGCACGGTCGGCGATATCGAGAGCCTGCCGTTCATGGAGGCGATCCGTCAGCTCCACAATGATCTGGGGCGTGGCCAGTCGATCTTCGTCCATGTGACGCTGGTGCCCTATATCGCGGCGGCGGGCGAACTGAAGACCAAGCCGACGCAGCATAGCGTGCGCGAACTGACCTCGCTCGGCATCCAGCCCGACATATTGCTCTGCCGGTGCGAACAGCGCCTGCCCGACAGCGAGCGCGCGAAGATCGCGCTGTTCTGCAATGTCCGGCCCGAGGCCGTCATTCCCGCGCTCGACGCGTCGAGCATCTATGCGGTGCCCGAGCAATATCATGCCGAGGGGCTGGACGACGAAGTGCTCCACGCCTTCGGCATCACCGACGCGCCGCGCCCGAAAATGGATCGCTGGGTCGACATCATGGATCGTCAGGCGAACCCGGAAGGGGAAGTGACGATCGGCGTGGTCGGCAAATATGTCGGCCTGCTCGATGCCTATAAGTCGCTGCATGAAGCGCTGGTCCATGGCGGCCTTGCCAATCGGGTGAAGGTCAACCTCAAGTGGATCGACGCCGAACTGTTCGAGCAGGACGATAGCGATATCGCCGCCCAGCTGGAGCCGATGCACGGCATATTGGTGCCCGGCGGCTTCGGTATTCGCGGTAGCGAAGGGAAGATTGCCGCGGTGCGGTTCGCGCGGGAACGCAATGTGCCGTTCTTCGGCATCTGTCTTGGCATGCAGATGGCCTGCATTGAGGGCGCGCGCAACACGGCGGGCATCGCCAATGCCTCGACCACCGAATTTGGCGAAACGAGCGAGCCGGTCGTCGGTCTCATCACCGAATGGACGAGCGATGGCGGCTTGCAGCAGCGCAGCGCCGATGGCGATCTGGGCGGCACCATGCGTCTGGGCGCCTATCCGGCGAAGCTCAATGCGAACAGCGTGGTGGCCAGCGTCTATGGCGCACAGGATATCAGCGAGCGCCATCGTCACCGCTATGAGGTGAATATCGGCTATCGCGAATCGCTGGAAAAGGGCGGTCTGATTTTCTCGGGGCTTTCGCCCGATGGCCGCCTGCCGGAAATCGTCGAGCGGCCGGACCATCCCTGGTTCATCGGGGTGCAGTTCCACCCCGAATTGAAGTCCAAGCCCTTTGATCCGCACCCGCTGTTCGCGAGCTTTATCGAGGCGGCGGTGCGCCAGAGCCGCCTGGTCTGATCGAAAAGACCGGCCTTTCCGGTGCTTTAACATTTGATAGAATGATCGAGGGGGCAACCCCTCGACTCTCGGCTTTCCGTAACGGAAAGGGGGATGGCTGACCGTCGGCAGGCGATTGCACTTCATGCATCCAAACATGCATGAATGATTGCCTAGCGCCGATAAACCAGCTATACCCCCTGATAGCCAAGGTTTGAAGGTCTGCGGCATGGTGCAGCATACGCAGTAGTTTCAAGGTCATCCGGCGCCGCTATGCCGGATAAGCGTGTTTGCGCGGCCTATACTGCTATGCGGGTTTCCATGTTTTCAGGTCTTTTGCGTCCGACTGGATTGGGTGTTTGCTCCGATTCCATCTGGCGCGTCTCGGCAGCATTTTCCTGTCTGCGCTTATGGCTGCGATGGGAAAATGGTCGCCAGGTGAAAGGGTAGGAGAGGAGAACGGGGGGCGATCCAGAAATGGGTCGCACCCCCGTCTCAATTTGGCCTTCTCAATTCGAGCCGCCTCAATTTCTGCATCTGGGAATGCCGCGTTCGCAGGAGGCGAGGACGCGGCATTGAGCGGTGCCCTCCGGAATTTCGCCAGAGGGGCGCTGTTTCATAGGGCGGGGAAGGCGCCGGGCGCATCTTCCCCGCATGAAAGGGATCAGGCGGCGCTGCGGTCTGGCGTCTCGATCCCCACCAGCTTGCCGCCGTTGATCGAGATTTTCTTCGGCTTCATCGCCTCCGGGATTTCCCGCACCAGTTCGATTATCAGCAGGCCGTCGGCCAGCGTCGCTGTGTCGACGCGGACGAAATCCGCCAGTTCGAAGCGGCGTTCGAAGCTGCGATTGGCGATGCCGACATGGACGAACTTCGCGCGCTCGTCATTGCTGATTTCCGCCTTGCGTCCGGTCACCTGGAGCAGATTCTGCTGGGCGGTGATATCGAGTTCATCCTCACGGAAGCCGGCGATCGCGAGCGTCACGCGGTAGCGATCCTCGGAAAGGCGCTCGATATTGAAAGGGGGATAATTGTCGCCCTGCGTAAGTCGATTATTATTTTCGATGAGATCGAAAAGCCGATCAAAACCGACAGTCGAACGGCGATAAGGGGTAAGGTCAAATCCACGCATCATCAAATCCTCATCTTGAGCGAATTGAATATTTACTCCGGACCCATTATGGCGTCCGGTTCTTCATCCACCCCAAGGGCTGGACTAGAAGGATGTATGTGCGCTGCCCGCCTTTTCAAGGGGGGACGGAAAAGGCCTTCAGTTGGTGATGTGGTGATGGACCGCCGTATAGGGCGGCGTCAGATAATCCATTACTTCGCCGGCGGCGCGGCCAGCCCGGCTGCGGCTGTCCTTGAAGAACAGTTCCCGCAAATTTAGGCCGATGCCCACGAAAATCCTGCGCTTGGGTTCCCGCCCCAATGCCCGGTCGCGCGCGTCGAAATCCTTCGCATAATAGCCCGCGTGCAGTTCCAGAAAGCGCAATGGCCCCTTGTTGAGACCTTCGAAGCCGGAAAATTTCAGCGCGAAGAAGAAGCGCTGCTGCTCGAAATGGCGCTTGCCTTCGAAGGTGTAGATATCCGAATTGGGCACGATCATCATGCGATAGTCGAGCTTTTCATCCAGCTTCGGGATGGAATTGCGCAGGATGGAAAATCCCGCGCCCAGCGTGTTGAACGTCACATCCTCCCACGACCAGCCCGCAGTCTGTTCGATGCTGTCCCACAGCTCCGTATAGAGCGTCGCGACCGAGGCCATCGCGGCGGCGGTGAACTGGATGCCGGGCGCATTGCCGGTCTTGCGCTTCAGCCGTCCGTAGAGGATTTCGGAGAGGATATAGGAGCTATAGGCATGGGCCAGCTTGTCGACGCCCATATCGGGCGTGGATTTGCCGAACCAGCCTTCGGAATGGACGGTGGGCCATTGCGGGTCCTCGAACAGCTTTCGCCCGTTGATCGCGGTATAATAAGCGAGGATCGCCGCCATCTCCCATTTGACCGCGCCCGCCTGGCTGCCGAAGCTGCGATAGCGGGACGGGGCGGCCTCGCCCTGGAGGGGGGAAGCGTCCGGCGGACCGGCGATACCGGCGGGAAGGTCGCCGGTCGTCGGTTGTGGCAGGAAGGAGGCGGGGGTAAAACAGTCCGGGGTCGCCGACGCCGCGCAGGCCTGTTCGTGGCCGGATGAAGCCGGGCTGGCGGTGAAGCCTGCGAAATTGGTAAGCTCGCCGGGGACAGGGCGGAAAGCGGTGGTGGACCCGTCCCTCCTTTCTTCCTCCGGACTCCCTTCTTCCTTCAGGCTATAGTCCGCCAGATCCGGCAGCAGCACCATTGCGCCCTCTTCCGCGTAGAGCGAGGCGGAAAGCCCGAAATATCCTGTCGCAAGGCAAAGCGCGGCGAGACGGGACAGTCGCGCTGCTTTGGGTTGACCGGGACGCGGAGAGGCGGGAGGGATTGCCCCGCCAGCAGAACGAACAAAGGCCATGCGCCTTATGCTAGGGCATGATCGTGGATTGCACAATTGCGGCTGTCATCGCTTCGTCCCATTGCGGGTGCGGCGATGGCGAGGGCTATCCTATACCAGCTCGCCCGTCAGCAGGCGGGGCAGGGCGCCCGATTCCCCACGCGCTTCGGCCATGAAGCGGTTCTTGAGCGGCCCCATTTTCTGCACGGCCGCCAATCCGAACCGGCGTACGGCGGAAACCGTCTTGCCCGGCACGTCGAACAGGCGGACAAGGCCGTCCATCGCGATGGTGACGGACAGCGTATCGAGGCTGCGCCAGCGTTGATAGCGGGCGAGAAGCTGCGCATCGCCCGGTTCCAGTCCCAGCCGCATACCCTCGACGATCACCTCGATCAGCGCGGCGACATCGCGAAAGCCGAGGTTGACGCCCTGACCGGCAATGGGGTGGATCGCATGGGCGGCGTCCCCCACCAGCGCGAGGCGGGTATCGGTGATCCGCGCCGCGCGATGATAGCCGAGCGGATAGGAGGAGCGCGCGGCTGCAACCTCTATCTCGCCCAGAAAACCGCCGATGCGCTTTTGCGCTTCATGCGCCCAGCCACGCTCGCCCAGCGCGAGCAGACCGGCCGCCTGTTCCTTCGGCGCGGTCCACACGACGGCGCTGCGATTGCCCGGCTGCATCGGTAGCAGCGCGAAGGGGCCGCCGGGATAGAAAATCTCATAGGCGGTGTTGGCGTGCGGCACCTCATGGGTGATCGCGCTCACCATCGCGACATGGCTGTAATTCCATTTGGCGACGGTGATGCCCGCCGCTTCGCGCGTCGGACTGGCGCGCCCTTCCGCGCCGACCAGCAGCGATCCGCGCAATTCCGCGCCGCTTGCCAGCGTCACGCTGACGCCATCGAGGCTGCGTTCGACATGGACCGCCTTGTCGGGCTGGAACAGCGTCAGATGTTCGGCGGCGAGCGAGGCGTCGCGCAGCGCGAGGCGCGTTTCGCGATTTTCGAACATGATGCCCATCGGCCCGCCTTCTTCCTCTGGCGGGGCGAAGTCGAGCGCGCCGGGTTGCAGGCCGTCCGATACCCAGATGCGGTCGATCGGGCAGCCCTTGCCCTCCAGCCTGTCGGCGATGCCGATGGCTTGAAACTGCTTCCAGCTCGCGCTTGAAATGGCCGAGACGCGCCCATCGAATTGCGGCGCGAGGGTGGAGGCGGGGTCGGCCGGGTCGATCACCGCGCAGGTCACGCCATGGCGGGAAAGACCGATGCCCAGCGTCAGGCCGACCAGCCCGCCGCCCATGATGATGACATCGAAATGCTGCGCCATGCCTGTCGCCCCCTTATGCCGCCGCAGTGCCGCCGATGGTGAGGCCGTCGATCAGAAGCGTAGGCTGGCCGACGCCCGCGGGCACGCTCTGCCCGGCCTTGCCGCACATGCCCACGCCCTCGTCCAGCGCCATGTCGTTGCCGATGCCGATGATCTTGCCCATCGCGGTCGGCCCGTCGCCGATGAGGGTCGCGCCCTTGATCGGATCGCCGATCTTGCCGTCCTTCACGCGATAGGCCTCGGTGCAGGAAAAGACGAACTTGCCGGACACGATATCGACCTGTCCCCCGCCGAAGCTCTTGGCGAAGATGCCGTTCCTGACGCGGGACAGCAATTCCGCCGGATCATCCTCGCCACCGCGCATGAAGGTGTTGGTCATGCGCGGCATCGGCGCATGGGCATAGCTTTCGCGGCGGCCATTGCCGGTGGGCGCGACGCCCATCAGCCGGGCGTTGAGGCGATCCTGCATGTAGGAGCGCAATATGCCGTCCTCGATCAGGATATTCTCCTGCGTCGGGGTGCCCTCGTCATCGATCGACAGCGAGCCGCGCCGTTGCAGGATGCTGCCGTCATCGACCACGGTGACGCCCTTCGCAGCGACCTGCTGGCCGATGCGGCCGGAAAAGGCGGAGGTGCCCTTGCGGTTGAAGTCGCCCTCCAGCCCATGGCCGACCGCCTCGTGCAGCAGCACGCCGGGCCAGCCGGGACCGAGCAGCACGGTCATTTCTCCGGCGGGGGCGGCGACCGAGCGCAGGTTGACGCGGGCCTGCGCCAGCGCCTCGTCAATGGCGCGGTTCCACACCGCGTCATCCATCACGCCATCATAGAGATACCGCCCGCCAATGCCGAAGCTGCCGGTTTCGCGGCGGCCATTTTCCTCCAATATGACGGAGACATTGAGGCGCACCAGCGGGCGGATGTCGGTCGCGATAAAGCCGTCGGCGCGCACGATCTCCACCACCGACCAGCTGCCGGAGAGGCTGACCGAGACCTGCGCGACATGCGGGTCGCGGGCGCGGGCGGCGGCGTCGATCGTCGCGCACAGGTTCACCTTCTCGGCGAAGGGCACCAGTTCGAGCGGATTGGCATCGGTATAGAGATGGCGATTGGTGTGCTGCGGCGGGGCGGCGGGGGCCTGCTTGGCCGGATCGAGCAGCGCGAGCGTCTGCGCGGCGCGGGCGATGGCGGCCTGGCTGATCTCGTTCGCATGGGCAAAGCCGGTCGTTTCGCCGGAAACCCCGCGCAGGCCAAAGCCCCGGTCGGTCGAATAATCGGCGGTCTTGAGGCGGCCATCGTCGAAACCGAAGGCCTCGGTCGCGCGATATTGCAGGTACAACTCGCCATCGTCGCAGGTGCCGAGGGCAGCGGCGGTCAGGCGGTGGGCGCTGTCCGGGTCGAGCTGGCCATCGCGATAAAGCAGGCCACGGGCATCGGTGAAAGCGGAGGCGGAGAGGGGATCGGTCATGCCTTCCGATATAGTCGCTTGCGGCCGCCGCGCCAGTCCTTTTGCCCCGGTCCGGTTGTCTGAGGTGTCAGTCCGCGCGCAGGAACCGGAGCACCCCGGCCAGTCGGGGCTGCCCGCCATTGTCCCGTGGATGATTCTCGCCGTCGAGCACCGGCACTTCCTCAAAGTCAAAGGGGCTGAGGCCCGCAAGGCAGGCGACGTTCACGCCATATTCGTCGGGGCGGGAGCGGCGCTGATGATGGGTATAGATGCCGCAGCGGGAGCAGAAATGATGCTGCGCCTCATGGGTGTTGAAGCTGTAGGTGGACACAAGGTCCTCGCCCGCGAGCAGGTGGAAGCCTGCGAGCTTTGCCGAGACCGCGATCGCCCCGCGCATCCGGCAATAGGAGCAGGTGCAGCGCCGCGCGCTGTTCAACCCGTCAGAGAGGTCGACGGAAAACCGAACCCCGCCGCAATGGCACGCCCCCTGAAAGGCGCTGGCGTCTTTGTCCATGAAAGCCTCCTCGTCCAAGTGGCGGAGCGCCACTTGCGGACAGGATGCCGGGCTTCAGGCGGTTGCGCCACCCTCGATCGCGTTGCCGGTCGCGGCAGGGGCGATATCGGCCGGACCGCCGATCAGCACGAAACGGCGATCGCAATAGCCGCATTCGACATAGCCCTTCTCGTCGATTTCGAGAAAGACGCGCGGATGGCCGAGCGCGGCGGGAATATCCCCCGACCCGTCACAGGAAACGCGGTGCTTGGTGGTGCGGATGGTTTCTGGCGGCTGGATCATGGAATGCGCCTCTATCACCGCGCGCGTGGCTCGGCAATATTGCAGATGGAAGGAATGGGCGCTTCTTTCCTTTGCACCCCCATTTTTTGGGCGCTATGACACCGCCGATGACAGAAAGCAGCATGACGCAGGCCGCGATCGAGATCGACGGACTGACCAAGGTCTATCAGGGCGGCAAGCGCGCGCTCGACAATGTGAGTCTCGCCATTCCGCGCGGGCAGATTTTCGGCCTGCTCGGTCCCAATGGCGCGGGCAAGTCGACGATGATCAACATCCTCGCCGGGCTGGTCACCAAGACGGCGGGCAGCGCGAGCATCTGGGGCTTCGATATCGACGCGCATCCGCGTAATGCGAAGAACAGCATCGGCATCGTCAATCAGGAGCTATTGTTCGATCCCTTCTTCACGCCGTTTGAAACGCTGGAGAATCAGGCGGGCTATTATGGCGTGCCCAAGGCGCAGCGGCGGACGATGGAATTGTTGCGCGCGGTGCATCTGGAGGACAAGGCCGACGCCTATGCCCGCACGCTGTCGGGCGGCATGAAGCGGCGGCTGATGGTGGCCAAGGCGATGGTCCATTCGCCGCCCATCCTCGTGCTCGACGAACCCACGGCGGGCGTCGACATATTGTTGCGCCAGCAGCTCTGGGATTATGTCCGCAGCCTCAACGAACTGGGGGTGACGATCGTCCTCACCACCCATTATCTCGAAGAGGCCGAGGAACTGTGCGATCGCATCGCCATCATCAACCATGGCCGCCTGATCGCCAACAAGCCGACGCGGGAGCTGGTCGGCATGGCGCAGGAAAAGATCGTGCGGGTGACGGTCGATCGCCCGATCGACCAGGTAATCGACCAGATGCCCGAGCACCCGAGCTTCGACAAGGTCGAGCGGGTGGGCGAGCAGATGCTGGCGATCAGCTATCAGAAGAACCGGACCAATGCGGGGGAGGTGCTCTCGGCCGTCAATGCTCTGGGCTTTCACATCATCGACGTGGCCACGCGGGAGCCGGATCTGGAGGATGTGTTCCTCAATCTGACCGCCCCCGTGGACGACTGACCCGATACGCAACGGAGCGGCGCGACACCCATGCCCAAGGAATATGACGTCATCATCATCGGTTCCGGCGCTGCCGGACTGACCGCGGCCATCCATCTGGCGCAGGACAAGAAGGTGCTGGTGATCGCCAAGGGTGCGCTGGACGGCGGCTCCACCGCTTGGGCGCAGGGGGGGATCGCCGCCGTGCTCGATGCGGGCGACAGCTTCGAGCAGCATGTTGAGGATACGATGATCGCGGGCGCGGGCCTCAACGACCGCGCGACCGTGGAGTTCGTCGTATCCAACGCCCCCGCCGCGATCGAGGAACTGGCGCGCCTCGGCGTGCCGTTCAACGAAGGCGAGCAGTTCGGGGAACGCTGGCACCTGACGCGCGAGGGCGGGCACAGCCATCGCCGTATCGTCCATGTCGATGACGCGACCGGGGCGGCGGTGCAGAAGGCGCTGGTCGCCGCCGCACAGGCCAACCCCAATATCACGCTCCTGCCCGATATGGTGGCGATCGACCTCATCACCGGCCGCCATGCGGAACGCTATTCGGGCGATGGCCATGTCTGGGGCGTCTATGCGTTCAACCGCGCGACCCGGCGTGTTGAATCCTATGTCGGGCGCGCGACGATCCTCGCGACGGGCGGGGCGGGGCGCGCCTATCTCTTCTCCACCGCGCCGCGCGGGGCGACGGGCGATGGCATCGCCATGGCCTGGCGCGCGGGGTGCCGCGTCTCCAACATGGAGATGAACCAGTTCCACCCGACCTGCCTCTATAATCTGGAGGTCAAGAATTTCCTCATTACCGAGGCGGTGCGTGGCGAGGGCGGGCTGCTGAAGCTGCCGCCGGGCGTGCCGGGCGGCGGCGAGCGCTTCATGGATGGCTTCGATCCGCGCGGAGAACTGGCCCCGCGTGATATCGTCGCCCGCGCGATCGATCATGAGATCAAGCGCCTTGGCCTCGATTATGTCCATCTCGACATCAGCCATAAGCCGGCCGAGTTCGTGAAGGAGCATTTCCCGACCATCTATGCGCGGTTGCTCGATCTCGATATCGATATCACGAAGGAGCCGATCCCGATCGTTCCGGCCCAGCATTATACCTGCGGCGGGGTTATCATCGACCTTGACGGGCGTACCGACCTGCCCGGCCTCTATGCGGCGGGTGAGGTGACGGAAAGCGGCCTGCACGGCGCCAATAGGCTTGCGTCGAACAGCCTGCTCGAATGCCTCGTCTTTGGCGAGGCCGCCGCGCGGCATATCTGCGAGCATTGGGAGGAGCTTCCCGAACCGCCCGCCATTCGTTCATGGGATGAAAGCCGCGTCACGGACAGCGACGAAGAAGTCATCGTCCAACATAACTGGAAGGAAATCCGCCGGTTCATGTGGGATTATGTCGGTATCGTGCGCACCACCAAGCGGCTGGAGCGAGCGCAGCACCGCATCGACCTGCTGGCAAGCGAGGTGGATGAATATTACGGCAATTTCCGCGTGACGCCGGACCTCATCGAATTGCGCAACCTTGTCGACGTGGCGCGTCTCATCATCCGTTCCGCGCTCAAGCGCAAGGAAAGCCGGGGCCTGCATTATACGCTCGACTATCCCGATATGCTGCCGGTCGCGGAAGATACGGTACTGACGCCCTGAAGGGAAAAGCTTCCATCTTTTAAGATGTTTACATCCGTCCCGGCCGATAGCGTGATATCGAATATCCCCCGATAGGGGAGAACAGATGCCGGCTGAGAATTCCGACATGAAGCGTTTGAGGGAACGGCTGGAGGCCGGCGAGATATCGCCGGCCGAATATAGCGCCGGGATCAGGAGGATATTGCAGGCGCCCCCGGCAGGCCGCCAGCCACGTGGGTCTGGAGCCTTGACCCTGTTGTGCGCGCTGACGGCGATCCTTGCCATGGCAGGAGCGCTTGCCCTTGTCGTGATGTAGGCTGTGGTGATGTAGGCGACACTGCTCCGGGACCCTGCGTGCCGCCCATATCCCTACCCCCTATATTCCCACGCGCAGCGTCACCCGGATGTCCCGCCCGGCAAGCGGCGCATAATCCTTCATCACGCTCGCCGCGCGGCGCACCACTGTGTCGAAGATATTGTTCGCCGCAAGGGTGATGCTGGTGTCGCGGCTTTCGAACGGGCGGAAGCTGAGCGAGGCGTTGACCAGCGTATAGGCGGGGGTCGTCGTTTCCAGCTCCGCCACGCGGTTTTGCGCAAAGCCATGTTCGATTTCCGCCCGGCCGGTCCAGCGGGTGCTGGCCAGTTCCGCGCCGCCCTGAAGACGCAGCGGCGGGATGAGCGGGGCGGGACCGTCGCCGACGATCCGGGCGCGGACATAATCGGCCGATCCGTCGAGGGTGAGGCGCAGGTCATCCCAGCGCGCGACCGTCGCGCTTGCCTGCGCTTCGAAGCCATAGGTCCGCGCGTCGGCCTGCGCATATTGGTAGCAGGGAAATTCCAGCTCGCTTTCCCCGCTGGCGGCGAGGCAGGCGTCATCGGGCACCAGCGTGTTATAGATATAGCCGCTGAACCAGTTGTAGAAGGTGCTGAGGCCGAGGCTGTAATTTTGCCCGGACCCGCGCAGGCTGGCTTCCACGCCCCAGTTCTTCTCCTTGCCGAAATCGGGATTGCCCAGTTCATAGGCCTGCGTTCCGGCATGCGGACCGCGCGCGAACAGTTCCTCGGCGGAAGGCGCCCGCTCGCTATGCGCGACATTGACGCCGATGCGCCAGTTCTGCGCCAGCGCATAGCTTGCGCCGCCAGAGAAGGAGAAAGCGTCGAAGCTGCGGACCAGCGGCGTGTCGAAGCCGAGGTCCTCATCCGCGCTGGCGCTGGCGCGGCTATGTTCATAACGGCCGCCCGCCTCCAGCCGCAGGGCGCCCAGATCGAGTGCCTGAAGCGTGAACAGGCCGAATTGCGTGGTGCTGTTGGCGGGGAGGAATTTCTCCTCGCCGATCACATGGAAATCGCGGGCGACGAATTGCGTGCCGATCACGCCGTCCCAGCCGCCGCGCTTGGCCTGCACCAGTTCGGCGCGCGCCTCTATGCCCTTATTGTAGAAGGTCGTGCCGACCGAGCCGTCCTCCTCGATTTCCTGATGCTGATAATCGGCGAAACCGGCGCGGAAGCGGATGCGGTCGATGAAGGCGCCATTGGGGTGGAGCTCGGCGCGCAGATCGGCGCGGGTCTGCTTCATGTGCAGGCGCACCTGTTCGGCCTCTTCACCCGGTTCGAGCGCATAGCGCACCGGCACGCCGTAGAAATTATCGAGATGGTTGACCGACACGCCGATATCGCCCGCATCGCCCACATAGGCGAGCGCGCCTGCGATCTCCCAGCTTTTGGCGGCGCTGTTGGGCAGGTCTCCCTTCAGGTCGGCGAGCGCGGCGATATCCGGGTCGCTGCTGGCCGCCGCTTCCCTGCGCAGCGCGGGGGTCAGGATATGGCCGCCGGTGCGCAGATCGTCGCTCTTCGACCAGCTGCCGTCGACATGGGCGACGAAGCCCCCGCCCAGCGGCGCTTCGACCTTGCCGGACACGGTGCGTTCATTGGCTGCCGAGCCATAGGTGGCAAGCGTGTCGATATGGATCGGCTCGTCGGGGACATGATGGGGAATGCGCGAATCGATAACATTGACCACGCCGCCGATCGCGCTGGAGCCATAGAGCAGCGCCGCCGGGCCGCGCAGCACCTCGACCCGCTCGGCGGTCAGCGGATTGATCGCGACCGCGTGGTCGACCGAGGTATTGGAAACGTCGAAGCTGCCGATGCCATCGGTCAGCACGCGCACGCGCTCCCCCTGAAGGCCGCGCAGGATCGGGCGGGAGGCGTTGGGGCCGAAGGAGGTGGAGGAGACGCCGGGCTGGCGCGAAAGGGTTTCGCCGATGGTGCCGCGCAATTCGCGCTCCAGCTTTTCACCCGAAACGACGGAGATTCCGGCCAGCACATCATTTTGCGTGCGGGGGATGAGGGCGGTCACGACGATCTGGTCGGGAATATGCGGATGATGGCTCTGGGGACTGTCGCTGTCGTCGGGCGACTGGGCCAGCGCAGGCGCGGGGCTGAGGGCGGTGCTGGCAAGAAGAACGAAAATCGAGGCGTTAAGGGGCAGTCGAACGATCATGAGGCGCGATCCTTTGTATTTTCCCGCCTTTTATCTGTTATGATACAACGTATCAAATGCAAAATATGCATCCATGCCCGATTTACCGGAACAGGAACTCCGCCAGCGCAAGCAGCGCGGGATCATTGCTGAGGTCCGGGCGCACCGCCTGCCGTACCTGCACCTGCGGCAGGCCCTGCGAGAAATTGAGGCGAGCGATGCCGGGCATCTTGCCGAAATCCCGCGCCATCGACCCGAAGGCCGCGAAATAGCAGGGATGGTTTTGCACCTGCTTCATGATCTCGTAGAGATTGTCGGTTTCGAGCAGTGCCGGGCCGACCGCCAGTCCGCATCGGGCCAGCGCCTCCTCGGCATGGCTGCGCGCCATATTGCCCGGCGCCAGCGCGACATAGGGCGTGTGGGCGAGGTCCTCGGCCTGCGTGGCGTCCTTATGGGCGAGCGGATGGTCCTTCGCGACGAACAGGGAAATGCGCTCGCTCCACGCGTAGCGGCTGTTGAGGTGCGCGGGTTCTTCCAGCGCATAGAAATAGGCGATATCCGCTTCTTCGCGCGCGAAGAGTTCCTCCACCCGCCGGGCATCGAGGCTGTCGAGGCGGAGGGTGATGCCGATATCGGGGCTGGCTTCCTCGAAGGCGACAAGCGCCTCCTGAAAATGGCTGAATATGGCGGGATGGGACGCAAGCAATATGCGCCGTACCGGCTCGGGCCGGATAGCTTCGACGGGCGTGTCGGGAGGAGAGAGGGGGGCGGTTTCTTCTTCCGCGAGATCGGCCACGTCCTCTGCCTGCACCGTTGTCTGTGCCGTCTCCAGGGGCGGTAAGAGAGGGGAAAAGCCGCCGGAGCCTGCTTCTGCTTCGATTGGAAGGGAAGGCGGTTCGTCTTGCGGGGCGGGGGGATGGGCGAGGCGGCTGTCCTGTTCTGCCTCTGCCCCGGCGTCCAGCCCCGTGTTTTCCGTGTCTCCATCGCCTGCGAGCAGGCCAGTTACCCAGCGCTCTTGTCCTTCTAGGCTCAGCGCTCCCAGGGCCGTCACCAGCTTGTGCCCGGTATCGGTCAGCTCGACGCTGTTCCCGTTCATCGCGAAGAGGCGGCACCCCAGCCTTTCCTCCAGCCGATCCATCGCATCGACCACATCGGCGGCGGGCAGCCGCAGCATCCGGGCGCTGGTGATGATATTCCCCGAGGAAACGAGCTGCGCGAAAATATCGAATTGCTGGATGGCGGACAGGGACATGGCCGCAAGGATAGGGCAAGGCGGGCGCAGTTGTAAGGGGCTATGCGCGTTAAAATGCGCGGTGCCGGAGAGGTGGGAAATTGCAGCGGGGCAGGAATTTGCCGTTGACGAAAACCCCCGCCCCATGGCAAGGCCGCCTTCCACGTGCGGGTATAGCATAGTGGTAATGCACTAGCCTTCCAAGCTAGCTAGGCGGGTTCGATTCCCGCTACCCGCTCCACCATTAACATACATCGCTTCTCTCAGGTCATCGTCGCTTGCCAGCGCGAGGAGGCTTGCCGTTTCCGGCGCGCGCGTGCTTCCGGCGGGTTGTTCGATATCCCGAGCCGCCATTCCCCGCCCATATTTTCCTGCCTTCCCGCCCACCCGGAATGATGATACTGCATTATAATATGCAAAATATTATTCATATCAGGAGGTGGAAGCATGGAGGATCAGGGGATGGCCGGTGGCATGGATGCAGGCATCAGCCGGAGGAACCTCGCGATCGTGCCGCTTGGCATGGCCTCGCTGATGGCGCTGCCCGCGACCGGGGCGGGGCGAGAGCTTCCCGATCGTCCCTCGCTGGAGGAGCGAGCGGCGATAGAGGACCTCTTCACCACCTATGTGTGGTCTTATGATTGCAGCGACAGCCAGCTATTCCTTTCCCTGTTCGTGGAGGATGATCCGCTGGTCGTGGGCATGGGCAAGGCGCATCGCGGCAAGCAGGCGATGGCCGATTGGTTCGCCTATCTGCTCAACATCCGCGAAAAGGAAAATGCGCTCTGGTTGCATCAGGCCGCGCATCATCATTATCGCAGGCAGGGCGCGAACTGGCTGGTCTATAGTTATGCCACCCATTTCGCCTATGATCTGACGGCAAAGGGCTATGTCGTGCGCAGCCTCGGCTATTTCGTCAGCGAACTGGTGGCCGAGGGCAAGGCATTCCGGTTTCGCCGCTTCAGCATCAGTCATTGGGACAAGAGCGCGGTTCCCTGGGCGCGGCCCTTGCCCTGGGCCGAGGCTGACGGGCTGGCGTCGGCGGGATGAAGTGCTGGCTGCCCGCCGTCGCTATTCTGCTTGCGGTTCCGGCGGCGCTGCCTCTTCCCGCACGGCTGGTCGTTGCAGGCGCAGGCGAGGAGGAGCAGCGCCGCGTCTCGACCGAAGCGACCCGCGCGGTGGCCCTGCCGTTCCTGCGGACGATGTTCGTCGATCGCGACGTCCGCCGCGCTTATGATCGGTTCGCCGCACCGGATTTTCTCCAGCATAATCCGCATATGGCGAACGGGCTGGCCGGACATCGCGCCTATTTTGCCGAGCTTGAAAGGCGGGCGGGCCGCAGCAGCGCCCAATGGGCGAATGTCAATGATATGATCCTTATCGATGGGGATCTGTTCGCCCTGCTGCACCGGGCGTTTACGGCCCCGGAGGATAAGGGCCGGGCCTTTGTGGATATATGGCGCGTGGCCGATGGCCGGATTGTCGAACATTGGGACGTGATCCAGCCCATGCCTGCCCGGATGGCGCATGATAACGGCATGGGATGCGGCAAAGCGGAGGACCACGCCTCGGCCATGGTTCTGGCCCGGCGAAATAGCGTTGATGCGCCGCTTTGCGGCCTGCCTGATCCGAAACAGCCCAGAGCCGCCAGCCTTCAGGTGGTCGAGGCCTATTCCGCCTTGCTGCGGGCAGGCAAAGTGGATCAGGCGGTCGATCATTTCCTGACCGGGGATTATCGACAGCATGCGCCGTCGATCCCGGATGGGAAGAGGGGAGCGCTGGCATTTCTCCGCGAGCAGTTTGCGGGCGGTTCCGGCGCGGGGCCGCAAATGGGTCCGCTGCGTATCATCGCAGAGGGAGATTTTGTTCTGATGCATCGGCTGACCCGTTATGCCGATGGCCGCCATACCGCCAATGTCGATATTTTTCAGGTGCGCGGGAAACAGATCAGCGCGCATTGGGATGTGCGGCAGGATGTTCCGCCCACGGCCGCCAATGACAATGGCATGTGGTAAGCGGTGGGCGGCTGGTGCTGCCGAGAGGCACCCGAACGCTTTCGAAATGCGCCGGATCGGGCCGATCCGTGGTGAGGATCTCTGCTCCCCTTTCAGTCGATATCGGGCCGGTGCGTTGTGCTTTCCGGGGGATGACAGGTTCGTCTCATGTTGATATAGTATCCAATATAGTATAACAATGATGGGGTTGGAGCGGTGCGGAAAGGTCCGCTCCGTTACCGCCGGGCAACGGAAAGGAAGATCGCCCCCGCCGGATGAGAAGGGGTGCGGTCCTGCATTGGAGGGATAGTCGGATGTATCTGCGCAATTGTTGGTATCTTGCTGGCTGGCAAAGTGATTTTGCCGATGGAGCGATCCATCCCGTGACGATCATGGATCAGCCGATGGCGGTATATCTGACCGGCCATGGCAAGGTCGTTGCGCTGGAGGATCGCTGCCCTCATCGCGCCGCGCCGCTTTCCAAGGGGCGCAGGGAAGGGGATGATGTCCGCTGCATGTATCATGGCATCATGTTCGGCCCCGATGGGGCCTGCACCGAATTGCCGGGGCAGCAGGTCATTCCGCCTTCGGTGTGCGTGCGCAGCTATCAGGTGGAAGAGCGCCATGGCGGCGTCTGGGTCTGGATGGGCGAGCGCGAACTCGCCGATCCCGATCTCATTCCCGACTTCATCGGCCCCGACAGCGAGGAATTCGCCATAGCGGCGTCCCATCTCGACATAGCGGCCGAGGCGCAGCTGCTGATCGACAATCTGCTCGACGTGTCCCATGCGCCCTATGTGCATGAAGCGACCTTCGGGGCGGGCGACCGCAAGACCATCCAGATGCAGATCGAGGGCGAGCATCAGGCCGTGACGACGCGCCTGCCGCGCGGCGTGCATATCGAGCGCTGGCATATAGGGCGGCAGAAAAACCCTTATGTGCCCGATATGCCGTCCGATGATCTCGTCATCAATCAGGTGAATGTGCCGGGCGTGTTCACGCTACGCACCCGCTGCTACGCGCCGGGCGTGCAGGACCGCTGGGGCGCGGAGGGCATTCCGGGCGAAGACGCGATACTGGAGCGCTCCGTGGGGCAGGTCGTCACGCCGGTGACGAACGGCCGCTGCAAGCTGTTCTATGCGGTGGGTCCATGGCGGCGTCAGGAGGAACTGATGCCGCGCGTCTTTGAAATCGCCGGGGAGGCCTTTCAGGAGGACGAGGCGATTATCGAAGCCCAGCAGAAGATCATCGACAAGACGCCGGATCGCCCGATGATGACGCTGGGCATGGATGGCCCGCTGGTCCGTTATATGAATATCGTCAAGCGGTTGAAGCGGGAGGAGGAAGAGGCCATCGCGGCCTGATCGCAAGCCACACAGGCGCAGGAAAGGGGCGGGATCGTGGTGACGGTCCTGCCCCTCTTCGTTATGGAAGCCATTCCGGTCAGGTGGCGGGTTGCGGCTGCGGCTCGCGGGCGATCAGGCGGAAGGTCGCGATCGCCGATCCGATGATGCAGGCGGCGACGGTGATGGCGAGACCGCTGCCGTCCGGGCGATAGAGCAGGCCCGCAATCCAGGAGGCGATGGCGCCCGCGCAGAAGGTCGTTGCCCCGAACAGCGCCGCGGTCGCACCGCTGCGCAGGGGATCGGCGCCGAGGCCGCCTGCCATGGTATTGGCCTGCACCGGGGCGATGCTCGCCACGACGATGAAGAGCAGGGCGATCAGCATGGGCAATCCGCCGATGCCGGTGGCAGCGAACAGCAGCAGCGCGGCGGCGCAGAGCAGGGCATTGCGGGCCGAGCCGCGCAACACCTGCGCGGGGGTGCGCGTCTTCAGCAGGTGGCGGTTCACCTGATTGGCGGCGACCAGCCCGATCGAATTGGCCGCGAAGATGAAGCTGAACGCGCGCGGACTCATCCCATAGCCGCCGATCAGCACCGTGGAGGAATTGGCGACATAGGTGAAGAAGGCCGCGCTGTTGAAGGCGGCGGTGGCGAGATAACCCACCACCTGCCGATTGCCCAGCAAGGCCAGATAGCTGCGAAAGGGGTGCTCGGACCGCGCATTTTCCGCCGTGGCCGCAGAGCGGCTTTCTACCAGCACCGGCATCGCGAACAGCAGGGTGACGAGGCTGAACGCCCCCATCACGAAGAAGATGAGACGCCACTCGGCGAACTGGATGATGCCTGCGCCGATCATCGGGGCGAGCACGGGGGCCATGCCGCCGATCAGCGCCAGCAACGAGAACAGGCGCGCCGATTCGCGCGGGTCGAGGCGGTCGCGCACCACGGCCCGGCCTGATACCATCACCGCGCAGGCTCCCATCGCCTGAAACAACCGCGCGGCGAGCAGCACGGGAAAGGCGGTGGCCAGCGCTGCAATCAGCGAGGCGAGGGTGAATAGGCCAAGGCCGCTCAGGATCATCGGCCGTCTGCCGAGACGATCGGACAGCGGGCCGGTGATCAATTGCCCCGCCGCGATACCGATCAGGAACACGGAAACGCTTTGCCCGGCGACGCGTGCCGAGATGCCCAGATCATTGGCGAGCGCGGGCATGGCGGGCAGATACATGTCGATGGCGAGCGGCGCGATCGCGCCAAAGGTGCCCAGCAGGACGATCTCTTTTCGGGTCAACACGGGGAACCTCTGGTCTAAAGGGTTGGCGCAGGCGAAAAAGCAATATACAGTAATCGTATAACAACATAGTATACTAAAAAAGAGAATGGGTTCAAGGAGAGAAGCCGTGATTCACGCCGAAGTCGGTTCCGGGGGCGGTCGCGCCCGCTGGACGCCGAAGCAGATTCAGGTTCTGATGTTGCTCCAGATGATCTTCATCTTCGACGGGGTGGACATGCAGATCATCGCCGTCGCCTTGCCCTCGATCGTTCAGGACTGGAAATTGCCGCTTTCCGCCTTTGGCGTTGCGATGGCGGCTGGCCATGCAGGCTCCTTCGCCGGTGCGCCCATCGTCGGGATGCTGGCGGACCGCTGGGGGCGTAAGCCGGTCATCATAGCCGGGGCGCTGCTGTTCGGATCGATGACGATGCTGCTGGCGCTGGCGCGCGATCCCTTTCATCTCGTCCTGCTGCGTTTCATCGCCGGGCTGGGGCTGGGCGGATGCGTGCCCCCCGCGCTGGCGCTGGTCACCGAAAGCATGCCCGCGTCCCGCCGGGGCCTGTGCGTGGCGCTCTCCATGATATGCCCGCCCATCGGGATAGCTCTTGCCGGTGTGCTGGCGAAAACCCTTATTCCTGCCCTTGGCTGGGAAGGGTTGTTTTTCATCTGTGGTCTGGCGCCGATCCTCATGGCGATGGTGTTGTTCGTCTTTTTGCCTGAATCCCCGGCTTTCCTCGCCCTGCGCGGCGGGAAGGAACAGAAGCTCGTGGCCCTGCTGAAGGCGCTGGCGCTGGAAATGCCCGTTCCTGAACCCCGCCGGGGCCATATGCCCTTTTGCGCCGCCTTCGGCACGATCTTCGCGGCGGAGCGGCGCGTTGCGGTGGCGGGTCTCTTCACCGCCTTCTTCTTCGGCTATGTGACGGTGAGCCTCGTGCTCGGCTGGCTGCCCGCGATGTTCACCTCTCTGGGCTATGCCCATGCTCTTGCCGCGACCTCTATTTCCATTTTCAGCCTGGCCGGGATTGTGGGCGTGCTGACGACCGGCTGGCTCATCACGATCTATGGGGAGCGCCTTACGACCAACATGCTGATCGGGGGCGGGATAGCCGCCGCGCTGCTGCTCGGCCTCACGCTGCCCACGCCCGATTTCCTGCCTTCGCTCACCCTGTCGAGCATCGTCCTGCTTTCGCTGCTCGGCATGACGATGAACGGGCTGGTAACGGCGCTCTATACCGGGGCGTCGAGCCTGTTCCCGCCGCGTGTCCGCTCCAGCGGTATCGGCCTTGGCAGCATGGTCGGTCGTTCCGGCGCGATGTTCGGCGGTCTGATCGGGCCGCTGGCCATCGGCGATCGCGGGCCATGGGGTTTCTTCATGGTCGGTGCCCTGTTGCTGGCGCTGGCGATGCTGGGGTTCAACCTGCGCCGGCGGCGGCTCGCGCCATCCGGCCTCGCCTGAGGGGCGGTGGGGCAAATTGCCCGCTTTGTATCCTTGACACTCATCGTATAGCTATATTTTATTCAATATGTCGGTGCGGCCGTACCGGATATCCATCCCTTCATTCGCCCAATCGTCATGGAGCCGTTGATGCCAGAGGAAAAGAAGCCGTTATCCATCGATCCAGCGCGATCCGTCGTCATCGTGCGGTGGGTTCTGGGCGTGCAGTGCCTGTTGTCGGGGCTGAACTGGTGGTTCAAGATTCTGCCCTTTCCCAATATGTTCGACCCGACCGGCCTGCCGATGAAGCATCAGATCGTCGCGACGATGATCGATACCGGCTGGATGTTCACCGTCGCCAAGCTGATCGAGATACTGGTCGGGCTGGCGTTGATCACCAACCGGTTCGCGGTGCTGATGCTGGTGGTGGCCTTTCCGATTTTGATGATGACGTTCGTGCTGGACGCCATTCCTTTCGGCCGGGCGGTGATGGGCGCGCTGGCGGGACAGGTGACGGGCCATAATCTGTGGGCATCCTTCCTCGACATGGTTTTTTTCGGCGGCGCGGTATTCCTGATGCAGGGGCATTTGATGCTGGAATGGTTCGGAAATTACCGGCCGCTTTTCGCGACCAGGCCGGGCGCGCCGGTGACGGGGCTGCATTGGTCCTGTCCGCGCCTGATGGGGGCGGTTCGCTGGGGATCGATCCTGATCGGCGGCATTTCGACGCTGTGGATTATCGGCATGGTAAGCCAGTGGCTGATCCCGTGGAGCAGCCTCGCGGTCCTTGCGCCCATGCGCTAGGCGTGCGCCAGGGCGCAATGCCCCATCGGGTGGAGGGCGGAGGTGGCGGGGCATTTCCGTAACGGGAAATGCCCTTTTTCCAGAGGTTTTGCGTGCAAAAAAAGGGCGATCCCGAAGGACCGCCCTATCGCGGCAAGAGGGGCTTGCCGTCAGAATTTATAGTTTAGTTCCAGCCCGATTTCGCGCGGGCGGCCGATATCCAGCATCTCGAAGCCGAAGGTCGCGTCATGCCGCCCCGCGCCCAGACCCGGTGAATAGAGGGAGGCCGGGCCGGCGGGGTTGAAGCCGCCGGTCAGATAATATTTGTCCAGCAAATTGGTGCCGGTAAGCGCAATGCTCCACCCCGCCTGGGCACGATATTCGATCCGGCCGTTGAGCAGGCCATAGGAAGGCAGCATGACCATATTGGTCGGCGATGCGGTGCTGGCCTGCTTGTCCTTCCAGCCCCAGTTCAGGTCGAAGGCGAGGGTGTCGTCGCCCGAGATCGGCAGCGAATAATTGGCGCCGAGGCTGTAGGACCATTTCGGGCTGCGGAAATAGGGCGTGTTCCGCGCGATCTGCACGATACCCGACGTAATGCCGAGAATATCGTCATTATAGCGGGTGTGGACATAGCCCGCGCTCGCCCGCAGCAACAGGCCGTCCATGGGCGCGGCCATCAGTTCCAGCTCGATGCCTTTCACCGTGGCGTCGCCATTGACGGTATATTGCGTCGGTGGCGGCGCGGAATCGATATACTGGATCTGCTGATCCTTATAATCGGTATAGAAGCCGGTCAGGTTGAAGCGCAGCTTCCGGTCGAACAGGTCCGACCTCAGGCCGACCTCATAGGTCCACAGATTTTCCGGCTTGAAGCTGCTGAGGCCGCAGACACCAGGATCGGTGCAGACGGTTTCCACCGTATCGTTGAAGCCGCCGCCCTTGAAGCCCTTGGCCGCGGAGACATAGGTCATGATGTCGGCCGTCCAGTGATATTCGAGGCCGATGCGGGGCGAGATGTTGGACCAGCTGTCCTTGACCTCATGGGATTGCGCCACCCCGTTCACCCGGCCGCGCCCTTCGCGGAACGCGGTATAATCCTTGGTGTCGCGGTTCCAGCGCAGGCCGAGCGTGGCGACCAGCGCGTCGGTTATGCTGAAGCTGCCCTGCCCAAAGACGGCGATGCTTTTTGTGGTGATGAATTTCTGCTCCAGCTCACCAAGGCCGACGCCATCGGCGGGATCGGCGAACAACGCGCCATCGTCGGCATAGAGGCTGTCGCTGTTGGAGCCTGCCCCCAGACGACGGCGATAATCCTTCGCCTTGTCCCAATAATAAAAGGCGCCGACGACCCATTTGAGGCGGCTTTCGAGCGAATTGCCGGTCAGCTGGAATTCCTGCGTGAAATATTCGATGCCGATGCGTTCGTTGAGGCCGTAGAGCGGCAGCGGCGACCGGTCATAATCCTGGTTCTGGATCTGGTCGAGATCGCGATAGCCGGTCAGCGACTTGGCCGTCACATCGTCGCTCAGTTCATAGGAGAGGGTGCCCGCCAGTCCCCAGGATTTGAACTTGTTGGTGTCGGGGACGAGACCGCCATAGACCTGATAGCGGCCGGGCGCCTGATTGAGATAATAGGCAAAGTCCCCCGCCGCGTCGGTATAGCCCGAAGGGGAGGCGCTGGCGGGCGCGAGGGCGCGGGCCTGCGCGCCGCGCGTGACGCTGGTCGCGCTGCATGTCGGCCCTGCCTGTAAGCAGTAGAGGGCGGTGGGGTAAAGATCGGTCGGCACATAGCGGCTGATGACGGTCGCCGATCCATTGTCATGGGTGCGGATCGTATCGGCGGACAGCTCGATATCCAGCCGGTCCGTCGGCTGCCAGCGCAGTTGCCCGCGCATGACGCTGGAATTTTTCTCGCCCAGCTTCTCGCCGTCGATGATGCGCGTCACATAGCCGTCCTGGTTCTTCTGCGAGGCGGAAAGGCGGATGGCCAGAGTGCTGGAAAGCGGCAGGTTGAGATTGGCGGAAAGATCGCGCCGGTCGAAGCTGCCGATCGCGGCCCGCACATTGCCCGCTATGGCATTGAAGTCGGGCTTCTTGGTGACATATCGGATCGCGCCGCCGGCGGTGTTGCGCCCGAACAGCGTGCCCTGCGGCCCGCGCAGCACCTCGACGCGCTCCACGTCCAGCAGGTCGAGCAACGCGCCATTGGGGCGGGCGAACAGGATGTCGTCGACATAGACACCGACCGCGCCTTCCTGCGTCACGAAACCCGCGGGCGCGCCGCCGATGCCGCGAATGGCGAAGGAGGCGATTGCATTGCCCTGCGCCATCGTGCCGCCGATGCTGACATTGGGAATGAAGGTGTCGAACTTGTCGAGGCTGTCCACGCCCGCTGCGGCCAGTTGCTCTCCATTGAGCGCCACCACCGAAAGCGGGGTGTCCTGAAGGCTCTGCTCATAGCGCTGGGCGGTGACGATGATATCGGCAATGCCCCCGCCGCCCGTGGTGGCGGGCGCTTCTCTTGTTCCTGGATGTGCGGCGGGCGGCGCCTCTCCGGTCTGGGCCGTCGCTCCCGTTGCGATGATGAGGCCCAGGCTTGCCACGCCTGTTCCAAGCCTGCTGCGCAGCCTTGTCTTTAACGAGCGCATATCACTTCCTCTCCCGATGATTGCTTCGTCTGGTTCGCGCGGCCGCCCTTTTTGGGCTGACCGGGCGGATAGCATCTTAATAGTATCCAATATAGTTAGTCAATATGGTAGAATATCGAGAAAAAAGAATGAAGGGCAGGAGGAAATTATCTGCGGTCGTCGCAGCATTTTTGTGGAATGAAGAATGGTTATAAATATCTGAAAATATGATATTTTATTGGATTTTCGGGAGGCGGATTCCTTATGACTCGCCGTTGGAGGGCCGGAAGAGACGGCGCTCGACCATGACGCCTGCTGCACTTCTCGATGAAAGGGGAGAGGGGACGGATGCGGCTCGGCAAAATTGGGAGAAGATGGTTTTCCCGCTTGCAAGGACAATAATATTATACAATATCGTATACAAATAATGCCGGAACGAATCGGCGACCGCCGGGAGTCATCTGAAGGAGCGTGAATGGCGCAGCTTTTCATAACCACGCGCATGGGCGATTGCCATGAACTGGAGGTGGAGGAAGGCCTTTCGGTGATGGAAGCCCTGCGCGACGCGGGGATCGATGAATTGCTGGCGCTGTGCGGCGGGTGTCTTTCCTGCGCGACCTGCCATGTGTTCGTGACGCCCGAGGATAAGGGGACAATCGGCCCGATGAGCCAGGATGAGGAGGACCTGCTGGACAGTTCCTCCTGCCGGACGGCGGAATCCCGCCTTGCCTGCCAGTTGCGTTTCGACGGCTCCGTCGATGCGCTGCGCATCAGGATCGCGCCGGAGGATTGACGGGGGAGGCAGCGCCGGGATGGGGCCGCCCGGCGGTCCTTCGCCAAAGGATATGGGAAGAAGGGAGAGAGAGATGTGGGATTTTTTCGGGACTGACGGAGGACGGTCGGGATGGACCGCCTATGCGATCCTCTGGCTGCGTATCGCCTTTGGTGTGCATTCGCTGGTGTCCGGGCTGAATTATTTTGTGCAGATCGTTCCCCCGGCGGCGATCCATCTTTCCCCGGCGGCCCCGTTCGTGGCGGCGCTCGACAGCATCGGGTTGTTCGCGGGGATCAAGGTTGTCGAGGTCGTCGTGGGCATCTGCCTGCTGTTCAACATCTATGTGCCGCTGGCGCTGGTGCTGGAAATGCCGACCACCCTGTCGATCTTCTATCTCAACACCTTTGTCGATGCGATGCCGCGCCAGCTTTATACCGGGCCGAAGGAGCTGTTCTTCAACCTGATCCTGATCGCCGCCTATTCGGCCTATTTCCTGCCGCTGCTGACGGCGCGGGCGGAATATACGCCGATCTGGCGCGGGGCGCGCAACGCGGCGGGGCGCAACCCCGTATCGGGGGCGGGGCAGCCGGGATATAGGGGGTTCAACGCATGAATATGTTCGATGTCATCCCGTTCGGGGTCGCGACGCTGATGGTCATCATCGCGCTGATCCGCGACCGGCGGAAACAATCCTGAGTTTAAGGTCGGAGATAAGGGCCGGAAATCAGGGCAAGGGGCGTTGCGGCGCTCCTTGCTCTTTTTCCGGTTCCGCCTCCCCCTCCCCCTTGCCGTGGCGCAGCGGGGCGCGGCTGCGGTCATTGCCCGCCTCGGTGGCTTTGCTCAGCAGGGTGATGAAATTCCGGCGCTCCTCTTCCGAGAAGAAGGCGACGATATCCTCCTGCACGCGCTCCACCCAGGGGAGCGCGTAATCCAGTGTCCGCTTTCCTTCCGGGCTGAGCAGCAGCATGCGCGCGCGCCGGTCGGTCGGGCTGGTTTCGCGGACCACCAGCCCTTTCTGCACGAGGCGATCGATCACGCCGCCGATCGTCACCCTGTCATAGGCGATCAGTCCAGCGAGCGTGCCCTGGTCCAGCCCCGGATTGTCATGGAGCGTGGCCAGCGCGGCGAACTGCACCGACGTCAGGTCCAGCCCCGCCTCGTTCATGCGCGTGGTGAACAGCGAAACCGATATTTGTTGCAGGCGGCGGATAAGATGGCCGGGCATGCTGTGCAGGTTGGTCATGCGTCCTTCCAGATCATCCCGCGCCAAAAACAGCAACCCAAAATCCGCCGCCATCAGCGCAGCGGACCGGAAAGGAAAACCCTTCCGGCCCGGCGCTTCCCTGGCGTTGGGGCGAGGTTCAGGCCATTTCGCCGATGGCAGCGGGCGCCCGCTGCCGGTCGGTCAATATCGCCGCAAAGAAGCACGACAATTCGGCATGCGCGTCCAGGGGCAGGACCTGCGCCACATATTGATCGGGTCGCACCACGATCATGCACCCCTGATCGCGGTCGATGCCGCGCATGTTATATATGTCGCCGGCGGACGCATCGGCGCAGAACGCCTTTTCATAATCGCGCAGGCCGAAACATCCCTTTCGCGGCCAGAGAAGGTCGGGCAGCTCATCCATCGAAAGCGATTGATGGGATTGCTGAAGGATCGCGCGGACATCGAACACCGCATCGCAATCGAGGCCCTCGGGCGTATGGCGCAGCAGCGGGGAGGCGGCGTTCCGCGACAGGAAATCGCAAGCTGTCGCCAGCCGTGATCCCGGCGCGATACCGTCCTTTCCGGCGAAAAGATAAAGACGCCAGCGACCATCGGCTTCCGCCGCATGACCCAGATGCATGGGTTTGGCATCGGCCAGCCGCACGACCGGGGCGGAGTGAAAGCGCATCCCGACGGGGAACCCTTCGGCCAGCGTCTGCCATTCTGCCGCCCCGGTGAGGGAGGAGGGGCGGTAGCGGGTCGCCGTCCCGGCGGTGAAGCGGCCCTGCTTGACGAAATAGCGCTGGAATTCGGCCGGATCGATGCCGTCCTGATCGTCGGCCGTCCTGGGCCGGGCGCTGAACATGCGGGCAAATTCGCGATCGAAGTCGATCAGTTCCTGCGCGATCGCCTGACGCTCCGCCGAATAGCTGTGCAACAGTGCGGGCGGGGCGAGCTGTTGCAGCACAGCAGCCAGTTTCCACCCCAGATTGAAGGCGTCCTGCATCGATACGTTCATGCCTTGCCCGGCCTTGGGGCTATGGGTGTGGCAGGCGTCCCCGGCGATGAACACGCGCGGCGGGCGGCTGTCCTCCTCGCCTGCGGGCACGTCATCGAATTTGTCGCACAGGCGCTGGCCGATTTCATAGACGGACCACCATGCGACCTGCTTCACGTCCAGCGCATAGGGGTGGAGGATGCGCTGGGCAGCCGCGATCAGATGATCCTGCGTGATGTTCTTAGCCGCGACGCGCTCATTCTCGCCCAGTTTGTCCAGTTCGATATAGAGGCGGACGAGATAGCCGCCTTCGCGCGGGATGATGAGGATGCTGCCTTCGCTGGCGGAATGGATCGCGCTTTTCAGGCGGATGTCGGGAAAATCGGTATAGGCCAGCACGTCCATGACGCCCCAGGCCTGATTGGCGGATTCCCCGCGCAATTCCCGGCCCATGGCCCGGCGCACCGCGCTGCGGGCGCCATCGCAGCCCACGACATAGCGGGCGCGGATCGTTTCCAGCCCGGTGTCGCCTTCCGCATCCACGGGTTGTAGGCGTATCGTCACCGGCTCCGCCGGGTCTTGCGGAATGCTGAGGTCATAAAGGCGCATCCCATAATCGGGTTCAAGCCGGGTGGGGGCGTTGCGCATGCAGTCCAGATAGAAATCATGCACCCGCGCCTGATTGAGAATGACATGGGGAAATTCGGACAGGCCTTCTTCCGTGTCGGGAATCCTGCCGTGGCGGACGATCTGGCCGGTTTCGCCATCGTCCGGCTTCCAGAAGGTCGTCTCGTTGACCCAATAGGCTTCCCTTTCCACGCGATCGGCAAATCCGAAGGCGTTGAACATCTCCATCGTGCGGCAGGCGATGCCGTCTGCCTGCCCGAGCGAGAGTGGACCAGCCTTCTGCTCGACGATGCGGGTGCGGATGGAGGGGAAGCGCGCAAGCTGGGCGGCGAGCGTCAGGCCCGCCGGACCGCAGCCGACGATCAGGACGTCGATGCAATCCGTTTCCGGCCGCGGATCTGCCGCCTGCGCTATATCCGGGTCGCCGGTATGAAAGCCGTTCAGATGAAATTGCATGGGGTGGTCCTCTTCCAGCCTGTGGCCCGGCGAGGGACTCGCCAATGGCCTTACGCAAGATATGTAGTATACTACATATATCCCGATATCAAGAGATCAATGGAGGGTGGCGCGGGAGTCGTTGTTCGAAAAGCGAGGGAATTGAGCGAAAAAATCGTCAATTTCCTTCCCTGCCTGCGGTTTGCTATTTCCTTGAGAAGAAGGATTGTATAACAAATAAGAATATTATTATATATTCGATATAAGCGAGGAGGGCAGGATGGCGGCGCAGGACGAAAGGCGGGGAAAGGTTCTGGTCACGGGGGCATCCTCGGGGATCGGGGCCGCTTTCGCGGCGGAACTGGCCGCGCGTGGCAGGGATTTGCTGCTGGTCGCGCGTCGGGTGGATCGGCTGGAGGCGCTCGCCGCCCGGTTGCAAGCGGACCATGGGGTGGAGGTTGAGATTTTGGCGGCCGACCTTGCCGACCCTGAAGCGCTGCGCCGGGTGGAGCAGCGAATCGAACATGGCGGCGATATCGACTTTCTGATCAATAATGCCGGTATTGGCGATATCGCGCTGTTTGCCGAGCAGCAGCGGGACGTCCATGAACGCATGATCGCGGTCAACATAGTGGCGCTGACGCGCCTGACCCATGCCGTCGTGCCGCAGATGGCCGCGCGCGGAACAGGTACGATCATCAATATCGCCTCCGGCTTCGCCTTTGATTTCCTGCCGGGCGCGAGCGTCTATGCGGCGACCAAGGCCTATGTCGTGCAATTCACCCATGTGCTCGACGCGGAGCTGGCACCGCAGGGGCTGCGCTTCCAGGCGCTGGTGCCGGGACTGACGAGAACGGGGCTGGGCGGTGCCGAGGAAAGCGGCTTCTTCGACCAGTTCCCGCCCGACAGCGTGATGGAACCCGATGTGCTGGTAAAAGCGTCGCTGGCCGGGCTGGAGCTTCCCGAACTGATCTGCATTCCCCGGCTCGCCGACGTGGCCGCGCATGATCGCGCCCATGCCGCGATGCGCGCCGTGGGCCAAAGTCCGCCCCATAATCGGGTGGCGGACCGCTATCATCTGGGCGCGACCTCCGGGGCAGGGGTGGCGGAATAAGGGAGTGGCCTCTCCGTCGGGTATAAGAATGTTACCCAATATTGTATAACTTTTAGGTAGACATTCCTTCGAGGGGGAGGCATCTCTGGCGCAGAAATTTACAGAAGCGGGAGTCGGAAAATCGGGATTTTCTTCTGGTTGGTCCGATATCGCCATGTAAGCGGCGGATATCTCCGCAATATAATGAAATAAAACGAAAATTATAATAATATAATCTGAAAAAATAAAGTCAGAGGATGTCTGGGAAAGGGATTTCATGTTGAAAATCACGCAGGTTTCATCGTTCGTATCTTCGACCGCGATTGCATTGATGCTGGTTGCGGGCGCAGGTTCGGCGCAGGCGCAGAGCGCGGGGATGGCCAGCGAAGGGGAGGGCGACGCCGCTTCCGCCGCTGAAACCGGGCAACAGGGCCTGCGAGATATCATCGTCACCGCATCCCGCCGCGCGGTGAGCGTGCAGAAGGAGTCGCGCGCGATCGTGGCCATTTCGTCGGAGGACCTTGTTCGCAATGGAATCGCCAATGCGGCTTCGATCCAGAATCTCGCTCCCGGCCTCACCATCGCGACCAACGGGCCTCAGTTGCAGATTTCGATCCGCGGCGTCGGCGATCGCACGATCAATGCCGCCACCGATCCGGCGGTCGCGATCAATGTGGATGGCGTGTATTTCCCCAAATCCTATGAGGCGTCGGGCGCCTTCTTCGATCTGGAGCGGATCGAGGTCCTCAAGGGGCCGCAGGGCACGCTCTACGGCCGCAACGCTTCCTCCGGCGCGATCAATCTCGTCACCGCAAAGCCGCAGTTCAACACCAGCGGCTATGGCGAGGTGGAAATCGGCAATTATGGCAATCAGCGCTTTGCCGGCGCGCTCAACCTTGCCCTCAGCGATCGTGTCGCGCTGCGCCTTTCCGGCCAGGCGACCGATCGGCAGGGCTATCTTTCCGATGGCTATGATGACGATATCAAGCAGGGGGTGCGTGCCCAGTTGCTGATCGATACCGGCGATACCTCCATGCTGGTGACGGCAGGCTATTCCCATCTGGGCGGGAAGAGCAGTGCGGGCGTGATCGCGAAGCGGTTCGGCAACAGCGAGCCGATCACCGATGTGCCGGTGCCGTCCAATCCCTGGACAGGGCCGACCGACCCGGAAACCATCGCGCGCATCGCCGCGACCAACCCCGATGGCGCGACGCAGCCGCGCGGGGATGGTTTTCAGGATATCGACATCTTCAACCTGTCCGTCAATTTCGAGCATCATTTCGATTGGGGCACGCTGACGCTGCTGCCGAGCTATGTCGGTTCGCGGTTTGAAAATCTTTCCTATGCGGCGCTGGTCGTGCCGACCTGGAACAAGACGAAGAGCGACCAGCTTTCGATGGAGGGTCGCCTGTCCTCGACGGATCAGGCGGCGATCAAATGGGTCGTCGGCGCTTTTGCGTCTCGCGAGGACGCGAACGACAAATATCAGAGCAAGATCCTGCCCACCTTCGCGCTGCCGACCTATGCGCCGGATCGCGATGACGTTACCTGGGCGGTGTTTGGCGAAACCAATGCCAGCCTGACTGATCGTCTGCGCCTGATCGGCGGCATCCGCTATACTTGGGAAAAGAAAAGCGTGAGCGGGTCGACGGCGCCCGTATTTGGCCTGATACCGGACTTTCCGATAGAGATTTCCGGTTCGGTCTCGGCGTTGCCCGGCGCGTCCGACATCAGCGGCAGCCGCACCGACAAGGCGGTGAATTTCCGCGTGGGCGCCGAATTCGACATCGCCCCGCAGGTCATGATTTACGGGACAGTGGCGACCGGTTTCAAGGCGGGCGGTTTCTACAATGACGTCGCCCCCAGCAACAGCTACAAGCCGGAGAAACTCACCGCCTATACGGCGGGCCTCAAGAGCCGCTTCCTCGACAACCGGCTGCAACTGAATATCGAGGGCTTTTACTGGGATTATACCAACAAGCAGGAAACCTTCCTCGGTTTCGGTTCGATCCCCGGCAGCGTCATCCTGCTGACCAAGAATGCAGCGAGCGCGCGGCTTTACGGCGCCGATGTGTCGCTTGCGGCGCAGATTACGCCCACGACGCGGCTTTCGGCCGAGGTCGAGTATAACAACAACAAATATAACACCTATATCGTCGATACCCTTGCGGGGCCGATCGACAATAGCGGCGAACAACTGGTGCGCGCGCCGGAATGGTCGGGGTATGTGTCCTTCGATCAGGATATACCGCTGCCCAAGTCGATGGGCGAACTCAGCTTCAACGCGCAGATGCGCTTCACGTCGAGCTATTGGCTCAGCAATGATTTCGTGCCGATCGAACGGCAAAGCGCCTATCAGATCTATGACGCCTCCTTGCAGTGGACGTCGCCGAACAAGGCGGTTTCGGTTACCGGCTATGTCAAGAATATCGGCAAGAAAGCCTATTATTCGGGCGGCGTGGTTTCCAGCAACCTGCTCGATGCGGTGGTGGGGCAGATCGGCGCGCCGCGCACCTATGGCGCCCGCCTGCGCGTGGCTTTCTGACGGCGGGGCCTGCCTTTCCCCTCTTCCCGCAAGGGACGGGGGAAGGGTAGAGCAGAGCAGGCGCTGGCGAGGGAAAGCCCGCGATGGGGAGAGAGGAGAGGTCTTGATCATGATCGATAAAATGGCCGTCACCGCACGCCTGCTGATGGGTGTCATCTACCTGCTGAACGGGTTCAACTGGTGGTTCAAGATCATCACGCCCTATCCCAGCATATCGGATTTCGTCCATATGGCCCCGCCGCCCGATGTGGTGGGCGCGATGATCGAGAACGGCGTGATGTTCCATATGGTGAAGGGGATCGAACTTCTCACCGGTATCGCGTTGCTGTGCAATATCGCTGTGCCGTTGATGCTGGTGGCGGTGCTGCCCATCACGCTGTCCGTCTTTATCGTCGATGTGTTTTTCGTCGCCCATCTGCGCGGGATCATCATGGGGGTGGGGTCGCTGACGCTCAATCTTTACCTGCTGGCGGTTCATCTCGATCATTATCGGTCGATGCTGGTGCTGCGCGCGCGCGATGGCGCGTCGTTGCCGCCTGACGCAGCCAATTTCACGGATAGGCTTCAGGCGCTGTTGCGCCCGATGAAGCCGATTCTGGGGGCTGTGGCGATCCTGCTGGGCCTCATCATGCTGGGTTGGATGCTCGTGATGATCGGGCAATATATCGCCCATCCGCTGCCCTTCGGTGCGGGGCGGCCGCCCATGCCGCCGCACGTGTGAACCCTTTCTGACAGGAGAAGCCATGACCAGTCCATCCTCTTTCACGCGCCGGGATATCGCGATCGGCGCTTCGGGCCTGCCGCTGATGGGGCTTGCGGCCTCGGCCCCGTCCGCCGCCCATGCGGCTTCGACGAAACGGAAGGCCATTCCTGCCGACGACCGGCTCGACATGATGGAGCTGATGGCCCGCTATGCCTGGGCCTATGACACCAGCATGGCCGACGCGCTCGCCGCGACCTTCACGCCCGATGGTGTGCTGGAGGTGTTCGGCAAGCCGCTCGTGACCGGCCGGGCGGGCTTCGCCGCCTTTCTCGCGATGGCGGCCGACATGCGCAAGGATAATGGCTGGCAACATCTGTCCGACCATCATGTGTTCAAGGACTATGATGGCGATCGCTGCACGATCTACAGCTATTATCTGATGCCGGAAAGCGATGCGGCAGGGGGCAATGTGCATCTGCGCGCGATGGGATATTATGTCAGTCATTGCGTGCGCACGCCCGAAGGTTGGCTGTTCGCCAGGCGCGAAGTGGTGCGCTGGAACGGCAATCAACCCTTTTGAAGCGGGGCTGAGCGAAGGGAAAGGGGGAAGGGGCGGCGCCTGTCAGGGGCCGCCCCTTTTGTCATTCGGGCAGGAAGCGAAAGCGGAATATATCGCCGTCGCGCTCGACATGACCGGCGGAGCGGCCGCGAAAATGGGCGGGCAGCAGCACGGTGTCGGTGCCTGCGATCTCGTTGAGCAGGGCGGTGCGGACCTGAACCGCCAGCGGGCCGTCCCAGTCGGCGAAAAAGGGCAGGTCGGGCCGGATGAGTTGCACGGGATGATGGATGACATCGCCTGAAAAGAGCGCGGCCGGGCCATCGCGGCGGGCCTCGATCATGCAACAGCCCGGCGAATGCCCGAAGGCCGGGCGCAGCCAGATGCCGTCGCCAATCTTCCCATGCACCGCGGTGGTTTCATCGACGATATCGGCCTGCCCGGCCTGTACGACCGGCAGCACCGAATCCAGATAGGCTTCGCGATGAAAGACCTCATGCTCCTGCTCGCTGAAAAAGGCATAGTCCTTCTTCCCCAATATATAGCGTGCATTGGGAAAGGTCGGCACCCAGCGGTCGCCGTCGCGCCGGGTGTTCCAGCCGACATGATCGGCGTGCAAATGGGTGCACATCACCATGTCGATGTCCTCCGGCTCCACCCCCAGCGCGCGCAACCTGTCGAGCCAGGGCGTATCGAGCCGGTGGGCGAACGGGACGGATCGGTCCTTGCCATTGCCATTGCAGCTGTCGATCAGGATCGTCTTGCCATCGACCTGCACCAGATAGCTGTGAATGCTGAGCGAGAAGGCCGCATCCGCTGGATCGGGCGCGAGGCTGTCGTCCCAATACCAGCCGCGCAGGCGGGCGAGATCGGCGGCGGTGATATCGGGCATGACCATCGACATGGGCAGGCCGCTTTCCATCTCGGCGATCTTGTGGATGACCAGATTGCCGATGGTGATTGCTGTCATTATGTACCTCATTCCCTTGGGGAAAAGCGTGCCCCCTCAATGCTTGGCATTGCCCCCGTCGACCACCAGCGTCTGCCCCGACACAAAGGCCGCGCCTTCGCTGGCGAAGAAGGAAACAACCGGCGCGCTATGTTCGGGATAGCTGATTTCCTTGATCGCCTGATCCTTCACGAAGGACTGCATGAAGCCGAGGAAACTCTCCTCATCGGGAAAGGCGCCCCTTGTCGTGCCGGTGACGGTCGGGCCGGGGGCGACGGCGTTGACGGTGATGCCATATTGCCCCAGTTCCCCGGCGAGCGAGCGGACATAACCGATGCTGGCGCTTTTCGAAGCGACATAGGCGGTAAGGCCGGCGGGCGGGATGAAGCAGCTGTTGGAGGCGACATTGATGATACGGCCCCAGCCCTTTGCCTTCATGCCGAGAATGACCGCCTGCGTCATCAGGAACATGCCGTCGAGATTGAGCGACATCATCCGCCGCCACAGGTCGAAGTTGACATTTTCATGCGGGGTGAAGTCATAGACCCCGGCATTGTTCACCAGCACGTCGCCGCCACCCAAATCGGCCTCGATCGCCTGCACCGTGGCGGCGATCGCGTCCGGATCGCGCAGGTCGCAGATATAGCTGCGCGCCTCGCCTCCGTTCGCGCGGATATCCTCGACCACGCTATCGGCCGGGCTGATATCCACGATGGCGATGGCAAAGCCGTCCTGCGCGAGGCGGAGCGCATAGGCCGCGCCCAGCCCGGTGGCACCGCCGGTCACGATAGCGGTGCGTTTCGTTGCGGTCATATTTCCTCGTCCTCTATTGTGCTGTTTTGGTCGATCCTGTCGCGATCCTCGGCCGCGGGCAATGCGTTCCGCAAAAAATCCTCCAGCCGCACGAGGGGGCGTCCCGCGAGATGCTCGGCATCGGGGGTGACCAGATCGAATTTGCCGAGGCGTATGGCTTGCGCGATCATCTCGAAAATCGGCACGAACAGCGGGTTTGCGCCCTGGGCGAGCAGATGCGGGGCGATCTCTTCCGGGGCGAGATGCTCGACGCGGATCGCTTTGCCGGAAAGGGCGGAGAGCATCGCCATGATGGCATCGGCATTGAGGGATTCCGGGCCGGTGATGTTGACGATCCGGTTGGCGACCGCATCGGACAGCAGCGCGCCCGCGTCGGCGGCGGCGGTGTCCTCGCGCGTGATATGGGCGATGCGCCCTTCACCCGCGCCGGTGGAGTAGACGCCCGATCGCAGGGCGGGCAGCCAGTTTTCCTCCAGATGCCAGTCCGGCCATTCCCAATGGCGCAGGATGGTCCAGGTCGCGCCGCATTGCTGGAGATAGTGTTCGGTCAGATGATGATCCTCCTTCCAGATCGCCGGGGTCGGCGGTTCCGGATTGGGGGCGGAGGTGTAGAAGATATGCGGCACGCCCGCCGCCAGCGCCGCATCGATCCCGGCGCGCTGCTGGCGATAGCGCTTGCCCTTTACATAGGGCGCCTCGGGGGAGGTGCTGATGATGAGCGCGCGGGCCGCTCCGGCGAAGGCGGCGTCGAGTTCCGGCCCCGGCGCGTCGAAATCGGCGCGTCGCACGATGACGCCGCGTTTCGCCCAGGGGGAGAGCGTTTCGGGTGAACGGCTGGTCGCGATGATATCGGACGGGGCGACGCCGCGATCGAGCAACTCGCCCAGAATGAGCTGTCCCAGCTTGCCGGAGGCGCCGGTGACGACGAGGGGGAAGGGGCCTGCCATTGCCGTCACCACATTGTATGCGGATTGTCGTTGGTGGTTTCGGGCACCGCCTGCGCCACATCCCAATGCTCGACGATCAGACCGTCGACCACCCGCACCACGTCGATGAACATGGTGCCGCGATCGTCCTTGTTGCGGAAGATATGGTGCATGGTGACGACAAATTCGCCGCTGGCGAAACGGCGGTCGACAATATCCACCATCTCGCGATTGGGGCTGTTGCCCTCATCCCAGCCCTCATCGATCATATATTGGAACAGGCCGTCGCGGCTGCCGCCTTTGACGGTCGGGTCATGCTCCATCATGTCGGGATGCATGAACCGCTCTATCGCCTCGCGCGCGCGGTGCTGCATGATGAGTTCGTCGCATATTTCGACGACCTCCAGTGGATCTTTAGGCTGGCGGCTAGTGTCGACGGGTTTGCGGTGGCCGGTCATGATGTTCTCCTTTTCCTGCGGGAAATGAAGGGGGAGACCATTGGCCTCCCCCAGAGGGAACAGGATCAGAAGCTCTTCTTGACCGTGACCGCCCATTCGCGCGGCCTCCCCGGCGTGCCGAAGATGAGACCGTTGAAGGCCACATTGTCGGAATAGGAGCTGTAATAATATTTATCGAAGAGATTGGTGACCTGAAGCGCCAGCTGCCAGCCGCGTTCCGGCGCGGCGAGGGTCAGGCGGCCGTTCCACAAGGAATAGCCGTGCACCAGATTATTGGGGCCGTTGACCGGATCGGTATAGAAGGACGACTGATAATCACCATCGATGCGCGGCGTCAGGGTCAGGTCCTCACCCAGCGGCAGTTCATATTGCGCGCCGATGCTCCATTTCCATTTGGAGGTATAGGGCGTGCGGTCGTTGAAGCCGACGCCGGTCGGCGCGCTGAACGCATAATATTCGAAGTCGAGATAGCTGACCGAGCCGTTGATGGAGAGGCCGGGCACCGGATTGGCGTCGAACTCCGCCTCCGCGCCCTTGATATGGGCGCTGCCGACATTTTGCGGCCCCGCGCAGGGCACCGTCCCATCCGGGCAGACCAGCAGCACCAGCTGGATATCGGTATAATCGCTGTAGAAGGCGGCGGTGTTGAAGCGCAGCTTGCGATCGAACAACTGGGTCTTGAGGCCGACCTCATAGCTCTTCACCCGTTCCGGGCCGAAGCCGTAAAGCTGCGAGGCGAAGAAGGGGCGGGGATTGGTGCCGCCGCCCTTGAAGCCGGTCGAGAATTGCGCATAGGCCATGATGTCGTCGGTCAGGCTGTAATTGACACCCAGCCGGTAATCGACATTGTCGCCGCTGAAATAGCCGGTCTGCCCGTCGAGGCCGAGGCCGGTCGGCACCGCCGCCGTGCCGTCACCGCTCAGCGACTTGCGGACATAATGATATTTCTTGCTTTCCTTGGTGTAGCGGATGCCGGCGACGACGTTCAGCGCGTCGGTCAGGTGCCATTCGGTCTGGAGGAACAGCGCCTTGCTCTTGTTGTGCACATCATCGTCGATCAGATGGCCGAACAGCGGGAATAATGCGCTGGCACCATAGGCGATATCGACTTTGCCGCCATTATTGTTCTTCGCATCCAGCAGGAAGCCGCCGACCGTATAGTCGAGCAGGTCGCCCACCCGTCCGCTCAGGCGCAGTTCCTGCGTGAACTGCTTCTGGCTGAGCGTGTTATAGCCCGGCGAGGACACCAGCGGCGAGGCGTCATTGTCATAGGTGAACGCCCCGTCATAGCCGCGATAGGCGGTGATCGAGGTCAGGTTCATGTCGTCCGACAGCTTGACCGCGATATTGGCGGAAACGCCCCACGGGCTGACGGCCGCGACATTGGGCAGGCAATAGCCGCCCGCCGGGCTGAGCAGGTTGCAATAGGTCGAATAGGTCTTGTACTTGCCCGCGGTGATGAAGCGGCTGTCGAGCACCAGCGGCGATCCGTCGATGGTCGAGGCCTGCGGATAGATGGAGCCGGTGCCGTTGGGCAGGCCGAGCAACTGGTTCGGGATGACCTCCGAGCTGTCCTTGGTATAGTCGCCGGCCAGGTTGACCTCTACCCGGTCGCTGACCCAGCGCAGCGCGACGCGCCCGCCCACGAAGGTCTTGCCGCCTTCGGTGCCGAGCTTGCAGCTGCCCGAGGAGGCGACCATCGAGGGGATGCCGGAACCCGGGTTCTCGCACTCATAATCGACGCGCTTCACATAGCCGTCCGAGTCATGGGCCGCGCCGGAAATACGCACGAAGAGATTGTCGGTCAGCGCGAAATCGAGCGCTCCGCGAAACTCCACCCGGTCATAGCTGCCATAGGTGACCTGCGCGAAGCCGCTATTGTCGCCCTGCGGCTTCTTGGTGAACAGCTTGATCGCGCCGCCAATGGAGTTCTTGCCCGCGAGCGTGCCCTGCGGGCCGCGCAGCACCTCCACCCGATCGAGGTCGAGCAGGTCGAGCGCGGAACCGGTCAGCGTCGAATAATAGACGTCATCGACATAGAGGCCGACGCCCGGTTCATAGCCCAGATTATTGTCATATTGGCCGATGCCGCGAATATAGGCCTGAAGCGACGGGCCGAAAATGCCGCCGCCCGCCTTCAGCGTGACATTGGGCGCCTGCGCGGCAATGGCCACCACATTGTCCTGACTGCGCGCTTCGAGCATCTGTGCATTGACGGCGGTGATGGCGATCGGCGTGTCCTGCAAATTCTGTTCGCGAAACTGGGCGGTAACGATGATGTCGCTCGGCGAGGGGGCTGCCCCCTGATCGGCGCCGGTCTGCGCATGGACAGGCAGGCCGACGGCGCTACCAAGGGCTGCAAGGGCGACGGACGTGACTAGGCTATGCTTTTTCATGGAACTCCCCTCTCCATAGGTGCGAGCACTATTCGTTTATTCTTATTGTCCGGCATGGATGATCGCGGGGCTGGAGAAGGATCTTGGGCCTCCCCGTGCAGCGCGAGCTCCATGTGATGGGAGAAGGGGTATTAGCGCAATAATTGTTAGTCAATATAATATTTGATTTTGCCGAAAATTTGTTTTGAGATAAATCCGCTATAAGAGTGCGGAAAAGAAGGAGAGGGGCATGGTTGATAGCTGGGGTCGCATGATGGCCGGGCGTCGAAAGACGGGATGGAAACGAGCTTTCCTGCCGGTCTTTCTGGCCGGTCTGGGTGTGGCGGCGGTGACGTTCGCGGCAGTGGAGAGCGGCCCGGCCGACCGCGTGGACTGGCCGCTTCTGGGTTTGGACCAGAAGGGGCAGCGCTTCTCGCCGCTGGACCAGATCAATCCGCAGACGGTCGACAGGCTGGGATTCGCGTTCGAATTTACCGATTTTCTCGTGCGGGGCCGCACTCACAGGGGCATGGAGGCGACGCCGCTGATGGTCGATGGCGTGCTCTATTTCTCCGGGCCATGGGGCGTTGCCTATGCCGTGGATGCGCGCACCGGGCGCTCTTTATGGACCTATGATCCCGAAGCCGCCGGTGAATCGGCGCGCAATGCCTGCTGCGATGTGGTCAATCGCGGCGTGGCGGTGGCCGATGGCCGCCTCTTCACCGCCTCTTCCGACGGGCATCTGGCGGCGGTCGACATCAAGACCGGGCAGGAGCTTTGGAAGGTCGACACCATCGCCGACCATCAATGGAATTATTCGAGCACCGGTGCGCCCTATATTGCGGGGAAATATGTCATCATCGGCAATTCCGGCGCGGATATGGGCGCGCGCGGCTATGCCAGCGCCTATGACCAGCGCACGGGCAAGCTCGCATGGCGGTTCTGGGTCGTGCCGGGAGATCCCGCCAAGGGACCGGATGAGGACCCTGACGTCAGCTTCGCGCGCAAGACATGGCCGGACGATGCGCGATGGGAGCTGGGTCTGGGCGGCAACCCCTGGGACGGGCTGGCCTATGATCCCGAAACCAACACCACCTTCATCGCCACGGGCAATGGCGGTCCGCATCCCCGCTGGAAGCGCAGCGCTTCGGGGCAGGACGGGGACGGCCTCTATCTGTCGAGCATCGTCGCGCTGGATGCCGATACCGGCCGCCGCAAATGGCATTATCAGACCACGCCCGGCGATAGCTGGGATTATGCCGCGACCTCGCCGATGGTCATGGCCGAACTGACGATCGACGGGAAAAGCCGCAAGGTCATCATGCAGGCGCCCAAGAACGGGTTCTTCTATGTGCTGGACCGGCAAACCGGCGAGTTGCTGCGCGCCGCGCCCTATACCCATGTGAACTGGGCGAGCCATATCGACATGAAGACGGGCAGGCCGGTCCTCACTCCGCAGAGCGACTATCGCGACGGATCGAAGATCATCTGGCCAAGCATTGCCGGGGGCCATGCTTGGACGCCGATGGCGTTCAGCCCGCGCACCGGGCTTGTCTATCTGCCCGTCTATGACGCGCCCGCCAGCTACACCTTGCGCGACAAAGCGCCGTTCCTGCCCGGAACCGCCAACCATGGGACGCATAACAGCTTCGCGCCCTTTGGCGATGCGGGGCTGGACCAGCAATATAAGCAAGGTCCCGCCCAGTTGTTCGAGGGCAGGCTGAAGGCCTGGGACCCGGTGAAGGGAGAGGCGCGCTGGATGTCCGATCCACTGCCGTTCCTGAACGGCGGCACGCTCGTTATCGGGGATATGGTGTTGCAGGGCGCTTCGGACGGCAAGCTGCGCATCCACGACGCGGCCACCGGCAAGGTGCTGCGCACGATCGATATCGGCACCTCGATCCTCGCTGCGCCGATGACCTATGTGCTGGATGGCGTGCAATATATCGCTTTCACCGCCGGATTTGGCGGGCCGCAGGGGGGCAATTTCGCGCCGGGCACGGCGCCTTACCGCTATGAGAATTATGAGCGGCTGATCGTGCTGAAGCTGGGCGGGGGGCAGGTGCCCTTGCCCCCGGAGCGCGAGCCGGTCGAGCAGGAACCCGCGCCCCGTGCGATCGCCGCGACCGCCGCCCAGATGGCGCGAGGGCAGGCGCTGTTCGAGCAGCAGTGCAACAGATGCCATATGATGGGCGGGTCGGACGGGATTTATCCCAATCTCTGGAACATGCCGCAATCGACGATCGATGTCTTTGACCAGATCGTCGCGGAGGGCGCTCTGGCTGAAGCGGGCATGGGCAATTTCTCGTCCAGCATGTCGAAGGCCGATATTCAGGCGGTCAAGGCGTTCATCATCAACGACAGCCGCCTTAAAAAGATCAAGGGCAAGGATGCCGGCGCGCATTTCCGCGAAGCCTCGCATTAAGGTGCACGGGGCCGCGGAGGGAAGGAAATGGCGGTTTTCCTTCCCTTCGGCCGCCGGATAGGGCTGTTTCCCGGCAGGGAGATATTCTTGACAATGTTATACGATTTAATATAGCAATTAACGCTGAAAATGGAGAGCCGACTGGGCTGGTCTCCTTCCCGCGATGAAGGGAAAGAACAGCGCAAAGCCTGATCGTCACGCCGGAAGGCCGAGGGGAAGAATTCCTCGCGGAATATTTCGGACGAATGAAGCGGCGGGTGCAGTCAAGAGAAGGATCGGTGGCGAGAATGCTCAGATATTTGCGCAATTGCTGGTATGCGGCGGGCTATGCGGATGAGGTGGAGGCGCGCCCGCTGGAACGCCAGTTGTTCGGTGTCGATGTCGTCCTGTTCCGGGATGAGGCGGGACGGGTCGCGATACTGGACGATCGCTGCCCCCACCGCTTTGCGCCCCTTTCCTCCGGCGAGGTCGTGGGCGATACGATCCAGTGCCCCTATCATGGCCTGCGCTTCGATCGCACCGGCGCCTGCACTCATAATCCGCACATGAAGGGGGGTGGCCCGCTAAAGGCCGCCTCTGTTCGTTCCTGGCCGGTGATGGAAAAATATGGGATCATCTGGATCTGGCCGGGCAATCCGGAACTGGCGCGGCCCGAGGCGCTCCCCCGCGTCGACTTTCTGGAACGGCCGGAGGAATATAGCGTCGTCAAGGGACTGCTCCATGTGCGCGGCAATTATGAACTGGTGGTCGATAATCTGCTCGACCTCAGCCATGCGGCCTATATCCATCCCCAGTTTGCGGGCGGACAATATAGCATCGAGGAATTGCTGGCGGCGACCACGCAAAAGCTGGAGCGGCGGGAACGCTCCATCGTCAATCACCGCATGAGGAGCGGCCTTGCCGCGCCCGCCGCCAGTCAGGCGCTGTTCGGCTTTGGCGAGGATGTGCCGGTCCATACCGATTCGACCATGACCTGGCATCCGCCCGCAATGCTCGACTTCGCGGCGGGCAGCTGGATCGTCGACACGCCCCGCGAAGAGGGCGCGCATATTCCGCAGCTCCATTTCATCACCCCGGAAACGGAATTTTCCTCGCATTATTTCTTCGTCAACGGCCGCAACCAGCGGCGCGACGATCCCGAGGTCGACAAGGCGCTGCTCGATTTCTTCGATCTGGCCTTTGCACGACAGGACGAGCCGATGATCGAGAAGGTGCAGCGGCGCATGGGGCAGGTGAGCGACATCAATGAGTTGAATCCGATCCTGCTCGCCACCGATGCGGCGCCTGTTTCGGCGCGCCGCCTGCTGGCGCAACTGATCGCCGAGGAGGAAAAGGCGGCGGCGCAAGCCGGTGCCGATCCTGCCTCGATCGCTGCTGAATAAGCATCGCCCCCGGTCTTTTCCGGGTGGCGGCAAGAACCGGGCGGGCGTGCTATTCACGCTTCCTCCGGTCCCGGGAAAATATGTTGATGTGCAAGATTGGATAATTTTTCTGTAGACAATTTTGTCGAAGCAGGGATAATCACCCTCCATAAGAAATAAGGAAATCGCATCGTCCCATGGGAGGATGCGGACGAGGAGCAGGCAGGACGTCATGGCATCGCTGGAAGGAAAGGTTGCCGTCGTTACCGGAGCGGCCAGGGGTATTGGCGCGGAGATGGCGCGCGCACTGGCGGGGGAAGGGGCGGCCGTGGTCGCGGCCGACATCCTGCCGTGTGAAGAGACGGTCGCCAGCGTGCTCGCGTCCGGCGGCCAGGCGATCGGCGTGAGCGGCGACATCGGCGCTGAGGCGGATGTGCAGGCTCTGGCGCGCCGATGCAGGGAGGCTTTCGGCCCGGCGCATATTCTGGTCAACAATGCGGGGCTGCATCCCGACCCCATGCCGTTCGAGCAACTGAGCCTCGCCTATTGGCGCAAGACGATGACGGTCAATCTGGATGCGATGTTCCTGACGATGCAGGCATTCCTGCCGCAACTGAAGGACAATGGCTGGGGCCGGATCGTCAACATCTCCTCTTCCTCCGCCAATACCGCGCCGCCCAATGGCGCGCCCTATGTGGCCAGCAAGGCGGGGGTCGTCGGCCTTACGCGCGCGGCGGCGACGGAATTCGGCAAATATAATATCACCGTGAACGCGATCGCGCCCAACCCGGTGCGCACTCCGGGTGCGGATGGCGCCATCAGCGAGGATATGTTCCAGATGATCGCGCAGATGCAGCCGGTGCCCAAGGTGATGGAGCCGCGGCACCTGACCGGCGCGCTGTTGTTTCTGTGCGGCGAGGGCGCCGAGTTCATCACCGGCCAGAATCTGCATGTGGATGGCGGGATGGTTCGCGCAGGATAGGAACAGGGGCGGCCCGTCGCTTCCGAAGGGCGCTTTTGCAAGGATGAGGACAAGCATTATGGCCACGACATTCCAGGGGGCGCCTGTCGACAAGAAGCCGGCCGCGAACAGCAGATTGTTCACCGGCCTTGTCTATGGGGCGCAATTTTTCTTCGGCGGCTGGTTTCTGGCCCATGGCCTCAATTACTGGCTGGGCTTCTTTCCCCAGCCTCACGGCTCCTCCTCGACATCGCGCGAATTGATCCTGGCGCTGATCAGTTCCGGGCTGTTCGATATCGTCAAGGCTGTCGAGGTGGTGACCGGCGTGCTGTTGCTGCTCAACCTGTTCGTGCCGCTCGCGATCGTGCTGGCGGTCCCGGTGGCGCTGTCCATCGTCCATCTCAATGTGCTGGAAAATGACGATCCTTTCAGCAAGGGAACGGGCATCGTCATCCTGCTGCTGCTGGGCCTGATGGCGGCGGGGCGGCTGGATCGCTACCTGCCGATGCTGGCGATGCGCTGCGGCGATCCCAGCCTTTCGGGCCTGCGCAGCCTGTTCGGCCGTCATCAGAATTGAACGGAAGGGGGAAGAGAAACATGCGACCCGCCACCCATTTGCTGGCAATCATCGCCGGTATCGCGGCCCCTGTGGGGATCACCTTCTGGACCACCTCCGCCGCGGGGCCGCGCAGCGCCGCCCATTATGCGGCGGTCGAGCAGAAGGCCATGGGCACCCGTGAAGTGATCGAGGCCTTTGAGAAGATGGGGATCGATGAACGCAAGCCCAAGGAGGCTGTCCTCGCCTATTTCAGCCCCGATGTGGTCGATCATGATCCCGGCGTGAAAGGGGATCGGCAATCGATCATCGACTATCTCGACAAGCGTGACTGGTCGACCGGCGTGCCCCAGCGGACGATCCGCCATATCGTCGTCGAAGGGGATATCGGCGTCGTCCATCATCATATCGTCCGCAAGCCGGGCGAAAAGGGGATTGCCGCTGTCGATATCTTCCGCGTGAAGGACGGCAAGGTCGTCGAGCATTGGGATGTGCTGCAACCCATCCCCGAGGATATGGTCAACAGCAACGGGATGTTCTGAGGCGTGTCCGCGAACGGGTAGGCATTGCAGGGAGGCAGGAGCGGCTTTAGGGGAGGCGAGACGGTAGGGAGCGGAAGATTGCGGGAAAGCGGTGCTATCGGGATAGAGACAAGGACAGCGCCGCCAAAGGATCATGAAGGCTTGCCCGTTCCCCGGCGCTACTGGGCGATTGTCGGGCTGTGCCTTTCCACCGCCGCCATCGTCCTTGACGGAGCAGTCGTCGCCATCGCGCTGCCCACCATCACCCGCGATCTGGGTATCAGCCCGTCGAGTTCCGTCCATATCGTCACCATCTATCAGCTGGTGTCGGTCGTCAGCCTGATCCCGATGGCGGCGATCGGCGACCGGCTGGGGTATCGCGCGGTCTATCGCTTCGGCCTCGCGCTGCTCACCATCTCGGTGCTGCTCTGTTTCTTCGTGCGGGGGTTGATCCCGCTGCTCCTCCTGCGCCTGGCCCAGGCGATCGGCGCTTCTCTGACGCTGAGCGTTTCCTCGGCGCTGCTGCGGGAGGTCTATCCCGCCCGGATATTGGGGCGCGGCCTTGCGCTCAACAGCATGATGGTGTCGGTGTTCACGTCCATCGCCCCGACACTGGGCGGGGCCATCCTTGCCTATGCGCGTTGGCCGATGGTTTTTGCGAGCGCGGTGCCCTTCGCGCTGGCGGCGCTGCTGCTGTCGCGCAGCATACCTGATCCCGTCGGGCGAGGCGGCCGGTTCGATTATGGCGCGGCGCTGCTCTATGGCTGCACCATGGCGATGCTGTTCGGTGCGGCCGACGGCAATATCGGCCTTGGCCATGGCGTCCGTATCGCGCTGCTGGTCGGCGGGGTGGGGCTGGGCGTGCTGCTGGTGCGGCGGGAAAGCCGGGTCGAGCGGCCCGTCATCCCGATAGACCTGCTGCGCCGTCCGATCGTCGGTCTGTCCGCGCTGGGATCGGTGCTGTGCTTCATGGCGAGCATGGCGGTAATCGTCATGATGCCGTTCCGGCTGGAGATGCTCCAGGGCTTCACCACGCCGCAAATCGGCCTGGTCATGTCGATCTGGCCGCTGACCACGCTGATGGTTTCCCCGGCGGTCGGTCTGCTGAGCGACCGGATACCCGCGCGCGTCATTGGGACTGCCGGCATGATCGTGGCGACATTGGCGCTCTGCCTGCTGGCTGGCATGGGACAGGAAGCAGGACCTGTCGATTTCTACTGGCGTCTTGCCCTGTGCGCGGCGGGCTTTGCCTGCTTCACGGCCTCCAATGCGCGGCTGGTGCTGGCATCCTCACCGATGGATCGTGCCGCTGCGGCGGGTAGCCTTACCTCGACGGCGCGGCTGACGGGGCAGAGCATGGGATCGATTCTCGCTGGCGCCATTCTCGCGGCGGGCCTGATCGGGACGGCGGGCGCCTTCTATCTGCTGGCGGTGCTTACCACCCTGACCGGATTATGCAGCGTCAGCAGGGGGAGGCGCCAGGTTTCCGTCAGCAGATCCTAATCCGCCGCCCAATAGCCCGGCATCATATCGAAGAGGTCGTCCAGCAGATGCTCGATCCGGTCCCGGTCCGCCGAGTGCGCGGCCAGCAGAGCCTCCCGGTCCTGCCGGGCGAGGGCGTCGTAGAGCGCCTTTTCCCCGGTGGCCGATGCATCGTCGGGCATGAGGGACCGGAAACGGTCGGTCAGCATCCACAGGCGCATCGCCTCGCGCAGCAAGGTCCGCTCTGGTGAGAGGCCGAACATCAGCGCGCGTGCATGGGTCAGCGCCTCATGCCATTCATCGCGATTGGCCGCGTTGACGGGGCGCGAGATGATGTTGAAATAATCCTTGAGCTGCTTGAGTTCCGGCTTGGTCGGCCAGCGCGCGCTGCGCAGCAATTCCCCTTCGAGCCAGCGGCGCATCTTGTAGAGCTGGGTCGCCTCGGACCGGGAAAGCTTCGCCACGAAATATCCCCGGTTGCGATCATGCTGGAGCAGCCCCTCGGCATGGAGCTGTTTCAGCGCCTCGCGCACGGGCACCTTGCTGATCGCATAGTCCGCCGCAAGGCCTGTCTGGGTAAGATGCTCCCCCGGTTGCATCATGCCGCGCAGGATCGATCGACGGATGATGTCGACGATCCGATCGGACAAGGCTCCTTTCGGAGGGGCGGGGGCGAGGCCATTGGCGGATGTCATGAGATGTTCACACCTAAAAGGGCGGCCCTTGTCAAGCATTCCGCCATGGGCTGACGGTGACGTGGATGGCGCCTTCTATGCCCCGTCCGGCGGTAGCGAGGATCGCCTCATGCACCTGATCCAGTCCGAAATCATGGCTGCACAGCAAGTCGATCGGCCAGCGGCCCGATCCGATCAGTTGCAGCGCGATCTCCACGGAGCGATAGCTGTGGCCGCGCGGCGCGCGGACCGTCAGATACCGTTTCTTGATCTCGCCGATGGGCACCTGCTGGCGCAGGCCGTTGAGGCTGAGCCAGGCCCCCTTGGCGGAAAGGGCGATGGCCTGTGCCGCGATTTCTCCGCTGGGGTCGCCGGTGGTGTCCACCACCACATCGACGCCGCGCCCGCCGGTTTCGCGCATGACGATCGCGGCCAGATCCTCCTGCTCGACATCGACCGCGATATCCGCGCCAAGGCGCGGGGCAAGGTCCAGCCTGCTGCGGTCGCGGGTCATGCCGCAGAGAATGACCTTCGCCGCCCCCGCTGCCTTGGCCGCCAGCGCGCAGCCCAGGCCCTGCTGGCCGGGGCCGTAGATCAGCACGGTCTTGCCCAGACCGGCGCCGCCGTCCAGCACCGCCCATTGCACGCCATTGCCCAGCGGCACCGCCAGCGTCGCGTGCCTCGCATCCATGTCTGCCGGAATCCGGTGGATCACCGCATTGGGGGCGAGATACATATAATGCGCATTGCCGCCCCAGAGATGGGGGGCTTGATCAGCATTGCAGGTGCCATAGCGCAGGGTGTTGAACTGATCCTTCACATTGAAGAAATCGGCCTCCATGCAGAGGCGGAAATCGCCCTGTTTGCACCAGTGGCAGTGCCAGCAGGGCAGATATTCGTGCAGGGCGATGCGGTCGCCGGGTTTCACCCCCCAGCGCCGGGCGGCGTTTTCGCCCAATGCCTCGACCGTGCCGACATTCTCATGCCCCATGATGCAGGGCGCGCTGTCGGGCTTGCGATACATTTCCGGGTCGCTTCCCCCGACGCCGGAGGCTTCCACGCGCAGCAGCCCGTCATCAAGCCCGATTGCGGGCCGCTCGAACTCTTGAATTTCGGTCTTTTCGATGTCGACCTTGACGGCCGCACGCACCGCTTCGCCCATGTCAGGCCTCCCGGGGTTTGAGGGTGACGGACGGGTTGATCCGTCCGCTCATCAGGATGAACGCCACCAGCAGCGGCGGCAGCGCGAAGAGGCAATAAAGGCCCGATCGCCCGATGCCGAACTGCAAGGCCAGCCCGGCGAGGAAGGGGCCTGCGGTGGCGCCCAGACGGCCGATGCCGATGGCAAGGCCGGTTCCCGCCGCGCGCACTTCGGCGGCGAACAGCAGCGGCGTGCTGGCATAGAGGCTGGTCATCGCGCCTGCCATCATCAGGCCGACGAGCGCGGCGGCGACATAGATCGTCCACAAATTGCCTGATGTCAGCGCAAACAGCGCGATCGCGACGCTGAAGGCGACGAAATAGAAACCCGCGACGCGGACGAGGCCGAGGCGATCGGCGAGGAAGCCGAAGATGAAGGGGCCGACAAGGCTGCCGATATTGACGATCGTCATTGCGGTCGCACCGACATTTTCCGGGACCCCCAGCGCAATGGTCAACCGCGCCGTCCAAAGCAGGATGAAGTAGAAGCTGATCATGTTGAGGAAAAAGACGAGGCAGATGGCGATGGTGCTGCCCCGCTGTCCTTCCCCGAAAAGCTGCGCGCGCATCGCGCCTTTCGGTCGCGCCGCCGCGCCTTGCGGCAGGGGCGCAGGCTCCGGCAGGGTGAAGAGGTTGACGAGAAACACGAAGAAGGCGAGGCCGCCGCCCAGCAGGAACACGATTTGCCAGCCATGGGTCATCATGAGACCGATGGCGAGACCCCCGGCAAGCGTCGAGCCCAGCGGATAGCCCGCCGAGAAAATCGCCATGACGCTGTTGCGCCGTTCGGGCGGGGCGATTTCCGCGACAACGGTGTTGAGCGTCGCCAGCACGCCGCCGATGCCGAGGCCGGTTATCAGCAGCATCGCCAGCAACTGCATGACATTGCCCGCCATCGCCGCCCCGAACATGCCCAGCGCCACCAGCAGCAGCGAGGCGAGGGTTATCCTGCGCCTGCCGAAGCGATCCGCGAAGGGGGCGATGACAAGCGAACCGAGCATCATGCCCGCCGGGCCGGACGCAAAGACGAGGCCGAGCATGGCCGGATCGAGATTCCAGACCCGTTCGATCGCCTTGCCGATGAAGGCGACGGCGACGACGCCGTAACCGTCAACGAGATTGCCCAATATCGCCCCGCCGATGGCGAGTGCCCGTGTCGGTGCCGGCACCTTTGATCCCCTCATTCGCTATGGCAAGAATGCCTAACAATAAAATATTCAGCATTTCTAACCCATCCTGACAAGCCCAAAAGCGGATGGACGGGGCTTAGGCGAGAGAAAGTCCCGGAAATCTGGTGTTTTCCGTGATGTTCAGGAAATAAGTCATCTACTATTGTATAACAATATTGAATACCATAGTAGATGAACAAGAGTTGCAGGAGGGGAACGCCATGTATGATTCGCATGCGCATGTCATTTCAGATGATCTCGCGGCCTTTCCGGTCGCCAACCCTGAGGACCCCGTCGTGGCGGAACGGCTGAAGGCACCCTTCACCGCGGAGCAATTGCTGGGGGAGATGGATCGCGCAGGCGTGGACAAGGCTCTGCTCGTGCAGCGGGGGCAGGTTTATCGGTTCGACAATCGCTATATTCTCGCTGCGGCGCGCGCGAGCGGCGGGCGGTTGAAGGCGGTGTGCGGCATCAACGCGGCGGAGCCGGATTGCGGCGCGGTCGTCGCGCGCCTGCATGAGGAAGGCGCGGTCGGGATGCGCCTGATGGCGCGGATGGGGGACCAGAGCTTCGGCTGGCTCGACGGTGAACATTCCGCCGGTTTCTGGGCGATGGCCGCTGAACGGGCCTTGCCTGTCTGCGTCCATTTCTTCGGCTGGAACCGGGAAGAGGGGGTGCAGCGGCTGGCGCTGATGCTGGATCGATATCCGATCGCCGATCTCGTCATCGACCATCTGACCAACTCCCCCATCGAAAGCGCGGAAGCCTGCGGCATCGATGCGACGGTCCGGGCGATGGGGGAGCGGGCGAATGTCGCGCTCAAGTTCACGGCCATTCCGCTCAACGATCTGGCTGAGCGCGCGATCGACGCCGGGCAGGTGCTTGGGGCCTATCTCTCCCTGTTCGGGGCGGACCGGTTGCTCTGGGGGTCTGACGTCACCCAGTCCAGCGGCAGCTATGATGAAATCGTCGCGCGCGGCCGGGCGGCGGTCGCAGGATTCGCGCCCGAAGTGCAGGACAGTCTGCTGGAACAGACCGTCGCGCGCATCTATGGCCTTTGAAGGATCATGATGAGAGGGGCGGCCTTCCCGATCCGGCGCGGATGCGGGAAGGCAGATATGCAGGCAAAGCCGTAGTGCCCGGCCCAGAGGCTAATTTGCCCTGAAGAACAGCCCCGCCTGTTTGTGGCCTGTTCTTGGCGCTGGCGCTGGCGGTTTACAGCCCCCGGTCCTCCAATATGGAAAGCACTTCCTCTTCGAAGGCGCGCCGGCGGTTGGCGCGTACCTTGAGCAGCTTCTTGCTGTCCTGCTGGGCGAGCGCCGCGACGAGATCCGCCTTGTTGACGATCGTGCGCGCGGTCGAGGCGCGGCGGGGCAGGGGGACGAGCGCGCGATAGCGGTCCGTCAGCGACCAGTATCGCATGGCCTCGCGAACCATGATCTTGTTGGGGGAAAGGTCGAACAGGGTATGGTGAAATTCCTGATGCTTCGACCACCATTCCGCGCGATTGCCTTCGTTCAGCAGATGCTCCAGTTCCTCGGCACGCGCCTTGAACCCTTCCAGCTCGGCTTCGCTGGGCCAGCGGATGGTCTTGAGCAACTCATCTTCCACCATATCGCGCAGCCGGAAATATTGGCGCGCTTCGCTGGCGGAAAAACGAGCGACGAAGAAGCCGCGATTGGGATCATGATCGACCACGCCCTCGGCCGACAACAGCTTCAGCGCCTCGCGTACCGGCACGCGGCTCGCTGAGAACTGCTCGGCCAGTTCGGTCTGTCCCAGGCGAATGCCGGGGGAGTAATGTCCGCAGGCGATCAGCGTCCGCAACTTGCCCGCGATGATCGAGGGCACTGCGTCTGCCGGTTGCTTTTCCAATTTCGTTGCCACTGTTCGTCTCTATCCGGTTCGTATGACAATGATGTAGGCAAAATTGTGCGATTTGAAAAGCAGCTTTCCCACGGGAACCGAAAGCGGAACTTCATGTCTTGCCGGTTTCGCCCCCGCCTTTCTTCATTTGCGCCGATTCCGTAACGTAAATTCGGAAGGCTTGAGACCGCAGGCGGCGCGGCCGAAACTCGCCATCGCGCTATCCCAGGTGAAGGCGAAGTGCTGGGCGGCGCTGTTCACGTCGCGCCATGTCCGCTGCAATTCATGGCCGTCATAGATGCCGGTGCCGCCCGATGCCTCGAACATGCGGGTGGCGGCATAGCGGGAGGTCTGCGCCGCCCATGCCCAGTCGCGCGGAATGCGGGCGCGTTCCAGCGGCGTGATGTCGGAGGGCTTGCGGGCGCGGTCGATCGCCTCGGCATCGCTGATGACGAGGGCCAGCGCGGCGTCCACATCGGCAGAGGCTTCGGCGATGCGGGCATAAGTGGCGGCCTGTTCGCCGATCTCGATATCGCTCGCGCCTTCCAGGCGCTTGCCCAGTTGTTCGGCGAAGGCGTTCACCGCCCCGCGCGCCATGCCGATGGGCGCGCCGATGATGGAGAAGGGCGCGATATCGGCGAACGGCATCTTATAGATGGCGCGTTCGTGCAATTGCGCGCCCGGCGATTGGCCGCTCAGCATTTCCGCAAGCGAGACGGAACGATGGGCGGGGATGAAGGCGTCGGCGATCCTGATCGTACGGCTGCCCGTGCCGCGCATGCCCATGGTGAACCAGTCGTCGACCACCTCTATGTCCGATTTGGGCAGCACGAAGAAGCGCGGCTCGAAGCTGCCGTCCGCAAGGGTGACGCCATTGCCGATGATCACCCAATCGGCAAAATCGATGCCGGAGCAGAAAGCGCCTTGTCCGCCGGTCAGGCGATAACCGCCGTCGACGGCCTCCACGGTACCGCCCAGGCGAAAGACCGTGGCGATCAGCGCGTCTGGATCGACGAACACATCCTCCTGCGCGGCGGCGGGGAAGAGGTTGAGCAGCCAGCTATGCCCGGCCAGCACGCCATAGACCCAGCCGGTCGATCCGCACACGCTGGCGATTTCGGCGGTGACGCGCACAAGGTCGGCAAAGCCCAGCTCGCTGCCGCCCAGCGCCAGCGGCGTCACGATGTTGAAGAGGCCCGTCGCCTTGATTTCCGCGATGGTCGTGTCGGGCACGCGGCGATCGGTGTCCACCATTCGTGCGCGTTCGCGAATGGCGGGCAACAGCGCGCGGGCGCGGTCGAGGGCGTCGGCTCCGCTGGTGATGATGGGGCGGTCGGTGCCGGTCTTGAAGTTGGTAGCCATGACTGATGTTCCCCTGTTCATTCTGCGGCGGCGATTTTCTGCTTGCGAAGGTCCGCCTCTATCTCGGCGCGTCGTTCGTCCGACAGGAACCAGCGATAATGCCCGCCCTTGGAAATCGGTGGCAGGCGATCGGCGAGCAACGACCAATGCTCTCCGCAATCGTCGCTATGGAATATCTCCCCCGTCGCGGTCCCGGCATAGAGGCTGAAGCCATCGGGACGGACATGCATGCCCATGCCCTCGATATTGCCGGTGATCCGGGGCAGGCCGGTGCCCAGATCATCCCAGGTCGCGCCGCCATCCTTGCTGTAGAGCACGGTCGGGTCGGCCATGGGGCTGTCCTGCTCCCGCCATTTGCGCGGCGCATTTTGCGGGCCGGCCATGATGACGCCGTTCTCGTCGCGCGGATCGAGGAACATCGCATCGGGATAGCCGACGCGATCGTCGCGGGTGGTGAGGTGCGTCCATACGCCATGGCGGCTGCGATAGAGGCCCTCGCCACCGTTCATCAGGAAATCGTCGGGATCGGACGGGCGGAACAGCACGCGATGATTGTCATTATAGAAGAAATCCTCGCCCGACTCATAGCCGGACACCTCGTCCCAGCTTTCCCCGCCATCGGTGGAGCGCAGCAGCGCGCCCTGCTCGATGCAGATATAGATATCGTCCGGGCGGGCGGGGTGGAAGGCGATGTTCTTGACATGGGCGATATGGGGCGGCGGCGGGAAGGTCCATTTATCCGTGTTGCGCACCTTCAGCATGGCGGGAAGGGCGTGCCATGTCTTGCCGAGGTCGGTGGACCTGTAGAGCATCGGCGGCTCCGTGCCGAGCCACAGGACGGTGCCTTCCGGGCGCTGCTGCGCCGCGAGCGTATAGATATGGCGGCTTTCCAGCCCTTCATTGCAGGGCGTCCAGTTTTCGCCCTCGTCGGCGCTGATCCACAGGCCCGTGTCATAATGGCCGCCCGCGAACAGCAGCCCGGATTTCGGCTCATGCAGAAGCGCGCTGATATGATGGTCGATCAGCTTGCGATCGACGAGGCGCCATTCCCCGCCCGGTTCCCGCGCGAAAATATGCACGCCGTGTAGCGTGGCGGCCAGCAATCTTGTCGCCGGGCCATCGCCGGTCGTCACGGTGCCACCGTTGCATGACAATAAAGCAAGCATCAAATTCTCCCCTTCCGCGGCGATTTCCGGTGAAATCGGCCGAAGATTATCGGCAATGCGGATATTGACCTCTTAGACAAGATTGTTATACATTTATGTATCCAATGCAAGAGGGGAATTAGAGCATGACAGCAGAAGCTGCGCCGGGGAATGCCGCAAATCCGATAGCCGATTCCATGGCGGATCCCTTGATCGTCGATTGCCATGGGCATGTCAGCGCGCCCGATGCTTTATGGGTCTATAAATCGCTGCTGCTGTCGCATCGCGGCGAACATGGTCGCAAATTCCCGGAAGTGAGCGACGAGGAACTGCTCTATTTCGCCAATAAGAAGGAAATGGCGCCTTGCGGCCATCTGGACATGCTCGACAAGGCGGGCACGCATCGCCAGCTGCTTTCGCCCCGGCCGTTCCAGCAGATGCACTCGGAAAAGCCGGGCAAGCTGGTCCACTGGTTTACAGAGGAAACGAACAACATCATCGCTCGCACTGTCGGCCTCCTCCCCGATCGCTTTTTCGGCGTGGCGGGTCTGCCGCAAGTGGCGGGCGATCCGGTAGAGGTCGTGCTGCCCGAACTGGAGCGCGCGGTAAAGACGCTGGGTTTCAAGGGCTGCCTGCTCAATCCCGATCCGTTCGAGAATCGTCCGGGGACAGAGCCGCCCGCGATGGGCGATCGCTACTGGTATCCGCTCTATGAGAAATTGTGCGAACTGGACGTGCCCGCCCATATCCACAGCGCGACCTCCCATTCCGAACGCTCGCCCTATACGCTCAACTTCCTGCTGGATGAGACCACGGCGGTCTATGGCCTCCTCCATTCCGACGTGTTCAGGGATTTCCCGAGCCTCAAGATCGTCGTCAGCCATGGCGGCGGGGCGATTCCCTATCATGCGGGGCGCTTCCATGCTTCGGCCCTGCGGCGGGGCGAGAATTTCTATGAGCAACTGCGCCAGCTCTATTTCGACACCGCGCTCTACAGCGAGGAGGCGCTGCGCCTGCTCATCAAGACCGTGGGTGTCGATAATTGCCTGTTCGGCGCGGAATGCCCCGGCGTTGGATCGGCGGTGGACCCGGAAACCGGCGAGACGCTGGATAATATCGCCCCCTTCATCAAGGGCTTTGACTGGCTCAGCGATGAGGAGAAGCGCAAGATCCTTTCCGGCAATGCGATCCGCGTGTTCAATCTGGAAGGGCTGAACTGATGGCGCGAATCGTGCTCGGCATCGGCACCAGCCATGGGCCGATGCTCGTCACCAGCCCGGAGCAATGGCAATCGCGCCTGGCCTTCGACCGATCCGTGGATCATGCCTGGCGGGGCGGCTCCTGGCGCTTCGAGCAGCTGGTCGAGGAACGCGCGGACCGGAATTTCGCGGCGCAGGTCACGCACGACGCCATGGCCGCGCATGATGCCCGCTGTCAGGCGGCGCTGGACCGGCTGGCGGCGATTTTTGCCGAGGCGCGGATCGACGTCGCGGTGATCATCGGCAACGACCAGATGGAGATATTCGACGAAAGGCTGATCCCCGCTTTCTCGGTTTTTTATGGCGATGCGATCACCAATTATGAATTTACCGAGGAACGGCTCGCCCAGCTGCCGCCGGGGATCGCGTTGTCGCTGCCCGGCTATATTCCCGATGGCGGCGCGGTTTATGCCGGACAACCCGATCTGGCGCGCTCGATCATCGGACAGGCGATGCAGGACGGGTTCGACGTTGCGGCGATGAAGGGCCTGCCCAAGCTGGAGACGCCGCACGCCTTCGGCTTCGTCTATCGCCGGATCATGCGCGACAATCCGGTGCCGAGCGTGCCGGTGCTGGTCAACACCTTCTACCCGCCCAACCAGCCGACGGTGCGACGCTGCTATGATTTCGGCAAGTCGATCCTGCGCGGTATCGATGCGTGGGAGAGCGATGCGCGGGTCGCGGTGTTCGCCTCGGGCGGGCTGACCCATTTCGTGATCGATGAGGAAATCGACCAGCTTTTCCTCGATGCGATCCGCGCCCGCGACATCAGCCGCGTTGCCGATCTGGGCGAGGAGGTGTTTCAGGACGGCACCTCGGAGATCAAGAACTGGGTGCCGCTCGCCGGCATGATGGCTGATCTCGGGCTGGAACCCGAAGTGCTGGATTATGTCCCCTGCTATCGCAGCGAGGCGGGGACGGGCAATGCGATGGGGTTCGTCTGCTGGAGATGAGCAGGCCCTGGATGGAATCTGGAGGGAGTTGAAAGGATGGGGGAAGCAGACCCTTATGTCGCGCGGCTGCGCAAGCTGGATTGCTGCGCGATTTCCGATGCGATGGACAGGCTGAAGATCGGCGGGCAGGTTACTTCGCTGCGGCAATTGTCGGGAACCGGGCGGATCGCAGGCCGCGCGGTGACGGTGCGGCTGGGGACGGGCGATCCGCCGCCGGGGCCGCCCCGGCATCTGGGCACCACCGCGATCGGGCTTTCCGGGCCGGAGTCGATCATCGTCGTCGAACAGCGGACCGGCGTGGAGGCGGGCTGCTGGGGCGGGCTGCTGACGCTGGGCGCCAAGGTGCGGCAGGTGGCGGGCGTGATCGCCGATGGGCCGGTGCGCGATATCGACGAGGCGCAGGGTTATGACTTCCCGATCTTCACCAATCGCACGACCTGCCTGACGGCGCGCGGGCGGGTGGTCGAGAAGGAAACCAACGGGCCGGTGACGATTGGCGATCTTGTGGTCGAACCGGACGATTATGTCGTCGCCGACCAGAGCGCCTGCCTTTTCATCAAGCCCGCCGATATCGGGCGCCTGCTCGACGCGGCGGAGGAAATCGTCGCGCGCGAAGCCGCAATGGCGAAGGCGATCCTTTCCGGCACCCCGATCAGCGAGGTGATGGGCGGCAATTACGAACATATGCTCCAGCAGTGAAAGAATAACGATGGCAGAAGATGCAAATGTCGCCCGCGCCGCACGGCTCGATACCGCCACGATCAGCGATGCGCTCGACCGCCTCGGCATTGTCGGGCAATGCTATGAGATAAAGGGCCGCGACCCCGGCTTCCGCATGGCGGGGCGCGCCTTCACCATGCGCTGCGGCCCGGCCGCCAATCCGCCCGGCACGGTGGGCGATTATATCGATGACGTGCCGGAGGGGCATGTCGTGGTGATCGACAATGGCGGGCGTACCGATGCAACGATCTGGGGCGATATATTGACCGAGATCGCCCATCGGCGGCAGCTGGCGGGCACCGTGATCGACGGCATCAGCCGCGATGTCTATCTGTGCCGTGATCTGGGCTATCCGATCTTTTCGAAGGATCATTGGATGCGCACCGGCAAGGACCGGGTGCAGGTCGAGGAAATGGGCGGCGTGGTCACGATCGGCGGCGCGCGGGTGGCGCAGGGGGATCTGCTGCGTGGCGACCCTGACGGCGTGGTCGTCGTGCCACAGGCGCATGAGGACGCGGTGCTTGCCGCCGCCGAGGAAATCCACGAGGCGGAGGAACATATCCGTGAGGCGGTGCGCGGCGGCATGCGGCTGGACGAGGCGCGGCGGCAGTTCAAATATCACCAGCTCCAGACCCGGAGGGATTGAGCGCCATGGCTGCGATCGATCCCAAATCCCGCATCCGCACCGGGGGCTTTTCCCGCGTGGCGGCCGATCTGGTGGAGCGCGCCCGGCCGCTTTCCTCCGCCACCGTGCATGAGGCGGGGGGCAAGATTGGCGTCATGCCGCCCGCCATCAAGCCGGTGCATCCGCATTTCCGGGTCTGCGGCCCGGCGCTTACCGTCCATTCGCCGCCGGGCGACAATCTCTGGCTGCACCATGCGATCTACGCGGCCCAGCCTGGCGATGTGCTCGTCGTGCATTGCAACGGGGCCTATGAGCATGGCTATTGGGGAGAGGTAATGTCGACCGCCGCAAAGGCGCGCCAGCTGGGCGGACTGGTGATCGATGGCGGCGTGCGCGATTTTCTGCTGCTCGATGAAGTGGGCTTTCCGGTGTTCGCGCGCGGACAGTGCATTCGCGGCACGGGCAAGGACAAGGAGGCGATCGGCTGGATCAACGCGCCGGTCCTGTTCGGCGAACTTGTCGTCCACCCCGGCGATCTGGTGATTGGCGACAATGACGGCGTGGTCGTCGTGCCGCAGGACCGGGCGGAGGAGGTGATCCTCGCCTCGGAAAAGCGCGACGCGGACGAGCTGGATATCTGCCGCCGCCTGATGGCGGGGGAAACCACGCTCGACATATACGGACTGGGCTAGCGTGATGGCGGCCCCGGTTCCGGTCGAGGTTTTTCGCGAAGGCATGCGCCGGCTCGCCGCCAGCGTGACGGTGCTGACCACCCGCCGTCCCGATGGCGGGCGTGTCGGCATGACCGCCACTGCGGTCTGCTCGGTGTCGGGCGAACCGCCGATCCTGCTGTGCTGCGTCAACCGCGCGAATGCGACGCGGCAGGCCTTTGTCGAGGCGGGCGTCTATGCGGTCAATGTGCTGGCCGAAGGCGAGCAGGAAATCGCCAGCCGCTTCGCTGCCCGCATGGACGCGGAGGAACGCTTCGCGCGCGGCGCATGGACCACGCTCGAAACCGGCGCGCCGGTGCTGGAAAGCGCGGTGGCGAGCTTTGACTGCCGCATCGTGCAGACCGTCGAAACCGGCACGCATAGTATATTCTTCGGCGAAATCCTCGCCATTGCCATGCGCGGCGCGCATGTGATGCCGCTGCTCTATGCCCATGGCAATTATGGCGGTTTTTCCGGCGTCGAGGCTGCGCTCAACGATATTTTCTGGACCCCAGACTGGCAGGTGTATGACCAATGACCCAATATTTCCTGATCCGTTACAGGCAGACCGGCAGCAATGAATTGCGTGAGGAGAAAAGGGGCGATCATGTTGCCTATCGCAAGGGGCTGGGCGCTGCTCTGGCGCTGGCCGGGCCGCTGCTGGATGATGCGGGCAAGCCGGTCGGCAGCGTCATCATATTGGGGGCGGCCGACCGGGAACAAGCGGAACGCATCGCGACCGGCGACCCCTTTGTCGTGGCGGGCCTGCTGCAACTGGACTCGATAGAAGCAATGCGCATCGCGGCGATGATCCCCCCGGCCTGACCGGACCAATTCCGTAAGGGGCGGGGGCAGGGTCCATAAGGGGCAGGGCAGGCGGGCCATCCGCCTCGCCCTGCCTTTTGCCATTTCCTCAACTGGCGAAGGGGCGCAATTGCCAGGCGGCGTCCAGCGGCTTGCTTTCCATGCCCACCAGATCATGGGCGCGCATGATCGCGGCCTTCAGGGTGAGCAGGTCCTGATGCTCCCGTCCTTCCGCCTGTATGAGCCGGATATCGACGACGCGCCACATCTCGTCCAGCTCCGTCTCGCGATAGATGAACTGCTCCTCCGTGGTGGAGCGTTCCAGCCGGTCTATCATCGCCCGCAGCGTGATCGGCGCATAATCGTCAATGTCGTGAATTTCGTCCAGTTCCACGGTTTTCTCCTGATTTCCCGGCATTCTTCCTGCCCTCTTTAGGCTAGTGACAAGCTGTTCGCCTACTGTTATAGAATACAAAATTGACTAACAAAAGGAGATTCGTCGGTGCTCTCTCATCAGGATAATGAGACGCTGGTGCGGATTGGCCCCGGCACGGCGATGGGCAACCTCATGCGCCGGTTCTGGATGCCCGCGCTGCTGGAAAGCGAACTGCCCGAAAAGGACGGCACGCCCGTCCGCATCCGCCTGCTGGGGGAAGATCTGGTGGCGTTCCGTGACAGTGAGGGGCGGATCGGCCTGCTGGACGAACATTGCCCGCATCGCGGTTCTTCACTGGCGCTGGGCGTCAATGGCGAATGCGGGCTGCGCTGCCTGTTCCATGGCTGGAAATTCGACGTTACCGGCCAGTGTACCGATACCCCAGCCGAGCCGGAAGGCGCGACGCTGGCCAAGGCGATGCGGGTGAAGGCCTATCCCACGCGCGTCGCGGGCGGCATGATCTGGACCTATATGGGGCCGAAGGAAGCGGAGCCTGCCTTCCCCCATTTCCCGTGGTTCGACATGCCCGAGGGGCATTGCGAGGCGTTCAAGGTCATCTACGAATGCAATTATGCGCAGGCGATCGAGGGTGCGATCGATTCCGCCCATGCCGGCGTGCTGCACCGCGAAAGCCCCTGGGGCGAGGAAGCCAAATATCCCCATGAACGCGACCTGCGGCCCAAGCTGGAGGTAGAGTTCACCAATTACGGCCTGCGCTATTGTGCGGTTCGCAAGGATGAAGGGCTGGGCCATGCGCGCATCACGCAGGTGCCGCTGCCCTTCTGGACCTTCATTCCGCCAGATGGCGGCAATTCGCCGGTGTTCCGCCGTCATCGCCGCCTGATCAATGCCTTCGTGCCGCGCGACGACATCACCACCTGGCATATCCAGTTCTTCTATGACGAGACCCATCCAATCGACCGGGAGCATCGCATCGCAGAGGCGGGCACGCAGCATGACGAGAATTTCTTCAAGCTGGTCGGTATGAAGCAATGGTATAATCAGGACCGCGAGATGATGCGGACGACGAACATGTCCGGCATCACCGGCATCGCCGCGCAGGATCATGCGGTCAGCGAGACGATGGGCAAGATCGCCGACCGGACCAGGGAGCATCTGGGCCGTACCGACATGGCGGTCGTCGCCTGGCGACGGCTGATGCTGAAGGCGGCGCGGGAACTGGAAGCGACCGGGGGGCTGTCGCATTCTCTCCAGGCCGATCTGGACTGGAGCCGGATCACCGCCGATACCTTCACCTTCCCGATGCAGGAGCAGAGCTGGAAGGATGTGATGCCGCTGCCCAAGGAAATGCAGCCGCAAATGTCCAGCGCGGCCTGAAGGCACGCCCGGATGCCGGTTGTCGATAGCCATTGCCACGCATCGGGGCGCTGGTACGAGCCTGTCGATACCCTGCTGTTCAACATGGACAAGCATGGGGTCGACAGGGCGATATTGGTGCAATTGCTGGGAAGCACCGACAGCGCCGACATGATCGCGGCCTGCCGGGCGCATCCCGGTCGCTTTCATTTCATCGCTGCCATCGATCCGGCGCACCCCGATGTACCGGGCGAGATAGAGCGTGCGGCGCAGGCAGGTGCGGCCGGATTGAGGATGCGGGCGGGGTGGCGATCAGCGGAGGGGGACCCGCTGGCGCTCTGGCGCGCCGTCGAGCAGGCCGGATTGCGCGTGTCGATGGTGGGCCCGGCGGCGAGCTTCACCGATGGAAAGCTGGAGGAGATCGCCGCCGCCTGTCCGCGCCTTGAGATAATGCTCGAACATATGGGTGGGCTGGCGCGGCCCGATGTGGGGGGCAGGGAAGCGGCGCTACCGCTGGTCTGTGACCTGGCCCGTCTGCCCAATCTGTCGGTGAAGCTGACCGGGCTGGGTCAACTCGCGCCGCGTCGGGCCGATATGGACGCCGACAGCGACAGGACGGCCATCCCGCTCGACATGACCGGCATTCTCCCCTTGTTCGACGCGATCTTCCGGGTATTCTCGCCGGAGCGGACCCTGTGGGGCAGCGATTTCCCGCCGGTGGCGGCCCGCGAAGGCTATGGCAATGCGCTGAACTGGAGCCGCGATTTCATCGCCGAGCATTGGCCTGATGCGGTCGCGCCCTGTTTTGGGGGGGCGGCGCAACGGCTCTTTGGCGGTTAGGGCGAATTTCCTTTATGTTCTAACGCCGGTATCCACATGGAAAAGGGAGACGCGCCGGATGAGGGAAGAGGTGGATGTCGGTCATCTGCGGTCATGGATCGGCCGGGTGGAAAGTGCCGAGGAACTGCTGACCCCGGCCCATGCGGAAAGGGTCCACGCCACGCTCGGCTTTGCCGGGGATGCCCCGAAAGAGGGGGAGGCGGCTCCCCGCTTCATCCACTTCTGCCTTTGCCAGCCTGCGGCTGCGATGGAGGAACTGGGACGGGACGGGCATCCGGCGCTCGGCGGCTTTCTGCCGCCCGTCCCTTTCCCCCGCCGCATGTGGGCGGGCGGCGACTTCACCTTTTCCGGCGATATCCTGATCGGGCAAAGGGTGAGCCGCCGATCGGAAATAGTCGATGTTACGGTCAAGCAGGGCCGGACCGGCAGCCTGTGTTTCGTTGTGGTGCGGCATGAAATATCGGCGGGCGGTCATGTCGCCGTTCAGGAGAAACAGACGATCGTCTATCGTCAGGCCGGGAACGGCGCCTCGGCCGGGGCCGTGGCGGAACCCGCGCCGACGGGCGACATATGCGAAAGCCTGATGCCGTCCTCCACGCTGCTGTTCCGCTATTCCGCGCTGACCTTCAACGGCCACCGCATCCATTATGACGAGCCATTCGCAACGCAGGTCGAGGGCTATCCGGGGCTGGTCTTTCATGGCCCGCTGCAAGCGACGCTGCTCTACCATCTCGCGGCACGGCAGCGCGGTGGCGCCCCGGCGGACCATTTCACGTTCCGCAGCGTCTCGCCGCTGTTCGATCGCCAGCCTGTCCTGCTGCACGCAAAAGGGGAAGAGCAGGGAGGCATGGCCCTCTGGACCTCGCATCCCGGCGGACCGGTCGCGATGCAGGCGCGGGTGTGGTAGGAAGCCGGAGCCGCGACCTGAAGGGATCAGATAGCGCTCCCGGTCTTTTATGGGCCATGATTTCCTGACCGGTGATCGGTCCCGGCTGCCTGGAAAGCGCCTTGGGCCGGATCGCCCTTCAGCTTTGGCGGCCTGTAAATGGCGGCTCTCCGCGCCGCTGATGCCCACGATCCTTTAGGTCGCTGCGCGCCGGGTCGCGGAATCCGCCAGGTTTATCGGTCACTCCTGAACGTCGATCCGCCTTAGCCCACCATCTCGGCGACGATGCGGCGCAGGTCCTGCGGCGATAAGGTGCCGGTGGCGGGGCGGGGTTTGCTGGTCCGGAAAGGGCGCAGCGAATGGAGGGGAGAGGTAATTTTATAAGTCATGATAATCCTGTCGCGCTTCTTGCGCGGTTAATAAAATTGGGGGAGCACAGGCTCCCAACGGCGCCATGCCTCATCGCTTTGCGGTCTGACCTTCTGGTCGCGCCATTGCGGAGGGAGGATGGGAAACCCGGCGCGTTTCTCGCGCCAGATGCCATGGTTCGCCTGTTATAAGGAACGGAATGGGCCGTGTGGCCCCGATCCTGCGGCAACAAACTGCGCATCGCGCGGGGAATGTCGCCTGCAAAAGCGCGCCTTGTCCGGCGAAGGCCGTGCGCGCATGATCATTTCAGATCCTCGGGGTTCCGGGCTGTGCTTTCTGCCAGCCCGTCAACCTGTCCGGATCGCCCATCTGAGATAGGGGCGTCCGGGATATGTCGCCGTGGGAAGAGGGTCAAAAACCCTCTTCCACAAAGGCTTCAGGCTGCTTCGAGATTGACAGCGGCGGCTTTGCCGCGACGGTCGATTTCGATCTCGTAGCTCAGGCGCTGGTCCTTGTGCAGCGTCGCCATTCCGGCGCGTTCGACCGCGCTGATATGAACGAAGCTGTCGCTGCCGCCATCTTCAGGGGCGATGAAGCCATAGCCCTTGTCTGCGTTGAAAAATTTTACGGTGCCGATGGGCATGGGGTGTTTCCTTTCACGAAAACAAATTATCCGCCCGCAAAAGCACGGGCGAAGCTGGTAGCGCGTGAAGGGAAGGAGAACCTGCCTCAGGCAGCATCAGATTCCGTCGCAGGCGACGTTAGCCCCTTCCATATGAGGGAAAGAGGCCGAAAAGTCAAGGGTGGAGCGGCCCAAAGCCTGCGCGACCATCTTGTCGCCCAGCGTGCGATAAAATTCCGCTATCGCGCGCAGGGCCTCCGGGCTGAGACGGAGCATGTCCGGCGAAGCGGGCGGCACAGCTGTGTTTATGGCCGTGCCTTGCGCCAGCAGCAGGTCGCCGGAGAGGCGCGCATCATGGATTTTCCCGCCGCAATGATGCAGGCAGGCGCGGGCGCGGCCGATGGCGCCGAGACGCGCCTCGTCAGCGGAAACCTCGCCTAGCATCGCTGCGACATGACGCAGCTTGCGCGGCACATTATGCCATCGCGCGAAAGCGCGCGGGTCATGACCGGGCCGATCCAGCCACAGCGCAATCTCATCGAGCAGGATGGAAAGGAAACGGTCCAGCTCCCGCAGCCGATTGCCCAGCAGGCGGTTGAAGGCAAAGCTGGCGGCGGGTCCGCGCTTCTGCGCCTGATCCCCGCAATGCCCGACGAGGAAGGCCGATCCGGCCTGCAAGGTCGCATGGGCATGGAGAAGAGGAAGAGGGGCGGTCAGGCGCGGCGCTCCGCCGCAATGGTTCGCGCAGGATGGGGGGTGGCCATTTCCGTTCTGTCGCTCCTCGATTAAGCGGGAGCACGATGTCTCTCAGCCGCCGGGGCTTAGGCATGGGGAAACCGGCGATGGAGTAGGGCTATAGCATTTCAGGTCGGATGGAAACATCTGACGGCCCGGAGCCATGGACCCGCACAGCCAAAATGCGGAATGCTAAAAACATGGCTCTGGCGGGCTTCGCCGCCGACCGACCATCCTGCCCGCCGCACTTAAATATGGCATTCCGGTTTCGATCCGCTATTCCTTCGATCATGACCAATGATGACATGGGGTTGATATGGTGACTCTGCTTTCCGAGCCGGAAGTGAACGAATTGCTCGGGGAACTGACGCAATGGACCTATGATGCGGGGCGTCGCGCGCTGTACCGGGAGGTTCGGCTGAAGGATTTCTCGGAAGCCATCGGCGTGATGATGCGCGTGGCGCTGGAGGCTGAAAAGGCCGATCATCATCCCGAATGGGCCAATGTCTATAACCGCATCGATATCTGGCTGACCACCCATGATGTCGGTGGTGTCTCTTCCCGCGATGCGGCGCTGGCAAGGGTGATCGACGGCATCGTCGGATAGCGGGGAACGGCGCAAGGGGCGGGCGCGGTCTTTCGTTTCTTTCGCCCCGGCCGGGAACAAGAAGGGCAGTGTTTACATTCTGTGCTACTGGATAGAAGGGCTTCCTTGCAGTAGGAACGATGGATATCCGGTCCCCTTCGGGGATTGCAAGGGAAGCTGTTTCCTACATGCTGGATGAACAACAGGAAGAAAGAAGAAACTATTGAGCGTCACGGCTTTTACGACCGCCCTGTTGCTGACCACCACGGCGCTTCCTGTTGACAGTATGTCCGCTCCGGCCGAGCAGGTCGCGGAGCTTGCGACGGCAGCGCAGGACGAGACGCCCGGCAGTCGACCGACCGGGCAGGATGACGCCGCCATAACCGGGGAGACCCCGGCCGCTCCCCCCGTTGCGGGGCAGGAGGATGTAGCGCCCGTCCAGCCGGAAAGCGTTGCGCCCGAGGGAACGCCCGCTGCCCCGCAGGCCGCCGTCCCGTCAACGGATGCCCAACCTGCCCCGCAGGAGGCGGATGCAGAGGAAAATGAGATTATCGTCACGGCCCGGCCGCGTTTCGTGCCGGGTGATCCATTCCTTGCGATCAATGCCCAATCCTTCGCCGTGATCCAGTCTGTGGACAAGGCCTTTGTCGGCCCGGTGGCGCTCAAATATAAGGATACCGTCCCCCGCCCGATCCGGACGGGCATGCGCAATTTCCTCAACAATCTTCAGGAGCCGGTGGTGTTCCTGAACTATCTGTTGCAGTTCAAGGTGGGCAAGGCCGCGGAAACAGCGGGCCGGTTCGCGATCAATACGACGCTCGGCCTTGGCGGGCTGTTCGACAGCGCGAAGAAGCATCCGTTCAACCTGCCGCGCCGCCCCAATGGCTTTGCCTATACATTGGGCTTCTACGGCGTGAAGCCGGGGCCGTTCTTCTTCCTTCCCCTGATCGGCCCGACGACCCTGCGCGACGTGTTCGGCCGCCTCATCGATCTGTCGGTCCTGCCCTTTGCGGTGGGCAAGCCGTTCAGCGAGCCGCTTTATGCGATCCCGACCACGATCGTGCGGCTGATCGACGAGCGCGCGGAGAATGACGAGGAATTGCGCGCGCTCAACGAAGGAAGCAGCGATCCCTACACCGCCAACAAGGAAAATTACCTGCAACGCCGGCAGGCCGAGATCGATGCCTTGCGGGGCCGTTCTTCTCCGTCGCAGGGAGGGGCAGGAGCGCCTCCCGTGTCTTCGATCGGGGAGATGACCCCGCAAAGCGTGAAGCCCGCCGACAATGGCACGCCGCCGGTGGTCACCACGCTGCCGGAGGTGCCGGTTTTCGAAGGGCTTTCCCCCGATCGCATCAAGTCGATCAGGGTGCCGGAAGGCGCTGCGCAAAGCGATCCGGCCCGGGGAGATCAGGCAACGCCGGAACTCCAGCCGCAGCCTTGATACCCGAAAAGGGGCTATGGAGTTTACAGGCCCGGGCAGCTCGACATTCAGAAGATGGCGAGACGAAAATGGCGGCTTTCTGCGCCCCGAAGCGCAGCGACCTAAAGGGTTGTGAGTATCGGAAGCGCGGAAAGCCGCCATTTGCAGGCTGTCAGTGGTGGGCAGACACCCAGTTGCCCTGAGCATGCCGAAGGGCTGTACTTCCTGGACCTGAAAAGAACGAACAGAGCTTCGACACGCTCGGCCCGAACGGAGGGGAGAGGTCAGCCGCCCTCCGCAATTCGGCGGTCTGCGTTCCGAATGGCTCGCCGGAAAGGGAGCGACCCGTCTGTTGGATCGTTCAGTGCGCGGCCTTGCGCACGGTGTCGCCAACCTTGCCGGATGCCACATCGGGTCCCGCATTGATCGGCTTGGCTCCATCGGGCAGGCCGGTGCCGCCCATGTCGAGCATCCGCCGATTGGCCTCTGCCCGCGTTTGTGGTTTCGGCGCGGGCGTAGGCGCAGGTGCAGAAGGCGCCCCGTCATCCTCCTCCGTGCCGCTCTTCGTCCAGGACAGGATGACCGACATGCGCCGGTTGCGCGGGTCATATATGTCGTTGGCGATAAAGGGATCGCGGTCGGCGACGCCTTCGATCCGGGTGAAGCGGTTATTGCCGATGCCATTGTCGGCCAGCGCCTTGCGCGTCGCTTCCGCGCGGGAGGAGGAGAGCAGCCAGTTGTTCATCGACCGTCCCGACGCATAGGGCAGGCCATCGGTGTGGCCGCGCACGATCACGTCATTGGGAACGCCGGCGATGACCTTCGCCACCTCGCCGATCAGCGAGCGGGCTTCTGGCACCAGCCGATCCGTGCCCATGCCGAACATCGCGAAATCGGCCTCATCGATGAGATCGATGCGCAGCCCCTCGCGGGTTTCGGTAAAGCGCACATTGCGGGCGAGCTTGCGCAGCGCGACGCTGCTGGCGAGCTTGCGCTCCAGTTGCGACTTGACCTGCTCGAACTTGGCGCGGTCCTGCGCGACTTCGCGGTCCTTGTGGTTCTTGCCGCCGCGATCCTTGACGCCGGTGGCATCGCGCGGAATGGTAATCGACAAGGTGCCCTGACCGCCCGAGGTCGGGTAATTGTCCTTCGCGGTGAAGCTGTCGCCGCCGAACATGCCGTTGGCGCCCGCGCTGCCCTGCTTCATCTGCACCAGCGTCGGCGTGAAATAATCGGCGATGCCCTTGCGCTGCTTTTCCGTGGTAGCGCCGAGCAGCCACATCAGCAGGAAGAAGGCCATCATCGCCGTCACGAAATCCGCATAAGCGACCTTCCAGGCGCCGCCATGGTGGCCGCCATGGCCATCGGCAATGATTTTTTTGACGATGATCGGCCGGGCTTCCGGCTCGTTCGCGCCCTTCTTCGGATCGGCCATCGCTTATTTGCCCCGCATGCCGTCGAACACCTCGGCGAAGGCCGGCTGGTTCGCATGGGGCAGGTTGGAGCGCGCCGCCTCGATCACCAGCGGTTGCGGGTGGCCGTGCAGCGAGGCGATGATGATCTGCTTGACGACATGGTAAATGGCGCCGTCGGCTTCGATTACCTGACGGCAGCGGTTGGCGAACGGGCCGACCATGCCATAGGCGAGCAACACGCCGAGGAAGGTGCCGACGAGCGCCGAGCCGATCATGCCGCCCAGAATGGCCGGGGGCTGGTCGATCGCGCCCATGGTCTTGACGACGCCGAGCACCGCCGCGACGATGCCGAGCGCGGGCAGGGCGTCGGCGAGGCCCTGAAGATTGTCGGCCGGGCGGATCGCCTCATGATGATGGGTCTTGAGGCTGTTATCCATCACATCCTCGACCGCATGGGGATCGAGCGTGCCCGACGAGACGACGACGAGGCGCAGCGTGTCGCAGATGAGGGCGATCAGCGCATGGTCCTTCATCAGCACCGGATATTCCTGGAAGATGGAGGAGCTTTTCGGGTCCTCGATATGGGGTTCGAGCGCGACCGGCCCTTCGACGCGCAGGCTCTTCATCAGGCGCGAGACGAGGAAGATGCAGTCGAGATAATCTTTCTTCTTGTAGCTCGGTCCCTTGAAGACCTTGCCGAGACCCGCGCCCAGCGCCTTGAGGTCCGACCCGCTGTTGCCGATGATGAGCGCGCCGACGGCCGCGCCGCCGATGATGATCATTTCATGGGGCAGCGCGTGCAGCACCGGCCCGATATCGCCACCTGTGAAAATGAAGCCGCCGAACACCATGGCAAGCAGAACGACAAGGCCGATAATGGCGAACATGGAAATCCCCGCTGAAACTGATCTTTGGCAATTCGGGCGGGCCAGCCGCCCCGCTTTGCATCATCTTATAGAACGGCCCCATTCCGATATGGTTTAGCGTGATGGTTAATCATCCCGCCGGAGGGCGCTTTTTCGGGGCGCCTTATTTGATATAATCGAACAGGGTCTGCTGGTTGATCTGCGCATAGGTGGCCTGCGCGGCTTCCAGCGAGGTCATCTTCGACTGAAGCGTGATGATCGCGGTGGACAGATCGGTATCCTCCAGCGTGGAGCGGCGCTCGGCAAGGTCGGTCGACACGCTGTCGATCCGGCTCGAAGCCTTGTCCAGCCGGTCGGCGCGCACGCCCTGCATGGTGAGCGCGAGCGTGATATGGTTGCCCGCCGCCGTCATCCCGTCCATGGAGGTGCCGATGGCGTCGGTGTCGCCACTGTTCACCGCGCTGATCGCCTGCGCAAGAATATCGTCCAGCGACATTGCGGTGCCGTCCACGTCGATGCCCTGCGACAGCGATTCCTGCGTCGGCACCGCATCGACCGAATAATTCTTGCCCACCGGGATCATCGTCGCCGAACCCTGGTCGAAGATGGAAACGCCCATATAATCCTTTTCGGACAGCAGGTCGCTGATGCTGGTGCGGATGCCTTCCAGTTCGGTGGCGATCGCGGCGCGGTTCGTTTCGTCGAGCGTGCCGGTCTTGGCCGTCACCATCAGTTCCTGCGCGCGGGTGATGAGCGAGCTCATGCTGTCGAGGTTGGTTTCCGCCTTCTGCGCGCGCGACTGGGCGTAGGCGATGTTGGTCGCCCAGGCCGATTGCTGCGCCTGCGCGCGGCCGATTTCCGAAATCTGCACCCAGGCCTGCGGGTCCTGCGAGGATTTGGTGAGCTGCTTGCCGCTCGAAATGGCCGCCTGCAAATCGGTGATGCTGGTGGCCAGCTTCTGCTGGCGCCGGATTTCGTCGGCCATTGTCTGCGCCGTTATCGCGACCATGAGATTTCCTTTCCGGCTATCAGTTCAGGTTGAGAATGGAATCGATGATGTCCTTGGCCGCCTGTACGACGCGGGCGCAGGCCTGATAGGCCTGTTGCACGCGTAGCAGATCGGCCGCTTCCACATCGAGATTGACACCGCTGACCTCTTCCAGCGCATTGCGGGCGATTTCATCGCGATTTTCGGCAAGCGATTGCTTGTCCGATATGGTCGAGACGAGATTGCCCTGCGCGGTCACCAGTTCGGTCCAGCGGGATTCGATGTCGCTCGCCTCGCGCACGGTGCCGATGTTGACAAGATTGCCGTTCACCGTGCCGTCGCTCGACGCCACGGCGATATCGGCGGTGCTGGTGATCGCGACGGACAGGCTGGATGCCGTCGTGCCGACCGACAGCAGCGCCCCGCCGGCGCTGCCGCCATCGGTATAGCCCTGCTGATGCCAGGTGTTGAGGTCCGATGCGAGCTGCACCGCCATCTCGTCCAGCGTGTCGAGCCGCTCGCGCGCCGTTGTCGATCCCGCGAAATCGCCGCCCATGGTGCCGTTGGCGGGATCGGCGACTTCGGTGCCGTCCAGCGAAAGGGTCATTGTCTTGTCGCTGTTCTGCGCGACCGAGAAAGTGCTCGCGGAACTGGTGTTCGCGATCACGGTGCCGTCATAGGTGACGGTCGCGGTGCCGTTTTCGGCGAGGTTGATCGAAACGTTGAGCTTTTCGGAAATGGTGCGGAGCAGGGCGTCCCGGCTGTCGAGCAACTGCGCCTGGTTGGCGGTGTTGCTGGTGGCGAGGGTGAGCGATTTGTTGATGTCCTGAAGGGCGCTGAGCGCGTTGTTCAGCAGGCCGATCTCGCTTTCCACGCTGGCATAGCTCTGGTCCATCACGCTTTCCAGATCGCTGGCGCTGGTCTTGAAGGCGGAGGTGACCTGCTCCAGCTGGTAGAGCATGCTGGTGCGCAGCGAGGAATCGCTCGGATTGGCGGCAAGCTGGTCGACCGAGCTGTAGAAATTGGTCAGCGTGGTGCCGATGCCCGTCTCATCGTCGTTGAGCGCGCTTTCGATGTTGTTGACCCAGCCCAGATAGGAATTGGCGTAGGAAAGGTCCGTCCCGGTCTGGCGCGCGCGGGCGGACAGATAATCGTCGCTGGCGCGCGAAATGCCGGTGACGACCGCGCCGCCGAAATTGACGGTCTGCTTGTAGAGCGCGTTGCTCGACCCCGACAGCACCGACTCGCTGATCGTCGTCGTGCGGCGGGTGTAGTTCGTCGAGCCGACATTCGAGATATTCTGCGAAATGGTGGCGAGCTGGCTCTGATAGGCGCGCAGGCCTGAAGAACCGATCAGGAAGATATCGGAGGCGCTCATGGCGTTTCACCTGCCTGCATCGTCGCGGCGGTGCTGGCCGCCGCGCTGTTTTCCACCGCCGCGATGCTGCGCAGCGCCGTTGCGGGCGAGGCGGCGGCCGGGGAAGAGGTCTTGTCCCAGCCGAATTGCTTGATCAGCAGGTCGGCGATGCCGAAGCTGCCGGTCTTGGACATGGCGTCGGCCGTATTGGCGTCGGCCATGCTCTGGAACTGTTCCGTCGCGCTGGAATCGAACATGCCGTCGCCAAGGTTCGCCGATCGCATCGAGCCGAGCATCTGGCGCAGGAAGATGGCCTCGAACTGCTGGGCGACCTTCTTCTTTTCCGGGTCGATGGCGCTGGTCGCGGCGGTTCCGCCGAGGGCGCCTGTCGCTCCGGTAGCCGAAGTGGCGAGGGTTCCGGTGATCTGGGTCACAATATTACCAGCTCCGCCTTCATTGCGCCGGCCTGTTTGAGGGCCTGCAGGATTTCAACCATGTCAGAGGGCGTCGCGCCGATCGCGTTCACCGCTTTGACTATATCGGCAAGAGAGGCCCCACCTTTAAAGTTGAGCATCGGTTTCTTTTCTTCCTCGACCGAGAGCGAGCTGGACTGCTGCACCGCCGTCTGCCCGTTGGAGAAGGGGGCCGGCTGGATCACCTGCGGATTTTCTTGCACCGCGACGGTCAGCTTGCCATGGGCGATGGCGGCAGGCGCGATGCGGACCGCGCCGTTGATGACGACCGTGCCGGAACGGGCGTTGACGATCACCTTGGCGGGCGCCTCGGCGGGCTTGACCTCGATATTCTCGATGAGGCCCATCATCAGGATGCGCTGTTCGGCGCCGGGATCGGCCGCGATCGCGACAGTGACGGCATCGACGGCGCGGGCGCGCCTGTCACCGAAGGCGATGTTGATGGCGTCGGCCACGCGCAGCGCGGTGGTGAGGTCGGCCTCGGCAAGGTTGAAGTCGAGCTGCGGCGCGGTGTCGAAGCCGGTCGCGACGGTGCGCTCTACCGTCGCGCCGCCGGGGATGCGCCCGGCCGAAGGGACGTTGACCGAAAGATGGCTGCCGTCCGCGCCGGTGACGCCGAGGCCGCCGACCGCGAGGCTGCCCTGCGCCATCGCATAGATCTGGCCGTCCGCGCCGCTCAGCGGCATCAGCACCAGCGTGCCGCCGCGCAGCGACTTGGCCTTGCCGATGGCCGAGACGGTAACGTCGAGCCGCTGGCCGGGCTTGGCGAAGGCGGGGAGTTCCGCCGTCACCATCACCGCCGCGCTGTTCTTGAGCGAGGGGTTGACCCCGGCGGGCAGCGTCAGGCCGAAGCGCGAGACCATGCCTTTCATGCCCTGCGTCGAATAATCGAGGCTGTCATCGCCCGTGCCCGCCAGGCCCACGACGATGCCATAGCCGGTGAGCTGGTTCGGGCGCACGCCCTGGAAGGTGCCGAGGTCCTTGATCCGCTCGGCCTGTGCGGCAGGGGCGGTGACAAGGCCTGCCAGCAGCACCAGCGCGGCGGCGATCAGCGAGAAGGAGGCAAAGCGAAAGCGGGTCATGAGGCTGGTCCGTTCATCCTGTCAGAAGGGGCTGATCGCGCTGAAGAAGCGTTGCAGCCAGCCCTGACGGCTGGCGCGGGCGATCTCGCCCTTGCCGGTATAGGTGATCTTCGCGTCGGCGACGCGGGTTGAAAGCACGGTGTTGTCGGGCGCGATGTCGGCCTGCCGGATGAGGCCGGAAATCTGGATGAACTCGTCGCCCCGGTTGAGGGTGAGCGCCTTCTGACCCTTCACCAGCAAGGTACCGTTGGGGTAGATCTGCGCCACGGTGACGGTGATCTGGCCCGACAGGCTGTTCGACTGGCTGGCCGCGCCCGTGCCCTTGAAGCTGTTGGAGCCGCTCGCCCCGACATCGCTGGAAGAGAACAGCTTGGACAGCACGCCGGTGGTCGGCGGGCTGATGCCGATCTCGCCCGTGCGGCTGGTATTGGCCGCGGTGCTCTTCGAGGCCTGGGTGCTTTCGACGAGCTGGATGGTGATGATGTCGCCCACCATCGCCGCCCGCGCGCCGCTGGTCAGCGGGGCATAGCCATAGGCGGCCTGGAAGATCGAGCCATTGGCCGGCGGAGGCGTCGCCACGGCCGTCGAATAGGTCGGCGCATAGGCCTCCATATCCCTGGGCTGCTTCTTCGCCAGCGCAGGCGGGGCGGCGACCATGGCGGCGGTCGCGATCAGCAGGAAGGGGAGCTTGCTCATCATTCCGACCTTAAGAAATCTGTTGGTTGATATATTGCAGCATCTCGTCGGTGGCCTTGATCATCTTGCTGTTGACCTCATAGCCGCGCTGGGTTTCGATCATGTCGACCAGTTCCTCGACGGTGTTGACGTTGGACCCTTCGAGGCTGCCCTGTGCGATGGTGCCGCGTCCTTCCAGACCGGCGACGCCGACCTGCGGCGCGCCGCTGGCTGCGGTTTCGAGCAGCAGATTGTCGCCGATCGACTGGAGGCCCGCCGGATTGGAGAAATTGGCAAGTTCGATCTGGCCGAGCTGGGTCGGTTCGGACTGGCCGGAAACCGTGGCGGAAACCATGCCATCGGTGCCGATGGTGATCCCGGTCGTGCCTTCCGGCACCTGAATCTGCGGGATGACCGGCAAGCCGTCGGAGCTGACCAGCGTGCCCTCTGCCGTCTGGCTGAAATTGCCGTCGCGGGTATAGGCGATGGTGCCGTCGGGCCGCTGGAGCTGGAAGAAGCCGCTGCCCTGAATGGCAAGATCGAAGGAGTTGCCCGTCTGGGTGAGCGTGCCCTGCGTCATGCTCTTGCTGGTGCCGGCGACGGAAACGCCGGTGCCGAGCGAGAGGCCGGTCGCGAACTTGTTCTCCGTATCCGAAGAGGCGCCCGCCGCCACCAGCTGCTGATAGGCCAGCGTCTGGAAATCGGCCCGGTCCTTCTTGAAGCCGGTGGTGTTGACGTTCGCGAGATTGTTCGCGATCACCTGCATCTTGGTGTTCTGGGCATCCAGCCCGGAGCGGGCGACGTGTAGAGCTGCGTTGGTCATTGGTTCAAATCCCTGTCATTCCGGCCCGGTTCAGGAGGGCAGTTGCATCAGGCTTGCGCCGCTGTCGTCGATCTTCTTGGCAGTATCGATCATCTTCACCTGCGTTTCCCAGGCACGGCTCGCCTCGATCATCTGGACGAGGGCCTGGGTCGAGTTGACGTTCGATCCTTCGAGCGATTCGGGGGTGACGCTCGCCATCGGATCGTCGGGCAGCACGCCGCCATTCACCTCGCGGAAGAGGCCGTCGGTGCCCTTGGCGATCTGCGATCCCGTCGGGGTGGCGAGCTTCAGTTTGTCGACCACCTGCGGCAGATTGGGGTCGCCGCCGGTCGGAACGATGCTGATGCTGCCATCCTTGGCGATCGAGATGCTGTCATAGGCGGGCAGGGTGATGGGGCCGCTTTCGCCGATGACGGGCAGGCCGTCGCCGGTGGTGAGCAGGCCGCTGTCGCTGACCTTGAGGTCGCCCCGGCGGGTATAGGCTTCGCTGCCGTCGTTCGCCTGCACCGCCAGCATCGCCTGATCGTTGACCGCAACGTCAAGCGGGTTGCCGGTGTTGCTGACGCTGCCCTGCGCCATGTCCGCGCCGAGCACCTGTTCGGTGCTCTGCGCGCGGCTGTTATAGGTGTCCCCATTGATCCACATGGCCGAGGCATTGGCGATTTCCGCGCGGAAGCCCGTGGTGTTGGCATTGGCGAGATTATTGGCAATCGTCGCCTGCCGCGACATCGCGCCGCGCATCGCCGTAAGTGCCGTGTTGACCAGCCGATCCATGGTTCAGACCTTTTCTTTCCTACCCGTGCCGCGATCCATCAACGCATGTTGATGATCGAGCTGGCGACCGTGTTCTGGGTCTCGATCGCCTTGGCGTTGGCCTGGAAATTCTGCTGCGCCGCGATCAGCGACACCAGTTCTTCGGTCAGGTCGACGTTGGAGCGTTCAAGAGCGCCCGAACGGATAGTGCCGAAGAGGCCCGCATTGCCCGCGCCATAAGTGGGGGCGCCCGACGAAAGGGTCGACTGCCAGTGCGCATCGCCTTCCTGGCGCAGACCTTCCGAGGACGGGAAGGCGGCCAGCGCGACATTGCCGAGCATCAGGGTGGTGTCGTCGGCGAAAGTCGCGGTGACGAGGCCTTCCTCGTTGATCTCGATGCTGGAGAGCTGGACCTCATTGCCGTCCGCATCGGTGTAGGTCTGCGGGATCTGGAGATCGGTCAGCGAACTGGCGTCGGTGCTGGTGGGCACGCCGTCGGAATCGACCGGCAGAACCTGAAGGCGGGCGCCGGTGGTGTCGACCACATAGCGATTCTCGTCGAGCGTGAAGGCGCCGTTACGCGTGTAGCTGGTCTGCGAGGTCGGCGGCGCGGTCCGCACGGTGAAGAAGGATTCGCCGGTGATCGCAAGGTCGAGGGTCTTGTCGGTGGTCTCGACGGTGCCCTGCGTGAACTGCTGGGTGATGCCGGCAATGCGCGTGCCCTGCCCGGCGACCTGCGAGGTCGTCTGCATCGGTGCGGAAGCGAAGATGTCGCCGAAATTGGCGATGCTCTTCTTGAACGCGGTCGAATTGACGTTCGCGACGTTGTTCGAAATCGTCGAAAGGTCGGCCTGGGCGGCCTTCAGGCCGGAAAGCGAGATGTAGAAGGACATGGTTGTGGCTCCCTAGGTAAAGATGTCTGGTGGCTCAGAGCAGTTTGATGGCGTCGCTCGGGGAATAGGTTCCCAGCGTGGTGATGAGTTTCGCGCTGCTGTCGTCGGCAGGCGACTGGACGGCGGCGATGCTGGTCCAGGTGGCGACGTTCTTGGCGTCGATGCCTTCCACCTGCACGGTGTAGGTGTCGCCGCCGACATAATTGCCGTCCTCGTCCTTGCCGTCCCAGTAGAAGGTGACGTCGCCGGCGGCCTGCGAGCCGAGGTCGATGGTCTTGACCGTATTGCCGCTGCTGTCGACGAGGTTGACCTTCACGTCGTCGGCCGCGGTGGCGATGGTGAACTGGCCGCTATAGTCGCCCGCCGTGTTGGGGGCGGCGCTATTGCTGCTGACCAGCATCGCATGGCCGATCCAGCTCGCCGCCGTGCTGAGGCGCGAGGAATCGAGGCTGCTCGCCAGCGAACTGATCGTGCTGGAAATGGTGGCAAGGTTATTGTTCATTTCCGAAATGCCGCTGGTGTTGGTGATCGTCGCCATCTGGGCGACGAGATCGGCATTGCTGGTGGGGTTGAGCGGGTCCTGCGCCTGCAGTTGCGCGGTCAGCAGGGCCAGAAAGTCGTCCTGATCCAGCGTGTCCTGCGACAGGCGGCTGGTCGAGGTGTCGGTCAGGCTGGAAGCGGTGCCGCTATAGCTGGTGACCCCATTGGTGGTGGAGGAGGTTACTGTGGTCATTTGCCCATCTTCACGGTTTCGAGGAGGAGAGATTTGGCGGTCTGGAGGACCTGCACATTATTTTCGTACATGCGCGCGGTTTCCACCATGTCGACCAGCTCGGCGCTGCTATCGACGGCGGATTCCCACACATCGCCATTTTCATCGGCGAGCGGATGATTGGGATCGTGCCGCTTGGTCGGCTCAGCCTTGGTGGAGACGATATTCTCGACCTTCACCGTGGAGACGCCGGGGCTTTCTGTGACCGACCGGAAAACCGGCTTGATCGCGCGATAAGCCTCGGCCGCGCTGCTGGTGACATTGCCGGCATTGGCCATGTTGGACGCGGTGGTGTTGAGGCGCACGAGCTGCGCCGACATGGCGCGCCCGGCGATATCGAAAACGCTCATGGGATTGTCTGCCATGCTCATTCTCCCTTCAGCGCGCGGGTGATGGTGTTGATCCGCCCTTCCAGGAAGGAAAGGGTGGTGCGGTATTTGACGGCATTTTCGGAAAACAGCGTCTGTTCGGTCGACAGCTCGACCGTATTGCCGTCAAGGCTGGGCTGGATCGGGATGCGATAGCCCATCGAACTGTCGATCGCCTGCTGCACGCTGTTGCCGCCGCTATTCTTGGTGGCGTCGGCGAGCGCGGCTTCGAAGTCGATGTCGCGCGCCTTATATCCGGGCGTCGAAGCGTTGGCGATGTTGGAGGCGAGCAGGTTCAGTCGCTGGGAACGCAGTTCCAGCGCCTTGCCGTGCACACCGAACAGATCAGTTTCCAGACCCATTTTCCGTTTTCACCTTCGTCCCAAAAAAACGACTAAACTTGTCGGGCGCCGTGCCGTTATCCGTGATGGACATGGGGTGGCTCCCGTCTGTGGTGATTAAAGCAAGGGCTGTGCCAATTTGTGGAATTGGCTCAATCCCGTCATTTTTTAAGCGAGTATTTTCCCGGAAACCGGGGGCAAAGGCCGGCACGGCAGGCTTTTGCCGGGGGGCGGCAAAGTTTTGCCGTCTTGGGGATTTGGTAAGATGTGCCGGCTAAAAGGGGGAAATCATGCAGATTCTCTTCAATCTCTTTGATCCCCTGACGCTGGTCTTGATCAGCGCGGGCTGCGTGCTCCTTGCCATCGTCCAGAACGGACTTGGCGCGCTCTGGTCGGCGCTTTCGGCCTTGCCGGTGATGTGGCGCGCGGACCCTGACCGCGACATGCTGCTCGCGCGTGCGACGATGACCAAGGTGGATCATATCGCCAATCTGCGCGGCCTTTCCTGCACCGACAGGGTGCGCGCGGCCAACCCCTTCCTCGCCACCGCGATCCGCAAGCTGGCGGATATGGCGAGCGTCGACAGCTTCGAGATGTGGGCGGAACAGGCGATCTCGGATCGTCGCGCCCGCCATGAGAAAGTGCATAAATTCTGGCTTTCCATCGCCGACAGCGCGCCCGCGCTGGGCATGGCGGGCACGATCATCGGCCTTGTCGGCATGTTCGGCGCGATGAGCGATCCCGCGAAGATCGGCCCGGCCATGGGGCTGGCGCTGCTGACCACCTTCTATGGCCTGGTCATCGCCAATATCATCGCCGCGCCGATCGCCGCGCGTCTCGCCGACCTTTCGGAGCGCGAACTGTTCTGGCAGCGGGAGCTGTGCGACCGGATGCTGCGCGTCGCCCGGCGGGAAACCGCGCCGGTGCGCAGGGCCTCCATTCGCGAAGTGGCATGAGGGCGGGAGGCGGCATGAAGACCGCCGCCTCGGCGCTTACCCGCCGGGGCCGCTGGGCGATCAGCTTCGCCGATCTGTGCCTGCTGTTGCTGGGCTTTTTCATATTGTTGCAGGCGAGCGCGGGCCATCGGCAGGAAATCGTCGATGGGGTGGCCCGGCAATTTGGCGCGCCGCCGGTCCGGAGTGAGAGGATCGGGGCGGTCCAGCTCTTCCAGCCGGGCGAGGCCATTCTTACCCCTGCGGGGATAGCGCGCCTGCGGGTGCTGGCGCATCGCTATGCGGCGGGCAGGGACAGGGTGGAAATACGCTCCATCGGATTTGATCGCTCGGCGAACCGCTTCGACAATTGGGATCTCGCTGCCGCGCGTGCAGGTTCCGTCGCCCGCGCTCTGGTGGGGGAGGGCATTGCCCGCCAGCGCCTTGTCATTCGCGGGCTGGATCAGGAACAGGGCGCGGGGCATTCCGGCCAGATATTGATCTTCACCCTGCGGCCTCCGGAAAAATAATGGCTGTCGGGGAAGGTTGGTAGTAAATGGCACGATTCCTGCTTTATAACCTCCGATGAAGTTCGCCTGTACGGACTTGACGGGAGATTATCTATGATGCGCATCGCCGCAAAGCTGATGCTGCCCCTATTTCTGCTATCGGCCGGGCCTGCCCTGGCCCAGCAACAGCGGTTCGAGAATCTCGACCGGCTCGACAGCCTCGTCGCGATGACGGTGGGGGCGACGATCGGGCAACCGGGCGGCGCCGCCGCGCCGGTGGATCGCCGCCTGCGCCTTGCCGCCTGTCCGGAAATGCCGGATGTGAGCGGCCCGGCCTTTGGCGCGGCGATCGTCCAGTGCAAGTCGATCGGCTGGCGCATCCGCGTGCCGTTGAAGGCGGGGGCGGAGCAGAACGCCGCCAATGCCGCCGCCATGGTGCGCTCCGCCGCTTATGGCCGTGCAGCCATCCCGGCGCGATCGAAGGAGATGCTCATCAAGCGCGGCGACCCGGTGCAACTGGTCGCGGGAGGCGCCAGTTTCATGGTGTCGCGGCAGATGATCGCCGATGAGGACGGGGCCGCGGGCGACATGATCCGCGTGCGCAGCGACTCCAAGGCCGATCCGGTGCTGGCGCAGGTGATGGAAAACGGTATTGTTCGCGTTCCGGGATTTAAAGATTACTGAATTCGGCCGTTATCAGGCGCGATAGTCGAAAAGGATTTGTGACAATGATCAAATCGGTCAGTCAGTCGATCGGATCGCCCGTCGATCTGGCGAAGCTGCGCGAAGGCGGCAAGACCAAGGCTGCGTCCTCCGTGGCGGACAGCCTGCTCAGTGCCGGTGCCTCGGAAAGCAGCGCGGCGACGCCTTCTGCCCGGATGGCGGCCACCGGCGCGCCGGTGGACACCGACAAGGTGGCTGCGATCAAGGATGCGATTGCTTCCGGCAATTATCCGGTCGATGCCGATGCCATTGCAGAGCGCATGATCGCGCTGGATCTGGGCGAATAGGCATGTCCGGCGAGCAGGTGCAGACATTGCATGCCGCCTTTGCCGATTTGTGCCTGGCGCTGGAAAGCAAGGACGCGGCGCGGATGCTCGGTGCCGGAGAGGCGATGCGCCTCGCCTGCGAGGCCGTGTGGCAGAATGCAGCGCAGGGCGTGGATGCCGAAGCGCGGGCGGTGCTGGAAAATCTTCTGCCGAAGATCGAAGAGGCGCGGCTGCATATCAACCTTGCCGCCGATGATGTGCGTCAACGCATGGCGATCCTGGCGCAGCAAGGGGTCGGCGGGGCGACCAGTCTCTACGCCCGCTAAGGCATAGCTCTGGTTGGGACGGATCGGGTGATCCGAAGCGTGGACCTTATGGGTCTGCGCTTTTTTTCGTTGCCGCCCCCGTTGAGGATATCCTGATCGTAAAAACTGGCATGGTTATTGCTTTATTACCACTGTCAGTTTTCAAGGGTAGGGAATGTCCGCTTTTTCCGATTTATCTGTTGGCAATAGCACTCGGGGTCGCGTCACCAACGCGATCGCGATGGCGAGTCAGCGCACGGGAATGGATTTTGCCTATCTGCTGGGGCAGGCGAAGATCGAGAGCAGCCTCAATCCCACCGCCAAGGCGGCCACATCCTCGGCCAAGGGGCTATATCAGTTCCTCGACCAGAGCTGGCTGGCGGTGATCGACCAGCATGGCAGCGAATATGGGCTGGGCTGGGCGGCGGACGCGATCCAGCGCGGCTCCAACGGCCGCTATTATGTGTCTGATCCCACCGTGCGGCAGCAGATACTCGACCTGCGCAACCACCCGGAAACCGCCTCTGTGATGGCGGCCGAGCATGCCTCCGACAACAAGGCCTATCTGGAAAGCCGCCTTGGCCGCGAGGCGGAGTCGGTGGACCTTTATCTCGCGCATTTCCTGGGCGTGGGCGGGGCGACCAAGTTCCTGGCCGCCTATGACGCCAACCCCTATGCCAGCGCGGCATCGATGTTCCCGTCGGCGGCGGCGGCCAATCGCTCGATCTTCTACGATAAATCCGGCAATCCGCGCAGCTTTGCCGATATCCGGCAAAAATTTGCCGCCAAGCTGGAAAGCGGCGTCGAAAGTGCCCTTGCCGGTACAGGCAGCGGCGGTTCGGGGTGGAGCGCGGCAAGCGCCGACATTCCTGCCGGCCAGACCGTGCAGCCCGCCGATTATGTCCGCGTCGAAACCGAGCGGCTTCAGCAATCCTCGCAAAGCCTGACGGAGGATGACCTCCTGCGTCCGCAACCGGCGACCGCCCGGCTCGCCTATCTCATGCTCGCTACCTTCGGAAGGTAAGACCTAAAATGACCCGTACAGAAGTGAACGGCAAAGTCTGGATGAACACGGCAAAAGGCGCGGTGCTGCCGCTGGCCACTTTGCTGATGGTCATGTTCATGGTCGTGCCGGTGCCGTCGTTCCTGCTGGACATCGGTTTCATCGGCAATATCACGATCAGCCTTGCCGTGCTGATGGTGGCGCTCAACGCGGCCAGGCCGCTCGACTTTTCGAGCTTTCCGACGGTGCTGCTGTTCGCGACCCTGATGCGTCTCGCGCTCAACGTCGCCTCGACCCGCGTGGTGCTGGTCGACGGGCATAATGGGCCGGACGCGGCGGGCCATGTGATCGAATCCTTCGGCAACTTCCTGATCGGCGGCGACTATGTGGTCGGCATCTTCGTGTTCGCGATCCTGATGGTCATCAACCTCGTCGTCATCACCAAGGGTGCGGGCCGCGTGTCGGAAGTGTCCGCGCGCTTCACCCTCGACGCGATGCCCGGCAAGCAGATGGCGATCGACGCCGACCTCAATGCCGGTCTGCTCAGCCCCGAAGAAGCCAAGAAGCGCCGCGCCGAAGTCGCGACCGAGGCGGATTTCTACGGTTCGATGGACGGTGCGAGCAAGTTCGTGAAGGGCGATGCCGTCGCGGGCATCCTCATCCTGATCATCAACATCGTCGGCGGCATCATCCTCGGTACGGTCAGCCATGGCCTGACGCTCGCTGACGCCGCGCAGACCTATATCATCCTCGCCATCGGCGACGCGCTGGTCGCGCAGGTGCCCGCGCTGGTCCTCTCGATCGCGGCGGCGAGTATCGTTACCCGCGTCAACAGCGAGCTTGACCTCGGCGGCCAGATCGCCAACCAGTTCGGCAGCGGCAAGGCGTGGACGCCGGTTGCTGCGATCCTCGGCATCCTCGGCGTCATTCCGGGCATGCCGCATCTCATCATCCTGCCGGTTGCCGCGCTGTGCGGTTTCGTCGCCTGGCGCCTGCGCAAGGCCGCCAAGGTCGAGGCCGAAGCCGCCGCCGCGCCGCCCGCGCCGGAACCGGAAAACCCGGCCAAGATCGACTGGTCGGACGTGTCGGACGGCGCGGTGCTGGGGCTGGAGGTCGGCTATGCGCTGATCCCGCTGGTCGATGACCGCAAGGGCGCGCCGCTGATGGCCCGCATCACCGGCATCCGCAAGCAGCTGTCGCGCGAACTGGGCTTCGTTGTGCCGCTGGTGCGGGTGAAGGACAATCTTTCGCTCGAACCCCATGGTTATCGCATCACCATCGGCGGCGTCATCGTCGGCGAGGACGAGGTATGGCCCGACGATCTGCTCGCGCTCGACAGCGGCGCGCTGGAAGGCACGGTGCCGGGCCGCCCGGTCAAGGACCCGACCTTCGGCCTCGATGCCGTCTGGATTCGCCCGGAAAAGCGCAGCGAGGCGGTGGTCGCGGGCTATACCGTGGTCGATCCCTCGACCGTGGTGGCGACCCACCTCAACCAGCTGATTGCGATGAACGCATCGGAAATGTTCGGCATGGACGAAGCGCGCAAGCTGATCGACAATCTGAAGGAAATGGCGCCGCAGCTGGCCGATGGCCTGACGCCCGCGCTGCTGAACCTCGCCCAGATCACCGCGCTGTGCCGCGCGCTGCTGACCGAGGGGATTCCGCTCAAGGATTTCCGCCGCATCTGCGAAGCGATGATCGACGCCTTCCGCCCGGACATGAACCCCGACCAGCTGGTCGAGGCGGTACGCCAGCGCATCGGGTCGCTGATCATCCAGACGCTGGTGCCGGTGAAGATGCCGCTGCCGGTCATCACGCTCGACGGCGATCTGGAAGGGCTGCTCGCGCAGGCGATGCGGGTTTCGGGCGATGCCCGCCATCCGATCGAACCGGCGCTGGCCGGGCGCATCACCGAGGCGGTGATCCATGGCGCGCGGCCGCTGATGGCCGAGGCGCGCAATTTCGCCATCGTCACCTCGCCGCTGGCGCGCCGCGCGCTCGCCCGTCTGTTCCGGCCGCATCTGCCCGAAACGCCGGTGTTGTCCTTCCTCGAAATCCCGGATGGCAAGCCGGTCGAGGTGGTCGCGGTGGTCGGCGGCGCGGACAAGGGGCGGCCCAAGCATGATCCGCTTCCCGGTGCACCCGGCGGGCAGCGGGAAAGAATTGCCTAATCATTTTCGGGTAAACGACGATTCGTGGGATAAGGGACTGATTTCAACATGTTCATGAACCGGATTGCAGCGGATGGAGAGGCGCTGACCTATGGCCGTGGAGGCCGGTCCTCGCCCAGCCCGGAGCAGCTGGCGCGGCAATATATGCCGTTGGTGCGCAAGATCGCCTGGCATGTGCATGGTCGCGTTTCCAACGCGATCGATATCGAGGATCTCCTCCAGATCGGCATGGTCGCTCTGGTCGAGGCCGCCAATGGCTTTGAAGATCGCGGGCTGGGCTTCGCTTCCTATGCGCAGATGCGCATCCGCGGCGCGATGATCGACACGCTGCGGCGGCAGGCGACCATATGCCGATCGGCCATGGCCAAGCGCAAGAAGCTGGGCGAGGTCCGGGCGCGGCTGGAGCAGCGGCTGGGGCGGGCGGCCACCGAAGTCGAGATGTCGAGCGAGATGGAGCTTGCCCCCGGCGACTATCGCGAAATGGTCGACGCCGCCGAGATGGTGCAGCAGCAGAGCATGGACGAGGTCTATTCCGACCAGTCGATGTGGTTCGCCGATGTCGAGGAGCGCGCCGATGAACGGCTTGAACGCGAAGCGCTCAAGACCATGCTCGCCAGGGGCATCCGCCAGTTGCCCGAGCGCGAGGCGATGGTGCTCCAGCTCTATTTCGTCGAGGAGATGAACCTGGAAGAGATCGGCGCGACGCTGGATATCGGCGCGGCGCGGGTGTGCCAGATCAAGAAGGCGGCGCTCGACAAGCTGCGTATTTTGTTGCGCGAATGGGACGATTGATCCCGTCCCGCTTCGGCGGGGGGGATCAGATGAATTGAACGGGCATAGGGGCCGGGCATTGACCAGAGCAATGTCCGGCCCCTATGCCTTTGGGAATGACGGGCAGGAAGATATTCAAGGGCAAGGGCGCGTGGATTTTCGCGGGCGCCATCGCGGTGGTGGTGGCGCTGACCTTCGGCGTCATGCTGAAGGGCATCGTCCGTTCTGCTCTGGAGGGGCCTCGGCCGCCCGCGCAGTCGGCAGGCAAGGAGGAGGCGCCCGCAGGCGCGGCCGGACTCGCGCCACCGGGCACGGAGCCTTCGCGGCAGGTGAAGGCGGCGGCGCATTCGATTGCCGACAGCTTCCGGGTGAAGCGGGTGCTCCAGTTCGAGGGCCCCTTCCGCCATGGCGATTATCATTGGGATGACAAGGATGTGCCGGCCGGGCCGTTGGTGATCACGGTCGATCTCAAGGCGCAGACCCTTTCGGTCTTTCGCGCAGGCTATGAAATCGGCACCGCCGTTATCCTATATGGCGCGACCGACAAGCCCAGCCCGCTCGGCGTCTTTCCCATTTCGGAAAAGGATGCCGATCATTTTTCCAGCACCTATAATAATGCGCCCATGCCCTATATGCTGCGCCTGACGAGCGATGGCGTGGCGATCCATGGCAGCGACGTCAAATGGGGCAATGCGACCCATGGCTGCATCGGCGTGCCCACGCCCTTCGCCCAAAAATTATTCGGCGTCGCCCAACTGGGCGATCCGGTCATCATCACCAATGGCAAGATGATGCAGGTGGGCTGATCCGATCAGCTGTTCCGGCAATGCCGGGGGGAAGCTGGACCGGTCAGGCCACGGCGAAGGAGGGCGGGCGGCTGTCCGTTTGGATCGGTGCAGCGCATCGGAAGGCTGCTTGCGGCGCAGCCATGGGGATGCGTGGCCCATCAGGTCTGAGAAATGCTGATCGATCAGTTCGACATCCAGCCGGTCCTTGGGGCGTCCTGAAAAATTCTTGCGGTCACGAACGATCCACGGCGCAACAAATTTCTGGCCGAGATAGCGAATGTGCAGGCCCGGATGGGTGAGGATCTCGCTGTCGGTGAAGGTCGTCCCGCCGGACTTGCGATGATAGTTTTCAGTCACGAGATCGACGCCATTGCCGAATTGCGTCACGCCCGGACCAAAGCGTCTGGCGCGCAGGTCGTTGGGAATCGTGAAATCGATATCCGTGGTCAGCCGCACGCCAAGCGGCTCCAGAATGCCGCTGCCCGCGATCACGGCATCCTCGCTGTCAATCTGTAGCGATTTGAGCGTCGATTTATAGGTGGTGAGCGCGTCGAGCAGGAAATCCCGGGGACGGGCGCTGGTGCGATACTTCGCCCAGTGCAGATTGTCGGGATTGAACAGCGTCGCTGCCATATGGCGTGCCTCGTTCGGGCTGTCGGCGATATGAAGCGTGATGAACTTGTCGGCGGCAATCTTGCTGGAATATTTCTGCCGCAGGGTCTTTTTCAGATGCTCGACGATCGACCCATATTGCCCGGCAAGCTCCATCGGGACGATGGCGCATCCGACCCGCAGGAAACTGGGGTAAGGGGCCAGAAAGGACAGCTTGCGATGGATGTGGTCGAAGCCATGGCGGAAATCGTCGACGTCATGGGAGTAGACGTCATAAATCAGCGATTCATAGGCGGGCCGGTTCGACGCCGGAAAGGCGAGGTCGACATGACCGGCCACCGGGAAAATCTGGTTTATTTCCTGCGTCATCTCGTCCCAGCTATCGATCGCCGGCGCCCACATGATGAAGGGAATGGCGACGGCGGGAAGCAGGGAAACAACGCCTTCAAGCAGGCGCAACTGTTCCGGCTTGGTGAAGCCGTTCGAGGCGAACCAGGAGAAATTCCAGGGCAGACCGGGATCGTCGACCCGCTCGAATTGCGGAACGACATCCAGCGCCAGCGCGCAAGCCAGGCGATGCGAGCCGTTGAGCGGGAGATTGTTCGCACCGATCGGGATCGGATGCGTTTCGTCAAAGCCACGACGCTCCATGGAGGCAAGCAACTGTCTGGCGGCAAGCACATAGTCGTCCGTCGAGTTTTTCTGGACGGCGCTGAAGCGGCTTGCGGGTTCCTTGCCGCCGGTGCGGGCGTTGATATGGCGGCGATACATCCATTCGATCCGATAGTCGCTGACTTCGGAAATCAGGGATCGAAAATAGAGATATTTCAATATGACATCGAGTCTGTGCTCAATCATCAGCATATCCTTCGGGTGAAGCGGCAGGCCGGATTTCACAAATGGTCACAGCAGGGGACATGGCGCCTTCGCGCTATCCCGCCTGCAATTGGAGGGCGGGAGGGGGCGATGCATCCACGCTTGCCGCAAGGCCATCCAGATAGATGTCGGCGGTATCCAGCGCTTCGCGGATGGTCACGTCCATGTCGAGATAGCGGTAGGTTCCCAATCGCCCGACGAAGGTGATGTTCCTTTCCTGCCGGGCGCGCTCGACATAGCGATTGAGCTGGTCCTGCTCCTCGCTGAGCCGGATGGGATAATAGGGGATGTCCTCCGTCCCGCAGGCCCGCGAATATTCCCGGTAGCACAGGCTCTTGTCATGCTGTTCCCATGGCGCGAAATGCTTGTGCTCGGTGATGCGGGTATAGGGCACCTCCGGGTCGGCATAGTTCATCACCGCGCAGCCCTGATAATCCCCGTCATAGCGGAACGTCTCGAAATCGAGCGTACGATAGCCGAGACGGCCGAACTGATGATCATAATATTCGTCGATCGGGCCGGAATAGAAGATATGGTCGAAGGCTGCGGCGTCCTGCCGGTTGAAGCGGGTTTTCAGCCGCACCTCGATGGCGGGATGGTCGAGGATGCGGTCCACCATCGCGGTATAGCCATTTTCCGGCATGCCCTGAAAACGATGGAAGAAATAATTATCGTCATAGGTGAAGCGCACCGGCAGGCGCTTCAGGATGCTGGCGGGCAACTGATCGGGCGCGCAGCCCCATTGCTTGACGGTATAGCCCTTGAGAAACGCCTCATAGAGGTCACGGCCGACGAACTGGAGCGCCTGTTCCTCGAAGGTGCGCGGTTCGCCGGCGCCTGCCGGGCTTTCCGACAATGAGGCGATGAACGCCTTCGCTTCGTCCGGGCGCAGGGTCTTGCCGAAGAACTGGTTGATCGTGTGCAGGTTGATCGGCAGCAGATAGACCTTGCCCGCCGAGGTCGTCTTGACCCGGTTCACATAGGGCATGAACCGTTCATAGCGGTTGACATAGGTCCACACTTCCTCGTCATCGGTGTGGAAGATGTGCGGCCCGTAGACATGCACCATGACGCCCGTTTCCTCGTCGCGCCGGGTGTGGCAATTGCCCGCGATATGATCGCGCTGGTCGATGACGATCGCGCGGTGCCCGGCCTCTGCGAGGCGGCGGGCGATGACGGCACCGGAAAGGCCCGCGCCTACGATCAGGACGGTTCTGGTCATGCCCGCGCTCCGTTTCAGATGAACTGGCCCATATAGGCAGGAATGTCGAAGATCGCGTCGCCCGGCCGGGCGGAGCCGCCAAAGGCCGGGTCGATCCGCAGCCAGGCGCGGATGTCCTTTTCATCCTCGTCCGGCGCGGGAAGGTCGCGGGTCAGCCGGGCGCGGGACTGCGGGGGCAGCAGGTCCAGCAGGTCATCGGCCACATTGGGATCGACGATCACGGGCTGCGTGCTGAACTCGCCCGCTTCGGTCGCCGCCATCGTCGCCCCGGCGAGGCCCGCGATCATGTCGATCGACATGCCGTTGATCTCCACCGGATGATAGGCCGACATGCGGTGATAGAGGATATAGGCCGCGACCCAGTTCTTTGATTGGATGAGCAGGCGCAGCGCGACCGACTGGCGGATCTTCATGAAGTTCATGATCGATTCCGCGACGCTCTTGCGGTCGAAGATTTGCGACTGGCCCTTACGCCACATTTGCGAGGCGATATATTCGAGGCCGCCGCGATAGGTATCCCACTGGAACATGCATTCGGAATTGCCCTGCTGCACGCGCGGGTCCTCGAAGGCGACGGTCACGCGCGCGAAGGGGGCAGGGAGGAAGAGCACGTCGCCCTTGTCCAGCGCGCGGGCGGTATAGAGGAAGGCCCAGAAGATGAACGGCGTGCCGCTCGATACCGACTGCGCGAGGATGTCGCGGCGGACGATGAGAAATTCCGGAAAGACATGCTTGTCGAGGATGAGATAGAGCAACTGCTCGAAGTCGCCGCGCGCGATCCGCTTCGGCCCGTCCAGCCGGTAAAAGGGGTTGAGATCGCCGCCGCCGGGGCGTGCGTCCACCAGCATCCACGGCGCCTGTATCATGCCGATGCCGCTATCGGCCTCCATCAGCGCAAGATATTCGACCACCTTTTCCGGGATCAGCAGATCATCGTCGCCAAGAAACAGCGCATAGCGCCCGCGCGCGCGGCGCATCGCATAGGCATAGTTGCTGACGAAGCCGGAATTTTTGGTGCGCCGCCAGGCGCTGACCTCGGGTTCGTCCGCAAGGCTGTCGAGATAGGCGGCGGTGCCGTCGGTGGAGCAATCGTCCACCACGACAATTTCGAAGGCAATGCCCAGCCGCCGGAATTCCCGCAGGTGGAAGCTGACGTTCCGCTCCAGCAGGAAGTCGCGATTATAGGTGGGCACGCAAATCGAAAGAAGCGGTTCGGTATCGGGCATGGTGACGGCCTGTCGCTGCATTTTTCAAGATCAGACCGGACATTGGAAGAAAAAGTTTAACGAACTGATAACCCTGTTATTTAAGTTTTTCGGCGGGAGAGGGGGCGCCGCCAAGGAACAGGGGCGGCAACCCTTGCGGTTCCCGCCCCTATCCTTTCCGTCATTGTTCCGCCGGTCGGCGCTTATTCGACGCTGAGATCGGCCGGGGCCAGCCCCTTAAGAAAGCGATCATAGGCCTTGTCATAGCCTGTCTCGATATGGCGCACGAAGCGTTCGGTATCGAACAGCGGCGTGGTCAGGCGATTGGCGGCAAGCCTGCCGCGCAGGTCCGCCAGCTTTTCGGGATGGGTGGCGAGATCGAGCGCCAGCGCCTCATAGTCCGCCGATGTGGTGGTGATGAGTTCGGGCAGGCCGATCGCCTGTAGCAGGCTGGCGGCGACGCGCGCGGCAAAGCCCTGCCCCATGCGCGTCAGCACCGGCAGGCCGCCCCACAGGGCGTCGCTGGCCGTGGTGTGGGCATTCACGTTGAAGGTGTCGAGGAACAGATCGGCCAGTTGCTGGCGGGCCAGATGCAGGTCCACCCCGATCGGCGCGGCAAAGACGATGCGCGAGGGGTCTATGCCGCGTTTCTCCGCCTCGCGGCGTAAATTGGTCTCCGCCCAGGGATTGGTCTTGAGCAGCCAGAGCACGCTGCCGTCGACCTTGTGCAGCAAGCGCATCCAGATGTCATATTCCTCCGGCGTGATCTTGTAGCTGTTGTTGAAGCAGGCAAAGACGAAGGCGTCTTCCGGCAGGTTCATTTCCGCGCGGCTGATCGGCCTTTCCGACAGGGCGCGATGATTGTCGTTGGCCTGATAGCAGTCGGGCAGATAGAGGATGCTTTCCGAATAATGGGCGCGCTGTTCGGGCGGCACGACGATCCGGTCGGCGATCATATAGTCGATGAAATCCGCGCCGCTGGTGCCGGGATAGCCGAGATAGGCGATCTGCACCGGCGCCGCGCCATGGGCGAAGATGCCCAGCCGCACATCCCGCGTATGGCCCTTGAGGTCGATCGCGATGTCTATCCCGGTCTTGCGGGCGAGGGCGGCAACCTCTCCGTCCTGCATCTTCTGCACGTCATGAAAGGCGTCGAACAGCGGATGATAGGCGCTGCTGTCCTTTTCCCCATAGGAAAAGGCGTGGATTTCAAAGCGATCGCGATCATGCAGTTCCACCATGCGGCGGAGCAGGAACATGGTCGCGTGATGATATATATCCGATGTGAAATAGCCGATGCGCAGCTTTTCCGGCCGGGCGGCCGGGGGCGCGAAGGCGGGGCGTTCGCGCTTCTTGACGATCGAGGCCGTATAGCGTTCCGACCGGATCCGGTGGCGCGCCGGGGAATCCTCGGTGGCCAGCATCCGCCAGGGGGGAATGGGCGCGCCTTCGACGCCGATGGCGCGTACGCGGGCCGCTTCCCGCTCAGTGGCCTCCCAGTCGCAGATATGGGCCTGCTGGTGCAGCATCAGGCTCCACGCGATGCTGTCCTCGGGACGGGCGGCGACCGCGCGTCCATAGGAAAGGATGGCCTCGTCGCGCAGCTCGAAATCCAGCAGCACATTGCCGAGCGCCTTATGGGCCTCGCCATTATTGGGATCGTGGACGATCGCGCGTTCCAGGCTCATGATCGCCTCGGGCTTCTTCCCCTGAACGCTCAAGGTCAGGCCCATGTTGAAATGCGCCCGCGTATGGTTGGGCTGGAAGGTCAGGGCCTGATTATAATAGGAAATCGCCTTGTCGTGCTGCCCCAGTTCATGGAAGCTGTTGCCCAGGTTGATATAGGCATCGGCCCAGTCCGGTTTCAGTTTGATCGCGTTCTGCAATGTCGCGATGGCCAGATCATATTCCCCCAGTGCCTGATAGAGCGCGCCCAGATTATTATAGGGGGGATGATAGGTAGGCTGGCGCGCGATGGCCTCGCGATAGCTTGTTATGGCTTCCCCCGCCCGTCCCAGCTTCTGGAGGGCGACCGCCAGATTGAAATGCGCTTCGGCGTTTTCGGGCTGGAGCGTGGCGGCCTCGCGGAAATGGAGGGCGGCCTGTTCGGACTGCTGTCCGGCATGGTAGATGCGGCCGATCGTATCATGCAGCAATGCCGAACCGGGGAAAGTCTCCAGCAGTTCCTTGCCCTTGGCGATCGCCTCTTCCTGCCGCCCGTTGTTGCACAGCGCGAGCAGCAGGTCGGCCACATGCGCGGGCGGATCGCCCGCTGTGCGGGGACGCGCGGGAGCATCGCTATTCTGCTGCAACTGGGCAAGCCCCTGATGCGCGCGCGCATTTTTCGGGAATTGCAGCAGCACGCCTTCGTAAAGCTGCCGCGCGGCATCATATTCCCCGCGCTTCACATGGCGCTTTGCGTTCATGAAGATGGTTTCAAGCGGCTTGCCCATAAGGTCCCCAAGGCTAAGATATGAAAGCTGGTTAACGACGTGCTGGCTAAGAAAGCGTTAACCAGAAGGCGCGGCTGCCACGGTGAACTTGTGGCCGATATTATTGCGGCAATGGAGGATGGTGCCGCTTGGGTCGGTATGGATGACGTCGATCCAGTTGCCATCGGACCAGAGGATCATCGCGTTCTCTTCCGCGCCGTTGACGATGCGCCACGACCCGCCGGCGATGCCGTTTTTCATTACCCCGCCTTCGGGCGTGAAGCGGACTTCGCTGCCGTCCACCCATCGCCAGGAATGGAACAGGAATGGAGGCAGGTGCGATGCCGAGGCTTCCGGCGGCTGGGAAAGCAGGGAGAGCAGGAAGCTGGTGGTGGACCGGAGCCTGTCGACATCGGCATGGACGTCCCGCATCATCGCGCGGCTGTAATCCGTCGGCCTTGCCTTGTGCGGGGCATAGCCCCACCAGACATTATGCAACTCACGCAGCTGGTTCGGGCGCATGGTGCGGGGCGTATCGCGCGTTTTGACCGGCGCGCCGCGGAACAGGCAATCCCAGAAGCTTTCGCTGATGAATGTGTCGAAGCTGACCTGATAATAGCCCGTTGCCGTTTCCTCGGCCTCTTCGGGAAAGAAGAGCGGGCAGACGGGCGGGATCATCCGGTGGGATGGCTTGCCGAAAAATTGCGCTTCTTGCAGCAGGCCGGAGGAGATGCCGAAAAACTCGGCGGGCCTGTCCGAACAGAGGAGGTCATAGCTGTTCGCGTCGGAAATGCGGAAAGACCGGCTCACATTTTTAAGGGCCAGGATTTCCCGGGCCATATGGTGCTGATCGGCTTTGGGATGGCGCAGATAGACGATATCCCGCTGGGCAAGGTCTTCGGCCAGATCGGCAATCACCTCGTCCAGCCGCAAATAGCTTTGCCCCACGACGATGCTGGCGTCGTCGGCAGTCTGGCCGACATAATAGAGGGGCGGAAGCTCATCCTGCTTTGGGCGATGCCAATGCACATAGCGTTCCGTATGCCGCCAGGACGCGGCAAGCAGCAGCGCCTCGCTCTGGATATCGGTCCTGCTCATCGTCGCGGAAGCCAGCACGGCATTGATCGCGTCGGAATTGCTGCGCATCGCCACCAGCACATCGGGCAGGAAGCGCAGGGGAGAAATCCGGACATCGATATAGGTGATGCCCAGCTCGGTCAGGAAGGATTGCAGGCCCGGCGAGGCCTCATAGGATATATAAACGCATTCCGGATCGATATAACGCTGCAACAATCCCTTCATGTCCTCGCTGAGGGCGGCATATTGCAGGGTCCAGTCGAGCGTTTCGTTCGCCGGGCTGGCCAGGATTTCCGGCTGCATCAGCAGGCCGTCATCCCACATCATGCGCCGTACGCTGGGCCGGGCGGGTTCGGGCAGAAGGTGCTGGAAAGGGACCTTCAGCAGGTCGTAGAAAAATTCCTTGGCAGGCCAGAAGGCATGACGCAGCACATCGTCAATGAAAGCTACGGCGGGCGCGCGACTGCGCTCCTTCACCGGCATGTCGGTTTGCAAAAGACTGTCCATCGTCATTCCCTCAGCCGGGCGGCGCGGAAGCGCGGCCTTCACCATGTGCGAGATACGGGCGCGGCTTCATGGGCCGGCCTTTCGCCCGTTGGTATCTCGTTAAGGTTAACGAAATTTAAATTCGTTCGCCGCTAACCCTGCGGAAAGATTGAGCAAGGCGTCCGTTCACGGCGCCGGCGAAAACCGCGTTTGTGGAGGCGATTGATGAAAATGGATGTGATTGTAGAGGACGGACAGGCGGCGCTGGACGCCATTCTGGCCAGCTTCACCGAGACGCCGGCCTTTACCCCCGAACAACTGGAGGGCAGCTTCTGGCGCCTGTTCGATATCAGCGGGCGGCTGCTCTCCCCGTTCATGGTGCTGGCGCCGCAGGGGCTGGTCGGCAATCCGGGCACGGGCGCCGTCGATCTCTGGCAGATCGTTAACGGGCAGCTCTGCTTTACCGCCGGGAACGGCACGCCCTCGGTGATCTTCAAGCATGTGCGCAGGGATGAAGAGGGCCGGATCATCAACTTCGCGGGACGCGGCATCATCGACGGCGTGGAGGCGCTGTATCTCCTTCGCGCGGTGGAGCATCCGGAGCATCCGCTTTACGCCACCCCGGCCAGCGCGCCCCGCAGCGCCACCTTCCTCAAGCAGAAGCCGGCGGGCACGCTGCGGCCCAATCTCGTCGTCCTGCCCGCCGGGCCGGAATCGCTGCACGACCGCTGGTTCGAGGATTTCAGCACCATGCCGCTCACGCGGAACTGGGATTTGTGCATCGGCTGGTATGGGCAGGATCGGCCGGACATGGGTATGGAATGCGACTATCTCGCCCATATTCCGCAGACGAAGAAATTCCGCCTGATCCATGATCTCTTCCATGCGGATAGCCCCCTGTGGAATTATGAGGCGATCTGGCTGCCGGATGATGATTTGCTGGCCACCGGCAACGGTATCAACCGGATGTTCCATCTGTTCCGCAAATTCGGCCTCGACCTCGGCCAGCCCTCGCTGCTGGAGGGGGAGGATTGTTTCCCCAACCATCCGGTGACGATCCGCCGCGCGGGGAGCGATGTGCGTTATGAGCCTTTTGTGGAAATCATGTGCCCGGTGTTCAGCCGCCGCGCGCTGAAAATCTGCATCGGTTCGATGCGCGACGTGGAATCGGGCTATGGCCTCGATCATCTCTGGCCCGCTTTCCTCGGCCATCCGCGCGGCCGCATGGGCATTATCGACGGATCGGCGGTAATCCACACGCGGCCCATCGGCTTCAGCTATGATATCCGCCGCGCGATCCATGAGCAGCAGGAAGTATGGAAGGCCTATAACCACAGCATGCGCCGGATCGACGGGGTCGTTTAACCCGCTTTTCCTGTATCTTTACCGCGCCTGCCAGAGCGCGCCGTGTCACCCCGACCCGGCGCGCTTTTCTTTGGCGCGCGCGCTTTACAGGCCGGAGGGCGGGGCGGCGAATTGGGGTGGGGCGGATATGGCCTTCCTTGTCACCCTGAACATGGCGGGCGGTGCTGGCCATCGGCGGAGGTTCATTATGCCGGATTGGCCTGTGACCTGGATGGGTGGCCTGTGATCGGTCGCCTGTGGGGCCTGATGGAGGCTGAAACAGGTCCGGCATGACGAAGGGAGCGCCGTCCCCTTTGGCCGAAAGTGGCCCTTGCGGAACCGGCGCTGCGCCCATCGCGTGACGGCCCATCACCATGGCGGTCCGGGATGGTGATGGGCGGCCCGGCTTAACGGCAGCTGCGGGCATGCCGGTCTGGCCGCAGGCAAAGAAAAGACCCCCGCTCCAAAACAGGAACGGGGGTCTCTCATGCTGGCAGGAAGCAGGACCTGTTTCCGGCCTGTCCATTATAGGAAAGCCCCTTCGCCACGTGGGGGACTGAGTTGTGCCGAAGGGGCGTTGACCGGTGGCGACATGGACAGGCCGCCATCGGTCAAAGGGGTAAGTCCGCTTAGCTGATCAGCTTGAGGACGTTCTGCTGCGTCTGGTTCGCCTGGGCGAGCATCGCGGTCGATGCCTGGCTGAGGATCTGCGACTTGGCGAGGGCTGTGGTTTCAGCCGAGAAGTCGACATCCTCGATGCGCGATTTCGCTTCGGTGAGGTTGGTGACGGTCGCATCGATATTGTTGATGGTGGCGGTCAGGCGGTTCTGGCTGGCGCCGAGCGCGGCACGCTTGCTGGCCACGTCGGTCAGCGCCGACTGGAGCGTGTCGAGGGCCGCCGATGCGCCGCTCTGGGTCGTCAGGTCGATGCTGTCGATGCCGATGCCGCTCGCGGTGGCGTCGACGGTGCTGATGGAAATGGTGTCGCTGGAGCCGGTGCCGACCTGGATGTCGATGCTGCCCGAGCTGTTCAGCAGGCTGACGCCGTTGAAGTTGGTCGAGCTGGCGATCTGGGTGACCTGGGCGATCAGGGCGTCGGATTCCGCGGCGATCGCCACGCGGTCGTCGGAGGTGACGGTGCCGTTCGCCGACTGGACGGCCAGTTCGCGGACGCGCTGGACGATATCGCTGATCTGACCGAGGGCGCTTTCCGCCGTCTGGGCGAGCGAGATGCCGTCATTGGCGTTGCGCGATGCGGTGGTCAGGCCGTTGATCTGGGCGGTCATCTTGGTGGCGATGGCGAGGCCCGCCGCGTCGTCCTTCGCGCTGTTGATGCGCTTGCCCGACGACAGGCGCTCCATCGAGGCCGCGAGCGAGTTGCTGGCGTTGGTCGAAGCGGTGTTGGCCTTCATCGCCGAAATATTGGTGCCGATAACAGTCATGGTTCAGTCCCCTTAAGCTTGTTAAGTTCCCCGTGCCGCCGGGCTTTCCAGCGGCCTCATGGGGAATAACGACAAAGCGGGCGGGGCCTTTAGGGCAGAGATGAATTTTTTGGATAAAATTTGATTTACCATTGAAAAATCCTGATTTTCTGCGGTTTTCGGGCGCAAAAAAAGCCCCCGTTCCGAAACTGGAACGGGGGCCGTTCTTGGCAAGAGGGCAGGGACTGCTCCCTTGCCGGTCCATTTTGGGGAAGCCCCTTCGCCACGTGGGGGACTGAGTTGTGCCGAAGAGGCGTTGACCGGCGGCGGCATGGACAGGCCGCCACCGGTCAAAGGGGTAAGCCGATTAGCTGATCAGCTTGAGGACGTTCTGCTGCGTCTGGTTCGCCTGGGCGAGCATCGCGGTCGATGCCTGGCTGAGGATCTGCGACTTGGCGAGATTGGTGGTCTCGGCCGAGAAGTCGACATCCTCGATGCGCGATTTCGCTTCGGTGAGGTTGGTGACGGTGGCATCGATATTGTTGATGGTGGCGGTCAGACGGTTCTGGCTGGCGCCGAGCGCGGCGCGCTTGCTGGCCACGTCGGTCAGCGCCGACTGGAGCGTGTCGAGGGCCGCCGACGCGCCGCTCTGGGTCGAAAGGTCGATGTTGTCGATGCCGAGGCCGCTCGCGGTGGCGTTCACGGTGCTGATGGAAATGGTGTCGCTGGAACCGGTGCCGACCTGGATGTCGATGCTGCCCGAGCTGTTCAGCAGGCTGACGCCGTTGAAGTTGGTCGAGCCGGCGATCTGGGTGATCTGGGCGATCAGGGCGTCGGATTCCGCGGCGATCGCGGTGCGGTCGTCGGAGGTGACGGTGCCGTTCGCCGACTGGACGGCCAGTTCGCGGACGCGCTGGACGATATCGCTGATCTGGCCGAGGGCGCTTTCCGCCGTCTGGGCGAGCGAGATGCCGTCATTGGCGTTGCGCGATGCGGTGGTCAGGCCGTTGATCTGCGCGGTCATCTTGGTGGCGATGGCGAGGCCTGCCGCGTCGTCCTTCGCGCTGTTGATGCGCTTGCCCGACGAGAGGCGCTCCATCGAGGCCGCGAGCGAGCTGCTGGCGCTGGTCGAAGCGGTGTTCGCCTTCATCGCCGAAATGTTAGTACCGATAACAGTCATATATTTCCCTTTCTGCGTACGTGGATCGCGGCCGGGGGGCTGTGGCGACCTCAAGCACGATAACGGAAGGGCTGACCCCCGTTTTAGGGCAGGGCGGCGCAGAAAAATGCAGCAGGGGATGAAAGGAGCGGCGCGGGCACCGTTCCTCGCGCGCGCGACGCGGCAGATACGGCAAGAAGCGGCATTTTTTTAACGGTGCGGGACAAGGTTAAGGACGATTTTGCCGGAGGCTTTTCCGCCAAAAGGGCGATCCGATAGGTGATTTTATCAAAAAAATCACATATAAATCAATATGTTAAATTAGAATTTCCGCTTTTTGCCGCAGACGGAAAAAAATTGCCGTTCCGGCGGCCATTCCTGCTTTTGTTAACCATATACTAAGTGTTTGGCCCCAGAAATGGCTCCATCGAATGGATGGAAAAAAGGCGCGGGGGCGCCGGTCCATCCCAAAGATGGGGACTGAAAAAAATGTCGAATTTCGGTATCAGCGACGCTCTTTGCGCACAGATACCTGCGATGCAGGCGTGGCTGGAACATGCGTTCCTCGATATCGCGCCGGTGGCCGCAGCGGCTCCCCGCGATCGCCACAGCCGTCATCTGCTGCTCGCCGGAGAGATCGCCCATGCGACCTGCCGCGACATCTTGATCGATTATCGCCGGGGCGAACCGCGCTATGTCCGCGCCGCGGGCGGCATGCCGGCCCGTGTGGAATTCGGCCCCGAAGACATGGATTTCGCCTGCGCCCTCATCGCAGAGCTGCTGCGTCCCGCCGGGCTGCCCGCCGTGGGTGACGATGCCAGCATGCGCCTGATGTCGCTGGCCTCCCGTATCGCCGCAAGCGACGCCACCGTCCTCATCCAGGGCGACACCGGCACGGGGAAGGAAGGCATGGCGCGTTTCCTCCACCTGCGTTCGGGCCGCAAGGACAAGGATTTCATCGCCGTCAACTGCGCGGCGCTGCCTGAAACCATGATGGAAGCGATGCTCTTCGGCCACCGCAAGGGCAGCTTCACCGGCGCGGCGCAATCCGCCGATGGCCTGTTCCTCGCGGCCGATGGCGGCACGCTCTTCCTCGACGAAATCGCCGAACTGCCGCTCAACCTTCAGGCCAAGCTGCTGCGCGCGCTTCAGGAAGGCGAAATCCTTCCCGTGGGCGCCACCCATCCGGTGCCGGTCAATGTCCGCGTTATCGCCGCCTGCAACCGCGATCTCGTCGCCGAGGTCGAGGCGGGCCGCTTCCGCAGCGATCTTTACTGGCGCCTCAATGTGATGCCGCTCGCGCTTTCGCCGCTTTCCGCGCGCAAGGGCGATGTCGCAGCGATCGGCGCGGCGATGCTGCTCCGCCTCGAAGACAAGAGCGTCGATGTCGACAGCCTCGCCTGGCCGACCGCCGACGCGATGGCCGTGCTTTCCGCCCATAACTGGCCGGGCAACGCCCGCGAACTGGGCAATGTGCTTCAGCGCGCGGTCGTGCTGCGCGAAGGCAAGCGCATCACCGCCGCCGATCTGTCGCTGATGATGGTGACGGCGGTGCCGGTCGCGCCGCAGCCCATGGGCATCGCCGCGCTCGCCCCCGAACCCCGGCAGAAGCCGGTCCGCATGCAGGATATCGCCCGCGCCTCGAAGCTCGACGCGGTGCGCAAGGCGCTGCGCGAGACCGACGGGCATCGCGCGCTCGCCGCCCGCAAGCTGGGCATTTCGGAGCGCACGCTGCGCTATCGTCTCGCCGAACTGCGCGAGCTGGCGGCGGCCTGAACGGTCGATAGGGGGACAGGTCGATGAACGGGATTTCCACCGACAGCATCATGGCGCTGCGCAGCGCGATCCTGCAACGCAATGCGGCGCTGCGCGATGTGGCCTCCACCGGGGGCAGCACCGATGCGGCGGGCGTGCAGGGCGCGGGATCGGGCCAGAAAACCGACTTCGCCGACAGCCTCAAGACCGCGCTTGAAAAGGTCAACGGCCTCCAGAATGATGCGAGCGAAGCCGCCGCCGCCTTCGAACGGGGCGAAACCACCGACATCGCCGCCGTCATGCTTTCCAAGCAGAAGGCGTCGATGGGGTTCGAGGCGACGCTTCAGGTCCGCAACAAATTATTGTCCGCCTACAAGGACATTATGAGCATGCCGCTGTGATCGCGGGTGGTAGAGAAGGACGTTTGCAATCATGAGTGACAGTGCAACCCCTGCCGCCCCGGCCTTGCCCGCCGTCTCGCCGGGCGGCGGTGCGCTCGCCAAGGGCGGGATCGACGGGATCAAGGCGCGCCTGACCGGCGTGCTCGGCCAGCCGGCGGTCGCCCGCAGCCTGCCGATGCTGGGGCTGGTCGGCGTCGTCGGCGCCGCTGCCCTCGCCTGGACGGCGCTGCGCGAGCCGCCGCAGCGCGATCTCTTCCGCGGCCTGCCCGATGCCGACAAGGCGTCGGTGGTGGACGTGCTCGACAAGAATGCGGTGCGCTATCGTTTCGATACCGGCAATGGCGCGATCACCGTTGCCGAGGATGATTATTTCAAGGCCAAGATGATGCTGGCCTCCGAAGGGCTGCCCAAGAGCGCGCCCGATGGCGCGAGCATGATCGACAGCATGCCGATGGGCGCCAGCCGCGCGGTGGAAAGTGAAAAGCTGCGCGCCGCGCGGGAGATGGATCTCGCCCGCACGATCGAGGCGATCGACTCCGTTGAAAGCGCGCGCATTCACCTTGCGGTCGAGCCGCCCAGCGTGTTCCTGCGCGATCGCACCAAGCCGCAGGCCTCGGTGATGCTGCGTCTGGCGCAGGGGCGCGGCCTCTCGGATGATCAGGTGCGCGCGATCGTGCATCTCGTCGCGTCCTCCGTGCCCGATCTGTCACCGGAGAATGTCTCCGTCGTCGACCAGAACGGGCATCTTCTTTCCAATGTCGATGGCGCGGAAGGGGAAACCGACCGCCAGATCGCCGTGCAGAGCCGGATCGAGGAACGATATCGCCAGTCGGTGATCGCGTTGCTGACGCCGATCATCGGCGCGGGCAAATTCTCGACCGAGGTACATGCCGAGGTCAATTTCAACGAACGGCAGGCGACCCGCGAAACCTATCCGCAGGACGAGGCGCGGCTGCGCAACGAAACCGGCACCTGGCAGGCCACCAAGCCCGGCGACAAGGCCGATGGCGGCGAGGCGGGCGGCATTCCCGGTGCTCTCTCCAATCAGGCGCCTGCCCCCGCGCAGGCCGGCACGCAGGCGGCCAATGTGCAGCAGGCGGGTGCCGCGACCGATCCGGCCTCGGCGAGCGCCAATGGCCAGACCCAGCCCGAGCTTGCGCCGCTGCGCACGCAGGAAAGTTATAATCGCAGCTTCGAACTGGGCCGCGAAGTCTCCGTCACCCGAGAGGCCGTCGGCACGGTCAGGCGCCTGTCGGTCGCCGTCGCGCTCGACAATGGTCCGGACGGCAAGCCGCGCAAGCCGGAGGAAATCGCCGCGCTCGAAGCGCTGGTGAAAAGCGCGGTCGGCTTCGATCAGGGCCGTGGCGACATGGTTGCGCTTTCCAATCGCGGTTTCGTGAAGCTGGACGAGGCGCAGGCCACGCCCTTTTACGAGGCCGACTGGTTCAAGACGCTGAGCCGCAATCTTTCGGCGCTGGCGGTGGCCGCGATCCTGATCTTCGGCATCGGCCGTCCGCTGCTCAAGAAATGGAGCAATGGCAAAAAGGCTGAGGAACCGGTCGGGAAAGTCGAGGAACCCGTTGCCCCGGCGATGGAAGGCGAGGCGCTGAGCAAGGAAATTTCCCAGGAACTGGTGCGCTCCGCACAGGAAAATCCCGATCAGATGGTCACGCTGGACATGATCAGTTCCACCCCCGATTACGCCCAGCGTGCCGACCTCATCCGCAACTTCGTGAAACAGGACCCGGATCGCGCCGCTCTGGTGGTGCGCGATCTCCTCCGCGAAAACAGCAAGGCCAAGGAAAATGCCTGAAGTCGCTCTCGCCGGATCGGAAGAAGGCCGGGACGTCAGCGCCCTGCATGGCAGCGCGGCGGCGGCGGTCCTCCTCATGCTCTTCAGCGAGGATGAGGCAGCCGAGATCCTCTCGCGCCTCGAACCCGATGAAGTTCGCCAGCTCGGTTTCGCGATGTATGACGTCGCCGATGTCGAGATAGAGGAAGTCAATCAGGCGCTCGACCAGTTCGTCAACAAGGCGAAGCGCCGCACGACGATCGGCTATGGCGCCCCCCGTCATATCCGGGGTGCGATGCACAAGGCGCTCGGCCCGGAACGCGCGGACAATATCCTCGCCCGGATCACGCCGCCGACCGCCTCGACCAAGCTTTCCATGCTCAAATGGATGGAAGCGCGCGAAATCGCGGCCGCCATAGAGAATGAGCATCCGCAGGTGATGGCGGTGGTGATGACCCATCTCGAACCGCGCATCGCCGCCGATGTGCTGTCGCTGCTGCCCGCGACCTGCCAGGAGGATGTCGTCTATCGCGTGGCGACGCTCGGCCCGGTCGCGCTGGAGGCGCTGGACGAACTGGAGATCACCTTGTCGAACGCGCCGGTCGCCGCCGCCAAGGGCGGCACCTCGCAGCGGGGCGGCACCAGCGAAGCGGCCGCGATCATGAACAATGTGCGCAAGGATGTGGAGCAGCGCATCATCAAGGCGCTCAACAAGCGGGACAAGAATGTCGCCCAGACGATCGAGGAAGAGATGTTCATCTTCGACAACCTGATCGACCTCGACGACAAGAATATGGGCGCGATGTTGCGCGGCGTGGATACCGAATTGCTCACCATCGCGCTCAAGGGCGCGAACGAGATGCTCAAGGCCAAGATGCTCGGCTGCATGTCGCAGCGCGCGGCCCAGTCCATTCAGGACGAGATGGACGAGCGCGGCCCGATGCGTCTGGCCGATGTGGTCGATGCGCAGAAGGCCGTGGTGGCGCAGGCGCGGCGTCTTGCCGAACAGGGCGTCATCATGCTGGCCGCGAAGGGGGACGAATTTGTCTAATCTCATTACCACGGCCGATCATGAGGTCGCCCGGCTGGTCGGTATTTGCGCGCTGATCCGCACCCGTCCCGAATCCGCGTTCATGGCCCGTTTCACCGATGGGCCGGTGGTCAGGCAGCCGGAGATCGTGGCGCCGGTCGAACCGGAACCGGTGATGATGCCGGAGGAACCGGCGATCGATCCGGTCGATCAGGCCCGCGCCGATGCCTTCGCGCAGGGGTTTGACGAGGGCATGCGGGTGGCGACGGAAAGCTATGCCATCGATGACGAGATCAAGGCCCGGCTCGCCCAGGCGCTGGAACAGGTGGCGCCGGTCGCCAATGGTTCGCTTTCCACGCTGCTTTCCGCGACGGTGCTGCGGCTGGTCGAGCAGATCGTCGGCAAGGTCGCGGTCGATCCCGACATGCTCGCGACGCGCGTCGATGCTGTCGCGGCCTTTATCGAGGAAGAGCAGGGGCGCAACCAGTTGCGTCTGCACCCGGAGGACATTGCCCTTCTTGGCGGCCATGAATTCGGCATCGCGCTGACCCCGGACGCGAGTGTGTCGCGCGGCTCGGTGCGGCTCGATACGTCCGAAGGCTGGATCGAGGATGGCCCGGACGTGCAGCTTTCGCGCCTGCGGGCGCTGCTCAATACGATGGATGACCATGGGGCCGATCATGGCGAGGGACGGAAATGATCCGGTCCGCGCTCGCCCATGCCGAAGATTTGCTGGGGCAGGTCGCCCTTCATGATGCCGCGCCGCGCCCGATCGGGCGGCTGGTCAGCCATGAGGGCGGTATGCTGGAAGTGACCGGCTTCAACCGCCCGATCGGCACCGGCGTGCGGGTGCAGGCGTCCGACGGCAGCTTCGCCCGCGCAGAGGTGATCGGCTTTCGTGGCAACAAGACCATTCTCGTGCCGCTGGATGAAGGCGCGCCGCTGCGCAGTGGCGCGCGGGTGGAACCCGATTCCTCCGCCACCATGGTGCAGGTGGGCGAGGGGCTGCTCGGCCGTGTCGTCGATGCGATGGGCCAGCCGCTCGACCGAAAGGGGCCGATCCTCGCCGAAGGGCTGTGGCCGCTGGGCGGCGTCAAGGGCAATGTGCTCGACCGGGGCCGCGTGGTGGAACCGTTCGATCTGGGCGTGCGCGCGGTCAATGCGCTGCTGACGGCCGGGCGGGGCCAGCGTATCGCGATCATCGCCGGGTCGGGGGTCGGCAAGTCCGTGCTGATGGGCCAGATGATCGCGGGCGCCGAGGCGGATGTGGTCGTCGTCGGGCTGATCGGCGAGCGCGGGCGCGAGGTTTCCGACTTTCTCCAGACCAAGCTCGCCGGGCCGATGATGCAGAAGAGCGTCGTCGTCGCCGTGCCCGCCGACCATCCGCCGGTGCTGCGCCTGCGCGCCGCATCGCGCGCGACCGCCATCGCCGAATATTTCCGCTCGCGCGGGCTGCGCGTGCTGCTCCTGATCGACAGCTTGACGCGCTGCGCCCATGCCCAGCGCGAAATCGGCCTGTCGCTGGGCGAACCGCCCGCGATGAAGGGCTATCCGCCCTCGGCGCTGGCGCTCATCCCCCGGCTGGTCGAGCGGGCGGGCGTCGATACCCGCACCGGCGGGTCGATCACCGCCCTCTATACCGTGCTCGCCGATGGCGATGACACCGACGACCCGATCGTCGATGCCGCGCGCGCCATTGTCGACGGGCATTTCGTGCTCTCGCGTCATCTTTCCGAACAGGCGATCTTCCCGGCGATCGATATCGGCAAGTCGCTTTCCCGCGTGATGGCGGACGTGACCAATGAGGAGCATCTGCGCGCGGCGGCCCGTTATCGCGCGCTCTGGGCCGCCTATGAGGAAAATCGCGATCTCATCCTGATGGGGGCCTATCGCCCCGGCAATGATCCGCTGATCGATGAGGCGGTGTCGCGCCATCAGGAGGTGCTGGCCTTCCTGCGCCAGAACCAGAAGGAACGGATCGATCTTGATACCAGCATGAACGCCCTGATCGCGGAGTTCGGCGCATGAGCCGCAAGATGATCGCCCGGCGCAAGCGCCTTGTCCGCGTGCGCGAGGCGCAGCATGCGATGGCCGTCGCCGATACGCTGCGCGCGGAGGAGCAGGCCAACAACATCGCCAATAATGTGCAGCGCGTGGCGCGGGTGCGCAGCGAATTGTTCGAGGATCGCTCGATGCAGTTCGGGTCCGCCCTTGCCGCCTCGCGCGAATTGGCGGATCGTCTGGCGCAGGCCGGGCGGCAACTGGACGGCGCGCTCTATGATGCGCGCAAGGTCGTCGCGCAGAAGCAGGGCCGCCAGACCGAGACGAACCGTGAAAAGGAAATCGCGCTGCGCCTGAAGGAGCGCGCGAACAAGGATCATGAGCGAGAGCTGGAGGCGCGCATCGCCGCGATCCCGCGTTATCGCTCCATGCAGCAAAGGGGGACCGAATGAGCATCGACATGCTGGGGATGCTGAGCAGCCCGACGGCCGCAGGAACCGGGTCCGGGACAACGGGCGCGGTGACTGGCGCGGGCGAGGGCGGCGACTTCGCCGATATCATGGCGGCGGAGGTCAAGGCTACCGATCCGGCCACGGCGATCACCGGCGGCAAGCCTGTCCCGGAAATGAAGTCCTTGCCGCCGGAGGTCGCGCCGCAGGGTCAGCAACAGGCGTCCGCCACCGATGTCGACGCGGCGGACGGAAAGGGGAGGGATGACCTGCTTGCTCCCGCCGACAGGCTCGCGGTGGCCGATGACGATCAGGATGCCGTAGTGGGCGACGCCGCCGATACCGGGGTGGCGATGTTCATTCCGGCGGCGGATCAGTTGATGATGGCAGCGCCGCTCCCGGCTCCGGTCGAGCGGCAGGTGCCTGCATCCGCTGCCCGGGCCGAGACAGGAGTCGCAGGCCCGGTTGCCGATCCGGCCTCTAGGGCTGAGGTAGCGAAAGCAACGCCCGAGGCCACAGCCCCGGTTGCAGAGGAAGCGGGGCCGGATGCCGCGGTGGCGGCAGAGGATGCGCCCGCAGGTCCCTCGACGATGGATCAGGCGATGATGGCGGCGGCGATGCCGGTTCCGGCCGCGCCGCAGCCTTCCGCCACGGTTGTCGATAGTGAGACGGACGGCGCAGTCCCGGTCTCCGGTGTCGCCTCCGTGGCCGCAGCCGCGCAAGGAGAGGGCGCGCCAGCGCCGGTCGCTCCCCGCGTGGATGCCGGCCCCGCGACGATCACCGGGAATGCCCCGGAAAGTGCGGTGATCCTCGCCGGTAAGGAAATGGTTTCGGCTCCCGGATTGGTGCCGGATGCCGCGACGGAGACGACCAGCCATGCTGCGTCCCCGGCGGCACAGCTGGCTTCGGTCGATCCCGCGCCGGTCAACGCCGATAGGTCCGCCCAGGCGGCGGCCGCTTCAGAGGGCGTGGCCGCAATCGGCAAGGAAGGCGCCAAGGCGTCTGCATCCGCCCCTGCCCTGGAGGTTTCCGCCGTCCATGAGCAGGCGGCAGCCGATCCATCGGCTCCGTCCGGCGGCGCGCTTGCCGATAAGGTGGCCAGCGCAGGCGTGATCGGGACAGAGATTGGGACCGGAGCATCGTCATCCCCTGCTATCACCAGCGCGGTATCGGTGGATGGGCAGCGAGGCCAGCCTGTCTCATCCCCGGTTTCCGGCGGCGACCAGCAGTTCTCCGTTCCTCCGGCCGCGAACGATGATGGCGCGGCTCCGGCGGTGATCATGGTGCCGGAAGGGGTTCAGGCGGAAGCCCCGGCATCCGCGCAGCCCGGTGAGGCGACATCGCTGCTCGACATGGTGAAATCCATCCTGCCGCAGCGGGGCAGGGGAGGGTCCTTCGCCACACTGCCGCAAAATAGCGGGCCGGTCGCGACGATCGCCACATCTTCGGATGGAGGCTCGATTGTGCCGGGCAGCGCGACGGCTCAGGCCGTGGCACCGCAGGTCGCCGGGCCGATCCAGCCGCAAGCCATCGTCCCTGATGGCAAGGGCGCGGCCGCAGTGGATGCGGGTGTGGATATGGGTGCAGGTGCGAGTGCTTTGGCTGCTCCGGTGATCGCGACCCCTGACAAGGCGGTGACCGGTCGGGGCAGGAAAGAGGATGTCGCGGTCGGCAAGGCCGCCGCGTCGGAAGGGCATGACAAGGCGGCGCAGGCCGTCGCGGGGGATGATGCGAGCGGCGGTACGGCGACGACGGTCGTTGCCGATGCGTCCGTGGCTGTGCCCGACAGCTTCGGCATCAAGGCGATGGGCATGTCCTCTCCGCTGGTGAACGCGCCCTCCTCGCTTTCCGTCGACGGCGTGTCGGCCGCTGCCGGAGGGGTGGGCGCATCGCTCGACCAGAAGGTCATCGACATGGGCGTCAGCGGCCAGTGGATCGACGATATCGCCCGCCAGATCGCCTCGATCAGCGACAATCAGGGACGCGGCAGCTTCCAGATCGCCTCGCCGACCCTCGGCGCGGTGCGCGTCGATATCCTTCCCGGCGCGGAAGGGAGCCATGTTCACCTGACGGCCGAGACCGAAGCGGCGCAGGCCGCGCTCGTGCGGGACAAGGACAGGCTGGTGCAGGATGCGCATATGGCCGCGATCCGTATCGGTGAGGTCCGCATCGACCGCATGGCCCCCGTCAGCGAAAGCCAGCGGAGCGATACGGATCATGACGGGCAGCAGAACGGTAATGGGCAGACCGGCCTGGCCCAAAATGGCGGGCAGAATGGCCAGCAGGGCGCGCGTCAGGACGGCGCGGCCGCCTTTGCCGGACAATATTCCGGGGGCAGCCCTAAAAACCCGTTTACCAGAACCGTTATACCGAATGCGGGAATGAGTGAGGCAAAGCCTGTTCCCGGTGAAGGAAGGACCGATACAGCGCGCTATGCGTGAGGTCCGGCCATGACCGCAAAAGGGTGGGACGACACGCATGAGTGAAGAGGCCACGGCGCCGAAAAAGAAAAAGGGCGGCAAGGGTAAGATGATTATCCTCGTCGGCGGGGCCTTGGTGGTCGGGGCGGCCGGAACCGCCGGAGGGCTGTATGCGACCGGCGCGTTCAGCCATGCCGAGGCTCATGGGCCGAAGGAAGACCCCAACAAGCCGCTGCTCGTTTCCAAGGGCGAGGACCCGGTTGCCGTGGCGGAAAAGGCCGTGGCGGCGGCGGGCGGCAGCAGTGGCGGCGGCGGTGAAGGCGGCGGATCGAAGGAAACGGCCATCCCGCATGTGGAGAGCGACATCAAGCCCCCCGCAACGGGCATCGACCTGCCGCGGCCGAACGATCCTTCCGCCTATCAGGCGACCTATTACCAGATGCCCGCGCCCTATACCTCCAACCTCGCGGATTCGGATGCTTTCGTCCAGGTGGCGGTCGCGGTGTCGACCTTCTACGACGCGCGCGTGACCGATGGGCTGAAGGAACATGAGACGGCGATTCGCTCCGCCATCCTGATGCTGCTCTCTCAGGAGCAGGAGGCGGTCATCTCCACCCCGGAAGGCAAACAGGCGCTCCAGCGCAAGCTTACCCAGCTTATTAATAAAACTTTGCGCGAAAAAACGGGTTATTCGGGCGTAGATAACGTTTATTTTACCAATTTCGTTATTCAATAGGCCCGTCCAAAGCCGGGTATGCCCCCTGGCCCAGGGCAGGGGACCTATTCGACCATATGGACAACGTACAATCTTATAAATTCGGCGCATCCGAGCCGCAGGCGCCCGAGTCGCTATCCGGCATCGACCGGCTGGCGGAACGGACCGCGCGGCAGTTGCGCACCCTGATAGAGCCGTTTGCCGGCGTAAAGCCGCAGGTGACGGCGCAGCGCGCGGAAATGGTCAATTATGATCTGTGGTCGGCGATGGCGCCGTCCTTTTGCGCCCTGTCGACTTATAAGCTGCACCCGTTGAAGGGCATGATCCTGGTGCGGCTGGACGCGGCGATGACCTGGGCGCTGGTCGATCGCTTCTATGGCGGCACCGGCATCCGCCCGGCCCCGGCGGAGCGGCACGAATTCACGCCGAGCGAGGATCGCTTCGTCGCCCGCCTGTCGGACGGCATCATGAAGGCGGTGATTCGCACCTGGGCCGACCTGCTGCCGATGGAAATGGCGCTGGTCGCGCGAGAAAGCGACCCGCAGGCGCTCGTCCTCACCGATACTCATGAAGCGATGATGAGCCAGAGCTTTTCCGTGCAGATCGGCGCGGGCGAGGAATGGACGATCGAACTCATCTATCCGCAGGTTGCGCTGCGCCAGCTGGAGCCGCTGCTTTCCACCCATAGCCCGGATGAGATGCGACATCGCGATCCGCTCTGGCAGGCGCGGATGGCGCGCCAGATGGGTGAGATCAGCCTTCCGGCCCGGACCGTGCTGGCGCGGCCCACGCTTACCCTCTCCGAACTTTTCAACCTCAAGAACGGGGACGTCATCCCCGTCAGCATAGGCGCGAGCCTGCCGTTGCTCGTCGGGGGACGCCTGATCGCCCATGGGTCGATCGGTGAACAAAATGGCAAGGCCGCCTTCAAGATAGAAACGATGGATCAAGGACAGACCGCATGAGTGACATGAGCGAAGCCCCGAAGATGGAAAGCGCGATCGGCAAGATGAGCACCAGTCCGCAATATCATCTGCTGTCCAGCATCCCCGTGCGCCTGACGGTGGAGGTCGGCTCCACCAGCATGCGCCTTTCCGAAATCATGGACCTTTCCGAAGGCAGCGTGGTGGAACTTGACCGTCAGGCCGACGACCTGCTGGACATCATGGTTAATGGCGCGCTAATCGCCAAGGGCGAGGTGGTGACGGTCAACGGTCGCTATGGCATCAGGGTCGTCGATGTCGCCAACACCGAAGCAATGATGGCCGGGGTTGAAAGGCGTGCCTGATGTTGTTGTATTTCGTGAAGCTCTTCATCCTGCTGCCGCTGGTGGGGGGCATGGCCTATGGGGCACTGTGGCTCTGGCGTAAATATCAGCCGGGGCTGATCGGCGCGCAGAGCGACCGGGCGATCAGGATATTGGAAATGCTGCCGATGGGCACGTTCGGCAAGCTGGCGGTGGTCGAATTCGACGGCAAGCGCCTGCTCGTTTCCATCACCCGCGGCAGGATCGAGAAGCTGGCCGAAGGGCATGATGCCCAGTCTCAACAGGGTCAGTTCCAGGCAGACCCCGCCCAGCAACCGGGCCGCGACCCGGCCCAGACGGCCTTGCAGGGACGATTGAGCCAGCTCGACCAGCGGCGGGAGCAAGACCGTGCGCCCCGGCTTTAAGGGGCTTCTTCTCTGCGGCATGGGCGTCGGCCTGATGCTGCTGAGCGCGCATCCCGCGCTCGCCCAGGTGGCGCCTGCTGCCCCCGGCGCAACGCCCGGAGGCGCGCTGACCCGCGCGCTGGGCGATATTTCCGGCACCGGCGCGCCGATGTCGCTGTCGCTGCAAATCCTCATCCTGATGAGCCTGCTGACGGTGCTGCCGTCGCTCGTCCTGATGATGACCAGCTTCACCCGCATCATCATCGTGCTGTCGCTGCTGCGGCAGGCGCTGGGGCTGCAACAGACGCCGCCCAACCAGGTGCTGGTGGGCCTCGCGCTCTTCCTCTCTCTCTTCGTGATGCGCCCGACCATCGATCAGGTGAACGCGCAGGCCTATACGCCCTATGGATCGGGCCAGATCAGCATCGAGGAAGCCGTCGGCCGCGCGGCGAAGGTCTTTCACATCTTCATGGCCAAGCAGACGCGCGAAAGCGACCTCAAGATGTTCGCGGGGCTGGCCGAGGCGCCTCCCTTCCGTTCGGTCGAGGAGGTGCCTTTCTCCATCCTGCTGCCCGCCTTCGTCACCAGCGAGCTCAAGACGGCCTTCCAGATCGGCTTCATGATCTTCCTGCCGTTCCTCATCATCGATCTCGTCGTCGCGACGACGCTGATGTCGCTGGGCATGATGATGCTGTCCCCGACGATCATCTCCATGCCCTTCAAATTGCTGCTGTTCGTGATGGTGGACGGCTGGGCGCTCACCATGGGATCGCTCGCCAGTTCCTTCGCGACCTGACGGGAAAGGCGGAACGCAGGATGGACAGCTCGGATTATTTCATCGGTCTTGCCCAGCATGCGCTGTGGCTGACCGCGCTCGCGGCGGCGCCGATCATCATTCCGGCGCTGTTGACGGGCATATTGCTGGGCATGATCCAGGCGGCGACCTCGGTCAATGAACAGACGCTGAGCTTCGTGCCGAAACTGATCGTCGTCGGCCTGATGCTGACGCTGTTCGGTGGCTCGATCATGGTGCTGATCGCCGATTTCGCGCGGGAGATATTCGAGCGCATTCCCGAAATGCTCGCGGGCTGACAGGAAGGGGGGCGCAAGGTCCATGTTTCCGGTCGGCTTCGCAGGCGTCGAAACCCAGCTCTGGCTCTGGCTCATCGCGATGATTCGGCCGGGGGCGGCGTTCTTCGCCGCGCCGATCTTCGGCGCGCGCGCGGTGCCGGTGCAGGTGCGCCTGATCCTCAGCCTCGCGGTCGGCATGGCGGCGATGAACAGCGTCATATTCCGCCTGCCCGAAGGCGGCATCATGAGCGCCGCCGGAATATTGCTGGTGATGGGGGAGATATTGGCGGGCCTCGCCATGGGGTTCGCGCTCCAGATCGGTTATGCGGCCGCCTTCGTGGCGGGTGAGGCGATCGGCAATGCGATGGGGCTGGGCTTCGCCTCGATGGTCGATCCCCAGTCGGGCCAGTCCACGCAGGTCGTCGGGCAGTTTCTTTCGATCATCGCGACGCTGTTGCTGCTCGGCATGGACGGGCATCTGCTGCTCGCCAGCTATGTGGTGCAAAGCTATCAGGCGATCCCGCCCGGCGGGGTCAATCTCTCCAACGACGCGATTTTCGGGCTGGTGAGGTTCGGCGGCGCGCTGCTGGGCGCGGGGCTGACGGTGGCGCTGCCGGTGGGCTTCGCGCTGGTGCTGATCCAGCTTGTGATGGGGATGCTGGGACGCTCGGCGCCCGCGCTCAACCTGTTTGCGGTGGGCATGCCGGTCGCGCTGATCGGTGGGCTTCTCCTGCTGGCGGCGACCATACCGATCATGGGGCAGGCGATGTCCGATGCGCTGCGGCAGGGCCTCGATGAAGCCCGCACCATCGCCGAGGGGAGGTAGCCGATGGCCGAATCCAACGGTGGTGGCGAAAAGACCGAAAAGCCGACAGCCAAAAGGCTGCAAAAGGCGACCGAGGATGGCGATATCCTCCAGTCCCGCGAACTGGGCACCGCGCTGGTGGTGCTGGCGGGCGTCGTCTGGATGTCGGTGAGCGGCCCGCTGATCATCAGCGCGCTGCGCGAGATGCTGGTGTCCGGTCTGCGCTTCGGGCGCGAGGATATCGTCGATTTCGCTCCGGTTGATCGCGGCGCGACGCTGGTTTCGGGATTGCTGGTGCCTGTCGGAGGGGTGATGCTGGCGACCATCGTCGCGGCCATCGCCGCGCCCGCGATGCTCGGCTCGCTCGGTTTCCGCAGCAAGGCGTTCGCGCCCAAGCCCTCCAAGCTCAATCCGGCAACCGGCCTAAAGCGCATGTTCGGCATGCAGGGGCTGATCGAACTGGGCAAATCCATCGCCAAGGTCGCGGTGCTGGGGCCGCTGGGCGTATGGCTGGTGTGGAGCCAGCTGGCCGAGGTCTCGACGCTGGGCAGCAGCGACTTGTCGGGCGCGCTGGCCAAGGTCGGCGCGATCTTCATCCACACCTGCCTCGTTATGGCGGGCGGGCTGTTCCTGATCGCGGCGATCGATGTGCCCTCGCAGCTTTATCAGCGGGCCAAGCGGCTGGCGATGAGCAAGCAGGACATTCGTGACGAGCATAAGGAGAGCGAGGGCTCTCCCGAACTCAAGGGGCAGATTCGCCGGAGGCAGTTCGAAACCCTTTCCGCCAGCGCGCGCAAGGCGGTGGAGGAAGCCTCGGTCGTGCTGATGAACCCGACCCATTTCGCGGTCGCGCTGCGCTACCAGCCGGGACGGGACATGGCCCCGGTGGTGGTGGCGCGCGGGCGGGATGAAATGGCGCTGGCCATTCGCGAGCTCGCCGATGTGCATCAGGTGCCTGTGCTGCAATATCCGGCGCTGACCCGCGCCATCTATTTCACGTCCCGCGTCGGGCATATCGTCGATGAACAGCTTTATGTGGCGGTCGCGACGATCCTCGCCTTCGTGTTCCGGGTCGAAAAGAAGATGGCGAGCGAGATGGACCGGCCGTTCATCGACCTTCCCGACGACATGCAGTTCGACGCCGAAGGGCGCAAGACCGGCAAGCCATCGAGGGGCTAGACCGGCGAGAACCGCCTTTCATGTGATTCGTGGTTAAGCCGCGCTTAGCCTGACTTGCTTGCAAAAGCTTTACAGGATCGTCCGATAGTGGTGGCATGACTGATATCGTGCCTCGCATCGATAGTGGAATGGCCGCGGAGCGCATCGCCCCCGTGCGCGCCATCCCCGCGATCGCGCCGGTGCAGGCGACGAGCGCGGGAACGGGCGGGTCGTCGGATAGCGAAAGCGGCGTCGGCAGCGATACCGGCGCCGAGGCGCGGCGGCAGCTCATGGCCAGCATGGCCGATTATGCGCGGATTCAGGCCCGTATTTCGCGGATTCTCGATGATGCCAACAGTCGGGGTGGCGCAGCTGCCGCCGATATGGACGAGATGGTCTCTGCGGAAAGCGTGGTCGTACCGCTGCCGCCGATCACCACCGACGCGCTGGAGATGGCGGAACAACTCGCCCGCACCATGGCCCGGCAGGCGCAGATGACGCGGGCGGCCCATTCCCGTATCGAGGCAACCGATGTTGCCGCGGTCCTCATCGACGCAGAGTGAATTTCCGGTAAAAATCACCTCTTTGTTAAACTTTCGCCGCTAGCGGTCGTCCTGTAGTTTGAAAGGAACGACCATGACGTCGAGCGTTGGCAGCAGCATCATTACCGCCCTGGGCACAGGGTCCGGCATCGATACCAGCTCCCTTGTGTCGAGCCTGGTTTCCGCGGTCTATGACCCCAAGGAAACGCTGGTCACGACCAAGCAGACGCTCAACAGCACGCGCATTTCGGGCATCGCTTCGGCGGTCAGTTCCCTCAGCACCTTCTCCACCGCGCTCACCAGCCTTCTCAAGAACACATCCTATGCCGGCGCGCCCGCGTCGAACGATACCAGCATCGCGTCGGTCACCAAATTGACCGGCGGCGACGTGACGGGCCTGCCCGCGCAGCTGGAGGTGACGCAGCTCGCGCAGGCGCAGGTGATGAAATCGGCGACCTACGCCAGCGCCTCGTCGACTGTCGGGCTGGGTACGCTCACCCTCACCACGGCATCGGGCACCAGCACGATCAAGATCACGGATAGCAACAACAGCCTGACCGGGCTGGCCAAGGCGATCAACAGCAGTAATTCGGGTGTCACCGCGACGGTGATGACCGACTCCACCGGATCGCGTCTGGTGCTGAAGGGCGCCAATGGCGAGGATAACGGCTTTTCGCTGACGATGGAATCTACCGACACGGCGGATTCGAACCTTCAGGCTTTCACCTTCGGCAGCACCGGCACGGAGGTCGACACCAGCTCTGCCAGCACCATGACGCAGACCCAGATCGCGCAAAATGCGAAGATCGTGCTCGACGGCATGGAGATGGAATATGCCGACAATGTGGTGACGGATGCGATCCCCTATCTGCGCATCGACCTTAACAAGGCGGCGCCCGGCACCACGGTCATGCTGGCGACGGACGCCCCGACATCGAGCATCACCGACCTGGTTTCGGAATTTGTCGATGCCTATAATACGCTGCGCGAGGCTCTGAACGGCGCCAGCGCCGCCGCGACTTCGACCACGGGCGCCGGCGCTCTCGTCAATGATTCCTCCATTCGGGAGATGAAGACCCGGCTGGCGAAGCTCACCACGATGCAGCTTTCGGACACCGGCACCTATCGCACGCTCAGCAGTATCGGCATTTCGACCAATACCGACGGCACGCTGACGCTCGATAGCGACAAGCTCACCGCGGCTTATGAGAAAGATCCCGATGCGATCCGCCAGATGATCGATCCGGATACCAGCACCGATGGCAATCCGGGGCTGGCCAAGGCGGTGGCCGATATCCAGTCCGCGCTCACCGGTACAAGCGGCGCGCTGACGCTGGCGACCACTCGCTATGAAAGTCTGGCCGAGGATTATACCGAACAGCTCGAAAAGCTGGATAAGCAGATGACGGATTATGAAACCCGCCTGACGGCCCTCTATACCGCCATGGAAACGAAATTATCGGCGCTCAAGGCGACCCAGAGCTATCTCCAGCAGCAGATAGACGCCTGGAATTCCAGCGACAGCTGATCGCCAGGCCTCCCCTGACACCCAGATTTGCAGAACAGGAAAACGACGCTCATGTTTTATTCGCCGGGATTTGCGGGCAATGCTTCCAAACGCTATGCCGCCGTGCACGCGGGCAGCCGGACCGAAAGCTCGTCGCCCCATGGTCTCGTCAAATTGCTGTTCGATGAGCTGTTGCTGGCGCTGGAGGCGTGCGCCCATTCCCTCGGCAATGGCGATCCGATCAAGGCGCGGGACAAGAATGTACGTGCGCTTTCCATCCTTTATGCGCTTGAAACCAGCCTGGATTTCGACCGTGGCGGCGATATCGCGATCAGCCTCGCCAAAATCTATCGCGAGGCACGGCGGTTGCTGGTCCAGTCCAACACCAGCGGCGACGTGGCCGAAGTGCGGCGGGCCCATGCGCTGATCGGGGAGATTGCCGAGGCCTGGAACCGGATCGGCTGAAATCTGCGGGCCGCTCCATAGCGAATGGTTGACGAAAAGGGGCGTGGCGCGATATAGGCGCGCTTCGCGAAGGGCGGCCCGGCGGGGGTCGCCTTTTTGCGTTTGGCGCGAAGTCTTATGCGCAGGCACGTTCATCACAAGTGGCCGGATGGTCCGGTCCAGCAGAAAGGGAAAGCTCATGTCGATCACGCCGCTCATGCCCGTATATCCCCGGTGCGATGTGCGTCCCGTGCGAGGCGAGGGCTGTTATCTGATCGGTGAGCGCGGCGAGCGCTACCTCGATTTCGCCAGCGGTATTGCGGTGAACGCGCTCGGCCATGGCGATCCCCGGCTGGTGAAGGCGATCGCCGATCAGGCCGCGACGCTGATGCATGTGTCGAACCTCTATGGCAGCCCGCAGGGTGAGAAATTCGCACAGATGATCGTGGATTCGACCTTTGCGGACACGGTGTTCTTCACCAATTCGGGCGCCGAGGCGGTGGAATGCGCGATCAAGACCGCGCGCCGCTATCATTATGCCAATGGCGAGGCGCACCGGCACAAGATCATCACCTTCGCCAACGCCTTCCACGGGCGGACGCTGGGCACGATCTCCGCGACCAACCAGCCCAAGATGCGCGACGGTTTCGAGCCGCTGCTGCCCGGTTTCCAGGTGGTGCCGTTCAATGATCTGGAAGCGGCGACGGCCGCCGTCGATGAGAATACGGCGGGCTTCATGGTGGAAACCGTGCAGGGTGAAGGCGGCCTTGCCCCGGCGAGCGAAGAGTTCCTTACCGGCCTGCGCAAGCTGTGCGACGAAAAGGGCATGCTGCTGATCCTCGATGAGGTCCAGTGTGGCGTCGGCCGCACCGGCACGCTCTTCGCGCATGAGCAATATGGCGTGCGCCCCGACATCATGGCGGTGGCCAAGGGCATCGGTGCGGGCTTCCCGCTCGGCGCCTGCCTTGCGACCGAGGAAGCGGCCAAGGGCATGGTCGCGGGCACCCATGGTTCGACCTATGGTGGCAACCCGCTCGCCGTCACCGTGGGCACGACCGTCTGGGGCATCATCGACACGCCGGAATTCCTCGCCAATGTGCGGGCGATGGGTGAGCGCCTGCGTTCGGGCCTCGAACAGCTCATCCCCAATCATGACCAGCTGTTCGACAGCGTGCGCGGCCGGGGACTGATGCTGGGCCTGCGCCTCAAGAGCGACAGCCGCGCCTTCGTGGCGCATCTGCGCGACAATCATGGCCTGCTCACCGTGTCCGCTGGCGATAATGTCGTGCGCATCCTGCCGCCGCTGGTGATTGAAGAGAGCCACATCAGCGAATGTCTGGAAAAGCTGTCGGCGGGCGCGCGGGATTATACCCCGCCCGCCGCCGCCTGATTGGGAAAGGGACCGGTATGATCCGGCATTTTCTGAACCTTGCCGATGCGGGCGGCGACGCTATCGCCGCGATGCTCAATGATGCGATCGACCGCAAGGCGGCGCGCGTGAACAGGCCGAAGGGCACGGCGGACGGCGACGCGCCGCTTGCGGGCCATGTGCTGGCGATGATCTTCGAGAAGAACTCGACCCGCACCCGCGTCTCCTTCGACATGGCGATGCGCCAGCTTGGCGGCACGAGCCTGATCCTCGACGGCGGCACCTCGCAGCTGGGGCGTGGCGAAACGGTGGCGGATACCGCGCGCGTGCTGTCGCGCATGTGCGATGCGATCATGATCCGCACCGACGACCATGCGAAGATCGAGGAAATGGCGCATCATGCGAGCGTTCCGGTCATCAACGGCCTGACCGACCTGTCGCATCCCTGCCAGATCATGGCGGACCTGCTGACCGTGATCGAGCATGGCACGGCCTTGCCCGGCAGTCAGTGGGCGTGGCTGGGCGACGGCAATAATGTGCTGCACTCGATCGTCGAGGCGGCGGGCCTGATGAAGTTCGACGTGCGCGTCGGCTGCCCGGAGGGCTATGATCCCGACATGGCGTTCATCGATGCGGCGCGCGCAGGCGGTGCGGATATCGGCATCGTTCGCGATCCTGTGGCGGCGGCGCGCGGCGCTGATGTCGTCGTGACCGACACCTGGATTTCGATGGGGCAGGCCCATGCCGAAGCGAAGCTCGCGGCGATGATGCCCTATCAGGTGACGCCGCAACTGATGGCGCAGGCGAAGCCCGACGCGAAATTCCTCCATTGCCTGCCCGCCCATCGCGGTGAGGAAGTGGTGGACGCGGTGATCGACGGGCCGCAGTCGCTGGTCTGGGATGAGGCGGAAAACCGCATCCATGCCCAGAAATCCGTGCTGCTCTGGGCGCTCGGCAAGTTGTAGGCACTGCGAGGCGTCTTGCGCAGGCGCCAAGGGCCAAGTCGCCGAGGGCCAAGTGGCTGGGAAAGCCGGGGCGGTTGCTTTTTGCCCTCCGCATTCCCATCTCCCTGACGAATGAAGAGCGCGCGGCTTCCCACGGGAGGCCGCGCCTCTGGCAGAAATGGGCCGCCATGGGGCGGATGCGGGCCTGCCCTGGCGGCAGGGCGCTCAGAAGGAACAAGACTATTGGAACAGCAGATCGACAGGCGGCTGGACGGCGTTCTGGGCTTTACCATCCCGTCGCGGGATGCGCGCGGCCGGGTGGCGCGGCTGGGACCTGCGCTGGATGAAATTCTCTCCGCCCATGCCTATCCGCCGGTCATCGCCCGCTTGCTGGCAGAGGCGCTGGTGCTCGCCGCTCTGCTCGGCACCACGCTCAAGGGCGATGGCGGCCAGTTGACGCTTCAGGCCCAGACGGAGGCGGGCGTGGTGAGCCTGCTCGTCGCCGATTATAAAAATGGCCCGGGCGGCGGCGCGCTGCGCGGCTATGTGCAGTTCGACGCCGACCGGCTGGCCGAGCAGGGCAGTGACCCCACGCTTTTCGGCCTGTTCGGCAAGGGCTATCTCGCCATCACCTTCGATCAGGACGCGGTGGCGGGCGCGGAGGCGCATCGTTATCAGGGCATCGTCCCGCTGGAGGGGGCGTCGCTCGGCAAGGCGGTCGAGCATTATTTCTTCCAGTCGGAGCAGATCCCGAGCTTCGTGCGCATCGACGTGCGGGAGCGGGAGGACGGCGGCTGCATCGCCGGGGGGCTGCTGGTGCAGCATCTGCCGGAGGGCGAAGTGGGCCGGGAGCGCCTGCATGTGCGCCACGACCATCCGGAATGGGAGCATATTCAGGCGCTCGCCACCACCATTCGCGGCGAGGAACTGACCGATGATATGCTGGGGCTGGATGAGATCGTCTGGCGGCTTTTCCATGAGGAAAAGGAAATCCGTGTCAGCGACGCCGCGCAACTGACGCGCGGTTGCCGCTGCAACGAGGCGCATATCCGCGACGTGCTGGCCAGCTTTCCCGCCGGGGAGCGGCAGGACATGGCCGATGAGGGGGGCAATATCAACGTCGATTGCGCTTTTTGCTCCCGCATCTTCCCGATTGCGGTCGCCAGCTTCGCCAACTGAGGCGATTTCCCGGCTATCCTCATTTTGCCTTATTTCTTCGTTAGGCTTTGATCGGGGAAAAAAGGGGAGATTTCCCGCATGGACCGCCATGGCGTGTTTCCTCGCGGGCGAAGGATGTGGGTTGCCGTTTCGCCGGTTGGCAAGGCGGCAGGGCAGGAAGTGGGAATGGCTGGAAGATATATGCGCCCGGCGATGATCGGTGCGACCTTTTTCATGGGACTGGCTGGGGCGGGAACGGCTCTGGGCCTCACACTGCCCTCGGGCATGAAGGCGCTCGACCGGGTGGAAAAAGGTGAGTGGGAGGTCCGCATGCGCGGCAGTCGTTCCGCCGATGCGCCTGCGCGCCGTCTGTGCCTGGGCGACCCGGCGCAGCTTTTCCAGACCCGGCGACCCGATGCGCAATGCGAGAGCTTCGTGATCACCGATACGCCCGAGCGCGCGGCGATCAGCTATCAATGCCGGGGCAATGGCGCGGGCCGCACCGATCTGCGCGTGGAAACGCCGCGTCTGGTGCAGATTTCCGCGCAGGGCATCATGGATGGCGCGCCCTTCTCCGAGCTGCTGGAAGCCCGCCATGTGGGGCCGTGCCGCTGAAGCGATGCGCCGCGATGACGGGAGGCAGGGCCTTGCGCCCGGCGGCCGATGGGGCTAGCGCACGGGCATGACCGTACATCGTGATAAGGAAGAACCGAGGGCCGTCGTGCTGCTGTCGGGCGGGCTGGACAGCTTCGTCGCCGCCGGCCTTGCCCGCGAGCAGGGCATGCGCCTTTATGCGCTGACCATCGATTATAACCAGCGTCACCGTGTCGAATTGGACTCGGCCTGGCGGATCGCCGACCATCTGGGGGTGGAGCGCCATGTGGTGCTGCCGCTCGACCTGACGGCCTTTGGCGGGTCGGCCCTCACCGCGAGCGATATCGACGTGCCCAAGGATGGCGCGGGAACCACCGGCGAAAGCGGCATCCCGATCACCTATGTGCCCGCGCGCAACACGATTTTCCTGTCGCTCACCCTTGGCTTTGCCGAGGTGGTGGGCGCGCAGCATGTGTTCATCGGCGTCAACGCGCTCGATTATTCGGGCTATCCTGATTGCCGGGCGGAGTTCATCGCCGCGTTCCAGGCAATGGCCGATCTCGCCACCAAGGCTGGCGTGGAAGGCCATGGCGTGCGCATCAACACGCCCCTTCAGTTCATGACCAAGGCCGATATCGCGCGGGAGGCGGATCGTCTCGGACTGGATGCGGGCCTCTCCTGGTCCTGCTATGATCCGACTCCGGATGGCAAGCATTGCGGCCTGTGCGACAGTTGCCGCCTGCGCGCCAAGGGCTATGAGGAGGCGGGTCTTCCCGATCCGACCATTTACGCATGAGCTATGCCGTCAAGGAAATGTTCCTGACCCTGCAAGGGGAGGGCGTGCGCTCGGGCCGCCGGGCGGTATTCCTGCGTTTTGCCGGGTGCAATCTCTGGACCGGGCGGGAGCAGGATCGCGAGAAGGCGATATGCCGTTTTTGCGATACAGATTTCGTCGGCACGGATGGCGAGAATGGCGCGAAATTCGCCTCCGCCGCTGATCTCGCGGCGATGGTCGACCGCCTTTGGGGGCCGGGGAGGGAAGAGCGCTATGTCGTCATCACCGGCGGCGAGCCGATGCTTCAGGTCGATGATGCGCTGGTCGAGGCGTTGCATGAGGCGGGCTTTGAAATCGCGATCGAGAGCAACGGCACGCTGCCGGTCCATCCCGGCATCGACTGGGTGTGCATCAGCCCCAAGGCGGGCAGCGAAGTGGTGCAGCGTTCCGGCGATGAACTGAAGCTGGTCTGGCCCCAGCCGCAGGCGCCGCTGCCCGGCCATGACTTTGCCGACATGGCCGGATGGCGGTTCGACCATTTCCTGTTGCAGCCGCTCGACGATCCCGATGCGGACCAGCATCGCGAGGCCTGCATCGCCCAGATTCTGGAGCATCCGCGCTGGCGGCTGACCCTTCAGACGCACAAGATGCTCGGCCTCAAATAACCGCGTTCTTGCGGGCAGGGGTGATGCGGGCAGGCGGCGCTGCGGGCGGAGATGCCGCAAGCAGCGGCGGACATGAAAAAGGGCGGGGTTTCCCGCCGCCCTTTTGCCTCCGGTGGGAGGATCAGCTGCCCTCGGCCTGTTTCTGCCAAAGCTTGGCGCAACTGGACTGGAAACTGTCCTTCTTCCAGCATTTCTTGCTGAAATCGGGGATTGCCGCCGTAAAGCCATAAGCGGGGCTGGTGAAATATTGCTCGCCGGAAGGCGTCAACGCCTTGCGCACCTCACCCATGCGCTTTTGCGCGATGGTGTAGAGCGACCCGCGCGTCGCGAAGATCGCGTCGCGGCCAACCTTGGACATTTCATTGCAGAAATCGCGCTGGGCATGGACCGTCGAATAAACCGAGTAGACCTTGGTGTTGTAGACGTCGAACGCGCGATCGCCCTTCTTGCCGGCGCCAGCCGTGCGATAGAAATAGCCCATCACGGTTTTCAGCGCCTTGGCCAGTTCATCGTCATGATGGGCGATCGCCGCGTTATAATTGCTGACGGTCAGCAGGCTGGGCGCGAAATCGCACTGGAGGGCGGAGACGTTGAGCGCCGCGCGCAGATGCCAGAGCAGGGCGGCGTCCAGTTCCGCAGGCGTCGCGCCGGGCAGGGCGGGCGTCAGATTGGCGGTGGCGCCGGTGACGGGCGGGGTCGATAGATCAGGCTCTGCATAATAGAATTGCGCCTGCGCGGGCAGCGCCGAAAGCGCCATGGCTGCCGCCGTCAGGGAGAGGGAGAGGAATTTTTTCATTGGTCAGCCACCACTTCGGTATCATCGGGAGAAGAAGAGGAGGGCGCGGTCGCGTTTTGCGCGGCCCCCGATGCGGAACGGGCGGCGCTGGCAGCGGCCATGTTGCTGCCGGTATCGGCGAGCATCGTGCCTTCGCTCTGTACGCCGTCGAGATCGGTCATGCTGTCGTTGATCGTGCCGTCCACGGTTTCGAGGTCCTTGATCTGTACCGATGCGCCATTGCCCGCGCTCTTGCCGTCACAGCCGCCCACCAACAGAGAGAGGGCTATGCCCAGTACGGCAATTCTTGAACGGGGGATATTAGGTGCAAACGGCATTAACCTCTCCTGAAACGCGACGAAGCCGGGACACTAACGTCGAGCCTGCCGATGCTCAAGCAGAACAAGCGCCGCTATCGGGACAACGGCGCAGACGTGCGATGAAGGACGGAAAATGGCGGCGCAGCGCCTCGTCAAATTCCGCCATGCTGACATTCTTGCCGAGCGCTGCGAGGCTCGTCACCGGAAATTCACTGATGCCGCAGGGCACGATGCCGGTAAAATGGCTGAGATCGGGCGCGACATTCACCGAAAAGCCGTGCAGTGTCACCCAGCGCCGCACCCTTACCCCGATGGCGCCGATCTTCGCCTCGCGCCCGTCAAGATCGTCGGTCCAGATGCCGATGCGCCCTTCGGCCCGCCGTGCGGACACGTCGAAATCAGCGAGCGTGTCGATTACCCAGCCTTCGACATTATGGACGAAGTTGCGCACATCCTTGCCGCGCTCACCCAGATTGATGTTGAGATAGCCGATGCGCTGCCCCGGCCCGTGATAGGTGTATTTGCCGCCGCGTCCGGCATCATAGACCGGAAAGCGCGGGTCGAGCAGCTCCGCCACGTCCGCGCTGGTCCCGGCGGTGTAGAGCGGCGGATGCTCCAGCAGCCAGACGCGTTCCCCCGCCTCGCCCGCATGAATGGCGGCCGCGCGCTGTTCCATGTCGGACAGCGCGTCGGGGTAGGGAACGGGCGCGGCATCGACGCGCCACTCGATGCTGTTGATGTCGGGTTCGGAGGCCATGGCTTCTCTTGACTTGGGTTGCGGCTACGATCAAGGCCGTTCTTGTGCGTCGATGCCCGGACAGGCATGGCGATGGTGCAGGAGTGGAACGGGAAATGAAATCTTTGTCGATCGGCAAGGCAACGCAGGACGCCACGCTTTTCCTGAAGCGGGAAGGTGGTCTTGTGGTCCCGATCGCGTTGCTCTTCACCGGAATTCCGATCGCGCTGCTGTTGCAGGCGATCCCGCCCTCATTGCGGCAGATCGTGCCGGGAGAGAGCGTGCCCGATCACCCCGACCTGCCGGTCGCGGCGCTGTTCCTGCTGTTTTTCTGCCCCTTGCTGGTGCTGGCGGGCACGCTGGCGACCTATGCGTTGGCGCTGCATCCGGGGATCAGCGTGGGGGAAGCGCTGCGCCTCGGTTTTCGCCGGATGCCCGTGGCGCTGGGCGCGGCGCTGCTGATGGGCGTGGGCGTGGCGGTGCCGCTGCTGTTCCTGGGGGCGTTGTCGCCGCAGATCGCCAGCAGCGCGTTGCTGGTCTGCGCGCTCTTCCTCTCGGCCCGGCTGTTGCCGCTCAATGCCGTCGTTGCCGAGCGGCCGGTGGGCGCGATCGCGGCGTTGCGGGAAAGCTGGCGGCTCTCGCGCGGGCATATGGCGCGGCTGCTGGCCTTTGTCGTGCTCATCTCTATCCCGGTCATGATCGCCCAGATGGTGGGGCAGGCGGTGTTCGGGCTGATCGGCTTCGGCATCGGCGGGAAGGCCGTGATGCAGCAGGCGGGTGATGTCGGCGCGGCGCTGGCGCTCTCGATCGGGCAGATGGTGATGATCGTGATGACGGCCTTCATCTATCGCCAGCTGAGCGCCGGGCAGAACGCGGCCTGAGCCTTACAGCACCGGGATATGCGGCGCGGCAGCCGGGTCGAGCAGGCCCGCGAGGCGCGGGTCGGCGAAGGTCTCGATCGCGCGGCTGACCGGGCGGAAGCCTGATTTCATGTAGAAGGGCAGCGCGCCTGCATGGTCGAGCGTGCAGGTCTGCACCGTCATGCGGGCGGTGCCCTTGCGCCAGCCGAGCATCAGCGCCTGCCCCATCAGCCAGCGCCCGAAGCCCTTGCCCGTCAGTTGCGGGACCAGCCCCAGAAAGGCGAGGCGGCTTTCGCCTTCCTTGCGGAAGTCGAGTTCCAGCAGGCCGACCTCTATGCCATGCGGGTCGGCTATCGCGAAAATCTCGACCTTTGGGTCGGTGAGGATCGCTTCCAGATCGGCATCGCTCATCACCAGCCGGGAAAACCACAGCCATGGCTCGCCCACGCGGCGGAAGAGCGTGCGATATTTGTCCGGGGAGGGGGCTTTCCAGCGGATCAGGCGCAAGGGCGACGTGGAAACCGGCGCGGGTCGGGGGCGCTCCGTCATCTCCAGCGAGGTGACGACCGTTGCGATCTGCCCCGGTTCGACGGCGATCAGCGCCATGGCCCGGTTCAGCTCCAGCTGGCGAGCGGCGGCAGGCTCATCAGGATTGCGTCGATATTGCCGCCGGTCTTGAGGCCGAAGAGCGTGCCGCGATCATGGACGAGGTTGAACTCGGCATAGCGGCCGCGCCATTCGAGCTGCCGGGCCTTGTCGGCCTCGCTCCATTCCGTGTCCATGCGCCTGCGCACGATCGGCGGAAACGCGGCGAGAAAGGCCTCGCCCACCGCGCGGGTGAAGGCGAAATTGGCGGCGAACCCGGCGTCGTCCCCGCATTCGATATGATCGTAGAAAATCCCGCCGACGCCGCGATGGACCTTGCGATGGGGGATGTAGAAATAGTCCTCCGCCCATTTGCTGAACCGATCATAATAATCCGCGCCATGGGGATCGCAGGCCTGCTTCAGCTGGTCGTGGAAGAAGGCGGTGTCCTCGGCATAGGGGATGGGCGGGTTGAGGTCCGCGCCGCCGCCGAACCAGCATTTGCTGGTGACGAGGAAGCGCGTGTTCATATGGACGGCCGGAACATGCGGATTGGCCATATGGGCGACGAGGCTGATGCCGGTCGCGAAAAATTCCGGGTTTTCACCCGCGCCATGGATGGTCTTGGCGAACTCCGGGGCAAATTGTCCGCCCACGGTCGAGACGTTGACGCCGACCTTCTCGAACACCTTGCCCTTCATCACCCCGCGTACGCCGCCGCCGCCTTCGCCGGGCGCGGCGCCGTCGCTCTCTCGATCCCAGGCGATATAGTCGAAGCGCGCATCGCTTCCCGCTTCCTGCTCGATCGCCTCGAATTCCGCGCAGATGCGGTCGCGCAGCGCTTCGAACCAAGTGCGGGCCTGCAATTGCTGATCGGTGAGCGTTTTCATTGCGGATATTGTCCTGTCTGGCGGAGAGCCTCGCTCAAGCCGATGCCCGCAGCGACAGCAATATTCAAGGACCTAAATCCCGCCACCATGGGAATCCGTACGCGCCCGTCGGCACGGTCATGCACCTCTGGCGGGACGCCGGCGCTCTCCGACCCCAGCAACAGCGTGTCGCCCGGCTCGAACCGGAAATCGGGAAGCGGGGTGGCGCCATGCGAGGTCAGCAGCACGATGCGGCCGCGCGTCTCGCTTCGCTCAGCGAAAAAGGCCTCTGCATTGGGGTGGCGGGTGATGCTCGCCGCGTCGGCATAATCCATCGCGGCGCGTTTCAACTGCTTGTCGGAGGCAGGAAAGCCGCAGGGCATGATGATGTCGACCGGCACCGCGAAACAGGCCGCGAGGCGGATGATGGTGCCGACATTTCCCGCAATATCGGGTTGAAAAAGGGCAAGGCGCATGGGCGGCTGGATAGAGTGTTTTCAAGCCGGTTGGAACAGGGGACGACTCGGAAAACGCGGAAAATAAGAGATAGGAGAGCCGGTGCCGATCCCTTCCGGTCGGGGCAAACTTCGGGCGGCTCCGGGGTCTTTGTCGCCCGTCCCGCAAAATTGCGGTTGGCAAATCGGCATTTGCAACGGTATCACCATCAGGATCGCAGCAGTTCGGGGGAAGGCGCGCGGCCGGGCAATCGGCGTAAAATCCCTTGAATGTTCGGATAATCTGGGCAATGCAGCGGAAAAAGGATCGGTAACAGGCTGCACAGGGCTTGTGAATCGGCCGAAGGAGACAGGGGTTGAATGCATGGCGACACTAGAAAATAGTGCGAACGAAGCGTTGTCGACTGAAGGGGATGGCGTCCGCCGCCGCGATTTCATCAATATCGCCGCCGTGAGTTTCGCGGGCGTGGGCGGGGTGGTCGCACTGGTGCCGCTCGTCAATCAGATGAATCCCAGCGCCGATGTGCTGGCGCAGGCTTCCACCGAGGTCGATCTTTCCGGTATCCAGCCGGGGCAGGCGGTCAAGACGGTTTTCCGCAGCCAGCCCCTGTTCGTGCGGCATCTGACCCCTGAAGAAATCTCCAAGGCAGACGCCGTGGACGTGTCCACGCTGCGCGACCCCCAGACTTTGGAACAACGTACGGTCGACGGCCGCAAGGAATGGCTGATCACCATGGGCGTATGCACCCATCTTGGTTGTGTGCCCCTCGGCGCGGGAGAAGGTGAGAACAGAGGTGAATTCGGGGGCTATTTCTGCCCCTGCCACGGTTCGAGCTATGACACGGCAGCGCGCATCCGCAAGGGGCCTGCGCCGCTGAATCTGGAAGTTCCGCCGTATAAATACACCTCTGACACCGCCATTCTCGTAGGCTGAGGAGAGAACCGATGAGTTTCCCTTGGGCAAATGAATATACCCCAAAAGCGCCGCTGATGAAGTGGCTCGATGATCGCCTGCCGCTGCCGCGCCTCGTCTATGGCGCAGTGGGCGGCGGCTATCCGGTGCCGCGCAACCTCAATTTCTTCTGGAATTTCGGCGTGCTTTCGGGCCTTGCGCTGGTGATCCAGATCGTCACCGGCGTCATCATGGCGATGCATTATGGCGCCAATGAACTGGTGGCCTTTTCGACCGTCGAACAGACGATGCGCGACGTCAATGCGGGCTGGCTGATGCGCTACGCCCATGCCAACGGCGCGAGTTTCTTCTTCATCGTCGTCTATCTCCATATCTTCCGGGGCCTCTATTTCGGCAGCTACAAGGCGCCGCGCGAAATGGTGTGGCTGCTCGGTCTCGTCATCTTCCTGCTGATGATGGCGACCGCCTTCATGGGCTATGTGCTGCCCTGGGGGCAGATGAGCTATTGGGGCGCGAAGGTCATCACCGGCCTGTTCGGCGCGATCCCCGTGGTGGGCGAGCCGATCCAGACCTGGCTGCTGGGTGGTTTCGCGCCGGGTAACGCCGCGCTCAACCGCTTCTTCTCGCTGCACTATCTGCTGCCGTTCGTGATCGCGGGTGTCGTCATCCTGCACATCTGGGCGCTGCATATTCCCGGTTCGTCCAACCCCACCGGGGTTGAAGTGAAGGGGCCGCAGGATACCGTGCCCTTCCATCCCTATTATACGGCGAAGGACGGTTTCGGGGCGGGCATCTTCTTCATCGCCTTTGCGTTCATGGTCTATTTCGCGCCGAACTATCTGGGCCACCCGGACAATTATATCGAGGCGAATCCGCTTTCGACGCCCGCGCATATCGTGCCGGAATGGTATTTCTGGCCCTTCTACGCGATCCTGCGCGCGTTCACGGTGGATTTCTTCTTCGTGCCGGCGAAGCTGCTGGGCGTGCTGGCGATGTTCAGCTCGATCCTGCTGCTGTTCTTCCTGCCCTGGCTCGATACCTCGCCGGTGCGGTCGGGCCGCTATCGCCCGCTGTTCAGGAAATTCTTCTATATCCTGATCGCCGACGTGCTGGTGCTGGGCTATTGCGGTGGGGCGCCTGCTGAAGAGCCTTATGTGATGATCTCCCAGATCGCCGCAGCATATTATTTCGCGCACTTCCTCATCATCCTGCCGCTCATCGCGGCGTTCGAAAAGCCGCTGCCCCTGCCCGGTTCCATTACCGAGGCGGTGCTGGCCAAGCATGGGCTGACCGAGGAGAAGACCGTTGCGATCGAGGGCGAAGCCGCCCCGGTTCCGGCGGAATAAGGGGGAGGCAGGATAATGGTACGTTTCATTGCGTTTCTTGTCGGCCTGTTCTTCGCCGGCTGGTTGTTCGTGTCCTTCCTCGTCGGGGCGGTCTCCTATGTGAGCGATCCGCCTGCGCCGACGGTCGAGCATGAATTTCACCTCGCGCCCAAGCATGTGTCCTACAGCTTTGACGGGCCGTTCGGTCATTATGACAAGCAGCAGCTCCAGCGCGGCTTCCAGGTGTTCAAGGAGGTCTGCTCGGCCTGTCACAGCCTGAAGTTCGTGGCGTTCCGCGACCTGAAGGCGCTTGGGTATAATGAGGCCGAAGTGAAGGCGATCGCCAAGAACTGGGCGATCAAGACGCCTGACGCTGATCCCTCGACGGGCGAAGCCTCGACCCGTGATCCGGTCCCGGCCGATCATTTCCCCAAGCCCTTCGCCAATGATGTGGCGGCGCGCGCGGCGAATAATAATGCGATCCCGCCGGATCTTTCGCTGCTGACCAAGGCGCGCCATCATGGCACCGCCTATGTCTATTCGCTGCTGACGGGCTTCCAGGATCAGCCCGCGGCGCTGCTCAAGGAGTTCCCGGACGCCAAGACGCCGGAGGGGCTGCACTATAACCCCTATTTCGCCAATCTTAATCTGGCGATGGCGCCGCCGCTGACGGCGGAAGGCCAGGTGACCTATGGCGAGGGCCAGCCCAAGCCGACGGTCGACCAGATGGCGCAGGACGTCGCGGCGTTCCTGACCTGGACGGCGGAACCCAAGATGGAGGTCCGCAAGGCCTCTGGCATCGCGGTGCTGTTCTTCCTGATCCTCGCCACCGCGCTGGCCTATCTGTCCTATCGCAATATCTGGGCAGACAAGAAGCATTGAGGCATGGCGGGGATCACCCGCCGCCGCAGAAAGAAAAGGCCTGCTCTCCGAAGGGAGGGCAGGCCTTTTTCTCTGGCAAATATATATTTTGCAAACCAGCAACGGCTTGCAGGATATTTCCTGCCATATGTTAACGATAAAATACCCGTTCGCTCTGAGCCTGTCGACCTGAAGGGCGGGCGAAGTCCAGCGGCTGTCTTTTTTCAGGTTAAGAAAGTACGGCGCTTCGACAGTGAAGCGAGGCGAGTGACTCGTTCAACAGTCCGAACAGAGGGCGGAGTGACCGCTTCTCACCCGAATTCACCATTCCACGCTTTGGTTTGTAAATGGCGCAATCGCCTTTCCTATATGGGCAGCGCCAGCGTGTAGAAGGTGGAAGATGGCTCCTGTCTGGGGCGCCTAAAGGAGGGTTCCCGAAAGGGAAGGGCAGTTCCTGGAAGGGAATGGAATTGCGGAAGCAAGATCTGACGCAAGATCGGATAGGAAAAGCTCTTTGTCCTGAAAATTAAAAAGCCCCGCTAAGTCATCAGACTAGCGAGGCTTTTTAATGGTGGGCGTGGCAAGGATTGAACTTGCGACCCCTACGATGTCAACATAGTGCTCTACCACTGAGCTACACGCCCTCACCGGAGACGCGCAGTTAGCCTCGATCGATTATTTGTGCAAGCCCCTAATGGAAGCTAAAGGCATTTTTTTGCGTGGGGAGCGAAAGGGGCGGAATGCGGATCGATCAGGCGGCGGGAAAGGGTGAGCAGGGGCTTGATGCAGGCGGGACGGCGAGGCCGGTTCGCTGGTATGCGCATCTTTATGTCCAGGTGCTTATCGCCATCGCCGCGGGCGTGCTGGTCGGCCTATTTGCGCCGTCAACGGGGGAGGCGCTCAAGCCGTTGGGGGATGCCTTCATCAAGCTGGTGAAGATGATCATCGCCCCCGTCATCTTCCTGACCGTGGTGACTGGCATCGGCGGCATGAGCGAGCTGGCGGGTGTCGGCCGGGTCGCGGGCAAGGCGTTCGCCTATTTCATCACCGTTTCCACGCTGGCGCTGGCGGTGGGCCTGTTTGTCGCCAATGTCGTGCAGCCGGGCACGGGGATGAATATCGATCCGGCCTCGCTCGACGCCTCGCGCGTCGCCGAATATGCCGAAAAAGCGCATGAGAGCAGCCTCGTCGGCTTCCTGATGGACATCATTCCCGCAACGCTCGTCGCTGCCGTGGCGGACGGGCATATATTGCAGGTGCTGTTCGTCGCCATCCTGTTCGGCATTGCGATGACGATGATCGGCGACAAGGCGCAGCCGCTGATGACCCTGTTCGATTCGGCCAGTCATGCCGTGTTCCGGCTTGTCGCGATATTGATGAAGGCCGCGCCGATCGGCGCTTTCGGCGCGATGGCCTTCACCATCGGCAAATATGGGCTGGGCACATTGGTGCATCTCGCGGGGCTGGTGGCGACCTTCTATCTGACCTCGATCCTGTTCGTGCTGCTCGTGCTCGGCGCGATCGCGCGGGCGACGGGCTTTTCGGTGTGGCGGCTGATCGTCTATCTGCGCTCCGAACTGTTGCTGGTGCTGGGCACCTCCTCATCGGAAGCGGCGCTGCCGAGCCTGATCGAGAAGATGGAGCGGGCGGGCTGCGAGAAGGGCGTTGTCGGCCTCGTCGTGCCGACCGGCTATTCCTTCAATCTCGACGGCACCAATATCTATATGACGCTCGCCGCGCTGTTCATCGCGCAGGCCACCAATGTCGAGCTGAGCCTCGGGCAGCAGCTCGCGCTGCTCCTCATCGCGATGATCAGCTCCAAGGGGGCGGCGGGCGTGACCGGCGCGGGGTTCATCACATTGGCCGCGACACTGGCGATCGTGCCGTCCGTGCCGGTCGCGGGCATGACGTTGATCCTCGGCGTCGACCGCTTCATGAGCGAATGCCGCAGCCTCACCAACTTCGTCGGCAATGCGGTGGCGACGGTGGTGGTGTCGGCGTGGGAGGGGAAACTCGATCGAACGCGTCTCGACGCGGCGATGCGGGGCAGGCCGCTGCCCGTGACCGAGGATGCGGAGGTGGTCATCGGCGACTGAGTCGGGCGCTGGCGTGCGTCCGCTTTGGTCGCATCAGACCCCGCACCGCAATGTGTTATGCCGCATTGCAGCTTCGCTGAGCCGCGGCCTCGGGTCGTCGGTTGTTCTGAACTTGCCCGAAAGAGCTTCAGATGCTCGTCGCGCTTTCGAGGCCGAAGATGCGATCCACCTCCATCACCAGATCGCGCAGGTGGAAAGGCTTGGACAGCACCTTGGCCTGCGGCATCGCCTTGCCGGCCTTCAGGGTGACGGCGGCAAAGCCGGTGATGAACATCACGCGCATGTCCGGCGCTACACGCGCGGCATGCTGGGCGAGTTCTATCCCGTCCATCTCCGGCATCACGATATCGGTCAGCAGCAGGTCGAAGCGGCTCACATCCAGCAGCGGAAGCGCGGCCGTGCCGCGATCAACGGGCGTGACATCATAGCCCGCGCGTTCCAGCGCGCGTGCCAGATATTGCCGCATTGCATCATCATCTTCCGCGAGCAGAATACGGATCATCGACCCAGATACCTCATTTTCAGTATTTTCTGATTGCCAACGTGCTGCCAGCCGACATGCCCCCTGTCAATGCCGCTCAGCTTATGCTTTCTATTGGTGGATAAGCGCTTAACATAGGCCGGGCGCGGACGAAAAAGATTGGAGCGAGAAGCGGAAAAGGTGACGAGGGAGGCGATCAGCACGGAACTCTGGGCCGATGGTCCCCTGTTCGAATGGTGCGGGGAAGAGCAGGCGTGCGCCGATGCCGGGCCGGTGCTGCTTTCCGTGCCTCATGCCGGCCGGGCCTATGCCGCGCCGGTGCTCGCCCGCAGCCGTATGGGACGTTCGCATCTTCAACGGCTGGAGGATCGTCTCGCCGACCTGTTGATCGGCGATCTGATCGCGGGGGGACAGCCGGCGCTGGTCGCGCGGGTGCCGCGCGCCGTGATCGACCTCAACCGCGACCCGCGCGACGTGGATGCGATCATGGTGCGGGGCATCCCCCATGGCCAGCCGCTGATCCAGAGCCTCAAGCAGCGCGGCGGCCTCGGCCTGTTCCCGCGCAGCCTGCCCCGCATGGGCGAGCTTTGGCGCGGGCCGATGGGCTGGGACGAGGCGCAGAGCCGCATCGCCCATATGCACGGCGCCTATCATCACGAGCTGGAAAGGGCGCTGGACCGGCGCCTTGCCCGGCATGGGCAGGCCTTGCTGCTCGACATCCATTCGATGCCGCCGCTGCCCCCGTCGCTGCCGGATGGGGACAGGCCCGATATCGTTATCGGCGATCGCTTCGGCGCGACCGCGGCGGGGCGGCTTTCGGAAATGGCGGAGTCGCTGTTGCAGGCCGAAGGGCTGAAAGTCGCGCTCAATCATCCCTATGCCGGTTCCTATCTGATCGAGCGCCATGGCAGGCCCCGGCAGGGCCGCCATGCGATGCAGATCGAGATATCGCGCGATCTCTATCTGGAGGAGCGGCTGGAGGAGCCGGGGGCGGGCCTGCCTCGGATGCGGCGTATCCTTCGCCTGCTGGTCGAGGCGCTGGCGCAGGATTTGAGCCGGGACCGCTGGTCGGAAGCCGCCGAATAGCGATGGATATATTCCGCTACGAAGGATGCAGGGGCAGGCCGGGCGGGATGACAGGGCAGAGAGCGGCTCAGGCGGCGGACAGGGTGTCGAGGAAATCGCGCACCAGCCTGTCCATGTCGCCATTCTCGTCGATCTGGTAATTGCCGATGGGTAGCTTCAGCACCGGAATGCCCGCCTGTTCGAGCGCCCGCAGCACGAAGGGGTCGGCATCATCGATGGCGATGGCGCCGTTGACGCGGTGGAATTGCGCTTCCTTCACATGCCATGCGCCTGCCCAACTGGGCATCCGCAGTTCATCGCCCATGGTGACGAAGCGCGCGGCGAGCGCCCTCAAGGGATCGCGGCCCCCATCGAAGCGGCGAATATAGCCATCGGCGGCGAGCGCGAGATACATGGTCCAGACGAACACCGCGCCATGGCTTTCCTCCCAACGCTGGTAGAAAGCCATGTCGCTCCACATGCCGCGCCCGACCCACATCAGCCGCAGCCTTTCATCCGGACAGCAGGCCTGCCCTGCCTCGACGCGGGCGGAGACTTCTTCGAAAAAGGCGCGGGCGGCATCGCGCGCCCATGGTGTGCCCCGGTGCCATTGGGGAACCATGGTCGCGGGCATCGTGTCGACCACGCCCACCGGCGCGCGGGGCGCGAGGGCGATGAGGTCGCGGGTGCGGCGATAATACTCCTCCTGCTCGTTCACCAGATCCATGATCTCGGCAAAGCGATCCGGGTCGAAAACACGGTTGGTTTCCTGTTCGAGCCGGGCAATGGCCTGCCGCAATTCATCGGTCAGCAGGTCGAGCCGGGCAGGCTCCAGCGTGGCTTCCCAGTCGTCGGGGAGGAGCCGCCACCATTGCGACGGCAGGGTCCAGCGGGATTCGATGCTGCGCTCATACAGGTAGAGCGACGCGCCGGATGCTTCCGCCCAGAGGTCGAACAGCGTGCGCGTGGGGTCGGTCTCCGGCATGGCGTGCAACATGGTCGGACGGGGGAGGCCGCCCCATGGGGCCAGCGCCGCATCCTCGTCGAACAGGGCCGCCAGTCCCTGCGCGCTATAGGCCTCCACATCATCGGGATAGCCCTGTGCGCGGAGCAGGCCCGCATAACGGCGGGATTGCTGCTTGGCCGCGACGATGGAGGCCCACCACTGGTTGACGATGAAGGGGATGTCGAGCGCGCGCAAAATCTCCTGCGGCGCATTGGCATTGACCAGCGCGAAAGGCTCTCCGGCGGCCGCCCTTTGGCTGGTACGGGCGAACCAGTCCTTCTGATAGCTGCCGAAATCGGCCAGCGAGGCGAGCGACTTGCGGCTCCTTTCCGCCGGACGGCGTGCACGGGCGGGGGAGGGTGTCGGTGGAGATGTGGAAGGAAGGGCTGGGGCGGCGGCGTCTGCGGCGGGCATCTGCCGCGTATGGGCGAAGTGGGTGAGCAGCGCGGCCGTTTCCGTCAGCGCGCCGGATGCGGGAAGGCGCACCGGCAGGAAAGGCAGGCCGCGCCGGGCGCAAGTCCGCGCGAAGGCGGTGCCGCACCACGCCGCTTCCTCGTCCTGCGGGGCGACGATATGGACGACCGCCACGGGCTTGCAGCGGTCGATCCCCGCGTTCAGCAACGCCTGCTTGCGCTCTGTCCCGGCAAAGGAGCCGCCCGGCCAGCTTATGGCCTGCAAGACCAGCGCTTCCAGCGGTGGCAGGGCCGGATCGGCGGGGGGGAGCGGGGCATCGAGCGGAACGGCCATGACCCCGCCTGCGCGCAGGGCGTCGCCAATCCAGCTTTCGCAATCCGGGCTGCCTGTCACCAGAATCGTTTCGCCGGATGCGGGCAGCATGGCGGGGGCCGCCGCACCATCCTGTTCCCGGATCGCCCTTGTGAGGGCCTCGTCGGTGCAGGCAAAGCCGCGCTCCGCCAGCCACAGGCGCAGTTCCGTCATGCGCGCCAGCCCATAAGCGTGGGACGAGGGTCGATCCAACCGGGGCAGGTCGCAGAAAAACAGCCGGTTTCCGTCCAGCCCGATTTCCGGCAGTTCCCGCAATGCCGCGAAGAGCTGAGGCGCCACGACATCGACATGGGAAAGCACGAAGCCCACCACCTCTTCGCGCAGGGCGAGAATCGCTTCAAGATAGGCGCGCGCGCGCCAGTGCAGGTGCGGGGCCAGGCCCCGCGCTTCCGCAAAGGGGGTGGGAAGCATGCGGTTCGCGCTCAGCCGGACGGGATCAAGCCCGACCGCCCGGAACAGCGCCGTCGGTAGGTCATCGCCGATCAGACCGATTTTCGCCCGCGCGCCCGTCGCCATCAGATGGTTCCGGCGGCCTTCAATTCCGCCAGCTTTTCGGCGGAATAGCCCAGCATGTCGCCATAAATGCGATCATTATGCTCGCCGACATGCACCGGCATCACATCGTCAAAGCCGGTCTGCGCGCCGGAAAAGAGGATGGGAATGCCCGCGGTGCGCAAATCCTCATCGATATCGTAGAGCGGATGGCTGGCGCTGACGGTCTCGCCACGCGCCACGACGCGCGGGTCGCGCAGCGCATCCTCCGGGTAGCGGACGGGGGCCACGGGCACGCCTTCCTCTTCCAGCGCGGCGACGGCCTCCGCAACCGTGAGGGTGCCCGACCATTGGTTGATGCGCTCTTCCAGCTCGATCGCATTGGCGACCCGGCCATCGCGGGAAGAGAAGCGTTCGTCTTCCTGGATGTCCTGCGCATTCATCGCCTGCAACAGGCCCTCTGCCAGCGGATCATGGGTGGCGACGATGGCGATATGGCCATCCTTGCATTTGAACACGCCGAAGGGGGAAAGGCGGTTGACCGTCAGGCCGGTGCGGCGCGGCAGGCCCGCCAGCCGCATTGCGCGCCAGTTCTCGATTGCCACGAAGGAGGTGAGCGCGCCGAGCATCGATACGTCGATGCGCTGGCCGACGCCGGTGCGGTGCCGCTGCTCCACCGCCGCGAGTATGCCGATGACGGCGAACACGGGGGCCAGCATGTCGGCCATCGGGATGCCCATGCGGACCGGCGGTTCCCCCGGTGCGCCGCTGGCGTACATCGCCCCGCTCAACGCCTGTACGATCACGTCCATGGCCTTGGCGCCCTCATCGACGCCCTGACCGAAGCCGCTGAGCGAGCAATAGATGATGCGGGGATTGATAGCGCGCGCGGTCTCATAGCCGATGCCCAGCCTGTCCACGGTGCCGCTGCTGAAATTTTCCACCACGATATCGGCGTCGCGCAGCAGGTCGGCGAATATCTCCTTCGCGCCCGGCTTCTTGAAGTTGAGCGTGACGCCATATTTGCCGCGCGCGCGGGTGAGGTGGGAAATGGAAACATCATCATCATGGGCCTTGCGGACCACGACGCCATCCCTGCCGACATAGGGGCTGTTCTCCCGCGCCAGATCGCCGTGGCGCGGATCTTCCACCTTGATCACCTCCGCGCCGAGGCCCGCGAGCAGCAGGGTTGCATAGGGGCCGGCCAGCGCGCGGGTCAGGTCGATGATTCGCAGCCCTTCCAGGGGGCGTTGCTGTAGGTCGGAGGGGGCGTCAGTCACGAAAATTTCCTCTTCTGGACCGCAATGCACGGGCGGCCAATTAGTTTAATTATTCATCTTTTTATGGAGTCGTCAATAGGATCGTTTTAAAATTCAACAATCAATATCCCGCCATATTCCTCGGATATATGTGGCGTTTATGGATATTTGGAGGTTGCGGTATAATTGGCTCGTTGACATAATAATTGAATTATGAAACTAATTATTCCCAGAGAGGTGAGGTACTCACCATCAAAGGGAGGGAAAGATGCCTGAAGTCATCCAAATGCGCGGGGGCTGCCGTGCGACGTTGCTTCGCTGGATCGCCGGTGCCGGTTTATCCGCGCTCGCCATGGCGCAGGCGCAGGCGCAGGAAGATGCGCGGGGGAGCGCATCGGCGCAGGCCACGGAGCAGGATATCGTCGTTACCGGCAGTCGCATTCGCGGGGCCGCGCCGGTGGGCTCGGCGGTGATCGCCGTGGGTCGGGAAGATTTCAAGACCACCGCGGCGGTCTCCACCGCCGAACTGTTCAAGGATGTGCCGCAGGCCATCAATATCGGCATCAACGAAACCAATCGCGGCGCTCAGGGCGGCGCGGGCAACATCACCTATGTGAACTCGGTCAACCTGCGCGGCATTGGGCCGAGCGCGACGCTGACGCTGCTGAACGGGCATCGCCTGCCCGGCGCGGGCACGGGCGGCAATCTGGCCGATACGTCGATCGTGCCGTTGCTGGCGTTGCAGCGGGTCGAAGTCGTCGCCGACGGCGCCTCGGCCATTTATGGGTCGGATGCGGTCGCGGGCGTGGTGAACCTGATCCTGCGCCGCGATCTCGACGGTGTGGAGGTGAATGCCCGCAACGGCATCGCCGACAATTATATCACGCGGCAGGCGGGCATCGCCGTCGGCAAGCGCTGGAGCACCGGCCAGTTCATGCTCACCTTCGAGCATAGCTACCACTCGGCGCTCAACGGCAGGGACCGCGATTATATCCGTTCGGACCAGCGCGATGTTGGTGGTCCCGATTTCCGGGTGACGACCTGCAATCCCGGCAATATCCTCATCGGCGGCACCAGCTATGCCATTCCGGCAGGCGGCGTCACCGCAGCCAATGCCGGTTCGCTGATCGCGGGTACGTCCAATCGCTGCGATATCGGCCGCTATACCGATGTGATCCCCGAAATCGAGAAGAACGGCGTCGTCGCCACCTTCACGCAGGAAATCACGCCCGACATCAAGATCGTCGGCGACGCCTTCTGGTACAAGCGCGATTTCGTGCGGCATATCGCCGCATCGGCGCAGGCGCTGACGGTGCCCGGCACCAACGCCTTTTTCGTCAACCCGACGGGCGTGACCGCGACCAGCCAGACGGTGCAATATTTCTTCGGCAATGAACTGGGCAATACACTCGGCTATGATGGCGGATCGGAAACCTATCAGGGCACGATCGGCGTCCAGATCGGCCTGCCGCATAACTGGAAGGCGGAACTCAACGGATCGTTCGGCCATAACAAGGACAGCGCCTATAATTATGGTGTGAATGCGACCGCCCTTACCGCGGCGCTGGCCAGCAGCGATCCGGCGATCGCGTTCAACCCCTATGGCGGGGGCAATTCGCAGGCGGTGATCGACGCGATCGGCAATTATGTCTCGCTTGCCGCCGTCGGCCGCACCAAGCAGATGCAGTTGCAGGGGAAGCTCGACGGCCCGCTGTTCGACCTGCCCGGTGGTACGGTTCGCCTAGCGCTGGGGGCGGAATATAACCGCGTCCGCGTCGCGAACGGCACCTATACCGGCCGTATCGGCAATCTGAGCGGTACCGTCTTTCACCTCGGCCGCTCCTTCACCTCCGTTTATGGCGAATTGCTGGTGCCGATCTTCGGCGCGGACAACGCCATTCCCGGTTTCCGCAAGCTGGATATCGATGTCGCGGGACGCTATGACAAATATAGCGATGTGGGCGATACGTGGAACCCGAAGATCGGCGTGAACTGGTCGCCTGTCGACGGGCTGATGCTGCGCGGCAGCTATGGCACCTCGTTCCGCGCGCCCAATCTGGGATCGCTGGTATCCAGCAATCCTGCCCTCACCGTGCAGAATTTCGTCGATCCGACGTCCTCCACCGGCTTCACGCAGGGCTATGCCTGGTCGGAAGGCAATCTGGGCCTGAAGCCCGAAACGGCGACCACCTGGTCGATCGGCGCGGATATCACGCCGGTCGGGCTGCGCGGTCTGGTGGTCAACGTCAATTATTTCAACGTGAAGTATGAAGGGCAGATTTCCTCGCTGCTCGGCGATCTGACGGTGCTCCAGCGCGAAGCGATCTATTCCGACTTCATCTATCGCAATCCCAGCGCGGCGATGGTGGCGGACCTGACCTCGCGCCTGCCGGTGCGCGGCGTGCCGCTGGCCAATGTGGGCGTCATCGTCGATGCGCGCCCCGCCAATCTGGGCGTCACCAAGACCGATGGCCTCGATTTCAACGCCCGCTACAGCTTTGAAACCGCAAATGCGGGTACGTTCCAGCTTGGCGCGAACGGCATATATTATCTGAACTACAAGATCGCGCAGACCCCGTTGTCGCCGGTGCTGGAGCGGCTGAATTACATCAATTATCCGGTCAAATACCGGCTTCGCGGCAATCTGAGCTGGATGAAGGGCGGGTTCGCCGCCACCACCTATCTCAACTATGTGCCGTCCTATAAAAATGACCTGCGCACCCCGGTCGAGACGATCAAGTCATGGACCACGGTGGATCTCGACCTCTCCTACACCCTGCGGGATCTGCCGCAGAGCTGGATCAGTTCGGCCGCGTTCAATATCAACGTCACCAACCTGTTCGACCGCGATCCGCCCTATGCGGCGCTGGCGCCCAGCGGCAACCAGAGCGGCGGTTTCGATGTGCAGAACGCCAACCCGCTTGGCCGCCTCATCACCTTTGGCGTGACGATGAAATTCTGATCCTCATCGGGGCGTGGTTCGGTGCAGGACCATGCCCCGATGGACAAGAAGGGCCTATGGACAGGGGCTGGGGGCGGATGGCCCGTGATTGCGAGAAACATAGCCGGGAGGAGAGTGCCGATGCGCGTCGTGACAGCCCTGATGCTGACCACGCTTATGGGGGCGGGCCTAATGGGGCCGGGCCTTGTCGATACCGGCCTTGCCGCAACGGGCGCGTCCGTTGCGGCGGCGCAGCAGGCGGAGGGGGACGCGAAGCTCTCCCGCCCCGGCGTCTATCGCGGCTATTCCGAGGAACTATATTCCCGGTTGCAGCGCACGTCTCAACTGGTCGCCGTGCGCGATGGCGTGCGGCTGGCGGCGACGATCTATCGACCCATGAAGGACGGCAAGGTCGTTACCGATCCCTTGCCGATATTGTTCAGCTTCACCCCCTATCTGTCGCGGCGGATCGACGAAAAGGGCGCCGTCATCGGCACGCTGGAGCAGGAAAACTCCCGCAACCGTCCCTTCGCCGAACTGGCGCGCTATGGCTATGTCGTCGCCGTGGCGGATGTGCGGGGCAAGGGGTCTTCTTTCGGCGTGCGGTCCGGCTATGCCGATCAGCATGAGGGCGAAGATGGCCGCGATCTGGTCGAATGGCTCGCCGCCCAGCCCTGGTCCGATGGCAAGGTCGGCATGTTCGGCTGTTCCTATGTCGGCGGCACGCAATGGGCGACGGCGCGCAATGTGCCGCCCCATTTGCGCGCGATCTTCCCGCAGGCCGCGCAGTTCGACAGCTATCGCAATGTACGGCGCGGCGGGCTGTCGGGGCAGTTCAATACGCGCCCGCAGGCCATCGCGGAGGATTATCCCACCGCGCCCGTCGATGCCGACCGGGACGGCGCGCTGAAGGCGGCGGCGCTGCGCCAGCATGAAAGCAACGTCCAGATGATGGACCTTGTGAACGAGCTGGAATTTCGCGACGATCGCACCCGCGCGCAGGACATTCAATATTGGCCGCTGTCCTCGCCCTATCCCAATATCGCGGCGATCCGCGAGGCGGGGATTTCCGTCTATACATGGGGCACATGGATGGACGAGCCGGCCGACCAGTCGATGCTGGGCTGGGAAAACAGCCGGGGCGGCAAGGGGCTGGCGAAGCTCATCATGGGGCCGGGCGGGCATTGCGATGTCGATACGATCGACAGCTTTGCCGAGCATCTGCGCTATTTCGACCATGTGTTGAAAGGCGTGGACAATGGCATCGACCGGGAACCGCCGATCTGGTTCAAGACCATCGGCCTGCCCGCGCAGGGCGCATGGCGCTTCGCTGATCGGCTGCCGCTCACCGATGCGCCGCCGACGCGCTATTTCCTGGCGCCGGGCGGGGTGCTGGGCGACCGCAAGCCCGGCGGACGGCGCAACGACCCCTATCAGGTGACCTATGCCGTCGGCTGCGAGCCTCCCTCATGGGCGATGCCGCGTCTGCGCGATGCGACGCCGACGCCCAGGACCGAAGGGGCCTTGCCGGAACCGGGCCTGTGGGCCTGCGTCAATCCCGCCGTCGCCAAGGGCTATGCCAGCGCGCCGATGGCGGAGGATATGTGGCTTTCCGGCTTCTCGCCGGTGCGCCTGACGATGGCCTCCTCCTCGACCGAGGCGCCGATCTTCGGCTATCTGGAAGATGTGGCGCCCGACGGCAGCGCCACGCTGATCGCCCATGGCCGGTTGCTCGCCTCGCATCGGAAGGAAGGCGAGGCGCCCTATCGCAACTTCGGCCTGCCATGGCATAGCGATGCTCGGGCGGATGCCCGTCCGCTGACGCCGGGCAAGGCGGAGATCATGGCTTTCGCGCTCAGCCCCACATCGCGGATCATCGCCAAGGGGCACCGGTTGCGTTTTTCCATTACCGGCGCCGATCAGCGGCAGCGCAACATCGCGCTGCTGAAACAGGACCCCGCGCCGGTCTATACCATCGTCACCGGCGGGGCGGCGGCTTCTTCGCTGGACATGACCCTTGTTCCCGCCGCCCGACTGACCGCAGGGGAGAAAGCGCAATGAAGAAAGCATCGTTTCTGATCGCCGCCTCGCTGCTGGCCGCTGTTTCCCTGCCCGCCTCCGCGCAGGACGGGGCGGAGACGGGCAGGATTTCCGCCTTTGGCCGATATGAGGGCTATTCGCCGGAAAGCTATGACGGGCGCGTGCGGGAATCGCGCTATGTGACGGTGCGCGACGGCACGCGGCTGGCGGTCGATATCTACCGACCGACCCGCAACGGCAAGCTGGCGGAAGAGAAGCTGCCGGTGATCTGGCTCTTCACCCCCTATAATCGCGCGACCCGCGATGCGTCCGGCCGGGTCGTGACGCACAAGGCGATCAACCTCGGGTTCACCCGCCATGGCTATGTCGTCGCGATTGCGGATGTGCGGGGCAAGGGGGCGTCCTTCGGCATTCGGTCCGGCCCGGCGGACGCCAATGAAACGCGCGACGCCTATGACCTGACCGAATGGTTCGCGACCCAGCCATGGAGTTCGGGCAAGGTCGGCATGACCGGCTGTTCCTATTATGGCGCCACCGCCTTGCAGGCGCTGAAAGCCCGCCCGCCGCATCTGAAGGCGGTGTTCGCGGGCACGACGACGTTCGACCAATATGAAACCTTCGGCCATGGCGGCATCGCTTCGGCGGGCCTTGCCGATGACAGCCGCGCGGCCGAAGCGGTGGTGGAGGTCGATGCCGACAAGGACCGCAGGGACTGGAAGGCGGCGATGGCGCTCCATGCGCAAAACCCCAAGACCGGAACCTTCTTCGCTTCCACGCCGTTTCGCGACGATGTGAACCCCTATACCGGGGATGACTGGTGGCGGACGGGAAGCTTCTATCCCTATCTGGATGCGATGAATGACGGCGCGGCCCTCTATCTTTATGGCGGCTATCGCGACGTGTTCCCGGACCAGACGATCACCCATTATCTCAATGCCGGGCCGAGGACGAAGCTGGCCTTCGGCGACTGGCCGCATTGCGATACGCCCGGCTTCGCGATGGATACCGAAAGGCTGCGCTTCTTCGATCATTGGCTGAAGGGCGTCGATAACGGCATCATGGCCGAAGCGCCTGTCCATGTGCAGGTGCGCAGGGCCGTGGACGGCACGGAGTGGCGGGCGCTCGATCATTGGCCGACGGAGGCGAAGCGCAGCCGCCTGTTCCTGACGATGCAGGCCGCGCCGAAGCAGATCGGCGTGCGCGGGGAGATCGCCTCGCTCCATGCCGCCGCGCTTTCCGCCACCGCGCCCGCGCAGGCGGGGGAGGTGGTCATTCAGTCCGTGCCGACGGGCATCCCCAGTGTCGAATATGGCCTGCCGCGCACCGGCGTCGATGCCTATAGCGCGACCTTCACCCTGCCCGCGCAGGAGAAATGGCGCGAGATCATCGGGTCGGGCAATGTCCGGCTGTGGATGTCGGCCCCTGCCGGCGACGCCGACCTCTATGTCTATCTGGAGGCCGTGCATGGGATGGGCGGCGTCGATGTGGTAGCGCGCGGATCGCTGCGGGCGTCGCATCGCAAGACCGGGACGGCGCCCTATAAGGTCGATGGCGTGCCGTGGCAGACCCACGCCCGCGCCGATCATCAACCGTTGACGCCGGGGGAGCCGGTCGCGCTCGACATCGCGCTGACCCCGACGGCGATAACCCTGCGGCCGGGCGATTTGCTGCGGCTTGCCGTGACGAGCCGCCCGCCGGTGCCCCGGCCCGATGCGCCGCCGCCCCCGCCGATCACCTTGTATATCGACCCGGCCCGGCCCGCATGGCTGGAGATTCCCGATGTCGATACGCGCGCGCAGGCGATGGTGCGCGGGCTGGGCGCCAGCGAGCCGGAGCCGATGATCGGCGATCCGGTGCGGGCGGCCCGGCCATGACGCAGCGCTTCCTTCCCTTCCCCGCTCGCGACGGATAATCCAGATGGCAATGCCCGCTCCCCCGGAAATGGCGCCGCATCCCGCCGATGCGCAAGGGTCTCCCCATGGGGAAAGCGACGCGCGGACGGTTCTTCCCTGGCCGTCCCGCCTCGCCTTCCTCGTGGGGGCCGCCGCCCTGCTGATCGCGATGGCGACGGACGCCATAGCGGTCGCGGGGCGACATCTGGGCACGCCGCTGCTCGGATCGATGGAGATCGTGCAGGCCGCCGTGAGCATTGCCGGGTCTTCCTCGATATTGGGCGCCACCTTGATGGGCGCCCATGCGTCCATCCATGTGCTGACCGACAGGGTATCGCCCGCGGCCCGCCGCCGGTTGCTGGTCGCCGCGAGCCTGCTGGCGGCCATTTTCTTCGCGATATTGAGCTTCGGCTGCGCGTGGATCGCGTGGGATTTGCGCGATGGGCAGGAACTGACGGAATTGCTGGCGCTGCCGCTCTCGCCGTTCCGCGTCTTCGTATCCTGCGCCTTCGCGATCACGAGCATGGCCTTTCTGGGACGCGCCTTGCAATTGGCGCGCGCATCATGATGACGCCCGAAACCATCGGTATCCTCGCCATTCTCGTCCTGCTGGCGCTGCTGACGACGGGCATTCCCATCGCCGCCGCATTGGGGCTGGTCGGCGTCGTCGGCCTTGCCGCGCTGACATCGCCGGAAGCGGCGGTCATCAAGGCGGGCGTGATCGGGTGGGAGACGATATCCCGCTATGAACTGGGCGTGTTGCCGCTGTTCCTGCTGATGGCGCATCTCTGCTTCGCGGCGGGGGCGAGCCGGGATTTCTTCGATGTCGCGGCGCGCCTCTTCGGCCATCGGCGCGGGGGCCTCGCCATTGCGTCGATCGCGGGGTGCGGCGGCTTCGGCGCGATCAGCGGATCGAGCCTCGCCACGGCGGCGACGGTGGGGCTGGTGGCCCTCCCTGAAATGCGCAAGCGCAACTACGCGCCTTCGCTCGCCACCGGCGCGATCGCCGCCGGGGGCACGCTCGGCGCGCTGGTGCCGCCGAGCGGGATGCTGATCGTCTATGGCGTGATTGCCGAACAGCCGATTAGCAAGCTCTTCACCGCCGCGCTGATCCCCGTCGCGACGCAGGCGCTCTTCTACATCGCGACGATCATGATCCTGTGCCGGATGAAGCCGGACCTCGGCCCCGTCACGCCCCGCGCGACATGGAAGGAGCGCACCGTCGCGATCGCCCGCGTTGCCGATATTTCCCTGCTGATCGCCATCGTCATCGGTGGGCTTTCGATCGGCTGGTTCACGCCGACGGAGGCCGCCTCGGTCGGGTCGGTGCTGGCGCTGCTGCTCTGCCTGCGCCGGGGCAGGCTCAGCATGGGGGCCTTGGCCACGGCGCTGCGCGAAGCGCTGCGCACGGCTGGCCTCATCTATGCGATCATCATCGGCGCGGTTGTTTTCAGCGTGTTCCTCGGCAGCACCGGCATCGCCCGGCATCTCACCGAGTTCGTCGTCGCATCCGATCTCAGCGCGGCGGGGGCGGCGGTGCTGATCGTCGTCGTGCTGCTGCTGCTCGGTTCCTTGCTGGACGGCATGGCGCTGATGCTGCTGACGGTGCCGATCTTTCTGCCGATGATGACCGGCATGGGGATGAGCGCGATCTGGTTCGGCATCTTCGTCGTGCGCACCATCGAACTGGGCCTCGTGCATCCGCCGCTGGGCATGAATGTGTATATCATTCAGGGGATCGCGAAAAATGTGCCGCTGGGCACGATCTTTCGCGGCGTGGTGCCGTTCCTCGTTTCGGACTTTGCGCATATCGCGCTGTTGATTGCCGTGCCGGCCACCGCGCTGTGGTTGCCCGCGGTGCTGGCGGGATGATCGGGATGCGTCGCTTTTCTCATGACCGGGCCGGAACGCTTCGCGGCAGGATCGCCGCAGCTTTCGCGCTGTTGCTGCTGGCGGCCTGTTCGGCGCAACCCGCGCCCGATGCGCCTTATGTGCTGCGCTACGCCTCGCCCTATACGCCCAGCCATCCGCTGAGCCACGCCGACCAGACATGGATGCGCCATGTCGAGCAGGCGAGCGGCGGGCGCATCCGCATAGAACCGTCCTGGGCCTCCGGGCTGATTTCGTCCGAACATAATATGGAGGAATTGCGCCACGGTGTCGTCGATGTCGCGACGATCACGCCCATTTACACGCGGGGCGGCACCCATGCCATTCGCGGCCAGTCCGGCTTTTACGGGGGGGAACGCTCCATCGATCAGCAGATGGGGGTCTATAAATGCCTTGAAGCCGCTTTTCCTGCCCTGCGGAAAGAGGTGCGCGGGCTGGATGTGCTCGCGATACAGGGCGGCAATCAACTGGGGCTTGTCACGCGGGATCGGGCGGTGCACTCTCTTGCGGACCTCAAGGGCCTGCGTCTGCGCGTGCCCAGCGAACTGATCCCGCTGTTGCGGGAACTGGGCGCCGATCCGCTCGACATGCCGATGGCCGATGTCTACCCCGCTCTTGCCAAGGGCGTGATCGACGGCGTGGCCGCGCCGATCGATACCGTCAGGAGCATGCATTTCGGGGAAGTGGCGCGCTATTATAACGAGATCAGGATCAGTCGCGGCGCCTATCCGGCGCGGGCCATTTCAATGTGGGCCATGGCGCGCCTGCCCGCCGATCTTCAGCGGGTGATCCGCGATAGCCAGCCCGTCTGGGAGGCCGCGATCCGCGATGAAACCGTGAAGGCGGCGCAGAGCGGCACCGATTATGCCCATGCGCAGGGCATGCGGTTCATCGCCTTCGATCCCGCTGCGCAGGCGCGCTTCGATGCGCTCTACAATCGGCAGGCGGCGCGCACCGCATCGGAAATGCGCGCGTTCGGTATTGACGGAACGCCGATGCTGCATCTGGCACAGGCGACGGTGGAACGCTTCAACGCAGGCCAGCATCCGGCCTGCCCGCATCGGGAATAAGGCGGGGATAAGGAACGGGGTTGTAATTCCCCGCTGATTGTAAAAGAGGGGGCATCTGTCACTGATCGGGAACCTTGCCCCATGCCTCCTGCCGCGCCATCCGTTCCAGACGAGAGCGATGAACAGGTCAATCTGGGCTGCCTGACCGGTTTCATCGGCTTTCGGCTTCGGCGCATCCAGATTCACCTGTCGCGCGCCTTTTCCGAACGCACCCAGAGTTATAATCTGCGGAGCGGTGCGCTGAGCGCGCTGGCGATCATCGAGGGCAATCCCGGTATTTCGCAATCGATTGTCGCGCGGGAAATCGGCATGGACACCTCGGCCGCCGTGGCGCTGCTCGATGAACTGGAGCAACGCGGGTGGATCGAGCGAAAGCGGCTGGCGCAGGACAGGCGGCGCTATGCCATCCATGCAACCGATCTGGGCAGGACGATCCTCGCCGAACTGTGCGCGATCCTGATGGAAACCGAAAATGCCCCGCTCCAGTCCCTCAGCCCGCATGAATTGCTGATGTTCAACCATGTGCTGGATAAGATCTACGCCAACTGCTTCAGTCTGGAAGAAGAATAGGATTGCCCTGCGCCTTCGGGGGCGGTCATGATCGCGCGCTGCACTCTCTCCTATGCAGGCTCTCTTGTGCGAGTTCGGGCGCACTGTGTTTCTGCCTGCAAGCGATGTCCTGAATAGCTAGGTCCTATCCTATGAATTTGACGGTTGCGGCCGTCATGATCAGGAAAGGGCCCATAAACGACATGCGAGGGAGAGAAATATGCGTGTGGGCCTTTTTTTATGCGCCGCAGTGGGAGCGGTTGCAGTGGCGATGCCGGCAAGTGCGCAGACGGCGGCGGACAGCCAGAACGGCGCTGATCGAGGCGGCATCGCCGATATCGTCGTCACCGCGCAGAAGCGCAGCCAGACCATTCAGGACACGCCGCTTTCGATCACGGCGCTCAGCGGCGACATGCTGGCGAAATCGGGGGTGACGGACCTCAATAACGCGGTTGGCCTGGTTCCCTCCGTGCAGGTGCAAAGCTCCAACACCGGCGCGACCTATTTCATTCGCGGTATCGGGCAGGTGGGCAATACCGGATCTTCGCCGGTGTCGGTGCATATCGACGGCATCTATCAGCAGCAGCCGGAAATCACCGGCGCGGCGGGGGTCGACGTGAACCGGATCGAGGTTCTGCGCGGGCCGCAGGGCACGCTTTACGGCCGCAACGCCAATGGCGGCACGATCAACGTCATCACCAATGATCCGGCGCTGGGCGTAACCAGCGCCGATGTGAAGCTGGGCATCGGCAATTACAGCACCCGGCAGGCCGAGGCGGCGGTCAACCTGCCGGTCGGCAGCACCCTGGCGCTGCGCGTCGCGGGCGCTCTCAACGCGCATGACGGCTATCTGACCAATGGCCTCAGCGATCGGAACGACCGCACGCTGCGCGGCAAGTTGCTGTGGCAGCCGGTCGAGGAGCTGAGCGTCCTCCTGTCAGCGGAAAATGTCTGGATAGACAGCAAGGGGGCGGGCAATGTCCTGATTTCCGAAGACTATGACAATCCCTGGACGTCCGTGCCCTATCATGAATTTTCGGTGGTATTCACCGGCGATCCCGTCTTCTGCTCGCCGGGCTGCCGCCCTTATTACAAGGTCCACAACCAGCAATATCGCGCGGAAGTAAATTATGAGATGCCCTGGGCGACCTTCACGGCGCTGGGCGGCATTCAGCGCTATCGCAGGCATTATTTGCAGGCCTTTGGCGATGGTCTGGAAGGGGACACCACGCCGGTCGATCAGTCGAGCGTGGAACTGCGCCTCGCCAGCCCGGCCGCCAGCCCGGTGCAATGGGTGCTGGGCGCCTATTATCTGGATCGGGACGCGGACGGAAACGTCAAATATGTCTATCAGATCAATGTTGCGACGCGCATCGCCATTTCGCGCGAAAGGTCCAAGGCGGTGTTCGGCCAGCTGACCTATCCGCTCACCGACAGCTTCCGCCTTACCGGCGGGCTGCGCTATACCCATGACGAAACCCGCCAGCGCGTCGATGATGGCGAGGTTGACGGCACGACCGACACGCTGGTCGGCTATACGCTGGGCGCGTTGCAGCGGGGCACGTTCAACAAAGTTACCTACAAGGCCGGCGCGGAATATGATATCGCGCCCAGGTCGATGCTCTACGGGTCGGTATCGACCGGATTCCGCGCCGGTGGCGTCGATTCCCTCGGCGGCAGCTATGAGCCGGAAACCATCACCGCCTATGAGGTCGGTTCGAAGAACCGCTTCCTCGACAACAGCATGATCCTCAACGCGAGCCTCTATTATTATCGCTATGAGGGTTATCAGCTCAGCTATGCGCGGGAAATCGACGGCAGCTCGGTGCCGGTCATCGTTACGTCCAATGTGCCGGGCGTCACGAAGGTCTGGGGCGCGGAGGTGGAGGGGATGTTCGACGTCACCTCGCTCGACCGCCTGAACTACACCGCCAGCTACCAGCGCAGCAAGTTCGCCGATGCGACGCTCGCCACCTCCTGCTCGCCGAGCGGGGAGTGCACCTATACGGCGCTTGGCGGCCGCACGCTGCCGCGCATGCCGAAATGGACGTTGACCGGCGGATGGGAGCATCGCTTCCCGCTGGGCAATGGCGCGGAGATCCAGTCCTATGTCGATGCCCAGTATAAGTCCGGCTATGACACCAATCTGGTGGTGTTCGACGGATCGCGGCAGAATGGCGTGACGCTGGTCAATGCGCGCCTGACCTATCAGGCGGCGGATGAACGTTTCAGCATCAGTGCCTATGTGCGCAACCTCACCGACAAGGCGGTGCTGATCCAGTCCAACACGGCGGGGCCGGTCAATCGCTACGGCATTCTGGGCGACCCGCGCACCTATGGCGTGAGCCTTCAGGCGAAATTCTGATCGACCTTTCGGGAACGGCGCGGGCCGGCCATCGCGGGCGGCCGCGCCTTTCCCGGTGATATGATATTTTCCGACAAGGAGCTTGAAATGAACCGTTCGATTGCGCTTGCTTCCTCGGCCTTTTGCATGGCGGTGCAGGTCGCGGCGATTTCTGCCCCGGCCGTTGCGGCGGGGCAGGATGCGCTGACCGTGGCCAGCCCTCTGGTCGTGCCGCAGACCCGGCAAATGTCCGCCCTCACCATCCGGCCGGATGGGTCGATCGCGGCGCCCGAGGGCAGGAATCTGACGCTGACGGTGGACGGCAAGGTCGTCGACGCCCAGCCGGGCAGCTATAAGGGCGCGATTGTCCTGACGGTGACGGACAATATTCCGTTGCGCCCCATGCTCGGCGGCGATCCCTATGCCGTCAGCGCGGCGCTGTATGTCGACGGCGGCGTGGTGGCCGCCAGGTCGGTCCTCGCCGCCACCGGCGGTGCGCGCATCACCGACAGCGAGGCGGATGGCATCAGGCTGAACGCGGCGGAACGCGGGTTCAACGGCATCATCATCACCGGCAAATCGGACTATGTCCTCAATAAGCCCGATATCGTGCTGAGCAGCGACGGCGGGGACGATTCGATCGGCTATGGCGCGGCCATTTCGATCGGCGGGGACGCCAGAGTGACGATCAACGCGCCGCGCATCCGCACGACGGGCGTGATCCGCACCGGCATCTTCATCGACGGGCAGAGCGACGTGACGGTGAACGACGCCGACATCGAAACCTTCGGCGGCACGCTGCCCGCCGATTATAAATTCTCCATCCTGCCCGGCCAGATGATGGAGGTGCCCTATGGTCTCGGGATCAGCGGCAACACCCGCTCCACCAATATTCAGGGCACGGCGACGGTGCGCTATAATCGCGCGCGGATCAGGGCGCATGGCTGGGGGGCGCTGGCGACCGATGGCGCGGGGCCGGCGCATCTGTTCGTCAAGGACAGCCGGATCGAGGTGCTGGACAGCGGCTATGCGATCTACGCCAATGGCGAGAGCAAGGATGTCGTCGATAATTCGGTGCTGACCGCACCGGACTATGGCCTCATCATCGGCGGGCCGGGGTCCGCGACCTTCACCAACGGCAGCCGCGTCTCCTCGGGCAAATATGGCGTGATGATGCATCAGGGGTCGGGCGGCGGCACGCTGCTGATCGACAAGGGCAGCCGTTTCGACACGAAGCTGACCGGCATCGTGGTCAAGGGGCGGGGCACCACGATCATCATCGATCAGGCGCAATTCGCCGCCGCGAACGGCATCCTGTTGCAGACGATGGAAAATGACGATCCCATCATGCGCGACATGATGCGCGCGGGGCCGCCGCCGCAGGGCGATCCGCGTGACGTGGGCACGCCTGCCGAGCCTGCCCCCGGCACGGGCGGGCCGGTCTATAGCGGGGATACCCTCGCCACGATCCGCAACACCGCGTTGCAGGGCGACGTCATGCACGCCTTGCCGGGCAAGGCCCTGTCCCTGACGCTGGAAGACGCCCGGCTGACGGGCCGCATCTCCACCGCGACCGCGCGCCCCGCAAGCGGCAAGGAGCCGACGCGCGAAACCTTCAAAGAGGTCAGCAACGTCGTCAACACCATCGGCCAGGCCGATGCCAGCCAGAAGCTGACGGTGACCCTGAGCGGCGCCTCGCAATGGGAAGTGACCGGCGCATCCTGGCTGAACGGGCTGACCATCGGCAAGGGCGCGCAGCTGGTCGCGCCCGCTGGCAAGGTGGTGAAGATGACGGTCGACGGGCGGAATGTCAGGCTTCGGCCCGGCAGCTATAGCGGCGCGATCCTGATCGACATTCAATAAGGCGGCGCGTTCGATTGCGGGAAAAGGGGCGGGATATCATTTTGATGTTCCTGCCCTTTTTCGCGTTTGATCCGATATTTCCCATAGAGTGAGAAAAAGCCCATGACCTTCGTTGCAACCCATGTCGATGATCGCCCGCTCTGGGATATCATGATGGCGGCCTATCATATGCCGACGCTGACGGTCGCCGATGAGATAGGGTTTTTCTCCCGGCTGGCGAGCGGCCCCTTGTCCGTGGAGGCGATGGCCGGGGCGCTGGATGTGCCCTTGCGGTCGATCGAGGCCATTGCCGATGTGCTCGTTACCCTTGGGCTGTGCCGCCTTTGGGATGAGCGCCTGCATCTCACCCCGCTGGCGCGGACCTGCCTGCTGCCGGACAGCCCCCGTTATTGGGGTCCGATGCTGCTGCTATGGCGCACCACGACGATCGATCATGCGCGCCTGCTCGGCGCGGTCCGGCAGGGGGGAGGGGCGCTGCCCCAGCAGGGAACGGAAGATTTATGGGCGGTGCATAGCGAGAATATGGAAAAGGCGCGGTATTTCACGGCCGCGATGAACGCGCATTCCCTGCTGCCGGCGCAGGCGGTCGCCAGATCCGGGGAATTCGCCTCGACGCGCCGTCTGCTGGATGTCGGGGGTGGTTCGGGCTGTTTCGCCACGGCCATCGCACGGGCGAACCCGGCCATGCGCGCGACGATCATGGATATCCCCGCCGTCTGCCCCATCGCGGAGGACTATATTCGCGACGCCGGGCTGGCGGATCGGGTCAATGCGCAAAGCGGTGACATGTTCTCGGCGGATTGGCCACAGGGCTATGACGCCATATTCTTCAGCAATATTTTCCATGACTGGAACCCGGACCAATGCCGGGTGCTGGCGCGCAATGCCTATGCGGCGCTGCCTTCGGGCGGACGCATTCACCTCAATGAAATGGTGAAGGCGGACGGAGAGGGTGGGCCGCTCGCCGTGGCCTGCTATTCGGTCGACATGCTTCTTTACACGGAAGGGCGGCAATATCGCGGACGGGAGATACAGGCGATATTGGAGGAGGCCGGTTTTGCCGATATCCGCTTCGCCCCTGTCAGTGGCTATTTCTGGCTGATTTCTGCAACCAGACCCTGAACCGGGCGGCCTTATGGGGAGGCAGCCCCCGCTTTCCGTCCGCTACAGCGTCAGCGTCACAGATCCGATCAGGCCGAATTCCTTATAGGTCCGCGTGCCGCCCGGCAGATCCGCGCCGGGTTGCATCCCGGCCTGTCGCGGCGGCCCGTCGATCATGTCCCTGTCCGGAACCGGGGCGGCTTTGGGCGGAGGCGGCATCGCCGGACCATCGCCATCTGCCATCGGGGCGAATGCCTGATCCTTGATGCCGTCGGCCAGCAGGCGATTGTTGAGCGATGAGGCGACCATGATCTCGATGCGATTATCCCCGCTTTTCAGCAGCGGGCCGATGCGCGCGCGCAGGGAGAAGGGGTTGACGATCCGCGCCGGGGAGCCGTTGACCGAAAGGGACGCCGTACCCTCGACCCGCCCAAGGTCGAGAATGGCGTTGGCGGATATGCTTTCCCCATCGATGCGGACATGGCCGGTATAGAGCGCGACGCCCGCCATGCCCTCGCGTCCCGGCAGGTCGGACCATGGCACAAGGGTATCGAGGCGCAGGCGATGGTCCTGCACGTCGATGCCGTTGACACCCTTTCCGGCACGCCAGTCGCGCAGCAGGACATCCCATCCCTCCACGGCCTTGCGATGGCCCGCAAGGCCGTCCTCACGCGGAAGGATGCGCGCGCCTGCCGGAGGATGGGGCGCCACCAGCAGCATGGCCGGTTCATTGGGCGCGAGCGAGAGGGTGATTTCCGTCGTGCCGTCTGGATCCGGGCTATGGTCCATCGCCGCGATGTCCCCTGACCAGAGGTCGATCAGATAAGGCGTGCCTTTCAGCGCCAGCGAAACGCCCTGCTTCGTCGCCTCTTCCTGATCGTTCAGCAGATAGAGCAGATGCCCCTCCGCTGTCTCGCGATGGAGGGTGAGCACGCGGTCGGTGGAGCCGAAGCGAATCCTGCCTTCGATGCCGAGCGCCTTGAGCGCTGCGGGCACGTCCTTTTGCGTGGCGACTTGTTTGACGCAGGGCAGGCGGCGCAGGGCGTCCATGATTGCGCTTATTTCCCGATCCTGCGCCTCGGCTGCCTTCCAGCCGCGTGCCTGGCGAGGGGCCGCGCCGACGATCAGGATGGGAAAGCCCGCCTTGGCATGCGCCAACAGTCTGCGCGCGACCGAGAGATCGATCGAGGGCACGGCGTTGAGGACGATGGCCCGATAGGCGGGGCCGTCCGCCATCAGCCTGCCTCCGCTGAGGCGCATGGCGGGCCAGTCGAACAATTCCATCGCCGGATATTGGAAGGTATAGCCCGCGTGGAGCACGGACTGGCTTTGCAGCGGCGCGCCCAATATGGCGAGGTCGCAGCGGGTCTGCCCCTGCCGCAGCAAGGCTTGCAACCGTCCCAGATAGGCCGTGATCCCCGGCGCCATGGTCCAGTTCGGATCGCGCGGCCCCCAGTCATTGCCGATGGCGCGGCCGAAGGCGGAAAAGCCCGGCCATGTCGCGCCGGGCGCGTCGGCATAGCTGTAGCCGTGCATCATGGTCTGGTTCGCCCCGCCCGCCATGTCCCGGTGCAGCATGTAGAGAAGATCCCGCCAGACCGCGGCATGGGCGTGCCCCTTTACGAACGTGCCCGCTTCGTTGGAAAGGATACGATGCCTGCCAATGTCCCGGCCCGCCGCCAGTTGCCGCCAGCCATGGATGTCGTTGCTGTTGTCGCCTTCTGGAATGGGGGCGATCGCCGCCGCCAGACCGGCGTTGATGTCGCTGCCGATGGCCTGCACGCGAAAGTTCATGCCCAGACCGCTCGCCCAGCGGCTCAGCCCCTTCAGGCGATTGTCGATATACATGTCGGACAGCATGGATTCATAATCATGCCGCACGCGGGCGGTCGTTACGCCCGCCAGCCGGAAAAGCGCGGGCCTGCCGGGGGAGAGGATGGTTTCGGCCATGCTCGGCTGCCGCGATACCAACAGGGCGAGATAGGGCTTCAGGTCGTAGCCGCGCCGCTCGGTGAACGCTTCGAGGGCGGTGGGCGTCCAGGGGCAGGCCGCTGCCATCTCCAGCGAATCTTCGAAAAAAGTGCCGCCGGTTTGCCGCATGAGCGACCGGATGGATGGCGGCAGCAGATGCCGGTCCCAATATTCGGTCAGCGCCCTGACGGCTGCGGGACCATAAATGTCCAGCACATAGGGCGTCGGGCTGGCCAGCATGGAGGTGGCCTTGTTCATGGTGAACATATTCTGGATCTGGCCCGTGCCCCGCGCCCAGAAACCGAGGATGATCCAGTCGCCGCGCGCAGGCGGAATCCAGTCGAGGCGATCCCCTGCCACATGGGCGCGCAGGTCCGTCAGCGTCGCCGGATCGAGGACCGGCGGCGCGCCGTCGATCGCCTCGACGATCCGCATGGCCTGCACGGCAATCAGCTTCGGGGTGACGGGAGGATTCTCATTCTGTCCGGCCGTCGCGCCCGACGGCTTTGCCTGAAGCGGTGGAGGGACCGGCCCGCTATAGCTTTGCCCGCCGGAAAGCCTGTATTCGCCATGCACCAGCTCTTTCGAGGCGGCATCGTCATCCGGGACGATGCCCGGTATGCCGGTTGGCCAATGCGGCCCCATCGTCAGCGAAGGCGAAAGGCCATGGCGTGCGGCTTCCTCCAGCGCGGCCTGAACGCCGCGTTGCCATGCCGGACTGCCCCAGCCCTGTTGCACGGGGTCGATGGGAAACTGAATGCTGTCCCGCACATCGGCGATTTCAAAACCGCCAAATCCGGCGGCGGCGATGTCCGCCACTTCCTTGCGCACTTCTTCGGGATCGATGGCGCCACCCGGCCACCACCAGCGGATTTGCGGGCGCGATGCGGCGTCGGGCGCGCGGAGATTGGCGAAGAGCGATGCGCCCTCCGCCTGTCGATCGCCTTGCAGGGCAGCGGGCAGCTTGTCGGCAGGGAGGGTGAGCAGGGCGGTGGCCGCACCCGATTGCAGGAATATACGCCGGTCCAAAATGCCATCCTCCCTTATGGTTTTTCATGCAACCGGTTGCAGCATTTCTCGCGCGATGGCGAATTGATAATGGCGATGCCTGACTATCGGTGCGGTGGAGCAATGAAGGGGACCGGGATCATATGTCGGTCCCCTTCATTAGCCGTCCCAATATTCCGTCCCATGGGCATCGCTCTTCACGCCTGCGGGCTTGCGGGCGGAATCGCGGACGATCAGGCGGCCGGGGATGCGGATGGTTTCATTGGCCAGCGGATGGCCATCTATGGCCTTGAGCAGCCGGTTGATGACATCGTCGGTCATCTGCCGGGTCGGCTGCGCATAGGTGGTGAGGGAGAAGGTGGGCCAGCTCGCGATGTTCACATTGTCAAAGCCGACGATCGAAACATCCCTGCCCGGCGTCTTCCCGGCGGCGGCCGCCGCCTGCACCGCTGCGAGCGCCATATGATCGTTGACGCAGAAGATCGCATCGGGCGGGGTGGCTGACGCCAGCAGCTGTCTTGTAGCCTGCGTCGCGCCTTCGAAGCTGTAATCGCCGGAAAGGACGAGGGGCGGCGGAAATCCCGCGGCCATGATCGTTTCGTTAAAAGCCTTGCTGCGTTCGGTGCTGGTGGAGCTTTCCGCGACGCCGGTGATGACCGCGCAGCGCCGGTGATCCCCCGCGAGCAGAAAGCGCGCGATCTGCGATCCTCCCGCCGCATTGTCCGTGGTGACGCCGGGCGCGCGATTTTCGAAATCGATATTGTTGAACATTATGACCGGCACGTTGGATTGCGCGCACTCCGCCGCCAACTGGCCGGCAAGGCTGCTGGAGGCGAGCACGATGCCATCCAGCCTGTATCCCAGCAACTCGTCCAGCACCGGCTCCAGATCGGTTTCGCCGCGTGTGATGAACAGCACCAGCCGATATTTTTCCTCCCGCAGCCGCTCGGAAATATGTTCGACCACCTCGGGATAGAAATGATTGTCGAGCCGGGTGATCGCCACGCCGATCAGGCCGGACTTGTTCGTCGTCAGCGATCGCGCGGTAAGGCTGGGGCGATATTTCAGCAGTCGCGCCGCCTCAAGAATGCGCGCACGGGCGTCCTCTGACACAAGCCCGCCGTTGAAGGCGCGTGAAACAGCTGATTTGGAAACCCCCGCAACCCGCGCGACATCGGACCCGGTGGGCGCCTTGAGCACCCTGTTTTGCGATGCGGCACGCTTCATAGGCAGCTTCTCCTTCGCGCCCATCTTTAAATCATCGCAGGTGCGATCCAATCCTGCAAAGCAAATAGATAGCATTTATTTTATGAATTTGACCAATCCGGTTGCTTGGGAGGAAATGTCCGGCAACAATATCCAAAAATAAAGGATGGGAGAGGACATGCGCAGAAGCCTTTTTTTATGTGCATCGGTGGGAGCGGTTGCAGTGGCGGTTCCGGCACTGGCGCAAACAGCATCGAGCCAGAGTGAAGCCAGTCCGCCAACAGGGCTTGCCGATATCGTCGTCACCGCGCAAAAACGCGCGGAGGATGTTCAGAGCACGCCGATTTCCATCGGCGTCGTCACCGGCAGGGATATCGCGCTGAAGGCGCAGAATAACCTCGATGCGGTGCTGCGTGATGTGCCCAGCGTCGAAGTGCAGGGGTTGGCGCAGGGCGCGCAGCTCTATATTCGCGGCGTGGGATCGTCCGTCGATCCGGGCTTTGCCGATCCGTCCGTCGCGCTGATGGTCGACGGCGCCTATAATGGGCGCACGGAATCCGTCACTTCCGGCTCTTATGATATTGATCGGGTGGAGGTGCTGCGCGGTCCGCAAGGCACGCTTTACGGGCGCAACGCATCGGGCGGCTCGGTGAATGTCATCACCGCCAACCCCAGATTGGAAGAGGGTGTGTCCGGCTATGTGCGCGGGCAGCTGGGCAATTATGACCATCGGCGCATCGAGGCGGCGGTCAATGTCGGCGTCAACGAAAAGCTGGCCTTCCGCGTCGCGGGCTTCCGGGAAAAGCGGGACGGCTATGTCGACGACGGTTCCTATGATTCCAACGCATGGGGGATGCGCGCCAAGCTGCTGGCAAAGCCGGCCGACTGGCTGAGCGTGCTGTTCAAGGCCGATATCTTCCGGGAGAAGGGAAAAGGGGCCAATACGGTGCCGACGCCCGGATCGGCGGGCAATCTCACCTTCCCGCCGCCCTATTTCTTCTCCAATTTCGATCCGACCATCACCAATGGCCCGCCCTTTACCGGCGGTGTTCCGATCGCCCGTTTCCCCGATGGCTGGCAGCAGCGCGACCCCGGCAATCCCTGGTCGAACAATCTGGAACACACGCCCGGCTATATCAACCGCAAGTCGGAAACCTATCAGGTGCAGCTCGATGCCGATCTCGGCTTCGGCACGCTGACGGTGTTGCCCGTCTATTCGCGCAACCGCAATTTGCTGGTGTCGAGTTTCCTGTTCGGTTCGATCCTGCCGGGGGAAGGACCGACCTACACGATAAACTCCAATTATGATGCCCAGGCGGCCGATACGAAATATAAGTCGGTGGAAATCCGGCTGGCGTCCAATGATGCGGGGCCGCTCAAATATCTGCTCGGCTTCTATTATCTCAAGACCGATGGCGGCGCGCCGCTCGGCGAACAGAGCATCACCACCAACAGCGGGGCAGCGGGCACCTTCTATCAGAATATCCTGCCCGGTTCGACAATCGCCGGATTTGGCCAGATCACCTATTCGGTTACAGACCGCGTGCGCCTGACTGGGGGGCTGCGCGTCAGCCGGGACAAGAACGCGCAGGAATATGAGGTGACGATCGACGACGACGCCACCGGCATGCAGACCTATTCCAATTCCCAATCCAGTACGCAATTCAAGCTGGGCGCGGAGGCCGATGTCGCCGCCCGGTCCATGCTCTATGCCCATGTCGCGACGGGTTTCAAGCAGGGCGGCATTTCCGCCACGGTTCCGCCGATCTCGTTCAAGCCGGAGCATCTGACCTCTTTCGAAGTCGGCCTGAAGAACCGTTTCTTCGACAATAAGGTGCAGTTGAACGTCGCGGCCTTCCATTATCGGTACAAGAATTACCAGTTCTCCGTTTTTCAGGAACTGCCGGTTGGCGACAGCGATGCGACCGCCAACTTCCCGGTCATCCAGAACGCTGGCCCCACGCATATCAACGGCGCGGAAATGGAACTGGTCGTCGCGCCCTGGAGCCTGGGCCGGATCAAGGGATCGCTCACCTATCTGGATGCCAAATATGGCACCGCGCTGCTGCCCAACAGCCCCTTCGTCAATCAGGGCGAGTTCGATCTGGGCGGGCACCAGATCCAGAATGCGCCGAAATGGGCCGCCAATATCGGGATGGAGCAGGGCGTTGCCCTGATGGATGGCGTGCTGTCCTTCGGCGTCAATTCGCATCTGACCACGGGTTATTATGTGACGCCGGAGCAATATATGCCGGGCGCCTATCAGAAGGGCTTTACCCGCACCGACCTCAGCATCCGGTTCGAGAGGGACCAGTGGTCGCTCGGCGCGGTGCTGCGCAATGTCGAGAACAACGCGCAGACCACCTATGTATTTCCCGCCTATCGCCGCTTCGTAAGCGCGCCGCGCACCTTCGTGGTGACGGCCGGCCTGAATTTCTAAGGAGAGAGACTATGAAAGCTACCAGAATTTTGTTGGCCTGCACGGCGCTCGGTTTGGCGGGCGTCGGCGGCGTGGCGCAGGCCGCCCCGGCAAAGGCGGCAACCGGGCAGCGCGCGGCGATTTCGGAAGGGCAGCGCGCGCTCGACATGTGGCTGGTCCAGAATTTGATGAGCAAGCATGAATTCTATCATGCGGCGGGGATGAATCTGGAGGAAGTGGACGCGCTTTGGGTCGATCGCAAAGGCCCCAATGCCCGGACCGCGACCTTCGGCAGCCCGGCCTGGGTGATGAACGGCATAGAGGTCATCCGGGGCGCCTATGGCGAGGAAAATCAGCGCAACCGGGAAAAGGCGCTGAAGGCCCTTTCCGAAATCGATCCGGGCGTGAAGAATGAGCCCGCCAATTTCGGCGCCGGCCATGAATGGGTGATGCATACCAGCACCACGCCGGTGATCGAGATCGCCGGTGACGGCAAGACCGCGAAGGGCATCTGGTATTCCCCCGGCGCGGGGCTGATGAGCAAATTCTCCGGCGGCAAGGTCGGCGTCGACGCGACCATGTTCTTTGAAAAATATGCGGGGGATTTCATCAAGGAAAATGGGGAATGGAAAATCTGGCACCTTCAGATGTCCTATGACTTCACCCCCGGCCTGCCCAAGGAAATGGTCGCGAAGATTCTGGAGGCGCTGGGCGACAAGGCGCTGATCAGCGAACCGGCGCAGGCCATGGCGCAGGCGGGCGAGCGGCCTGATTTCAAGCTGCCGCCGGGCTTCACCAAGCCGGTCTATTCCTATCCCGTCTACAGCCCGCAGCGTCCGGGCATTTTGTGGCCGCCGCTGCCGCAGCCCTATTACACGTTCAGCGAAACCTTCTCCTACTGCAATTGCGAGCAGTAGGACGGCAAGGGCCAGCCCGCTTCCCCTGATCGTGGAGGACAGGGGAAGCGGGCGGTCCCCGATCTATCTTGTATTTATTTCGGAGAACCTCTCATGAAAAGCCGGATAGCCCTGCTGATGGCGGCGGCATTCACGCTTGCCGCCTGTCAGGAAAAGGGCGGGAACCATGGCAATGCAGCCGATATGGCCGACAATGCCGTCACGGATGCTGGGAATGACAGCATGGAAAATGGCGCGATCGCGGATAATGCGGGGATCGCGCAGAGTGTCCCGGCCGCCAATCCCGACATGACGGGGTTCGCCCATGAGGTGGACAGCAATGGCGATGGCAAGCTGTCCCGCGCGGAATGGACGGCGCAGGGCCTGCCCGACAGCTCGTTCACCATGTTCGAGAAAGGGCGCGGCTATGTGACGCTGAAGGATTATCAGTCCAACCCCGCCCCTGCCGGAATCGACATTGATGGCGACGGCAAGCTGACGGTGGCCGAATTCAGGGAATTCGACCGCAAGATGTCCGCGCAGATGGCCGCCGATGGAAAGGCGCCGCCAAGGCCATGATGGCGGTATCCGCCCCTGGGTGCGGCATGGGGTCCGCCCTTGTGTCGGCGATTGCCGGTTTTTCGGGCGCCGGGCTTTGGGGCGCTGGGCTTTCGGGCGCGCGCTCCGCTCCGCTCTATCCGGCCAATGAGGCAGGGCAATGACGACCCTGCGTCGCTGGCATCGATGGGCGGCTATTCCGGCCGGGCTGCTCCTGCTGTTCATCACGAGCACCGGCATATTGTTGCATCTGGACATGATCCGGTTGGGGCAGCAGCCCCCCGGTCATGCCGCGCCTGTCAGGGAAGAGGTGCAGCCCTTGCCGTCCGATGAGGAACTGGCCGCGATGGTGGGCCGCATCGCGCAGGTCGTGCGCAAGGATGGCACGGTTCCGGTCAAGACGATCCAGATCAATCTGGCCGGTCCGCGCATCACCGTTAGTGCGGGGACGGGAGGCCCTCCCGGCAGCCCGCAATTGCTGATCGACGCCCGCACCGGCGAAAAGATCGTCCTGCCCAGGCCGCCTGCCGACTATCATTATATTTTGCAGGATCTCCATGCCGGATATTTCTTCGGCTGGCCGGGCCGCATTCTCAGCATCCTGAGCGGCGTGGCGCTCGCCATCCTGTCCGTGACGGGCCTGCAACTCTGGTGGGACATGCGCCGGAAGCGCAAGAAGGCAGGGCTGTACTGGAAATGACCCCCACCCGCCGCCCATTCATGAATTCTCACATCCCTCAGGAGGGGATCATATGACACATCATAAATCACCCGGTTTCATGACGGGTTTTTCGTTGCTTTTGCCGATAACGCTATCGACGATGGCGATAGTGTTGCTGGCGCCGATTTTGCCGCAGATGCTGGCGGAGTTCAGCGCTGTTGGGGG